>OBVS01000022.1_pt1 | contig 221894 bp, 193 predicted proteins | sample 1476211 | NCBI WGS metagenome assembly OBVS01 (sample SAMEA2580025, study PRJEB22360) | human gut metagenome | biome: human gut; feature: human-associated habitat; material: faeces | place: Denmark | collected 2008/2010 | reverse complement strand
AAATATTTTAGGGAGTTAGTTGTAATAAAAAAGTCCATAAAAACTTGACACTGTCTATTTTGCCTATAAACTTGCTAAAATTTATTATTTAAGGTAAAATCATTGTAAGTGGCATACAATTACAGTGGGTGAGTGATTTTAATAGCCATAATTACAAGAACAATTAAAAATAATAATTCATTAGGAGGGATTTTTATGGATAAAAATTTAGGATACACAATGAAATTTGAGGGCTTGTCCGATGAAAAAATGGATGTTGCAGAAACTATCAATTATGTTTATGATTCTTTGATAGAAAAGGGCTACAATCCTGTAAACCAGATAATAGGATACCTGCTATCCGGAGATTCTAGCTACATCACTAGCTACAATAATGCAAGGGCTGCTATTAAGTCTTTTGAAAGAGATGAGATACTAGAAGAAATTATTAAAAAATATTTGAATGTTGAGGAGTAATAAGGAATGATTAAGAAGATTTCATCACTTATGCTCACCCTGATTCTATTGGTGACTTTTGCGACACCTGCACTTGCCAGTCAGGTCAAATCCGATAAGATGGAACTTGCTACTGAGATGCCTATAGAAAAGGGAGAGGTTGATCCAAGCGCTGACAACAATACAGCCAAAAACAAGGGCAAGGTTATAGTGATAGATATGAATAGGGTTAACATGGACAATATGTCTAGGTTTAAGAGTATAAGTGGCCTAATTGACAAGTCTGCCTTTATAGGTCAGATGAATATTAGGGGAGACAAGGGATATGATGATAGGAGAAACTATGCTAGTATTGGCTCTACAGGTAGGGTAAATATACTGCCTGAGACAAGGATCAGTTTTGAAAAATCTACAGAAGACCAGAAAAAGATCTACCAAGCTGCTACTGGAACAAAGGCCCTAAACATCAACCTGGATAATATCAATTTTATTGATTTTTACAATCAAAATAAGGGAGAGTACAAGTCTAGTATAGGATACTTGGGTCAGACCCTATCTTCAAATGGCAAAAAGATAGGTGTCTTAGGTAATAGTGACTACTATGACTCTACGGGTCAGTTTGTCAAGAATAGGGATTTTTGCCTTGCTGTTATGGACAGTAGGGGTAGGATACATGATGGTGTCCTTGATGGGATAAACAAGAAAAAAACCAACTTCCCTTATGGAATAGGAACTGACTACAAGAAATTAAGAGAAGAAACAAAGAGGCTTTATGAGTCATCTGACCTACTTTTTGTTGAGCTAGGGGATACATTTAGACTTGATGAATACAAGGAAAACTTAAATAAGAATACCTATGCTAAGATGAAAAGAATGGTATACTCAGAGGCCAACAAGTACATAGCAAGTACTCTAAAGATGGCTGGTGACAATGATACTATATATATAATAGGGTCATTCCCAAGTAGGCTAGACTACAAGAACAACAGGAGACTGGCACCAGTTATCAGGATAGACAAGTCTGAAAAGGGTTCAGGTCTTTTGGAGACATCGACAACTAGGCGTAAGGGAGTAATAGCCAATATAGACCTTGGTGTTGATATACTAAATAGGTTTGGACTAAAGAACAAATTTATGAATGGTAGGGTAATCAAGTCAGTCCCTATGGAAAATTCTTTTGAATACCTACAAAAAGACTACAAGAAGATTATAGCCATATCTTCAATAAGAATGTCTATAATAAACATCTACGTAACTATAATAGTGGCATCTTGGATTATATGTGCCCTAGCCCTATGGAAGAAGGAAAAGATACCTCAGAAGCATAGGGGTAAGGTCTTAAATGTTCTAAAGGAATTTGTCAAGCTTGGTCTAATAATGCCACTTGCATTTTTGACAGCACCTATATTGCAGGCCAGGACAGAACCTGGAGTTGCTCTTTCCATAATAGCTGCAACCATAGTATATTATTTGGCTGGTAGGGTCTTGTTCAAGAATGACGATATGAAGCAGATATGCCTATTCGCAAGTGCCATGATAGCTATTATTGTGGTTGATTCAGCCCTTTATACACCGCTTATGGAGAGTAATATCATGAGTTATGATCCTATGATAGGGGCTAGATATTACGGTATAGGTAACGAATATGAAGGTGTCACAATAGGTAGTGCAATTATTGCCTTTGCCATACTTTTGGAACACAAGTCTATCAAAAGATGGATGGTTGTACCATTTTTACTGCTAGTCCTATTTACATCAGCATATCCAGCTATGGGGGCCAATGTCGGTGGAGCTATATCAGAGTGTGTAGCCTATATAGTATTTATTCTGCTGATATACGATATCAAGATAGACTTTAAAAAGGCCCTTATGATATTATTGGCTACTGGTGGTCTTGTTGTAGCCTTTGCTATAGCAGATATCGCCCTTGGTCTTGGATCCCACCTAGGCAATTTCGTCAACCAGATACTTGCCAACGGACCTATGGAAATAGTCAATGTATTTGCTAGAAAGATAGAGATGAATGTAAAACTTGCTCAGACTACAGTTTGGGTCAATATTTTACTAGCTGGTCTTGCTATACTTGCCCTTATAATATTCAGGCCAAATAAGAACTTTGCGGCTATGAAGGCAAAGTATCCTCTTATTTATAAGGGCTACCTATCTATAATGGTTGGATGTATAGTTACACTTTTTGTGAATGACTCAGGAATAATATCATCAGCTACTGATTCGATATACTTACTGATACCAATTATTATAATAATGATAAATGAAAAGATGAGTATAGAAAATGTAAATAAGGAGAAAATATGCTAACTGGAAGAATAATGGGTCTTGATATAGGTAATAATACTATTGGAGTTGCTGTAAGCGACCTGATGGGTATGACAGCTCAGGGTATTACAACTATAAAGAGAGAGAGCAAGAAAAAGGATATAGAGGCTATAAAAGATATCATAAAGGAACAGAATGTAAACCTAATAGTGTCTGGCCTACCTAAGAATATGAATGGAACTGTAGGGCCACAAGCTGAAAAGGTAATGAAGTTTTGTGAACTAATCAAAGAAGAGACTAAACTTGAGGTAGAATTTTGGGATGAAAGACTTACAACTGTATCTGCTGAAAAAATGTTGATCAGTGGAGATGTAAGTAGAAAAAACAGAAAAAAAGTTATAGATAAGCTGGCTGCAGTACTTATACTCCAGAATTATCTAGATTTTAAAAAGTTCTAAATATATATAGTAAAAACATGAAAGAAATATTTAATATTTTCAGTTGTTTATGAGAATAATTTTTTGGTATAACAAGTATATACCTACTTGAAATATATTTTCAAACAAAATTAATACATTCATATATTTAACTATAATAAGAAAAAATTAATAATTATTATAAGACCCCTTGGAATCATTGCCAAGGGGTTTTAAAAAATGTATTGACAGATATCTGTATTTACTATAATATATTAATTAATAACATTATCAATTGAAAGTTAGGAGGTAAATAAATGGAAAACACAATGGAGATACTCAAAGAAAAACTTAAAGCAACTGGCTTTAAAATAACACCACAAAGAAGAGCTATAATTGAAGTTTTAATACAGAATGAAAAATCACACCTTAGCAGTGAAGAAATATATGATAAGGTAAGGGTAAATTGCCCAGAAATAGGTCTAGCAACAGTTTATAGAACTATGCAGTTACTAGATGAAATAAATGGTATATCAAAGTTGAACTTGGATGATGGTTGTATTAGATATGAAATAAATATTGAAGGTGAAGATGCTCACCACCACCACCACCTAATCTGTAATGATTGTGGTGCTATTATAGAGGTTAGAGAAGACTTACTAGATGCTATAGAATCTCAGGTAGAAGAAAAGTATGGATTTGTAGTTCAAAACCATGACCTAAAGTTCTATGGAAAATGTCAGGTTTGTAAGAACAAGCCAGAAGCAGAGTAAACTTAGTGTATTTTAATATTTTCTTTAATATTATTATAGAAAAATTAAGCGAATTCACAGAAAAAAATAGAAAATGAAAAAACACAAAAACAAATAATAAAAAGCCTCAAAACAGCAGGCTTTTTTGATAAATACCCCTTTACTGGAAAATCAGTCAAAGGGGTATTTTGGTGTATATTTATTAGGTTGTTCTATTTAAATATTGGTCCGATACTTATTAGTGATAATGAAAATATGATGGCCATTATGACTATAAGGATATTTTCTACCATATTGCAAAATAAGGAGCCGACTCTCAAAGGAAACAGGCTATAGTTTTTTGAACTAAAGGGGTAGAAAAGAGGTATCCCCATTTTGGTTGTCAGATCAAGCACTAGGTGACTTGAGTAAGCTATAGTAGACAAGATGGCCAGATGCCTGATACCGGTCTGTACTTCAACTAGATGGACAAGTCCATAGACTATAAGTAACATAATGAGTGAGTGGGTTAGTTTCCTGTGTTTTAAAAATGGAAACAGTGACAATAAACTACTGATAAAAACAAGCCCCAAATTAAAATCAAAAAGATAAAAATTAAGAGACAGTATAAAGAAAAATATAAATATAAATATATTTCTTAATTTACCAGCTGTGAATTTTTTTGTTGTAAGGGTTACCACAATCACCGAGATACCGAGTGCCAGGTAGAAGTTTTTACCAACTTTCTGGGAGTAGTAAAAAAGGACTATTGCTAAGAAGTATGATAGCAGGGTGTGGATTTTTTTTGTAGTATCTTTTCTTATGATATTGTTCATAACATTGGAATTGGACTCGTCTAGGTCCGCCACAATAGAGCAAAATAAGACACTTGCCAGTCCAACAGGTCCTATAGGTATATTGTAAAGCATTGCAAGTTCTAGGCTCGATAGGCTGCCTAGGATTAAGTGTGTTTTACCCCTCATAATAAATCCTTTCCTTTATCTTCTATTCTCAGTTTATCATACATAAATTGAAACAAAATGTCAAATAATCGCTATTCTATATAAAAAATATTTTAAAAGATATAAAAGTGTGGTATTATATATAGTAACATTTGTGTTCGTGATTAAGTTAAATAAAATAAAAAGGAGAGTAGATTTTGTCAAGAAATAATAACGATAAGATAAAGATTATACCTCTAGGTGGTCTAAACGAAATTGGTAAAAATATGACCCTTATTGAGTATAAGGACGAGATAATAGTAATAGACGCAGGTCTATGTTTCCCAGAAGATGAGTTGTTGGGAATTGATATAGTAATACCAGATATTACTTATTTAGAGAAGAATATAGACAAGGTGAAGGGGATATTTATCACTCACGGTCATGAGGACCACATTGGAGCAATGCCTTACATCTTGAAGAAGATTAACGTTCCAGTGTATGGTTCAGCCTTGAGTATGGAGCTTGTAAAGGTAAAACTAAAAGAACACAGGATTACAAAGGCTAAACTCAATACGGTAGGTTCTAGGGACCAGATTAAGTTAAAGAATATGTGCGTGGAATTTATAAGAGTTAACCATTCTATACCGGATGCTTACTCTATAGCAGTACATACTAATCAAGGGGTTATATACCATACGGGAGACTTTAAGATAGACCTTACACCTATCGATGGTGAAATGATGGATATACATAGGATATGCCAGATTAGTGACGAAGAGGGTATCCTATTGATGATGGCGGATTCAACAAATGCAGACAAGCCAGGTTCTACAATGTCTGAAAAGAGCGTGGGAGCAGGTCTTGATGATCTATTCAAAAAGGCTCAGAATTCGAGGATAATTGTTGCTACATTTGCATCTAATATTCACAGGCTACAGCAGATAGCTGATGCAGCCAAGCAGTACGGAAGAAAGGTAGCAGTATCAGGAAGATCTATGGTCAATATATTAGGTGTTGCCAAGGATTTAGGATATTTGACTACAGATGAGCATATAATTGATTTAAACGATATACACAAGTATAAGGATGAAGAACTTGTCATAATCACAACAGGTTCTCAGGGTGAACCAATGTCAGCCCTAGCAAGAATGGCTAATTCAGAACACAAAAAAGTAGAGATAAAGAAGGGTGACCTAGTTATTATCTCAGCCCATCCTATACCAGGAAATGAAAAGACAGTATCAAAAATCATAAACTTCCTACTAGAAAAGGGAGCAGAGGTTGTATCTAGTGACATAGCTGATATACACGTATCTGGTCATGCTAGACAGGATGAATTAAAGCTGATGCAGGCATTTGCCAAGCCAAAGTTCTTCTTGCCAGTACATGGTGAGTACAAGATGCTAAAGAGACATGCAGAGCTTGCAAAGAGTGTAGGTACTAACCCAGATAATATATTTATAATATCCAATGGAGATATCCTTGAGGTGGATAGGAGGTCTGCTAGAAAGGCCGGAAGAGTAGCCTCAGGTAGAATTCTTATAGACGGTCTTGGGGTTGGAGATGTTGGTAATATTGTCCTTAGGGATAGAAAGCACCTATCAGAAGATGGACTTATGACTATTGTTGTAACCCTATCTAAGGAAGATGGTAGGATACTTGCAGGTCCAGACATCATATCAAGAGGATTTGTATATGTGAGAGAGTCTGAGGGTTTGATGGATGGCGCAAAGGCTATAATAAACAATGTATTTGAACAGTGTGAGTCAAAGAATATAAAAGAATGGGCTTATATCAAGAATACTATAAAGGAAGAACTAAAGGATTATCTGTATATTAAGACTAAGAGAAATCCTATGATATTGCCTATATTGATGGAAGTATAGAAAGAGTCGTTAAGGGGTCAACCAAGGGCTGATAGCTATTGGTTGTCCTCTTATTTTTGTAAAATAAGAATTAATAGTATCTAAAGGTTCTTGTTTTATAATCTCTTTAGTACTATTTTAAGGAGGAAAAAATGAATTTTGATATAAATTTTTTAAATTCAATTTCATCGTTTTTGACGAGTGCTTTGGCCATCTTGTTTGCAATTTCAATTCACGAGTTTGGTCATGCCTATGTAGCTCATTTAAACGGTGATGATACAGCCAAAAATATGGGAAGGATGACTATTAATCCCATAGACCATATTGATCCATTTGGTATGTTGATGATGTTTTTGATACATTTTGGATGGGCAAAGCCAGTGCCTGTCAACCCATACAACTACAGGAATCTGAGATTAGGGAATATTACTGTATCCTTGGCTGGTATAGCATTCAACCTTGTTTCTGCAATAGTATTTGCAATAATGAGTAGGTTTATAACTAGTCCCCTGTTTTCAGACATATTTGTTGCTATGATTACCTATAATATTGGTTTTGCAGCCTTTAATATACTTCCTATACCACCACTTGATGGTTGGAACGTATTGGCAACATTTTTACCAGCTAGAATAGTAGAGAAGATGTATGCCTACTCAAACTACGCCTATATACTATTTATAGTCCTTATGTTTTCAGGTAAGCTAACATATATACTGAGTCCTATCTATGGGCTGTTTTTGGGCTTAGTCAGGTTGTTCTTGTAATATAAATTAATTAAGTGAGGTGAAGTGCGTGTCTTACAGCGTGCAGACGGGAATATACGAAGGGCCTATGGACCTTTTGTTTGATTTGATAAATAAAAATAAAATAGACATAAGGGACATATCTATAGTTGAAATAACAGACCAGTATGTTGAGTATGTAGATAGTATGCAGGGAATCGACCTTGATACTGCCAGTGACTTTATAGCTATGGCATCAAAACTCTTAGAGATAAAGTCTAGATATGTTCTCTACCAGAAAGACAAGTCCTTGGACCAGGAAGATCCTAGACTTGAACTTGTCCAAAAAATAGAGGAGTACAAAAAGTACAAAAATATATCTGAAGACTTGCTTCCAAGGGTTAGTGAGTATGACAGGAGATATTATAGGAGTGCTCCTAATAACCATAGTTCTGACCTTGTATATGACCTAGGATCAATAAATCTTGATAAGATAATAGATATACTGCCTAGCTTGTTCTCAGACAAGGACTTGGTCAAAATGGAAGAAAAGCTAGAAAAGAATCAAAAACTAAAGACCATTGTCAAGAACAAGATCGTATCTGTAGAAGATAAGATAACATACATAAGAGAGATGTTAAAGGATGGTGCAATCCTAGATTTTTCTAATATAAGTAAAGAGCAGGATAAAAAAGAGATTATCGCCAGTTTTCTTGCTGTACTTGAGATGGTCAAGTTAAAGGAAGTTCAGATTGTACAGGAAAAATTCTACGACCAGATAAAAATTATTAAGTTGAACCAGGAGTAATATATGAGAAGAAGTGATATCAAAAATATAATAGAAGCTATAATGTTTTCGTATGCAGAACCTATTTCAATAAAAGAATTAAATATGGCTATAAATGAAGAGCTTTCTTTTAAGGAAATTGAACTTATGCTGAATAAACTTATAGAGGAATATAAGGAAAACAAAAGGGGCATACAGATAATTAAGTTAAACGATAAATACCAAATGTGTTCGAATGATGAATATTGTGACTTTGTTAAGAGAGTTGTTGAACCCAACAAGAAGAAAAACCTTAGTCAGGCAACTTTTGAGTCCTTGATAATAATTGCTTATAAGCAGCCTATAACAAAAAATGACCTAGAAGAGATCAGGGGAGTCAAGTGCGACAAGGTAATAGCCACACTTATAGACAACAACCTTATATATGAGGCTGGCAGGCTCAACAAAACAGGTAAGCCTATAATCTATAGGACTACTGATGAATTTTTAAAATTACTAGACATTCAGTCTCTTGAGGAGCTGCCGGATAACCCAAATAGTAATGGAATAGACTAGAATTGAAATAATAAAGAAAGAATTATATTAATATCAAGAAATTCTTAATTAATATTTATGTATAATTTATAAAATTTTATAAAAAAATTGTGAAACTTTAAATTTATTTAATTTAGGTCTTTTCATTATATAGGATTTATGGTATATTAAAATTGTTAATATATTTTATTCAAAAAGCCAATGGCTAGGGAGATTATTATTTTAAGTATTGGAGGCAAAAAAATGGAAGATAAGGAATTAGCACTTCTAATTTTACAGAATCTAAACTTATTTGACAATCTTATCAAAAATATTGCAGGTACAGGAACTAAGAAAATACAGAAGTTAACTTCTAAGCAGTTTTTTACACTAGAGCAAGTTAAGAAATATGATAAGATTGAATTAAAGAATCTAAGTAAGGACCTGTATGTATCAACATCAAGCCTATGTATTCTTTTAAATAAGATGGTAGAACTAGGATATGTCTTTAGAGAAGAGGATGAAAAAGATAGAAGAAATACATTCTATGGTCTAACTGAAGAAGGTAAAGAAGTACTTAAGAGCGAAGAAGATAGAATAGCTACATCAATAGCTAATAATATGTCTAGCTTTGATGAAAAGTTTAAGAAGAGTCTAGAAAAGAGCTTGTCAGTTCTATTTAAGGCGACTGAAAAACTTTATTAATTCTTAAGAATCTTTATCTAAAGATTGCATCTAAATTAATAATATGTGATAATAAAAATACGTGTACATTTGTGCACGTATTTTTATTATCACATTTATTTATATTTTTATTTTCATAGATATTTTGGATGCTTATTTATATATTTATTTATATCTTTCTTCCCTATTTAGCTTTAGTAGTTGATAGCATCATCAAGTACTTTACCTATAGATTCATTGATTACTAGGTCGGCTCTTGAGTCTAACTGTGTACTTGACTTGTTTATAAGTACAATGTGGTCTCCCTTAAAATAGTCCAAAAATCCAGCTGCTGGGTAAACTACAAGTGAAGTTCCTCCAACTATAAGCAGGTCAGCCTTGGATATAGAGTTGATTGCTCCAGATATAGTTTTGTCGTCTAGTGACTCTTCGTATAGGACTACATCTGGCTTGACTATAGAACCACACTTTTTGCAGCGTGGTACAGGATCTCCTAGGTCTAAGAATTCATCAAGATTGTATTTTGCCTTACATGAGGTACAGGTATTGTGGTTGATATTTCCATGTAGGTCAAATACCCTAGTATTACCTGCAAGTTGGTGGAGGCCATCTATATTTTGAGTTACTATTGAGTCCAACTTACCCATTTTTTCCAGTTTTGCTAGGGCAAGGTGGGCCTTGTTTGGCTTTGCATCCTTATATATCATATTGGACTTGTAAAAAGAGAAAAAATCCTCTGTATACCTAACAAAAAAAGTATGTGAAACTAGTTGTTCGGGTGAAAACTGCCTGTTTAATTTTTTTGAAAATAGCCCATTGGAACTCCTAAAATCTGGTATATTAGATTCCGTAGATACACCTGCACCACCAAAGAATACAATCCTTTTTGCATTTTTTATGTAGTCCCTTAGTTTGCTTATATTTTCATTATACGTCAATGTTTTTTCTTCATTTGTCATATTAGACCTCCTTGAGTTAAGAGAATTATAAGTGATATAACTTGATATAGTTGATTTAAATACCACAATTAAATTATACCACAGAGATTATTTGATTGCTTGCTAGATGAAAAGAATACTGGTAGATTGTAGACAAAATAATATTAGTCACGTGTATTCTTGTAACTTTTTTGTAATTTTTGACCATAATTATTTACATAGCTGTAATTATTTGTTATAATAGAGTATATTTTGGAATGAAGGATAGATTAAAGTCAGTAGGTATTTTTTTAAATCTTACTGTTTATTGAATAGTATTGGAGGTAATATTAATTGAAAACTAAGATCTTTTTGTCTGCCCTAGCTCTTATACCTGCCCTTGGTATGAATGCAAATGCTGAGGCTAGTGTTGGACACATAAATTTTGAATTTGTAAATATAAGAACTAATCCCAGCATGGATGATAGGGTAAGTTTTGTACTAAAGAGGGGTGCAGAAGTCACTATATTAGAAGAAAAAGATGGATGGTCACATATAAAAAGTGGAAACCATGAAGGTTGGGTACAGTCTAATTCTATTATCAAGGGTGAGGATAATAACAATGTAAAACTAAACTCTAACGTTGGTAGTCAGAAGATGATCAACAATCCTACGCTAAATCTTAGACAGGGTGCGACAACATCAAGTAAAATTATTGCCGTACTTAAAAAAGGAGATATAGTAAGATTATTAGAAGATAGGGTAGGTTGGTGTAAGGTTGATTTTAATGGTAAGGTTGGATACTTATCAAGTAGATACTTATCTGATGTAAATGCCAACACTTCAAGTATACCAGCAAAGACTATAATGACAGTAACATCAAACCAGTTAAATGTCAGAAGAGAAGCTAAGGCAACTAGTGCTAAATTGATGACAATATATAAGGGAGATGAAGTGGTATTTGAAGCCAACACTAATGGTTGGGCAAAGATTACTAAGGATGGTAAGACAGGCTATGTATCTTCTTACTACCTAAAGGATACAGGTAAGACACAAGAAGCTCCTAAGGATGAAATAAATGAGGCTGAAACAAAACCTAGTATAGACCCTAACATTGCAAATAGGAACTCAAATGATGAAATACAGGGTGGAGTAAGTTACCAGGACATGAATATGAGTCTTAGTGACCATGTTAATATGCAGATGTCAAATGCACTAAATGTATCGAATGCTCCAGGTTGGCCTAGGGCTACTAAAGAGGAACTTACATACCTGATGGATCCTAATAATTTCACTGACAGCACAGGTATGATGCAGTTTGTAAGGTTGGATAGATTTTCAAATTGCATAAGTGTTGACCAGTTAAACAGTTATATTAACAGGTATTGTCCAGTTGGTAATCCATTCCATAATCAGGGGCAGGCATTTATAAATGCGGCTAAGAAGAACAACATAGATGTAATCTATCTTGTTGCCCATTCATTTATAGAAACAGGAAGAGGTACTTCAAAGCTTGCACGTGGTAATGTAGTAAATGGAAAGACTGTCTATAACTTCTTTGGTATTGGTGCAGTCGATGGTAATGCCTTTGCAGGAGGTACTGCTACAGCCTACAAGAATGGTTGGACAAGTGTTGCTGCAGGTATTGATGGTGCAGCTACATGGATATCTAATAGGTATATACATAGCGGCAAGTATGACCAGAATACACTTTACAAGATGAAGTGGTCTACTACATCTATTTATCACCAGTATGCAACAGCTATACAGTGGCCTTCACATATAGGTAGGGTCATGTCTGAGATAGCATCCTACTCAAATTCTACTCATAATCTAGCCTACCAAGTTCCTAGATATAAGTAGTTAATAAAAATTTAAAAGACATCAACCCCCACATAAGCTAAATACTTGTGTGGGGTATTTAAATTTAAGATATAATTTACAAACAGATTGGATATTATTTATGAAAAAATGGTATAATATTCTTTAGAGTATTTATGAAAGGATCAAGTATTATGAAGAGAGTAATGTCTTATTATGGCAAACATATATTATCAATACTGCTTTTGGTTGCTATATTAGTTGTACAGGTCAAGTTTGAATTGATGCTACCCAAGTACACTTCTGATATTGTAAATGTAGGAATCCAGCAGGGAGGACTAAAAGAGTCTACACCAAGAGTAATAGATGAGAAAACATATGGTGTCTTACTTTCCATAACAAAAGTAGGATACAAGGGCAAGATTGCTAGTTCATATGAGAGATGGGAACCTGAGAGCGATAGTCAGGAAAACAAAAAAATTAGGCAAGAAAATGAGAATGCTAAGATGATATCTTCAAAGTATGAGGATACAAACTACTATGTACTAAAAGACAAGTTGACGAAAAGTGACTATCTTAAGTTGGATAAATACATGGCGGATTCATTGACTAAAATGGCTATATACCTATCAGATAAGGATATTGAGGCAGGTAAGAAACCGAGAATGGAACTGGCTTCAGATGTAGGTCTAACTGAACAAGTCAAAAAACAAATATCGGTAAGAATGGTCAAAGAATTGTATAAGAATTATGGAGTGAATGTAGATAAGATACAAAAAGCATATATATGGTCAACAGCTAGGTGGATGTTGTTTATAGCACTTCTTGGTGGAATTGCATCAATAGGAGTTAGCTTTATATCGTCTAGGGTCTCAACAAAAATAGCTAGGAATCTTAGAAGGGACTCATATTCAAAGGTGCTTAAGTTTTCCCAGTATGAAATGAACAGATTTTCTAGTGCATCATTGATTTCAAGGTGTACAAATGATATACAACAGATTCAACAATCTTCTGTAATGGCACTAAGATTTATATTTTATGGACCTATAATGGCGATAGGGGCATTTAGCAGCATATTGAAACTCAATGTTTCTATGATATGGATAATCGTACTTGCAATACTTGTAACATTGGTTAGTATAGCGGTAGTCATGTATATAGCTATGCCAAGGTTTAAGATTGTACAGTCTATTGTTGACAAGTTAAACCTAGTATCTATGGAATTTATATCAGGTATAGAGGTCAACAGGGTATTTGGTACTGCCAAATATGAAGAAGAACGATTTGACAAGGTAAATACTGAACTTACAGGAATATACCTATTTATATCAAGGCTTATGTCAATAATGCAGCCTATGTTGATGTTTATAATGAACGGGGCAACTCTATTGATTATATGGTTTGGCGCCAAGGCTATAGAATCAGGTAATCTACAGGTTGGTGATATGATGGCATTTATCCAGTATGCTATGCAGATTATAATGGCATTTTTATTTATATCTATGATGTCTATTATAGTGCCAAGGGCCATGATATCTGCCAATAGGATAGGTGAGGTATTGGACTGCGAGATACTTATTAAAGACGAAGGTAGGGTAAATAAGTTCAATAAAGAAGGCAGCATAGAATTTAAGGATGTAAGTTTTAGGTATGAAGGGGCAGAAGAGGATATAATAAGCGATATTAGTTTCTCAATACCTAAGGGCAATACCCTAGCAATTATAGGGTCAACTGGTTCTGGCAAATCTACAATTGTAAAGCTTATACCTAGGTTCTTGGAGGCTACATCAGGAAATATTCTTGTAGATGGTGTTGATGTGAGGAATATGCCTCTCAAGGTGCTTAGATCAAAGATATCTCTTGTAAACCAAAAGGCAACCCTATTTTCAGGTACTATTGGGTCTAATATAGGATATGCCAATCCTGCATTTGATCATTTTGCAATAAAACAAGCTGCAGAGATATCACAGTCAATGGAATTTATCCAGTCTAAGAAAGACAGCTTTGATTCTAAGGTAGAGCAGGCTGGTGCAAACCTATCAGGTGGTCAAAAGCAGAGGATATCTATTGCAAGGGCTATAGCAAGAGATCCAGAAATTATTGTATTTGACGACTCCTTCTCAGCCCTTGATTCAAAGACTGATAGGATGCTTCGTAGGAGTATAAAAGAAAAATTATCTGACAAGACTATAATAGTAGTTGCTCAGAGGATAAATACTATTATGGATGCAGATGAAATATTGGTAATTGAAAATGGTAAGATAGCAGGTAGGGGTAGGCATAAGGACCTTCTAAGAACTTGCGATGTATACTATGAAATAGCAAAATCACAGATGACAGAGGAGGAGTTGAACAATGAAATCAGCGAGTAAGAAAAACAAGTCTTCCAAAAAATCATTTATGGCTACACTAAAAAGATTGTCCAGCTACCTAGCAGATGAGAAATTAAAGATACTTATAGTATTTGTATTTGCTATATTATCTACTATATTTGCTATAGTTGGACCAAAGATAATGGGTAATGCAACAACTGAGATATTTAAGGGGATGATGAGAAAGGTACAAAATCCTCAGGATGGAATAGATTTTTACAAGGTAGGCATGATAGTATTTACCTTGATAATCCTGTACACACTTAGCTCACTATTCTCTTATATTCAATCATATATAATGTCTGGTGTATCACAGAGGGTAACCTACAATCTTAGAAAGGATATATCAGAGAAGTTCAATAGGCTACCTATAAGCTATTACGATACAAATTCTAAGGGTGACATAATATCTAGGGTTACAAATGATGTAGATACACTTAGTACAACCCTTAACCAATCATTGATGCAGCTAGTGACATCCTTGATAACTGTAGTTGGTGTATTTGTGATGATGGTGTCTATAAACCTAGTTATGAGTTTGGTATCCTTGGTTGTTTTACCTATAACTGTCTTGGTGCTTGGACTTGTAATCAAAAATTCACAGAAGTACTTTAAAGACCAGCAAAAACACTTAGGTAAGATAAATGGAAAGATAGAAGAATCATTCTCTGGACAAGAAGTAATAAGAGGCTATATGGGAGAAAAATATGAAATAACTGAGTTTAACAGGATTAACAATAAGCTATATGAAAGTGGTTGGAAGTCTCAATTTTTATCTTCAGTTATGATGCCCATAATGATGTTTGTAGGCAATCTGGGCTATGCAATAGTAGCTATCTTCGGTGGCTATATGGCTATAAATGGAAATATTCAAGTTGGTGATATACAGGCATTTATCCAGTATATGAGGACTTTCACCCAACCTCTTAACCAGTTAGCCCAGGTTATGAACCTACTTCAGTCTACAGTCGCTGCAGCTGACAGGATATTTGAGTTTCTTGATGAAGAAGAGGTAGATTTAAGTAAGAAGGATATAATAGATGAAAAGTCTTTCAAGGGTGCTATAGACTTTGACCACGTTAGGTTTGGATATGAAGAAAATAAGATTATTATAAATGATTTTAATCTACACGTTAGCCCAGGACAAAAGGTTGCTATTGTAGGACCGACTGGTGCTGGTAAGACTACACTTGTCAAACTACTTATGAGGTTTTATCAGGCAAATTCGGGGACTATAAGAATTGATGGTAAGGACATCAACGAACTAGACTTTGAAAGTTATAGGTCCAAGTTTGCCATGGTTCTTCAGGATGCCTGGCTGTTTACAGGCTCTATAAAAGACAACCTAAGGTATGGTAAGTTAGATGCCAGTGATGAAGAGGTTAAAAGGGCTGCAAAGTCTGCCTATGTCCATAGGTTTATAATGACCCAGCCTCATGGTTATGACACTATGTTGACTGCGGATTCAAGCAATATCTCTCAGGGACAAAAACAGCTTATGACAATAGCAAGGGCCATACTTTCTGATCCTAGGGTACTAATCTTGGATGAGGCGACAAGTTCTGTAGATACACGTACTGAGCAGATGATACAAAAGGCCATGGATAACCTGGTAGTCAACAGGACTAGTTTTATAATAGCCCATAGACTTTCAACAATAAGAAACGCAGACTTGATACTAGTTATGAATGAAGGAGATATAGTCGAGCAAGGCAATCATGAAGAGCTGATGAAACTAGATGGATTTTATAGCAAACTATACAGGTCGCAGTATGAGGGGGAAACTGATTAAAAATGAAATTTGATTGGAACAAAAAATATACGACTATTGCACTGTATTCAGTGATAGTAATTGCATCTGGTATCATGCTATATCTTGGACTTACTAAGTTTACTAAGTTGAGTGAGCTATTTAATACCTTTATAGCTATAATAAGACCCTTTATTATAGGATTTTCTTTGGCTTACTTATTCAATTTTATGTTGGCTTTTTATGAGGATAAGATAATATTGAATATAGCCAAGAAGGGAATTAGCCATAGAAAAATGAGGACCCTATCACTATTGATGACTTATTTTACTGTTTGTATCTTGGTATACTTGTTTATAGAGTTCATATTGCCAGAGGTTGCAGCCAGTTTATCATCTATAATAACTGACTTTCCGAGAATAGTGAATAAACTATACCTATATACAGATTCTCTTATAAGCAGTATAGAAATATCAGGACCTGCAAAGGAATTTGTAACGGCTAAGATAGAGGAAATAGGAAAGCAATTGATGGAATTTGCTACCAACCTTATGCCTTATCTCGCAAACACACTTTTAATGGTGCTTAAGAGTATATGGAACCTAGTTTTAGGTATAATTATATCTGTATATGTCTTGGCTGATAAGGAAAGCTTCTACGCTATGTGTAAGAAGTTTATAAGAGCTGTATTTTCAACTAGTGCTGGTGACTATATCCTATATGTGACAGATCTTTCAAATGATATGTTTGGTAAGTTTATAGTTGGTAAGATAATTGACTCTACAATTATAGGTGCAATAGCCTTTATAGTTTTATATATTGTTAAGATGCCTTATCTTATACTTATTACATTTATAATAGGTGTTACAAATATAATTCCATTTTTTGGTCCTTTTATAGGAGCTGTGCCATCTATTATACTTGTCCTATTTGTAAGTCCTATTAAGGCTTTATGGTTAACAATTATAATATTTATCATCCAACAGCTTGATGGTAATGTTATAGGTCCGAAGATACTAGGTGGATCTCTAGGTATATCATCATTCTGGATACTATTTTCATTGCTACTAGCAGGCAAGTTCTTTGGACTAATTGGTATGGTATTGGGTGTGCCTCTTTTTGCAGTTATACATACTCTTGCAGGAGAGACTATAAATGACAAGCTAGTAAAGAAGGGACTACCTACATCCAAAGAAGAATATAAGTAAAAAGAAAAATCTCTATAGGGGTGTATTATGATTAATAAGTATATAGATTTAATAAAAAATAATATTTTGTTTGAAAATTTTGCTCTAGGTGACCTAGCAGAATTTCTCGATTTAATAGGTGCAAAAACTATAGCAATTAGCAAGGGACAAAATTTATTTGAAGAGGGACATATTTATGAGAATATGTGCTTTCTCTTGGAGGGTGAGATAGTGCTTTCTAAGAGTGACGAAAGTGGAAATAGAAATATAATAGATAAGATAAGTCCTGGCCAGATATTTGCAGAGGTATTTTCCATGACATCCAATAAGGTGTGCCCTGTCACAGCCACTGCTGAGAAAAAGTCATTATTGATGACTATAAATACAGATAGGTTGCTAAGGCCAGATTTTGATCTTGGAGAAAAGTTTACAAGTGAACAGGCTACAATTATTTCTTGTCTTATAAAGACATTTGCGGATAAGAACCTAATCCTGCTAAACAAAATAGAAATACTTTCTAGGAGGAATACTAGGGACAAGATACTTCATTTTCTAGAAAAGGAGAGTATGAAATCATGTAATATTTTCTTTGAAATTCCTTATTCGAGAAAGGATATGGCAGATTTTTTAGGTGTTGATAGGTCGGCCCTTTCAAGAGAGCTTAGTAGGTTAAGAGAAGAAGGAATTATCGATTTTGATAAATCAACTTTTAAGTTTTTATAATATATAAATTTGTTATGTAATGATATATTTTCTTATACATTCTGTTTTAAGCATATATTATTGGGGCATATTATATAATAGTATATGTGGTATTAGGAGGATTGTACGATGGAAAAATTAGCGACATTTGCTGGTGGATGCTTTTGGTGCATGGTTAAACCATTCACTAGTTATGAAGGAGTCCTAGATTTAAAGGTTGGATATACCGGCGGCCAGACAGATAATCCTACTTACAAGGAAGTTTGTAGTGGAAAGACAGGTCATTTTGAAGCCGTTCAGATTAGATATGATGATAGAATTACATACGAAGAAATACTTGAGGTTTTTTGGAGACAGATAGATCCCTTTAATCCAGCAGGACAATTTGCCGATATTGGAAGTCAGTACCATACTGCTATTTTCTACCATGATGAAGATCAAAAGAGGATTGCTACTTATTACAAGGATAAATTAGAGAGAGAGTCTGATAAGAAGGTCTTCACTAAGATAATTCCGGCTGAAAAGTTCTATCCTGCAGAAGATAATCATCAGGACTACTATAAGACTCAGTCTAGGCATTATGAAATGTACTATAGGAATTCAGGAAGACATAATTTTTTAAAGGCCTACTGGGATAGGAACAATGATCTTAGGGAGGAAAGAAGGGATATCTTATCTGATATATCTTTTGAAGTTACCCAAAATGATATGACTGAAGTACCTTTTGAAAATGAATACTACGATAATTTTGACAAGGGTATATATGTCGATATAGTCGATGGACAGCCATTATTTTCTTCAAGCGACAAGTTTGATTCAGGCTGTGGTTGGCCAGCATTTTCTAAGCCAATAAAAGATACGTCTATCCATAAGAGGGCTGACTATTCATTTGGTATGAGTAGGACTGAGGTTAGGAGTTTGAAGGCTAACTCTCATCTAGGTCATGTATTTGAAGATGGTCCAGACTCATTGGGAGGCAATAGGTATTGTATCAATTCAGCAGCCCTAAAGTTTATACCACTTGAAAAGATGGAAGAACTAGGATACGGTGAATATATCAAATATGTTAAGTAGAAAATATACAAAGTAGATTTAAGTATAAAAAGTAGATTTAAGTATAAAAAGTAGATTTAAGTATAAAATTTTAATAAATATTTTAGGCACCTTGAATTAGGTGCCTTTGTAACGTTTTGATATTGAGGTTTTTTGAGATTTGGGTTATAGTATATCTTGTGATGATGGAGGTAGATATGAGTTATTACGATAATAAATGGTTTAAAAATTTTAAAACAAAACTTGTAGCTTGCAATACTTATGATAATTCTGAACTACTGGAATTAGAGTTTGAAGATACGATATTTTTCCCAGGGGGCGGCGGCCAACCCATGGACAGGGGATTTATCAGCCTAGTCAGTGGTGGGGAAGTAAAGCATAGATACAAGCTTGAAGATATTCGTGAGGTTGATAATAGAATTAAACATATAGTATCTAGGGATCAAGTACTATCTACATATGAGATATCATCAGACAAAATATCATCAGGTGATATTGAATGTCTTATGGAGCTTGATTGGGACCACAGGATTGATGGTATGCAGCAACATACAGGTCAGCATCTCTTATCAGGATGTTTCTATAAATTGTTTAAGGCCAATACTAAGGGTCTTCATATAGGTAAAGATGTATCTCAGCTAGATATTGATGGTGAATTTACGGACGAAATGGTTAAAAAGCTTGAAGACTATGCTAATGACCAGATTTCAAGGGCTATAAATATCAAAAATTATGTCTTAAAAGAGGGTGACAGTCTAGAAACTAGAAGGCCTCTTCCAAGTACAGATGGTGATATTAGGATTCTTGAAATTGAGGACCTGGATATTAATGCCTGTTGTGGTCTTCATCTAGACAACACTAGGGACATCACCATGGTAAAGATAAAAAGGTACTACAAGCACAAGTCTGGAACTAGGTTTGAATACTTAGCTGGAAAAAGGGCTGTAGATTACTTGTTAAAAAGGGATCGAATTTTCGATTCTGTCCTTAATAAGTACAGTGCAGGAGAAGACAATATTATAAAGAGTTTGGAAAATATAGAAAAGAAAAAGGATGATTACTATAGTAGATCAGCTTATCTATTAAATGAGCTAATCAAAAAAGATATGGAGATATACTTATCTTCTGCTAAGTCAAATGCCAAGGGATTAAAGGTTATTATAAGTAAATTTGATAATGAAGAGACATGGTATTTGGATAGTCTTGCAAAGCACCTAGTAGAGAGTGGACCTCTTGTTCTAATCTTTGCAAATAAAAAGCAAGGCAAATACATGATAAACTTTATGGCAAGTAAGACTACAATATCAGAACACACCTATATAGATTTAGGTAAATTATTTAAGAGTTTAGCCAATGAGTATCCATTAAAGGGTGGTGGATCTAAGTTTTCAGCGTCTGGAGTATATGATTCTGAAAAAAATATTGACATATTGTTAGATAATGTATATGATTTATATATTGGAGTTTTATAGGAATTTATTGGAGGTAAAAATGTCAATTTCAGGATTGATTATACTTTTGGTGTTGTTGGTACTTGCACTATATAGTATATTAACAAGTAAGGGTCTTAAGAGACATATGATTAAGAATACAGCTACAGCCTATGCGATTTTGCTAGGACTACTTGCTGTAACGAGGATAAACAGGTGTGATATTATAGCTGTTTACATAGGCCTATTGACGGTAGCTATTGCTGTAGGGTCTATATACTTTTACAAGAAGGATTACAGAAAATCCAGCATATTGTTGGTTTTGGCCTTGGTGATTGGTACATTAGGAGCCTACCTATCATATTTAGACTAAGCAAGTAGTGACCGTGGGATATATCCTGCGGTTTTTTTTGTAGACATTTTATAGCTTTTATTTGGACAGATTTTATAGTTCTTACTTGGATACAGAAAAGGCCGCCCTTATTTGAGCGACCTTAATTTATCGTATTGATTTTAACAAAATGCTAATGGATTCTATTATAGGTTTCTATTGTCCTTTAGTATAACGTCGTGAGCTCCACCCTCTACGATTGAAGTAGAAGATACAACTGTTAGCTTGGCCTTGTCCTGTAGTTCAGGAATTGAAAGGGCACCGCAGTTACACATAGTTGATCTTACCTTAGCAAGAGTCATGTTTACATTGTCTTTTAATGAACCAGCATATGGAACGTAAGAGTCTACACCTTCTTCAAATGACAGCTTCTTGTCTCCACCTAGGTCATATCTCTGCCAGTTTCTAGCCCTAGCAGAACCTTCACCCCAGTATTCCTTCATGTAAACGCCGTTTATATTTACCTTGTTTGTTGGAGATTCATCAAATCTTGAGAAGTATCTACCAAGCATTACAAAGTCTGATCCCATAGCTAGTGCAAGTGTGATGTGGTGGTCATATACGATACCACCATCTGAGCAGATTGGAATATATATACCAGTTTCTTCAAAATATTCATCTCTAGCCTTGGCAACATCAATTACTGAAGTAGCCTGACCACGTCCGATACCCTTTTGTTCTCTAGTGATACATATTGATCCACCACCGATACCGATCTTTATAAAGTCAGCACCAGCATCAGCAAGGAATCTGAATCCCTCTCTGTCAACTACGTTACCAGCACCTATCTTTACAGTGTCACCGTACTTTTCTCTAACCCACGCTATAGTTCTTGACTGCCATTCTGAGTAGCCTTCAGATGAATCTATGCATAGTATGTCAACACCAGCCTCTAGTAGGGCAGGAATACGCTCTTCGTAGTCTCTAGTGTTGATACCAGCACCTACAACGTATCTCTTTTTAGCGTCGTGTAGTTCAAGTGGGTTTTCCTTGTGTGAATCATAGTCTTTTCTAAATACCATATATACTAGCTTGCCATCTTCGTCTAGTACTGGTAGAGAATTTAACTTGTTGTCCCAGATTATGTTGTTGGCTTCTTTAAGAGTAACATTTTTATCTGCGTATACAATTTTTTCTATTGGTGTCATAAAATCACGAACTTTAGTATCACGTGACATTCTGCTGACTCTGTAGTCACGGCTTGCTACTATTCCCAATAATTTACCTTTTGCAGTACCATCATCTGTTATGGCAACAGTAGAGTGACCAGTCTTTTCCTTTAGGTCAAGTATATCTGCTAGTGTGTGGTCTGGAGTAAGGTTTGAGTCAGATATTACAAACCCTGCCTTGTGAGACTTTACTTTTGCTACCATTGCAGCCTGATTTTCTATAGTCTGTGATCCGTATATGAATGAGATACCACCTTCTTTTGCTAGAGCAACAGCCATATTGTCATCAGATACTGACTGCATGACAGCTGAAACTAGAGGTATATTCATCTTTAAAGCTGGTTCTTCTCCTTTTTTGAATTTAACAACTGGTGTAACAAGGCTAACATTAGCTGGTATGCACTCAGCTGATGAATAACCTGGTACTAATAAATACTCACTGAAAGTTCTTGATGGAGTATCAAAGTAAAAAGCCATTAATAATCATCTCCTTTATATTATTTTTTCCAAACATTATGATGAAATCCTTAACTGAATGTTTATATATAAAGAGATTTTAACACTATTAAAACAAAAAGTCTAGGAAAATATCTAAAGAAAACTGAATTTTAGTGAATTTTTATATAATAGTGATTTATCTTGGGAGAACTTGCAAGACCTAAATTGCAAAACTTGTAAATTTGCTATATAATATAGAAGTAAATCCTATAATTTATTAAACTTATTTATAGGTGTTTAATTGACACTTTGTTTAAGAAATTGAAATGGATTTATAGCGTTAGTATAATCAAAATAACCAAATAAAATTCGGGAGGAATATATGAACTTTTTTATCGACACAGCCAATATTGATGAAATAAAGGAAGCAAATGATCTAGGTGTAATCTGCGGTGTAACTACAAACCCATCGCTTATAGCCAAAGAAGGTAGAGATTTTGCAGAGGTAGTAAATGAAATAACTACTATAGTTGATGGGCCTATCAGTGCTGAGGTACTAAGTATGGACCATGAAGGTATGATAAAAGAAGGCGAAAAGCTTGCTAAGATCCACGAAAACATAGTTATAAAGATACCTATGTGTGCAGAAGGTCTAAAGGCAGTAAAGGCACTTAGCGACAAGGGCATAAGAACAAATGTAACTCTTATATTCTCAGCTAATCAGGCACTTCTTGCAGCTAGGGCTGGAGCGTCATATGTGAGTCCTTTTGTTGGTAGATTAGATGACATATCATTTGATGGCCTAGGACTTATAGCTGACATCAAGCAGATATTTGAAGTTAACTTTATAGAAACAGAAATAATAGTTGCAAGTGTTAGAAATCCAATCCATGTACTAGAGTCTGCAAAGCTAGGAGCAGACATAGCTACAGTGCCATATAAGGTAATAATGCAGATGATCAACCATCCACTTACAGACAGGGGTATAGAAAATTTTATAAAGGATGCTGAGAAGGCAAAATTAACAATATAGTAGATAGTAGGGATTATTCCCATAGGAGAAAGAAATGGACAAGTTATTCAGTTTACAAAATGGTACAGATGTTAGAGGGGTAGCCTATAAGGATGAAAACTCTGAATTGGATATAACTCTTACTAAGGAAGATGTAGAAATAATAGCCAAGGCTTTTGCTACTTGGATTACTGACAAGGAAAAGAAGTCTGACATAAGGATTGCATTAGGTATGGATTCAAGGGTCACAGGCCCTGAATTTAGACAGGTTGCAGGTGATGCCTTGAGGTCTATAGGCGTATATCTAGTAGATTGCGGTCTTGCAACTACACCATCTATGTTTATGACTACTGTAATGGAAGATTACAAGTGCGATGGTGCTATAATGTTTACAGCAAGTCATATGCCATATATATATAATGGAATGAAGATGTTTACTGAGGATGGATGCCTAGACAAGCAGGACCTAAAGGATGTCTTGGATATAGCTGTATCTAAGAATATCATGAAGGGGCTAGAATATGGTGGTTACGAAACTAGAGACCTATTAGAGGACTATTCAAGGGTCCTTGTAGATAAGATAATAAAAGGTGTGGACTCTAAGATAAACCATGATAAGCCACTTGCTGGTATGAAGATCATAGTAGATGCCGGAAATGGTGCAGGTGGATTTTTTGCTGAAAAGGTCCTTGCTAGACTTGGTGCAGATACAGAGGGAAGTCAGTTCCTAGAGCCAGATGGAATGTTCCCTAATCATATACCTAACCCTGAAAACAAGGAAGCTATGAAGTCTATATCTCAGGCTACTGTAAATGTAGGTGCTGACCTTGGTATTATATTTGATACCGATGTAGACAGGGCAGCTATAGTAGGTCCAGATGGAAAATCTATAAATAAAAACGCCTTGATAGCCTTGATTGCATCGATCCTACTAGAAGAAGAGGCTGGGGCTACAATAGTAACAGATTCTGTAACTTCTAAGGGCCTTGCTGAATTTATAGAAAAAAGAGGTGGGGTTCACCATAGGTTTAAGAGGGGTTACAAGAATGTAATCAACGAATCAGTAAGACTAAACAAGGAAGGTATATCATCACCACTTGCTATAGAGACATCAGGTCATGCAGCACTTAGGGAGAATTATTTCTTGGATGATGGAGCTTATTTAATAGCCAAGATATTGATGAAGGCTGCCCAGATGCATGAGAAGGGTCAGAGTGTTGCAGATATCATATCCGACCTAAAAGAAGCAAAGGAATCTTCAGAATACAGGATTAAGATCAAGGAAGAGGATTTTAAGGCCTATGCTGCTAAAGTAATAGAAGACTTAAAGGAATTTGCAAAATCTAGTGACTCATGGTCTGAGGTAGAGAAAAACTTTGAAGGTGTAAGAGTTGATTCTGCATATCCAGATGAAAATGGTTGGTTCTTGTTAAGGGCATCCCTACACGAGCCACTATTAGTTCTTAACTTAGAGTCAGATGTTGACAGTGGATGTAACAAAATGTATTCTAAAATAGAGAACTTCTTAAAGGAATACAATCTAGATTTATAAAATTAATATGTAGTGAAAGTCTCAAGACGGTTGATTTCAACTGTTTTGGGACTTTTTTTGTTTTTATAATAATATTATTACAGCTTGTAACTATAGTAACAGACCTGTAATGCTAGATAACACCCCTGTAACGTTTTTTATGTATATATTGTGGTATATTATAAATATAGAAAGACATAAATAAGACATAAATATTAATTATATAAATTTGAGAAGGGGTGTGATCTTATGAAGAAGAGAATAGTTTTAGCGATGGTAGTGATGATGGGTATATTTGCAGTCAGCCCCCTAAGCGATGCAGTAAATAGGCAACAAGAAGATATGATGTATGCAAGGCCAGCAAAGCAGGATGTGGTAGCTGATAGCGATGATACAGTTATAGATAATGAGTCACCTGTTTCAGACAAGAAGAAGGAAGACATAGTTGAGGCAGATACAAGCCTAAAGTCAAATCAGATGCAGGATGTAAACAAGGTTAGGAATCAAGATAGAGTTATAAACAAGGTTGAAGTAAATAAATCTGAAAAGACTCTTGCTAATAATGTAGCAGTAAATAAATCTGAAAAGACTCTTGCTAATAATGTAGCAGAAAATAAAACAAATAAGATAGGTGATTTAACAAGTCAAGAAGCTCCTAAGGCTAACAAGTCATTAAACAGGGAAGAGGCCTTAAATGTACTAAAGAACCAGGGAACAAACCTAGACTACTCATATATGGGCGATGAAAAAGACTACTCAGTGCTAAAGGAAAAAGGACATGAAGGCTATGTGTTCCTACCTAATACAAACACTGATATGGGCTTATTTGTAGACAAGAATACAAAAGAAGTATACTACTTCCATCCATCAGGTTATATTGACCAGTATTAGTAGTAAGTACAAGCTTACTTGGACAGGTATTTAAAGAGGCAAGCAGTTGGTCCAAATATAGGTTGTTTATAAAATTCAATTTAAATGTGCGAAGTAATATAGGCACTTAAGAAGGTTATGCATTTGATTTCAAAAGAAATTTTGCATAACCTTTTTATTTATGTATTAAAATGCTTCTCTAATTTATATACTAAATTTATCTTATATCTGCGTTAGGTTATCTAAAAAGTATTCAAATAATATACCGTCGTTCCTGTCAAAGTCGCCGCTTTCTACTGTATAGTTTACAGATTTGTAGATAAAATCGACAGCAGCACTGACACATTTTTCTAGTTCAAAGCCTCTTGTTATAAGGGCAGATACTATGGATGTAAATATATCTCCTGTACCACTGAAACTAACTCTATTGAAAGGGACTCCTATCTTTGATATTGAATCCTGTCTACGATCATAGCATATATTGTATATTGAGTCTTTTTCTTCAAAGCCTGTGATAATGACATAAGAAGGACCAGTCTTGGAAAGGTCTCTGCACAGTTCAAGTAGGTCTTCTTCCTTGTAGTCAAAATTGTCTATTTTGCGACCTGACAATAGGTTGGCTTCGGTGATATTTGGTGTTATCAAATCCGCCATTGTGACCAACTCTCTCATTTCTACGACATCTTCATCTGTGAAAATTGGAAACATCTTTCCGTTATCCGCCAATACAGGGTCTACAATTACAAATGAATCTGGGTTATTCTTAATTAAATTTTCTACTAGTTTAATCTGCCTTGATGAACCCAAAAATCCTGAATAAATAGTATCGAAATTGGCCCTTAATTCCTGCCATATATCTATGTATTCTTCTATGGAATCAGTCAAGTCTACAAAGCTGAATTTAGGATAGCCTGTTTGACTAGACAGAACGGATGTAGGTAGGGGACAACACTGACACTTAAGTGCTGATATTATTGGTATAGCTACTGTTAGAGAACATTTTCCAAGTCCGGAAATATCGTTTATACAGGCTATTTTCTTTTGCTTAGACATTTGTAAATCCTCCGTAAATACTTGTAATTCTTATATATTGTTAAGTTTTGGTGAAATTGTTGAACAATATCAAGAATTTACAATAATAGTTCTTCTTGTATATTATTATATATCAATATTACACAATTAATCAAGTTACCGGCTAAAAGTGGAGAATTATTATTAAAAATAAAAATTAAATTTTTATTATTTTTAAAATATAATTGACTATTCTTATTTATTATGTTATATTGGAGAAGTAGTGAACAGCAAAAAATTCAAACGTTCACAATTTTAGGAGGATTTAATGAAAGTCGGAGTAGTAAAGTGGTTTAACAATGAAAAGGGATTTGGTTTTATATCAGTAGATGGAGAAAATGACGTATTCGTACATTTTTCAGCAATACAGGGCGATGGTTACAAGTCTCTTGAAGAAGGTCAGCAGGTTGAATTTGAAATCGTAGACGGTTCAAAGGGACCTCAGGCTGCAAACGTAACAAGAGTTTAAATTATAAATTAAGCTACAGTTTATTCTGTAGTATGAGAAATTTTGAAATTTGAATCAGTTAGTACAGAGACCAGTTTACTGGTCTCTTTTGCATATTGACATTTAAGCAAACATTTTCAAGGTATTTATAGGTGAATTCCTTTTACTTGTGTTATAATAACTATGGAGATCCTTTGCTAAAGTAATCGGCATTGGGTATTTTATAAATATATATATCTTTTTTACAGATATAAATTATTAATCGAGGAGAAGGCTATGAATATATTATTTTTCTTAACGCCAAAAACGGATGTAGTCAGTTTGATGGATACAGATTCTGTTTATACTGTTTTAGAAACACTTAAAAAATATAGGTATGCATCTGTGCCTATACTAAATGAAGCGGGTAACTATGTAGGTACAGTAAAAGAAGGTGATTTATTGTGGTATATAGATAGCATGAAGAAATATGATCTTGAATCGCTTAAAGAAATCAATATAATGGAAGTACCTAGGAGGAGCAATAATGACACTGCCAAGATAGACGCCAATGTAGAAGATTTACTAGGGGTTCTTATCAACCAGAATTTTGTTCCTGTTATAGATGATGCAGGTATCTTTATAGGTATAGTCAAGAGAAGAGAGGTAATCTCTTATACATATGATTTATTGAAGGGGAAAGACCAGTCTCTAGATGATATGTTCAACAAAAATTGATAATTAGACTAGTTACGATATTAGTTAATAGAAAAGAGCTCGAATTTTGGGGTCAGATTAATCTTAGACACCTCAATTTGAGCTCTTTTTGTTTATCTTTTTATATCGTTTTTAGTTACTAATATAGCTATTTTTCCTGTTGGATTGTATGTTATCTGTACAATAGCGTTCTTTTTAACCTTTACAAGGTCTTCGCCACCGTATTTTATGTCCAACTTAATAGGCCTCTTACCCTGTTTGATTAGGGCAGTGTAACCGTCCTTACCCTTGTTTTCAAGGCTGATCAGGTTGCCCACATAAGGAGTGAATTCCTGATATTTTTCACTTTCTTTTTTCATAAAGAAATATGCTGCTACTAGTATCACAACATCTACTAGAAGTGTGGCCCACCAAGGGAACTTCAATACTGTAGCTACTAAGATTCCAACCACTACCATGGCAACTATAAACCATAGAGCTTTTTTCATTATCAATTTACCGATTATATCATTTGCCTTTTTCTCTGGACCAGTCATAGTCTTCTGTCTAGCGAACTGATCTGCAAATCTATCTCTTAAGCCCATACTAATGCCTCCTATCTTCTTATTCTTATAAATACCTTCTCTATTTTAACATATTCGGACCTAAATTGAAAGATAATATTAGTAAACTATGGTATAATTTAAATATAAGAAGACTATAAGGGTGAATTTGGGAGGCAAGATGTTTAAATCGGTTAAAAATCTAGGATTTTTGGAAGTTTTTTTTAGGTTTACGTGTATGTTATTCTGGCCTCTATATTGGTACAAGTGGAGTGTAATAACAATTGCAAACTACAACGAGATATTGTTTAACATATATTTGGTGGTTTCAGGATTATTTTTAATTGTTTGCACAATGGTATATATAATTAAAAAGTCCACAACAGGAATTTACTATTTGTATAGGATGGTACTGATACTTACATATCTTGAGTCCTTGTACAGTTTTATGGTGGTTCCTAGGAATATTGAGGCTCTGTATGTCAAAATTATACTTTGTGTCCTATTGTTGCTAGTGTCTAACAAGTTGATAAAAAAGGATAAAAATGATACAGGTGTTGTAGGTATTCTATCCTCAATACTAATATTAGTATTGACTTATTTTTATTAGACCTCTTGTTCGGTCATAATTTTATTTGTTGGCCTAATTTTGGTCTTAGCCTAGTTTTACTTGTCAGCTAAACTTATAGAATACCCACTAAATTAGTAGACTTTTATAAGAAAAAATGTTATCATAAAAATCGAGGTAGAAATTAACTATTGGAGGAATAAAATGACAGAATTAAATTATTTAGCTAAAATTGGTGATAAAGAAATAACTGCAGCTGATGTTGAAGCAGCTATTAGTAGCATAGACCCATATCAGAGACAGCAGTTTGACAATGAAGAAGGAAGAAAGAGAATACTTGCTGACTTAATAAATCAGGAACTATTCTATCTTGATGCTATTGAAAACAAGCTAGACCAGGATGAGAACTTCGTTAAAGAAATGGAATTAATAAAGATTAACATGATCAAGCAGTATGCTATAAACAAAATTATAGCTAGCGTTGAAGTAAGTGACGAAGAAAAGTTAAACTACTATGAAGAAAACAAGGCTCAGTTTGTAAGCCCTGAGATGGTTTCTGCAAAGCACATACTAGTTGATGAAGAAGACCAGGCTAAGGAAATAAAGACTAAAATAGACAAGAAGGAAATTTCTTTTGAAGATGCAGCTGTTGAGTACTCTAAGTGTCCATCAAATATGAAGGGTGGAGACCTTGGCGAATTTGGCAAGGGTCAGATGGTACCTGAATTTGAAGAAGCAGCTTTTGCTCTAGAAGTTGGAAAAGTATCTGAACCAGTTAAGTCTCAGTTTGGATACCACATCATAAAGGTTGAGTCTCACAAGGAAGAGGGTCAGCTTGAATTTGAAGATGTTATGGATGAAGTTGCAAATGCAGTTGCTTACAAGAAGCAGAATGAAGCATTTGTTGGTAAGTTGACTGAACTAACTGATAGATATAAGGATATACTAGTAATCAATAAGTAATTTTAAATTTACTATATCATATTATTAGTATTTGTAAAAATGGAATATTAGACACTCTTGGTTATATCCTATAGGGTGTCTTTTTTTTGTATATCTGATATAATATTGGTATGGTTTGTTTAGACCTAGCTAGTCTAAACTATGTATTTAATATTTAATTGGGAGGATAAGATGATAGATATAGATAAGGCTCAAAAAGCCGTAAGAGACCTTTTAATTGCTATTGGTGAAGACCCAGATAGGGAAGGTTTGGTTGATACTCCTAAGAGGGTAGCAAAGATGTATAAGGAAGTTTTGGCAGGCTATGATGATGATCCTAGCGAATATCTATCAAGGGTATTCAAGGCTGATGATGCCGATTGGGTAGTGGAAAAGGACATCCACTTTTATTCCATGTGTGAACACCATATGCTACCGTTTTTTGGCAAGGTCCATATAGCCTATATACCAAATGGCAAGGTTACTGGACTCAGTAAATTGGCTAGGCTTGTGGAAGTCTATGCTAGAAGACTCCAGCTACAGGAACAGATGACAGTTCAAATTGCCGATGCCCTTGTAAAAGAGCTAAGTCCTCTAGGTGTTGTCGTGATAGTAGAGGCTGAGCATATGTGTATGACTATGAGAGGTATAAAAAAGCCGGGTACTATAACAGTGACCCAAGCTACTAGGGGTAGATTTAAGGAAGACCACAATTTACTCATGTCTATTAGGGAGCTGATCAAATAAATGATAAATGAAAATAAGTACCTAATGCCTAGGATAGAAAATCTTATGGCAAGTCGAGAATTTCAATATTATATATCTAAGATAGAAAAACTTGAGCAAGATAGGATTTATTGTGGTCACGATATAGATCATTTGCTATCCGTAGCTAGGATGATGTATATTATAAACCTCGAGGATGGCCTAGGTCTTGATAAGGAATTAATATATGCTGTCGGTCTTCTTCATGATATAGGAAGGGTTGACGAGTATGAAAAAGGTATTGACCATCATGTAGCTAGTTGCAAAATAGCTGACAAACTCATGCAAGATGCTGGTTTTTCAAGCAAAGAGATAGACATTAGTCTATATGCCATTGACAGGCATAGGTCTTGCAAGGAAGAAGTAGCCACTTGTGGAACAGAGAATAATAGCCCAAAAAATGAGAACCCAAAAAATGAGAACCAAGATAATAAAAGACAAAGGCTAGCAGACCTACTCAGGTATGTCGATAAGAAGTCGAGACTCTGTTATTACTGTGGTACTAGAGACACTTGTAAGTGGTCTGATGACAAGAAAAATAAAAGATTGTTGATATAAATAGAGGGGGATTTTATGAGGATAGGAAATAAGGATTTTGATACAAAAAATAATGTATATATAATGGGAATCTTGAATGTTACACCGGATTCATTTTCAGATGGGGGCAAGTTTAACAATATGGACAAGGCCCTATTCCATGTTGAGGAAATGATAAAGGCTGGTGCAGATATAATAGATGTTGGTGGAGAATCTACTAGGCCTGGCTACACAAAGATATCTGACCAAGAGGAAATAGATAGGGTAGTGCCTGTTCTTGAGGCTATCAGGTCAAGGTTTGACACTTGCCTGTCTCTTGATACATACAAGTCAGGTGTTGTAAAAGGAGCAGGGCATACAATAGACCTTGTGAATGATATATGGGGATTTAAATACGATCCTAATATGGCTAAGACCGTAAAAGACCTGGACCTAGCCTGCTGTTTGATGCACAATAGAAAAGAACACGATTATGTGGATTTTTGGAGTGACCTTCTTGATGACCTTAAGGGATCAGTCAAGCTTGCCCTTGATGCAGGCATTGAAAAAGACAGGATCATGCTTGACGGTGGCGTTGGATTCCAAAAAACATACGAGGAAAACCTAATGGTGATCAATAGGACTGAGGACCTGTGTAAGTTGGGCTATCCACTTTTGATGGCTACCTCAAAAAAATCAGTAATAGGTCTTACAATCGACAAGCCTGTGACAGAAAGAACTATAGCAACACTAGCTACTACAGTTATAGGTATCCAAAAAGGAGCATCTTTTGTCAGGGTGCATGATATAGAAGAAAATGCAGATATAATTAAAATGACAAAGGCCATATTGTCTGAGCAGAAGTGGTCTATGTAAGCAGGAGGATAAAATGGACACTATAAAGATATATGGCATAGAATTCTATGCCTACCACGGTGTACTTGATAGTGAAAAAGAACTAGGACAGACTTTTAGGATAGACTGCGAGTTTTCTTTAGATTCGTCAGTATGCAATGATGATATAGATAAAACAGTAAATTATGGTCAAGTAGCCCTAGATATAAAAGAATTTGCCAGCCAAAATAGGTATGATCTTCTAGAGAGCCTAGCCAATAAGCTTGCGAGATACCTTCTTCAAAAATATGAACTGATGGACGGTATCAAATTAGTAGTTCACAAGCCACATGCCCCAATAGCTACAAAGTTTGACGATGTGACTATGACAGTCAGGAGAAAAAGAGAGAGGGCCTACCTTGCAATAGGAAGCAACCTGGGGGACAGGAAGGGCAATTTGGACTATGTTGGCAAGGCCATAGATAGTGATCCGAGTATCAAGCTACTTGCCAAGTCATCCTATATAGAGACCAAACCATATGGAGTGCTTGATCAACCGGACTTTTTAAATGGGGCTATAAAGGTTGAGACAATCTATACTCCTAAGGAGTTACTAGACTTTTGTAAACGTACAGAGAAGCTTGCAGGTAGGGTAGCCACTAGGAGGTGGGGAGAGAGAGTACTCGATGTAGATATACTAATGTACGGCAGTGATACTGTTTTTACAGATGATTTAATAATCCCCCACCCTGAAATGCATATAAGAGACTTTGTCTTAAGGCCTCTTGAAGAGATAGAGCCCCACTTGATACACCCTATAAAGAATAAATCTATAAGAGAATTGTTGAAAGAGGTGGAGTAATGAGAAAAACACTTATATTGACCAATAATACAAAGGAAAGGTCTAGCCAGGTCCTGGGATCCATAATTTCCCATTCAAAGATCAAAACCTACATGGACCATATAGATTACGATAGGTATGACAATCTTCTTATGCTTGTTGACCTAGACCAAGTTCTAGGGCAAAATATTGAGTCTTTAGATGGTGATAAGACATTTTTGGAGATGACAAATTATGTGAAGGTCAACTTTTTGGATAAAAAAATAAAGTTGGGAGTCCTATTTGATGCCAGCCAGATATACCAATTAAACGAGTGTGTAAGGGTCCTCAAAAACAATGTCATGTCAGCCAACAACTTTGTATTCATAAATAAGGATGTAGAAAATGACGCCATATCATCTGCCCTTGAGATCAGGGAGGAGTTTGACATATTCAATAGCTCTGAAAAGTTAATTGACAAGTCCAAGCTAAAAGAGATAATAGATGGATTTATTTTAGACCACAAGACCCTAAATCTAGCTTCATGCTCAGCTGATGTACCTAGGTCTACAATACTCGAATATATCTACCACGAAGGTTCATTTTATATTATAACTGAGGGAGGGATAAAATTCTCCAACCTCTTGATAAATGAGAGGGCTTCTATAAGTATCCATGATGAATTTACATCTATGGCAAAGGTAAAAGGGCTTGTCGTATATACAAAATCTGAGCTACTTGACCTTAAATCCCAAGAGTATAAGATGGCAATGGCCCTTAGGGGACTTGATGAGAACAAGCTATCTAGACTTGATATCGACCTATATGTCTTAAAACTAAGTCCTTTAGACTATATATATACAGATTTTAGCCTAAGAGTTGATGGCTATAGTCCATACCAGTTTCTAAATAGCAAAGACCTTAAATAAAACTAAGATTAAATATAGAGTATAGGGGTCACATATGGTATAATTGAATGGTTGAATATTAATATACTAAGTAATGGAGGCAAAATAATGAGTAAAGAATTAGCAGACCTATTGTTTCCTAATGTAGATAAAACATTAGACTACTATGAGCAAATGTACCCAGAGAGAAATCTAGAGAAGGGTGCTAAGGTAACTAGACTAGGTCCAAGTCCAACAGGATTTATACATTTAGGTAACTTGTACGGGGCTCTTGTCGATGAGAGAATTGCCCACCTATCTGGGGGACCGATGTTTTTAAGAATAGAAGATACAGATGATAAGAGAAAGGTTGAGGGAGCAGAGGAACTAATCATAAACTCTCTTAAGTTTTTCGGTATAGAGTTTGACGAGGGTGTGACTATAGATGGTTACAAGGGCGAATATGGACCTTACACTCAGTCAATGAGAAAAGAAATCTACCAGACTGCTGCAAAGTTTTTAACTGAAAAGGGGTGTGCCTACCCATCTTTCGTAACTGAAGAGGAGATGGCTCAAATCAGGGAAGAACAAGAAAAGGCAGGAGTTAACCCAGGCTACTATGGTGAATGGGCCAAGGATAGGGATTTGACTTTGGATGAAATCAAGGCCAAGCTAGATGCTGGTATGCCTTGGACCCTAAGACTAAAATCTACTGGAGACCCAGAAGTTGCCATGAAGTTTAAGGATGGTATCCGTGGAGAAATAAATGTTAGACAGAACAACCTAGATGTTGTAGTCCTAAAGAACAATGGTATACCAACTTACCACTTTGCCCATGTAGTGGATGACCACTTTATGAGGGTAACTGATGTTGTCAGGGGTGAAGAGTGGCTATCAACACTACCAATCCACCTAGAATTATTCTTCCAGATGGGATGGAGAAGACCTAACTACAACCATACTGCTCATTTGATGAAGACAGAGGATGGTAAAAAGAGAAAGCTATCTAAGAGAAAGGATCCAGAGCTATCTCTTGAATACTACATGAGAGATGGTTACTTCCCACAGGCTGTCACAGAATACCTGATGACTCTTATGAACTCTAACTATGAAGAGTGGAGAATGAAGAATCCTGACAAGTCCTATGCTGAATTCCCATTCAAGGCTAAGAATATGTCATCTTCAGGTGCCTTGTTCGACCTTAATAAATTAAACGATATATCAAAAGATGTTTTAGTTAGGTTGTCAGAAGAAGAGATATTAAAGTTTATGCTTGATTGGTCTAATAAGTTTGACCAAAAGGCCCACGACCTACTTACTAAGTACTACGATGAACTTATCAAATTACTTGCAATAGGTAGGGGTGGTAAGAAGCCTAGAAAGGACCTAGTAAACTGTACACAGATCATGAAATTTATAGGCTACTATTTTGAAGAGGACTTTGATTTTGTAGATGAGTTACCAGAGAGAGTATCAAAGGAAGATGCCAAGCTTATCCTAAAGGAATATGTAGATGGATATAGTCAGGAAGATACCAATGAAGAATGGTTTGAAAAGGTAAAGACTATAACAGATGCCCATGGATTCACTTCAAACAACAAGGAGTTCAAGAAGAATCCAGAAGCCTACAAGGGTAACATCACAGATGTGTCTACAGCTATAAGAGTTGCGGTTGTAGGTCGTCAGCAGTCACCAGATCTTTGGAGTATCCAGCAGATTATGGGAAAAGACAGGGTGCTAAATAGAATAGAAAAGTACTTGGATAGATTATAAATAGAAGCTTATACTAATATAAAGCATATATTAGATTTATATTGCGTTGGAGCAAATCGCCAATCCTATTAAGGGGCTATGGTGATTTTTCCAACGCTTTTTAAATAAAAACGAACATAATACTAGGATGTCTGGGACTAATGTTCGTAAAAAAGCCTAAAAATACATATTTTTATAAAAAAAAATAAAAAAAATACGTATTTACCCTTGCAAAAAAGCAAGATAACTACTAAAATATACTTGTAGGATAAAAACATACATTTTTATCTTTAGTTTGTTTAATATACGGATTAATGGCGTACGTTAGGTACGTTTGAATATGAGTTTATTTTTATAAGGAGAATGTTATGGAAAAGTTAGAACAGGTATACGAAGGAAAAGCTAAAAAAGTATTTAAGACAGAGAACCCTGACTATGTGATAGTGTCTTATAAGGATGATGCTACTGCTTTTAACGGTTTAAAGAAGGGAACTATTGAAGGAAAGGGTGTAATAAACAACCTTATGTCAAATAAGTTGTTCGAATACCTAGAAAAGAACGGAGTAAATACTCACTTTGTTGAGACTATAGACAATAGAGATACAGTTGTTAAGCATGTTGAGATAGTGCCACTTGAAGTAATAGTAAGAAACGTTGCTGCGGGATCATTCTCTAAGAGACTTGGAGTAGAAGAAGGTACACCTTTTGATCAGCCTACAGTAGAATTTTCATACAAGAACGATGATTTAGGCGATCCACTGATCAACGATTCATTCGCACTAGCACTTAAGCTTGCTACTCAGGAAGAAATAGACCAGATAAAGTCAATGGCTTTAAAGGTAAATGAATTGTTAAAGGACTTATTCCTTGAATGTAACATCAAGCTAATAGACTTTAAGCTTGAATTCGGACGTTTCCATGGACAGATAATACTAGCAGACGAAATATCACCAGATACATGTCGTCTATGGGATAAAGAAACAAATGAAAAATTAGACAAGGATAGATTCAGAAGAGACATGGGTAACGTTGAGGGGGCCTATGCCGAAGTAAGAAGACGTCTTGGATTCTAGGAGATAAAATATGGTAGAGGAAATAATGACAGGATTAGGCGAAGAGTGCGGTGTATTTGGAGCCTATGACCTAGCGGGAGATGATGTTGCTTCATATGTGTATTACGGTTTGTTTGCCCTACAGCACAGGGGACAGCAGTCTGCAGGTATATCTGTAACTGATACTACGGGTGAGGACAACAACGTTATGTATCACAAGGATACAGGCTTGGTCAATGAAGTATTTGACAAGAAGAGCCTATTATCACTTAAGGGAAACCTTGGTGTTGGTCACGTTAGATATTCTACAGCTGGTGGAACAGGTAGGGAAAATGCCCAACCTTTTGTTATCCACTATACTAAGGGTATACTATCAATGGCCCACAACGGTAACTTGACAAACGCTATGGAATTGAGAGATGAATTAGCTGAGACTGGTGCCATATTCCAGGCTAATACAGACTCTGAGTTAATAACATATATGATAGCTAGAGAAAGACTAAATACACTTACAGTAGAAGATGCAGTTAAGGCAGCTACTGAGAGGTTAACAGGTGCATTTTCACTTGTTATATCTAGTCCATCAAAGCTTATAGGTGTTAGAGATCCCCACGGTTTTAGACCACTTTGTATAGGTAAGAAGGAGGATATATACTTCCTATCATCAGAATCTGCAGCCCTAGATACTATAGGTGCGGAGTTTATAAGAGATGTTGAGCCAGGAGAAATGGTAGTTATAGACAAGGATGGATCTTTGACTACACATAGGATATCAAGAGAGACAAAGGCTGCAAGATGTATATTTGAATATATATACTTTGCAAGAACTGACAGTCGTATAGATGGACAGAGTGTCTATACATCAAGGACAAAGGCTGGTAGCTTATTGGCCCAAGAACATCCTGTTGAGGCAGACCTTGTTGTAGGTGTTCCAGAATCTGGACTAGCTGCAGCTATAGGTTATTCACAGGAATCAGGTATACCATATGGTATGGCATTCTACAAGAACTCTTATGTTGGGCGTACGTTTATCAAGCCAAAGCAGAATGAGAGAACTGCCAGCGTTCAGGTTAAACTGAATGTAATCAGGGAAGTAGTAGAGGGCAAGAGGATAATAATGGTAGATGACTCTATAGTTAGAGGTACTACTATAAGAAACATAGTGAGAATGTTAAAGAGGGCTGGGGCTACAGAAGTCCACGTAAGAGTTTCTTCACCACCTTTCAAGTTCCCATGTTTCTATGGAACAGATGTACCAAGTAGTGAAAACCTTGTTGCCTACAACAATTCACTTGAGGAAATCAGAGAGAGCATAGATGCTGACTCATTGGGATACCTATCAGTTGACAGTCTAGGATGCCTATGTCCAGGACTTGACTACTGTGATTCATGTTTCACAGGTAGATACAAGGGTGGTATACCAACAGATGAGCAGGACAGGAAGCCTTGTTCATCAGCCAAGGTACTTTAATACTAGATATCTAAATCTGAGTATTTAGTGCTAGTGTTCAAGTTTATATTAAATTTGCTAACAATAATTTTATAATTATATATTTTTTTAAGAGTGTGTCCTTTTGGCCACATTCTTTTTTTGGATTATGGTAGAATTTATGCTAATCTGATATAATAGATAAGATAATAGTTAATTGCAAAAAGTATAGAAAGGGATAGAAAAATGATTTTAATTTTAGCGGAGAAACCTTCTGTTGCCAAAACAATAGCCTCTTTTTTAAAGGCTAATGCTAGGAAGGAAGGTTATTTTGAAGGAAACAATTATATAGTAACCTATGCAGTTGGTCATTTGATCTCTCTATTCGATATGAAGGACTACGACAAGGAAAGGTACTCTGGATCGTGGAAGATGCAGAACTATCCCTTTATACCTGAAGACAAGTTTAGATTTAAGGTAGATAAGAGCAAGAATAAGCAATTTAAAATTATAAAAGATTTATTAAAAAGAGACGATATTGAATATATAATAAATGCTACAGATAACGATAGGGAAGGTGAGCTTATTTCCTTCCTAATACTTATGATGGCTAAAAATAAGAAGCCTGTAAAGAGGATATTGGTTAATGAATGGACTCCTGAAGATATAACAAGGGGGATGTCTGCCCTAAAGGATGATAGCGAAATGAGAAACCTACAGGCAGCCGGCTATACAAGACTTATAACAGACTGGTTAATAGGGATCAACTTTACTTGTGCTGCAACCTTAAAATACGGTAATGGCAAGTTGCTCAACATAGGCAGGGTAATACTTCCAACTGTCAAACTAGTATACGACAGGGACATGGAGATAAAAAATTTCAAGCCTGAAATCTACTATGAGATAGGGGGCAAGTTTGAACATACAAATGGTATCTATACAGGTAAGTACAAAAAAGGCAAGGAAACCAAGTTCGACAAGCTAGAAGATGCCAGGGCCATTATTGACTCTATTGATAGGTCAAGGGCAGAAATACTAGATAAAAAGGTGACTATGACCAAGGAATATGCTCCCAAGCTATTTTCGCTTACATCATTACAAGGATATATAACTTCGAGATATGCAAGTTTTACATCTGACAAGGTACTATCAGTATGTCAGAGCCTCTATGAAGGTAAGGGAAAGGGAGGATACATAACATACCCTAGGACAGACTCTATATATTTGGAGGAATCCCTTGTAGACAAGGCAAAAAAGACCCTAGAGATAGTGAAAAAGGGTCATCCATGTGAGGATAATATAAAATTTTCAAAGTCCAAGAGGGTATTCGACTCATCAAAGGTTGAGAGTCACTCTGCTATAATACCTACCTATATACTACCTCCTCAGAACCTGACTGGTGATGAAAAGATAGTCTATGAGGCTATTAGGGATAGGTTCTTGGCAAACTTTATGCCACCAGCTGAATATGAGAATACTGAAATCATTACAGGTGTGGACAAGTACAAGTTCTACACTAAGGGCAAGGTCTTAGTGGTCAAGGGCTTTCTTGAAATATACAATAAAGAATCCAAGGCGAGTCTCCTACCTAGGGTTGAAAAGGGAGATAGTGTAGATGTGGTAGATATTGTGCCGGAAGAAAAGACTACTACACCACCAAAGTCATACACTGAAGATACCCTGCTAAAGGCTATGAAAAACTGTGGTAAGAATGTGCCTGATGACGATACTAGCGTTTTATCGGGTTATTCAATAGGAACATCAGCGACTAGGGCAGATGTCCTTAAGAAAATCAAGCAGGTTGGATATGTAAATAAAAAAGGTAAGAGTTATTATATAACTGACTTGGGTATTAATTTAGTAGAGATATTCCCGGTTAAGAACCTCTTCGATGTGGATTTTACAGGTAAACTAGAAAAAAATCTACTGGATATACAAAAGGGGGCCTTCTCAAGGAAGGACTACCTAAATATGGTCTGTGCCTTTATATATGAGAGTGTAAACGAAATCAAGCATGGTCAGGCTAGTCCTATAAACACTGATAAGATCGTATATAATCCAAAGACTAAAAAATATGTCAAGGAAAGTCAGCTTAAAAAATATGGTTCAAAAGCCCCTAAGGCCGCTTCAAAAACCAAGATAGACCCAGATACAGGTCTTGAAATAATATCCTCATGTCCTGAATGTGGAGGGGATATAATAGAGTCAGACAAGGCATTTGCCTGCAAGAACTACAAGAATTGTGGCTTTACCCTATGGAAGAATGATTCCTTGCTGGCTAAATACAAGAAAAAACCAAATAAAACTATGGTAAAGTCAATATCCAAGTCCAAAAAGGCAAAGGTAAAAGGAATGGTTGGACCAGATGGTAATAAGTTTGATTCAGAAATTGAATATGCGATTGGACCAGACAAGAAGCTACACCTTAGGATTTTGACCGGCAAGTAAAATTGTGCTATAATCTACTAGTATTAAATAGGAGGCAATATTTTGACGGAGAAAATATTAGAAGAATCTACTAATAAATTGGCTGGATCGGGATGTAAGGTCCTAGTTCCAGAAGAAGATAGAAAATCTTTAAAAGAAATAGAAAAATCAATAACAAAAAGATATAGAAAGAGACTTTGGTCCAAATTTATAAAGGCTATAAAGACATATGAGTTGGTCCAAGAAGGGGATAAGATTGCAGTAGCAATATCAGGTGGTAAGGACTCTATGCTGATGGCAAAGATGTTCCAAGAGCTTAAGAGGCATTCACCAGTTAATTTTGAGCTTGTCTACCTTGCCATGGATCCAGGCTACCATGATTCTATAAGAAAGTTGTTAGAGGACAATTGTGAGTATCTAGATATACCACTTGTAACTTTCGATTCTCAAATATTTGAGGTGGCAGACAGGATAGCTAGTGACTATCCATGCTATATGTGTGCTAGGATGAGAAGGGGAGCCCTATACGGAAAAGCAGAAGAGTTGGGTTGCAATAAGTTAGCCCTAGGACATCATTTTGATGATGTAATTGAGACAACGATGCTAAATGTATTGTGTGCTGGTAATTTTAAGACTATGTTGCCAAAACTAAAATCAACAAACTTTGAAGGTATAGAGTTGATCAGACCCCTATACTATATAAGAGAAGAAGATATTATAAGGTGGATGACATATACTGGTATATGGCCACTTAACTGTGCCTGCATGGTTGCAGCCAAAAAGACAGGAAACAAGAGGTATGAAATCAAAGACTTGATTAAAAACCTGTCCAAGGATTTTATCAATGTAGAAAAGTCCATATTCAAGGCGGCAGAAAATGTAAATGTAGACTCTATACTTGGATGGCAGATAGATGGAGAAAAACACTCTTTCTTGGAGAGGTTCCAAGAGGATGTTTACTAGGAGTAAATGATGGTAAAAGATTTTTATAAAGACGAATACATAGTTGTTGACCTTGAAACAACAGGGCTTGATCCTCTACAAGGTCATGAGATAATTGAAATAGGTGTTACAGAGATTAAAAAGGGAGATATAACTTTAAACTACTCTAGACTTATCAAGCCTAAGGGTATTATATCTAGTTTTATCACAAACCTAACTCATATTTCAAATGAGATGGTTGAGGGTGAAAAGACGCTTGAAGAAGTCTTACCTAAATTTAGAGAGTACATAGGTGATAGGGTTCTAATAGCCCACAATGCGAAGTTCGATATCCCATTTCTAAACTATTATCTTGAAAAGATGGGACTAGAGCCTATTAAAAACTACATATGCACCCTAGAGATGCTAAAGATGAATAAGATGTACCCACTTAAAAAGAAAAGTTTGTCTGCTGCGTGTGATTTTTATGGTATTAAAAATGTAGAGGCACACAGGGCTTATGCGGATACACATGCAACAGCCTTGCTATTTTTGAAGATAAGGGACGAAATCTAGGTTATGGGTGTAATATTATAGGCAGGAGGATATATGTCAGATACTAATGATAAAAATAAAATAAGACGAAAAACCGTTTCATCAAGAGACAAGGATCTAACTGCAGAAAATAGGTCTAGGAACTCTAGTGATGATAGAAGAGGCTTGAGAATAAAAAAGCAAGTAAGCAGTGGTTCTGGAGAGATAAACAAGAGGAGTAAATCAGGGGCTGATGTGTATGATTTTCAAAAGTATAAGAGTCGTAACAGGTCTGAGAAAAGTCATAGAGACAGGTCTGAATATGATTATAGGATGGACTACGATATAGAAGATGAATATGATGAAGAGGACAATTCTTATCGTGTAGATAGGTCAAGAATTTACTATATTTTGAGAAAGGTATTGACTATAGTACTGATCATAACTGTAGTTCTTGGTTCAGCAGAATTCTTGTATGTTAGATCTATAGTTAGTGATATGCCAGTGCTGACTAAGAAGATGGTCAGAGAATCTTATATTAATAAGCAGCCGGTTAGTTTGGACAAGATTCCAAAAGACCTTCAAAAGGCTGTAATAGCGGTAGAGGATGACTCATTTTACAAGCACAAGGGAATTAACTATAAGTCTATGTTCAGGTCATTTTTTAATAACTTGACAAGTGAGAAAAAGCAGGGTGGTTCTACTATAGATATGCAATTATCCAAGAACCTTTTGACCAGCAATGAGAGGACTATCAAGAGGAAGATACAGGATATGTATAATGCTAGGCAGTTGAATAAGATAATGACAAAGGATGAGATATTAGAGGCATATTTAAACAATATCTATCTGGGTAAATCAGCCTATGGAGTAGAATCAGGAGCCCAATTATACTTTGGAAAGAGTGTTTGGAAGTTGACTTTTGGCGAATCGACTATGCTTGCAGGCATAACCAACAATCCTGGTTTATACCAGAATTATGAACAGGCCAAGAAGAGACAGGCTGTTGTTTGTCTTAGAATGTTCAAGTTGGGCATGATAAAAGAGCACGTCTATAAGGCCCAATTATATAGGGATACACCCTTTAAATCAGAAATTGATAGATAGTGTATGAAAGCAAAAGATAAGCGTTGAGGCTAGGTTACTAACTTCAACGCTTTAATTAATATCTGTATTTATTTTTTTCTATCCTTTAATTCAAATCCGTTGACGAGAAGTGAAGCCACCTTGTCTTTTTTTACGACAGAATCGAAGTATATCTTGTTTTTTTCATCGGGATAAGTAAAGTAGCCAGAGCAAAATACTGTGTCTCCGTTTTTGTGAACACTAGTAGTGACCATATCTATGTTGCCATTTGCCTTGATTTCCTTTGCCAATAGAGACTCCACTATATCTTGGTACTTTACAGTTTCATCAGTGGAAAGCTTGGTAGATTGAGATACAAACTTTTCAGGTGGCTTGTCCAGCTCGATGATATGTGTGATTGCCAGAACCCTATATACAGCTAAAATCATAAACAATAGGAATATGACTGAGTACAGGGCTAATTGGACCTTGGACCTAGATAGATTAGTAGATTTTCTAGGTTTTTTATTTTTAGATTTTTGATTTATCTTTTCACGCATCTTGTTTATATCGTACTGAATTACCCTGTTATCATGGTGGATTAAAGGCGGTTCTGTTGGTATTTGTTTTTTGTTGGCTATTTCTCTTTTCTTTTCAGCAAAGTTGATAGTCTTACTATTTTTTTTCTTGTTGTCAGCCATTTTAAACCTCCTTATCCTCATAATAGTATCGGTTCGCTTGTATTTTTATCTAATCCAAAATACTCAAAAATAAATCTTGCATAATAATATAATTATATAAAAAAAAGCCAATTAAGTCAATAAAATAGAAGATTTAGGATAGAAAGAAAAGTTTCTTTGTGGTAAAATTATAAGTATATATTTATTATAGGGATAATATTGATAAGGCTACAGGGTGTAGCGACCAGTCGAGACAAAAATTGATATTTTTTATCGACTTTTTATTTAGTAAATTTAAATATTCAGGGGGGAATAGGCGTGATATTTATAGGCAATAGATATGAGATAACAGATAAGCCAGTATATATTGAAGAAAATAAAATCTACAATGCATATGACTCTGAAAAAAACATAAATGTAAAGATTAAAATAATTGAAAACAACAGGTATATTAGTCCAGACTTTATACCCAACCTTATAGATGAAAGTATGATATTAAATGAGCTTGGCTGTCCATATATACTAAACATTATAGATGTAGGTGTTCATAGGACAATAGACAACTTGTTATATTATATAGTATATGAGGATTTCAAGGGTGTGTCCCTGGCTACTCTTACTAGGGGGGCCTACCTACACATGGATGCCCTAATAAGAATATCCAACCAGATTGTCAAAGCCCTACAGGCCTACAATAGCATTGGCAAACACCATGGTTCACTTAAGCCAAACGATATACTTGTAGATGATAGGTATGCTATTAAAATAGCTGACTTTGGCTTTACTGAGGCAAATAGGGGGACAAATATTAGGTGTTCAGGTAACTTGAAGTACCTTTCGCCATCTCAGCTGTCTATAGACTTTACAGACATAAAAACTGACCTATACTGTTTGGGGGTCATTCTTTATGAGGCTACTTTTAAGAAGTTCCCTTTTTCAGAAGCACATACAGAGAAGCAGTTGATGAAGGTTGTCGATAGGGGAGTTATTTGGTCTAAGGTTAATCTTAATGATCAAAACTATGATTTTGTTGAGATTATAAAGAAATTATTAGAGAGAAATGATAACTTATGCTACAAGGACTACAACGAGTTGCTCCTTAGTTTGAGTAATTTTATGTATAAGACATCAAAAATTACAATAAAGGATATAGAAGAGGAATTAAAACCGGAACTTGAGGCAGTCCTACATAAGACAGGTAGAGTAAATCCAGAAGACTTTTACAAGACTAAGCAAATATACCTAAAGGATATTGAAGAAGCCTTAGAAAAACAAAAATACAAGACTATAGACAGGTCTTTAAAAGACATCAGTAAGAAGTCTCATAAGAAAGGAGCGACTCTTGCTAAGGTCGTATCACTTGCTCTAATAGTTGTAATGTTGGCAACTGTGATAATAATGGCTTTGAGGTATATTTAGTATTGACATAGATATTAGGTTAGTGATACAATGATAGAGGTCATTAGTGCGGATTTATTCGCTTTAATGGTTTTGGTGGTGTATTCCACCGGGCATAAAAATATAATTAAACACAGCAACGGGATTCTTAGAAGGTGCCAAAGAGGTTTTTTAGGAAGTAGATCGTGCTGGAAGTAAAAACCAAGGAGGAAAAATTAATGTCAGTAATTTCAATGAAGCAGTTACTAGAAGCTGGTGTACACTTCGGTCACCAGACTAGAAGATGGAACCCAAAGATGGCGAAGTATATATTCACAGAAAGAAATGGAATATATATAATCGACCTACAGAAGACAGTAAAGAAGGTTGATGAAGCATACAAGTATATGCAGGAAATCGCAGAAACTGGTAAGCCAATCCTATTCGTAGGTACTAAGAAGCAGGCTCAGGAAGCTATCAAGGATGAAGCTCAGAGATGTGGAATGTACTATGTAAACGAAAGATGGCTAGGTGGTATGTTAACAAACCACAAGACTATAAAGACTAGAATTCAGAAGCTTAGAGAACTTGAAGCTATGGAAAACGACGGAACATTCGACGTTCTTCCAAAGAAGGAAGTAATCAAGCTAAGAGCTGAAAAAGAAAAGCTAGAAAAATTCTTAGGTGGTATTAAGGATATGCCTGAACTACCAGCTGCTATGTTCGTTATAGACCCAAGAAAAGAAAATATAGCCATACAGGAAGCTCATAGATTGGGAATACCAGTAATAGGTACAGTTGATACAAACTGTGATCCAGAAGAAATCGACTATCCAATACCAGCAAACGATGATGCAATAAGAGCTATAAAGCTAATAACTGGTGCTATGGCAAATGCTGTTATCGAAGCTAGACAGGGTGCTGATGATGTAGCTGCAGAAGAAGTTGAAGCAGAAGTTGTAGAAACTGAAACTGCTGCAGAATAATTCTATTCGAGCATTAATATGAAAGCTTATGGTAAGGGCCTTGCCCTTACCATTTTGTGAATGAATGGGAGAATTCCCATATGATTAATAAATGAACTATATAAATAGTTCAAGACAAAATTATAATAAAATAACAAAATTTTTAGGAGGATTTTACAATGGCTATAACTGCTCAGATGGTAAAAGAATTGAGAGAAACTACAGGCGCAGGTATGATGGACTGTAAGAAGGCACTTACTGAAGCTGATGGTAACATGGAAAAAGCAATAGACCTATTAAGAGAAAAGGGACTTTCTAAGGCTGCTAAGAAGGCAGACAGAATCGCTGCTGAAGGTCTTGTAAATATAGAAATGAATGCAGAAGGAAATGCTGCATCTATAGTAGAAGTTAACTCTGAAACAGACTTCGTTGCAAAGAACCAGGATTTCAAGGACTTTGTAAAGGATGTTGCTCAGATGGTACTTGAAGGAGACTATGCTGATGTTCCAGCTCTTCTTGCTGCTAACCACAAGGAAGGAAAGGCACTTCAGGATGTACTAAACGATAGAATAGCTACAATAGGTGAAAAGATAGACGTTAGAAGATTTGCTAAGTTATCAGTTGATGGTAAGGTAGTAGGATATATCCACGGTGGTGGAAAGATAGGTGTTCTAGTTCAGTTAGAAACATCAGCAAACGACGAAAAGGTTGTAGCTCTTGGTAGAGATATAGCTATGCAGGTTGCTGCTATGAACCCTAAGTATATATCAAGAGACGATGTAGACAAGGATTACATAGCTCATGAAACAGAAGTTCTTACTCAGCAGGCTCTTAACGAAGGTAAGCCAGCTAACATAGTAGAAAAGATGGTTGTTGGTAGATTAAACAAGGAACTAAAGGAAGTTTGTCTATTAGACCAGGTATTCGTAAAGGATTCAGAACTTACTATATCTAAGCTAGTTGCTAAGGTTGCTAAGGAAGTTGGAGCAGATATCAAGGTAGCTGGTATGTTAAGATATGAAGTTGGTGAAGGTATAGAAAAGAAAGAAGAAAACTTTGCTGAAGAAGTAGCTAAGCAGATGAAGTAATTGTAATTAAAGAGGACACTTCTGGTGTTCTCTTTTTTTGAAGATTTTGTTAGGAGGAATAGAAATGACACAAGAGCCAATGTACAAGAGAGTGCTATTAAAAATAAGTGGAGAAGCCCTATCTGGTGGTACTGGATTTGGTATCAATAATGATGTATTAAAGGATATATCATTGGGGATAAAGGAACTAGTTGAATCTGGAGTAGAGATAGCCGTTGTAGTAGGCGGTGGTAACTTCTGGAGAGGTCGTACTAGCGAAGGAATGGATAGGACAACAGCCGACTATATAGGAATGTTGGCAACAGTTATGAATGCAATGGCACTACAGGATTCTCTAGAAAGTCTTGACGTTCCAACAAGAGTTCAGACTGGTATAGAAATGAACAAGGTTGCAGAACCATATATCAGAAGAAGAGCAGTAAGACACCTTGAAAAGGGTAGAGTAGTAATATTTGGTGCAGGTACTGGTAACCCTTATTTCTCAACTGATACAGCAGCTGCCCTTAGAGCGGCAGAGATGGAAGCAGAAGTTATCCTTCTTGCTAAGAATGTCGATGCTGTATACGACAAGGACCCTAAGGTTCATCCAGATGCTAAGAAGTTTACTCACCTAACTTATATGGAAGTTATTAACAGAGAACTAAAGGTAATGGACTCAACAGCAACTTCATTATGTATGGACAATAATATCGTAATCAAGGTATTTGAGCTATCTACAGAAAATATTATCAAAGTTGTGTATGGCGAAAATATGGGAACTATAGTAGAATAGTAGTAAGAAAATATTTTAGCGGGCTGTACTTACATATGTAAAGAACCAGCTCACATATTTAATTTTTAGGAGGAGACTTATGAAATTAGATCTTCATGTAGAATTAGAAGAACAAATGGAAAAAACGATTGAAGCTTTAAAGTTTGAGTTTGGAACAATCAGAGCTGGTAGAGCTAATGCTTCAATGCTAGATAAGGTAAGAGTGGACTACTATGGAACACCAACACCAGTAAACCAGATGGCTGCCGTTGCAGTATCAGAAGGTAGAGTACTGACAATAACACCATGGGACAAGTCAGTAATCCATGCTATAGAAAAGGCTATAAGTGATTCTGATATTGGTATAGCTCCATCAAATGATGGTTCTGTTATCAGACTTACTGTACCACAGTTAACAGAAGAAAGAAGAAAAGAACTTGCTAAGAAGGCTAACAAGGCTTCTGAATCTTTCAAGGTAAGGATTAGAAACGAAAGAAGAGATGCCAACGATAAGATCAAGAAGATGGAAAAGGCTGCTGAACTTACAGAAGACGATGCAAAAAAGGCAACTGACGAAGTTCAGAAAATGACTGACAAGTACATCAAGGTTATAGACCAGTTAACAGACGAAAAAGAAAAGGATATACTATCTGTATAAGAAGTATAGTATTTGTTTTTAGAACAATAAAAAGGACCTTTATTTTATGTTCACTCAAAATCCTATTTTGAGGTGGAGTATCATCAATAGAGGTCTTTTTTATTTTTGACATTTAGGTAATAGGAGATACCGTGCCTTCTTTCTATATACCATAGTGCTATACTATGGTATAATAATTATAAGAATATCTTTAAATAAAGGATCGGAGGAATGTATGGAAAATTTATACTATGATATAGATTTGGGAAGAGTCCCTAAGCATATAGCAATTATAATGGATGGTAATGGTAGATGGGCAAAATCAAGGATGATGCCTAGGACATATGGTCACAAGATGGGAGTTGAAACTATCAGGAAGGTAGTCAAGGAATGCTCTAGTCTAGGAGTAAAATACCTTACCCTATACGCTTTTTCAACAGAAAATTGGAAGAGACCAGCAGATGAGGTAAATGCCTTAATGAGCCTACTAGTTTCTTACCTTAGAAAGGAACTGGCTGAACTTCACAAGAACAATGTAAAGATATTGACAATTGGTGATATATCTAAACTACCACAGGCTTGCATAGATGAGTTAAATAAGTCTATTGATGAGACAAAGGACAACACTGGACTAGTATTATCGTTAGCCCTTAATTATGGTTCTAGGGCAGACATCAAATCTGCAGTGACAAGAATAGCTAAGATGGTTGAGGAAGGTAAGATAAGCATTGATGATATTGATGATGAGATGATATCAAGTTCCATGTCTACAAGGAATATAGTAGACCCAGACCTTGTCATCAGGACTAGTGGTGAACAGAGACTATCAAACTTCTTATTGTGGGAAGTTGCATATTCAGAGTTTTATTTTACAGACAAGCATTGGCCTGATTTTGATGAAGAGGCACTTCAAGAGGCAATATACAATTATCAGGCAAGAGATAGAAGATTTGGAAATGTGAAATAGGGGTGGTTTTTATGAAACAAAGAATAATTTCATCTTTAATTATGTTACCCTTGCTGGTATTTTTGTATGTAGGTGGGGGCCCATTATATTGTATAGGGCTAGTTGTCATGGCTATAGGACTACACGAATTTTACACAGCCTTTAATAATATAGGTCATAGTCCAATCAAGGAACTGGGTTACCTGTATGCAATTATGGTATTTTTGATAAATATATTTTCATGGAATAAGGAATCCTATGCTGTAGGAATGTATTTGACATTTGTAATAGGGATAGTGTATGTACTTCTACATAGGGCAGATGTAATGGACCTTATAATTACTTTTTCAGGTATTTTCTATGTGTGCCTATGCTTTAACTATATTATCAGATTGTTTGATATGGGCGAGAAGGGATACTTGTATGTATGGCTGATATTTATAATTTCATTTGCAACTGATATATTCGCTTACTTTATAGGTAGGAGATTTGGTAGCCATAAACTAATACCATCAGTTAGCCCTAAGAAGACAATAGAGGGCAGCATGGGTGGTGTTGTCGCTAGTGTGGTATTTAGTGTCTTATTTGGCTTGATCTTCAAGTTGCAGATAGGTCCTATATTCCTTGTGGGCTTGTTGGGTAGCGCAGTAGCCCAGATGGGAGACTTGATAGCATCATCTATCAAGAGATATGTTGGCATCAAGGACTTTGGCAGACTTATACCAGGTCATGGTGGTATACTTGACAGGTTTGACAGTGTATTATTAGTAGCACCTTATGTTTATCTAATACTATCATTATTTGCTGTATAGGCTAGAATATGGAGGATATATGTATAATAAAAAGCTTGTTGTAAGTATTTTAACTTTAACATTGGTATTTTCACTAGCGTCTTGTACCAAGAAACTCGACAAGGATTTGGGTGATTCACAGACAAAGAAAGAAAGCAGAACGGATAAGGGTAAAACTATAGGTGTCAATCCGGAACTTGTAAATAAGGATGGAGATACCATAGAAAAGAGATATAATCCTCCTAAGGGCTATAAGAGAGTCAAGGCAGATAAGTATACATTTACAAATTTTGTAAGAAATGAAAAGCTCAAGCCTTATGGACAAAAATCTATATACTATAATGGAAAGCCCAAAAAGTCTGAGGGGATCTATGATGCAGTATTCGATGTAGATTTAGAAGGCAAAAATATACTCCATTGTGCAGATTCATGCTATAAGTTTAGGGGAGATTACCTATATTCTATAGGCAGATATGACAAGATGAAATTCCATTTTGTAGGCAAGGGTATAGCCGACTTTGATAAGTACACAAAAGGCTACAGGGTAGACCCGGAGACGGGAGAGTACTTCCTGATGGGTGAAAAATCGTCCGATGCCAAAGTGTACAAGAAATTTATGGATACTGTCTATATATACTCATCGACAATATCCCTAGTAGAGGATACAAAAAAGGTTAAGATTGATGATATAAGAGTTGGAGATATATTCCTAAAAGATGGAACACCTGGCTCTAAGAGGGTGGGACACGCCATAACAGTAGTTGATATGGCTGAAAACTCAAGGGGAGATAAGGCTTTTATGCTGGCTCAGTCATATATGCCAGCCCAGCAACCACAGATATTAGTAAATAAAAACAATGATGAAATAGGACCTTGGTACTCGCTAAAAGAAGTCAAGGAAATGGGTAAACTAAAGACACCTCAGTGGACATTTGAATTAGACCAGTTAGCTAGGTTTAATTAACTTATATATTTTTAGTTATGTATTTTTTAAATGGGGACTTTAAGTCTTCTTATGCAATTGCTCATAGTATTTAGTACATCATATACTACTTTCGCTAAAAATTCAATGCCTGCTCATGCAGGCTAGGTCGTTTTTTAACGCTTAAGTTAGTATTGATGTACTTGAAATACTACTTTATATTGCAAATAGAAGATCTTAAAATCCCCATTTATAATTTATCTATTTCTTCGAGAAGGGTACTAACAATCTCATCCTCAGGAATTCTTTTTACAATCTCTCCTTTTTTGAAGAGAAGTCCCATTCCGTCTCCACCGGCAACTCCTATATCTGCTTCTCTTGCTTCACCTGGGCCATTTACTGCACAACCCATGACTGCAACTGTGATATCTTTTTCTATGTCTTCGATTTCTTTTTCTATCTGACCTGCAAACTTGATAAGGTCTATATTACACCTACCACATGTTGGGCATGATACAATCTTTATCTTGTCATTTAATAGGCCGATACTTCTTAGGATCTGCTTTCCTACCTTGATTTCCTCTCTTGGATCTCCTGTAAGTGATATCCTGATTGTGTCACCTATACCATCTACCAATAGACTTCCAACACCTATTGAAGACTTTATAGTTCCCTTTTCAACTCCTCCTGATTCTGTGATACCCAAGTGTAGTGGATAGTCAACCTTTTCTGACATCAACCTATAGGCTTCAACAGACTTTCTAATATCAGAATTTTTTAGGGAGATAACTATATCATGAAAATCTAGGTCCTCTAGAATTTTTATATGACCTAGGGCAGATTCTACCATGGCCTCTGGACAAGCATGACCGTATTTTTCAAGTATTGATTTTTCTAGTGAACCGCCATTTACGCCTATCCTAATAGGTATATTTTTGGCTTTACATGCATCAACAACAGCCTTTGTCCTATCTATATCACCAATGTTACCAGGATTGATACGTATTGCGTCTATACCTTGCTCAACAGCTTCAAGGGCTAGTCTATAGTTAAAGTGTATGTCTGCAACTATAGGTATATTTGTAGCAGCCTTTATAGCTCCTATTGCCTTGGCAGCAGTTAGGTCTGGTACGGCTATTCTCACTATGTCGCATCCTACTTCCTCAAGGGCTAGTATCTGGTCTATTGTAGCCTGAGGGTCTCTTGTATCGCTAGTAGTCATTGACTGGACTGCGATTGGATTATCTCCACCTATTTTAATAGAGCCTATATTTACAACTCTAGTTTTTCTTCTTTTATATGTCATAACATATTCCTTTCTATAATTACATATATATCTTGATAAAAATTTGGTCATCTATACGACAACAATAAGTAATATACCCAAGTTATCTATAGATGACCAATTTTTTTTATTTAAAGAATATCCTTAAAATATCCTTGTATGTTATAAATAGCATAAAGCTAAGTAGGAAGACAAGTCCACCTGCATTTATGTATCCTTCTACCTTGGCTGGAAGTTTTTTACCCTTCCTAAGGGCCTCAAGTAGGAGTATCAAGATTCTCCAACCGTCTAGGGCTGGTATAGGGAGTAGGTTCATGATGCCTATGTTTAAACTTATTATGGCAGTCAAGTACAATACATTGACAAAACCATTTGTGGCGGCATTTGATACCATATTTATTACACCTACAGGACCTGATAGCGAGTCTACTATTTTATTAGACAACTGTCCGGTTACAAGCTTCCATAAAAATTCTAACATACCCTTTCCAACACTATAGGTAGTAGTGAAAGAGTACTTTACTATGGCAAGAGGATTGTTCTTTTTGTATTGAGAAGTGACACCTATTTGGTATCTTCCCTGGTTTGAAATAGGCTTGATATTTGTAGACATCAATTTCTGATTTCTCTTGTATTCAAGTTTCATTTCCTTTCCCTTTGATTGGTTGACAATCTTTGTCAAGTCTTCGAATGAGTCAACCTTCTTGCCATCAAGGCTTATAATCTGGTCATCCTTTCTTATACCACTAGTATAGGCTGGCATATTTTTAGGTACTTGATCAACATAGTTAGATGGAGTACCCATGACAGCATACACAGGTAGGAGTAGCAGTATACAAAGAACAATATTGGCTATCGGTCCTGCCAGTATAGTCTTGAGCCTTTCTACGATTGTTTTCTTTTCAAAAGAATTTGGGTCATCTGATTCTTCGTCTTCACCCTCCATAGCTACGAAACCACCTATAGGAAGTAGTCTAAGAGAGTATTTTATTCCTTCTTTTTCTTTCTCATATATTGTAGGCCCCATGCCTATAGAGAATTCGTGTATTGTTACTCCAGCTCTTTTAGCGAAGTAAAAGTGTCCTAGTTCGTGGAAAAATACTATAAATCCAAAAACTAAGAGTGCTACTAGTATGTTCATATTTCACCTTCCTCAATTTTTAAATTATTTATATTTGTTATTATGCTAGTATACCATTTAGATAGACTCTAGTCCATAGGTCTATATCTAAGATATCTTCTAGACTTGGATTAGCTATATATTTGTGGCTTTTGATTGCCATATCAATATACTTAGGTATATCGTAGTAGCCGATTTTGTCTTTTAGGAACATATCAACAAGCACCTCGTTGGCAGAGTTTAGGACTGCGCAATCAGTACCACCATGTTCTAGGGCTTCATAGGCCAGTCTCAGGCAAGGGAATACTTCAAGGTCTGGCTTTTCAAAGCTCAGGCTTGCCACTTCAAATAAGTCAAGTCTTTCAAAATCGCTATCCAACCTATTTGGATAGGTAAGTGCATACTGGATAGGAACTCTCATATCAGGGCAACCTAGTTGGGCAATAACACTTGAGTCTTTGAATTGAACCATTGAGTGGACTATACTCTGAGGGTGGACGTGTACAACTATGTCCTTGGCATCTACATCAAATAACCACCTTGCTTCTATAACTTCTAAACCTTTATTCATAAGGGTAGAAGAGTCTATAGTTATTTTTTGTCCCATTGTCCAATTTGGGTGTTTAAGGGCATCTTCTTTTTTGACATTTATAAGGTCTTCTTTTGATTTACCCCTAAAAGGACCACCTGATGCAGTTAAAAGAATTTTATCAATTTTATTGTTTTCTTCACCATTTAGGCATTGGAAAATGGCACTGTGTTCTGAGTCAACTGGAAGTATTTTAGAACCATACTTCTTTGCGGCTTCCATGACTAGTTTACCTGCTGTAACCAATGTTTCCTTGTTTGCCAAAGCTATATCTGTAGAGTTTTTGATAGCTTCCATTGTAGGTACTAGACCTATCATTCCTACTACAGCAGTTACAAGCGTATCTATAGATTTTGAAGATGCTATTTTAATCAGTCCTTCAAGACCTTGGTAGACCTCTATACCTATTAGATCCTGGTCTATGGTCTTTATAACTTGGAACCTTTCATAGGCATCCTTGTCGAAAATAGTTGCTATAGATGGTCTAAACTCCTTTATTTGATCTATAAAAAGGTCTAGGTTTTTATTTGTGGATATACCTTCAACCTCAAACAAGTCTGGTTTTTTTCTTACAACATCGAGTGTTTGAGTACCGATTGAGCCAGTTGAACCCAATATTGAAATTAACTTTTTTCTATTATTATCACTTTTATTAAGCATATACTCACATCCATTCTTATAATTAAATCTAATTGAGTAATCCTATAGGTCATGATAAGAGCCTTATTGAAGACTTATGGTATACAACCTATATATTTACTATAAAATTATAGCATAAAAAGCATATGTATAGCTTAAATCATGGCATTTTTAAAGGATAGATAAAAAATATTATTTTTTTTTGAAAAATAAAGCAAAGACCCAGTATTATAAGCTATATCAAAAATAAAAATTATATATAATGCATAATAAAAATTTAGTGTTTTGCTAAATAATATACCTTGTCTGTCTTGACACGATATAAAATTAGGCTTATTATATCAGTAAGATAAGCATTAGAAAGGGGGTACATATGTTTAAGATTGAGAATACTCAAAGAATATTGAACGATATAGAAGAAACTAAGAGTCAGCAAGTTACAATTAGGAAGAAAAATGAAAGGTTTTTGAATATATCCCCCTCAAATTTTATCAAATCAGTAGATAAAATATATTCTAAAAAGGCCTTGATACCTTTTAGGATGATAGAAATGATGGACAAAAACAATAAGATCAATGCCAGACTTGAAGATTTGGCAAAAGACCTAGATTATCCAAAGACGAGCCTTTCACTGGCAATCACTGAATTTAGAAAGGGTGATTTTATGAAGAAGGAAAGAAATGGAGTGTATATGATAAATCCCCTGGTGTCATATAGGGGGTCAAAATATGAAAGAGATAAATTGATTAAAGACTACAACAAAATAGAAGATAAATTGAGGGAAGGAGAGTGATGTAGATGTCCATAAACTTAGATAGAAATATAATGAAGTGGTTTGACGAACTGTTCGAAAAAAATCTAATGACTATAAGTATTGACGATTTCGTATGCTCTTTGTTGGACACTAAGAACAATGTGGATTTGGATGCTAGGGCTAATGCAGATTTGACAAGGAAGAATAAGGCTGACATAGACACTAAAATAAGTCTCAACAGGGCAAATCATATATATTGGACAATAGATATTAGCCTGCCCTACAAATATATTAGAAGATTGAGGGACAATGTCCATCCCTTGTTTGGCGGTTATGTATATGAGGAAATATCAATTTATGAAGATCAAGAAAAGTATAGGCAGCTAAACACATGGCTACAAGATCTTTATAATTCTGTCTTGGATTATAGCTACAGTGATATTAAAAGAGCATATGTCTTATCTTATAGACAAGAGTTTTTGAATATGTGTAGTAATGTAGGCATAGGTCAAAAAGTGCTTATAGACAAGGACTTGGTATTTTGTCCTATAAACCAAGATAAGGTAAAATTCACAAATTTGGATGAGAGTATAGACCTAAATCTCATGTACAATTCGTCTATAGGAGAGTCCCTAATAGACAGTTTGTTAGACCTTAGTAGGTCAATAATTATTAGGAGGAATGAATAAATGAACGCAGATAAAATGACATTAAGAGTACAAAATGCTTTAAACGAAGCCTTTAACATAGCAGTAAGCAATAACAACCAGCAGTTAGAGCCAATTCATCTACTGTCAGCCTTGATGGTCCAGGAGGATGGGCTAATAGGTAGTATAATAGATAAGATGGGAATAGACAGAACTAGTATCCAGAATGATATAGATGATGAAGTCTCAAAATTACCTAAGGTTACAGGTGATGGTGTAAATGTAACAGCTAGTGTTAAGATAAACAAGATCCTTATAGAGGCAGAAAAAATATCAGGTGAATTCAAGGATTCATATATCAGTGTCGAGCATCTTTTCTTGGCTATGATAAATCTTGAATCTTCAAAGGGATTATCGACATCAAATGTAGGAAAAATATTAAAAAAATATAGGATAGACAAGCAGTCTTTCTTGGCTGTTTTACATGAAATCAGGGGTAACCAAAGGGTTGATAGTCAAGACCCTGAGGGCACATATGATGCCCTATTAAAATACGGTACCAACCTAGTCAAGAGGGCTATGAACAACAAGTTAGACCCAGTTATAGGTAGGGATGACGAGATTAGAAGAGCCATAAGAATATTATCCAGAAGAACAAAGAACAACCCTGTACTTATTGGTGAACCAGGTGTTGGTAAGACAGCCATTGTTGAGGGTCTAGCCCAGAGAATTGTAAAGGGCGATGTTCCAGAGGGATTAAAGGATAAGATTGTATTTTCTCTAGATATGGGTTCTTTGATAGCAGGAGCCAAGTACAGGGGAGAGTTTGAAGAGAGGTTAAAGGCAGTCCTTAAAGAAGTAGAGGCGTCTGAAGGTAAGATAATACTATTTATAGACGAGATACATACAATTGTAGGTGCTGGTAAGACTGAAGGATCTGTGGATGCAGGTAACCTAATAAAACCAATGCTTGCAAGAGGGGAACTAAATTGTATAGGAGCAACTACATTTGACGAATATAGAAAGTATATAGAAAAAGACAAGGCCCTTGAAAGAAGGTTCCAACCAGTTATAGTAGACGAACCGAGTGTAGAGGATACAATATCTATACTTAGAGGTCTTAAGGAAAAATTTGAAATCCATCATGGTATTAGAATACATGACAATGCGATAGTTGCAGCTGCTAAGTTATCAGATAGGTATATACAGGATAGGTTCTTACCTGACAAGGCTATAGACCTTATAGACGAAGCTGGTGCCATGATTAGAACAGAGATAGACTCATTACCTACTGAGCTTGATATTGTAAGAAGAAGGTTATTTACATTAGAGACAGAAAGAGAAGCCCTAAAGTTAGAGAATGATGACAAGTCAAAGGCTAGACTTGAAGAACTTGAAAAAGAATTGGTCACTTTAAGAGAAGAAAATGACGATATGACTGCAAAATACGAAAAGGAGAAGTCTAGGTTGACAGGAGCCAAGGACATCAAGCAGGACCTAGATGACGCTAAAGCCCTTGCTGAGAAGTATGAAAGAGAGGGTGATTTTAACAAGGCTGCAGAGTTGAAGTATGGTAAAATACCTAAGTTAGAGGAAGAGTTAAGGCTGATAGAAGAAAATATAGACAGCAATGAAGAATACAGCCTATTAAAGCAAGAGGTAACTGAAGAAGAGATTGCTGATATAATATCTAAATGGACTGGTATACCGATTAAGAAACTAGTTGAAAGTGAAAAAGAAAAACTATTAAGACTAGAGGACAAACTCCATGAAAGAGTCATAGGTCAGGATGAACCGGTTAGGGCTGTATCAGATGCTATATTGAGGTCTAGGGCAGGACTAAGTGACCAGAATAGACCACTCGGATCATTTATATTCCTAGGTCCAACAGGTGTAGGTAAGACAGAACTTGCCAAGACCCTAGCAAGAGAGTTATTTGATTCAGAGGACAGCATAATTAGACTAGATATGTCAGAGTATATGGAAAAGCACAGTGTATCAAGACTAGTTGGACCACCTCCAGGATATGTAGGATACGAAGAGGGTGGACAACTTACAGAGGCTGTTAGGAGAAAGCCATACTCAGTAATCCTATTTGACGAGATAGAAAAGGCTCATGATGATGTATTCAATATGTTCCTACAAATACTAGACGAAGGTAGGTTAACTGACAACAAGGGTAAGACAGTAGACTTTAAGAATACTCTTATAATAATGACTTCAAATATAGGTAGCGATATCTTGTTGGAGTCTAAGGGCAATATAGATGAGTCAGTCTATAAGAGTGTAATGGATATAATGAAGTTTAAGTTCAAACCTGAATTTTTGAACAGGGTCGACGATATCATAATGTTCAAGCCTTTGATGAAGGAAGAGGTCAAGAAGATAATAGATATATTCTTTGAGTCAATCAAATCAAAGCTTAAAGAGAGGGATATCGAAATTGATATAACTGATGAGGCAAAAGACTTTATAGTTGATATAGCCTATGATCCAGTTTATGGTGCAAGACCGCTTAAAAGATACATAAACTCTAATCTTGAAGCTAAACTTGCAAAGGCCATAATCAGTGGACAGATCAAAGAACATACAAAAGTTAAGGTCGATAAAATAGGAGAAGATATACAAATAGTTTAAATTTGGTGGACAAAAAATATATTTAATAAACTAATTAAGTAAATAGTAGGTTTTGACTTTAAAATAGCCCCTGAACTGTGTGATGGGGCTATTTTTATTTATAAAAACAGGAAAATAGATTGACATTATTGAGAGAATAGATTAATATATTAAAATCTTTAATGGAAAAAATCAGGATAAGTGTTAATGAATAGACAAAAACAGGCTAAATAAAATTTTTTTTGTATTAAATTTGGATAATATCGGGTATATACCCAATTAAATTTAAACAAAACGTTTTATTAGACAGAATCATCAGAAAAATTGGGTTAAATATATAAGGACAAAATTCTTAAACTATTGCTCTAATACATTGATCTTACGACAAGACCTTAATATATTAAAGTAAAAAACCTTATTATGAGATTTTTATTGTTTATTTTCACTTTGTTATTCAAAAATCTAATTTAAAGAATTGTTTGACAATACTGAAAATTGATTGTATACTAATACTGTACTAATAAATATGTAAAATTTTTAAGGAGGATTAAAAAAATGAAGATTAAGATGAAAGACATCGTAGTTATCGGTTTTGCACTATTTGCAATGTTTTTCGGAGCCGGAAATCTTGTTTTCCCGCCATACCTTGGTGTACTTGATGGTACTAAGTGGTTCATAGGATTTATAGCCTTCCTATTTGCAGATGGTGGACTTGCTTTACTTGGTGTTGTAGCCATGACTAGGACAGGAGGAGATTTGGATGCCCTATATAGTAGAGCTGGTAAGAAGATTGGTTTGGTAATAGGTACAGCATCAATTCTATGTATAGGACCGTTCCTAGCTATACCTAGAACAGCAGCTGTTACATTTGAAGTTGGTATCAACCCAGTGTTTGGAGATAGTTTTAGCCCTGTGGTATTTTCAATAATATTCTTTGCTATAACATTATTCCTAACAATCAAACCTTCAAAGGTTGTAGATATAGTTGGACAGTTCCTTACTCCAGCACTTCTAATATGTCTTGCAGTGTTAATAGTTAAGGGCATAATAAGCCCACTTGGAACTCCATTAGAGAGAACACTAGTAGACAATGTTGTTGTAAGGGGTATATATGATGGTTATCAAACGATGGACGCAATGGCTTCTTGTATATTTGCAGGTATAATAATCAGTTCTGTTAAGGCAAAGGGATATACAGACCAAGGCTCACTCGTAAAAGCTACAGTATACGCAGGTATTGTTGCAGTTGCTGGTCTAGCATTTGTATATGGTGGTCTTTCATACCTAGGTGCTACTGTATCTCCAATGTTCGATGACACAGTTGGTAAGTCAGCTCTTATAATATCTATAACAGAATCTATACTTGGTGGACCAGGTAAGGTTATATTAGCAATAATAGTTGCTCTTGCATGTCTAACTACATCAATAGGTCTTACTTCAGCTTGTGGTAACTACTTCAGAGATATCACAGGAGGTAAGCTTAAATATGAAAGAACAGTTATAGTTGTTTGTATATTCTCAGCTATAGTTTCTAATCTAGGACTAGATAAGATTATATCTATGGCAGTGCCAATCCTACTAACTGTATATCCAGCAGTTGTTACTTACATCATACTTGGATTGTTTAGTGACAAGATTAGTAACAACAATATATTCAAGTTTGCTATATGGGTTTCAGTTATACTTGGATTATTGTCAGCTCTTCCAGCAGTTCCAGGACTAGCAGATAACGCAGCTATCCAGGCAATGGGTGCAAAATTAAATGCATTACCAGGTGGAGAATTTGGATTCTTCTGGATCATACCAGTTGCTGTAGCTGGACTAGTAGGCAAGTTCCTACCTTCAAAGGTTAAGGCATAGTAGAAGATTAAATTTATAATAATAGGGGTGGTGAATTTTAGCCATCCCTTTTATAATTAGTAAATAATATATGAATAAGTTGGATATTATGATAAAATAAAAATAGACTAATATTTTTATAATTGTGGAGGATAAAATGGCAAAGAATAACAAGAAAAAACCTAAGGCGTATTACGATAAGAAAATTACAACCAAGCCTGAGGAGAAGAACGATAAACAACTAATGTCAAATTCATCATTTGTGATGGGACTAGGATTTTTGATATGGATGTATTCAAGATATGTTAGTAGGTCTTCTTACACTATGCTTACAGCCCTACTAGGTCTTGGAGTTATGCTATATGGTGTCATACTAAACCTTAAAAAAGACAAGGAAAGTGGTAAAGAAATGACTACTTTGCTAAAGGTAGCTGACTATGGAATGATTTTTGTAGTAGTAATAGCCTTGATTTTTTATTTAGTTATTACAGTCAAGTCAGTCAGCAAGATGTAGTCTTTATTTAGTGGATAATTTTTATAGTTTGCTTGGTAAAATTCAGAATTTTTGCGATTATCATAAAAAGTTTAATTTTTTTCTTGACTTTTTACTAATAAAGAATTATTATAGATATAAGAAATTACTAGTACCTAAATTTAGCTACTAAATTACAATTAAATATCTCTTATCGAGAGTGGTGGAGGGACTGGCCCTATGAAACCCGGCAACCTGATTTGATCAAGGTGCTAATTCCAGCAGCTAAAAAGCTGATAGATGAGTAGAGTCCTGTGTCTGGGTTATTTACTCAGGCATTTTTTATATTTAATTATGAAAGGAGAAAGAAAGTTGATAGAAATAAGAAACGTAAATAAATATTTTGGTGACACACAAGTTTTAAAGGATATAAATATCACTATTAAGGATGGAGAAATCTTCGGTATTATAGGTCATAGTGGTGCAGGTAAGTCTACACTTCTTAGGTGTATAAATAGGCTAGAGGATTTTTCATCAGGTCAGGTGCTAATAGATGGTACAGATGTTGGTAAGTTAAATGAAAATGACCTTAGGGACTTGAGAAAAAACCTGGGAATGATATTCCAACATTTCTCATTACTTGAGAGAAGAACTGTTTTTGAAAATGTAGCCCTTCCTATGGAATGTTTTGGTTATAGCAAGGACCAAATTAAGACAAGGGTTGAGGAACTTCTTGACCTTGTTGGTATTCTCGATAAAAAGGATGACAAGCCAAGAAACTTGAGTGGTGGGCAAAAGCAGAGAGTTGCTATTGCAAGAGCTCTTACAATGAATCCTAAGGTTCTCTTGTGTGATGAGGCAACTTCAGCACTTGATCCCAAGACTACAAAGTCTATTCTTGAACTTCTAAGACAAATCAGCGGCAAGTTAGGGATCACAATTATAATGGTTACTCACCAGATGGAGGTTATAAAGCAGATTTGCACAAGGACAGCGATTATGGATGCTGGTAGGGTTGTTGAGATGGGTGATACTGAAGAGGTATTTCTAAAGAGCAACAAGGCAATAAGAAAACTACTAGGCGAAGAAAATATAGTATTGCCACAGGGTAATAATTTGAAACTACTATTTACAAACGACAAGTCAAATGAAGCTATAATAACTTCGATGGCAAGAGAGTTGAATATAGATGTATCTATAATATACGGTAGACTAGAAAAATTTAGGGACGATATTCTTGGTTCTTTGATAATAAACATACCAGATGGTTATGTAGACAGTGTAAAGGACTATTTAAATAGACATGATATGATATGGCAGGAGGTAGAAGATGAGCTTTAGTGATTATATGACAACATTATTTATGCCAGCACTATTACAGACAGTATATATGTTGTTTGTACCTACAATTCTGGCAACACTGATAGGGTTTGTAATAGCCGTTGTGCTTGTAATTACAAAATCAGACGGACTAAAACCAAATAAGTCAGTTTACAATGTTTTGGGATTGGTAGTTAATATGGTGAGGAGTTTCCCATTTATTATACTACTTATATCTATAATACCGCTTACAAGGTTAATAGTTGGTACATCAATAGGGGAGACTGCAGCCCTTGTACCTATAACAATTGGTTCAGCACCCTTTATAGCTAGGCTAATAGAGTCTTCTTTAAATGAAGTTGATCCAGGGCTTATAGAGGCAGCCAAATCATTTGGGGCAACTAAGAGACAGATTATATTTAAGGTCATGCTAAAAGAAGCAACACCATCAATAATATCTGGAATAACACTTGCAATTATAACAATATTAGGATATACAGCTATGGCTGGAGCAGTTGGTGCAGGTGGACTTGGTAATGTAGCCTTGATGTATGGTTACCAGCAATTTGATAAGAATGTCATCCTATATACAGTTGTGGCCTTAATACTTATAGTACAAGTCATACAGTGGGCAGGAGACTTACTATACAAGAAGAAAAAGTAGTACAATAAGAAGAAATAAATTTATTCGTAAATATAAGACAGTCACAAGAGACAGTTACAAGATATATTTAGAAGAGGTATTTATAAGAGTTGTGGTAGTGCACGATCACCGCTCTTTGGATATATAGAAATCATAAAAATTATTTATAAAAATTAGGAGGATTGTATATGAAAGCAAAGAAATTATTATCATTAGCATTAGTTGCAGTATTATCAGTAGGCCTAGTTGCTTGCGGAGCTAAAAAGGATTCAGGAAAGTCTCAGGGAGATGACAAGACTATAGTAGTTGGAGCAACTGCCAACCCACACGCAGAGATACTTAATAAGGTTGTAAAGCCATTACTTGAAAAAGATGGATATAAATTGGAGGTAAAAGTATTTAACGACTATGTACTTCCAAATACAGCATTATTAGATAATTCACTAGATGCAAACTACTACCAGCACGTACCTTACCTTGAAGAATTTAATTCTAAGAACAAGACAGACCTTACATATACTGTAAAGGTACACTTAGAGCCTATGGGAGCATATTCAAAGAAGATTACTAAGATTGCTGATTTAAAGGACAAGGCTGTAATTGGTGTTCCAAATGACCCTACAAATGAGTCAAGAGCTCTTCAGTTACTTGCAAAAGAAGGTCTTATAAAGGTTGCTGATAAGAAGTTATTGACTAAAAATGATATCACAGAAAACAAGAAGAACATAGTTATAAAGGAAATAGGTGCAGAGCAGCTACCAGCTTCATTACCAGACCTTGATCTAGCAGTAATCAATTCAAACTATGCTATAGAAGCTAAATTAAACCCTACTAAGGATTCAATTGCTATAGAGTCTAGTGATTCTCCATATGCTAACATAATAGCTGTTAAGAAGGAGAACAAGGATAGTGAAAAAATTAAGGCCCTTAGTAAGGCTGTTACTTCACCAGAAGTTAAGAAGTTTATTGAAGATACATATAAGGGAGCTATAGTAGCAACGTTCTAATAGGTGTTCATTAGTTAAAGATTTATAATAAGTATATAAATGATTAAATGCAATAAATTGAGTAAATGTAATAAATAAAAAATATCTAGGTCATTGACCTAGATATTTTTTTCTATTTATACTTTAATTAAAGAACGAGTCTATAAAAGCCTTGATCTTTTCCAAAATTCCTGAGGCTTGAGCCTTGTTTGCATTATTAAATATTTTTTCTTTGGCAAAACTAGCAGCTTCATTAGTTGTGCTGACTACTGCATCCTTTGATAGCTTAGAGTCGTCAAACTGGTTGAAAAACTTATTGGCATCCTTGCTATTTTTTAGCCATGAAGTGGCCTTATCTATTATAGCTTGTGCATCTATATTTTCACCATTTTCCTTAAGCTTTGATACCACATTTGCACTTACATTATTTAGGGTATCTTTTACATCATTGTAGTTATAGTTTTGGCTACCGATATTTTTTAGAAGGTTGACAATCACGTTTATGTCACCAGTATTAAGATTGACATTGTATGTTGCAGCAGCATCTTTTACTGCTTTTTCTATTTCTGATTTATTTTTTAGGTCGTCTTTTATGACTTCTTTTTTTGCATCATTGATTATGCCAGTTGCCTTTTCTTGACCTATCTGGTTGGCTAGTTGCCCAGTTGTAACCAACTCTTCATTGGCTAGCTTTTTCTTGGTCTCAGTAAGGTTGCCACCAGTAGACTTTTCAAAACCAATGATTATTCCTGTAAGGGCACCAGTACCACTGACAGGGAAGGGAGCTGCAGCTACAACATTTGCATTTTCTACTCCTGCTGTAGAAAGAGTTGATGCAATCATTGAGCTTGTAACCCATGTTATATTAGATGTCTTAACATTTATGCCACCGCTAGTTGTAGGTACTACATATGAAGAAGACATAGTCACATGACCTAACTGAGCCTCTGGAGCAACTCCTGCTAGGTACTTTCTTTCCTGTTGGTTATTAACATATATTATATTAGGATTGTTCTCATCTACACCAAAGTATGATAGTATACTTGCCTTTTGGGCAGGCTTAAGGTTGGCTCCTAGAGAGATGACTTCACCAGTTGAATCAGCCCTTGAAAGCGAACCGGTAGCCAAAACTAGTAGGGCCGAACATAGAATAGTACTTATTTTTTTCATTATATTCATTTTATTTCCTCCTTAGCACATTATAGTGCATAATTATACTCACCTTACTTACATATAGAATAAGGCAATTTTCTTAATTATACCTTTAATCCATATAGACTTTATGACCAGTAAATGGTATAATAAAACTAGCACATATTCTGATAGATAGGAATTTTTAAAAGGAGAATAATTATGTCAAAAGAACTAGTGAAAGATAGAGTAGTTGAGTATTTAATACAAGAGTTAAATGTACCTGAAGATATGATAGAGATAGATACACCACTTGATGAATATGAAGAAGGTGTTGAAGGTATCCTAGATATCACAGTAGTAGCTGAAGATGAGGACGGATGCTTACTACCACTCATGGTTATTAAGTGTATTGATGATGACATCGAGCTAGACCAGAGTGTTGTTGATGCTAATATAGACGAGTTAGAGTTGATAGATGATACTACGCATGTAGGTAGAATGATACTTACAAACGGTGACCAGATGATGTATACAGATTGGAATGGTACTGAGGTGGATGAAGATTCAGACCTACCTAACTATGAAAAGATGCTTGAAGAATACAAGGCAACAGAGAAGGAATACCTAGATTATGTTGCAGAGCATCCTGAATACGAAGACGAGCACGAACACTAAAAATGTTTCCAACATAATTTTAATTACAAAATTATGATTAAAAAAGGATGAGTTCCTATAAACAGGTACTCATCCTTTTTTTGCATAAAATAGCCCTTTAATAGAGCATATACTATCAAAGGGCATGTTTTGTATTTAGTTAAACTAGAGTCTTGAACTGGTAACCTTGAGACTTGTAATATTTAATTATCTTGTCAAGAGCCTTGACAGTTTCTTCCTTACCATAAGTATCATGCATCAATAGAACCACAAGGTTTTTACCTTGGCTTGATTTAACAGCAAGTTCGTATAGTTGGTCGGCATTCTTTTTTGGACCTTCTGCATCTGAATTAAGTGCATTCCAGTCGATTGAAGCCATATTATTCTTGATAAGATAGTTGTTTAGAGGTTCTGTTTTCTGCCAAGATATCTGGCCACCAGGACATCTAATAACTCTTGTTTTAAAGTTTTTACCTAGAGCATCTGAAATAAGCTCATCATTTTTCTTGAAGTCACTAGTAAAGTTGTCTAGATTTAGAACTCTACCTGGATAAAGGTGCTTGTAATCATGTGAATATGAATGATTTGCTATTGCCATTCCAGCATCGTATTCGTCCTTCAATATCTGAGGGGCACCATTCATCCTAAGTGATTTACCAATTACAAAGAAAGTTCCTTTGACGTCATTATCTTTTAATATCTTTAATACATTAGGTGTGTTTGTCAAAGATGGGCCGTCGTCAAAAGTAAGGAAAACTTCTTTTTTTCCACCATTTTCATAGTCATAGGCATTAAGTGAATTCCATACCTTCTGTGCATCTACACCATACAATTTCTTTTCTTTAGCTCTTTGTCCTACTACAGGACCCTTTTCTTCCTGATCTAGCTCACGATCTAGGGCTCTTTTTTGCTCGTTTCTGGCCTGAAGTGCTTGACGATCACGCTTATATGAAAGGCCTATCTTTATAGAGCCTGCTACTGATACCGCAATAATTAATAACAGGAGTATTTTCTTTAAATTTCTAGATTTTCTCTTTCTAGGTTTCCTGCGTTTGTGTTTTTTGTCTGATGATTCAAAATCAATATTTACATTTCTTCTTTTCTTATCTCTCATAACTACCTCCATTGTCCATATTATACTATAAATGCTAGTATAAATAAACATATATAGCAATATTAATTGATAACAATTTCTTAATTTTTATTTAAGAAATCAAGAAATTGTTATCAATTAGTTAAGTTGACTTATATATGTTTTATTTCTCGAATTATGGATATATATTTAATAGAATAGTGATTATGTTGGAGAAAGGGTTAGCAATGAAAAGATATAAGTGTAAAGAGTGCGGATATATACACATAGGTGATGAGATACCGGGAGTATGTCCAGTATGTGGTTATGATAGTGAAGTATTTTATGAGATGGAAGATACTGATAAGGATAAGACATATAAGTATTATGATATGATAGATAGCCAAAATGATGATCTTTTGCAACTTATTAGGAGTACAATCAAGGATTCAAGTGACCTTGCTAGTTTGGCTCTTGCCATGTACGTGCAGGCGGAGGACAAAGAGAAAAGTTATGATGCTGAGCTAGTCAAGGATACTGCCTTTAAACTCCTGAATACTTCATCAACTCTTACTATGTTTTTAGGAGAGGATTTAGATTTTTCTACTGAAGACAATATTGAAATTCTTAAAAAGAGACTTAGTAAGTTAAATACAAATTTAGAGAAGATTAGTGATTTGATGAGGGAAGACTATCTTGAAGATGAAGCAGAAATAGTAGACAAAACCCTAATAAATTTATAGTATACTAGTAAAAGACAAGCAGGTGGATTTATTTCTAACTGCTTGTCTTTTTATTATAGTATTATTTAAGATAATATCTATCTGTATTATAGATTAGTTTTCCTTATATACTATTTTACCGCCGCATAGTGTATATTTCACTTTTCCAAATAATTTCCATCCTATAAATGGAGAGTTGGAAGATTTTGAGTGGAATTTTTCTACTGTATATTCTTCATCGGGATTGAATATGCATATATCTGCTACTTTACCAACAGATATATCACCCCTGTCAAGTTTGTAGTAGTTGGATGGGTTGATAGTCAGCTTGGACAACATATGAGACATTGATAGTCTGTTGGTTTTTACTAGTTGGCTAACAGATAAGGCTAGGGCAGTCTCAAGTCCAATGATACCACTAGGAGCCTTTTTAAATTCTACATTTTTTTCTTCATCAGTATGTGGGGCATGGTCGGTTGCAATCACTTCAATAGTGTCATCTATAAGACCCTGTATTATTTTTTCCCTGTCATCTGCTGTCCTAAGTGGTGGGTTCATCTTGGCTAGGCTAGAGTATTTTAAGACGTCTTCCTCTGTCAAGGTGAAGTGGTGTGGAGTGGCTTCTGCTAGGATTTTAACACCGATTGACTTGGCATATCTAATGAAGTCAACTGAATTTCCAGAGCTGATATGTTGGATATCTATACAGGCACCAGTTTCTAATGCCAACATAGCATCTCTTGCTACCATCAAGTCTTCAGCAGCTTTTGGAGCACCTACAAGTCCAAGTTTTTCTGCTACAGGTCCATCATTTACACCATGTGTTGTAATCAGCGAGTTGTCCTCCTCGTGTAGGGCAATTATTACATCAAGGTCTTTGGCTATTTTCATAGCTTCACGAAGGATCTTGGTAGACATGACTGGAACACCATCATTTGTAAAGCCTACAGCACCAGAATCTTTTAGTGATTTCATATCTACTAGCTTGTCCTTGAAGTCGTGGGTTAGGGCAGCTTCTTGGAATATATTTATAGGGCAATCCTTAGCTTTTTCTTTTATATATTCTAGAGTTTTCACAGAATCCACCTTGGGATTTGTATTGGCCATAAGTAGGACACTTGTAAATCCACCAGCAGCTGCAGCCATAGATCCAGTAAACAAGTCTTCCTTGTGAGTAAAGCCAGGGTCCCTGAAGTGAACATGGATATCTATTAGACCAGGTGATACAACACATCCTTTGGCGTCTATTATTTGGGTTTGGTCGCAAGGGGAGATTTCAGTAGATATTTCTTTTACAATACCGTCTTCAATTAATAGGTCTGAAATTTTCTCAAACTTTGTTGCTGGATTGATGATCAAGCCATTTTTTATCAATATTTTGTTCATAAGCTTCTCCTTTTTAAAAAGAGATTAACCCAAAAGAGTTAATCTCATAATTTTATTTATAGATTATTTTTATTGGATCTAGTTTGGATGCCTTGTAGGCAGGCACTAGACCGAATATTATACCTGTTAATACGATAGCTATAAATGAGTATAGAAAACTATTAAAGCTAGGTATAGGTTTTATTGGTAGGTAATTTCTTGAATACATAGTTATAGCATAACCTACAATAACTCCCATAACTCCACCAACAGATGTTATAAATACAGATTCAACCAAGAATTGGAACAAGATAGTACGAGGTTTTGCTCCAAGGGCCCTTCTAATACCTATTTCCTTACCACGTTCCATGACAGATACGTACATGATGTTCATGATGCCGACACCGCCGACTACCATAGATATTATAGTGATAATTCTTACAAAGTTATCTATACCCTTAGTCATTGCTTGTGTAGCTTTCTGAATTGAAGACTGGTCATGAACCTTATACTCACCATTACTAAGATTAGGGTGGAGAGTATTTAATGATTCTATAACTTTGTCAGTGACAGCCTTTAAATTTTCGCCATCATTAACAGTTACCTTTATATTTTGAACATCATTTGACTGAGCCAGTCTACCTGAAAGGAATAAAAATGATGTTTTTGGCACTACTGTATAGTATTCTGCTGAATCGAAGTTAGTACGGTCTCTAAATTTCTTTTCCGTTGCATCGTATATTTTCTTAGAGTCGCTTACTCCGACTATCTGGTAGACTACCTTGTTTAGTTCAATACCCTTACCAATAGGAGACTCTTCATCGAAAAGGTCTTTTGCCGCTTGGTCTGGTATAACTGCAACCCTAGAACCTTCATCAGATTCACTAATGGCTCTACCCTTAATGATTTTGTATTTCGTATCAGAAGGATCGATAACTGCTAGGGAAGTGGACTTGTCGAAGTACTTTGCTTCACCGTAGAATGCATCATCTCTTGTACCTGATGCAATTGTCAAGGGCTTGTTGTGAACCTCAACCTTTTCAACACCTTCGATTGCCTGTATTATCTGTAAATCAGATTTAACAAAAGGCTGAATCAAAGCAGTAGAAGAGTTACTGTCATAGCTTTTGTTTTCGTAATAAATAACTGCAGTGTTAGGTGCAAGTGACTTGAAGGTAGACTTGAACATTGAACTCATAGCATTACCCATAGCACTTACAAATACTACTGAAGTTATACCAATGATTATCCATATGAAGGCAATCACTAGTCTAAGTTTGTGTCCTCTAAGATTGGCTGCTGAATTTTTAATTAAAGTTAACATATTAAACAACCCCCTCTACAAAGACACCGTCTTTTAAATTTACGACCCTTGAGGCATATTTTGTCATGTCCAAATCGTGGGTTACCATTATTATAGTTGTACCACTCTTGTTTAGGTCGGTTAGAAGGTTCATAATATCCCTTCCTGTATCAGAGTCAAGGGCTCCAGTCGGTTCATCAGCAAATATTATGCTAGGATTATTGACTAGGGCTCTTGCAATAGCAATTCTTTGTTTTTGTCCACCTGATAGGTGGTTAGGGAATGCGTCTTTCTTGTCCAAAAGACCAACATCTTCAAGTCTTGACTCTATTAAATTCTTTCTAGTATTCTTATCTTTAACACCACTATATACAAGTGGTATCTCTATATTCTGGTAAACAGTAAGAGTATCTATAAGGTTGAACTGCTGGAATACATAACCCAAACTAGAGCACCTGTATTCAGACCTTTGATTTTCATTAAGGTTGCTGACGTCCTTACCATTAAAATAAAACTTACCCTTGTCTATCTTATCCAAAAAACCAAGTACATTGAGTAGGGTAGTCTTACCACTACCTGATTTACCCATTATCATCAAAAATTCACCACTCTCAACTTGGAGATTTAAATCTTTTAATACATGGATTTTTTCCTTACCAACCTTGTAATACTTTTGTATATTACTCAATTCAATTTGCAAATTTACCACCCCTTCTTTACTTTTTTGAAGCGGAAGCGTTAGATTTTTCTCCAGTACCTGGAACTGGGTCTCCGTCCTTCATTGTCTTTGTAGGGTTCTTGATTACAATATCATTTTCATTTAGGTTTCCAGAAACTGTAACGTACTCATCACCTTCAGATATTATTTCAACATTAACCTTAGTTAATATGCCGTCTACATTAAGAAGAACATATACTTCATCTCCGTTATTGATAATAGCCTTAGAAGGAATCTTATGCCTGTCTGTGTTAACTTCTATAGCTGCCTGTGCATGATAGCCGTCGATTATACCTTCTTGAGTGTCAAAAGTAAGTGTCACAGCATAGAATGATATATCTGAACCTCCAGAAGATTCTCCAGGAGCTGCAGCACGTGGTGGGCCAGAAGATATAGGTCTGTCAGATATAGAGCTAACTCTAGCCTTGACAGTTTCTCCAGTAGATAGGATAGTCACATCAGATGTCATATCTGCCTTGACTTTGCTCAAGTCCTGTTCGCTTATTTGGCCACTCATTACATATTCAGTAGTCTGTATAGTCATTATAGACGAATTTGAATTAGATGATGAGTTACTATCGTTATTTAAGTACACTTTACCATCAATAGGTGACTTAACCTTAGTGTAGGCTTTAGCATTAGCCAAAGATAGGTTGGAGTTAAGCGTAGATATTTGACTATTTATGGAGAAAAGATTTGGATCATCTGAATTCATGGATCTTTTTTCCCTTATCAAGTTTGATATCTGAGTTTTTATCGAAGCAATCTCAGCTATTGCAGCCTCATCCTTTACTATATACAGCACATCACCTGTTTTAACTGTTTGACCGTTGCTTACCCTTATATCTGGAGTAGAGCCATTAGCTGGACCAGCTATCTCCTTGCTCTTGCTAGGTATTATAAGACCGTTAATAAATATTTTTTCATTTTCTGGCACCATATAAGTCTGAACCTGTGGCACATCTGGTTTTCTAGTATTATTGTATATAACCAAACAACCTACTGCAACAATGACGCACACTACAGCGACTCCGATATAAATTTGAATTTTTCTTGTTTTTTTGTTATCTCCCTCTTGTCCATCTAAATTCTTATTAGTGATTTTTGATAGACTCTTGTTAATCTTTTCTTTTAAAGACATTGTTTCCTCCTGTAGAACCTAGATTACTAGGTATAGTTTAGTTAAAAAGCCTCAACTAGAAGAATAAGTTGAAGACTAGTAGTTTTAATAAAGTATTATTCCATTGTATATAATGAAAAGAATGACATTAATTTCATTAATTATAGGGCACATAGTAGTTAAAAATGCTCAAAATACCCCCATAGTATATTTCATTATAGTTATTATTTTACATTAATATTAGTGTAAATGCAAGTTTTTTGTTGAGAATAATATTCTTAAGAAAAAAGAATTATTAAAAAGACATAGTAATATAAAAAGGCACACGGGCTCTATTTTATAATCGTAAAAACTTAGCCGTATGCCTTATGAAATGTTGATTTTAATATATTTTTATTCTTGACCTATCATTATATCATTATCTTGATAGCTAATCCAGTCAGAGTAGCTACCTGGGTAAACTTTGTAGTCTATACCAACCTTGTCAAGGGCAAGAGCATTGACCATTAGGGAAATTCCTGAACCACAGTATATGATTATTTCCTTGTAATCGTCCAGTTTTTTGAAGTGGTCTTTAAGGAATTCGTCAGACTTAAACGAAGTGTCTTGTATATTTTCAAGATTCATAGTATCCATAAAGAAGTAGTTTTTTGCACTAGGTATGTGACCGGCAACCCTGTCAACAGGTTCTTCAAGCCCTAAATACCTATTGTGTGATCTGGAGTCTATCAGAAGAGTACCTTCCTTATAAAGAGAAGATTTAACATAGTCCATATCTACAAAATAAGAATTGTCAATTTTTATGTCTAGTTCCTTATCAGATTTTACTGGAGTATTAGGGCTAGTTTCAACCTCGCCACCATTTGCTTTGTAGGCAGTGAATCCACCATCAAGGCAAAAAGCTCTTTTTATGCCCAACTGATTTAGCTGGAAGACTAATCTAGCTGCTCCCTGCATATCTCCGTCATCATATGTGATAATAGTAGTGTCATTATCAACACCAAAATTTTCTAGTACAGTCTTTAAATCTTCAGGTTTTTTGAAAGGATGTCTACCACCGTGCTCAGATACTGGATCAACTAAGTCGTGTTCAATATTCATCAAGTAGGCACCCTTAATATGTCCCTTAGAGTAGGAGTCAACACCGTATGTTTTGTTCATAAGGTCAAACCTACAGTCGAAAATTACAATTTTATCATCTTTCTTTTTCATTTCATTAAATTCATCAATACTAATTAACCTTTTCACTGGAACACCTCCATCAATATTTATTTACTATTATTATACCACATATATATTTCCTAAACACTTATTATAATATAGGGCTTGAGCATCCTAAATAAAGCTGTTTTAATTACAACACTATAATATATTAAGAATATTTTTTAAAAATCAATATATTACTGTAAATAATCTATTATATAGTGTATAATAAAGCCAGGTCTTATTATTTTTTGTATTTAGCAGTTTTAAAAAAATGTAGTTATCTTTTTATGAGGAGGAGTAGTTTAATGAGCTATAAAATAGTTGAGAAAAAACAACTTAACGAAGTTGTATATCTAATGGATATAGAGGCTCCAAGAGTTGCTAGATCTGCAAAACCAGGTCAGTTTATTATCGTCATTATAGATGACAAGGGGGAAAGACTTCCTTTAACAATTGCGGATTTCGATAATGAAAGAGGCACTGTTACAATAGTATTCCAGACAGTTGGCGATTCAAGTAAGAAGCTAAGTAAGCTAGAAGCTGGTGAATATGTAAAGGATTTCGTAGGTCCACTAGGTCAGCCAAGTGAATTTATTCACGAAGATATAGAGGAACTAAAGAAAAGAAATATAATATTTATAGCAGGTGGTGTTGGTGCAGCGCCAGTTTATCCACAAGTTAAATGGTTACATGAACATGGTGTAGATGTTGATGTAATAATCGGAGCGAGAACAAAAGACATAATTATATATGAAGACAAGATGAGAGCAGTTGCTAAGAACCTATACATGTGTACAGATGATGGTACATATGGATTCCATGGAAACGTAACTAATATGCTAGACGATCTTGTTCTTAACCAGGGTAAAAAGTATGACGAAGCAATAGTTATCGGTCCTATGATAATGATGAAGTTTGCCTGTCTAGCTACTAAGAAGTTAAATATACCTACTATAGTAAGTTTAAATACTATAATGGTGGATGGTACAGGTATGTGTGGTGCCTGTCGTGTAAGTATAGGAGATGAAATCAAGTTTGCCTGTGTTGATGGGCCAGAATTTGATGGATGGAAGGTTAACTTTGACGAAGCAATGAAAAGACAGCAGATGTTTAAGTCTGAAGAAGGTAGAAAGGCTCTAAGAAAAGCTGATGGGGCAACTCATTCTAGCCCAGACTGTAAAATAGGAGGTAAGCACTAATGCCAGTTAAAGAAAAAGTAGCGGTAAGAGAACAAGACCCAAAGGTAAGAGCAACTAACTTTGAAGAAGTTTGCTATGGTTACAATAAAGAAGAAGCTATGGAAGAAGCGACAAGATGTCTAAACTGTAAGAAGCCTAGATGTGTTGAAGGATGTCCAGTAAGCATAAATATTCCAGATTTTATCCAGGAACTTAAAGAAGGTAATATAGAAGAAGCTGCTAAGGTAATAGCTAAATCAAGTTCACTTCCAGCTGTATGTGGTAGAGTATGTCCACAGGAATCACAGTGTGAAGGTAAGTGTGTTGTAGGTATAAAGAATGAACCAGTTTCTATAGGTAAGCTTGAAAGATTCGTAGCAGACTGGTCAAGAGAAAATGATATAGATCTTACAGGTGATATAGAAAAGAACGGTATAAAGGTAGGAGTTGTAGGTTCAGGACCTTCTGGACTTGCATGTGCTGGTGACCTTGCAAAGCTTGGTTACGATGTTACTATATTCGAAGCCTTCCATGAGTCAGGCGGAGTATTGACTTATGGTATACCAGAATTCAGACTACCAAAGTCTAAGGTAGTAAACTATGAAATAAATTCTATAAAGAAACTTGGAGTTAAGATAGAAAACAATGTTGTTGTAGGTAGAACAATAACAATCGATGAAATGATAGAAGATGAAGGCTTTAAGGCTGTATTCATAGGATCAGGTGCAGGTCTTCCTTCATTTATGGGAATACCAGGTGAAAACGCTAACGGTGTCTTATCTGCTAATGAGTTTCTTACAAGAGTAAACCTAATGAAAGCCTATATAGATGACTATGATACTCCAATCAGAGTCGGTAAGAGGGTGGCTGTAATAGGTGGTGGTAACGTTGCGATGGATGCTGCAAGAACAGCACTACGTCTAGGAGCTGATACTCATATTGTATACAGGAGAAGTGAAGCAGAACTTCCAGCAAGAGTTGAAGAAGTACACCACGCTAAAGAAGAGGGGATCCAGTTCGACCTACTTACAAATCCTAAAGAAATCTTAGTTGATGAAGACGGTAACGTGAAGGGTATGGTATGTGTAAGAATGGAACTTGGAGAAGCTGATGAATCTGGAAGAAGAAGACCAGTTGAAGTTGAAGGTTCAGAATTTACACTAGATGTTGACATGGTTATCATGTCACTAGGAACTAGACCTAACCCACTAATTTCATCTACTACACCAGGTCTTGAAACAAACAAGAAAATGTGTATAGTAGCAGATGAAGAAGGACTTACTTCATTAGAAGGTATATATGCTGGTGGAGATACTGTTACAGGAGCTGCAACAGTTATATCTGCAATGGGTGCAGGTAGGACAGCGGCTGCGGCTATGGACAAGTATCTAAGAGAAAAATATTTAAATAAGTAAAAAGGCTTTATATGAGGTGCCTACAACTTTTAGTTGTGGGCATTTTTGTATGAATGAAAACTTTGTACCAATTTACAAAGCAATACTAATAAAAGCTTAATTTGATATAATTATTTATTTTAGGGCAATCGCTGAACTTATTTGACCTTATTGTAATTGATCTATTATGGTGGAGAAATACAAAGCGAATAAGATTTTTTAAAATCCCTGAAAAGCGCCTTTATCAAAAATCAAAAAAGCATATTGATTCTTTTTTACGTGCGTTTATAATGTACTTTTTTATAGCTTTGATTGATGGATATGTATTGACTTTGTTTTAATAAAAGTAATTGAACTTAGCATTAGTGAATTTAATTAATTTATCATATGTGGATTAAAAGTATGGCACAAAAACGGATATTATGGAGAAATAATGATAGATTTAGATATTTTTTATTCGTAAATTTTAATTAAAAAAAGGTAGTAGACAAATCTATTATCTTTTTTTATTTTTTTAAAAATGGTATTGACAATCAATATCAATGAGATTTATAATCGTAGCAGAGATTATTCTCTAAAAATTTTATTGAAGGTGTTTGGAGGTATTATGAATACAAAAACAAAAAACAGTAAGAAAAGCACATCACTGTTATTAGCGACGGCTATAACTTTTTCAAGTTTAGTATCAGTTAATACATATGCTAGTGAATCTTCCTCAGAGTTATCCTTGGAGAGAATTTATGGGAAAGATAGATATCAGACATCCATTGATATCCTTGATAAGATGGATACAAATAAAGTATATTTGACTAATGGGAAGATCTTTGCAGATGCTTTATCCGTTGGTCCTTTGGCAGGGAAAGAAAATGCTGCAATAGTTCTTAGTGACGGTAAGACTTTAGATGTTGATAAATTAAAATCAAAGTCAATAACTGAGATAACTATTGTAGGTGGTAAAAACTCAATATCAAATACTCTTGAAAATAATTTGAAAAAAAACTTCAAGGTATCTAGGATTGCTGGTAAAGATAGGTATGAAACCTCTCTTAAAATAGTTGAAAAAATGGGTGTGAACAATATTGCCATAGCTACTGGAAGGGACTTCCCAGACGCTTTAAGTGCCGGGGCATATTTATCACAAAAAGGAATGCCTTTACTTTTAGTTGATGGCTCTTCAGCTGGAAATATTCCTCAAAAATATAATGTTGTTTATACTTTTGGAGGAGTAAATTCTATTAAAAAAACTTTTGGAAAAAGAATTTCTGGTAAAAATAGGTATGAAACTTCGATGCAAATAGCTAAAGAATTTGGAAGTTTTGACACTGCTGTATTAGCATCTGGGAGAGTTTTTGCAGACGCCTTAGCATCAACACCTCTTGCAAAAAAACTTCATGCACCAATATTATTAACTAATGGAAATGACGTTTCTAATGAAGTATTTAAGTTCCAAGGACTTAAAAAAGTAGTTTTAGTTGGAGGGGAAAAAAGTCTTTCTAAGGAGTTGGAAAAGAAGTTACTAAACCCTAATAATACTGAAGAATCAAAAGAAGATAACAAAAATACTAATAAAACTCACAATAGTAATAATCAAAATTCACAAAATAATATTGACAATTCAAAAGAAGTAAATATAAAAGATGAGATTTTGAAAAAAGCGATAATAAACCAACTTAAGCATCAAAATATTTACAAAGATGGTCAAAAAATAACTGAAAAAAAGATGTCACAGTTAAAAGGACTTGATTGTAATCTAAATTTCACTCAGTCAAGAACGGGAGGAATAAAGTCATTAGAAGGTTTAGAGTATGCTGTAAATATGACAAGCCTTGATCTTACAGGAAATGAAGTAATTGACTTAACTCCTTTAAAAAAATGCAAAAACTTAGTAAATCTTGAATTGGATGATCAATATTTAGCAGAGAGTAGACAATACCTTACAGACATAAGTCCTCTTAAAGATCTTACAAAACTTAAAAAATTAGTTTTAAAAAACAACAAAATAGAAGATTTAAGTGCAATTGGAAATTTAACAAATCTTGAAGAGTTAGATTTATATGGAAATAGAGGAATAAAATCAATAAATGGATTTGAAAATCTAAAAAAATTAAAAAAACTACTCTTGAATAGAACTGTAGGAATTACTGACATAAGTCCTTTAAAGGAGTGCAAAGATCTTGAAGAATTATCAATTCAAAATAATAAGGTTTCTTCTATTGAAGCTCTAAAAGATCACGAAAAATTAACACTTCTTGATATTTCAGGAAATAAGCAAATAACAGATTTATCACCTTTAGAGAAGTCAACTAAAATGACTAGACTTTTAGCTAATGGAAATAAAATTGAAAGCTTAGATAGTTTAAAGAAATTGACAGAGTTAAAGGAAATTCACATTTCAGAGAATAACATAAAAGACCTAAGCCCGTTGGAAGAATTAGTAAATCTTGAAGATTTGGATATAAGTAACAACCCAGATATTAAATCATTAGACGTGCTAAAAAATCTGACAAATATAACAGAGCTTAAGATTAATAATGCAAAAAAAGTAACGGACTTTTCTCCTATATCTAAACTTAAAAAGCTAGACGATTTAACAATCATTAGATCAGGATTGACTGATGTATCATTCTTAAAAGGACTTAATGAAATAACAGAAATGAGTTTACAAAATAATCAAATTTCTGATATAAATCCTCTAGTTGAGATGGCAAATCTTAGAGAAGTAAAACTAGGTTATAACAATATTTTTGATGCCTCACCTATTGGAAAGCTTAGAAGCAAATTTAAAGTTGCGGTAGAAATGGGCTCTCAAGAAGCTAATTTTGATGCTACAAGTAGTCTTGTGAAAAATCCTATAATTGACCAAAATGGAAAGAAGCACGATATTAATGAACAAGAAGGAAAGATAAAAAATAACGGTGAAAATATAGAGATATTAAACTTCAACGAACTTGAAAATGGAAAAACTATCAAAGTTAGATGGGGAAAAGACTCAGAGTTTAATGGTTTTCTATTTATAAAAATTAAAAAGCTCAAAGAGGTATCATCTATAAAAATAGAAAATACAGAAACAAGCCTCGAAAAAGGAAAAAGACTTCAATTAAATGCGACTGTTGAAGGGAAAAACCTAAAAGACGAAGATAAGAAAGTTAAATTTGAAATTGAAGGAAAAAATAGCCCTAACACGAGCATAGACGAGAACGGACTTTTGACAATAGCAGGTGATGAGACTAGTACTAAAATTGTTGTTAAAGCAACTTCAGTTTTAGACAACACAAAAACTACTACAAAGGAAATAACAGTAACTTCTCCAGCTAAAAATATTAGTGCTAAATTAAAAATGGGAAATTCTAAGTCCATAGATATAGATAAAAATGACGCTGACGCAAAAGAGTGGTTAAAGGCTTTAGAAGATGGAAAAGCCACTGTACTAAAAGGTCAAGAAAAGCTTGAAAAGTTACCTTATAAATTTGGAGAAAAAAAACTTGGATATTTTGCAGGAGAATATGGTTCAAGCAAGTCTACAGGCCTTGTAATTTTTGGACTTAATGATGAGGATAAAGTTGTTATAAAAGTTTCAGGCTTTGAAGATGTAGAAGTAAAAGTTGTTAACTATAGCGCACCAATACGTTATAATTTAGAAATTGCCCAAAAAAACAAATAGGATATAAAGATTCCAGGATTACAGAGATTCTGGAATCTTTTTTTTATGAATGAAAAACCCCAGTTAGACTGGGAGTTCAGTGTAGCTTAAGCGTTGAGAAACTATCAAAAAATCATCCTTTTTGTATAATATTATTGTGGTCTGGCAACTACAAAAATATTTAACATAAGGAGGGTTACAGTGGCTAATAGAATAAAAGGTATTACTGTTGAGATTGGTGGAGATACTACCGGTCTTGATAAAGGCATAGTGGATAATTAACATACGGAGGAGTTGTGTTATTTTAATAATATCAAAAAAGATTTACAAATGCCATGAAACTGTGGTACAATACTGTAGTTAACTGTTGTATACTATTATATTTATAAGATAAAATAGAAAATTTTTAAAACGCAGTTAATATAAAAAATATGAGGAGAAGGAAAAAATGAATTTAAAAGCAAAATTTATGAATTTATTTAGGGAGAATGTTAATATCTCCAAGAAAATTTCAGTTGGGCTGCTTTCACTTATGATTATCTTGTCATCACTGACACCTGTCGTAAATGCAAATGACTTGCCTAGTACTGGTGTATCAAAAGCTTCACAAGTTAGAGAACGTGGCGGTCTCGCCCCAGTTGATATTAAAAAATGGGTTGGAGATAAAGTTGACTGGAAAGACGGCGTAAAAGCTAAAGACTCCGTATCAGAAGAAAACAAAGCAAAAATAAATGAACTTCTTAAAGAAGCAAGATTTGAAGAAATGTCAGCAAGAAATACAAATGAAGCTTCTAGGAAGAAAGGAAAAACAGATAAAGATTCTAGGGAGGAAGAAGGTTTTAAAGGTAACATTAAAGTTAGGTTTAAAGATGATTCTACGATAACAGTTGAAAATCAAACTTTGTATGTTAGTGATTTTATAACTTCTTCTACCAACGAAAACGCTCCTACTGATGCCATAGAAGCGGAATTTAAACTAGGCGAAGGCGTAAAAGTCGACAATACAGATGGAACTATAATTTATGGTAATAAGGATAATCCTGTAAGCTATCAAAAATATAAGGTAAAACCGAATACGAATTTAAAAACTTACAAAAACCAATCTTTGAATGAAACTTATTACAATTTAATAAATTCAAAAGTAAAAGCTACAGATAAAAGTACAGAACCAGTTTGGAATGGCGAAAATGGTTTGGTTACAGAAAACTTTACTATAACTGAATCAAATAAGGTTTTTATAGCAACAGCAACCAAGACATTTAAAGTAACTGTTCAAGCAAATGGTGGAACTGGAGACGATATAGTTCAAATCAAGAAGAGTGGTGAAAGTTTTACTCTTCCTGCTAAAAACACCTTCAGACCACCAAATGAAGACCAAGAATTTTCAGGTTGGAAAATTGGTGATGATACAAACTTAAAACAACCTAATGAAACGACAACAATCACTGGCAACACAGTTATAAAAGCTATCTGGAAACCAATTGAATTTAAAGTAACATTCCAGAGAGAAACCGGTGCAAGTGGGAATATGGATCCTGTAACTGTTACAAAAGGCAGTGAATATCAACTTCCCCAACCAACATTTAAACCGGATTCGGGTAAAGAATTTGCAGGCTGGCTAGTAAACGGCGTAACCAAAAAAGCTGGAGATAAGATTAGAGTAACTGACAACACAACAGTAACAGCAAAGTATAAAACAATAAGTAAACCAGGCTCAAAGGATAAAAAACCAGACACTGGCAGGATAGCAGGTAACAACAGGTACGAAACATCAGCCAAAATCAGTCAGAAGTACTTCAAGTCTGCTGACACAGTAGTTCTAGCAAGTGGCAAAAATAATGCAGATGCCCTAGTATCAGCTTCCTTTGCCAACCTAAAAAAGGCTCCTATACTTCTTACTGACACATATTCTACTGATGATAGTGTGATTAGGGAAATAGAGAGGCTAAAGGCTAAAAATGTGATAATAGTAGGAGGAGAATCTTCAGTTGGACACTCAGTAGAAACTAATATGAAATCGAAAGGCTACAATGTTAGAAGGCTGTCAGGAGCTACTAGGTATGAAACATCTGCAATGATAGCCCAAGAGGTCAAGGATGCTACTGGTTCAAACAAAGCCATCTTGATCAACGGTTCAAAAGAAGCAGATGCACTTACTGTATCATCTCTAGCTACCAAGAAAGACCTGCCTGTCATAATGGCCAAGTCAAATGGTATAGACAGGGCTGTAAAGGACAAGTTGGATAGTTGGAACTTGAAGGAAATCTATGTGGTTGGAGGCACAGGTTCATTACCAAACAGTGTAGTAGATAAGGCTAAGGCTTCAAATAAAAAGAGAATAGCTGGTAGGGATAGGTACCAGACAGCTATGAAGATAGCAGAGGAATCTTACCCTAATGCAGATAGGTATATGATTGCAAATGCATACAATCCTATCGACGCCTTATCTGCAGGAGCTGTGACTGCCAAGGCCAATATGCCTATATTATTGGTCAACAAGGCTAATATACCACAAGGAGTAAGGACTAAGTTGGATAAGAAAGCCAAGGAAGTAATCTTGCTAGGTGGAGAAAATACACTAACTACAAACATTTTGAATAATATAAGTCTAGTTGATTAGTTAAAACTTTATAGGCTTATAGGAAAGATAATAAGACAGGGCAAGTATAGTACTACACTTGCCCTGTCTTGACTTATACAATTTATATGGAGTGTCTCTAAGTAAAAATTCATATTTGATGGCTCCTCAGCTACAAGAATTTTAATAAAAGGCGTAGGATCTAATAGGTCAAATATTTTAGGGAGTTAGTTGTAATAAAAAAGTCCATAAAAACTTGACACTGTCCTTAAATATTGATTTTGTAGACAGTAGACCTTGATTTGTGGTATAATTAATCTTATTAAGTATCCTTTTATAGGAGGTGGATTATGAAGAAGAGATTGTTAACCATAGTAGTTTTGATCAGTATGATCTCATTGAGCGGTTGTGGTTTTAGCGAATCTGGTGAGTTGATGAGTGATGCCAGAAAGTTTATAGAAGAGGGACAATATGACAAGGCAATGTCTAATCTATCTAAGGTAATATCAGAAGATGAGTCCAACACAGAGGCTAGGGGAATGTATTATCAGGCCCTTAAGTTAAAGAAGGCAGTTATACATGATAGTAGAAAAAATTATGATTTGGAAATAAAGGAGCTAAATGACTTATTGAACGACGATAGTGGTTCAGCCAAGGTAAGAACACAGGCTGAGACTATGCTCGAAAAGGCTCAAAAAGCATACGCCAACCAAAAAAAGGCGTCAATAACAAGAAAAGAAAACGCCAAGAAGTCTGCAGAAGAGAATAAAAATAGGTATGCGTCTAGTTCTACGTATTCTAGTAAGTATGGCAATTATTTTAGAAATAAAACTAATACATCAACTAATGATGGAACAGCAAGCAGTGGTAATTATGGTAGATCAAGCCAGTCAAGTCAATCAAATAATTATGGTACATCAAGTCAAAATAGGTATGGCACACAGTCAAACCTAAGCGGCAACAATAGTGGCTATGTAAATCAGTCTGGTAGTCATACTGGAACTACTCAGGGCAGTGGTTCAGCAGGGACTGGTTCTGGAACTGTTCAGTCAGGTAATGGATATTAAGTAATAAAATCTTAAATTGTTAAAATAAGGTTGGCTTTTAGCCAACCTTATTTTACGAAAATATAGAAGAGTAGCCGTCTGTAGCTTGTTAATTTAGAAAGTAAAGGTGGAATAATGAGGATAAATAAGTTTATTGCAGCGAGCGGTGTTGCATCAAGGAGAAAGGCTGAAACCCTGATTTTGGAGGGCAGAATAAGGGTAAATAATAAAGTAATAAAAGAATTGTCTTACCAAGTAGATGAAGACCTTGACCAAGTTACTTTTGACAATAAGCCTATAAGCGTTAAGGATGAAAAGTTAGTATACATAATGCTCAACAAGCCTGAAGGATATATAACGTCTGTAAAGGACCAGTTTGATAGGCCTAGTGTAAGTGACCTTACAAGTGATATTAAAGAGAGGATATATCCTGTTGGTAGATTGGACTATGAGACAAGCGGTCTACTACTTATGACCAATGATGGAGACCTAACATACAAGATTACCCATCCAAAGCACGAGATGAATAAGACCTATATAGCATCTGTTAGGGGCATTGTTACTCAAGAAGAAAAGTATGCATTTGAGAATGGTCTAAAAATAGAAGACTACATAACAGCAAAGGCTAATTTGAAGATACTTAAGACAGACACAAATAAGAACTATTCGGTGTGCAAGGTGACAATTCATGAGGGCAAAAATCGTCAGGTAAGAAAGATGTTTCAGGCCATAAATCACCCTACAATGAACCTTAAAAGAGTTCAAGTTGGAAAGATTAACATTGGTGATTTAGAGGTTGGAAAGTATAGAAAATTGACAAAAGAAGAGATTGAGTATTTGAAAAAAATATAGGTTTTAATTGCAATTCAATTGATTGAAAAATGCCTATTTATGTTGTATAATATTTAATGTAGATAATGAATTTTAATGGGGAGTGTAAACATGGATAACAGATATGATACATACACTGATGATGTTGAAAAAAAAGAAAACAGTTTAATGTCCTTGATGAAAGATAGGTACAAGACAATGAGTAAGGGGCAAAAGTTACTGGCCCAATATACCCTTGATAACTACCAGAAGGTTGCATTTATGACAGCTTCAAAGCTGGGAGAAACAGTAGGTGTCAGCGAGTCTACCGTAGTTAGATTTGCGAATGCATTGGGCTTTAGCGGTTATCCTAAGTTTCAGGATGCACTCCAGGAACTAATTAAAACTAAGCTTACAACTGTTCAAAGAGTGGAAATGGCCAACAATGACTACTCAAATAATAGTATGATACTGGAGAACGTGTTGAAAGACGATATAGAGAATATAAAGCAGACTATGGATTCTCTTAGGCAGGAATCATATGAGGATGCTGTAGATACAATATTATCTGCGAGAAAGCTATATATTATGGGACTTAGGAGTTCTATCTATGTTGCCAAGTACCTAGGCTATTATTTAAATTATATCCTAGATAATGTAGTTATAATTAGGATGGATATGGGTGAGCCGGTTGAACAGATGATTAAACTTTCGTCTGAAGATGTATTGATTTCAATCAGTTTTCCTAGGTATTCAAAGAAGAACCAGCAAGTTGTAAGATTTGCTAAAGAAAGAGGGGCAAAGGTAATAGCCATTACCGATACAATAAATGCTCCAATTGCCAAGGTAGCAGACGTTGTTGTTACAGTTAAAAACAACATGGTATCCTTTATAGACTCATTGGTTCCAGCATTTTCTGTTGCAAACGCCATAGTAGTTGGTGTAGCAATGAAGGAAAAAGAAGATATAAAGGCTTATTTCAAAGAGTTGGAAAAAGTTTGGGAAAAATTTGAAATATATGAATAAGGATTCAATAACCCAATATGTAGTGTATTGGGTTATTTTATACTTAAAATTTTGATTAGTTAATTAGGTTATTAGGAGGATATAAATGAACACATATTATTTAGTTAGACATGGTCAGACTGAATGGAATACTCAGGGAAGGACTCAGGGGCATGGTAACTCACCACTTACTGATCTTGGAGTAAAGCAGGCTGAAAATCTTGCAAAGGCGATAAAGAAGTACCCAATCGACCTTATATATTGTAGTGATCTTGGTAGGGCTATTCAGACAGCAGAGATTGTAGGTCAAAATCTTGGGATAGAGGTTAAACCTACAAGCAAGTTAAGAGAGATGGGATTTGGTATATGGGAAGGCATGAAGTTAACAGATATTGAGGCAGAGTATGCGGATATGTTCGCCATATGGAGAAACCAACCAGACAAGTTGATTGTTCCAGGCGGGGAGATGCTTAAGGATATAAAAAAAAGACAGGATGAACTATTAGAAGAACTAAATACTAAGTACCAGAACAAGCATATACTACTAGTATCTCATTCTGTTACAGTTAGGGTGATGCTACTTAGTATGTTAGACTCAGATATATCTAATATATACAGGATCAAGCAGGATAACACAGCAATTAATATTGTAGAATATAAAGACTACGGTCCAGTAATCAAAAAAATAAACGATACATCCCACCTAGTGACAGGGGAAGGCTTAAACCAAGTAAAGTCTGCCTTGGAGTAATTTAAATGCAAGAGTTTAAGAAAGAAAAGAAGATATATGATATACTTATAGTAGGTGGTGGACCTAGTGGGATTATGGCCGCTTTGTCGGCTAGAAAAGTGTCCAAAGACCTGTCTATAGGTATTTTGGACTCAAATACAAGTTTGGGTAAAAAATTAAAGCTTACGGGTGGTGGTAGGTGTAACTTTACCAATAACGAATATATAGGAGACTTTTTTGATAAGATAGTTACAAATGATAAGTTCCTATATTCAGCCCTGTATTCATTCACCAATGAAGACCTAAAAGATCTTGTAATATCTTTAGGACTAGACTATATAGTTGAAGAGGATAACTACAATAAGGTCTATATTGGCTCAGGTAGGTCTGAGGATTTTATAGTTGCTTTGACCGACAAACTTATAGACTCAGATGTGGCTATTTACTATAACAAGAAGATATTGGATATCCAAAGAATAAAACTAGGATACAAGACTCAAAATACATTGGTAGATAATCCAACAGATAAGTTGGAGCATATCAAAAGTGACTTTCAAAATACTTGCTACTTTTTGCAGGCATCTAATGGTCAGGTATTTTACTCTAGATCTGTAATACTTGCGAGTGGTGGCAAGTCCTTTAAAAACACAGGTTCTGATGGTTCCGTTCTAGATATTCTCTCAAATATGGGCTACAATATAATTGATCCAAGACCAGGTCTTGTTCCTATCAACCTAAGAGAGTCGTGGTTTACATCCATGGCTGGTATATCATTTAAGAATGCTGTACTGGAGTTTGACTTTGGATCTTGTAAGGTCAAAAATAAATCCAAACACTCAAGGTCAAGAAGTATCTGTGGAGATATAATAATCACCCATAAGGGCATTGGGGGTCCGGCAAGTCTTAAGATGTCTTCTCTTATAAATAGACTAGATTTTAAAGATGAAAACATTATGAAGTTAGATTTGATGGGGGATATACCTAGTCAGGACCTATACCAGAAGATCCTATTAAGTCCAAAGCAAGTGCTTGCTACAGTCCTTAGAAGATACTTGCCTAAAAGATATGTAGCTAAAGTTATAGATGAATTAGATGAAAAATATCCTGATCTTAAATTTAATTTCAAGAAGGATAAACTAGCCAATATGTCAAAAAAGGACTTTGAATATGTCCTTTTATATACAAAGAATATTCACCTAAGGGTAGACGGTATCATGGGAATTGAAGCTGCTACAATTACATCGGGTGGCGTGTCTGTAAAGAATGTAAATCCATCTACAATGGAGTCTAAAATAGACAAGGGGATATACTTTGCAGGAGAAATGCTAGATGTTGATGCCTTCACTGGTGGATACAATCTACAAATAGCCTTTTCTACAGGTTATTTAGCTGGTATTAGTGCAGCAGAGAATTTACAAAGCGATAAATAAGCAAAAATAAAGCTAGGGGGTATAATATTATGACTAACATCATAATTGCTATAGACGGACCTGCTGGAGCAGGCAAGAGCACCATTTCAAAATTGGTAGCGACTAAGTTGGGGATTAACTATATAGACACAGGTGCTATGTATAGGGCCCTAACTCTTAAGTGTATTGAAAATAATATAGATACAGAAAATGAGACAGATGTTGTTGCAATGTCAAATCAGTCTGATATTAACTTTGAAAATAACACAATCTATCTTGACGGAAAAGATGTATCAGCCTTGATTAGATCACAAATTATCAATAAAAATGTGTCTAATGTAGCCAAAATTAAAGATGTAAGACTTAAAATGGTTGAAATACAAAGGATGCTAGGTTCAGACAAGGATGTAATACTAGATGGAAGAGATGTAGGCACTCATATTTTCCCAAATACAAAATTCAAGTTTTTCTTGAATGCTAGTCCTGAGGAAAGGGGCAAAAGAAGGTATGAAGAAATGGTTTCAAAGGGAGAAAATGTGGTATTAGAAGATATTATAGAGGATGTAAAGAGAAGGGATAGCATAGATTCAAAAAGAGAATTTGCACCTCTAATAAAGGCTGATGATGCAATTGAGATAGACTCTACTAATATGTCTATACAAGAGGTTGTGGACTGTATTGTCAGTATAGTAAATAAGAACAGGCAGGTATAGGATGAGATTATATAATTTTGTATGTTCCCTATTAAGGTTTTTAGTAGCTATATTATTTAGGTTTGAAGTAGTAGGAGCTGATAATATACCAGATGAAGGTAAATATATAATAGTATGCAACCACAAGAGTTGGATTGATCCTATTTTTATGATGGCTGCAGTAAGAAACAGAAGGATAATACCAGTAGCAAAAAAGGAACTATTTGATGTTCCAGTACTTAAGAACCTTTTAAATAAGATGGAAGTTATACCTATAGATAGGGCAAATCCTAGTATGTCCACTGTTAAGGCCATACTTAGCCAGATAAAGCAAGAGAGAGTCTTAGGAATATTTCCAGAGGGTACAAGGGCAGCTAGAAATGAATTTTTGCCAGCCAAGCCTGGTGTTGCACTTTTTGCTATAAAGTCTAAGGCAGATATTATACCTATGTCTCTTGTCACAAAATATAGGGTATTTTCAAAGGTAAGAGTAGTTATAGGTGAACCTATAAGTATGGAAGAGTACAGAAATAGGAAGGTGACAAAGGAGGAATACCCTCAGATAGCGCAAGCTATGATGGACGTGGTTGAAGTTAACTACGATTTAAATAAGGAAGGAATAATGTAGATATAAGAATCTTGTATCTACGGTTGAGGATTAGATATGAAGAAAATATTGATAGCGGACGATGCTGGTTTCTGCTTTGGTGTAAAGAGGGCTATGAACATAGCTTGGAATGAAGTGACGAGTGCTGAAAATGAAAAGATATATGCCCTAGGTCCATTGATACACAACAAGCAGGCAGTAGCTAAGTACGAAGAAAAGGGTCTGGTTACAGTTGACGAGATAGGTCAAATTGAAGACCAGAGTTCAAAGATGATAATAAGGTCGCATGGTGTGGCTAAGAAGATATATGATGAGGCAGAAGATCATGGTTTGGAAGTTGTAGATACTACTTGCCCATTTGTCAAAAAGATACACACACTTGCCAACAAGGCTTATAATGAGGGCAAGCAGGTTATAATACTTGGTGATGCCTCTCACCCTGAAATAATCGGTATAAACGGTTGGTGTCAAAACTCTGCCATAATATTTAAGACACTAGAACAATTTAAAGAAATTGACCTAGACAAGTCCAAGGAATACCTAGTTGTTTCCCAGACTACTATGAACGAAAAAGAGTTTGAAAAAATCGTTGAATATATAGATAAACTAGATATGAATATAAATATTGAGAATACTATTTGCTCTGCTACAAGAGTAAGACAGAATTCTGCAAGAAAGATTGCCAGTCAGGTAGATGCAATGGTTGTAATAGGTGGAAGACACAGTTCAAATACCCAAAAGTTAGTCAAGATATGTTCTGAGTCAGTTGATACCTATGCAGTTGAAACAAAGAAAGAGCTGGAAGGTGTAAGTTTTGACACTTATGAAATCATAGGCGTCACAGCAGGTGCATCTACTCCGGATTGGATAATTGAAGAGGTTATTGATTACCTATCTAGTTTATAGTTGGGAGGTATAAAATGGATAATAAAAAGAAACCAAATGCTAATTTCCTATGGTTCTATGGTGTTTTATTGGTTATGACACTACTTATGAACGGCCTATTAATACCTAATTTCGAAAAACAGAGAGTTACAGAGGTCGGATATGGTAGTTTCATAAGAATGCTTGAACAGAAGAAGGTTGAAGAAGTAAAGTTAGAGGACAACAAGATATCCTATATCACTAAGGGTGACAAGAAGAAATATGTAACTGGAAAGCTTGATGACCCTGAACTTGTTTCAAAATTACAAGAGTCAGGTGCCAAGTACGCACAGGATATACCTAGTGGAAACACTATGATTATAAACTTTTTCCTTATGTGGGTTGCACCTTTTATATTCTTGATGCTTATAGGAAGGTTCTTACTATATGGACTTGGTAAACGCATGGGACCAGGTGGCGGTATGATGTCGCTAGGAAAGTCTAACGCAAAACTATATGTCAAATCGACAGGAGTCATGTTTGATGATGTAGCAGGTCAGGATGAGGCCAAAGAAGCCCTAACAGAGATAGTAGACTTCTTGCATGAACCTGCTAAGTATACTGCTATTGGAGCCAAGATGCCTAAGGGAGCCCTTTTGGTAGGACCTCCTGGTACAGGTAAGACCTTGCTTGCCAAGGCTGTTGCAGGTGAAGCTGGAGTGCCATTCTTTTCTATATCAGGATCTGAATTCGTTGAGATGTTTGTTGGTATGGGAGCTTCAAGGGTAAGGGACCTCTTTAAGCAGGCCAAGGAAAAGGCACCTTGTATAGTGTTTATAGATGAAATAGACGCTATAGGTAAGAAGAGAGACGGTGCTTTTGGTGGCGGAAATGATGAAAGAGAACAGACCTTAAACCAGTTATTGAGTGAGATGGACGGTTTTGAAAATGGCATAGGTATAGTTATGCTTGCTGCTACAAATAGGCCAGACTCATTAGACAAGGCCCTACTAAGACCAGGTAGGTTTGACAGAAGAATACCAGTTGAGCTACCAGACCTAAAGGGTAGGGAGTCTATACTTAAGGTCCATGCTAAGGATGTAAAAAAATCAGAAGAAATAGATTACAATCAAGTTGCAAGGGCTACATCAGGCGCATCAGGTGCAGAACTTGCCAATATAGTCAATGAAGCAGCACTTAGGGCTGTTAGGATGAAGAGAGAGGGAATCAAGCAGGAAGACCTTGAGGAATCTGTTGAAACAGTCATAGCTGGATACCAGAGAAAGAATGCCGTAATAAGTGAGGAGGAAAAGAGGATTATAGCCTACCATGAAGTAGGACATGCCTTGGTAGCCGCTGCTGGAAAGCATTCAGCACCAGTTCATAAAATCACTATTATACCTAGAACGTCTGGAGCCTTGGGTTATACAATGCAGGTTGATGAAGTAGAGAAGTTCCTTATGACAAAGGATGAAGCTATAGACAAGATTACAACTTATACAGGTGGTAGAGCAGCTGAAGAGGTAATATTCAAGGTGAAAACTTCAGGTGCATCAAACGATATTGAAATGGCTACCAAGATAGCAAGAGCTATGGTAACTAGATTCGGTATGGATGAAGATTTTGGTATGGTTGCCTTAGAGACAGTTACAAACCAGTATCTAGGAGGAGACTCTTCACTTGCTTGCTCTCAGGATACATCTAAGAAGATAGACGATTCTGTTATAGCAATCGTAGGAGCTTGTCATGACAAGGCTATAAATATCCTAAAGGACAATATAGAAAAACTACATGAGATATCTGAATACCTTCTTAAAAACGAGACTATTACTGGGGAAGAGTTCATGGATATACTAGATAATAAGTATGAAATCACTCCGGACCCTAAGTTAAGTCATGATGAAGGCAAAGAAAATGACCATATAGATGAAGAACTAGGGAAAGATGAGATTTTGGTAGATACAAATGAAAGTACTACAGATAAGGCGGATTAACAAATAAAATACAATTAAAACATTAGGGGGCAATATGAGATACGAAACTTTTGAAAAACCGATTGAAGAAAAGGACCTTGTAGGCAAAAACTACGAAGAATACTACAAGCCGATTTTTGACCAGTTTAGAAATGGAGAAAAGAAGTCTTTTAACCTATGGGCTATGCTTATTAGCCCTTACTGGTATATTTACAGGAGGATGGTATCTCATGGTGCCCTTGTAATTGGAATACAGATTATGCTACTTATGCTTGCCTATGTTACAAAGAAACCATTATTGATAGGACTATTCTGTCTTAGTTTTCTGGAGTATATTAGGTCAGGGTTTTACGGGAACTATGCCTACTACAAAAAAATACAGTCAAATGTAGAGTTTGGTAATACAGTAGAATCCAAGTATAAACAAAAGTATATAAATGACAAATCTGGTGTTGATTTGCAGATTGCAATCGCCTGGGTGTTTGGATCAATAGCAATAGGATATATTGCCTTGTTTATATAGGAGGAATTATGGCTAAATTATATTTTTACTATGGAGTGGTTGGGTCATCAAAGACAGCCAATGCCTTGATGGTGCACTATAACTATCATGAAAGAGGGAAAAAGGCCCTACTTGTTAAACCAGACTTAGACCAAAGAGATGGTGAATATATACTTAAATCTAGGATAGGTCTTAAGCATAAGAGTGAGCTGATGTCAAACTTCATCAAGTATAGCAATGAAGATATAAAGAAGTATGATTGCATAATAGTAGATGAGACTCAGTTCGCTACCAAAGAAGAAATCGACTTTTTGTCTGATATAGTGGACAAGCTTGGTATACCTGTGATGTGCTACGGACTTAGGACGGACTTTATGAATGAGTTATTCGAAGGTTCTAAGAGGCTGATTGCCATAGCGGATGAAATACACGAGGTCAAGACAGTATGTTGGTGTGGTTCAAAAGCTACTTGCAGTGCAAGATACAATGAAAATGGTATTGTGAGACAAGGAGAGCAGATAGAACTAGGAGCCAATGATAAGTACGTTGCCCTTTGTAGGAAACACTATAAAGAAGGAAACTTTGGACCTGAATAGAATTAAGATTAAAGTTAAAGAAGGCTAGAATATTATATAAATATTATAGCCTTCTTTTTTGTGTTATTTACTGATATCTCATTTAATGGTATTAAAAAGTGGAAGGATATTATAGCTTGATAAAGTAACATTCCCATTGAATTACTATAATTTCAAGTTGAAAGTTAGGTAAAGAATTCCGACTAGCGATAGCGATTTAGGAATTCTCCTAACTAAAACTTAGAAATTATTAATTCAAGTGGGAGTTACAATCAAGCTAAAAATCCTTCCACTAACAGTATCTATTACAAATAAAGCTAAAGATCCTTCCACTAACAGTATCCATTAAATCTCAGCAGATTCTATCAACTTATCCAACAACCCTGAATAATCTATTCCTCTAGCCTTAGCTGACTTAGGTATTAGGCTTGTCTCTGTCATACCTGGTAGAGTATTTATCTCTAGTAGGTAGACCTGATTGTCTTCTGTTATTATGTAGTCGGCTCTCACGTAGCCCCTACAGTTGTATATGTCCCAACATGTTCTTGAAGTATCTTCAAGTGTTTTTGCAACTGATTCTTCAAGTTCTACAACTTCTTCTCTTGCTCCGTTTGATGTAGAGTATTTTGCTTCGTAGTCAAAGAACTCGTGGTCAGAAGTTATTCTGATTGTAGGGAATACTTCACCATTTAGTATAAATGAAGTATGTTCAATTCCCTTGATATATTCTTCAATCATTACTATATCATCGTACTTCAAGGCCTCAATAACTGCAGACTCAACCTGGTCCTTAGACTTTACAAGGTTAGTTGCAACACTTGATCCTCCTGAATTTGGCTTTATAAATACCGGATAGCCTATTTCATCAATTTTGTCATAGTCTATGGCATCAACACTCTTAACTATTGCCCAATTTGCAGTCTTGACTCCATTTTCCCTTGCTATTATCTTTGTAAAGTTCTTGTCCATAAGGATACCACTTGTAAGTGGGTTACATCCTGAGTAATTTATGCCCATTGTTTCTAGGACAGCCTGTATTGAGCCGTCTTCTCCAAATTTTCCATGTAGTCCAATAAGGGCCAAGTCTATATCCTTGTCCAATTTGAAAATGTCATCCTTGCTATCAATTCTAAAGTCTATAACATCGTATTTATTCTTATCTAAGTTATCTATCATAGCCTTGCCAGAATTAAGAGATACTTCTCTTTCTGATGAGACTCCACCATATAATACTGCGATTTTCTTCATAAATTCAACTCCTTTTTTAATCCATATCTAATTATACACTTTCTTGAAAATGGGTGCAAGCTTTAAAAACTTGTATAAATTCCCTATTTTTGCTATTATATAATTATAGATTCTAGGGAGAAAATATAGATCAAACTAGAATAGGGAGGTAATTATGAATATTGATATAATTTCAGTTGGAACAGAATTATTGCTAGGTGATATAGTGAACACTAATGCACAGTACCTATCTAAGGAGCTAAGTGCACTAGGTATAAATGTATATAGACAGATGACCGTTGGAGACAATATGGAGAGGCTCCTTAAGGCCTTTGAGTATTCCTTCAAGGACGCCGATATAATCCTTACTACAGGTGGTCTTGGTCCTACTACAGATGATATCACTAAAGAGGGAGCTGCCAAGTATTTTGGTCAAGACCTAGTCCTACATGAACCTTCATGGAAAATAATAGAAGAAATGTGTTCTAAGTTTTCTGGTGGTAAGGACAAGATACCAGCAAACAACAAGAAACAGGCAATGTTTCCAGTAGAAGCCAAGGTAATTCCAAATAGAAAGGGGACAGCACCTGGGGCTATATTTGAAAAGGACGGCAAGAAAATAATTGTAATGCCTGGACCTCCTAGGGAAATGAAGGCTATGTTTAGAGAGAGTGTTCTGCCATACCTAATAGACCATACAGACCATCTGTTTAAGTCAAGATACATAAGACTCTTTGGAATAGGTGAATCAGCACTCGAACTTAAGATACTAGACATATTAAACGAACAGACAAATCCTACAGTTGCCCTTTACGCAAAAGAAGGAGAGGTACTTATACGCCTTACTGCTAGGGCTAAGGACGATGAGGAATGTGAAAGACTTTTAGATGAAAAATTTTGTGAGATAAACGATAGATGCTCTGACTACATATATTTAGTAGGTGATGATACTATATCTTCTACTCAAACAGAGCTTGATAGGGTTGTTGCAGACCTATTATTAAGGAAAGACATTAGCCTAGCTGTTGCAGAGTCATGTACAGGTGGTATGGTTACATCATCTCTTATAGACCATAGTGGAATATCAAGATGTCTATTGGAAGGCTGTGTTACATATTCAAACCAGGCCAAGGTAAAAAGACTTGGTGTATCTCAAGATACTCTTGATAAATATGGAGCAGTAAGTGAACAAACAGCTATAGAGATGGCGAGAGGCGTTGCGACAAGTCTTGGAGCTGATATAGGTGTTTCCACTACAGGAATTGCAGGTCCAGATGGTGGAAGTGAAGAAAAACCGGTTGGACTAGTATACATTGGTATATATGTAAAAGGAAAAACATATGCCATTAAGAGGATATTTACTGGTGATAGGGCAAGAATTAGAAGAAGAGCTACAAATGAGGCCTTAAATCAGGTAAGAAAAGTATTAATAGATTAGGTGATATGGAGGAGTTTATGATAAAGAATATATTTTGTGACTTGGATGGGACCTTGTACAGGGATGGGATTTCTGACAAGGACAAACAGGCTATAAGGGATGCCAAAGAAGCGGGTATCAAGTTTAATATAGCCACTGGTAGAGTAATAGACCATTCATTGTCAATAATGGAGGACCTTAACTTAGATTCTTATTTAATAGTAGAAAATGGTTCTTATATATATGATAACAAGATGGAGTGTTTCTATAGGGGAGTTTTAAGTGACTTAAGTATAAACAAGGTTATAGAAACTTATAATAAATTTGACTTCATTGACCCAAAAGAAGAGGTAATATATTTTAAATATGATGGCAAGGTTATAATGCCTGAGGATGGTTCAAAGGCTGAATACTTAAGTAGGGGATTTTCTATTGACCCTACCATAGTAACTAGGCAAGTATATGAATCAAAGGTAGGAAATATAGGAGTTGTCTGTACTGACCCTGAAAAACTGGCCAAAATGATAGGTGAGTTTTCTCTTGCACTTGGACCAGACGTTGAGGTATATGCTTCAAGTGAAACAACATTAAATATTGTACCAAGAGGAATATCAAAGTTTGATGCTATCAAGTTGGTATGCAAAAGAGAGGGTATAAGTCTAGAGGAGATATCTACTATAGGCGATTCTGCCAATGATATCAGTATGTTGAAGAATGTCAGATACAGCTTTGCTATGGAAAACTCAAGCCCTGCTGTAAAGTCTTCTGCTAGCTTTGAAACTCCTTCAGTAGCAGATGCTATAAAAATGATAATTGATTTAAATGCTCAAGAATAGGGGTATAATATAAGTATACAATATTATTAGTGTTAGCTAAAGTCTTGGAGGAAGGAAAATATGAACTATATCTTTAATTTTAACTTAAATGATTTTTACAAGAACAAGGATGGAAAAAAGATTATAATACTTGGAGTGACACTACTTGCAGTTGGCATCTATTGTTCTACTAGAAAGTACATGGGTATTAATATATTCTCATGGGGTTTGTCACTAGTATTTTTCTATGGGGCGTGGTTGGCACTTAAGGAACTAAACCAGTTGACTAAGTATGCTGCAAAATCCGATATTAGAAAGCAAAGATACTACTTATATGGTTGCCTATTGATGGCTATATTACTTATTATTTGGCCTAAGTGGGTCAATATGGTAGCATCTATTGTATTGGGCATACTGCTATTGTCCATCCAGATAAAGAAATATCTAGATTATAAAAGACATATGTTGCCTTACTATGGCTTGACTGACTTGGTGAAATTATTAGTTGGTTTGATGTTGATAATGTCACCGCTATTTTTGTCAAAGTTTATAGTGGGAATACTATCATTTATAGCAATTCTGGTAGGTGTGTATTTTATCAGTATCGGGATAAAGATAGAAAATGGAAGGTTTTAACAAATGGAAAAATTTAAGTACGCTATCGAAAATAAAAGGTACCATACTTGGAACTATTATTTGAGACAAAAGTATAATACAAAGGTATTTAAGGTATCTATCAATGCTGGTTTTACCTGTCCTAACATAGATGGAAGTATCAGCAGGGGTGGCTGTACATATTGTAGTAAAGAGGGATCAGGTGATTTTGCCGGAAATCCCAAAGATGATTTAGTAACTCAGTTTCAAGCTATGAGACTGATGATGGAAAAAAAGTGGCCTAAGGCAAAGTACATAGGGTATTTTCAAGCATTTACCAATACCTATGCCCCTCTAGAAGTACTAAGAGACAAGTATGAGGTGATACTTGAACAGGACAATGTAGTAGGCCTATCTATTTCTACTAGGCCAGACTGTATAGAGGATGATGTCCTTGAATACTTAGACGACCTAAACAAGAGGACTGATCTTTGGGTTGAGCTAGGTCTACAGACAATACATGATGATATATCAAAAAGGATAAACAGAGGGCATGACTATGCTATATTTCTAGAATGTGTAAATAGGTTGAGGTCTAAGAATATAAATGTTGTTGTACATATTATTGACGGACTTCCTGGTGAAGACCACGATATGATGCTTGAGACAGCCAAGGCTATATCCAAGCTAGATATACAAGGGGTAAAGATACACCTTCTTCATGTGATAAAGGACACTGTAATGGCTAGGCAATATGACAAGGGACAGTTTGACCTTATGACAAAGGAAGACTATGTCAAGATTGTATGCGACCAGCTAGAGATACTACCACAAGAAATGGTGATTCACAGGTTGACTGGTGATGGCAAAAAAGAAGACCTAGTAGGACCTATGTGGAGTCTAAAAAAATGGGAAGTTCTAAATGCTATAGATGATGAACTCAAGAGAAGGGATTCATGGCAGGGAAAATATTTCAATAGGAAGAGAGGTGATAGATATGATGATGAAAACACACATAATCCTATCAAAGTCTTTAATAGACAATACCGATAAGACTAAACAGTTTTTCCTTAGTGAAAATAATTTTATATATGGTAATATAAAACCTGACATAGTTTCAAAGTACAAGCTTAAGAAACATTACTTAGATGAGTCGTATACAATGATCAAGACAAAGATTGAAAAGATGAGCAGTCTTAACCTCGATAGTCTTGAAAAGCTATATAGCAAGTCTAGTTTCTCCCAGGAGATAGGTGTCATCTGTCACTTTTTGGCAGATTTTTTCTGTGTGGCCCATAGTGAAAGGTGGGAATTTAAGCACAGTATGTATATACACGTTCAGTATGAGAGGGGTCTAACTAAGGTGGCAGAGGATTACTACCTAAAGGATGATAGACTATCACATCTAGAAAATTTTGATACTTTCTTTGATATGCTATACCTTGAATACAAGTCAAATGGGAACTATGAAAAAAATGACTTAAAGTATGCAGCCTATATTTGTAATACTGTGACAAACTATATACTAGATAACATATTAAATAACACAGTCAAGGCCCATACAGTTGCTTAATAATTAAATCAAACACCATCTGGATAGGTATTATATATATTACTATTCTAAAACTATAAAGTTTGGATAGATGTATATAAGTATTTATTAGGTGGTGTTTTTTAGTATATAATTTTGAGACCGATAAAAATTGGGTAACTAATATATAAATATCAAATCAATCTAAGTTTAAATTTATTGAGATACTTAATTTAAGCATATATATTTTTTAAATTCAATCATATAGATTTTTCTTAGTTGATAGACTAGGTAAATGAAAAAAATAATAAACGGAGGTTTTATGGAGATATTACAAAATGTAGATAAATTATTATATATGGCCCAAGATAACATGGTTCTCTCAATTATAAGTGGATTTTTCTTGGCCTATATAGAAAGTTTTATACCAATGATACCTATTTTGGTAATAGGGGCTGCTAACGGAGCAATAAATGGTCTATTTTTAGGATTTGCTATCACTTGGTTGGGATCTTGTGCAGGTGCATTTTCGGTATTTTTAATATTAAAGCACTTGATGAATAGGTCATTTTTCACAAAATTAATGGACAAGAATAACAAATTTAATAAGATGATAGCCAAAGTGAAAAAGTCTGACTTTAAATTCTTGCTTTTATTTTATACACTACCATTTTTGCCCAGCTCATTGACAACACTAGCTGCTGCCTATTGTAAGATAGATGTTAAAAGATTTTTGCCACCTATGGTAGCAGGAAAATTTATGATGTTATTTACAATCAGTTACTTGGGAAGTGATTACCATAAATTCGTTAAGAACCCATCTAAGCTTGTAGTTACTCTTCTTGTTTTTATACTTGTATACTTAATTGGCAAAAAGGTGGAAAGTAAGATGGATTTGAGTTAAAATATAAGTTAACGATAATACAAGGGAGATTTAAATGAAAAAAGTTTATGTTGTAAAAGAAGGAAGAAAAAAGGGTATATTCCTGACTTGGAATGATTGTAAGGAAATGATTAGTGGATACTCAAATGCATCTTACAAGTCCTTTGAAGACCCTTATGAAGCTATAGATTACCTATTAGGAAGTGATATAGACAAGTACAGAACTAAGGCAAGAGAAGATAGGGTAGATGGCAAAGATAATAATAAGTCTGAAAACCTAGAGACTATAGACCATGAAAAGACTAGTCACAGTGTAGAGAATCAACATATAGATATTGTTATGGGTAATAGCCAAAAAATAGAGGCATATGTTGATGGTAGTTTTGATTCATCTAAAGGCACTTATGGTTCTGGTATCGTAATAATTAACGACAATAAGGTGGTTGAGACAATTTCAAGGAAGGGTCAAAACCAGGAGAATATATCGATGAGGAATGTAGCAGGTGAAATTGAGGGTGCTATGATAGCTATGGAATATGCGATTGAAAATGGTTATAACACACTTGACCTATATTTTGACTACAATGGCATTGAAAAGTGGTGCACAGGAGAATGGAAGACAAATAAAGAAGGTACTAAAAATTATAAGCAATTCTATGATGGTATTAAGAATAGACTAAGGGTCAATTTTTATAAAGTGAAGGCACATTCGGGTGTTGATTACAATGAATTGGCCGATAAACTAGCAAAAGAGTCATTAATATAGACCATGAAAAAATATTTATAACAAATATTCAAAATTTGATTGATAAAAGTGTCATAATTTGTTATTATATTGATAGGGTTAATTTATGTTAAGAGTTTAGATTTATAAGTTAGTATACTTTTTGGGTTATTATATATGAGTAAGTATCATATATTTCAAATAGTTATTTCACTTATGGGTAAGTTGGAAGGTGGTGAAGACGTGAGAGACCTAATTGTAAAAGTAAAGAGTTTTTGGAGTCGTACACTTAGGTATGTCGTGTTTTCATTTATAACTGCTATTCCAGTAACAATGGCTCTTTTAATTTTGAATGCTTTTCTTGGAGTTAAAGCTTCATTTGGCTTCTATACTTGGATAATAATTGGAGTTATTGGACTTTGTACTGCTGCTCAGATGGCTAAAAATTGTGATAAGCTGTTTACTCCTATCAATAGGAAGCTTATCATCAAGCTTGAACAAGAAAGACTTGAAAGAGCAAGGCTTAACAACAGGAGAAAGAACAAGAAGTCACAAGGCAAAGTTTCATAATTTAGATATTTACACAGTGGATTTGATTATTCACTGTGTTTTTTGTTAATTTACAAGAGCACACTATAGAATACAACCTTGCCAATAAGTATAAGTTCTTGCGAATTATCATAGGATATTATTAAATCTTTAAAACAGTCATCATAACTTTCTGGGCTAAAAATAAATCTCTTATTCTTTTTATCGTTGGTAAATCTTTTTACAGAATATGAGTAATTATGGCTGAATACAACTATATCTCCAGTTGAAATACTTTTGATATCATAGTCTCTAGCAACAAGAATATTGGCACCGTCCGGTATGGTCCTATTCATACTTTCTCCATTTACCTTCATAACTACCATATCTTTTCTAGACTTGTACTTTCCTAGCATACTATCAGGAATGTCTATATAGTCAAATTCTTCTTGAGGGTCTATCAAGTCCGGAATTCCAGCAGATACTGATCCACTTATAAGGGGGTATGAGTGTATATTAAGACTTGTCGGTTCACTTGATTTATATGTTTCTAAAAGTTCCATCTCTTCTGAATTACACATTAGCCAGTCTGGGTTAATATTTAGGGCATCTGCAATAATAAATATCTTATCAGGTTTTGGAAGGTATTTACCTGACATATACGAACTTAGGGAACCTTTGTTGATTTTTGTTAGTTTAGAAAGCTTGTATTGACTTATGTATCTAGTTTTCATAGCAAGTTTTAATCTGCTTATAAATATTTGTTTTTCCATACTCGAACCTCCTATATGTTCTATTATACCATATGGTTTAGAAAACGCAACCTATATTTTTATCAAATTGAAAAAAAACATTTCAAATATATTCTTATTCATGTTAATATAAGTATAGATAAGTTTTTGAAAATTTTGATGTTTATATATTGATATAAAACAAAATGAAATTTTCGAGATTACAGTTATTGATTAGGGGGTATCTTTTAATAATAGTATTTTATACTATTATTTTTGGTATTATGCTTTTTTGAGCACTATACTACATAGAAATTATTTGTATTATATTAGGTAATAATTTAGCGGAGGAATTATATGAGTTTTTTAAGTGAAAATAAGAAGACAATAATACCTGTAGGGGTAGTTATTGCTGTACTAGCAATTGGAACGGGCATCTTGTCTGCACAAGTTTCGTCGGATAAGATAGCTAAAAATGTAAGTATTGCCGGTGTTAATCTAGGTGGTAAGACAAAGGCAGAAGCTCTTAAGGCTTTGGATAGTCAGTCTAAGTTTAAAAATATTAACTTAAAACACGCCAAGAAATATTGGACTGTATCTGTTGATGATATTGACCTTAATATAGACTTTTCAAAGACAGTTGACAAGGCATATAGGGTAAATAGGGATGGTGGCTTTTTCTCCAATTCTATGTCTATGCTAAGGTCTGACTTTGGAAAAAAGACTAGCGTACCACTTGAAATGGACTATAGTGATGCTAAATTAGAAGAAAAGCTAGTTGAAATTAAGGGTGAGTTGGATAGCCCTGTAAAAAATGCAACTTTAGAATACAAAAATGAAAAAACAAGTGTTATACCTGAAGAATCAGGTAGAGAAATGAAAGTATTGGCATCAAAGTCTAAGATTAAAAATGAACTTAAAAAAGATAATTTTGATATTGACTTAGTTGTTAAGCTAGAGGAAGCTAAGTTTAAAGCAGCAGACCTTAAGGGAATAGATACCTTGTTGGGAGCTTATTCAACAAACTACGGTGGTGTTGCAGGTAGAAGTTACAATATAGAAAAATCTGCAAGAGATACTAACGGTGTTGTTTTAAAACCGGGCGAAGAATTCTCTTTTAATGGTCTTACAGGAGACAAGACCCTTGCAAGGGGTTATAAGGTTGCACCAGTAATAGAGAGTGGTCAACTGGTACCAGGTATTGGTGGTGGTGTTTGTCAGACTTCATCGACTATATTTAATGCTGCACTCCTAGCTGGTATGGAAATAACAACTAGAAGAAACCATACTATACCATCAGATTATGTTGACTTGGGCCGTGATGCGACAGTAGCTGACGGTAACCCAGGTCAGGACTTTAAGTTTAAAAATCCGTTCAAACACAATGTATATATCAAGAACTATACTCTAAATGGCAAGCTTCATTCTCAGATATATGGCTCTAAAGAAGATTTCCAGAAAATAGATATATCTACTCAGATGTTGGGATCATTCGGTGGTGGAAACAAGACAGTTGTTGATGCTAGCGTGCCTGCAGGTAAAAAAGTAGTAGTCAAGTATGGAAGACCTGGATATAGTGTAGCAACATATAGAATATTTAAGGACGAACAAGGCAATACAGTAAAGACTGAAAAGATTGCCATAAGTACTTATCCAGCCCAGGTAGGTCTTATAAAAGTAGGACCTGCTAAGCCAGCAGCTAAACCTAATCCAGGTGCTAAACGTGGTCCAAATCAGCAGTCAGGACCAGCTGTTGGTGGAACTACTGGACAAGTTGTTTCACCTGGTAGAGGAATATAAGAACAATATAATAAAAAAATGACTAAGTCCTAGATATTCTAGGACTTTTTTATATAATAGTCACTAAATGACTAAATATCTGCTATAATTGAGTGTGTAAGAAAAATTTAATTAAGTTTAGAGTATGGGAGGATTTATGAGTCAGGTTAGAGATAGATTGAAGGAACACCCTAGTCTTAGAATGGCAACTATGGTACTAGGATTGAGTATTTCGGCGGTAGGAGTAAATGGTTTTTTAAGGCAGGCTCACCTACTAAGTGGTGGAGTTACTGGTCTTGCTACTGTTATTAACTACTTAACCGGTGTCAATGTAGGTTTGATGACATTTTTGATCAATGTTCCAATTTTTATTTTAGGATTTATATATCTTAAGAAGGATTTTTGTATTATGAGTATGATAAATATGATTATATACTCTTTTATATTGGGTATGACCCAAAATGTCGGTGGCATTATACCAGTGCATGATATGTTCTTACAGACTATATTCGGTGGTTTCTTAAACGGTTTAGGTATAGGACTTGTCTTTAGGGCTAGGGCATCTACAGGAGGTACTGATATACTTTGTGCTATTATCAAGATGAAGAGTAATGTTGAGATCAAAAATTCCAACTTTGCATTTAATGTAGGTGTTGTTATGGTTGGAACAGCATTTTTTGGTCTTACTCTTGGATTATATACTCTTATAGGATTTTATGTTAGTTCTCTTGCATTAGGCTTTATCAAGGATGCTATGAATTATCAAAAGTCACTCTTGATAATTACTGATGAGCCTGAGAAGATTGCAAAAGACATAATGAGAGACCTTGTAAGGGGGGTTACCTTCCTAAATGCTGAAGGAGCCTACACAAAGAAGCCAAAGAAGATTGTATATACAGTAGCTTTAACGAGTGAAATACCTAGGATAAAAGACATAGCTTTTAGGCATGATAAGAAGGCCTTTATATCTGTTAGTGACATTACAGAAGTAAAGGGTAGGGGATTTAAAGCAAAAGACATATAATCTAGATAAAAAAACAATTTTATTTGAAATAAGTATTTTAAAATACTAGTAAGTGTACTATAATATATAGAGTGGTAAATTGAGCTTATTTTTAATGAATGGAGGTAGTTAATTTGAGTTTATCAAAAAACTATGTTGAACTTTATAGCAACTACTTTAGAGAGATAGATGATATAAAGAAGAGCCTAAAGATGTTCAAATTAAAAAAGAATACAGCTTTAAAGTTGGGCATTTTTGCTTCAGATGAAGAGGTTTCTGAACTTGAAGAATATCTCTTAGGTGTCACTCCAAAGAATGATACTGCGAATGATAAAGAAGCAAATCAAGAATATATAGAGAACACAAAGAAAGAGTTGTCTAAAAACGAAAACTTAGCAGACATATTAGACATACTAGAAGATGAAGATAAGAACAGCGCTGCTAAGGCAAATGATATGGTTCAGATATACAGGTTCACAAATGGGGATATGTATATAGGAAGGCTACTTGATGGCAAGATGATAGGGATAGGTTCTTACATATTTGCGCCAAAAGAAGATGATGAGGGCAATATAAATACAGAGTATATCGGCAACTTTGTCAATGGTATTAGGGAAGGAAAGGGAACTTTCACCTTCTCAAATGGCAATGAATACATAGGTAACTTTGTAGACAACAAGAGCAATGGTGTTGGAAGAATGAAATACAATAATGGCGACGAGTACCTTGGCAACTGGGAAGAAGGAACCAAAGAAGGTATGGGTATATATACTTGGAAGAATGGCTATATGTATATAGGCGACTTTAAGGATGGCAAGATGGACGGAGAGGGTTCATGTTTCAATTCTAAGGGTGAGCTAGTATATAGTGGTGAGTGGCTAAAGGGCCAGATTCATGGTAAGGGCAAGTATATATGGAACAAGAACAAGTACTATGAGGGTGAGTTTGTTCAAGGTGAGAAGCACGGAACAGGAGTTTTTTACTTGAATTCACAGCCAGTTTACACAGGTACTTGGAAGTTCGACAAGCCTAGTATTTTTGATAAATCATTTGACGAGGTCTTTGCAAATATTGAGTTTTAATAATTGATTTTACTAGTACAGACAAAATTTTAATGGTATAGACAAATAGGAAGAAACCATCTTCCTATTTTATTTTGTTGCTAACTTAAGAAGCCTTAATATAAAAATTTTGTTTAAAGACATATTTTAAGGCAATATATTGATTTTTTATATTTATCTTGCATAAATTATGTGAAAAAAAAGGATTTATACAAGATATGTCGAAATTAGTTATAGTGAAGATTGACATTTTGTAAAACATGCTAAGTTTTACTTATTTAGACAGAAGGAAGTTGATATACATGGACGATATAAAAGATATTATTGATGAAGTAAAGGCTAGAAATGATATAGCAGATGTTATTTCTGATTATTTAAAGTTGACTCCTTCTGGTTCAAATTATAAGGGTCTTTGTCCTTTCCATCATGAGAAGACACCCTCATTTAGTGTCAATACGTCCAAACAGATTTTTAAGTGCTTTGGATGTGGGGCTGGTGGAGATGTTATCAACTTTATAATGAGAAAGGAAAATCTAGATTTTATGGATTCTGTAAAATTCCTAGCCAATAGGGCGGGAATAGAGTTCAATACTAATTTGGATGAAAAAACCAAGCAAAGACTTGCAAAGATTAAGAGATACCAAGAGATGCATACTGAAGCAGCTAGGTACTTCTATAGTCAGTTAGACAATCCTAATAATCCTGCTCTGAAGTATTTTTTGAAAAGGGGCTTGGATGTAAAGACAATAAAGAGGTTTGGACTAGGTTATTCTCCAGATTCTTGGGATAGCCTCAAAAATTATCTTGTGTCAAAAGGATACAGCCTAGAGGAATTGTTTGACGCTGGACTTGTCAGCCAAAACAAGAACAAGACAAACTATTATGACAAGTTTAGAAATAGGGTAATGTTTCCTATATTTGACTATAAGAGTAATGTGATAGGTTTTGGTGGAAGGGTATTAGATGATTCTTTGCCCAAGTACCTAAACTCACCTGACTCTGAGTTATTTAACAAACGAAATAATTTATATGGTCTTAACTATGCAAGAAAGAGTATAGGTCATGATAAGACTCTTATACTGGTTGAGGGTTACATGGATTTGATATCCCTTCACCAATTTGGCATCAAAAATGTAGTTGCTACCCTAGGTACAGCTCTTACAGATAACCAGGCGGTACTTTTAAAGCGCTTTGCAGATAATATGATCTTGTCCTATGACTCAGATGACGCTGGTGTAAATGCCAGTTTGAGGGCAATAGGCATATTAGAAAAACAAGGTATAAAGCCCAAGGTACTAAACTTAGGCTCATATAAGGACCCAGATGAGTTTGTTAGAGCAAATGGTATGAACGCCATGTTAGACAGGATAGATACGGCTATTGAGGCCAACCAGTTTAGGTTGGATAGTCTTAGAAAGTCTTACAATATGGATGATAAAAAGGACGTAATAGCCTATATAAAAGAGTCATCTAAGATTGTAAAGAGGATCAAGAGTCCTATAGAAAAGGACTACTATATAGACTACCTATCAAGTATAACAGGTACTAATTCAGATATAATAAGGTCTGAGTTTGGGATGACTTTTAGGAACTATCCGAGAAGAGATGATAAAAAACCTGCCAATACTTTTTTACATAGGCCACAAAAGGTCAGTGTTGTTGAGGATGGCAGTAAATTTATAGAATTGAATCTAATAAGGGCAATGCTCGATAGCCGATTGGTTAGAGATACAGTGCCTCTTAAGATTAGCCTTGAGGATTTTTCAGATGAAAATAGCAAAAAGATCTATGAGAAGGTTTCAAATGTTGATAATAAGGGCATTAAAGTAAGTAAGGATGGGAGCATCAAGCTTGAAGATGTATATTCAGATGATATTGACATTGATTATATCAAGAAGCTTGGCAGGGTAAAGCTCAATGTCGAATTCAATGACTTAAACGAGGTTGATAAGATAATTAATAGCTTTATGAGGGAAAGCTCCGAAAAAAGATTAGAGGAATTATTCAAACAGCAAGAAATTTTGGAAAACAGAAGAAAGACAATAAAAAATAATAGCCAGGAAGCGAAAGAGGTTGACTTAGAAATTATGGAAATAGCTTTAAAAATTGTAGCAGAAAACAAGACATTGAAAAAATTCTAGGAAGGAGGTTAGTTATGGCTGAAAATATCACAAATGAAAAGGCAGAAATAAACAAGGCTGCCAAAAAGAAATTATTGGAAAAAGGTAAGAAAGAAGGAACTGTAACCCTGTACGACATCATGGAAGCATTCCAAGACAAGGACTTAGATAAGGACGTTGCAGAAAACCTATATGAAACCCTAGGTAATTTAGGGATAGAAGTAATAAATGACAAGGAATTTAAAGCCGATATAAACTTGAATGAGCCAGACGACCTAGATATCAAGTCTATAGACGAAGAATCAAGTGAAGATACCGAAACTGCAGAAACAGAGACAGCTGAGATAGCTGTACCTAAGGGTATCAGTATCGATGATCCAGTGAGGATGTACCTAAAGGAGATAGGTAAGATACCACTACTTAAGCCACATGAAGAAGTTGAATTTGCTAGACTTATGTCAGAAGGTGATGAGAGGTCAAAGCAGAAGTTGGTTGAAGCCAATCTAAGACTAGTTGTATCTATAGCAAAGAGATACGTTGGTAGGGGTATGTTGTTCCTTGACTTGATTCAGGAGGGTAACCTTGGTCTTATCAAGGCTGTTGAGAAGTTTGACTACAAGAAGGGTTACAAGTTCTCTACTTATGCAACATGGTGGATTAGACAGGCTATAACTAGGGCTATAGCTGATCAGGCTAGGACTATCAGAATACCTGTCCATATGGTAGAGACAATCAACAAATTGATAAGAGTATCTAGACAGCTACTACAGGAGCTAGGAAGAGATCCAAAGCCAGAAGAGATAGCCAAGGTAATGAATATGTCAGAAGATAAGGTAAGAGAGATAATGAAGATAGCACAAGATCCAGTATCTCTTGAGACACCTATAGGTGAAGAGGAAGACTCACATCTTGGTGACTTTATACCTGATGAAGATGCACCTGCACCAGCAGAGGCAGCTGCCTATTCACTACTTAAGGAGCAGATAGAGGAAGTATTGAATACTCTTAATGATAGAGAGCAGAAGGTACTTAAGTTGAGGTTTGGTCTTGAAGATGGAAGGGCTAGAACTCTTGAAGAAGTCGGCAAGGAGTTTGACGTCACAAGAGAGAGAATCCGTCAGATAGAAGCCAAGGCTCTTAGAAAATTGAGACATCCAAGCAGATCTAAGAAGTTGCGTGACTACTTAGACTAATAGGCTTAGAGCTACTTGAGCATCTGATTGAATGCTATGTATTTTTAGATTGAAGATTTGGGTATGTATTTATGGTTATCTGTAAGTATGTACCCTTTTAATTGTAGGGGAGAGTAAATGAAGTTAACAGCTAGACTAGAAAAAATATCTTCCCTGGTAGATCCAGGAAAGAAGATTGCAGATATAGGCACGGACCATGCCTATATACCATCATATTTGATGTCTAAGGGCCTCGTGAGTGAAGCCATTTTAACAGATGTAAACAAAGGACCGCTTGACAATGCCAAGTCTGAGATTTCCAAACTAGGGTTTGAAGACAGGTGTCAGCTTAGGTTGGGTAATGGTCTTGAAGTTGTAAAACCAGGTGAGGTAGACCAGATTATAATAGCTGGTATGGGAGGGATCCTTATCAGTGAGATTTTAGAGGCGGGAAGAAGCACTGCTATAGCCGCTGAAAAACTGATTCTACAGCCAATGCAGGCCCAAGAAGAGCTTAGGCAATACCTTGATAGGTCTGGATATGAGATAGAGTCTGAACACCTTGTAAGAGAGGATTTTAGGATATACGAAATATTAGTTGTAAGATATAGGGGACTGGATTATCAAACAAGTTCATATAGGGATTTTTATCTAGGCTTTAAGGAAGAAGATCATAGTCAAATTAATCAAAAAGATATGGAAAAAATCATCCTAGACCTTTCTTATGAGATTCCAAAACTAATATTTAACAATCCAAAAGACTTAGTTGAAGGGTTTATAGACAGGAAACTACATGAGTACTCATCTATTTTGGACAAGATGCCCAATATAGACAATGAAACAATAAATAAAAGAAAAAAAGAAATAAATTTTAAGCTGAGTGTAATAAAAGCCTTGAAGAAGAAAATATAATTACATGAGCATAGGTTTATTTGAAAGGAGTTTGTAATGAAACTTAAAAGTATACTAGACCAAATAAATAAAAAATACCCTGAGAACCTTCAGTATTCGTGGGATAATTCAGGCCTAAATATAGGTAATTTAGACTCTGATGTAAATAAGATAATGTTGACCCTAGAGATAACATCTGATACAGTTGATGAGGCTGTAAAAAAGGGAGTTGACCTAATAATATCCCACCATCCATTTATGTTCTCAAAGGTCAATCAGATAACAAATAAGGACCTAAAGGGAAAGTTAATATATAAATTGATAAAAAATGATATAAATGTCTATTGTATGCATACATCATATGATGTAGCTGAAAATGGTTTAAATGACTATTTTGTAAAGCTGATGTCTTATAAGCCAAGCGAGATATTAGATCCGGTTGGTGTAGCAGAATTTTATGATGCAGCGACAAAGACTACTGTAACTAAGGAATATGGACTAGGTAGGATTGTTAGACTAGGTGAAGGACTTAGGGCCCTAGACTTCCTGCAGAACTTAAAGGCAGCCCTAAAGATTGAAAATATAAGGCTAGTAGGTGACCCTATGAACAATATTGAGTCTTTTGCGGTTGTAACTGGATCTGGTGCAGAATACTTTGAGATGTGTCACCAAAAGAATGTAGACCTGCTTATAACAGGGGATATGAAGTACCATCAGGCAATAGATTCAAAAGAGATGGGTGTCATGGTGGCTGATTTTGGTCATTTTGGAACTGAGGATATATTTGCTGAGTCAATAATCGACTTTATCAGGTATATATGCGAAGGATGTGAAATTTTCAAGTCTGATATATACATCAATCCATTTACTAATATGTAATAGGTCTTTTAAAGATTTTATATGTTTGTGAAACAGTAATCTAGCTAAGATGCATTTCGGGACTTAATAGTAAAATAAAAGAATGATATTGTATTGCAATTAAAAAATATCTATGTTATTATTAGTTTAATAGCATAGAGATTTTTTATAAGTATATAATAATTGTTTATTTTAAGAGGAGGTATTTGTATGAAATTCAAGAAGACTTCGCTAGTAATGACAACGGTTATGGCAGTAAATATTATGAGCCCTATCCTTGCTTATGCTGAACACTTAGATTTCAATAGTATTAGCTCAAGTGACAAGGACTTAAAAGAAACACTAATTAATTGTATTGAAAACAGCCCTGAAATTAGATACGGCAAATTGGCTAGAAAGGGTATAAGGTTGGATGATAAGGACCTAGTAAGGGAAATTATAGGTCTTTTGAGGGATTCCAAGATGAAGGAAGTGCCTAAGGGACAGGAGTACAAGGGATACCCTCACTATATTTCTGGCAAGGACTTTAGTGTTGGTTTCTACTCAGATACTAAGAATAATATTTACAATGGGTGCTTGTATCTTAGAAGCAAGGATTCTTACTCAACTAGGGTATTTAGAACAGACAAGAATATACAAGACAAAATCATCAATTTATGCAAAAACTCAATGAAGGTAACTGAAGAGGGTTATGTTGGTGGCTTGTATTACAATGATAGTAAGGCTAGTATGAAAGTGAACTCTTCTATATCTATATGTGATGCAGGATTTGCAAGGTCTAAGAATGTTGTTTTGGCAAGTGCTGATTCTGTAGCCGATTCTCTTTCATCTGCAGGACTTGCTGGTTACCTTGACGCTCCTATACTGCTTTCAGAGAGAGAAGAATTAAACGAGAACCTTCTCAATAAATTATACGATCTTAAGGCCGAGAATATTCATATAACATCAGGTTCCAAAATGATAAGCGACAAGGTTATAAATAAGCTAAAAGAAAAAGGTTTTAATATAATAGATTATTCTGGAAGGTCTAGGTATGATACATCATTGAATATAGCCAAGAAAATAGGAGCAAATATATATTCAATTGCCAACGGAGAATATTTCTTTGATGTTCCAAGTATAGCCACATATGCATACAGTACAAAGACACCGATCTTATTGACACCAAAAGACAAGTTAAGACCTGATTCTTTGGAACTTCTTAAAAAGAATGCAAAACCGGATAGACTAAAAACAGGAAACGGAATATCTACAAGAGCTATTTTAGTAGGTGGTAGATCAACACTATCAGACAATATTTATAGGGAGCTTGTAAAGAATGGTATAGAGGCCAATAGATTGAGTGGGTATAATAGGTTAGAAACATCATCAGTGATAATAGACAAATTATTCTCAAATAGAACAGGCTATACATACATTAATTACGACAAACCTATGGCTGGTATATTGGCGTCTTCTATTGCAGCTAAAAACAACAAGCCAGTTAAACTTGAATTAGATTCATTTATTGAAGACAATTTCGCCAAATATTCTAAAGAGAATAGCGATAACTATATAATTGGATAGTTTTCATAAAAAAAATACAAAGAATTCAAATAAGATATTGACAATACTAAAAAAATGACCTATTATAATTACATAGTTAATCTGATGAAGAGAATTAGTAACTCAATGGTACTATTAATAGAGAGCTGACTGTGGTGGAATGTCGGTAGTAGGAGTTGGGCGAATGGGTCTTGGAGGAGTGGATCGAAATAATAGTAGACTTCACCGTGGGCTGCACGTTATAGCGGATAGGGAATGATTGTTCCTGATAATGAGATATGTATAGGTTTGTAATTGTATTTGACAGCAACAGACTGGTACATAATTTAGGTGGCAACGCGAATTTATACTTCGCCCTATATCAAGGGCGGAGTTTTTTTTATTTTGATTAACTATAAATATTTTCTAGAGGTGATAGTATGTTGTGAAATTTAGATAGTAGTATGGGAAAATTTATAGTAGTTATGTCTAGTCTGAGATAAAGACTCAAAAAAATTTAGAAATAATATGGTAATATATATTTTATAATGATATTATTAAATAGTAGCTTAGTAAATGGAGGTTATATAAATGAAAAGAAGAACGATAGACACAAAGAAGATGATTTTAAATGCAATATTGCTAGGTATTGGTTTTATTTTGCACCAGGTATTGCCGGCCTTGGCTGCAGGTATCACACCAGATATGACCCTAGTGATGTTGTTTTGTATAATGGTAATAAATAGAGAAAGCTATAAGACTTGCCTAGTATCAGGCATTATAACAGCTATATTTTCAGCCCTAGCGACAAAGTTTCCTATGGGTCAGATACCAAACTTTGTTGATAAGGTGGTAACTATGCATGTTATGTACTTCTTTATGAAGTCACTTTATATGTTGCCAGTTATGAATAGAATCGGTAAAAAGGCAGACCAGATAGCAGTAGTGAGCATGACAGCTATAGGTACCTTGGTAAGTGGAGTTGTATTTTTAACTGTTGCATACCTAATGGCAGGTCTACCAGGAGGATTTGGAGTTCTGTTTGTATCAGTTGTCCTACCAACCCTAGTATTCAATATGGTAGCTTGTCTGGTACTATACAATGTTCTTAGCCTTTCTTTAAAGAGGAGTAGCTACCAACTTAACTAAATATAATATTAAAGGACTCCATTTGGAGTCCTTTTTAATTACATATTATTCTAATATTATATTCTTTTATGCTATTTTTAATAAGCTAGTTTTATTTTATATTTATGCTCTTTTCAACAAGCTAGCTTTATTTTATATTTATGATATTTCACCTATTTTACCTTTATCCTACTCCATCAAAAAGCTGCTCTCAAACCTATGTGATAGGGGTTCTAACTTCCTATTTATGATATCCTTGGATACTGTGCCAAAGATTATAAATATGATGGCGAACACAACTAGTCCTGCGCAGTCTCGGTATAGGTTTGGTGGGTAAACTCCTCCTATAGCCTCTCTACAAGCGTTTATACCATATGTGAAAGGTATAAATGAATTGATAGTCTTAAAGAAGGTTGGAGTCATCTGTATAGGGAATGTACCGCCAGACCCACCTATCTGTATTACAAGTAGGAACATAGATAGGGCCTTACCTACTGTCTTAAATACGGATACTAGGGTGTATATCAAGCAACAAAAGCATACGCTACACAACATAAGTATGGATATAAATAGGAAGGGATCTGCTGCAGTAACACCAAGTAAAACTAAGTCACCTATTGATATTATCAGCGACTGAATAATAGATAATATTAAAAATAGGGTAAGTCTACCATAGTATTTTTCAAGAGGCTTGTATTTGTCTCCCGGATCAGTAGATATAAGGGTACAAAGGATAAGGGCACCTACCCAGGTTGCTAGAACACTGTAAAATGGAGCCATGGCTGACCCGTAGTTTGCCATCTTGTACAACCTTACTTCCTTTATTTCAACTGGTTTTTTAATAAAATCAGCCCTGTCTAGGATATTGGTTTTTATGACATCATTTATTGTTTTTAGGTCCTTGTTGTTTTCAAGCTTGTCAATCATCTCTAGAGAATCTTTTATTTGACTTCTAAGGAGGTCTATAGAGATTTGAGATGTTCCCAGTGTTGAATCAATATTCTTGTTCATTGAATCCAAGTTATTGATAAAGTTACTAGTTGCTGGGTAGATTCCTTCTGTAGACCTTATAATTGAATCTAGGTCTCTTTGAATATCTGACCTACTTGACTTGGCCTTGTTTAGGGGACCTGTAATTAGGTCATCATAATCAAGTATAATATTATTTATCTTATCGTTTAAATCACTAGTTATAGACGCAACTTGGTCTGTTAGATCAGAGTTTATTTGGTTGCTCCTAGATATCAAATCTATAATGTTGCTTAGCTTTTGACTGGCATTATTTAAGTCAGAGTAGTGGTTATTTAACCTAGCTATTGCTGCATTTAAAATATTCGTATTTCCTGTTGAAAATATATTCATTAGGTCAATAACATTAGACAACCTTGATGATGCCTGGTCTATGTTTGATTTTATTTTACTCACTTGCCTAATAGCTTCCTGGCTGCTTGAGCTTGAAAGGCTTCCAAGACTTTGAGCCAAAGAACTTGACGTATTTATAAGTCTAGATATGCTCTTCAGGCTAGTCTTGACCTGAGGACCTACAGAGTTGATATCTGAGTTGGCCTGGTTAAGACTTGACTGGATATCTGAACTTAGTCTTCTAGAATTATCTAGACTAGTTTTTATACTTACAAGGGTATTGTTGGATGAGGATAGTAGTTTTTTCATGTCCTCATTTGATGACTTGGCATTTTTTGTTACCTTTTCTAGGTTTACAAGCTGTTTGTCTAGGTTTTTGAGGCTGGTCTTCATTGTATCAAGCTTGGGGTTGATGTCACCTATCATGGATGAGGTGCCACCTATTGCCGCAAGCGAAGACTTGCTTATAGTACCTATTAGAATCTCACTGATCTTAGCCTGAATCTTGTTGGCTCCTTGGTCAGTTATCTTTTCAGCTATTGCATTTGTCTTTTCGTTGGTTGTATATTCTATGCTGGCTTTTTTAACATCTTTTCTTGTTATCGATGTTAGATTCTTGGTAAAGTCTTTTGGTATTTTTATTATTGCATAGTATTTACCGGTCTTGATTCCCTTTTGGGCATCTTTGTCTGAGACGAAATTCCAGTCCAAGTTCTTGTTGTTTTTCAAGTTTTCTACTAGATTGTCACCAAAATGTAGGTCTTGGTCCTTAAATTGATATCCCTTGTCATCGTTAACAACGGCTACTGAAAGGTTCTTAGTGTTGCCGTATGGATCCCAGAATGCCTCTATATTAAACCAGGCGTAAAGGGATGGTATAATTGTAAGACCAACTACTATTATGGTCACTATTCTGTTTCTTTTGATTTCTTTGATATCATTATAGAAAATTTCTCTTACAACTCCTATACTTGGAAGCTTGGATATAATGTGTTTTTCAAAGAATTTAGTGTTTTTTTTCATTTTATCACCTGCTTAATCATCACTCATACTAATTTTGAATAAATTCGTGTTCTTTACAAATATTACTAATAGATTATAATACAATTTATCTGCTTTGTAAATAACATAATTATTTTGTTGGTCTTTAGTTTAAAAAGTTTATTTAATTTGACTAAACATATCTTATATGTAATAATTAGATTATGATTTACATATTTATATGCTAAAATATAATTATATTTAATGAAAGAGGTATAAAAATGCTTGAAGTAATGGGTCTTAAAAAGACATTTATAAAGAACGAGCAATATATAAATGATAAAGGAAAGAAGAAAAATAAGCAGGTTGAGTTCAATGCTGTAGATGGAATATCTTTTAGTGCAAGTGACGGAGAGATACTGGGTATACTGGGTCCAAATGGAGCAGGTAAGACAACACTCTTGAGGATGATAGGTGGTATACTAACACCTGATGATGGAAAAGTAATATTTGATTCGGAGGATTCTGCAAAGGACCTAAACAGGTTTAAGAAGAATATAGGCTACCTATCAGGCAATACCAAGCTATACAAAAAGCTTACTCCTAGGGAAATAATGTCTACATTTGCCAGTCTAAATGGCATGACCAAGGAAGAAATAAGTAAATCAATAGAAAATATTGTAGACCTTATGAAGATGGGAGACTTCATTGACAATAGGATTGAAAACCTATCTACCGGACAAACTCAGAGGGCTTCAATAGCTAGGTGTCTTATACATTCGCCAAAGTTGTATATTTTTGATGAGCCTACACTGGGCCTAGATGTCATCTCGAGTAAGGGTATAATAGACTTTATGAAAAATGAGAAGGCTAGTGGCAAGATTGTCCTTTATTCAACTCACTATATGGAAGAGGCTGAGTCTCTTTGCGACAAGATTGTTTTCCTATATAAGGGAAAGATTATAGCTAGTGGAAGTCCCAAGCAAATCATGGAGGACTCTTCAACTGACAATTTGAGGGATGCCTTTATAAAGCTTGCAGATATAGGAGGGGAAAATGAGATTTAATATTATAAAAGAGATATTTAAGAAAGAAATTTTGGAGTTGGTGAGAGACAAGAAAAACCTATTCATGATGTTTATCTTACCCATACTTATGTACCCTCTGCTGACAGTTGGTATATCACAGGTTATGATGGCTAGTATAGACGATATGGGAAAGCAGGAGATAAGACTCTTGATTGACGAAAGTGTAGACAAGGACCTGTACACTTACATAGAAAAAAGCAAGGATAGAAACAAGACAAGGTCCCAAGGCCAGATCAGTATCTACAAGAAGAGTACAGATGAAAAGTATATAAAAGAAAGTATAAAAAAGGAAGACTACGATATAGCCATAAAAAGAGAAGAAAACAATACTTATAAGGTATTTGTAGATACAAGGTCAGACAAGTCTAGTCTCTTAAAAGAAAGAGTTAATAAAATTCTTGATGACTACAAGGACACGAGAGTCAAGGCTAGTATAAAATCAGCTGGATTAGATCCTAAAAATACCCTAAATCCAATATCTTATACAAATGAATCAGTGGCTGAATCACAAGAGGAAGCAAGCGGACTAATAGGAAGGATTATTCCTTTTATGCTCATAATGGGAATACTATCGGGTGCAGTATATCCAGCAGCTGATATGATAGCTGGAGAAAAAGAAAGAGGAACTTTGGAGACACTACTTACCATGCCGATTAAAAATATAGAGCTAATAGCGGGCAAGTACCTATCAGTAGCCTTTACTGCTATAATATCTGCCCTGATGAACCTAGTATCTATGGGTCTAACAAGCTATTACTTCTATATGACTGCCAGCAAGATGATGGACGGTATTCAGATGAATTTTGATATATACAAGATGATAGTGCCGATAATTATAACACTGGTATCATTACTTATGTTCACACTTGTTATATCAGCGATTAGTATGTGTGTGTGCTCATTTGCCAAAAACTACAAACAGGCCCAGGCTTATCTAACACCTCTTATGCTTGTGACTATGATACCTGCCTATGCAAGTATGATACCTATGCTAAAGCTAGACTCAACTACAGCCCTGATACCGGTTGTAAATGTCGTGATGCTCCTAAAGGCTGTCTTCTTTATGGAGGTTAACACTAGACTAGCGGGATTTGTATTGCTATCAAATGTTGCCTATATAGCCATGGCCCTAGCAATACTTTCCAAGATATTCAAGTCTGAGAATATACTTTTCGGAAGCGGCGAGGGTATATCTATTTTAAATGCAAGACGAAATATCAAGCCAAAGTCTATGCCTAGTATAAATGATGGCATATTGATTTTTGCACTTCAGTTTGTATATTTACTTACTCTAGGTTCCTATATACAGGTGAGCTATGGAACTGTGGGTATACTACTTAGTCAGGTCATGATGCTGGGCATAGTAGTCCTATATTCATGGTATATAAGAGTGGACTTTAAAAAGGTCTATAGTCTTAACAAGATTGGACCTAAAAAAGCCCTGTATGGTGTCTTGATTTGGTTTGTCGCCTTTATTGCTATGGGGGCACTTTCTTTACTAATAATGAAACTTTCACCAAGTGCAAAAGAAATCGGTGAACAGTTGAATAAAGTTATATTTGGTGATAATATGGTCTTAAATATAATTGCAATAGCAGTAGCTCCAGCCATATGTGAAGAAGCAATTTTCAGAGGCTTTATCTTGTCTGCATTTTCCAATAAAAAATCAATAGACAAAAAGTACTCAGATGATCCTAGCCTAAGAGAGGGCAAGACATCTATCATGGAAAGAGGAAGTAGCTTTGGGCTGTATAGGCTCTTAGAGGGCGATAAGGCAGCTATAATCTTCTCTGGCCTGTTATTTGGTATATTACACGTATACTGGTTCAAGATACCTACTACGGCCATACTAGGTATGTTTTTGGCTATTGGTGTCAAGAAGACAAACAGTATCGGAGCATCTGTTATAGGACATTTTTTAAATAACTTGCTAGCCCTTATAGTGACTAGTATAGGACTAGGAATCATGTGGTAAGGGACTTTGCATATATATTTTTATAGGAGGAAACTATGTATAATTTTAATCTACAGATACCCACAAAAATACATTTTGGTAAAGGAATGGTTGTAAATCTAGGTAAGGATATACTTGAATACAGTGACAAGGTATTGTTGGTCTACGGTGGTGGGTCAATTAAGAAGAACGGCATATACAAGGATGTAACTGATGAATTGATAAAAAATAAGATAGAATGGGTTGAGCTAGCTGATGTTGATCCAAACCCAAGAATAGAATCAGTAAGAGAGGGGATAAAACTCTGCAGACAGCACGACCTAGGTGGAGTACTAGCAGTCGGAGGTGGTTCATCAATCGACTGTGCCAAGGTCATAGCTGCAGGTGTCAAGTATGACAAGGATCCATGGGATTTGGTTGTAGACAAGAAACTTATGAAGGATGCCCTACCAATATTTTCAGTCCTAACTTTGGCGGCGACTGGTTCTGAAATGGACCCCAATGCAGTAATATCTGATATGGCAACAAACCAAAAGTTAGGAACAGGTGCAGCATGTACAGTACCTAAGGTATCAATTTTGGATCCTGAGTATACGTATTCAGTTCCAGCCAAGCACACAGCAGCAGGGGTAGCGGATATTATGAGTCATACATTTGAAAACTACTTTAATACCAATGATGCATATATGCAGGCTAGGATGGCAGAGGCTATACTTAAAACTTGTATTCATTATGGCCCTATAGCCCTAGCTCAACCAGAAAACTACGATGCAAGAGCCAATCTTATTTGGGCATCTACTTGGGCTATCAATGGACTACTTGCCCAGGGTGCGAGCCATGCATGGTCAGTCCATCCAATGGAGCATGAACTGTCAGCCTTTTATGATGTGACTCATGGAGAGGGACTTGCAGTCCTAACACCAGCTTGGATGAGGTATGTGTTAAACGAGGACAACATAGATAGGTTTGTAGAGTATGGCGTAAATGTATGGGGCATAGACAAAAACCTAGACAAGCCTCAAATAGCTAATATGGCAATAGACCTTACTGAAGACTTCTTTGCAAATAAAATGAATATACCTATGAGTCTTAGCAAGCTAGGTATAGGTAGGGAAAATTTTGAGAAGATGTCTGTCAAAGCTATGAAGGGTAAGGACTCTATAAAGGGAATGGTGGAACTAAGACCGGAAGATGTAGTGAAAATATATGAGATGTGTCTATAGGATTTTGTATTAAATTAAAGTAAAGAATTGCAAAGCGATCATAAAAAGGCTGTTTACATAAATGTAAATGGCCTTTTTAGCTAGTAAATATAGGTAAAAAGAGTGTATTGACTAGTAGTATAATATTATATCTATTATTTTCCAAAAACACCTTGACATAATTCTCTTTAAACTGTATTATTGTATTAAAGAGTTAGTACAATAATACAGTAATACAAAAGTAAATTTAAAGGAGGAAGGACATGGCATACGTTTTTGATAATAACGTGCCCTTGTACCTACAGGTTATAGATATAATTAAAAAGAAAATTATATCTGGTGATTACCAGCCTGGTGACCAGCTAGAGTCAGTTAGGTACTTGGCAGGGGAGTTTGAAATCAACCCCAACACTATCCAAAGAGCACTTTCAGAATTAGAAAACCAGGGACTCCTGTTCTCTCAAAGGACCAGGGGAAGATACGTAACAGAGGATACAAATCTAATTAAAGAGGAGAGGTTCAAGATGAGTCAGGTATTGATAGAGGAGTCGATAAAGGCATTGTATGATCTAGGATTTACCAATGAGGATATACTAGATGCTTACAAAAAAGTTTTGTTCAAGGAGGGTAAAGATGTCAATTAATAGAGTAGAAGTTATGAGTGAAAATACAGTTCTGTCTGTAGACCAGGTTAGAAAATCATACGGTAAAAAGAGTGTATTAAAGGGGATGACATTTGATATAGAAAAGGGCAAGATTGTCGGTTTCCTAGGGCCAAATGGATGTGGTAAAACTACACTAGTAAAATTAATAAACGGTCTTATACCAATAACATCAGGTGAAATAAGGGTATGTGGCTACGACATTGGTAAAGAAACAAAGGCCAGGATATCATACTTACCTGAGAGAACCTACCTTAATAATTGGATGAAGGTAAAGGATATATTAGAGTTTTTTGATGATGTATACGAAGACTTTGACAAGGACAAGGCAGAGCAGATGCTCTTTGATATGAATATCAAGTTAGGTGACAAACTAAAGACTATGTCAAAGGGTACAAAAGAAAAGGTCCAGCTAGTTCTTGTGATGTCAAGGGATGCAGACCTATATATCTTGGATGAACCGATAGCAGGAGTAGACCCAGCTGCGAGGAGCTATATCATGAAGACTATACTTACAAACCTACCAGAGGAATCAAGTCTCTTGATAGTTACCCACTTGATTAGCGATATTGAAACTATATGTGATGAGATAATATTTGTAAATGAGGGTAGGGTGCTTATGCATGAGGAGACAGAGTACCTTAGGGAGAAATACAATAAATCTATAGACGCTATTTTTAGGGAGGAATTCAGATGTTAGGTAAATTGATGAAATATGAGATGAAATCTATTTATAAGTACTTTTTAACTTTGTACGCAATAATTATTATAGGGGCTATAATGTCTCTTACAACTGCACGTACTCAAGTAGCAATACTTGAAAAAATAGGTATAGGATCTTTTGTAGCTTGTTTTGTAGCTTGTATAGCCTTGGGTGTTGTCCAGTTTATATTTACTATCACTAGGTTTAATACATCATTGCTTGGAGATGAAGGTTATCTTATGTTTACAATACCTACATCAACTCATACAGTTATTTGGTCAAAGGCTCTTGTCCTATTGATATTTAATATACTATCAACTATTGTAGTTGCTGGTGCTTTTGTAATGATCTTCCTTGTTAGTACCACAGTTTCTGCTAACAAGATAGATCCAAAGGGAATAGAATTTATACATAATGTATTTAAGTATCCTGGTGTATACCTTGGAATAATAGTGACTATAGTGTCAGTGCTTGTATCCATAATTGACATGATTTTCCTAATATACGCATCATTGTCATTTGGTCAGCTACCAGGCTTAAAGAAGCATAAAAATATATTCGCTTTTGCATTTTTTATAGTATTCAATACGGCATCTACATACCTTTACACTGTGATTAGTAAAGACAGTACACAAGCCTTGATAGACAAATTTGAAACAGCATCAGCACAAAACATTGATGCATCTGCCACTACTGCACAGATGGGAGAAAGAGTGGGGCTAGTAGTAGATTTTATAAGTAAGTTACAGGTAGGATTTATAGTATCTACTGTGATAGAAATAGCAGTATTATATGCTATAACATACTATATACTCAACAGAAAGCTAAACTTAGACTAGTTTGTGGGGGAGTCAATCCTTTACAAAAACTAAAAAACTTTACTAATACTTAAATATTTTCGTGAAATAGCTTGATTTTATGTGTATCTTGTTATATACTAGTAATTGTAAATTAATAGAAGGTAGAGGCGCGGGTCTTAAGAGTAACTGGAGCAAGGGTTAAAGCATCCCCAGTGAAAGGATTATCCGCCGAAGCGTAAGATTTGCTTTAGGGTCTTATTGCTGGGTGTACATATAATATGTGTGCAACTGTCACGGGAAACTGTGTTGAGCTATCATTTGAGTATGTATTTATAATGCCTCGGATTAGCTCCGAGGTATTTTTATATGCTCATGATATTAGGCCCTCTGTTTATGAGAGCCACCATGGCTTTTTATTAATTACCATTAATTAAAAGAATATAAGGAGGTTCTAAATGAACAGGAGAAGTTTTAAGGTCTTCATGACCACAATCGCAATTTTATTTATGACAATAGCACCCGCTTTTGCAGCAGACATCGATTCTATAGCAAAGGCAAATGCAGGTAAATTAGGTATAATAACTATAATACCGCCACTACTAGCCATAGTGCTTGCATTCATTACAAAGAATGTTGTTATATCCCTATTTTTAGGTGTATTATCCGGATCTTTTATCCTACAGATGGTAAAGGGAGAAAGCATAATAGCTGCTATACCACTATCTTTTCTAGATTTCATATCTAGGGCACTTGCATCACTTGCTGACCCGTGGAATGCTGGTATCATCATGCAGGTTATGTGTATAGGTGGTGTAATCAACCTAGTAGGTAAGATGGGTGGAGCAAAGGCCATAGCTGAAGCCCTTGCTGATAAGGCAAAGTCTACTAGGGGAGCCCAGTTGATATCTTTACTACTTGGTATATTTGTATTCTTTGATGACTATGCCAACTCACTAATAGTAGGACCTATAATGAGGCCGGTATTTGACAAGATGAACATATCAAGACAGAAGCTGGCATTCGTTATAGATGCTACTGCAGCACCAATAGCTGGTCTTGCAATCATATCAACTTGGATAGGACTTGAAGTTGGTCTAATCCACGATGCATTCAAATCAATAAATGTTAATGTTGATGCATTTGGAGTATTCCTTAGTACAATACCATTTAGACTATATAATATATTAATTCTAGTATTCATAGTCCTAAGTGCTGTCATGGTAAGGGAATTCGGACCTATGAGAAAGGCTGAATATATAGCAAAGAGAAGTCTTGTAAAGACCGATGACCTAGACCAGGGTGTTGAAGAATTAGACGATATGGCACCAAAGGAAGGTATAGAATTAAATGTATGGAATGCAATTATACCTATTGGTTTATTGATAGTATCATCTCTAGTAGCCTTCTACTATAGTGGTTATTCTGCTATCATGGCAGGTGAGGATAAGGAACTTATCAAGAGTGTATCTGAGAGCATGTTCTCTTTCTCATCTATCAAGGACTGTTATTCAGCATCTGACGCATCAGTTGCACTATTCCAGTCAGCCCTATTCTCATCGATAGTTGCTATGATAATGGCAAAGATAAAGAAGATATACACATTATCAGAATCAATCGAAGTATGGATAGATGGTATGAAGACTCTTATGATCACAGGTGTTATCCTAGTGCTTGCATGGTCACTATCTTCAGTAATCAAGGAAGTTGGTACTGCTAAGTTTATGATTAACTACCTATCAGGTACTTTACCACCATTCTTACTACCAAGTATAATATTTGGATTAGGTGCTGTGATATCATTCTCAACAGGTACAGCATATGGTACTATGGGTATATTGATGCCTCTTGCTATACCACTAGCTCACTCAATCAATCCAGATATGGCATATGTAATAGTATCTACTTCAGCAGTTCTTACAGGAGCAATATTTGGTGACCACTGTTCACCAATATCAGATACAACTATCCTTTCATCAATGGGAGCTGGTTGTAACCATATAGACCACGTTAAGACTCAGATGCCTTACTCAATTTTCACTGCAGTAGTGACAGTTGTAGCTGGTTATATACCTGCAGGTATGGGGGTTCCAGCCTATATTGTATTACCAGTAGCTATAGTAATTATGGCACTTGGTATTAGGTTTGTAGGTAAGAGAACTGACATAGACGATAAGGAATTTGAAGCTAAGCTGGCTAAGGAAGGATATGACTTATAATATTTAAATATAATTCGATATATTTTTAGACACTCATGATGTTTTTATCTTGGGTGTCTTTTTTTATAAATTGTGATTAATACATTAATTAAAGGGTATATACATAATAAGAAAAATTATTAATTGGATTTAAATTATAGTTTTTAGTTCTCTTAATAAGTAAGGAGGAATCACATGATTTGGTCAATAATAGTAGGAGCAATCATCGGTGCAATAGCAGGTGCAATAACTAAGGAAGGTAAGTCTATGGGATTTATAGCTAATATAATAGCTGGTCTTGTAGGTTCTTCAGTAGGTCAGTCAGTATTTGGATACTGGGGTCCTAGTCTTGCAGGTATGGCATTGGTACCATCTATATTGGGTGCAGTAATTGTTGTAGCTGTAGTATCATTCTTTATGAAAAGATTATAGAAGTATTTAATGCCAATGACTTCTATAAATAAGGGCATGTTAAGTAACATAGAACAATTAGATATAATAAAAGCCTTCCAAGTGCATAAGCATAAGGAAGGCTTTTATTATATAACCCTGAAAACTCCGCTCACAAGACCTAATATAGATACTTGGCTAGTATCGAATATCATAGGTTGGTAGTCAGGATTTTCTGGCTTTAGTATTATTTTATTGTCTCTTCTTTCTAATGTTTTCACTGTAGATGTATCACCATCTATAAGAGCTGCGACCATTTTTCCATTTGACGGATTCTTGTTTGATGGGTCTATTATTATATAATCTCCATCCAAAATACCTGCATTTAGCATGCTGTCACCCTTTACTTTTAGCATAAATGAGCTACCATTCTTGACATATGATGATGGAAGTGCTATATACTCTTCAATATTTTCTTCTGCTAGGATAGGGCTACCAGCAGCTATTTGCCCTACAAGTGGCAGTCTTAGAACCTCATCATTGTAGTTTAAGGAAGAAGATTCCGTATCCCTATCTAATATTTCTATTGCCCTAGGTTTAGTAGGGTCCTTTCTAATATAGTTGTGCATTTCCAGTCTCTTTATAATGGCAAATACTGTAGATGTAGACTTGATATCTAATTTTTTACAGATTTCCCTTACAGATGGTGGGTAGCCATACCTTGATGAATGGTCTTTCAAATAGGCTAGAACATCTATATCTTTTTGTTTTAATTCTTCGTACATATATTAACCTCCATAAGCATATAGAAAAATTATAACATATTGAGAACGTGTGTTCAAGTCAATAGGGGGAACTTATAACTTTTTTCCTAGCACCTTATCTTCATCAAGCCAATCAAAGTTTTCGACAACATCTCTTTTAAGATTTTTTCTGTGGGCAGCATACAACTGGGTAGTGGTTACATTGTCATGGTCCATAAGGTTTTGTACATCGTATATGGAAAAACCAGTCTCAATAAGGGATGTGGCTGCTGTTGCCCTAAGTTTATGGGGGCTATATCCCTTGGATCTTGATGTATTCATGCCTATGGCTGTGTATTTCTTAACTAAGTCTCTTATAGATCTTGCAGTCATTCGTTTCTTTTGAAGAGACAAGAATAGGGCATCTTGGTATTCTTCACTTATTCCATCATCACTGGGCCTTTCATTTTCTATATAGTCTTTTACAACTGTTTCACAGGCCTTGTTAATTGGCATTAGAACTTCCTTGCCACGTTTTCTATAGATCATAAATTCACCCCTTGAAAAATTAAATGAAGATATATTTAGTTCTCTTAGCTCGTTTAACCTCAACCCATAGGTTATAAATAGGACTAGGATAGCCCTGTCTCTTTTTTTAGTCTTTAACCAATAGTATTTTTCCTTGTCAGTTAGGCCATTTCCTGTTTCTACAGCTTCCAGCATTATTGCAACCTCATCTATTTCTAGTCTTTTGATTGCATCTGGCTGTGGCTTTGGTAACTTGATAGGGTTAAAACCAGAAGTTATATCAGTATCCAGTTGCTCATTTCTGAACAGAAATTTGAACATTGTAGATAGGGAAGACTTCTTTCTAGCAAGAGACTTGTTGTTGTTTTCGTATAAGACTCTGTCATTGTTGATATTTTTGTAGTACCTATTGCAGTAGTCACCTATAAAGAGGTTGATGTCACGAGCACCGATTTCTTTAAAATCATCTATAGATATATCAGATACAGACTTGGCAGATGTATATAGGTCGGTATCTATAAGATAATCTAGGAAAAACTTTATATCCATAAGGTAGGCACGTCTTGTAGTAACAGATACAGCCCCCCTAAGATAAACAAAGTAGTCCCTTAAGAAAGAGGGGAGTTGTGATTCTAGTTTTTTGCATTCATCTATTATATTGTTATCTCTTATTACTATATTGTCTGGTTTAGAAGACTTATTATTAATTCTAGTAGCCATAGTACTCCTTTCTATTAAAACAACTATTCCTTAAATCTTTATTACTCTATACTAACTTATTTGTGAGAATTATTCAAGTATTATTTATAATTAAGACTAGTATTAATTTTGACTTGTGGTATACTATTAATAATATATTTAAGGGGGGATTATATGTATAGATTTGAAAATGACTATTCACAGGGATGTATACCAGAGATACTAGAGATATTTACAAGGACTAATATGGAACAGACATCTGGCTATAGGTTGGATCCATATTGTAAGGCAGCCAGTGAAAAAATAGCAAGAGCATGTGGTAAGGATGATCTTGATGTACATTTTTTAGTTGGAGGTACTCAGGCCAATTTTACAGTCCTAGATTCAATACTTAGACCTCACCAGGGTGTTGTTGCAGCTCAGTTGGGCCATGTCAACGTACATGAAGCTGGAGCAGTTGAGGGCGTAGGTCACAAGGTATTGGCCATATCCAATGGTGACATCAAGAAAGATGACGAGTCTAAGATATATCCAGATATACTAGAGGATTATTTGACTAAGTTTTTTGCTAAAGGTGACTGGCATATGGTACAGCCAGGAGCCGTATACATCAGCCATCCTACAGAAAGAGGTGTCCTATACACTAGGGAAGAATTAATTGCTATCAAGTCTATATGTGAAAGGCACAATTTACCTCTTTATTTAGACGGTGCTAGATTATCATATGCACTTGCATCAGAAAATAACGATATCAGTCTAGAAGACCTAGCAAAATATACGGATATATTCTATATAGGAGGAACTAAGTGTGGTGCCATGTTCGGTGAAGCTGTTTGTTTCACTAATTCAAAGTACAATCTAGACTTTAACTGTATCACAAAGCATAATGGAGGAGTACTTGCAAAGGGTAGACTCCTTGGTATCCAATTTGATTACTTATTTACAGACAACAATTATATAGAAAAATCAAGAAATGCAGTAAAATACGCAATTATGATAAAGAAGGCATTAGAGGACAGGGGAATTAGTTTTATAGTTGATTCATATACCAATCAGCAATTTCCTATATTGAGTTATTTTCAGAAAGAGATACTGGACAAAAATAATATAACTTATAATGTAGAATCCAATGTAGACGAAAATAATGACTGTATAAGACTGTGTACTAGTTGGGGTACTAAAAAAGAAGATATAGACTATTTGATTGATGTCATAAATAAATTGTAAAGTTTTAGGCTGGCAAAAATATTGCCAGCCTATTTATAATGTCTTTGATTATTCTAAGTTTATTTTGAAAAAAATCCAACCGCGACTGCTCCTGGACCAACATGTGTTCCAACAGTGGCACCCATCACTGTAAGATCTATGTCACCAAACGCAGAATTATAGAAGTTTTCATATGGTTTTAAGTTGTCTATAACGGATTCTATATTTTCTCCTGAAAAAGACATACAGTGGGGCATACTTAGGTCTACAGAACCATATTTACCAGCTATATCAACGTGTGTAGCAGTAGCTTTTTTGGAGCCCCTAGCCTTGCCAACCAGCTTTATCTTTCCGTCTGTAAGGGCTAATATAGGTTTTACACCTAATATTGACCCAGTCATAGTTTCAAGCCTTGATAAACGACCACCCTTATATAGCGTTTCGAGTGTATCCATTAGATAGACTATTCTTATTTTTTCTTTCTTTTCATTTAATATTTTAGCAATTTCTTTTATATCCAAACCTTGTTTGATTAGGTCTAGCGCATACAGAACCAATACACGTTCCCCAACGCTTGCAGTCATACTGTCTATGACCACGACCTTGTCATCAGGATAATTTGATGCTGCTATTGTAGCACTTGAATAGGTACCAGACAATGTAGATGCAATGGTTATAACAATAGCTGCATCTCCGTTTGAAACAACATCATTGATTGCTTGATCAAATTCATAAGGGCTAACTTGACTAGTTTTTGGTAGTTCGCTTGATTCTTTTAATTTCTTATAAAATTCTAACTTAGAGAGATCGACTCCATCTTTATAATCCTTATCAGCAAAAGAAATTGATAGGGGCATTACCCTTATACCAAGCTCCTTAGCTTCTTCAATAGAAATATCAGATGCAGAATCTACTATCAATTTTAGACCCATATCTTACCTCCATATTTTCATTATATATATTATTATAGCATGAATTACTTTACCATGCCATAAATAATAAAATGAATAATCTATCTAATGATCGCATAAAACACCAGTGAATTTGATTTTGATAGATGAATAGACTGTATAAAAGCAAAAAATTTATATACAAACCAAAAATATTTAATGAAGTGCCAAAAAAATTGAATTTACTGCTAAATGATATATGTTATCATTTAGTTAAAGTGATATTAATTATCAATATCTCTGGGTTTTGGTAAAGTTATAAAAACATTTACATGTTTCTGTGACAATTTTGATGATCATCAAGAAACTATATTTTTATTTTTTAGGGAGGTAATTTTATGAAGAAAGTTTTAAGAAGTTTAGTTGCGGTAGCATTTGTATTCACATTACTCGTGTCAGCATTTGGGATAAATTCTTCATATGCAGATAGTTACGATGTACAAGATGTCAAAGTAAGAATTTACAAATATGGAACATATGGTACTTCTGGAGAAAAAACGTCTATGGCTCAAAAAGCCGTTATTGACAATGGTACTGTTATTACCAAAGAGGGCGAGAATTATTTCTTGACAATACCTGTTAAACCATTTTATGTAGGACCTATAAAGGGTGAATTTAAAGTATTAAATATCAATGGTGTAGAAGCAGAAAATAAAAATAACAAAATAAAAATACAATTGCCTAATGATGTAGCAACAAACCCAGCAAATAAGGTAAAAGTTAGTAATGTCAAGGTTACTAGCACAGCACATGTTATAGTAGACGTACCTAGTACTCATGATGTTGATTTTGTTATAGAAAAATAATTTCGAGGATCAGGGGGGATTATCCTCTGACCCCATTTATAAATACAAATTTGATTTTTGAAATAATATAGATGGAGGTGTAGTGATGTCTGTCAGTATGAAGAAGATTGTGTCGATCATTTTATCCATAGCACTAGTTTTAACATATAGTATGTCATCAATTTCTCTGATAAAAGCAGAAGAAGTTATTGTACCTGAGTATGAGATATATGTTAAAGGTCATGAAAAAAAGGTTAAATTAGAACTAGAAATGCTTTATAAAAAATCCGGTAGTGACGAAGATAGGGCAAATGCAAAAGCAAAATTAAAAGAACAATTAAAAAATATTGATGAAAGTAAGTATGATTGGGATAATATAGAAGAGGTTAATGAACAAAAACAAAATGTAGATTATTATAGAGGTGAGTCTGAGTTTTATTCAATATTTAATTTTATAGATACGTTGGATAATGGAAATTCTGAATTAAGAGGTTTGTTTGAAGCTGATATGAACAGGCTAATAAAAATAGAAAGGAAATCTAATCCAATAAAGATACCTGAGTATGAGATATATGTTAAAGGTCATGAAAAAAAGGTTAAATTAGAACTAGAAATGCTTTATAAAAAATCCGGTAGTGACGAAGATAGGGCAAATGCAAAAGCAAAATTAAAAGAACAATTAAAAAATATTGATGAAAGTAAGTATGATTGGGATAATATAGAAGAGGTTAATGAACAAAAACAAAATGTAGATTATTATAGAGGTGAGTCTGAGTTTTATTCAATATTTAATTTTATAGATACGTTGGATAATGGAAATTCTGAATTAAGAGGTTTGTTTGAAGCTGATATGAACAGGCTAATAAAAATAGAAAGAAATTCCAATCCTAATAGTGAAACGATAGAAGAACCTATAGTGGAACACATAATGGGAACAGAATATTCCAATCCTATTTACAGAACAATAAATGAAAAAAAATCTGAATATGATAAGGAAAGAAATAATAAAGTCTACTCAGGTTTTATGAATAAAAACATGGATAAATACCTACAAGGTGGAGTATATGGTGTAAAGGTATTTATTAAAGATACTTATAAAGATAACAAAGATATTGGACTCTACTATACTATAGATGGAAGTGATCCTAAAATTGGAAATGATAATACTGCTGAAATAAGTAGAATAGTAAGAAATGATGAAAAAGACTATGAAATAATAAATTATGAATATAATGATCAGGAGAAATTTAATGGCTATTCAATCATATTTGCTAAAAAAAAGGAGGCTATTAAAAGCTGGATTAAATCTCTTGGTGATAGTATAGGAAAGAAGACAAACGTAAATGAACTTGATTTTCCAAAAGAACTAGAAAATGGTGGAAATTTAGTAGTCAAAATAAGGGCTATAAATAAGAAAACAAAGAAGTCATCAAATATAAAAGAAATCGTTTTACCACTAGAAAAAAGAGTTCTCGAATATAATGACGACAAAGAAGTGAAAGGCATAAAAATCAATAATGAAAATGTAATTTCAGGAATCAGACCTATCACTGGAAGTGATCCATTAATTTATTATGATTGGAATCATTTTCAAGTAAGTGATTTATCCAAGGATAACAAAAAAATCATGGAAGAGTTTATTAAGAAAAATGACATAAAAAAGTTAGCTAGTGCATTTACACTTACAATGAGAGATGGAGAAAAAAACATATCAAGTTTTGCACCTAACATAAAAGAAGAATGGGATTTAGGCTTGCATTTTAAAAACAGTAAAAAATGGTATGAAGATGATGTGAATAAATCAAATGAAGAACTTAAAAATAAATTAGAAAAGGAAGGAAATGGTAGCGAGTATAATCTAAGAAAATATAAGGTTCAGGCTTATACTATTATTGATGGTATCGTTGTACCACATATGTTATTTAAACAAGGTGATGATGTAATAAGTATTGTTTCAAGTGCCAATACCAAGGATGGTATTTTCAATCTTTTTCTAGTGGAACAGTCTACTCAGGATTTCAAAAAACAAGTACAAGAATATAAGAAGACAATTGGTAAGTTGTACAGAGAATTTGCTGAAAGTTACAAAAACGATCCTGAAAAAGCTGGGAAAATAAAAGAAAAATACGATTTTGACGTAAACAATTGGCAGGATACCTACGATAAGAAAGGTAACTTTAGTAATGATCTTGATGTGCAAAGTTTAATATCAAATATAACTGACGCATTTAATTTATTGATAAAAATTAAAATGGAGTATCCTATAAAAAACACAAGTTATGGATGGGAAAAAATGCCAAGTAATTTGGATGAGGGCTACTACAAGCTTCCTATAAGCTTAAAACAATTTGTGAATGAAAATGACCCTTCTATGGGAGAAAAGGCTGTTAATGGAGATGCCATTTTGTCAGTAGATAGGGATGGAAAAAAGAACTTGTATTTCAAAGCTGACAAAATATCTGCTCGTGGTCTACAGGGACATCTAATTAATTTCTGGTACTACAAGCAAATTGAAAAAACTAGTGATTGGAAGGAACTTGAAAATCCTAATGAATTTAAAGTTCACAGTTTTTCAAAGATCGAAACCAATGCCAACCAGTATGGTACATATTATACACCTACACTTTTATCTATGCCTATAGATAATGAATACCCTAGGAAATATGTTAGGGTATCAGTAGATGCTATGAATGGTAATGGATTGATAAGTGGAAGTACAGAAAATGCGATATTGAAACTTGATTATAGTAAAATTGAAAAAGTAGACAAGAATAAATTTGATAATACAAAACTGGATTACGGTAAAATTATAACTGCTATAAATAAGGGATTTGCAATAGATAATGATACAAATTCACATGATAAAGCAAAACTAAAAAATCTACAAGATCAAATTTCGAAAACAATAGATTTTATGGAAAATAAAAACAATATCGAACAAAAAGATATTGATGAACAACTGGAAAAACTTAATTCTGCTTTGGAAAATTTGAATATCAATTTGAACTACAGTAAAATTGATAAGGCTATAAATGATGCCAAGGCTCTCGATTTAAATAAGGTAGAAGAGTCAAAGAAAATATTATTAAACAAACTTATAAAGGAAGCTATAGAAATAAGAAACAGTGGAATTAAATCACAAAAGGAAATAGATAGTATCACTGATAAATTGAATAAAATGATAGAGGAAATAAATAAAAATAACTCTATGGAAAATGGTAATAAAGACAATGACTTTGATGAAGTTAGTGTTCCTGCGACTATGATGAAGTATTATGAAGATTCAGATTCGATGGGAAATGCTGCGTTGACTGAAGTTATAATAAAAAAAGAAAATGGTACGTACGTGTATTACGTAAAATTCAAGGGAATCAGAATAACAAATCTTTATGGACATTTATATGGATTGAAAATATATGATACAGATAATAAGTCAAATTCTATTGATGCTGAAGTTGTAAAAACCATCAGAGATCGTGACTTAAATGGAGATATGAGAGAATTTCCACAAGAATTAAAATTTACTAGAGATAACCTAGATTCGGTAATTAATATCAGAGTTGCTGTAGATGCTATGGATTCAATAGGTGGTTTTGATCCATACAAAGATCCAAATGTAAAATGGAGAGGTGCTCAAGATGCTAGGTTGGTTTTAGATTTGTCATCTATAAAGAAGAATAAGGAAGATTTAGATAAACCAAGTAGTTCTTATAAAGAGGAACTTAAAAAAGATTTAGCTATAGCAGAACACCTTCTAAATTCTGGTCTAGTAAATGGAAATTCAAAAGAAAATCTTGAAAGGGCAATAAAAAATGCTAAAACTATATTAGCAAAGAAAAACCCTTCATATATAGATATTTATGGAGCAGATAAAATTTTAGAATTTGCCATTATGGGAGTGAAAAACGACAATTCTTTAGATGACAAGAAAAAAGATGATGCTAAGGCTGTGAAGGCATATTCAGTTCCTATAAAACTTTGGCATGCCTTTGAAAATAAAGAATCTATGGGTAATCCTGCTATGGAAAAAACTGCTATAGTTAAAGAAAAAGATGGTAAATATGAATATTATATATCTTTTGGTGGAATGCAGTTTACAGGAATGCGTGGACATCTTTGGGGACTAGATGTTTATGAGGCTGGATTAAATACAAGTTTAATGTCAGCTAGTATTGATAAAGAATACACTGACAAGGGCCTTGATGGAAAGGACAGGACTTTCCCTAAAACTTATAAATTTATCAGAGAAAAGAAAGATGATAAGATATATGTTCAGGTATCAGTAGATGCTATGGATGCAATAGCAAGTAATGGAGCATCAAGTTATAGTACAATAACTAAGGGCAAAGGTAAGCAAAATGCCATAATAATGTTTGATTGGTCAAATGCCAAAGAAAGCACAGGGGAAAACCAGAACGAAAACATCGAACCTTCTGACAGGATATCAGGTTCAAATAGGTATGAAACATCGGTCAATATCAGCAAAAAGTACTTCAAGAAGGCAGACACAGTTGTTTTAGCAAGTGGAATAAACAGTGCAGATGCATTGGTATCCGCGTCATATGCAAAACTAAATGCCTCTCCTATACTTTTAACTAACAAAAATTCTATAGAGTCAAGTGTAGAATCTGAGATAGAAAGACTTGGAGCCAAAAATATACATATCGTTGGCGGAACTGGTTCTGTATCCTCTAGCATTGAAAATAGGTTGGCAAATAAGGGATACAAGGTTGAAAGGATCGCAGGTGCAAATAGGTTTGAAACATCATCTCTACTTGCTGCTAAGGTTTCAAAAAAGGCTAATTCAAAGAAGGTTATAATTATAAATGGCGTTAAAGACGCAGATGCCTTATCAGTTTCTAGTTTGGCTACAAAAGAAAATGCACCTGTATTTATGGTAGAATCTAATAATATTAGACCATCAATAAAGAAAAAAATAAACGATATGAATGCAGAAGAACTGCTTGTTATTGGTGGAACTGGCTCTATATCAAATAATGTGGTAGAACAGTTAAATGTGGCTACTAAAAGAAGAATTGCAGGTGCTAATAGATATGAAACAGCAATAAAGATAGCAAATGAGTCATATCCTAAAGCCAACTTGTATATGCTTGCTAATGGCTATAATGCCATAGATGCCTTGTCAGCTGGTGCGGTAACATCTAAGGCAAAATCTCCTATATTATTAGTAGAGAAATATAGAATTCCTAATTCAGTTAAAAATTTAATTGACGGAAAAGCAACTACAATATTAGGTGGAGAAAATACTATAAGTAATATAAGATAAGTTGTACATAGCATATTGTTATTGTACGCATGAGTGTAAAATATAGGCAGGTACAAAACATATAATACACTTCAAAATAAAAAAGGCTAATCAAAATTCCAGCGGGTTTTTCCAAAAATTGTAAGTCCTTCTATGGTAAAATTATTATCATAGGAGGACTTTTGTTATGTGAAGAAGAAAAAGAGAACCTAGGTTGGTTCTTTCTTTATTAAATATATGTCTATAACTATTCCCTAAATATACATTTAAAGAATAGTTATCTTTTGCGGTCCAGATACTCTCCTATCTGTGCACTAGAACAAGTTCCTGAAAGTCAAGAAAATTAGATCATATGTAAAATCAGGAGCCACTGCTTAAAATAGTGACTCCTTTTTTTAATCTCATTATTTAATTCGCGAATAGTAATTCTAGTAAAAATGATATGGTCATTGTAATAATGGCAAATATCAAGCCCACAGTCAAAAATCCAAATATACATACAAGAATCTTTAATATAAATACCTGGCTAACCTTTCCTATTAGTATAGATACAAAGTTTAAAATAAAAATAAATACAAAAAAAGCAAAAAATCCAGTGCTGCTATTCTGTAAGTCCTCCTTGCTAAGATCCATATGGCTACTGGTAGAAAACATTATATATATAAAGATAATATACATTATAAAGTTATCTTGCTTAAGCGGACTAAGATTTGATAGTATCGTCAATATAATATCTACATATACGTTTACTGAATCTAGTGGGGACTGTATATGTGACATACATACCATATATCTATTAAAGGAAGACATTATATTGTAGAAAGGTCCTGGTAGCAATATTGCCATAGATAATATTAAAAACCCTGTTCCAAATATAATCGGTGCAATCCCTATAAAAAAGTTCCCTATATTTTGGTATAGGCTACGTCGGTCGCAAGAATGGTTGACATAGCCCATAATTCCATCATATCTAGATTTCATAGGTCTAAATAGTGAAAATTCATCTACCCTATGTCTGAAAATAATACAGAATACCATATGACTAAATTCATGCACTACAGTGCCAATCATGCCGGTTATAACCAGACCTTTTCTGCCAAAAACCCTATATATACTCGAGGAGTTTTTCTTTTCTATTATGCTGAAAAAGAGTCCAAATATAAGAAGTGAAAATATAAAGGCTAGGCTGTATATAAGACTAGACTTTAGTGTATTTAAGATAAGGTTCATAAGTTACCTACTTTCTAAACTCTGCCTCTAACCTGTAGATAGGCATCCCCAAGCCCATAAACTTGTCCTCATATTCTGTAGTTACATTTCCTTCAAAATCACTCTTTGCAAGATCCAAGGATATATTAGACAACCTCAAATCTTTTGACGAAAATTCATTTAGGCTAAACTCAAACAAGTCTCTATTGTCTGTCTTAAAGTGTATCTGTCCATTGTTTAACTTCTTGTCATACAGATCAATAAATAGCGAACTTGTAAGCCTTCTTTTTGCATTTCTCTTTTTTGGCCATGGATCACAGAAATTGATATATACCCTATCTAGTTCCTTATCTTCAAAGTATAGGTCGAATAACTCTACCCCACCCCACAAGAATAGGATATTGTCTAGCTTTAGTTTGTCTGCTTTTTCTACAGCCCTAAGTAAGACTTCTTCCTTTATTTCAAGGGCTATATAGTTGATATCTGGATTTAATTTAGCTAGGCTAGTGATAAACTGTCCCCTACCAGTACCTACTTCGATATGGATTGGATTGTCGTTCTCGAATACTTGAGACCACTTGCCCCTGTAATTTTCTATTATATTCTTATACACTTCATTCTTTATAAATACCCTATTGTCAAAAGGATTTAGGTATTGGTCCTCATCTTTACTTTCAATAAATACCTGCTCAACCATACCATTTATTATATAATCCTTATAGGATAGTAATTTTTTATCAGCGTCTTTTCTACGTCTTCTTCTCATAATAACTCCTTGCAATATAAATTTTTCTCTAAACATTAGTTATATTATAACATAGATATGTCATCTAATCTATTTTAGCAAATAAAAAAGCTGAGGACAAAAAGCCCTCAACTTGATTAAATTCTTACTTATTAGTGGCATCCACCTGAACAACCTGAGCATCCACTTTCCATATCTTTTAGCTTTTCAGGTATAACTCTGAATCCACCGCCGATATCCTGGATTAGCATGTCTCCAAACTGATCATATTCCTGAGCATCCATTACAAACTCTAATTCTTCAACCATGCAAGCTACGTCACTTGGCTTCTTGTCATCTAGTGCTAGACCAAATGATGGACCTGAACAAGCTGCTCCTGCAAAATACATTCTTATTGATGTTGGCTTGTCTGCCTGTTCTTCTAATATTTCTCTTAGTACGTCTAAAGCTGTCTGTGCTGCTTCTACTTTCATGTCTATTCATCCTTTCAAATTGTTTTTATTATAAAACCACATACTCCAATGAGATTAACTAGTCTTAATATAAGAAAGAATATACTCTCTAAACTAGTAATCAGGATACATTTGGTCTATTAGATAGTATTTCACTACATTTATATTATACCATATAAACTAATTTAGTAAACAATTTCTTATATCTCGATATTAAAAAATATTAATTATCTACTGATATATATTATTGATTATCTAACTTAATTGGTCTAGATTCTTCTATAGATTTTACAACATCTAGGATCCTCTGGTTTTCTGAACCCCTGTATTTTAGTTTTATATTTCTCTTAGATAAGTCAAATTTTCCATCTACTAGAACATCAGCATATTTTAGGAGTTCCATCTTCTTTTCATTCCCTATAATATCTTCAAATACATCGCCAGTCCACATCCATATATCCTTGTCTGGACATTCTTCTTTCGCCCTTTTTAAAAGATTTAGTAGGCTATCATCCATTGTCTGTTGTAGGGGTTCACCACCAAGTAGGTTTATACCGACTACGACAGGATTTTTAAGATAGCCTATAAACATATCCTCAGTGTCTTTAGTCCAATCATTCCCATGATTAAAGTCCTGTAGGTCTTCGTTAAAGCAACCTTCACATTTATGTGTACATCCCGATACAAAAAGCGTCACCCTAACACCAGGACCATTTGATACATCTAGTTTTCTAATAGTTGTATACTTCATTTAAAACCTCCCCAAAAAACAAATGGCAATATGATATCATATTGCCATTTTAATATTTCAACCTCTGCTATATTATTTTATTTAGTATCTAAAATGCATATATTAATTGAATATATTATATATAAATGAATGGTAAACAAAAACAATATATTATGAGTATCTATTCAATATGAATCTATAAGTGTAATACTCTCTCACTTATTTCTTGTGTACGTCCCTTGTTCCAGAAGTTAGTACCAATATAACCACAAGTACGTCTCATAACTTGCATTTCATCCCTATCCCTGTTTCCACAAGAAGGACAATACCAGTTAAGGTCTTTATCTATCTGTATTTCACCAGTGTAGCCACATTTGTAGCATACGTCTGGCTTAGTATTTATCTCAGCATACTGTATGTTGTGGTAGATAAAGTTAATAACCTGCTCCACCGCTTCAATATTTTTAGTCATGTCTGGAACTTCTATGTAGGATATACATCCTCCTGTAGATATACCGTGGAACTGTGATTCAAATTTTAGTTTAGTAAAGGCATCTATCTCCTCGCATACATTGACATGGTATGAATTTGTATAGTATAACTTGTCAGTTACGCCTTCTATTTCACCAAACCTAGCCCTATCTATCCTACAGAACCTATAAACAAGTGACTCTGCTGGAGTTCCATACAAGCTAAATCCAAGCCCTGTTTCATCTCTCCAACGGTCACATGAATCCTTTAGGTGGTGCATTACATCAAGCGCAAATTTCTCACCTTCAGGACTTGTATGGCTTACACCTAACATTGCATATACCATTTCGTATATACCAACGTATCCAAGAGAAAGTGTTGAGTAACCACCTTCAAGTAGTGAATCAATCTTTTCTCCCTTCTTAAGTCTAGCTATAGCACCGTGCTGCCAATGTATTGGAGATACATCAGATAGGGTACCCTTAAGCATCTTATGTCTACATAATAGAGCATCCTTGCATAGGTCCAATCTCTGGTCTAGTATATTCCAGAACTGTCCCATCTTACCCTTTGACAGGATAGCTATCTGAGGTAGGTTTAGGGATACTACACCTTGATTAAATCTTCCATACCACTTGTAGTTTCCATCCTTGTCAATCCATGGAGACAAGTGCGACCTACAACCCATTGGTGGGAAGGCACAACCAGCATAGTTTTCCTTCATGATTTTAGCACTCTGGTAGTCAGGCACTAGTCTCTTGGCAGTACACTCAGCTGCTAGGCGTGTTATATAGTCATATTTACCACCTTCAAGGCAGTTAGATTCATCTAGTAAGTATACTAGCTTAGGGAAGGCCTCACCTATGTTTTGTCCCTTATAGTTTTTCATACCTTCAAGTCTCTGCTTAATCATTTCCTCACAGATTAGGGCCATCTCTTCTTCGTATTCATTTCCTTCTTCTACTTCTAGGTAGATCGTAGCAAATGGCGCCTGACCATTAGTAGTCATAAGAGTAGATAGCTGGTACCTGATAGTCTGCACACCATCTTTTAGGTCTTTTCTCATCATATCATCAGCTATTTCGTCAGCTAGTTTTTCATCATTGTATTTTTCAAGGTATAGATTGTAAAACTTGTCCCTAGTCCTTCTTAGGTATGGAGCTAGGTGCTTGATACTTATAGACTGTCCACCATACTGGTTACTAGCTACCTGAGCCATGATCTGTGTAGTTACTGTACACGCTGTAGAGAAAGACTTAGGAGACTCAACCATTTTTTCGTTGATTACTGTACCATTATCTAGCATATCCTGTATGTTTACAAGACAGCAGTTGAATATTGGCTGAAGAGTATAGTCCATATCATGCCAATGTATGGCTCCTTCATCATGTGCCTGTACTATATGTGGTGGTATTAGTTTTCTTCTAGCTATGTCCTTAGATACCTCGCCCGCTATAAGGTCTCTCTGAGTAGAGCATATGATGGCATTCTTATTTGAGTTCTCCATCATGACATCCTCATTAGACTTCTTCATAAGGTTAAGTATAGAATCGTCTGTAGTATTTACTTGTCTTTTGAACTGTTGAACTGCCCTATATCCTTCGTAGGCCCTCGCTGTTTCACTGTGATTATAATGGATTAATCTATCATACACATAACCCTCAATTTTATAAATAGTAGGTTCTTCGTCTAGGCTTAAAAAATAGTTTTCACAGTCTCTAGCAACTGCCTCTGCTATGTCTGGGTGATACAATCCACTACCATTTTTCATAGCTTTTTCAACCGCTATCCTTATTTTAGATCTATCAAAATCTACCTTACTACCATCTCTTTTCATTACAAGCATTAATACTCACTCACTTTCCATAATATTTATATCACTTGCATTTAAAACCATATAGCTCTTATAAATGAATTAATAAATAATTGCTGTTTTGCTATATAGAGTATTAAAAACAAGTTTACCATCAAAAAAATAACTTAAAAACTCTACATATAAATTTGTACCCATACCTAGCTGTTTTAATACATACTGCCAAGTTATATTTTCTTGGGGCAATATATCGTTAAAAACAAGAGGCAACACAATATATAGATTTAAAGTCTGCCTAATCTACAATATATTGTACCTTACCCTTAATAAGTATACGTTATTTCACAGGATAAAACAAGTGATTTTTTTCTTCAAAAAGACTTGAAAAAAAATAAAACTTAATTATATAATGTGTAATCTGGTATCAATATAATCATAATATAGGTTAATAAAGTTTCATATACATATGCTACTAAGCTTTTTAAAATGAAGTGGTGAAAAAATATTTGTATATTAGGAGATATCAGCTATATCAACTATATATCGAAATTTAAATACTTGGTTATAAGAATTAGATACAAGATATAGTTGCGTGTCCTGATTTAAAGATCTAGCCACTAGTCCGACTTGCAGATTATATTGTTTAATAGTAAGGGTGTGATAATTGTGATTACAAGGTTAGTATGGTATAATCAATTTAAAATAATATTGAATGGTATTAGGAGGATTATTATGGAGATTTTAGAAAATGAAAAGCAGATATACGATAAGTTAGATTCACTAGGTATTGATTACTCAGTTATAGAGCATGAACCTGTATATACAGCAGCAGACCTTGAATCAATAAAAGACAGGGCTCATGGAGTTCATTGTAAGAACCTATTTTTTAGAAATGCTAAGGGTGACAAATATTATTTGATAAGCTGCACAGATAATGCACAGGTCGATGTAAAGGGGCTTAAGGAAAAGATAGGTTCTACTAGACTATCTTTTGCATCAGCTGAAAGACTGGAGAAGGTCCTAAATCTTCTTCCTGGTTCTGTAAATCCTTTTTCACTTATAAATGACAGGGAGAAGGTGGTTAACTTCTTTATAGAGAAAAAGCTAGTTGGTGAAGACCAGTTAAACTTTCATCCAAATGTAAACCATAAGACAGTGACTATATCATATGCTGGACTTGAAAAATACCTGTCTGACTTGGGTGTTATAATAAATAAAGTTGAACTTTAATAAGCATATATTTTTATAGTAGATAGGCATATGTGGTATATAATGTATTTTAAAAAGAGAGAGACCTTAGGTCTACTCTCTTTTTTTAAGAACAGTTACTATAGTATTCCCATAGATTCTAATGCTTTTAAAGAACCCATTTTTGAATGATCATAAGTCATACCACCCTGGAAGTATACATTATATGGTGGTCTTATAGGTGCATCTGCGCTAAGTTCTATTGATGAGCCTTGGACAAAGGCACCTGCAGCCATGACTACCTCGTCGTCATAGCCTGGCATAGCCCATGGAACAGGTCTTACAAATGAATCAACTGGTGCAGCAGCCTGAACACCCTCACAGAACTTAACAACCTCTTCTCCATTGTGTAGCTGGACTATCTGGATGATGTCACTTCTAGGATCATCATAGGCTGGGTTGACCTTGTAGCCTAGTCTTTCATACAATCTTGCACAGAAGACAGCTCCCATGACTGCCTGTGATACTACATAAGGCGCTATAAACAAGCCCTGTAGGACATTTCTAGTAGTACCAAAAGTCAAGCCACATTCCTTTCCTATACCTGGGCATGTAAGCCTATAGGAAATTAGCTCTATAAGATCTTTTCTACCTACAACATATCCACCAGTAAGTGCAAGTCCACCACCGGGATTTTTGATTAGGGACCCAGCCATGACGTCAACTCCTACATCTGTAGGTTCTAGGGTCTCTAAAAATTCACCATAGCAGTTGTCTATCATTACTATGACATCTGGTTTTACAGATTTAACGGCATCTATGGCCTCTTTTATATCCTCTATAGATAGGGACCTTCTCCATGCATATCCCTTAGACCTCTGCATCATTACAAGCTTAGTTCTATCATTTATAGCTGCCTTTGCACCCTCTATATCAATAGATCCATCTTCTAAGAAGTCTACTTGCTTATATGTTACTCCATATTCAGATAGGTCTCCCTTTTCTTTTCTGATACCTACAACTCCTTGAAGTGTGTCATATGGTGCAGATGTTATAGAAAGTATCTCATCACCAGGTCTTACTATACCTTGGACTGTAAGAGATAGTGCATGGGTACCATTTACTATTTGTGGTCTGACTAGGGCATCTTCAGTATGGAAAACATTTGAGAATATCTCCTCTACCTTTTCCCTACCTATATCATTGTAGCCGTAGCCAGTAGTCCAGTTGAAGTGGTTGTCACTTAGGTGGGCCTTTTGCATGGCATTTAGGACCTTTAACTGGTTGTATTCTCTTATTTCCTTGATTTTTTCAAACTGTGGTTGAATCTCCCTATCCACATCCTTTGATAGTTCAAAAATTTTACCATTTATTCCGTATTCTTTTAGTAGTAATTCTTCTGTTTCCTTTAACATTAAAATCTCCTCTTATTTTATAAAATCTTTTATTGCCTCGATTTGATCATCAAGTTCTGTAACCTTGTCTAAGTCTAACCAAAGGGCGTTTTCATACCTCTTAAACCAGGTAATCTGCCTTTTAGCATATCTCCTAGTTCCCTGCTTTAGTATATCTATGGATTCTTCAAGGGTCATTTTACCATCAAAATACTCTAGGACTTCCTTGTAGCCTATCCCCTTCATAGACTGCATCTGACTAGTATAACCCATTTGGTGTAGTCCCTTGACCTCATCTAGTAGTCCCATGTCAAACATCATATCAACTCTCTGGTTTATCCTATCATATAAGATGCTCCTATCCCTGTTTAAGACGATTATTTTGGCATCAAATTTTGGGTTGTATTTTAGATCATTTGAAAAGTCTCCCATTTCTCCACCTGTCTTGTATACCTCGATGGCCCTGATGACCCTCTTAGTGTTGTTGGGGTGGATTCTTTTGGCTGCTTCAGGTGATAGGTCTTGAAGAAGCCTATAAAGGTAGTCTTTTCCCTTGTCATTTAGTATTTCTTCTAGCTCTTTTCTAACGCTAGGGTCTGAATTTGTGCCTCCAAAGTCCATATCGTAAACTAGAGAATTTAGGTATAGTCCTGTACCACCAGTAACTATTGCCAGCTTTCCCCTCTTGTGTATGTCACTTATGATTTGACTTGCCATATCATGAAAGTCTGCAACTGAAAAATCCTCATCTGGATCTACTACATCTATCATATGGTGGACTACTGAGTCCATCTCTTCTTGGCTTATCTTGGCACTGCCTATGTCCATTTTTCTGTATATTTGCATGGAGTCTGCCGATATTATTTCACCACCTAAGACCTTTGAAAGCTCGATAGATAGAGCTGTTTTTCCGACTGCTGTAGGCCCAGTGAGTATAAGTATTGGTATTTTATCCGTCATTCCTACATCCTCCTCTTAAATAGCTTTTCTATTTCATATCTTGTCATCTTGACCATAGTAGGTCTACCGTGTGGGCAAGTGTAAGGGTTAGAGCATTCCTCAAGTTGTCCTATAAGGTGCTTGGCCTCTTCAATCGAAATCTTGTCATTTCCCTTTATGGCCGACTTACAAGCTATTTCTGCTATTTCGTCATACTTTGTGTCGTATATATTATCTATTTTACCTAGACCGTCTATTAGTTCATAGATAAACCTCTTTGACTCTGGCTCACCAAATGTATTAGGCAGTCCCCTAATTGATATTGACCTATGTCCAAACTCCTCAACAAGGAAGCCAAAGCTAGAGAATACATCTATATTTTTTCTGACAGTATCCATGTCATTGGCATCAAGATCCATAATTATAGGATCAATTAGCATCTGGACTGATATGTCATTGGCCTTGTACTTTGACATATACATTTCAAATCTGACTCTTTCATGGGCTGCGTGCTGGTCTAACATTATCATATCGTCATTTTTACTGAAGATTATATAAGTGTCAAAAATTATACCTATAAACTTTAATCCAATAAAATCCGGATTTCTATCAGGACTCTCCTCTATAAAACTAGGCTGTTGGTATTCGCTGATTTGTATATTTTTGTCCTGTATATACTTGTTATTTATATACCTGTCTTGTACCTTCTTATCTTGTATGCCACCATTGTTTATATCACTTAACCTTATAGGTGTCTGTATCATATCAGCTTGGCCTCTTGGAGACTCGTTAGTATTTTGATTGCTACAAGAATTACTAACGTCTTCTCTAATAGCAGTGCTTGTAAGGTTATTTTCCACCTCTTGGGGTGAATATGAAAAAGAGTTAAAACCAGCAAAGGAGTTTTTATTATAGAGGTCTTTATCCCTACTATTATTCTTGTATCTTCCAACCAAACTAGACTTTAGGAGTATACCTCTTACAAAGTCCGAAAGTTCGTTTAGTATTTCCTCTTCTTGGTCAAACTTGACCTCTAACTTGCTAGGATGGATATTTACATCTACCTTGGCAGGGTCAACACTTATGTTTACAAAATATATAGGATACTTGTTGATCGGTATTATAGCCTTGTAGGCATCGTTTATTTTCTTGCTTATATTGGGGCTCTTGATATATCTACCGTTTATATATAGGTGCTGGTGGTTTCTGTTGCCCCTGTATATATTGTTATTGCCTAGGTAGCCACTTATGCTAAAGTATTTTGACCTATAGTCTATCTCAATTAGGTTTTCAGATATATCACGTCCGTAAATCATCCTAATAGCGTTTATGATAGACCCATCTCCTAGGGTTTCATAGATGGTTTTAGAATTATTTATATACTTTATTTTTATAGAAGGGTTACCTATGGCTATCTTGTTTACGATATCTGTTATGGCCTGGGCTTCAGCTTGGTTTGACTTTAGAAATTTCCTTCTCGCAGGTGTATTGAAAAACAAGTCCCTTACAGATATTTGCGTACCCCTATTGGCACTTGTAGCTTCTTTTTCTCTTATCTTACCTCCATCTAAGACAATCCTAAGACCAATTAGGGCTTCTTCTGTTTTTGTAAGCATCTCAAGTTTTGAAACAGCAGCTATTGATGCAAGGGCCTCACCCCTAAATCCTAAGGATTCAAGAGATGATAGGTCTTCTACTGTGTTTATCTTACTTGTAGCGTGCCTCAAAAAAGCCTTGTTTACATCATCTTTGTCTATGCCCGAACCATTATCCACTATCCTAATTAGGCCTTTCCCTCCGTTTTCTATCTCTATGCTTATATATGATGATCCTGCATCTATTGAGTTTTCGACCAACTCCTTGATTATTGAAGAGGGTCTTTCAACGACTTCACCAGCCGCTATCTTATTGATGGTTGAATCATCTAGTATATTTATTTTTGCCATAAGACCTCCTTACTTTGTTTTTACTTTATCTTTTTAGCCTTGTCTTGTAGCTGATATAATATATTCATCAGCTGTAATGGCGTTGTGTTCATCATATCTATATTCTTTATCTCGCTGATTATATCCTTATATGGAGATAGGTCTATTTGTTCATCCATAGGAATATTTTTCTTTGATTCTCTTTCAAGTACAAAATCAAAACTAAGCTGGCGGATTTCTTCTTCATTTTCTTCTTTAGGATATATACCAGTAGCTTGAGATATTGACTCTGAGTTATTTAGGTGATTTTTTTCTAGGTCTTTTAAGATAGAGTCTGCCCTTTTTATCAGGTCATCTGGCAACTTGGCAAGTTTGGCAACATAAATACCATAACTCCTATCAGCTGCACGGTCTACTATCTTCCTTAAAAATATAATGTCATCTCCATCTTCTTTTACATCCACAGAGTAGTTCTTAATATTGTCATAGGTGTTCTCAAGGTCTGTTAGCTCATGGTAGTGAGTTGCAAAAAGAGTCTTGGCCCCTATCCTATCATGTATATATTCTACTATGGACCAAGCAAGGGATATACCATCATATGTAGATGTACCCCTACCGACCTCGTCAAGGATTATAAGAGAGTATTTTGTTGCATTTTTTAGTATCTGGCTGACCTCATCCATCTCTACCATAAATGTCGACTGGCCTTGTGATAGGTCATCGCTAGCCCCTACCCTAGTAAATATCCTATCTAGGATTGGTATCCTTGCTGATGATGCAGGTACAAATGAACCTATATGGGCCATTAAACATATAAGGGCAGTCTGTCTCATATATGTGGACTTACCGGACATATTTGGCCCTGTAATTATATGAATCTTGTTGTTGTCATTCATGGATGTGTTGTTTGCTATAAAGTTTTCTTGCCCCATTATTTGCTCAATAACAGGGTGCCTACCATCTATTATTTCAAGTTGACCTGATTCTGTTACATAAGGTCTTGAATAAGAGTTTTTGTTGGCTATGATTGCATTTGAAACATATACGTCAAGCTCAGCTATGGTTTTGGCAACAACTTGAATCCTGTCTATATTATCGTAAATCGTGTTTCTAATATCCTTGAAAATAGAGTACTCTAGGCTCTTTATCTTGTCTTCTGCATTTATTATCTTGTCCTCAACTTCTTTTAGTTCAGGAGTTATAAATCTCTCAGCATTGACCAAGGTCTGCTTTCTGATATATGAATCATCAAGGTCTAACTGGACTAGGGCTGCCTTAGTTATCTCTATATAGTAGCCGAATACCTTGTTGTATCCTATCTTAAGGGTCTTGGCTCCAGTTCTTTCTTTTTCTCTTTTTTCTATGTCCTTGATTATACTAGACCCGTTGTTGTATATGTCCCTAAGTTCATAGAGGTCCTTTGAATACTGGCTCTTAATGATATTTCCCTCCTTAAGGCCCTGGTTTGGTTCCTCGAGAATTGACTCATCTATTAGCCTGTATATATCGTACAGGCAGTCTATTGAAGACTTGAACTTGTCTAAAGCAGGTGAATCTGAGTTTGCTATTGTAGTCACTATCTCTGGTAGCTTGGCTATAGAGTTCTTAAGGTTTATCAGGTCCTTAGGATTGACCTTATCATAGGCTACCTTTGCACATATCCTCTCCAAATCGTATATTCTTTCAAGACTTTCTCTTAGATTTTCCCTCAGGTTAAAATCACTCAAAATAGCCTCAGTTATATCTAGTCTCCTATTGATAAGGTCTACATTCATTAGGGGTTGCTCGATAAATTTTCTGAGCATTCTTGCCCCCATAGGAGTAGATGTAGAGTCTATAACCTGTAGTAGAGATCCCTTTTTATTGGAGCTTCTAATAGTCTTTGTAAGTTCAAGATTTACCCTTGTAAATAGGTCAAGTACCATGTAGTCATTTGATTTGTATACATTTATCCTATTTATATTATTAGAAGATATCATCTGTGTATTTCTTATATAGTTTAGGACTATTGACAATGAAGATTCCATAGGGTGATTATTAAATATCATATTTTTTTCTAGGTAGGACCTATCAAAAATATCATTTAGGATATTCTTGTCCAGCAAGTCTTTATCAAAATCTTCATTCAAATAAATATTGGCAATTGCTGCCAAGGACCTAATAGAGTCCAAAAACTCAGGTCTATTTGTAATCAGTTCTTTGGGACCTACCTTGGCTATTTCATCCTTCACTTTTTTAGGATCTATCATTGTTGTATTTAGTTCACCAGTTGATATATCAGTATATGATATAGAGGCTGCATCATTCCCAAAGTATACTGCCATCAAATAGTTATTTGAAGTGTTTTCAAGACTGTCCTCTTCAAGCAATGTGCCCGGAGTAACTACCTTCACGACCTCTCTTTTTACTAGACCCTTGGCAGTAGAGGGATCTTCTACCTGTTCGCCTATAGCTACCTTGTAACCTGCTTGGATCAATCTTGTAAGATAGGATGACACTGAGTGGTAGGGAACACCACACATAGGAGCCCTTTCTTCTAGACCACATGCCTTTCCAGTAAGGGTGATATCTAGTACCTTAGATGCCAAAAGTGCATCATCAAAAAACATTTCATAAAAATCGCCTAATCTATAAAATAATATACAATCCTTGTATTCTTCTTTTGTATCTAAATAATGCTTCATCATAGGGGAAAGCTTTGACTTATCTATTTCCATATATACCTCCAATACGCTTGTAATTATGATTTCATTACATAATCTCTAATATATTATTATAACACAAAATTCATTTATATAAAAAGAACCCAGCCAATTATTGACTAGGTTCTCAAGAATATTTCTTATGTAAGTAAGGATAGTATTTCGGATTTTAGACTTGCTCTTTTTTCTGGATTGTTTTTGCTTATTTCATCCACTGTAAATTCTTTTTTAACCATGGCTGGTTTAGTAGATAGAACATATATCCTATCTGATAGGCTGATAGCTTCATCAATATCATGGGTTATAAGCAAAATAGTCGAATTCATCTTTTTTCTAACTCCTGAAAACCAATCTATAAGAGATGCCTTAGTGATTGAGTCCAGGGCGCCAAAGGGTTCATCAAGTAACATTATATCTCTAGAGCATACATAGGTCCTCAAAAAATTAGCCCTCTGCTTCATACCACCAGACAATTGTCTTGGATAGCTTAACTCATATCCCTTAAGGTCAAATATATCGAAATAGTTTTCTACCTCTTGTCTGGCCTTGACCTTTGACATACCGGACAATACTAGGGGTAGGGACACATTGTCTATGATAGTCTTGTAGGGTAATAGGAGATCCTTTTGATACATATAGCCAAGGTGGCCATTTACATATACCTCACCATTATCCTTTTCTTCTATTCCGCTTATTATATTGAATATAGTAGACTTGCCACAACCACTTGGTCCGACAATAGATACCAATTCACCCTTGTTTAGGACTATATTTATGTCTTTTAGTATGGGTTCACCAAGATAGAATTTATCTAAATTTTTGAGATATATCTTATTTTTCTGCTGGTAAGAACTCATTAGTATACGCCTCTTTAACATTTAAGTCTTTCTTTATAAGACCATTAGATTTCATGAAATCAGCATAACCCTTCCAAGTTTCGTCCTTCATCTGTCCCCATACTGGAGCATCATCCTTGTACTTAGATGCTAAGAATTCCTGGCTCTTTTCTACTAGTGTCTTGTCTAGCTCTGGAACTGCCTTTGATAGGATAGCTGCAGAGTCCTTTGGATTTTTTATAGCAAAATCGTATCCCTTGGCAGTGGCTTGCATAAATTTCTTTACTAGGTCTGAATCTTCATCTATTATCTTTTTGCTAGTTATTATAATAGGTGTATAGTAGTCAAGCTTAGGATCAATATCCTTTATCGGTATGTAGTTTAGGTCTTCCTTAAGTATTTTTGATTTTACAACATCCCAACCTTCAAATACCCATGCAAAGTCTATGTTCTTTTTAGTAGCAGTAAAGAAGTCATCCTGACCTATATCAACTCTTTTAAGTTTGCTAAAGTCTGATCCATTTTTTTCCATAGCAAGTTTTATTATAGCTTCTTCAGACGGAGAACCCCAACCTCCATAAGTCTTTCCTTCAAAGTCCTTAGGTGACTTGATGTTCTTGGCTACTGGAGATGCAAAGCCTGATGTGTTGTGCTGAATAATAGCAGCTATTGCCTTTATTGGAAGAGGATCTTTTTCCTGTGTAAGAGCATATGTCACATCTTCCTGGTAAGATATACCAAACTGTGCTTGGTTTGTTGCAACTACAGTAGTTGAACCACTATCTGATGGCTGAACAATATTTAAGTCTATGCCCATTTCCTTGTAGTAACCCTTTTCTTTTGCTACATAGATACCAGTGTGATTAGTATTAGGTGCATAGTCCAATACTAGTGTAACCTTTTTAAGCTTATCAGATTTTTCATCTGCCTTTTTGCCAGAACCACTGCATCCTGACAGTATTCCTAGGGATAATGCCCCTACCAGAGTAAGTGATAATAATTTCTTTATTTTCATGTTTACCTCCTGTTCTTAAAATATAGATTTTTTAATAAAGTAATAATACCAACAAAAATCAAACTGAATATTACTACTAAAATTGTACATGCAAATACCTTGTCCAAGGCATATGAAGATTTTGCTCTGACCATATAGACTCCAAGTCCTATGCTACCTCCAAGCCATTCTGCAACTGTTGCTGCTACAAAAGCATAGGTTGAAGATATGGTTAGACCAGTGAAGAATTTGTCCATAGACATAGGGAACTTTAGGTGAATAAAGGTATTAATCTTGCTTGATTTCATTACCTTAAATAAATTTAAGTAGTCTCTGTCAATTGACTCTATCCCAGCCATAAAGTTGATAAGGACAGGAAAGAAACAAGTCAATACAACACACAATACCTTAGACTTGATTCCAAAACCAAACCATATAACCAATAAAGGTGCTATTGTAATCGTAGGTATCATCTGAGTTATATACATTATTGGATAAAAACATTTTTTTATAATTGGAATAAAATCCATAAGTATACCCACAAATAGGGCAAACACAATTGAAATCAAAAAACCAATTATAGTCTCTTCAAGTGTTACCATTGAATGCATAAATAAAAGCCTGTAATCATCCCTAAATTCGAGTCCTATATCACTAGGCTTTGGCAGTATGTATGATGGCACACTCATTTTAACGCAAATTAACTCCCACACAAACAATAGGCCTATAAAGGTAATTATGGGATAGAATAATGTCGACTTATATAAGAACCTATCTTTACTAAGATTCTTAGCTTTACTATCTGTGATGTTGTAGTTTTTCATCAATTGTTATACCACCTTTTTTCTGGTCAACTCTTACGATTGTAATTACTCTTTCACATCCCAATTCAAAAGGTAAAAGGTGGATTTTTTTAGAAAGTTCGAATACATCATCTAAATCCCCCTCTATAGTGGTAGAGTTGGCTCCTATTTCATACTTAAGACCACTTTTCTTAGCAAGTTCTATACACTCGTCTACTATTTTGTACATTTCCTCTTCACAACCATATGGACGCAAAGGCATTACGGCTATATCTGCTATCACCATATCTAATATCTCCTTGTATTTTATTGATAAGCTAAAAAAAAGTCCCCGTGCTGGAGACTTTTATAAACTCCGGCATTATCCAAAGTCTTATGGGTCGAATATTTATTCCTCTCAGCAACCGCTCCCCTTACATTCAGTTTATCTATTATAATTATATCACAGAATTACAAAAATTAATCATTATTTTCATTTTAACGAATTAAGTTATATACTGATAAATCTACCACATAAATAAATCTAGTACATAAAATCAGAGCATCTCTACGAAATTTCTTACCATATTTGCTGTTATACCCCAGATAATAAATTCTTCATACTCATAAAAAGGTATATCATAATACAGAGTAGGCCATGAATAGGACTCTTCTCCCTTTAGTGGTATATTTAGCCTTTCTAGTAGTCCTGATAGCTCTAATTTTTCGTCTGGAACAATTACAGATGCATTCTTAAATACAAGAGGCTTTTGGTCCTTGAAAAATGATATTGGCACTGTGAATAGTCGCTCTACTTCATCATTTGATATTGAAAGATCAATATTTTTATCTATCCTAGCAAGGTAACAGTGTATTAGACCTCTAGTAGGAGTTGCATATTCAAATATCCTAGATATAATCTCTAGCTGGGATTCTTCTGCCTCAATTTCCTCGCAAAATTCCCTAATTGCAGCGGCCCTTGACTCTTCATCTTTTTCTACCCTTCCACCCGGAAAAGATACCTCGCCAGGTTGGTGCTTTAGCTTAGAATTCCTAAGTTCAAAGAGTATATGGTCTTCACCAGTAATTTCTATAACTGGCAATACGACTGAAGAGTGCATCTGGTAGGTTGGGCTTAGAATCTTAGTCCCTACATTTTTAAACTTGTCTATATCATACATGTCAAAACCTCCTACTAAAATCTTAGGGGCTAGACCAAATGGTCAGCCCCTGTAAAGTCTTTTATTAAATTGCTATTTAAAAAAATTACTTAGATGATTGTTTTTTTGCCCTTATTAAGGTACTCTTTGATATGCCAGTCATCTCTTCTACTTTTTTGTAAGAATATGAATTAAGCATTTCGACTGCTTGGTTTATTTGTTCATCAGTGTACTTCTTTGGTCTACCCTCTCTAAATCCACTAGTTTTCTTGGCCTTATTCTTACCAGACTGTATCCTTTCCACAAGAAGGGCTTTTTCAAACTCATTTATAGCAAGGATTGTATCGTAGAGAATTTTACCCAAGACTGAAGAATCGAAAAGACCGATATTCAATATATGGATATTTATGCCTCTAGACCTAAGATCCCTAATTATCTCAAAGGTATCACCAATAGATGTAGCAAACCTATCTAACCTGGTAACTACTATAGTGTCATCTGCCTTAAGACTCTTAAGAAGCTTGTCAAACTCAGGTTTTGTGTTCATATCTAGAGAAGTTTCCTTTAAAATATTACAACCATAGTACCTGTCTGTTATTAAATTCTCTTGTTCCTCTAGATAGCCCGACTCTATTTGTTTTGCAGTCGTTGCTCTACAATAACCATATATCAAGTCCAACACCTCCTGATGTTTCATAACTTATAACTAAATTCTAAAAACTTACATATAATAAATCCAGTAAAAAAATGGAAAAATATCCCTTAGCACACACGTTCTTACAAGATGTATTATATCACAGGTGGGCGTCCAAAAACAATAACTAATGTTCAAAAATTTAAAAATATTTTTGGTAACTAGATATGACTGATAAAAAGACCTAAAGGACTTTATGACAACTATTTATTGGTATAAACTATAATTTATGAATACAATTTACAAATCAATTAATGGATTTTTATATTTTTCTGTCTAAAGTATTCATTTTATATATTAAAAAGTCATATATAAGTCACGGTATCAAAATGCAACTTATATATGACACTATTAATTTGATTAATTTTTCTTATTCTACTTTATTGCTATTGCTGAACTATCTTATTAAGTAGTCCCTGAATTTCTTCGCTCTCAATAAAGTCATCGAAGTTCATCTTTCTATCAAGTATTCCATTTTCACCTATAAATATTATTCTATTTGCTATAGAGTCTATAAACTGGTGGTCATGAGATGTGAATAGTAGAACTCCTGTAAAGTTTTCTAGGGCCTTATTGACTGATGTTATAGATTCAAGGTCAAGGTGGTTTGTCGGATCATCTAGCAATAGTACATTTGCATTTGATAGCATTAGCTTGGATAATAGACACCTAACCTTCTCTCCTCCACTTAGGACATTGGCTTCTTTTAGGGCTTCATCACCTGAAAATAACATCCTACCCAAAAATCCTCTTATATAAGACTCACTCTTTTCTTCTGAATACTGTCTTAGCCAGTCAACTAGTGAATAACTACAGTCATCGAAAAAGTTATTGTGGTTCTTTGGCATATAGTCCTGTGATGTAGTTACACCCCACTTGAATTCACCTTCAAAGTCTGTATCATTTTCAGTAAGTATGTTGAATAGGGCTGTTGCTGCCATATCATCACCCATAAACACTACCTTGTCTTCGTTGTCTAGTCTAAATGATATATTATCTAATATCTTTACACCGTCAACAACCTTAGTTATGTTCTTTACTTCTAGTACTTCATTTCCAATTTCTCTTTCAGGCTTGAAAGCTACGTATGGATACTTACGTCTAGAAGGCTGTATTTCCTCTATATTCAACTTGTCTAACTGCTTCTTTCTAGATGTAGCCTGCTTGGCCTTAGAAGCGTTAGAAGAGAACCTAGCGATAAATTCCTTTAGCTGGGCTATCTTTTCTTCGTTCTTTTTGTTCTGGTCCTTCATAAGCTGAAGTGCTAGCTGGCTTGATTCATACCAGAAGTCATAGTTACCAGTATATAACTGGATTTTACCAAAGTCTACGTCAACTATGTGAGTACATATAGTATTTAGGAAATGTCTATCGTGGGATACAACTATTACTATAGTGTCATCTAGACCTATAATAAACTCATTTAACCACTTTATAGAAGCGTAGTCAAGGTGGTTAGTAGGCTCATCCAGTAGTAGTATCTCTGGGTTACCAAATAGGGACTGGGCAAGTAATACCTTAACCTTGTCTGAACCTGTCATTTCGTTCATTAGGCTATAGTGGAATTCCTTGTCTATACCTAGTCCCATAAGAATCTTTTCTGCATTTGTCTCAGCATCCCAACCGTCTAACTCAGCGAATTCTCCTTCAAGTTCTGCTGCCTTTATACCATCTTCATCAGAAAAATCTTCCTTCATGTATAGGGCATCTTTTTCCTTCATGATAGTCCAAAGTCTCTCATGTCCCATTATAACTGTATCTAGTACAGTAAACTCATCATATTTAAAGTGGTCCTGCTGTAATACAGACATTCTTTCTTTTTCTGTTATGGATACACTACCTGTATTTGGCTCTATCTCCCCTGATAAAATCTTAAGGAAGGTAGATTTACCAGCTCCGTTGGCTCCTATGATACCGTAGCAATTTCCCTTTGTAAACTTCAGGTTTACTTCTTTATATAGTTCCTTGTCTCCATATCTAAGACCTACATCTGTTACTTGTAACATATTAATTTCCTTTCTATTCTTGTTTATAATCTCTTTTAATCTTATTTAACGTTCGTGTTTTGCCTGAAACACACTGCCTCTATTATACCATACAGGACCAATTTAAATCTAGTCCAATAGGCTATTAATAATATAAAATACAAAAATATTGTTTATATATAGTATAAAAATAAAAGGCCTAAAATATTAAAACATATCTTAGACCCTTGTACTTATTTCTTATTTTTAATAGATGCTATCCTACATAAACATCAGCTTTGCAGCAAATAATATAGCAAGTATAATCATTACCCAAGATACATGCTCCCTATCTTCCTTCTTAGAGAATAGGTTGTATAGTAGGTTGATTACTACATATGAAAGTATACCTATTGTAAGACCGTCACCTATTGAGTATGTAAGTGGCATTGCTACAACTGTTATAAATGCTGGTAGACCTTCAGTTACATTGTGTATATCTATATTGTGTAGTGAAGATATCATCAAAAATCCAACATATATTAAGGCTGGAGCTGTTGCGCAAGCAGGTATTGCAATAAATATTGGAGAGAAGAACATAGCTAGTAGGAAAAGAACTCCTGTAGTTATAGCTGTATATCCTGTCCTACCTCCCGCAAGAACACCAGTAGATGATTCAACGTATGTAGTAACTGTAGAAACACCTAGTAAAGCACCTATAGTAGTTGCTATAGAGTCAGAAAGAAGGGCTCTACCTACATTTGGAACCTTGCCCTCTTCATCTAGCATATTAGCCTTAGAACAAACACCTACAAGTGTACCAACTGTATCGAAGAAGTCAACGAATAGTAGTGTACAAACAACAACTAGGAAATTACCTATGTGGTTTGGATGTGCTAAGAATGAAAAGTCTACCTTACCAGCTATTGGATTTATAGACTCGTACTTAAATACACCTGCTGGAAGGTATATACCAAGCTTTGTAGCTGTTTCTGGATTTATAAGTGCATAGCCCCATGCTAGGAATGAAGAAACAACTATTCCAGCAAGGATAGCCCCCTTTATATTTTTCTTATCAAAAATTCCTATTACTAAAAGACCTACAAAAGCGAATATTACAGTAGGGCTTATATGACCCATGCTTACTAGTGTTGCTTCATTGGCAACTATAAAACCACTACCCTTAAGACCTATAAATGCTATAAAGATACCTATACCTGCAGTAACAGCATGCTTCATATTAAGTGGAATTGAGTTAACAACCGCCTCACGAACCTTGAATAGTGTCAAGAATATAAATATAATACCTTCTACAAATACTGCTGAAAGTGCAATTTCCCAAGAAACTCCACCCTTTAATACTACTGTGTATGCAAAGAATGCATTTAGTCCCATACCTGAAGCTAGGGCAAATGGTAGATTGGCTATAAAGCCCATCAAGAAACAACCTAGGGCTGCTGCTATACACGTACCTGTTACTAGGGCACCTGCATCCATACCAGTCGCTGCTAGTGTGCTTGGGTTAACGGCTATGATATAAGCCATTGTCAAAAATGTTGTGATACCAGCTACAATTTCTCTTCTCATATTAACATTCTTTTCTGCTAATAGAGGAAATAGTTTCTGAATACCAGTCAATTCGTTAGTCGAATTCATTGAATACCTCCTATATGTAATCATTATTTGACTTATTGTAAGCCTTTATATCCACTATAAAAACAGTAGAGTTTTCCTTACAATAGATGTCATACCTGCAGCCTTGCTTTTTTAATAGTTCTGAAACAAGGTAAAGGCCAAGGCCGCTACTACCAGTATCCTTGTTTCTTGATGAATCGACCCTATAAAAGGGTTAGAACACATTCTTTGTTTTATCATCATGGATTGTAACACCTGTATTCTCCACTATAAAGCGTATATATGTAGGTGAAAAAACTTTCTTATATTCGTATACTGATATTAATTTTTAGAATATTTTTTCAAGTGTATAACCTATACCCTTCACAGTTCTTATATAAGGAATCTTTAATTTTTTGCGTATGTTCTTGATGTGAGCATCGACAATCCTTGTATCTCCGTAGTAATCATACCCCCATATTTGATCTAAGAGACTCTCTCTTGTTATTATTTGCGGATACTTTTCTATCAGTGTTTTTAGGATGTTAAATTCCTTAAGTGTAAGTTCTACTGTATTTCCATCAATACTTATTGAATATGTATCTAAATCTAGATGCATCTTGTCAAAAACTATGCTATTAGTTGGTGAAGTCTCAGAAGTTCTTTTAAGAACAGCCTCTACTTTCTTAACTAGTAGGTTAAATGAAAATGGTTTTGTTATATAGTCGTCACAACCCAGTTCATATCCTTTTAGTTGGTCATTCTCAGCATTGAGGGCCGACATAAAAATTATAGGGACCTTAGATGTATTTCTAATCATTTTGCATGTAGTATAGCCGTCTAAATTGGGCATCATAATATCCAAGAGTATCAAATCGTAGCCTAGGTTATCCCTAAATAACTTAATGCCTTCTACTCCATTATTGGCGCAATCTACACTATAGTCATTCGCTGTGAAAAACTCAGCTAGAAGATCCTGAATACTCAGGTCATCATCTATAATCAGTATTCTATGTTGATGCATTATATCTCTCCTTAAAAATTAATCTCAGTTATTAAAAATATACATCAATTATATCATAATTTTTAACTAATATCAAAATAGCTTGTTGCAAAAGTACGAATATTTTTATTAGAATATAATTATAACATTCAGATTGGTAATTTGGCAAGTGGATTTTTATAAAGAATTTTAGGTTTTAAGTAGATTAACTGTGATTGCTAGTATATAATAGTAGTAGATAAAAAATATTAGGAGGCGACTTATGCAGCATATTGTAATGTTAAAGTTTGATAAAAAACAGGACGAATCTACACTTGGACCAATAGTTTCATCTATATATGATCAGTTGAGAGATGAATATAAGGTTATAGATTCTTATAAGTACCATACAAACTGTCTTGACCTAGATCCTAACATGGACTTAGTAATATTTGTGAATATCCCTAAGGGACAAGAATTGTCAAAGTATATAAAACACCCTCGTCATGTAGACTTTCTAAACAAGATGAAGGAAATTGGCCTAGCATCAAAAGCGGCTATAGATATTGAGATATAAATAGAGGAATATAAGAAAAGAACTGGCACATACCAGTTCTTTTCTTATATCTAAATCTTAATTAAAATGAAAAAGGCTTAATTGAAAGTCTTAAAACTCCTAAGTCTTAGGGCATTTGTAACAACGCTAACAGAAGACATACTCATTGCCGCAGCGGCTATCATAGGATTTAAAAGCGGCCCTCCAAATATATGAGCAATACCTGCTGCAAATGGAATTCCTAAGATATTATATATAAAGGCCCAACCTAAATTTTGCTTAATATTTTTAATGGTTTCCCTACTCAACTTTATCGCATTGGCTACATCGCTTGGGTCATTTTTCATAAGGACTATATCGGCTGATTCAATGGCCACATCTGTACCATTACCTATAGCTATTCCAACATCCGATACTGCCAGTGCTGGAGCATCATTTATGCCATCACCTACCATTGCAACAAATTCACCGGTCCCTTGTAGCTCTTTTACAACATCTGATTTTTCAGAAGGCAATACCTGTGCATACACCTTGTCGATACCAACTTGTGAGGCGATTGCCATAGCTGTATCCCTGTTATCCCCAGTAATCATAGCAACTTTTATTCCCATAGAGTGTAAAAGATCTACAGCTCTCTTGCTGGTATCCTTTATCGTATCTGAAACGTATATTACAGCTGCAAGATCATCATTTATAGCCAAAAACATAGGTGTCTTTCCTTGCTTGGCTAGTATATTTGAATTTTTTAATATATCTGAATCTATATCAAGACCCTCCATTAGTTTTATGTTGCCTAGCATGACTCTGTCTCCAGCAATTCTAGCCCTTATACCCATACCAGTTATGCTATCAAAATCTTCTATTTTTTCTATATCGACATTCATAGACTTGGCTTTGGTCATAATAGCTTCGGCCAAAGGATGTTCTGATTTATTTTCTAGTGAGGCCGCTATTCTTATAATGTCATTTTCACAATAGGCCTTGTTTACTATGCCTATATCAGTAACCACCGGCTGTCCATATGTTATTGTACCGGTTTTGTCAAATGCAACCATACTTATCTTATGGGCAGACTCTAGTGAATCTCCACCCTTTATAAGCATACCATTCTCTGCCCCCCTACCAGTACCGACCATTATAGCTGTAGGTGTAGCAAGTCCAAGTGCACATGGACAAGCTATTACAAGAACCGATATAAATATTGTAAGGGAAAATTCAAATGTCTCTTGTCCAATAAAATACCAGCCTAATCCTGAAATAAGGGCTATCGTCATAACAAATGGCACAAATATTCCAGACACCTTGTCTGCCAAGCTGGCTATTGGAGCTTTCTTGCCTTGGGCTTCTTCAACGAGTCTTATTATCTGAGAAAGGCTAGTGTCCCTACCTACCCTCTCTGCCACAAATTTAATATAGCCATTTTTGTTTATACTGGCTCCAACCACCCTATCTCCAATAGACTTTTCTACTGGTATTGACTCTCCTGTCAACATTGATTCATCAACCGAGCTCTTGCCTTCGATTACTCTACCGTCTACAGGTATCTTGGCACCCGGTTTTACTATTATTATATCTCCAACTATAACATCTTCCATAGCAACTTCTTTTTCTATGCCGTCTACTTCTATTATGGCTGTCTTGGCTTGGAGCTGTATCAGTGACTTGATGGCTTGGTTGGTCTTGTTTTTGGATCTTGTCTCAAGGTGCTTGCCCAGCATTATAAGGGCTATTATCATTGCGGATGATTCAAAGTACAAGGGCAAATGGTGCCCATTGTCCATGATAGCCATTGTAAATGAAGGGTCAAGCCACATCTTTATCGTATTATACACGGAAAATAAAAAGGCAGCTGTTGTCGATACCGCCACTAGAGAATCCATATTAGGATTTTTCTTAAATAGTGATGAGTATCCGTTTGTGTAGAACTTCTTACCTGCAATCATAACAGGTATGACAAGCAATAATTGCAGTATTGAATGATTCATTGGGCTGTGGTGTGGAGATATTATTTTTGGCAACCTAATACCCATCATAGGCCCCATAGAAATAGTAAACAGGATGGCTGCAAGGGTAATTGCCACTGTAAAATTCAACCTACTGGTATTTTCTCCAGCATCATTAAGAGCCTCTTCGTTAGTAACAAGTTTAAAACCTGCCCCTTCTATGGATTTTTTCATATCTTCAAGACTACACAGGTCTGGATTATATACTACACACGCCTTTTCTGTAGCTATATTGACGCTTGCACTAGTGATACCTGATGTCTTATTCAAAGATCTTTCAGCAGCCTTAGAACAAGCAGCACAAGACATCCCCTTTACATAGAAATCTATCTCTCTAGTAGGACTAGTGTCTGTAGAAACTGTATCTTTATTCGTGTATTTACCCAGGCTTTTGTTTCCATACCTGTCATTTTCTATGACATTATCATTGTTTTTATCTATATATTTATCGCTTTTATTAAATTCTGTCATTGTATACCTCCTATATTTCCTACAATAAGTATACCCCTCATAGGTATTTTTATCAAGTAGAGAATGATTATTTATTTAAAAATACCCCTCTTATATTTATTCAACTATATACTTAATCGTCTGCATAAATAAAGACTTAAAAATTTAGGCAAATATCTACTTGAATAGCAATTCAACTAAATTTTAAAACATCTATCCATATAGCTAACAATAGTCTGCAAACGATTGAAATAATAGAAGAAGTATCTTATAATATAGCTTATAAGAAATTATTTTTTATTTATACTAAATTATCACAGGAGGATAAGCAGGATATTAGTCTTGCTTGAATTAAAATGAGTAAATCAACAAAATATCTGCTATATTTTATAGCTATGTTCTCTGCTTTTTCTGCAGTTGGAACCCTAATATCAAGTATGATAGGTGGTCATGATGTCCCATGGAAAATAGTAATAGGTGGACTTGCTTGCGGCTTTATACTTACCTATCTTGTAAGGTCTTATGACAATGACAAGGATGATTTTATGCCAAAGAAATAAAATACTTAATTTTTCAAATTATATAAGGGCATTTTACTAGCTTTTACAATTAAAATTAAGAATGACAATTAAATATTTATACGAGATTGTATGTACAAAACGCTCCATTTTTGATATACTTATAAAGTTGACTAATTTTAATAATACAAGACTAAGATCTAGTAATATATACCAGGTTGGTTTAGTAACATAAATAAAAAGAAGGAGCGTTTTTTGTGAGTTTAGAACATAACATTATCAATATTGCGGTTATCGCGCATGTCGATGCCGGAAAATCTACCCTAGTAGATGCATTTTTAAATCAGAGTGGTGTCTTTAGAGACAACGAAGTAGTAAAAGACTGTGTCATGGACAGTAATGACCTAGAACAGGAAAGAGGAATCACAATATATTCTAAGAACTGTTCAATCAGACATGACAAGTATAAGATAAATATAGTGGATACACCAGGCCATAGTGACTTCTCTTCTGAAGTTGAGCGTGTACTTAAAACAGTTGATACAGTAATCCTACTTGTAGATGCTACAGAAGGACCAATGCCTCAGACAAGATTTGTTCTTCAGAAGTCTCTAGAACAGGGCCTAAAACCTATCCTATTTATAAATAAGATAGACAAGAAGGACCAGAGGGCTGAAGAGGTTGTAAACGAGGTATTCGACCTATTTGTAGAGCTAAATGCTACAGATGAACAGTGTGACTTCCCTATAGTATATGGTATAGCAAAGCAGGGAATCGCAATCAAGGAACTAGATGAAGAAGGCAAGGATCTATCTCCACTATTCGAAACAATAATCAACCATGTTGATGCCTACCCAGACTACGATGAAGAACCACTTCAGGTCCAGATATCTGCCCTAGCCTATGATGACTATATAGGTAGACTTGGTATAGGCAGAGTTTTCAAGGGTAAGCTAGATGCATCAGAACCTATATCTATATGTTCTGAAGGCAAGGAAGCTAGAAAAGGAAAGATTTCAAAGCTATCTGTATACGAAGGTCTAAAGCAGGTACAGACTAATGAGGCTGTATCAGGAGAAATGGTTGTAATAGCTGGTATATCTGATATATCAATCGGAGAAACTATATGTGCAGTAGACAAGCCACTTCCAATGGGAGCTATCCTAATTGAAGAGCCTACCCTATCAATGAACTTTATGGTAAATGACTCACCATTCGTTGGTAGAAGCGGTAAGTTTGTAACTACAAGACATATAAAGGAAAGACTAGAAAAAGAACTAGAAGTAAATGTAGGTCTAAGAGTTGAACCTCTAGAAACTACTGATGGATACAGGGTCAGCGGCCGTGGAGAACTTCACCTTTCTATCCTAATAGAAAACATGAGACGTGAAGGATACGAACTAGGTGTATCTAAGCCTCAGGTATTGATGCATAGGGATGAAGAAGGTAACTTGTTTGAGCCAGTTGAAAGAGTAACTGTATCTTGCCCAGAAACATACTCAGGTTCAGTAATCAACGAACTAAACCTAAGAAAGGGTATGATGGAATCAATGGAGATTCTTGAAGGAGACTATGTTAAGATACAGTATATAGTTCCTACTAGGGGGCTTCTAGGATACAGAAGTGAATTTATAAATGTTACAAGAGGTGAAGGTACCCTACTTTCATCATTTGAAAGATTTGAAGAATACAAGGGTGAAATACCTTCAAGATTAAATGGTGTTCTAATATCTCAGACACCAGGTAAGACAATGGGTTATGCCCTAAATGCCCTATCATCAAGAGGTACACTATTTGTAGATCCAGGTCTAGATGTATACGAGGGTATGATCATAGGTATGAACTCTAGAAAAGAAGACATGGTAGTAAACCCATGCAAGAACAAGAAAATGAGTAACGTCAGAGCATCTGGTTCAGATGATGCTATCAAGCTCGCTCCACCTAAGATATTTACACTTGAAGAATCACTTGAATTTATAGAAGATGACGAGCTAGTAGAAGTAACACCCGATTCTATAAGACTTAGAAAGAAAATCCTAAATGAACAGGATAGAGTCAAGTACAATAGATCTCTACAGAACAAGGTTATAGACTAATAATTTATAGATTTAAATAAGGCTGCCATTTTGGCAGCCTATTTTTTCATCTTTATATAGCAAGGTTTACTTGCGTTTTTTTGAGAAATGCAACTTCCTAAACTATCAAGGTCCATATCTCCTATCCTGTAGATTGATATCTTCTCCCTGAAATTATTAGAAGTAAACTGATCACCGCTAGTATCTATATCCATCATGTGGTTAAATACCGTCTTGTCCTCAAGATAGTCTATAAAATCCATGGATGGATAATACATTATGATATCAATGGGTCTTTTGAATTCCTCATAGGACCCTATAATATTGTTTACTACATTTATAAATATCATCTTGTTGAATGGGTTAAAAAAGAAGAACTTGTTTTCAAACCTAGATATTGCATATCTTTCTGCATAGTCATTTACAAAGAATATCTTGGTCTTGTCAGCATTTTTCTTAGCCTTTAAACCATCAAACAAGTTTGACTTTTTTGTTTGGCAAGCCTTGTATGATTTGTAGTTACTTATTGACTTGTCGTGAAATTCAGTAACTAGTTCTACACCAGTAACTCCTGCACCTGTAAAACAATTTAAAAAGAAGGCTACCCTACCCTTACCTGACCCAAAATCGACTATGTGGTCTTGGTCTGATATCTCATAGCTATCCAATAGCTTCTCTAAGACCTCATAGGGCGTTGGTTCATACCTATTGTAGAGTTTGCAGCTATCCATACGGGTCTCTGCCCTCTTTGTATCTATAGACAAGAATTTTTCATAATAAATCTCTTTCATAATAATTCCTCTTACAAGAACTTTTTCTTAACTAGATATATAGTTGACACGACACATATAAGGGCTGTAATAACATTTACTATCAAAAATCCAAGTGGATGACTAGAAAAAGGTATACCGCCAACGTTCATACCGAATAGACCGGATATGATAGTTGGAACTGCCATTATAATAGTGATTATAGTCAAGTTTGTCATAACAGTATTCTGGTTGTTGGATATTATAGCAGAGAAGGCATCCATAATCCTACTAAGGATATCTCCATACATCTTTGACATCTGAAGTGCCTGATTATTCTCTATAATAACATCTTCTAATAAGTCATTATCTTCTTCATAGTGCTTAATAATATTTTGTTTCACTATCCTATCTAGGGTAGCTTCATTGGCTGTGAGCGACGTAGAGAAATATACCAAAGACTTCTCCAATTGTAGCAACTGGTTTAGCTCTTTATTTTTCATTGATGAGTAAATTTCATGCTCTATTGCATTAGTTCTCTTGTTGATCCTTCTTAGGTATAGTAGGTAGTAAGATGCGTTTCTATACAAAATCTGAAGTATAAACCTTGTTTTCATAAATGTATAAAACTCCTTAACGTGACCTACTATAAAGTCATTGATTATCCTAGACTGCTTGGAGCACACAGTTAAAATACAATTCTTAGTAAGAATTATACCTATAGGTATAGTTATATAATTTGATGCCTCTGTATCAGACATATCGAAAGGTATATCTATTATAAGCATTGTATAATTTTCATCATATTCTATTCTTGAAGACTCTTCATCGTCTAGGGCAGCTGATAGTATGTCTACTTCGATATCAAGTAAGTTTGCCATATCATCTATCTCATTTGATGTAGGTTCAGATATGTTAATCCAACACTCAGGTTCAAAATCATTTATTCTTTCTAGTTTTAGATTAACTGTCTTGTAGTATCTTATCATACTATCACCTCCTAACTTGTAATTTATATATCAAGGTCTTCCACTTCACCTTGGTCTACAGCCATCCTAACTTCTTTTGGCTTAATATATTGTGTTATATCCTCTTGTATATCTATAATGTATAGAGGTTCTACATCTTCTTTTAATTCTTCATACATCAATGGGCTGACCTTAAAGTCTGTCATAAGAAGGTGATCATCTATAAAGTTTAATATTTTTATATCATTAGACAGTTCACTCGTGTTCTCGTAACTAATATTGGAAAGAGCCTTAAACATATCCATAGATTTTCTATAGTAAAAGGCTGCCAAAAAGTACTCGCATCTCTTATTGCCGTATTCTGTACCCAATTTTAGGTATCTCTCTGCTTTATCGTATTCATATAGTCTAAACAGGAGTTGGGCAAGATTGTACATGGATTCAGTACATTTTAGGTTAGCTGCTTTCTCATAGTATTCTATGGCCTTTTTAGGGTCTTTAAAAAAGTTGTCGTACATGACTCCCATAGTATTTAAAGCATATATATTGTTGAGTTGGGCAGGTCCTTCTAAGTACCTTTTTGCCTCTTCATAGTTTGCCTCAAGGAAGAACAACCTTCCTGCATATAACTTGGCTATATCATGGCCGTGTTCAGCTGCAATCTGATAGTATCTGATTGCTCCTTTTGGGTTGCCGGTCCTTTCATATATAGTAGCTAGTTTAAAACAAGACTCCAAATCACCATTATCTGCTGCTTTTTTATACCAATTAGTCATGTTATCTATGTCATTCTTTTTTTCATAGATATTTGCAAGTTTGATTTGGCATGATATAGAATCAGGTATCATCTTATAGTAGTTAAGGGCAAGATCATATTCTTTTAACGCCCTACACAAGTCACCCATGTTTTCAGCTGAATTATAACAACCATCTTTTATAGCTTCCTTATAGTATTTTCCAGCCTCTTTGAAGTTTTTGTCTTCAAAAAGTATTCCAGCTAGGTTGTTTTTTGCCTCTTTGACGCCATCATCCGCAGCTTGTTTATAGTATATTCTAGCATTGTCTGTATCATTGTTCCTGTTATATAGGTTGGCCAACCTGTATTTTGCAAGGGTAAAGTCCTGTGCAACTGCCAACTCATAGTAGTGGATAGCATCAGATTCTTTTTTCTTCTTGTCTAATATGTAGGCTAATCTATATTGGGCAATGGCATTTCCTTCCTCAGCAGCTATTGTGTACACTTTCTCTGCCTCGTTAAAATTGTCGCCTAGTTCTAATAAAATACCTAAGTTTATACAAGCATTGATATGTTTCTTCTTAGTCAGTCTCTTGTATAGTTCCATAGCCCTATCATAGTTGCTCCTGTCCATTTCAATGACTGCCATGTTGTATATAGCATCCTCATCAGAAGCCTCAACACCCTTATTGTACATGGATTCAGACATTTCTTCCTTGTCTAGCTCATGGTTTAGTAATCCTAGATTGAAATAGGATTTTGAAAATCCTTCGCCTGCCGCCTCAGTAAGTATCTTCTCAGACATCTCATAGTCTTCAAGAATATAGAAGATCACTCCTAGGTTGTTCTTAGCAGCAAGTATGCCCCTTTGAGATGCCAACTCATACCAATACAGGGCTGTATCATATATCTCATTGTTATAGTACATATTTCCGAGGTTAAATGCAGCGTAATCTATACCACTATTAAAGGCCAACTTATACCAGTTTTCAGCCTTTTCTATTTCACCCACACTATCATAGAGTTGACCAAGTATCAACTGAGCCTTGTCATAACCAGCTTCTGCTGCTTCGACAAACTTCTCTACTGCCAACTCTGATTTACCTATTTTTTCATAAAAATTCCCTTTAAGAAAATCTACTTTCGGGTTTTGCGACATGATTTCACCTCTTTGCACATAATAACTCATATTTTATTTTACAACAAAGACTGACAAGTGTCAATGAAAGACGCGACCTTGACAGTGATGGATTTTAAAAAGTGGTACCCATTTTACAATTGGATACCACTTATATTAGTTTTGATATGGAGAAAGCGAATAGTAAGTAGCGAGTATATAAGCAACCTGACTATTCACTGGTTCAACTCTTACGTCACCATTCACCCTTCTAAATGTATAATTGTATAGGTCCTTAAAGTCCTTACCCATACCATAGCTAGCTTTATAGGCTCTGATTATTTCTATATCCTTTTTTATAGCATGGCTCTGTGAAGACATCAATCTATTGTATTCTATCTTATCAGTTACTTTCAACCCCTCTGAAAGTGATTCCAACATAGAAATATAAGCTGAATATCTCAACTTTTGATCAGGAGAATTGATTAGGGCGAGATATGAATAAAACTCTGCCTCATCCTCTTTTACAACTCCTCTTTGGTATGCCATGTACTTGCCTAATATAAATGGCTGATATAAAGATGGTAGCTCGTTACTTACACTCACCTCATTTGTCAACATATAGTACCTAGCATCAAGCCCCATGATATTAAATACTGGCGACTTGATAGAGTACTTAGGTAGGCAGTAATGACCACCTAAGATAGGGAATTGGTCTGATATAATACTGTATCCCTGACTGATTTGAGCTGATATATCCCTTATGTCCCAGCTGGAATTGTCCGAATCACCAGCATCACTATTGGTATTTAAAAGTTCTTTTGTCTCAACAGCCTTTGACTCTATATACTTGTAAACTTCGACCCTTTTGGCATTGTCAGCATTTACCTTGACCTCTGTTGAATACTTGTGATTGTATTTTTCTATTAACGATGTCGATAGGTCTGGTATATGATAATTAAGTCCAGCAAGTAAAACATATATGAACATAGATACACATATGACATTTACACTGCCCCAGAACAGCCTATAGATATATGTGATCCATTTTTTGGGTCTTACTATATTCTTGATAAAGTTTATTATTGCCAATAAAATAAATATGATGATAACTACAGTTACTATATCCCCAACTGGAACAGATATCTTATCAAATATCAGACTTAGTTTTTCTCTAAAAAATCTGTTTATAACATTTGTATAAATCAATTCGGTTGCCTTGTTATACCTCGATGCCAACCCTATAAAAAACACCGACACTATAAATAGCATAATAGGTCCGATCTTAAATTTAAACATTTCCTCACCCCCAGCATGATATATTATAACACAATTTTAATCTGTTATGTATACAAAATATCCATATCTGGTCTTCTTACAATACGTTTGTAATCTAGCTGAAATTGGTCTATAAGTGAGTCATCTCCATTGATAAGTTCTTCCTTCTCTTTCTTGGAAAATCTATTTTTTATAAGGGCCTCAAGTCTCATAGCATCAGACTTTGAGTATAACTCTATATATAGTTCCAAGCTCTTCACTTTTTTATTTCGGGTATATTTGGCTCCCTTTCCATCCTTATGCTTTTTGTACCTATTGGCAATATCCGTTGTATATCCACAGTAGAGGGACCCATCCTCACACCTTATTAGATATGTGAACATATATTATCCCCTACAAAATCCCTTAGGACCAATAAAGCTTTTATGTCTATTGGGCTATTTGAATCCATTATCTGTCTAGCTTCTTCTCTTGTAACCAAAATGGTATCTATATCTTCACTGATTTCCTGGTAGTCTTTGGATATATTACCTCTCACCTTTCCGTATACTATGGCTAGTGATTCATCTGACATACCAACGGAAGCGTATGAATTCTCAACGGTAAGGTCTTTGTTAATGTCATATAAATCAAGACCTGTCTCTTCCTTCATCTCCCTTATTGCAGACTCATATATGTCTTCATCCTTGTCTATTAAACCAGCAGGCAAAGAATATATATAGTCATTTATTGGGACCCTATATTCTTTTATAAGGACTAGTCTATCGGTATCTGCTTGCTTGTTCATACCTACAATTAATACTGCATCAGCACCGAACTCCCTATCTTTGTTTAATAAATCTGTGTAATCTTTTTTGTTTTTTCTTGAGGCTACAATCCATTTTTTGTCCTGGTTTAGTTTATTTTTATACATCACCTCGTATACATTCAGAAACTTAGATTTATATCTAACTTCAATTAATTTAATTCTATTTTCATTTTTACTATAAAAACTCATATGTTTTGCTTAAACTCCTTTACTTTCACTTAATTATGCTATATAATATATTTAATAAAACAGGTAAATGTTTTCAAAAATTCAACATTGAGATTTGTTTAAGGGGGTGTAATTATGTTGAACGCTAGAAAAAGAAGACCTTTGAGTTTCAGTGAATTTATTGATGAACATATGAATGAGTTTGTAGAACTTGATTCATATCTATCAAGAAAAAAACTTTATGGTGTAATTTCGGACGTAGACGATTTGTCACTTACCCTAACTCATACTTCAAAAAACTCTACGATTGAAGGAGCAGATGAAAACCATAACTTATATATTCCTATAAATTCAATAAAATCAATAAAGAAACTTTAGTTACAACTAATGACTAGCCAAGATAAACTTAGCTAGTCATTTTTTATTTTTATTTACTTTATCAGTGCTTATTTACCAAACATTGACATACTGTATTTCCTCTTGTAGTTCTCAACCTTTTTAGTCATAGCAACTACTTCTTCTTTTAGGCCTGGGCTAAGTGACTTGATACCATTGTTTGTAATGTCTATCACTTCTGCTGACATAGGTAACTCACCTAATAGGTCTAGGTCGTATTCCTTCAAGAAGCTGTCCAAGTTGTCATCCTTGAATATTCTTATCTTTTCATCACATGATGGACATGGAACGTAGCTCATATTTTCAACCAATCCAATAACTGGTATATCCATCTGCTTGGCCATGTTAATAGCCTTTGCAACTATCATAGACACTAGGTTCTGAGGTATAGATACCATAACTATTCCTGTAAGTCTTATAGACTGCATTACTGTAAGGGCAACATCACCTGTTCCAGGAGGCATATCAATTAATAGGTAGTCTAAATCTCCCCATACTGTGTCATTGTAGAACTGCTGAACCGCTCCACCTACCATTGGCCCCCTCCATATAACTGGAGCCTCTTCTTCATCTATCAAAAGGTTTAGTGATACTACCTTTATGCCTGACTGAGACATAACTGGAACTATAAAATCACCATCTGAATATGCCTTAGCATCACCCATATTAAGTAACTTTGGAATACTTGGACCAGTTATATCTGCATCAAGTATTCCTACAGTGTGGCCATTTTCAACTAACTGCTGGGCTAAGAGTGTTGTCACAGTTGACTTACCAACTCCACCCTTGCCACTCATAACGCCTATAACCTTTTTGATATTGTTGTTAGGCTTATTTGTTGAATCACCTATTGCTCTATTTTCTTCTGTCATTTTAAAACCTCCAAAAAATTTATTAATTTATATTAGGGCTAGTAATTTATTTTTTACGGCCTCGGATGCAAATGAAGATTTAACAGCATTTACATATAGGTTTTTATACCCATTTTTGTCCAAATTCAACATATCAAAAACTATTGATAATTCTTTACTTAAGTTGGTATTTGATACCCTTGTATTGTCGGTATTAAAGGATACGTTAATTCCTTCTTTATAATAGTCAATAAAAGGGTGGGCATCCATTCTTTCTACTGTAGAGGTCTGTATATTACTAGTTGGACAGATTTCCAATAAAATTCCCCTATCTATTACTATACCATATGCATTAGAATTGTCAAAAATTCTTACACCATGACCTATCCTCTCAGCTCCTAAGAGTTCTATAGAATCTGCAACATTTTGTCCAGAAGCAGCTTCGCCCGCATGTATGGTAATCCTATAGCCATATGATTTTGCCAATTTCATAGCATCTATAAACTTGTGAGCAAAGCCTTCACATTCTGGTCCAGCAAGATCTACTCCTACAACACCTTTACCTATAAATTTTTTCCCAGCTTCTATGGTTTCTATTGCCTGGTCCTGGGATAAGTTCTTCATACAGCAAAGTATTATATTTCCATATATAGGATAATCCTCTGTAGCCCTGTCCATACCTCTTTTTACTGCCCCTATGACATCAGCTAGGGATAGGCCTTTTTGAGTATGCAGTACAGGTGCAAATCTCAGTTCTAAGTATACCAACCCATCATTATAGGCATCTTCAAAAAATTCATAGGTAAACCTTTCAAGGGCCTGACTTGTCTGCATAAGTTTTATAGGTAGATCAAAGCACTTCAGATAATCTACTAAAGAAGCTTCTTTTTCCTTGGCGGTAAGTCTAGACTCAATGTCCTTATAATCACCTATGTCAATACCTTGTTTTCTTGCTTCATCAATTACAGATTCGACCCTCAAAGACCCATCTAGGTGTCTATGTAAGTCTATTTTTGGCAATTTTTTTATATCTATATTATCTCTACTAAGCACATTATCCTCCATTTAAAAATATTCTATAAGAAAAAAGCCCCAAATGGGGCTTTAACTTATATATGTCCCTGCATTCTGTTCATCTCTTCAACTATGTTCTTTGAGTGGTCAGAAATTCTCTCAAGGTTTGAAATTATATCTAAGAAGTATATACCTGCTTCAACAGAACAAGATTCTTCGTGCAACCTTGCCATATGTGAGTTTCTAGCACTTTGTTCAAGTAGGTCTACCTTCTTTTCTCTTTGAGCTACTGTCTCAGCCAGCTCAAGATTGTTTGTTTTAATTGCTGTTATAGAGTCATAGAAGTTATTTGATGCTATATCAAATATTAGATCTAACTCCTTTATAGCTTCTTCTGAAAATACTACATTTTTATCAGACAATTCCTGTGAAATCTCTGCTATATTCTCAGCGTGATCACCGACTCTTTCTATATCGTTAACTATATGAAACAAGACATCAGTCTTTATCCTTTCAGCGTCACTAAGGTTTCTAGTAGTTAATTTAAATAAGAAATTAGTTATATCGTACTGTAAAGAATTAACTATTTGCTCGTAGTCAAATGATTTTGATCTTAGTTCATCACTTCCAGACTTTATTGAGTCGTAGGCGTAATTAAGAGACCTTGTAGATCTACTAGCCATTCTAATTATTTCATCCACTGTATTTGATAGGGCTATTGAAGGTGTTTCAAGCATTCTATCATCAAGGAACTTAGTAGTTGCTAGCTTTTCATCCTCTTCCTCTTCGTTTATAGGGACAAGTTTATAGGCAAGTTTGACTATATAATTACTAAACGGAAGAAGTACCACTACATTCACTAGGTTAAATAGTGTATGAGCATTGGCTATCTGCCTTGGAACATTAGTAGGGTCTGCATTCTCAACTATTCTAATTATAGGTCTTGAAAGTACAACTATGAATAAAATTGTACCTATAACATTGAAACATAAATGCATAAGAGCAGTTCTCTTAGAGTTTCTGCTAGCACCTATAGTAGATAAAAGTGATGTAACACAAGTACCAATATTATCACCGTATAGAACAGGTAGAGCCGCTGTAATTGGTAACACACCTTGTGACGCAAGAACTATCAATATACCTATTGAAGCACTTGACGACTGTATAGTACCTGTAATCATAAAACCGGCCAAGACACCAAGAAGTGGGTTCCTACTCAAATACAACATGGCATTGTGTACTGACTGCATCTCTGATACTGGAGCTGCTGCTGCCTTCATAAAGTTCATACCAACGAAAAGTATACCAAAACCTATCAAGATTTCGCTAAAATTCTTTACTGTAGTGTTCTTTGTAAATAACCAAAATAAAACACCTATACCGATAGCTATCGGAGCATACTTTTCAATACTAAAAGATACAAGTTGGGCTGTAACAGTAGTACCGATATTGGCACCCATTATAATACCTATTGCTTGTTTTAATGTCATAATTCCAGCATTTACAAATCCAACTGTCATAACTGTAGTAGCACTTGAAGACTGTATGATTCCAGTAACAACTGCACCAACCAAGACTCCCATTATCCTGTTGGTAGTCAACATTTCAATAATTTTTTTAAGTTTATCACCGGCTGCCTTTTGTAAACCATCTCCCATTACGTTCATACCGTAAAGGAACATACCCAGACCAGCGATCAAAGATATTCCTATCTCCATTTCTTCACCTCTCCTAATCGATTTGCTTATAAGGCATTCCCCAAATTTACATGGCTATATATTAAGCTACATACCACAATACCCTACAACTAATATGATATCACGAATTGTAAAAAAAATGTTAAGATAAGGTTAAATTTAACATCATCTTAACATAATTTCATATATTGAGCCCGACTAGATAAATAAACTAAACACCGAATTTAATCTTGTTAAAAAGTATGTTCATGGCCATCTTGTCGTCTAGCAATGGTTTGATAAAATATTCATTTTTCTGTAACTGACCTACATTCATATATCCCCTATTAGAAATATTTATCCTCCTTAGGTCTTCCTTGTATTCTCTATGATTTTTAGTTATTATTCCTATTCTTCCCTTGGCTTCGTATATCCTAAAATAATCACCAAGACTCTTTTCTTCACCTTTTTCTTCAAGTATGCCTTCTGTGTTGTCTATAACCTCTCTTAGGTCTAAGTAGCCTCTTTCATATACCTTTGGGTCTATGCCGTATGGGAGCAGTTCAACTAGCCTGATATCTATATCATTAGATATAGACAACTTCATAAAATCAAGCAACTCGTCATCATTAAAGCCCTTTATTGCTGTACAGTTTATCTTTACTTTTACATCTGCTGACCTACAAGCATCAATAGACAAAAATACTTCCTTAAGGTTGGCCCCCTGCATCAAGGCCTGGTACCTATACTCTTTTAGGGAGTCTATGGATAAATTTACATTTGTAAGACCCTTAGCCTTAAGGTCTAATACTCTAGTACCAAGTCCAAGTCCATTAGTAGTAATGCCTATATCTTCAATACCGGACTTGTTTGCATATTCTATAAGTTGGTCCAAACCCCTGTATTCAAGTGGTTCACCACCCACAAACTTTATTTTTTTGAGCCCTCTTTTAGCAAAGAAATCAATCGATTTTTTGTAGTCATCTAGCTTCATGGTTTGACTATCCTGATCAATAATATTTGCTTCTATAGTAGGTTTTAAATAAATTGGTTTGTGGCTATTCTCCTCGGTTAATATCAATCTTAGATATGATAAAGCCTCTTTCATTTTGTTCACTTCCTTTACAATACTCTTATTTGAATATTTTTATCAAAGAATCTTCCATAGTTTTGGATATTATCCTTCTTTGCTCCATGTAATCATAGTAAGTATCAAATTCATAACATACATACTCTAGACCTTCTGATGCTAGCTTGTTTATCCTACTAATATTATAGTCATAAAATATTTCGATACGTCCAACCTCCAGGATCATTTTATATATGCACTTGTACATATCATCTATAATCCTATTGCTGTATTCACCAAACCTATCGACTATATTTATGATACTCTCTATATTTATAAGAGACTTCTTGTAAAAACTCAAGAAATTCTTAAAGTCATCCGTATTTGAATCAGGTTCAAGTTCAAATAGTATTCTAAAGAATAAATTCCATGTCACTTCACTATTCATCTTCTCTATAAATATTGCTGACACATCAGAGAAAAACTCATCCTCAAATTTAAGGTCCTCATCTATTTCAAGTGTTGCATTAAAGTCTATGTCCTTATTTATAAAGCCGTTTATCTTCCTGTATTCCTCTGTCATAAAGGCACTTAGGGAGTCCGGATGTTTCTCATACTTATTCATAGAATAACTAAGGATGGTCTCACAAGGCTTCTTGAAGTCTATCTTAAATGAAAGCTGGTTTTCCATCTTGACAGTAATAGCGTCATATAAAAATTTAGCAAATAGGGAATGTATCTCGTCTTTGCTAGTATTCTTATCTACACTGTTTCCAGACTTGAAATTATCGTATATATTTAGTAGCTGGTCATCTATCATTGTAAGATTATTCTTTATAGATGACATCATATCCTTCAAAAATTTATCTTCTAACAAGTAGGAAGAATTTTTATATATAATTTTGTGTTCAATTTCACTCCAAAAGACATTTACAAGTGATTTAATCTGGAGTTCAAACTTGATTTTCCTATTCAAGAATGTATACTCACCGTCAATCTTGTAGATTTCAAACCCATTTTTTTGTCTTAGGGGCTGCCTATCAAACATATATAGCAGGATATTCTTGTTTGCCTTTGAATAGAAAAACTTACCATCATCAGTCATGTTGAATAACTTTTTAATTCGCATAAATATTTCTTTTTCATCCTTAACAAACTTGCACTCAATCCTAACACCTATAAGGTCAGGTATATCAGATATAAGATCTTTGGCCCTATCATAGTCTACCATATATCTATTTCTAATTATTTTTTCTTTTAAACTACTTTCAGACTTGATTCTGGAGCTAACGGCTATTAACTGGCCATCCTTAATTGGGAGTGACCCAAAATATCTTACCAACTCATCTTCTATAACCTCAAGGGCTGGTGTTTGCTCCTTTAACAAGGAAATAGCATCATCAATAAATTCAAATTCTTTTAGACTCATACTGTCCTCCACGCACTCTCATTAAGTTAATTATACCACAAATTTATAAAGCTATATAGTTAATCAACAAAAAAACTGACTAGCAAGGTTAGGTATAACCTTACTAGTCAAGTATTTATACATATTATTTACTTTGCAATTTTAAAAGAACTCTTAAGAGGTACTATCCTGTTGAACACTAGATTGTCTTGTCTTGAGTATTTTGTATCTAGGCAGAAGAATCCATTTCTGATAAACTGTAGTCTTTCTCCTGGCTTAATACCTTCTGTACCAGTCTTTTCAACAAAACCATTCTTAATTATTAGAGAGTTTTCATTAATCTGATCTAAGAAGTGCTTGCCTTCATTTTCAGGATCATTGTCTAGAATTAATGGTTCATATAGTCTGAACTCAGCTGGTCTACAATTGTTGGCATCTACCCAATGGATTGTAGCCTTTACTTTTCTACCTTCAAAGCCTGAACCAGACTTAGTAGCAGGATCGTATGTACAATGGATTTCTGTAACTTCTCCATTTTCATCCTTTATAATGTCGTTGCATTTTACATAGTATCCACCCTTTAGTCTGACTTCGTTACCTGGATACAGTCTATGGTACTTCTTGGCCGGAACTTCCATAAAATCGTCTCTCTCAACATATAGGGTACCTGAGAATGACACCATTCTCTTGCCCATTTCTTCGTTCTTTGCGTGGTTTTCTATTTCTATTTCTTCTGATTCCCCTTCAGGATAGTTAGTTATAACTAGTTTAAGTGGGTTAATAACAGCCATTGCAAGTGGAGACTTAGGCTGTAGGTCTTCCCTAAGGAAGAAGTCAAGCATCTGGCTATCTACTACAGAATCAGCCTTTGATACACCTATTTCCGCACAGAAGTTTCTGATAGCCTCTGGTGTGTAACCCCTTCTTCTAAGACCTGATACTGTAGGCATTCTAGGATCGTCCCAACCATCAGTTATACCATTGTCAACCAATAGTTTTAACTTTCTCTTAGACATTACAGTATTAGTCATATTAAGTCTTGCAAATTCTATCTGTCTAGGAACCTTAGGCATTTCACATTCCTTTACTACCCAATCATAGAAAGGTCTCTGGGCTTCAAATTCTACTGTACAAATAGAATGAGTTATACCTTCAATTGCGTCTTCTAGTGGATGGGCAAAAGTATACATAGGGTATATACACCACTTGTCACCAGTATTGTGGTGAGTAGAATGAGATATCCTGTATATAGCTGGATCTCTAAGGTTGATGTTTGGTGATGCCATGTCAATCTTAGCTCTTAATACCTTAGCACCATCTTCAAACTCTCCATTTTTCATTCTTTCAAATAGGTCTAGGTTTTCTTCAACTGTTCTATTTCTATAAGGTGAATCCTTGCCTGGTTCAGTAAGAGTTCCCCTGTACTCCTTCATCTCTTCGGCAGTAAGGTCATCTACATAAGCAAGCCCCTTCTTGATTAATAGAACTGCTCTTGAATACATCTCATCAAAATAATCAGACGCAAAATGAAGTTCGTTCCAATCAAAACCAAGCCATCTTACATCATTTTTGATTGATTCTATGTATTCAACGTCTTCTTTTACAGGATTCGTATCATCAAATCTCATGTTTACCCTTCCACCAAACTCTCTAGCTAGGCCAAAGTTCAGACATATAGACTTGGCATGACCTATGTGTAGGTAGCCGTTTGGTTCTGGTGGAAACCTTGTTATAATACTGTCATGTTTTTTAGATTCTAGGTCATCTATTATTATGTTTCTTATAAAGTTAGAGTTTTCTCTGTCGTAAGCCATACTTACCTCCTGATTATTAATTTATATAGATTTTAAATTTTTATAATACATATTTTATCTGGATATATGTTTGATCTCTCATCTGACCTAACATTATCTTGTTTTAACTTAATGGATTAACAGGGTATCGTCATATACAGAAATCAAATTCTTTTGAACCTGGTCAAGTTTTGACCTATCATTATCATCAAAACTTCCGTCTAGCCCTAGTTTTAACCCATCTTCAATGGACCTCAACATTTTTACCATCGTTTTAATATTGTGGGGTACATTCTTTTTAGAGTCTTTCATCTTATCATCATAGACCTTGTCCTTTATATTGTTCTTTGATTGGTCCTTTGCAACCAAGTCTATTGCTTTTTGAACCTTCTTAGGGTCAATACCGTCTACTTCCTTGATTTTATTATTCACAAGTCTTATCTGTTCCTTAACTTTTTGTGGTTCTATCTTATAGTCTCTGTCTTTTAAGGGTTGAATCAGATTACTTATATAAGTATTATACCAGTTATAGCCACTATCAACTACTGAATTGTTATAAAATTCGTATTCAACCTTATCTTCCTTTACATCTGTAGAGACTATATACTGCTCTCTATCTATTTTTTCTCCACAACCCACTAGGAGGCTGGTAGCAAAAAACAATAAGGCTATTATTTTTTTATTCGTCATAGTCCACTCTCCTATTATGATACTACCTCAGCTAGCTGCCCATTAAGCGAAAATGACTTAGGATCAGTAATCTTGACATTTACAAGCCTACCTACTAGAGACTCATCCCCTCCAGTGAAATTCACAGTCTTGTTTTGTCTTGATTTTCCAGTCATAATACTAGAATCTTTCTTGCTAGCACCTTCTACTAAGACTTCTACAATTTTACCATCGTATAGGTGATTTTTCTCACCTGATATCCTATTTATTACAGAAAGGACCTTGTCAAACCTCTTATGCTTGATTTCTTCAGGTATTTGGTCTTCCATTTTTGCTGCAGGTGTTCCCTGTCTTTTTGAATATATAAATGTAAAGGCCGTATCAAATCTTACCTCTTCACATATATCTATTGTATCCTGAACATCCTCGTCTGTCTCTCCAGGGAAACCTATCATAATATCTGTAGAAAAGGCAAGATCAGGTATCTCTTCTTTTGCCTTCTTGATAATATTTAGATAGTCTTCCTTAGAGTAGTGTCTATTCATCTTCTTTAAAAGTGATGTAGAACCTACCTGGAATGGTAAATGTAAAAACTCACAGACTTTTTTACAGTCTCTCATAGCGTATATCACATCATCTGATATGTCCTTTGGATGAGAAGACATAAATCTTATCCTCTCAAGCCCCTCTATTTCATTAACCCTTCTTAGTAAGTCTGCAAAACTAATCCTATCATCTTCTTCCAATGTCTTACCATAAGAATTGACATTTTGACCAAGTAATGTAACCTCTCTAACTCCGCCCTTTACTAGGTCTTCTATCTCAGAAATTATATCTTTAGGCTTTCTAGATCTTTCCCTACCCCTTGTATAGGGAACTATGCAGTAGGTACAGAAATTGTTGCAACCATACATAATATTTACAAATGCCTTTATATCAAATTTCCTGTTTGACTTTAAACCTTCAACAACTTCGCCATCTATATCCCAAACATCTACAAGTATCTTGTCTGATTCAAATGTACTTGCTAGTAGCTCTGGAAACTTATAAAGGTTATGAGTACCAAACACAAGATCTACATGTTGGTGCTTTGCCTTTATTTCTTCAACTATATGCTCTTGCTGCATCATACAGCCACAGACAACTATCTTCATGTCTGGTCTTTTTCTCTTGATTGACTTTAGGTGACCTAGGTTACCATACACCTTTAGCTCAGCATTTTCCCTTACTGCACATGTATTGTATATTACAATATCAGCAGTATCTTCTGATAGAGCTCTTGAATAACCAATTGACTCTAACATTGAAATTAACATCTCTGAGTCATGCTCATTCATTTGACAGCCAAATGTTTGTATAATAAAAGATTTTCTTTTTCCAGTTTTTATAAACTCATCCTCATTCTTTCTATGAAGCATTTCTATATATTTTTCTTGCTCTTCTATTTTTTCCTTGGATATTTCTATCTGTTTTCTTTCCGACACTTTAATTCTCCTCACTATAAAGGCACTGGTTACAGTGCCTTATTTATTTACTATATTCTATTCTACCATATAATTTATATTTTTTGTATTTTGATTTCATTGTATATATAATATTATAACACTATAGATAATAATACAACGGTTTTCAGGCGTAATTTAAGCTAAATGCAAATATTTTTAGCACTATCTATGTTTGAAGTATGTTAGCATACCTAATCCTGCCGAATCAAATGAATTTGTATTTACTACAGGATATCCTAAACAAGTATATTTATCTTCAACCTTACCATTGGATTTCAGCAACCCCACCTGTCCCGATTTCGCACCCAACTGAATTATTATTGTATTTTTAGGATAAATTAATATAAACCTCATTTTCTGCACTAAAAAAGCACCCTAGCGACTGTTAAGATGCCTACATATTATAAATTATAATATCCTGCCATATATCTTTTATAGGTTTATCGTTTATATAATGGTTATTAACTAAATCCTCTGCATCCATATAAAAATCTTCAATTTCTCCAAAATCTCTTGATATAAGCAGTTCTCCCTGTGGTGCACCGATATAATATCTAACACCATATAAATCAAACTCAATGTCTAAACCCATTTCAATTGATTCTATAAGTTCTTCTAGGTTAACAAACTTATCATCTGCCATAACTAACTCCCCCTTATTAAGTCTCTATTAACAATAGTATCAGCTTTTGTTAACTCTCCACCTTCTTTTTCTCTTATATATTTTCCCTTATCCTTTTGAACAACCTTCCAGTTATGAGCGCGAGGCACTGCCGGATGTTTCTTCAGATTTCCATGGTCGGTAAAATCTAATTATTTTTCCATGATACATCAGGATACAACCCTTGTAAATCCTTATATGCGTTACTATTATTATACTTTATATCCATAAACTTATCAAGGGTATCAGCCACATTAGACGGTGTAAAGATTTTGTAGGGAAAAACTATAGACTTTACCTTAATTTCCCCTACAAATATTTTACACTAGCTTTGAAAATATCGTCGGTAGATTTTGTCTTCACCTAACAGTGAGGATTTTTTTCTACCAAGGCTAAAATGTGTAGAGCCATACTATCCATACAGCAATATTAAAGCGCCATTATATCATCATAAAACAAGTATTTGTCACCCTCAACAAGACAAGGTATACCTATATAACCACCCTCTCTGATAGGTTCAAACTCTTTTTGAGTATCCCTTATTTTTAGAAACTCCTTTAAGACTGATATATCTTTTTGTATATCGAGTAGCTCATATTGTACTTGTCTACTATTCAAATGCTCCATAGCTGGCGGACAGTCTGGACATAAATGGCTAATATATAATTTCATGATTATCTCCTATTATTTTATAATTTAACTAAACTAATCTAATCTACTATTTAACTATATCATCTATCTTTGTATCTAAGTTTGCTATTCTATGACCCTTACTTAATTTTTTCAGACTCTTAGCTAGATATACTAGGGCTACAAGACCTGATCCTATGTCACTCACTGCATTGGAGATATAGACCCCATCAACACCTAAGAACCTAGGTATCAGATAGATAGCTGGTAATAATATGCCTCCATATCTCAGTACATAAAGTATTGTAGCTGACCTTGGTTGCTTTGTAGACTGCAAAAATGTAGTCGCCAAGGAATGGCAGGCTATAAATGGGATACCCAATAGGTATATCCTAATATTTTTATTTGTAATCTCAAGAAGATCTCTTTGGCTTGTGAACATCCTAGTAAAAACATGAGGAAATACTTCTATTGCTACTAAAAATGACAATGACACTGCTAGCATTATCATAAGTGATAACTTTACAGTTTCTTCCACCCTCTCATATCGCTTAGCTCCAAAATTGTAGCCTATCAATGGTTGTGCACCCTGACCTATACCATATATTATCATAGTCACAAAAAGACTTATCGAACTTATTATAGTAACTGAAGCTAACTGATAGTCGCTTCCATAATGGATTATTGACCTATTCAATACTACAGCAACTAAAGTTCCAAATATCTGCATATAAAAATTTGGTAGTCCATTAAGAGCAATATCCTTGACCTCTTCTAATGTCAGCTTGATTCTTCCTTTCCTAAGCTTGATATGCGTATCCTTATTTTTAAGGAAAAAATATATTACATAGACTGTAACAATTGTCTGTGATATAAGTGTTGCTATTGCAGCTCCTCTTACACCCCACTTGAAAATATATATAAATATAAAGTCTAATACTATATTTATTACCGAACTTATAAATACTATGTACATTGATGGCTTGGCAAATCCCAAGCTCCTCACAGTGTTGTTGAGACAATACCCAGTAAGTCCAGGAGCCCCACCTATTAATATTATAACTATATAGTCCTTAGCAAGTTTATATACCGACTCTGACACACCCAACAAGCTAAATAATGGGTCTAAAAATATCAAGCAAACTGCTGTGACTAGAATCTGTGTTATAACTATCAGTACAAGAGATGACGACAAGAGTCTTTCAGCCCCATCATAGTCTTTCTCTCCATTTTTTATAGATATAAGCGTAGACCCTCCAATCCCTATAAGAAGGACAAATGCCATCTGCATAACCTGAAAAGGCATTGTTATGCCTATAGCAGTAAGCCCTAGTGGATCTGATTGACCTACGAATATCCTGTCCACTATATTGTATATGGCTGCAATAAGCATGCTAACTATAGCTGGTATACTTAATTTCACCAAAAGTGACGATACCGAATCATTTTCTAAATCTTTGTTCATAATTACACCTTAGGACACAATAAATCTATTGTGTCCCACTCTTTCTACTATCATTATTAATACTGAAACTTATCTCAGTTCCCTCATTCTTTTTACTTTTTATTATCATTTTTCCACCATGAAGCTTAATTATCTCTTCACTTATAGCAAGCCCCAAGCCACTACCTGTCTTATGGTAGTCTTCTTGGAAAAACTTTTTAGATACTTTGTTTATATTCTGTTCATCAATACCTATGCCAGTATCTGTAACACTAATTTCTGTAACATAGGTAAATTGGTCAACCTTTAGATAAATATTACCACCCTCAGGTGTGAACTTAATAGAGTTCTGTATTAAATTGATCAAGACTTGCCTTAATCTGTTTTTATCCGCATATATTGTCTGCATATTCTGGTTTACAAACTCAAAAGAAAGTCTTAGGTTTTTGTCCACTGCAATTGACCTCAGCTGGTTGATAACACTTACAACAAGGCTCTCTATATTTACAGGCTCAAGCTGCAACTTTATCCTGTCAGATGACAACCTTGAAAAGTCAAGCAACTCTTCTACTAACTTAATCAACCTCTGGGCTTCATCCTGTATAATATTTAGGCCCATCAGTTCCTCTTCCTTGGATATATTGTCAAGCTGTAGGGTCTCACTCCAACCGTTGATTGATGTTAGAGGAGTTCTCAACTCATGCGATACAGAAGATATAAATTCATCCTTTAACTTTTCGCTCTTTTGTATTTCTTGAGCCATATTTTCAAAGGTCCTGGCCAGGTCACCTATTTCGTCATCTGAAATACGCTCCTTGTTCATCTTGATATTATAATTACCCTTTGCTAGCATATTTGAAAATATCTTTAACTCAGTAAGTGGTTCTATAATAGATTCCGCAAACTTCAAGCTAAGCCCTATACTGAATAGTAGGACTAGGATACCTATTAGAATCATATAGGCTACCATCTTTACTATTTCCTTATTGAGGTCTTCAAGGGATATTGAGAATCTTACTACACCATCAACTGTACCATTGACTTTGATTGGAACAGATACACTCATTACCCTTTCGCCTGTGTACTTTTCCTCGTAATCTAATGGCACGATATTACTTGAGTTTTGAAGAGCCTTTTTAACATCTGGATAGTTCATAGTATCCTCTGTATTAAATCCATATTGGTCTATTACAACCTTTCCACTCTTGTCTATGATATTTATGGCTATCTTATTGCTAATAGCATTGTTTTTGTTTTCTAAAATATTGATTGCCCTGTCCATAAATCCTACATTTTCAATATAGGCAGCATTAAATACTGCATTAGTATAGGATACCTGAGACATCAAGGACTGCTTGATAGATGTATAATAATACTTGGTTATAAATACAGACAACAGTATCTCAAAGGAAAAAACCACAAGTATAATGATCATTATAAAGTTCTTTAATACTTTTTTTCTTAATCCTCCAAAATGTAATGTCATTATTCATCTCTCCTAAAAGAGTAGCCATATCCCCATACAGTTTGTATGAACTTAGGCTTTGATGGGTCATCCTCAATCTTATTTCTTATTCTTCTAATGTTTACGTCTACTATCTTGTAATCATATAGGTCAGCAGAACCCCACACCTCTTCAAGTATCTGATCACGGCTAAGGCTCTGAGAGTCATTTGTCATCAGGTACTTAACTATAGAAAACTCAGTTGGTGTAAGATCTACTTCTACTTCATTTTTATATAGTTTTCTCTTGTTTGGATCTAGAAGAAATGGTGGTGTGTTTATCATATTGTTCTTTTTAGAATCAGAATCTTTCTTTACACGTCTTATTAGTGCCTGTACTCTCATAAGTAACTCCTTTATTGAGAATGGCTTAACTATGTAGTCGTCTGCTCCTGACTGGAAGCCTTCTATCTTGTCATCCTCCTGAGACTTGGCTGTAAGCATTATTACACCCATATTATCAAACTCTTTTCTAATATACTTACATATTTCTATACCACTTGTATCTGGCAACATTATATCAAGAAGAGCCAAGCTAATATTCTTTTCAGTAGATAATTTTTCTATTGCTTCGGCCCCTGTTCCAGCCTCTATAACTTCATAACCCTCTCTTTTTAGGTTAATACTAACAAAACTTCTAATTCCAATTTCATCTTCCAAAATTAGTATCTTATCCATTTTTCTCTCCTATCTAAATTTATTTATTGATTATTTCAAATGACTTTTGCACTTCCCTATAGTTTGTACCCATAAGCTTGCAGGCACTCTGATTTATATATTTAAATGTGTATATATAATCTTGATTTTCGTAAAGAACTGTATTAGACTGCTTATCGCTACTACCAGCATCCTTATTTACTCCATTATAATAGTCGCTATTTTTGTCTATTATAATTATCTTGAAATAATCAATCTTGTTACTCATTTCATCTCTAGTAGAAAATACATACTGGACCTTGTCTTCATCAGATTTTCTAGATACTGAAAGTCTATTCTGGTCATAGTCCTTTAGATTCAACTTAAAGTTGTAGTCATAACAATACAAGACCTTATTTGTATTGAGTAACTTTCTTTCCTTGTCGAATTTACCATTCCACTGGTACCAAGTTACAATACTTGATCCCTTTGGCAAGTCTTGTGGGTCCTTTTCTACATTCTGAGAAATCTCTATTATACCATCTTTGTTGATATCAAAAGAACCTAGCGTACTTATATTGTTCAGCTTGTTCTCGTATTCATCGTTAAATACTAGAACAAATTTCCCATCCTTATATACTATGTACTCGTTTATCATAAAGCCACTTAGGCCCTGGTAGGTCAATATAGACCCTCTCCATCCCTTGCCTACAAGACCATTTTTTAGGTTTGTTTTTTCAAGGTTCTCTACATTTTTAATAGTTCCTGCTTCATCAAAAAGTATATTACCATCTACAAAGTTCATTTTACATACCTTTATTTCGTATGTGCTCAGGTCTTTCAAAAGGGCTAGGCCTTCTTTTTTACCGTCTTGATCGTAGTCATAAAAATTTAAGAGCATTGAGTACTTAGAAGTATTAAATTCAGATATTTTCTTTATTGTATCATCTTCATTTTGGTATACATATATATTTTCAAAACCCTTATTTGTCACCTGAAGTACTATATTTTTTTTGCCATTATTATCTACATCTATGAAATTGGCATACTTTATCTTATCTCCCGGTATCCTGACTATTTTCTCACTTTCATCAAGGAGTTCACCGTTTTTTGACTTAAAGATATATATGTAAATACTGTTTACCCCCTGTGACTCACTCTGCTTCTTTTTGAAGGTAACAATCTCGTCATAACCATCATTATTCAAATCGACCCTGTTTATCTTACCTACTTCACCAGCATTCTGAGGAAGAGTAAAATTTGTATCAAGTGGTGTCAGTTTTCTTATCTCATCATAGATTTTCTTGTTAGCTTCATTGTAGATTGGCTTTTCTGATAGCTTTTCAGGCGACTTGATGTTGTTTGCCTTACAAGCAGTCATCATAAATAAAGGTAATAGTAAAAGAGATATCAACCAGAGGATCTTTTTGTGCTTATTCATCGAATCCCCCCTATTCCTTTTTAGGTGGTCTCGGTCCTAAGTACTGGTAATAGTATGTCCTTAACATACCATTGTATAACTTACGTTTTCTAGGAGCGTCCTGACCAAACTCGTATTCAAATTTATCATATGAAGTGATAACAAAGTAAGACCAATTCTTTAGTCCCCTAAATGCGTACCCCATCTCCTTATAGAGAATCTTTACTGCTTCTTCATCTTCTAGTCTCTCTCCATAAGGTGGGTTTGTAATTATCATTCCATACTCTTTGTCTGATTTAAAGTCCTTGACAGCTGCTACATCAAAGTCTATATACTGGTCTACACCTGCAATTTCAGCATTATGCTTGGCTATTTTAATGGATTCTGGATCTATATCATAACCATATATCTTAAAGTCTTCATTGTCATTTAACTGGTCAAAGGCATCCCTTCTTACGTCCCACCATATCTTCTTGTCTATTGTTCTCCACTTTTCGGATATAAACTCCCTATTCATACCAGGAGCCATATTCATACCTATCATGGCTGCCTCTATTAATATTGTCCCTGAACCACACATAGGATCAACCAATATTCTGCCCGGTCTCCAAGGTGTTAGTCTTACAAGACCTGCCGCCAATGTTTCCCTTATTGGTGCCTTGTTGGCTAACTCCTTGTAACCCCTCTTATAAAGGGATACTCCACTCGTATCTATTGATAGTAGGACCCTATCCTTATGTATAAATACATAGATTGGATATTTTTCCTTGTCTTCCTTTAGCATACCTCTTTCCATGTATTTTTCTTTTAAACTATCTACTACTGCCTTTTTTACTATTGACTGTATATCCGGTGTTGAATATAGTTTAGACTTGATGGACGATGCCTTGGCTACTGGAAACTCTGCCCCATATGGTATAAACCTCGACCAATCAATGGACCTAGTCTGGTCGTATAATTCTTCAAAAGACCTAGCTGTAAACTCAGCTATTTTAAGGTTTACCCTCTCAGCACACCTTAACCACATATTAGCCCTTGCTATTCCGTATTCGTCTGTTTTGTAGGTAATCCTACCATCTTCTGTCTTTTCTATTTCAAAACCAAGGTTTTTGATTTCAGTTGCAAGCATCTTTTCCATACCAAAAAAGCATGGCGACACTAAAGTATATTTATAGCTCATTTTTTCTCCTATCTTTTACTAGCTATCTCTAGCATTTTATTTTTTAGCTCTCCCTCTAGCCTCTGAATCTCTTGCTGGGCTGCCAGTCTTTTTTGACTTCCTTCAGAATGTATCCTCATCATTTCGTCAAGACTGTTTATTAAGGTGTCATTTGTATTCTTAATTGTCTCTACATCAACAATGCCCCTCTCAGATTCTTTGGCAGCCTCAATCGTAGCCATTTTAATAGTCTCAGCATTCTGTTTTAAAAGGTCATTGGTTATATCGCTGATCTGCCTTTGTGTTTTTATGGCTTCACCGGAGTTTAATGCTCCTATTGCAAGAACCATCTGGTTTTTCCATAGTGGTATTGTGTTTACAATAGTAGACTGGATCTTTTCGACCATCTCTACATTGTTGTTTTGTACCATCCTAATCTGTGGTCCTGTCTGTATAGCTATCATCCTAGTTAACTCAAGGTCATAGATCTTCTTTTCAAACCTATTTAATTGTTTCTTCAGGTCATCTACTTCCTGAACTAGTTCTTGAGAACCGCTCGTACTGGCTCTATCAATCAGGATAGGTAGGTCTGTATTTTTGATAAGGTCTATTTTTTTCTTGCCTGCCAGTATATACATAGAAATTTCCTTGTAGTAGTCCTTGTTAAGATCATACATTTGGTCTAGCATTGATATATCCTTCATCAGACCAATCTGCTGACTTTCCAAAGATTTCACTATAGTGTCTAGGTTAAGTTGGGCCTTGTCGTAATTGGCCTTTAAAATTTGAGCCTTCTTAGGTCCCTTTCTCAAAAATCCAAGAAACTTCTTTTCTTCCTTGGCATCAAAACCCTTTAGCTCGACTACCAAACTACTTATCATCGACCCGATTTCTCCTAGGTCTTTGGTCCTGATAGTATCCAAAGTCTTCTCAGAAAAATCCGATAGTTTCTTTTGAACACCAACGCCATATTCTAATATCTGCTGGGAATTCTTTATATCTATCTTTTCAGAAAATTCATCTACCATCTTAATTTCATCATGAGTTAGACCTAGGTTGGCCATTTCTTCTAGTAGCTTGCCATCTTTTAACTTGTCTCCTATATCAACTGACTTAAGCTCAGGGCTTAGTGTCAATTCAATTTTATTTGTATCCATTATTTTCACCTCTTATATTAGCTTCACTATACAAACCATCCTGTGTTAGCATAGTTTTGAGAACTGATATATCTGAATTTATGTCCATTGTGTCTATTGCACTTATTTGGTCTAGCAGCTTGTCATATGCCAGCTTGATTGTGTCTAAGGTAGACTCTATATCTAGCTTTACCTTGTCTATGTCGCTAGTGGATATACCTTTGGATTCTATATCCCGATATGATTCAAGTAATTTGACTGTAGTAGGCATATAATAGGAAGTAAACCTATCAAGGATTCTAATTTGATCAGGATATTTCTTGATAGCATCTACTATATTGTTTATAGCCCCCTCAATATCTAATACCTTGTTTTTAACACCTAAATTATCTATATCCGCTGATATATCTCTTATCTTTTCGATCTGATTTTGACAGGCATCAATTAAGTTTTTGAGATCTTGGTTAGATGCAATCTCTTGCTCTTTTTTCATATTTTTTTCCCTAGATATTAAACTTGATTTGTAAAAAGAATACAATTCGTCACTAGCCAAAAATATAGTGTCATCTTCAACTATATGCCCTTCAATAAAGTTGCCATTTTTGATATATCTCCTAAGATCTTTTATCACCTTATTCTTTGACCTACCTGTTTTCTTTGCCATATCTTCTATCTGACCATATCCATTTTCATCTATAGCATCTGTGTATGACTTGAAGTTTAGGCAATTTAGTATTCTGTTTGCAAATATGCCCCCTATACCTGTAAACATAAGGCCGCCAACAACAAATACACCATAACTTCCTAGAGATAGACTATAAAATACTACCCCAACTATAAAGGAAATCACTGCCAAGACAAAGCTGGGAACCATAAAACCTATACTGGTGTAAAGTCCCTTTGGCTTGATTGTAAGTCTATCTAAAAGCTTGTTTTTGTTTATAAACTTCTGTCTTTTTATTTCTTTATCATAGATTGGTTTTATCAAGCTTTCTCCAGCCCTTGATGCTATTTTGTATACTGTAGACCTATTGACTTCATCGATTGCCATATCTACTGTTTTTAGTATTTTGTCATTAAGACCACCTAGGTTCATACCCCTTAACATATCATCAACAGACCTGCCTATATATGAACTGATGTCCTTGTCTCTTCTATATTCTTCATATGTATCATAATAACTGTCAGTTTCTTCATCGTATCTTGATCTGTTTCTATAGTCATGATCGAAGTTTCTCCTATTGTAGTTACTATCTCTCATATTATCACCTCACTTATAATATATATTATACCATACTTCAATCACTTATTCCTATTATATTAGGCCTACTTATACATCTATCTTTATATTTGGACAGTATAAGGGGAGACCCAATTAATCGAATCTCCCCTTATAGCTTAACTTTTATTTTTCTACTAGATGTCCTTCTTCAATGTAGATTATCTTGTCAGCAACAGTATCTGCAAACTGTATATCATGTGTTATTATCAATATTGCCATACCAAGATTTTTAAACTTGTCTATTATAGTTTTTACATTTCCAATATTTTCTTGGTCAAGGGCTGATGTAGGTTCATCAAAGCACAAGACCTTTGGGTTAAGGGCGCATGACCTTGCAATAGCAACCCTTTGCTGTTGACCACCTGATAACTGGTAAGGATACATATCCTTCTTGTCTGACAAGTCTACCATATCAAGTAACTCAAGTGCTATCTTCTCAGCTTCACTCCTAGACTTTTTAAATACTCTAATGGGAGCTTCTGTAATATTTTCCAGTATCGTAAGGTGTGGAAATAGGTTGAAATTCTGAAATACCATACCTATTTGTCCTCTTAACTTGGAAAAGTCTGCTGAATTTTTTATTTCTGTATCATCTACTATTATAGAACCAGAATCAAAAGACTCTAGTCCATTTATGCATCTTATAAGAGTGGTTTTACCTGCACCTGACTTACCAAGTACAACACCTATCTCTCCTTTTTCAATCTCAAAGGATATCCCTTTAAGAACTTCTAAATTATTAAAACTCTTTTTTAAATCTACTACCTTTAGCATATAACACTTCCTCCCACTTACCTACTTATAATAAGAATATTTCTTTTCTAGACTAGCGAACAACTGTGTGATAAGTGCTGTAAGTACTAGATATATTATTGCTGCGTATAAGAATGGCATCAGGCTAGCTTCCCTGTTACTAGCTGCAGTAGCTATTCTGAAAAGATCGTTTAGGCCGAGTACAGATACCAATGATGTATCCTTTACCAGATTTATAAATTCATTTGAAACTGGAGGTAGTACCCTCTTTATAACCTGTGGTATGATGATTCTCCTGTTCATAGTCCACTTGTCAAAACCCAGCACCTTGGCTGCTTCATACTGTCCCCTATCAATTGACTCTAGACCTGATCTAAATATCTCAGCATAGTAGGCAGCATAGTTAATTGTAAAGGCTATAACTGCTATAGGCATCTTGTCAAATACCAGATTTTCGTTTAGCAGTGGTAGTCCATAATATAAAAACATCATCTGTAGTAAAAGTGGACTCCCTCTCATTATCCATATATAAAAACTAGTCACCGACCTTGCCAGTTTATTTTTTGAAATTCTAACTTGTGCTACCAATAAACCAAGTGGTATTGAAAATACCGTAGTCAGTACAAATAGCTCTAATACAATCTTTAATCCTTCAATCATTTCCTAATCCATCCAATCTAATTATTCTAGTTAAACCATTTGGCCTTTATCTTGTCAAATGTTCCATCTTCCTGCATTTCTTTTAATACCTTGTTGAATTCTTCTACCCTCTTAGTATCGTCTTTTCTAAATCCAACTCCATACTGTTCCTTACCAAGGTCACCATCTAGTACCTGGTACTTGTCTGCTCCCCTTTGCTTGATGTAGTACTTTAGTAATACTTCATCACCTACAACAGCCTTAGTTCTACCAATCTCTAAGTCTCTTAGAGCCTTGTCAAATGTATCGTAAGTAGTTGGTTCAGACCCCTTTATAAGACCTGTAAATTCCTTGTTGGCCTCTATAGCATCTAGAGATGCTGAACCAGCCTGTGTTCCAACTTGCTTGTCCTTTAGGTCCTTGAAAGTCTTTATATTGTCTTTCTTCATAGATACTACTATCTGCTTATTGTCCAAGTAAGGAGTAGAAAAAGCTACCTTTTCCTTTCTCTGTTCAGTTATTGAGTAACCATTCCATAGGGCATCTACGTTCTTATTTTCTAGTGACTGCTCCTTTGTTGACCAGTCTATATTTTCAAACCTAGGTTCAAGTCCCATTCTCTTGAAGGCTTCCTTTGCTAAGTCAATATCAAAGCCTACAAGTTCATTCTTGTCATCCAAAAATCCCATTGGTACAAATGTATTATCAAGACCAACTACTATTTCTTTTGATGATTTTGCACTATCTGCCTTCTTTTCAGAAGACTTACATGCTACCAAACTTGTCGCTATCACTAAACCTAAACCTACTGCCATCAACTTCTTTAAACTTTTAAATTTCATTTTGCTACCTCCGTATAATAAATATAAATTTGTGAATTACGCTATATACACCGAGCAATATGAATTTTTCTAGGCTTGAAAATAAGTATAAAAAAACTCCCATCCTCCGACATATGTCAGAGGACGAGAGTGCTAAAATCAATACTTCGTGTTCCCACCTCTATTCGCCACAACCTCACGATAATGGCCTCATCAGGTACAAGATACTATACCTTAGCACTGTAACGGGTGCACCCGTGGTAGCCTACTCTAATTTCGGTACCCAACTCAAAGATGTGTTCAATAATCCTCATCAATTGCTTTTCACCAACCAGCAACTCTCTGCATGACTAATATCATCTACTAGTTCTTATCCTCGTCTTCTATTCTATAGCGTTGAATACATCTTACAACTAAATCCTGAAAGTGTCAATACCTTTTTCAGAAAATTTATTTATATTGTTACTTGTAAAAGTAAATTCCGCTCTAATCTAGAATTTACTTTTATTGAAATCAATTTATTTATCGATATTTTTATTCTTGTTGGTCCATGCAACCTGATGTACATCACCAAAAGAATAGTCCTTAAACCTGTCTGTGTACTCACCCTTATAACCTATCAGATACAAGATCACCAACTCTATGTAGGATATTCCCAGTAGGATTATATTGAACATGGATTCAAAATCCAAATATATTTTTTTATTCCTAGATGGGTGGACAACAGAATTCCTGTAAAATGTTATGGCATCAACAGAATCACTAAAGTAAGTCTTTATATTATCTGACATATCGCATTCTTTTGGTATTGACCCATCTATACCACAGTGATCTAATAATTCTCTAATATTCCTCTTAGAGCTATGCTTGTCGTACACACTTTGCCTATAAGTATTTTCTGTTTCTACCAATACAACGTAAGAAAGCATCTCTAGGGCTGTTTGGACTGATATTATATTGTTACCAAGGTTCATGCCATTTATGGCCTCCATATACCAGTCTAATACATTGGATATTGTATCGTTATAATAGTCCTCTTCAAGTTTTTTACACATAAGTGACATATACTTTTCTATATTGTGGTAATTGGATATAGTGCTAGTCCAGTTAAAGACAAACTTATAGCCTGACCTAGCCATTCTATACCAGGCCCTATACACTTCCCTATCCTCATGATATCCATAAGTATTTGGTATTGATACATATCTGCCTGATGCAAAACTTAGTGCCGTAGCTATCCTGCTTATCATCTGGTCAACCTTCCTGGTATTAAAGGGCTCTTCGTTTTTCCTGTATATCCTACCTGTATGAGTGATAATATTAGAAGACTTAGCCTCTAGGGATGCCTTGAGGTCTTTATTGTAGCCATAACTTTTATCTATTATTATTTTATAATCATTTAAAGTAAACTCTATCCTGCCAGCATATACTAGATCTTGGTATTTTACTAGCTTACCCGGTATCTTGTCCATATTTACAATGTCAAACTGTACATAGTCAACCTTATTATCCTTTGACTTGATTACAAAGTCATTGGCATAGCCTTCAATATGATTATTTTTGATACTAGTAATGTCAGCATCAATTAGTTTATATCCTAGAATCTCTAAACTTACACTATCCATCATCAAACTAGGTATATCCTCTTCTAATTCATCAAACTTATATATAGTGCCCTCAAATTTAATAGAGGATGTATCAGTCATATCATAGTATACACGTCCATTAAACCTTATGTTGACTGATGAATATATACATAGATTACCTTCATAGATTGTGAGACTCTCATCCATTTGCTCTAGACTGTATTTTGAAACTATTGATTTATTACTTATGGTCATAAGTTTTGTCACCCTTTCTAACTAATCCATCTCATTAAAGGCTGTGGCAAGCATAAGTTTAATCCTGTTTAACTGATTTACTGATGTAGCCGATGCATCATAATCTATTGGTATGATATTGGCATTTGGATATTCTTTTTTGATAGCCTTTATAACACCCTTGCCTATAATGTGGTTGGGAAGACATCCAAATGGTTGCATACATACGATATTATTGCAGCCACTCTTGATTAACTCCAACATCTCCCCTGGCAGTAACCAACCTTCACCAGTCTGGTTGCCAAGAGACACAAATCTCTTTGTGTATTCAGCTACATCCTCAATCCTATCAGGCGCTTCAAACCTCTTACTCTTAGAAAGAGCTTGCCTGTATATCTTTTGATAGGCTTCCATGATCTTGACTATGGACTTGCCAATTAACATACTCTTGTATGAACCTTCAAGTTTTTTGTATTTATACAAGTTATTATAGGCACTTGTAAGAAAGAAGTTCATAAGGTCTGGTACTACCACTTCAGCCCCTTCTTTTTCAATAATTGATATTAGGTCATTATTAGCTATAGGTGAAAACTTCACTAAGATTTCTCCTACTAAACCTACCTTAGGCTTTTTGCTTTCTAGTATTTCAAGATTATCAAAATCCTTTATTATATTTCTTATATTTGATTTATAGTCACTGAATTTTGCATTTCTTAGGGATTCCTTACACCTATTAGACCACTTTTCATATAGGTCATTAGCAGAGCCTTTAATTTTTTCATAGGGCCTTACCCTCAATAATACCTTCATTAAGAGGTCTCCATAAACCATACCCATAATTATCTTGTTAATAACAGGTAGAGTAAAGTGGTCTTTTAGTCCATTGTCCTCTACGCCCTGGGCACTTATTGACACCACTGGCACCATTCCAAATCCAGCTGATTTTAAGGCCTTTCTAAGGAATCCTATATAATTGGTAGCCCTGCAGCCTCCACCTGTCTGACTCATAAGTACACTTGTATTATGAATATCATATTTACCTGATTTAAGGGCCTGTATAATTTGACCTATTACTATTATTGCAGGATAACAAGCGTCATTGTTCACATACCTCAAGCCTTCGTCGATTATATCCGATGACTTATTTGTTAGAACAACCATTTTTAAACCCGAATCATTTAGAGCTCTTTCTAAAAATTGGAACTGTATTGGTGCCATTTGTGGTGCCAATAATGTATGTTCCTTATTTAGACGAGTATTTTTTTCATATTTAATGCTAGCTTTGGTAGTAGCTTTATTATTTCCAACACTAGTCTCTCTTTCCTTTATCGCAGCCTTCAAGGACCTTAGTCTTATCTTTGCAGCTCCTAGGTTATTACCTTCATCTATTTTGATTACTGTATGTATTTTTGATTTTCTATCTAGTATCTCTTCAACCTGCTCTGTTGTTACTGCATCTAGTCCACATCCAAAAGAGTTGAGCTGGACTATCTCTAAATTATCGTGGTCATTACAAAACTCTGCAGCCTTGTACAATCTAGAATGGTATACCCACTGGTCAACAACTCTCAATGATTCTTTTGCATTGGCCATATGACATACAGAATCCTCTGATAAAACTGCAAAACCAAGACTGTTTATAAGTTCTGGTATGCCATGGTTTATCTCTGGATCAAGGTGGTAAGGCCTACCTGCCAAGACTATGCCCTTCTCGTTTGAAGATGCTAGATAGTCTACTATTTCTTGCCCTTTTTTTCTTATGTCATCTTTAAATTCATCATACTGTTTACTTGCAAGATCAACCGCCCTGTTTATATCTTCATGTCTTATGTCTGGATAATGATAGGACATGGCCTCGTACAGCCTCTTCTTAAGCTTTTTCTTGTTGTTCAAAGATACGAAGAAATTGATATACTTTATATCTTTTTCAGCTAATGACTCCATATTGGATTTTATAACTTCTGGATATGATGTCACAACCGGACAATTATAGTGGTTGTCTGCATCCATATTTTCCAGGACCTCATGGGTAACAGAAGGATAAAATATGGTCTTTATTCCTCTTTCTATCAGGCTTTCAATATGTCCATGTACTAGCTTAGCTGGATAACATACGGTATCTGAAGCAATAGAACTTATACCCTTTTCAAATAGCTTTTTTGAAGATTTTTCTGATAATACAACTGAAAATCCTAATTCAGTCAAAAATCTATGCCAAAATGGGTAATTTTCATACATATTTAAGACTCTAGGTATACCTATTAGCCCTCTTTTGGATTGGTTTTCATCTAATGAATTGTATGAAAATAATTTTTCATACTTGTATTTGTACATATTTACAGGTTTTGTCTCTTGTTTTATTTTCTTATGGCTATAAATAGCTTCACCTACTTCACACCTATTGCCTGAGACAAATATCTCACTTTCAGAAAACTTGTTTATTGTTAGTAGACACTTATTTGAGCATCCCTTACATCTAGTAACACTTGACTCTACTTTTATACCGTTTAACTGATTTATATTTAATATATTAGACCTTTGACCCCTGTATCGCTCTTTTGATATAAGAGCACAACCAAATGCCCCCATCAGACCTGCTATATCCGGTCTAGTCACATTTCTACCTATCAATTTCTCAAAAGACCTAAGCACTAAGTCATTGTAAAATGTACCCCCTTGAACTACTACATGGTCGCCTAGGTCTGAAACATCTCTCAACTTTATAACCTTAAATAGAGCATTTTTGACAACAGAATAGGCCAAACCAGCAGATATGTCAGCTACACTTGCACCTTCTTTTTGAGCCTGTTTGACCCTTGAATTCATAAATACAGTACACCTAGACCCAAGATCAACCGGATTATTGGACCCAATACCCCTTTGTGCGAAATCCTTGACATCCATATGGAGTGACTTGGCAAATGATTCTAGGAATGATCCACACCCTGAAGAACACGCTTCGTTGAGGATAATTTGGTCTATTACACCATTTTTTATCTTTAGACACTTCATGTCCTGACCGCCTATATCAAGTATAAAATCAACATCTGGATCAAAAAATTTTGCTGCCTTGTAGTGGGCTATTGTTTCTATCTCACCACCGTCAATCCTAAGAGCTTTTTTAAGCATCTCTTCTCCATAGCCAGTAACAGTCGCCTGTGATATACATGAACCCTCAGGCATTTGTGAATATATATCTTTCAATATTTTTATACTCATATCAAGAGGACTACCCTCATTTGAGCCGTAATGAGAGTAGAGTATCTGCCCCTCATCTCCCATCAATATGGCCTTTGTGGTAGTAGATCCAGCATCAAGTCCTAAATAAAATCTTCCCTTGTAAGAACTTATATCTTGTCTTTTAACACACGCCTTAGAATGTCTATCAACAAAATCATTATAGTCGTCATCATCTTCAAATAGTGGATCAATTTTTTCAGCCTGAGAGTCCTCAAGACTATCTACTGAGTCTACTTTTTTAATCAAACTACAAATAGAGTTTATTTTTTCCTTTTTAGACAATAGGGCTGCCCCCAAAGCCACATATAACTGGGCATTTTCTGGAAAGATTATATTTTTATCTTCAAGCTTTAAAACATTTTTGAACTGCTTCCTAAGCTCGGACAAAAAGTATAATGGTCCACCTAAAAATGCAACATTACCCTCTATTTTCCTGCCACAAGAAAGTACGCTTACAGTCTGTACAACAACTGCATTAAAAATACTCATTGCTATATCTGCTTTTTTTGCACCATCATTGATTAGGGGTTGTATATCAGTTTTTGCAAATACACCACACCTTGAAGCTATCGGGTATATTACTGAATAGTCTTTTGCAAGCTCGTTTAGTCCACTAGCATCTGTCTTTAATAGAGATGCCATCTGGTCTATAAAGGCTCCTGTTCCACCTGCACATATACCGTTCATACGTTGGTCAATGCCACCTGACAAAAATGTCACCTTTGCATCCTCTCCACCCAACTCAACTACTACGTCAGTTTCTGGATTGTAGTGTCTTATAGCTTCGGTACTAGAAATTACTTCTTGCTCAAATCTTAGGTCTACTTTCTTAGATAGACCTATTCCTCCCGAACCTGTGATAACAGTTTTTAAACTAACATTACCCAACTTATCATATATCTTCTTTAACTGGTCGCTAACTGCCTTTTTAACATCTGAGAAGTGCCTTTTATATTCACTAAATAACATCTCATTTTCTTCTGTCAAAACTACGGCCTTCACTGTTGTAGAACCTATATCAATTCCTAATTTTAAGATTCCATTCATTGTAGCCCTCCTAATAAACATACTATTATACTTAGATTTCTTATTTGTTAAACCATCTTAATAATATACACTAATTATACGTCACTTGAATAATGAATGTCAATAATATGCTATAGTTTAAAATATAAGTAAATGACAAAGAATACTATTTAAAACACATAAAAAAAGGAGGCTAGCCTCCTTTTTTTTACATATACTTAATCATTTAAATTCTTATTTCATCTTTTCTGATACGATATTTACAAGGTCATGAGTTCTAGTTGCATATCCCCATTCATTATCATACCATGAAAGTATCTTTACTAATCCATTGTCCATTACCATTGTTGAAAGTCCATCAACTATTGAAGATCTTTCATCTCCCTTGTAGTCTACAGATACAAGAGGCTTGTCTGAATATCCCAATATACCCTTTAATTCACCTTCTGATGCTTTCTTAAGAGCTGCATTTACTTCTTCAGCAGTTATGTCCTTTTTCCTTACATTTACAACTAAATCAACTATTGAAACTGTCTGAGTTGGAACTCTTAGAGAGAATCCATTTAATTTGCCCTTTAACTGAGGAAGTACAAGAGCAACCGCCTTAGCTGCACCTGTAGTTGTAGGTATTATTGAGGCTCCACAAGCTCTAGATCTTCTAAGGTCCTTGTGTGACTTGTCCAGTACCTGCTGGTCATTAGTATAGGCATGTACTGTAGTCATCATACCATTTTCTATACCAAATTCTTCATCTATTACCTTTGCAACTGGAGCTAGACAGTTTGTAGTACAAGAAGCATTAGATATTATGTTGTGTAGGTCATTGTCGTACATATCTCCGTTTACACCAAGAACTAGTGTTATATCTTCGTTCTTAGCTGGACAAGTAATGATAACCTTTTTAGCACCTGCATCTATATGTCCCTGTGCATCTTCTCTCTTTTTAAATTTACCAGTGTTCTCTACTACTATGTCAACACCAAGTTCCTTCCATGGTATTTCCTTTGGACTAGCTGCCCTAGTTATCTTTATTTCTTTTCCGTTTACTACTATTGTATCATTATCTTTTACTTCAACTTCACCCTTGAATGTTCCGAAACTTGAATCGTACTGGAATAAATGTGCTAATGTTTCTGCATTTGCCCTAGCATTGATGGCAACGATTTCATACTTTGCATTCGCATCCGCTTCTACTAGTCTAAGAACTGACCTTCCTATTCTACCAAATCCATTTAATCCTACTTTTATTTTCATACTCTTCCTCCGTCATATATTTTCGTTATTGGGGACTTTAAATTAATTAGTGTATCATATATATCCCCTCCTCGACTATATTGTATATCATTTTTATTTTTTTTGCAATAAATATCAAGAAAAAAATGTTTTTTTAAGCTTGTTATTTATTTATTATAGTATTTAGCCTGTATTTTGATATACTATATATAAAAAATACCTAATAAACTATACATATAAAAAGACTGCATAAAAATGCAGCCCGATTTTTTATTTAATTTATGTAATTTGTAAATCTATGACTATCTGAATAATCATAGAAAAGCTATCAATAACTAATGCTTATAGTATCTCTTTACAATGATATCTGGATCTATTCCCCTTCGATAGGCCCTCTGAAAGACTTGCATATCCCTCATAACCATGAGTATGCCTATATCAGTAAGAGGCGGTTTGTTAAACCTACCCTTTCCAGTGTAGAACCTCCTAGAAGAAGTGACTATCCTAGTATCTATCTGGACAAGATCATATACACCCTTAGCCCTGATAGAAATATCATAGTCCTCCATAATCCCTATCTCCTTATAGCCACCCAGTTTTTCAAAGGCATCCCTAGTAAAAAATACGCCCTGGTCACCAAAGGCTATTTTCCTTTTCTTGGCCCTAAACCTCGACATAAAACCGCATATCTTCATAAGGATTCTCGAGTCATTAAAGTAAATTGACATACAGCCAAATTCAACACCCCTGTTGGCAGAGCTAATTATATCATCAACCATTCTTAATTCAATACTACTATCGCAGTGAAGAAAGAGGATTAGGTCATGCTTAGCCATTTCAAAGCCCTTGTTCATCTGTAGGCCCCTGCCCTTGCCCGACCTAATATACTTGTATTTTGGACCTATTATATCCCTTAAGAGGTCCGAGTCAGATTGACGATAGCCATCAACAAATATAACTTCAAAATTATCCTTGCCTATTGAGTCTAGTTGCCTTACAATATTTTTCACATTTTCTAATTCATTATAAATAGGTATAACTATAGATAGCTTACTATACATTTACTCTCCCTTTATTTTGCTTTTGTACTTATCTTCTAATAGTTCTAATAGATGTGCTTGTGCTTGTGTTTGTGTTTATGCTTGTACTTTTATTTATATTAGTCCAGCTATTAGAATCTTCTAATCTTCTATAAAGTCTCTAACTAGCATATCTAAGTAGTCAAGGTCTAGATATGCCTTTAATTTGTTAAATGTAAATTCATTGAGCAAGTCTTTTTCTGACTTGTTGTACTCAACCCAGGCCATGGCACACCAAGTTACACCCCTCAAACAGTTCATCCTAATATAAGAATAGACCTTGTCCCTGAAGCTTTCAAATTGATCTAACTTAAACTCATAATATTCAATACCGTAAAATTCCTCAAAGTAATATTTTAAGAATCCCTCTACTTGGTCTCTTGTAAATATTATATCCGTCTTCCAAAATGAAGTCGTAGGTGCTAGAAAATGGCCTAGGTCTTGTTCTTTTTCACCAATAATAGGCTTTTCCCAGTCTATAAGGTAGGTCCTGTCACCTATTATAAAATTCGATGAATTTAATTCAGTATTTATTATTGACTTATTGCCTTCTTTATCAGTACTATTTTGACCATCATAACTAATATCGAGTCTGTCACATATTTGCTGGACCCTTGCGAAAATCTTTTGAACCCTCTCATCAACCCTAGGATCAAATAGGTCGCTTGACCTGTACTTACTGTACATATTAGTTGATTCCTCAAGTATAGCCTTAAATGGATTGTCAGGTTCTACCAAAGAGTTGTCGTCTGGTATACAAGTTTTGTGAATCATGTTCAAACATTTGGCAGCCGTAAGTAGGTCCTTCTTGTAATCCATAGGTCTCCCCTGGATAAAAGCCATCACAAGATAGTCTCTAGGGAAGTCCTTTTTAGAATCATCATAAAAATATGGTACTGGAGTAACCCCGCTTTTGCAAACAGCCTCAAGCCCCATAAATTCATATGCTATCTGGTTTTTCAAGTTCATTTGACTGGCATAGTTTATCCTAAATACCATATCGTCTATTTTCCTAGCCTCGTATATGACCTCAATCCTATAGTTACAGTTATATTCTCCATTTGCTAGGAAACTAGTCTTGAACTCTAGCTTATCTATATTATTTTTTAGGTCACTAGGAACCACAGGAGTATTTCTTTCTCCTTTATCTATTTCTAAGCCTCCTATATGTTTTTTACTTATTAAATAATTATAGTACCTGTCAAAAAACGCACGAGACTTAACAAATCTAGCAACATCTCTTGTATCTAGCATATCAACCATATATTCCAAGTCCTCCTCTAGTAATTTTAGTATCCCAAACTCACGAGGTATTCATAGGTATTGGGATATGTATGTCTATCAAACTTATTTACGATATTTATGATATCCTCTTCTTCATCAATATCGACTAGAGGATCATTTATCTTAATCTTATCAGTCGTCTTTTTAGCTAGTTCTATAGTCCTCTCAACAACTGTCTGTCCCTCATACTCGCCCATATCAAAGACCTCATTGTCAAGGTTATTCATACCAATCAGGCAATAACCATCGTCCTCTGTAGGTGTGATTACAATGTCACTATCATCCAATGCCTTGAGAGAACTATTAATATGTACTGAGCAAATTTCAGGTATATCGGATCCTATCAAGACTAGGCTATCATAGCCCAAGTCAAATGAATCAGAAAAGGCATTCTTCATTCTTTGCCAAATATCCTGTCCTCTCTGTTCTATAAAAACATCAGCATACTTAAATATATCCTTCAATACACCCGGACCTATATAAGACTCAGCACCAGAGTTTGTAAATACAATTAAGCTGTCCCCCTCAATTCTACTAGTCATCAGTTCTAGGTCATTGAGAAAACAAGTATGCAAACGGGCACACTCTAGTTGGGACAGCTTTTTTTCAAGTCTAGTCTTAGTATATCCAGGGATTGGTATTCTTGTAAAAATAATTAACCCCTTCTTCAATACATAACTCCTTATATTTTATATTTTTATCGATTAGATTCTGCTACACACATTTAAGCCACAATCATTTAAGTAATCCTTAGGCTTATCGAATATATACTGCATATGGTCCATACCCTCAATAATCTTTATCTCTCCTGAATGAAGATTCTTTATTTCAGGTAGGTTCATCCTTGCCTTGTCTTTCTCACCGAACAAGAACTTTATCTTTGTATCCGGTCTATAGATGGCAGATGGCAATGTATAGTCGTAGCATGAAAATGAAAGTTTTTTAATTGTGTCATTATCCAAATTCTTATATACATTTAGTATATACTCTTTATCACTCATAGAAACATACTTATATCTTGGGTCATTATCAAACACCTTCATGCCCCTAGTCTTAAATTCCTTCACTAGCTTTTTAAGCTCCATATAGAAGAACATCCCTCTGACCTTACTCTGCTTTAGAGCCGGTGCATCAAGAACAGCTACATCTATTTTCAACCACAATTCCTTTAGTATTTCAAATGCAACGGCAGCTCCAAATGAAGCACCTAATAAAAATCCTATATGATCTATCTTGTTTTCTTTTAACCAAGAAACTATCTTGTCAGCCTGATATACTCTAGGTGTAAAATCGTGGTGTGGATAGTCCAACCCTTCAAGTCTAGGAACAACTACATAATAGCCCTTCTCTAGATACGGTATTATACCCCTGTAGTTACTTGCACCAGGATAAAAAATACAGTGTATTAAAAGTGCGACAGGCTTAGTCTTATCGCCGTATGTTTCAAAAATCATAACGTCCTCCATAATATTATTACCTTCTATCTATGAATACTATACAACCATAAACTAAAAATGTCAATTCATTTTATAAATGAAAGAAATAATATGATTCTTGCATTTATATGTCACTTTATTAAATTAACTGTCGGTTTTCGCTTTATATAATTGTATTTTTGACTTTCAAATTGATGCACAATTTGAAATTTTCTTCATTTAGTAGTTTTACGTCATTTCCATAGGCCAAAATTTCCAAAAATCTGTTACATTCCTCTGAATTGTAAAATGTATTCTTGTTCCTTCCTTCGCCAACTATTATATAGTCTAAGTCCTCATCAATAACATCTCTAACCTCTGCCCCATCATTGATTAAACGTATTTTAAGATCATTACTATTCATAGTTGAAAGATCGTTATATAGATAAAACTTACTTCCCAAAACACTAAACTGGTCAACTAATTCACCCTTGGTTTTTGAAGGATATTTTATTGATAATTCATCATTTAGTCCGTCAAATTTATGTCTAGCCGTATATTCTTCTAGATAATCAATTTTAGAAGTCAATAATTTTTTATCTATAACCTTAATTTTCTTGCCCTTTATATTAAAAGACAAAACTCTTTTTAAGTTTGGATTTTTTTCATCAAATTTTAATTTTTTTGATTGATTTGAGAAAGTGGCTATATCATCCACAATCAAGAAGTTAGTATTAGAAAACACGTCCCTATGAAGCCTAATATCAAACTTCTTCAACCTCTTCTTAAAACTATTAAAATCATCACTTGAAACCGACATGTCAAAGGACAGAGAGTTTCCTATAATATCAAGTGCCAAATAGTCCTCTCTCTTCATATTCTCATAATGGCTATTCCAATTTTTTGCATTTAAAGACTTCATTGTCCTATTCTTAAGTATACGATTCTGCTTATTATGCCTGTCTTCTATCCAATTGGCAAATAGCTTCTCAGGTATAGATGAATACTTTGCCTCTATATCCTTGTAAAGATTTATATAACAGAGATTGGTCCTATAGGCATCTGAACTAGCCCTGTGTGTATCTATGTTTTCAATACTATACTTGTTACATAGGTTTACAAGAGAGTACTCCCTATCATCAAGAAACACTCCTAGGACCTGTGTATCTATATATTTATTTGTAAATTCCTCACCAAAAACCCTCATGTAGGTATCTTTTAGTAGGTTTATGTCATTGTTTACACCATGCCCCACCAAGATGCTATCACCGACAAAGTCCCTGAATTTTTTTATTACATAAGCCTCTTTTTCAGCCTTATGGATGGATATATTGTCTATTCCAGTCAAGCTCTCTATAAATTTATCTATATAGTATATCTTATCTCCAAATTCTTCACATTCAGATAGTAATCTACTGGATTTAGTTACCTTCCTAGATCGAGGTGGCCTAATCAGTGACGAATATTCATCAACCACCTCAAAATCTATGACTTTAAAGGCACTTATCTCTATCATATAGTTAAACTTTGAATTTCCTGTTGCCTCTAGATCAAACGATACATATGATTTAGGTAGGAAATCAGCATGTCTAGATGCTATTAAGTTATTTTCATGTTTTTCTTCCACTTGTCTACCTCCGAATTCCTACAAATATTATACCATAATCGTTTATATATTAATATTGAATAGTCAAATTAATTATTGGAGGACTATTTATGTGGGTAGATAATTAATATATATCCTTATTATATTTAAGACTTTTAGTCTTAGGAATGGAGAATTTATGAAAAAAAATTTAAATTGTATAAGAGCTTTAATTCAAAAATTTGATATTGGAGATAGTTATTCAAGAGCGGCTGAGATGTCTTTCTACCTCACTATGTCAATATTTCCGTCTCTAATTTTCGTCATATGTGCCTTGGCCTATGTGCCAGAGGTCAATGTAGTGACAACATCAGAGCCCATCAAGAATATAATACCTGCTGAAGCCCATACAATCGTTGTATACTTTATAAAGTCAGCAGTGACCCACAAGAGCCAAAAACTCCTAATCGTATCTGCAGGACTTGCTGTGTGGACTTTTTCAAAGGCTGTCAATTCTATCCTAGTTGCTCAAAATGCCTACTATGGCTTTGAAGATAAGAAGAACCCTATTATTGCCAAACTTACGAGTCTTATATTTGCAGCCCTATTTTTTATAGAAATTATACTGTGTATAGTCTTTTTGGTATATGGTTCTAAAATATCTAAATTTATAATAGGTCTACTTGGAAACGTTGAGGGTTCCAATATGGTTCTCGGTATAATATTTACTATTGTGAGATATCTTGTTCCTATCTTGGTTATGATTGTAATATTCCTAGGAATCTACAGTTTTGGACCATCTAAAAAGATACCTTATAAATACTGTTTGCCCGGCGCTGTAGTGACTAGTCTACTTTGGTTGTTGTTCTCTATGCTATACTCAGTATATGCCAACAACTTCTTCAACGGAGAAATATATGGAAGTATATCTACCATGATAGTTCTTATGACTTGGCTATACTTCTGCTCCCTATCTGTTTCTGTGGGATACAAGGTCAACGCCCTTATATATTTCTCAAAGAACGAAGAATTCATAAGTGCGTGTTAGTATAAATACCTATAATAAAACCTCTAATCTACCATCCCTTTAGATGATTGATTAGAGGTTTATTCTTATATTGATTTTATCATTTCATCGAAGCTTTGTGTCAATTCTTCTAATCTTCTTATTGCTACTGAATCAGACTTATCATGTGTTCCTATATATATCTTTATCTTTGGTTCAGTTCCAGATGGCCTAAGGGCTATCCACGAACCGTCATCCAAATAGTATTTTAATACATCAGATATAGGGAAGCCTTCTACTCCCTTTTTAAAGTCTTCTAGCCTAACTACCTTTGACCCATTTATTTGGCTCAGGCTTTGACCTCTCATAGTATCCATTATCTCTTTTATCTTTGCAGAGCCTTCCTTGCCCCCTAGGTAAATAGAGTTGGTATTTTCTCTGTAATAACCATTTTCTTGGTATAAATCTATAAGTGCATCATAGATACTCTTACCCTTGCTCCTGTAATAAAGTGCCATTTCAGCTATCATAAGAGTAGCTACTACACCATCCTTGTCCCTGCACTGGTCGCCTACTAGGTATCCATAACTCTCCTCATAGCCGATTGTGAAGTCCTTTGACCCATCTTTTTCATATTGGGTCATTTTTTCACCCAAAAACTTAAATCCAGTAAGTATCTCAACGACTTCAACTCCCATGTCCCTAGCTATATCAGCACCAAACTCAGAAGTTACTATAGTCTTTATCATGCAGGCCTTGTCTGTGAGTCTATTAGTTTCCTTTAAGCCCTTTAGTACATAGTCAGTAAGTAGACCACCTATCTGGTTGCCACTTATTAGTATCGGCTCTGAATTCTTACCTCTAACAGCTATGCCTACCCTATCACAGTCTGGGTCGTTTGCTATAAGTATATCTGCCTCTTCCCTTACCATAAGGGCTATACCACGTTCTAGAGCTTCCTTCTCTTCTGGGTTAGGCTTGTCTATACCAGCAAAATTCTTGTCTGGCATTTCCTCTTCAGGAACTACTATTATATTTTCAAAACCACAGTCTCTAAGAACTCTAATAACTGGAACCCTGCCAGTACCACAAAGAGGTGTATACACAACCTTAAAATCCTTGGCGTACTTTTTAATTATATCCTTTCTTATGCTGTTTCTTTCTACAGCCTCAATAAATTCATCATCCAGGCTTGAATCCAGCATGACAGCCTTGTCCTTATTAGCTTTTTCATCTAAAAGTGGGAGTACATCCAAGCTAGAATCCCTGTCTATTGTCTCCAGCACTTTCTTGGCAACATCAGGCATTATCTGTGCTCCATTGTCTCCATATACCTTGTAACCATTGTAGTTTGAAGGATTGTGACTTGCTGTGATCACTATACCACCTATACAGTTGAGTCTCCTAACAGAATAAGATAGCATAGGCGTTGTCCTAAGATCATCAAAATAATAAACCTTCATGCCCATACCTGATATGACTCTTACAGACTCCATACAAAATTCCCTAGACATTTTTCTATTGTCATGGGCTATAACAATACCCCTATCTGCTGCATCTTCAAAATTATCCATGAGGTACTTAACAAGACCATATGTAGTCTTTCTCACTGTATATAAGTTCATCCTGTTTGTACCAGCCCCTAATATACCTCTTAAGCCTGCTGTTCCAAACTCTAAATCTCTATAAAACCTATCCTCTATCTCTTTTTCATTGGACTCAATGGCCCTTAGCTCATCCTTAGTTTCATCATCTATATATGAAGCTTCTATCCATTCCTTATACAATTTCATGTAATCCATAGTTACCTCCTCATACTGATAGGGATTTTTGTTCCCTGCCACATCTATATTTTAAGCTATAGTATAAAAAAAGTAAACAATATAATAAAAAAAGCACCCCTCAGGTGACTGTCCTAATAAAAGGATCAACCCCCAAGTGGTGCTATTAAAAACTTATACTACTTCATTGCATTTAAGTTAGCTTCGATCTTTTCCTTTGGCATAAATCCGATTTCTCTAGATACTTCTACGCCATCCTTGAAGAATATTACTGTAGGAACAGTGTTTACTCCATATTCCTGAGCTACTTCCATAGCCTGGTCTATATCAACCTTTGCAAAGTACGCAGCATCCTTGTTAGCTTCTGCTACATCTGCAAATACAGGACCTAGCATATTACAAGGACCACACCATGTTGCGAAAAAGTCTACAACTGCTAATCCCTTAGCTTCCTTTACATTCTGTACAAATTCACTTCCATTAATTACTTTTGCCATTTTAAATTCCTCCCGATTATTTTAGATTTTATTTTACATTAAATCCATCTATCATTTTGATATCATCTTTAACTTATACTATATTAATACCAAAAACTATAGATTTAAAACATATACTTATTTTCTTTTGCCCTTGAGTTCTCTACCCCTTGGCAATTCAATGATAAAGCTAGTACCTTCTTTTAATTTTGACTTGACTCTAATGCTACCACATAGGGTATTGGTTATCAGTTTTGCTATTGAAAGACCAATTCCAGAGCCTTCTATGTTCTCTGCCCTAACTGCATCACTCCTAAAGAATCTTTCAAAGACTCTTTTTTGGTCCTTGGCGCTTATGCCAATTCCCGTATCTTTTACTTCAATTACAAGCCTGTCCCTTCCCTTAGGACTTGCGATTAACTCTATAGAATCATCTGTATTTGTATACTTAAAGGCATTGTCTATCAATATTCTCAAGAGCTGAGATAGTTTATTTTTATCTGTATACAAGATTGGATTTTTGATAGAGCTAACATCGTACTTGAAGTGCTTGCCCTGGTATTCAGCTATTTCATTATAGGATCCACTCAACTCATTAAATAAATCAATTATACTCACAGACTCTGTATTTATCTTTACTATTGATTCCTCTTTTGTAAGTGACAATAGTTCAGATATCATTTTTTTGAGCTGCCTAGTCTCTCTCATGGCAACAGCAACAGTCTCTGCCTCTTCTTCGACCGTACTCTCTGGTGATTTTAGGAGAGACTCAAGTTTTGACTGTATTATAGCAACCGGCGTCCTCAGTTCATGAGAGGCATCCTGTATAAACTTGACCTGGTTGTTCCAAGATGTCTCAATAGGTTTGAGTGCCTTCTTAGACAAGAGCTTGGCTATTATATAGGACAAGAGCAATGATATAGAGTCTGATAGAATCAATAGGGTTATAAGGTGGCTTAGTCCCTGCATTTCAGAGTCTATGTTCCTCATAATCCTAAACTGGTACTTGCCACTTTTAATATAAAAAGTCCTAAATTTATAACCGCCGTATATCTCGTTAATGTACTCGTCTTCTATATTCGGCCTTATACTAGGCATCTGGCTGAAATACCTATTCTGGGTATAGTACCTGATTTCATCACCCTCATATATATATACTATATCCCTTGGATCTTGTAATATAATAGGATTTAATATAGAATCCTTGTCAAAAGCGTTGCTGACAAACTTATACTCTTCTTGAAGAGAAGTATCTATATTTGACAGTATGGATACCTTAAAGTAATTGAAAATAAATATGCTGACAAAAATCATAAAAATCTCAACTACAAACATAATTGTAAATATAAGATTTTTCCTTGTCTTTATAAAGGCATTATTATTTATCATCTAGTATGTATCCGACCTTTCTCTTTGTCTTAATATACTTGTCATAGCCAAATTTTGATAGTTTTTTTCTAAGATTACTTACATATACTTCGACTATTTCTATTGTAGCATCAGAATCTATTCCCCAAATCCTATCATAGATCTGCTCCTTTAATAAGATTGACCCCTTATTTAGAACAAAGTATTCAAGTAGCTTAAACTGCTTGTTCTGTAGCTCTATTTCTTCGTCATGGATAAATACAGCCTTCTTCTCAGAATCTATCTTTAGGTCCTTAAATTCAAGGTATTTGTTGTCCTTTATCCTACCATTTGTCCTAAGGATGGCAAATGTCCTAGCAACCAACTCATCCATATAAAATGGTTTTGTAAGGTAGTCATTGGCACCAAGAGTAAAGGCTTCCATCTTGTCATCTAAGGATTCTTTGGCAGTAAGTATCAGTATTGGTGTATCTATACCAGACTTTCTAGCCTCCTTTAATATAGTCATACCATCCATATTAGGTAACATCAAATCCAGGATTACTAGGTCATATATTCCCTGTTCAATCAGATAAAGACCTTCTTCTCCATCTATACATGTTTCTATTTCAAAATGCTTCGATAATTCTTTTTTCATATCCGCTTGAAGAGTTTTATTATCTTCAACTATTAATACTTTCATATTAACCTCACTTTCCATATGGCAAACTTTCACCATATATTATAATATATCATAAAAAATAGTGAATATCTAGTCAACAAAACACTAAATTAAAATATATTATCAATATCCACTATTATATAATTCTAGCCTATTTACCTTTAGAATCCCTTTATATCTAACATTTTCAAGTAAATAACTAGAAATATAGGTCGATATGATATATAATTATGACTGAAAGGGGTTTGACTATGACGATTAAACAAGTTGGGTTTGAAGACCTATTAAATAAGACTGATTCAAAGAGCAAAAAACAAAAATCCGATAATAAAGAAGTAAAAACGAGTTCAGCAAAATCAAGTGCTAAAAATACAAAGACTAGAAAAACAACCACTAAAAATCCAGCAGCAAATAAAAAGAATTCAAAAACTGGTTCAGCTGCTGTTACTAGAAAATCAAGTCCTAAAAGGGTTTCTCTTAGCCAAGATGACATGGATAAGCTATGTGAAATATACGACTGGTACCTACTAGTCAAGGACCTTGCCCCCCTAAAGAAAATCAAGCTATCAGACAAGTCTACAAAAATAGACCTAGAAAATGATATAGTAAAGGAAAGTAAAAGGGTCAGCATCAATATAGACAAGGAGATATGGGAGGACTTTGACGCTCTTTGCTCCAATATAGGGCAAAAGAAAAACGAGGTGCTTACACAGGTTATAAAGGACTTTATAAATGATCATAAGGATTTGGTATAATATAAAAGACAGGAAATATCTCCCCAAGTAAACTTATGCTTGGTCGAGACAACCTGTCTTTTTGTTGTGATTTTTTGTTGTGATTTTTTTGTTGTTTTTTTAGTCTTGCAAAATCAATTTAGAGTACTTCCTACCAGCATCCATAAATATTTCAATATTTTCGTCACTTGTATAAAGTGGTAAATTACATCCTGGAGTAAGTATAAATCCTTTTTTACATTTTTTTCCGGCCATTATTGAGTCTATAACAGCGTCTTCAATCATTTTCTTGTCACCCTTTGATATTATCTTTACCGGGTCGACATTACCTGCTATAGGTAGGTAGTCTGAGAAATACTCACAAGCCTCATGTATGTTCATTTCATTGTCTATACTAAACATGGAAAAGTTAATATCCTTTATATATGTCCATATCTTCTTTGTGTTGCCACATACATGGTAGGATGGCTTAGAATTGTTGACCTTCATCAAATAGTTGCATATTTCTTGGGTTGGACCATAGACAAACCTCTTATACATCTTAGGACTAATCATAGTAGTCGATGCTATAGGGTCTGCCATAGAAAATGATATTCCAATCTTAGAAAACTCGTCTATTACAAGCTTTACGCACTCTACAATATATTCTAATAGCCTATCTACCTTGTCAGGATACTTGATCATGGCCTTTAAGAGCCTGTCAGTTCCATAGCAAAATCCAGCCAGGGTAAGAGGGCCTGACAGGGATGCTCCAACAGGGCATATGCCATCACCTATTTCCCTTAGCCTGCTCGTAGCATTATAGTAGGTCATAAGGTTACCTGAACTAAGCTTTATTATATCCATATTATTGACATCATCTAAGTTGTCTATAGCTAGTTTTTTAACTGTTATCAGTCCATTTTCAGGATAATTGGCCTCAATACCTATTGCCTCTGCTATTCCATAGGCATTGGGTCCTACACCCATACCGTCATAGCCAAACTTGTTGAAGGCGGCTATATCTGCGTTTACTAAGTTGTCCTCATTTAACCAGTACTCTCTTGTATTTTTACCTATATACCTAGCCTTTATCTCACCCAAAAATGGATCCATAGGCAACCTATCATATTCTAGACCATTTGATATTGCATACGACCTCTCTATGGGTGTCATCTTGTCTTTTTTGTTTATAATTAAGTCCATATTTTCCTCCTAAAAAGTCATCGCCTTGGCAAAAGCCCTATCAAAACGCTCTTCGTTGGCAAGTTCAAAATAATCTATAGAAGAAGCAAGTCTATCTAATTCATCTATCATGTCTATTAACTTATCACTCGAAGCCTTATCTAGAATATTTTTTCTATATTTAGTAGAAGCCTTACCAGTATCCTTATTTTTATCATAGTAGACCCTAATAAACTTAAGAGCCCCGTTTTTTGATGAATTGCCTAAATAGGTTATTTTATCTTCATATTCCTTGTCTATTATACCCAGTCCAACTAGAGATTCCTTAGGTAGGTGGTAGCCAAACTGACCTGCTATCAATAGCTGATCAATGTCCTCGACACCTAAACCCTGTCTTTTCAGTATCATCATAAGCGATGAATATATAGCACCCTTGGCTAACTGTACAGCCCTTATATCTGCTTGATTGATATAGATGTCCTTGTCCTTATCTAGGTAAAACCTCTTTTCAGAACCAACACTTTCAAAATGGTCTATAAGCGGGTCATCTTCTTCTAGTTCTTCTTTTTTAGCCAACTTCCCCCTCTTGTTTACATAGCCATTTCTCACTAACTCCCTTACAAGGGCCAAAATTCCACTTCCGCATATTCCCCTTATCTCTTGGGATCCTATGGACTTAATCTCTATATTGGAATCAGACTTGTTTTTCTTATCTACTACTACATCTTCAATAGCTCCATCCTCTGCCCTCATGCCGTTGGATATATTCATGCCTTCCAGGGCTGGACCTGCTGCACAAGAGCAAGTGACTATATTACCCTTGTCTATTAGGGCTATTTCACCATTTGTACCTATATCTATAAATAGATACCTCTTTCTTACGTCTATAGATCCTATACTATAGAGTCCTGATACAATGTCTCCACCAACATAGGCAGACACCTGCGGCATCAATACCAGGTCTGCATTCTTCAAATTATCAATACCCAAGCTAGTAGCCTTTGTTAAAACAGTATCCTTAAATTCAGGTGTAAATGGGTACCTTCCAAGACCATCTACAGATTCACACATAAGAATATGACTCATTGTACAGTTTGCTGCTACCACAATAAGACTAATCCTAGAACAAATGTCCTCCCCAAATGCACCCACCATTTCATTTATTTTTGACACGATAAGCCTATTCAGGTTTTTAAGTCCTTTAGGATTTTCTTTACAATAAGAAATACGACTCAGGACATCTAAACCATAGTTTTTTTGTGGGTTCGTTTCAGAAATTTTCAATATTTCTTCTCCAGACTTGCTATCGACCAAGACCATCTCTATGCCTGTAGTACCTATATCAAGGGCTATGGAAAGATTATCCGACAATACCTTGTTATTGCTAGACCCCAAGCCCCTATATAATACTTTACTTGAGTCACAATTAAGGATAAGCTCCATATCTTCCTCAACCCTAGTCTGACAAGCAAGTACAGATTTATTACGGTCTTCATTTGTCCTTACATATACCCTACACTTTGAACAAGTTCCGTTACCGTTACAGGGGGCTTCAATATCTATGTGATTTTCCCTCAGAATTTCAAGCAGATTTTGCCCCTTTTTAGATTCAATAAGCATTTGTTTGTCTGATGTTTCTATTTTTACTTTTAACTTGTCATCCACTATATCACTTCCTATCAAAGAGGCTACAAGCGACCTTTACAGCCTCTGTAGCAGAATCTGAATATCCATCAGCCCCTATTTCATTTGCAAACTTCTGTGTTACAGGACCACCGCCTACCATGACTTTGACCTTGTCCCTAATACCCATCTCTTTTAACCTGTCTATAACATCCTTCATAAGATACATTGTTGTAGTCATAAGAGACGACATACATACGAGTTTGACATCCTCATTAACTACTGTATCTATAAATCTATCAACCTTGACATCCTTTCCTAGGTCTATCATTTCAAAACCAGCAGTCTCCAGCATTATCTTAACTAAGTTTTTTCCTATATCATGGGTATCACCCTCTATTACCCCTATAACTGCCTTTATCCTATCTCGGCTGTCTAATTCATCTTCAAGACCTTTTTTTAATACTCCTATACCTTCATACATTGCATCAGAGCAAAGGAGCAACTCGGCTATATAGTATTCTTCCTCATCATAGAGTTTTCCAGCTTCATTCATACCCCTTACCAATCCGTCCATTATACCATCATTGGCATCATATCCTTCATCGAGGTAAGTCTGGGCTAGGTCTGCTATGGTTTCATCCTCCATATCTACAACATATGAAGCCAACTTATCTATTAGTTCTTTTTTTCTCTCTTCTGACATAATATCTCCTTATATTGCAAAACATAGATTTTATTATTCAGTCATCCTATTTTAAGCTCTCTACTTGCATCAAATTTCTTGTTCCTATATCAGTATTTCTTCTAGAAATACAGGCACCTGTCACAATATACCTCGGTGCTGGCTTTAGACTTAGATAGTCATTCATAAGAGAATTTACCCTTTTTAGGTCTATAAGACCGACTTCTTCTAAAGAGCGTGCCATTTTAGGGCACATATATATCAAACACTTGCCATCAGCAATCTTAAGAAGCTCCATAAAAAACTCCCTAGTAAAATTATCATATATGTATTTTACCTTTTCAGGCCCCACTATAGATATATCCACCGGTGAGTCACTTATACTTATTATATCGACTCCCAAGTCTATGAGGTCTCTAGAAAAATTTATAAGATGATCTTTTAGGAGGTCCAAGACTATAGCCATAACCTGCTTTTTTTTGACCAAGCCCTTGTATACTGTCGTAGAATCAAGCAGGCCATTCAATATTGTAAAGGGACCTGACAACTCATATATGACTTGTAGGTCATCATTTTTCAAGATGGAAATAGAGTCCTTTACCCTAGTTATCCTAGGAGATTCCATGGGACTTGATATATTATCTATCAAGTCTTCAACTTTTGATAGGACAGGGCTATTAATCCTAATCCCGTAGCTGTCCGATTCTATCCTAGCCCCAAATGATTCAGCCTCCAGAGTATGGCAAAAGGGTAGCTGACAAAACTTATCCTTCTTAACTTCTTTAATTTCTAGGGCAAGTCTACTAATAGTTTCAACATCGAAATAAGGGTCCTTGTTTGTATTCTTCAAGGTGTCCGATTCGTATAGGCTTGGGGTTTGTTTGTTAGGACAAAATAGGTAGTCAATCTTATCTGGCATAGGCCACCTCCTAGTGGTAATATTCTAATTAAATGGGTTGCTGATACCTGCTATATTCACCATATCAATGAATGAATACTTTCCACCTATGCTGCAAATGCTCAGGTACTTTTCCCACGCTTTTTTATAGTCTTTATTCATCAGTTCATAGAAGTCCAAGGCACACAACTGGGCCAATACATAGTCTATATAATAAAATGGGTCCTTGTATATATGCCCCTGCCTAAACCAATAACCACCCCTATTAAGTAGGTCCAAATCTTCATAGTCCCTACCTGGCAGGTAGTCTCTTTCAAGCTCTCTCCAAGCAGACTTTCTCTCATCCACACTCATATTAGGATTTTCATATACTAAATGCTGAAAATGGTCCACTAGGCAACCATATGGCAGAAACTTGATGGCTGAATCATGGTGGTACTTCTTGTATTTTTCTGTGTCATCTCCAAAGAACATCTCCATCCATGGGTATGTTAAAAACTCCATCGACATAGAGTGGATTTCACAAGAATCCAGGGTTGGAAATACTAACTCTGGAACAGGTATATCCCTAGACATATACATCTGGAAGGCATGACCAGCCTCATGGGTCAAGACATCTATATCGTCAACCGTTCCATTGAAGTTCCCAAATATAAAGGGCTCCCTATAGTCAGGAAGTATAGTACAATATCCACCCATGGCCTTATTTTCTCTTGCTGCAACATCAAATAAGTTATTGTCTATCAAGAACTTATAGAATTCTTCTGTTTCACCAGACATATTCTTGTACATATCCTTACCCTTTTCGATTATATATTCTCCATCTCCCACAAGCTTGGCATTTCCATCCAAAAACTCCAGCTTTTCATCATAGTAGGTGATTTTATCTAGGCCTATTCTTTTGGCTTGTTCCTTATTTAAGTCTTCAATAATAGGCAGGTATTTATTCTTTACATTTTGGCGTAACTTGGCCACCATATCAGAATTATAAACGGTCCTAGACATCCTGTAGTAACCCAACTCAACAAAGTTTTTGTAGCCCAGCTTCTTTGCCATAGAATCCCTCAACTTAACTAGACTGTCAAAAATACTATCAAATTTGTCTTCATTGTCTTCAAAGAACTTGGTATGGGCCCTGATAGCAGACTTTCTTATATCCCTGTCATTGTCAGACATAAATATAGACATATCAGATAGGTTTCTCTTTTTACCTTCAAAATCTATTGAAGCAGATGCAAGTAATTGAGTGTACTCTGACATCAACTTGTTCTCTTCCTGTAAGAGTCCAATTATATCCTTAGAAAAAGACTTAACACTACATCTTATAAGGTCTATATACTGCCTTCCATACTTGGTCTCTAGTTGGTCAACATAGGAAGAATCCAGTATATTTTTGTATAGGTCCATATCTAAATCAGAAAACATTGGACCTAACTCATCCCAGTAGTCATTTTCTGCAGAATAAAAATCATCTGTTGTATCTATGCTAAACTTTATCTGGGCAAGTGTCTTCATAGTTTCCAACCTGTTTCTCATATTATTAATTTTATTTAACAAGTCTATATACTTATCAAATGACTCAGCCCTATCCATTTTTGACAGGATATCCCTATAAATCTCTTTATATTCATTATAATTTATTCTTTCATACTTTATTTGATTAAAATCCATTATATTCCTCACTTTCATCTATATTTAAATTATATATCATAGATATACAAAAATCAATTTTTACTAAACTACTTGAATTTACTTATAAAATACTGTACAATATTGTTGTCATGATATATATGTATATATTGTCTATATACAATAACTGGAGGTTAAAATGAAAAACAAAAAAAATTCTCTTGCCTATAGACTTTTTCACCGTTACTTTATAGTAGCAATGAACGGCATGGCCTTAGGATTATTTTCAACCCTAATCATAGGACTGATTATAAATCAAATCGGTCAGGCTATACCGGGGTCATTGGGTAGCTTTTTGGTATCAATATCACCAGTCGCTATGGCTCTTACTGGGCCAGTAATCGGTATAGGTATTGCTACATCACTTGAATCTCCAAAGCTAGTTACACTTTCATCAGGTGTCGTTGGTTTTATAGGTGCTTTTGGGGCCGTATTTGCAAATGGAAAAATAATAAACTCATTTGGCCAACTAATTATCAAGGGATCTGGAGACCCCCTTGGCGCATTTATAGCTGTAGTTATAGCAGCAGAAGTTGGAAGACTAGTATCAGGCAAAACTAAAATAGATATAATAGTAACGCCACTCGTAACAATAATAACAGGTTCGTTAATTGCTGTCCTATTAGGACCTCGCCTACTTTATGCTATGAAATCAATCGGTAGCTTTATACAGATGGCGACGAATCTTGCACCTTTCACTATGGGGCTTGTAATCTCAGTAGTGATGGGCATGCTACTGACACTACCTATAAGTTCAGCAGCAATTTCTATTATACTTGGTCTATCAGGAATATCAGCGGGTGCTTCTGCAGTAGGTTGTTGCTCACAGATGATAGGCTTTGCAGTTATCACCTACCATGTGAATGGTCTGAATGGCGCCTTAGCTAATGGTCTTGGAACATCAATGTTACAAGTTCCTAATATACTCAAAAAACCTGTAATATGGATACCACCTATAGTCTCTAGTGCTATATTGGGACCCATATCATCGGTAGTACTTAAAATGACAAATAACCCTGCAGGTGCTGGTATGGGCACAGCTGGACTGGTAGGTCCTCTGATGGCATGGCAGTCTATGGCACCTAATGTATCTGGTGCTATTTTACCAATGGAGATACTTGCTATGCATTTCGTGCTACCTGCAATTATTTCACTAGCAGTATTTAAATTCATGGTATCAAAGAAAATAGTCTCACCAGAAGACTATAAATTAAGCCTATAGAATCATAAATTCATAGTTACTTGGTAGGGGTTTGCTCCTATTTTTTGCAAATGTTTGAGGTATAACCTCGAACTAATTCCAACAAACAGAGGTCGGGCATCAATAGTATGCTCGACCTCTAGTTTATTGTTTGTATTATATATTCTTATTGATTGCTATTAGTAAATCGGTGGCAGGGCCTTCTTGTCAACCTTACCTATTGGAGTTACGGGCATTGACTCTAATGATAGTATATGCCTAGGAATCATATGAGGTGGTAGGTTCTGTTTTAGAAAATCAAGAACCCTTGATCCATCAAAAGATTTGTCATAGGCAACAATATATGCATCTAGGTATTTGTCACCGTTTTGGTCTTCTTTGGCAACAACAACGGCATTTTTTACTTCAGCTAGCATATTGATCATATTTTCTATTTCAAACAACTCTATTCTTATACCATTTATCTTTATCTGTGAGTCCATCCTACCCAGTACAGCTATATTGCCAGATTCATCAATTATCTTTGCAAGGTCTCCTGTCCTATACATCAGCCTAGTATCATCATCATGGGCAAATGGGTTACATACAAAAGACCCTTCGTTCAGCTCTGGCCTATTAGAATATCCTTCAGATATCTGGATACCTGATAGACATAATTCTCCGGGCATACCTACAGCACATAGGTTGCTATTCTTGTCTAAGATATAGGCCTCTGTATTGTATATAGGTCTACCTACAGGCACTAGCTCATAGTACTTGTCAACATAGAACTGACTACATAATACTGTAAATTCAGCTGGTCCGTACTCGTTGTATATCTTGTAGTTCCTATTTGTATATCCCTTAAATTTGTCACCACCAACCTGTAGGACCTTCAAGCCATCACATGGACAGTTATTTACGAATAACTTGCCGAGTATAGCAGGGAGTGCCAGTATAGTAACACCCTTTTTCTTACAGTAGTCTTCTACTGTATATTCATTTTTTCTAGACTCTTCCGGCAAGACATCAACTGATGCACCAATCAAAAGATATGGGAATATCTGTTTAACTATAGCGTCAAAGCTAAAACTAAGGTATATACCACAGACGTCATTTTCATTAGCCCCTATATAGTCTATTGCAAAGTGGCACATATTCATCAGACTCTCCTGCCTGATACTTATGCACTTTGGTCTTCCTGTGGTTCCAGACGTAGATATCCTATATGCTATATCCTTTGGTCCTGATTTTTGACTTATCTCATATTGCTTTTCAATCCTATCCCAATGGTCTAGGTTAAGGTACTTGTACTTGGAATGTTTCTCCTTGACCCTAGGGCCCAACTCCCTACAAGTAAGGACTAGGTCAACCTCGCCATCTTCAAGTAGGTAGCCCACTCTTTCATCAGGATTGGTCCTGTCTATAGGGAAAAATATGGCTCCAGATTTTAGTATGGATATAGCAGCTAGTACAACATTCTTTGTCCTTACTTGTAATACAGCAACCGTAGAGCCAACTCCTATACCTATATGATTGAAATATCCTGCCACCTTGTCAGTGAGCTCGTCTACTTCTTTATAAGTCATAGATGAAAACTCGTCTGATACTGCAATTTTATCAGGAGTTCTCCTTACCTGGTCTCTGAATAGGTCTATATAACTTAAGTTTCTATCAAATGAAAATTTATTGTCCCTTTGAGAACCTATATATATATCCTTGTGGACATCCTTTATATTCTTTATGTCCCTCAACCTAATTTTTGGCTTGGCTATTATTTGATTTATAATGTGCTTAAATAGGTATATTATACTCCTAGCAGTCACCTTGTCATAATAAGATGGCTTGTACATAAGCTTTATAGACATTCCCTTTGTAAGACTGACCTTCATATATAAATCAAGGTCTTTCTCTTTTATCGTGCTTGAACACCTATCTGCAAACACATCAAAATAAAAGGCAGTATTTATCAATTTATCATTTAAACTATTTAGGTGGCCTTCTGAAGATATCATATAGTAGTAGTATTCCATGGAATCACTTGTCTGTCTCATAATATCTCTTGCAAGGTCTGTAAACCTCATGTCCCTACTAGATGGATTGACTCTTATAGGAAGGTGTATCTTATTTTTGGCAAACACGATGTCATCTTCACATGAAAATCTTTGAAGAACTATGGCAAATACAGTATCTAAAACAGAGTCTAGACTCAGCTTATTAGAATCACAAAAACTCAAAAGGCTCGAATAAGTAGCCTTCTTTATCTCTTTTTGTATCATACTAAATTTGCCCGTATCATCCTTGAAATAGTCATTAGGGAACCTAGCCATACTAGTATAGTCCCTTAACAGATTATTCCAATATGTTTTAGCCTTTTCATAATGTTTGTTATCTGGCAAAACTACACCTCCTCTACTTAGTTTTTGTTTAGATCAATAAATTCTGCTATCTTGTTGACAGACCTAGCTTGCTGTTTTTCAGGACTAATAATAGCTTCTTCATCTCCTGATACCAACTCTATATCGGCAAAATTTGTGCTATTTCCACCCTCTATAGCATAGTATTTAGACTTGCTCGGTAGGTTTTTCTTGGCTTCCTTAATTCTAGTAAAATCAAGAAGTCCGTCATTTGTACCCCATATAGACAATACCGGCATATTTACTAGGTTCAAGTCGTCACCCTCAGGTACTGCACCCATAAACACAAAGCCTTTAATATTCTTATTTTTTAAGGCATCCTTGTAGGCTATACTGGCCCCACTTGCGTGTGCTAGTATAAACCATTTCTTAATATCTGGCTTGGACTCCATAAGGTCCTTACCCTTTCCAAAAGACAGGTCTGGTTGGTTGAGTCTAAGCTTTAGTATGCTTACTTTATAGCCCTTTTGAGCCAACAATCTAGCCATATTAGCATAGGATACAGGCTCCACTTTTTCACTAGGATATATAACTATTCCTGTGTCTTTTACAGCATTTTGCGGAACAAAGTCAATACTTCCATTGTTCTGCTTTACAACGCTTATTCCCGGTGTTTGAATCATGGCCTGCATAGCCCTATCATTTACCTTAAAGGTCTTTTGCAACCAAAATAGATAGCTGACACACACTATAATAAAGGCTATAAATACCCCCTTTAAGATGTTTTTTTGTAGCTTTCTTTTTTGGATGTTTCTAACCCTAATTTTTTCTTTTTCTAATTCTTCATGTATCGTAAGTGATTTCTCTAGCTCTCTTGTTATACTCAAACTGTCAAAAATATCCTTGTTAGACTTGCTTGATTTTTTCTTTGCTCTTATTTTTGAATCCTTAAATTCTTTCAAACCACGTCCCCCCTAACATATATACTATTATACAATATTATCCTAGTATATTATACAAAGAAAGGGTTACTTTTGGCTTAAAAGCTACTAGCAACCCCCTTATTTATTTACATTATTGTCATATTTAGAATTCTGCGTTCTTTGGAGTTCTTGGGAACGGTATTACGTCTCTTATATTTGACATACCTGTTAGGTACATGATTATTCTCTCAAATCCTAGACCAAAGCCTGAATGTGTAGCTGTACCGAACTTTCTAAGTTCTAGATACCACCAGTACTCTTCCTCATTTAGTCCCATTTCTCTTATCTTATCCATGAGTACGTCATATCTTTCTTCTCTCTGTGATCCGCCTATGATTTCTCCTACACCTGGAACAAGTAGGTCCATGGCTCTTACAGTCTTGCCATCATCGTTCATTCTCATATAGAACGCCTTAATGTCCTTAGGATAGTCTGTTACGAACACTGGAGCATTGTATACTTCCTCTGTGATATATCTCTCATGTTCTGTCTGTAGGTCACAACCCCATTCAACTGGGTATTCGAACTTGTGGCCTGATTTTAGTAGTATATCAACTGCTTCTGTGTAAGTTATTCTTACAAAGTCTGAAGATACTATCTTGTCTAGTCTTTCAAACAATCCCTTGTCTATAAAGCTATTGAAGAATGCCATTTCTTCTGGGCAGTTTTCAAGAACATAGTTGATTACGAACTTGATCATGTCCTCTGCAAGTTCCATAAGGTCTTCTAGGTCTGCAAATACTATTTCAGGTTCTACCATCCAGAATTCAGATGCGTGACGGCCTGTGTATGAGTTTTCAGCCCTGAAAGTTGGTCCAAATGTGTATATATTTCTAAATGCCAATGCCATTATTTCTCCATTTAGCTGACCAGATACTGTTAGGTTGGTTGGCTTGCCGAAGAAGTCCTGGCTGTAATCTATCTTACCATCTTCTGTAAGTGGTGGGTTTGCCATGTCTAGTGTTGTAACCTGGAACATTTCTCCAGCACCCTCTGTGTCAGAACCAGTTATAAGTGGTGTATGAGCATATACAAAGTTTCTTTCATTGAAGAACTTGTGCAGGGCAAATGCAACTACTGATCTAACCCTAAATACTGCTGAGAATGTATTAGACCTAGGTCTTAGGTGGGCTATTGTTCTAAGGTACTCAAATGTATGCTTTTTCTTCTGTAGTGGGTATGAAGAATCTGAGTCTCCCTCAACAATAAGCTTAGTAGCATGAATTTCTATAGGGTTCTTGGCATTGTCAACCTTGACAAGTTCACCTTCAACTAAGATGGCTGAAGATATAGCTAGTTTAGATATTTTCTTAAAGTTATCTAGCTTGTTTTCATCAACTACTATCTGTATATTTTTGAAGAATGATCCATCGTTTAATTCAATAAATCCAAAACTCTTAGATATTCTAGCAGTCCTAATCCATCCTGCTACACATACCTTCTTACCTACATATTCTTCACTCTTTCTATAAAGTGACTTTACTTCCAAAAAATCTTTCTGCATAAGTGCCTCCTCATTAATTGTTTTCATAATTCCATTTATCAAGATTAATTTGTAATCCCTATTTGTTCTGACTCAAATACACTTGAAATCAGTCAAATAAAAAACACACCATCCCTCAAAGGGACGATGTGTGTATAATCGCGGTACCACCCTAATTACTAGCTATGCTAGTCACTTAGTAGGTCTATATCGGAACCTATCCGCCTGAGCCTACTCGCTAACTTTTGGTCAGGGACTCAGAGATGTTCTTCACAAAAAGTATTATACTGGACTTACACCACCACCAGCTCGCTAGATAAGGAACTCCTTGCTACTCTTCTCTTCACAGTCATATATAATTTTAACTCAATATGTTGAGTATACCAATTTGATGACTATTTGTCAATATTAAAATTATGTTTTATATTTATAGCTTCTTAGTTGTCAATACATATGTTACACTTACGAGAAAGTTTTTCAAAATACTTG
>OBVS01000021.1_pt1 | contig 224445 bp, 209 predicted proteins | sample 1476211 | NCBI WGS metagenome assembly OBVS01 (sample SAMEA2580025, study PRJEB22360) | human gut metagenome | biome: human gut; feature: human-associated habitat; material: faeces | place: Denmark | collected 2008/2010 | reverse complement strand
CACCGCTAGAAGCTTTCCGGAACCACAGGTCGAACCTGTGGTATTCTAAATACAAAAATAAACCAGTATAGCAAATGCTATACTGGTCTTATTATCCTATTTAAATTAATTTATTTTAACAAGATCTCCAACAACCATTATTATTTGTGTTATTGTTATTTCCTTCGCTTAAACAATTTAAGAATCTCATTACCTCTCTAATTACTTGTTCACGGCCCCTTCTAACTCCAGCCCTAAATCCTCTTTGAAACCCTACTCTGCAACCTTCTCTAAATCCTCTTTCAAATCCTTGTCTAAACCCTTGCCTAAAGCCTTGTCTAAGACCTCTTTCAAAACTAGCTCTTGCTAATTCTTCTGCCCTAGAAACACCACTTCTGAATCCATCTCTAAATCCTTGTGAATAGCCTTCACGTCTTCCTTGCTCTCTCCCCTTACATAATCCGCATCTAAAGCCTCTTCTAAATCCTCGTTCTAGTCCTTCTCTTAATCCTCTTTCAAAACATCGACGACAATTTACTATTCCATTATTATTACCACATGCAGAACGTAATTCTTCATTACTTAGTCCCTCAAGACCTTCTTCACCTTGAAAATCATTATTTAAATTATCGATATTTCTATCCAAATTCGCTAAATCTGCAAAATTATCATTTTCAAAGAATGCATTATTTTCTACTGAATTGTTTTCTACTGGATTATTTCCTATTGAATTTTCTCCTACAAATTGGTTTGCTTCTTCATTTTGAATTCTTCTCATTATTTCTTCAAAATTATCACTATTGAATTCATAATTTGTTTCCATCTCTTTTATCTCCTTGTATAATACTCATAATACATAATATATGAATGGTTTCTCCTTTTGGTTAATACTTTTTATAATATTTACTATTTATCTTATTAGGTATAATAAATAACTTAATAAGCCTATTCATTTAATAATGAATAAACTTCTCTAACAAGTTTTTTTACCCTATCTGGAAGTTTTGATATAGCTTTTTCTCTTTTTTTCTCATCTTCTATTTGTGCTATTCTCATAACTTCTTGTTGAACTCCTGGAATGCTATTAAACTCTGATACTATTCTATTAAACCTATCAGCAAATCTTGGATCTTGCATTTTCGCTTGGAGTTTCATGATTAAATTATAACTATTCATTATTTATTGCTCCTAGAATTATTTTACTTCATCTTATTCATTAACATTTTCATTTGTTACCGCGATTTTTAATTATAAAATAAGCCAGAATAGAATTATCTATTCTGGCTTATTTTATAATTAAAATTTTAAGCTTGAAACTTCCTTAAACATATTTATTTCTTTTTCTGATTCTACTTCACTTAAGCTCTCATTCCAGTTCTTATCAAATTTTATTTTGTATATTTCAATATGTGATTTATCTTTAACTGGTGCCATTGCAACATATTCACTTCCACATATTAATTTTTGTTCTAGTATTGCATAATCTACTTTATTTCCATTTTCATCACTAAAAGACATTATTTTTTCACTCATAATATACACTCCTTTACCTTACTAAATTTATTTTGCTTTAATCTAATAAATTTATTCATATATCGATGAATTTAACTTTATTGAAGCTTTAATAAATATTCTTGCATATCCTTTATTAGTTTCGCATATTCATCTGATACTTCTATTAAACTTTTCTTTAAATGTTCATGTATATCATTGTCTTTTATTAGAAAATCTAAAATAGCTTTAAATCCCATTTCTGTACCTTTAATAGATGTTTGTAATATTTCCTTATCAGTATCTATATTTATTTCCTTAAAACTATTAAAAAGCTCTACTGCCTTGCCCCACATGCCTTCATCATATGTAACTTTAGCACCTAATTCTTCAATTTCTTTTACTACTAAATCTTTATTTTTTTGAACTGTTATTAATACCTTATCTAGAAGTTCTACAACCTTATAATCTATAGCTTTATCTTTTAATTTTGCTATTTCATTTTCTCCCATTATAATTCCTTCTAGTTCCTTATTAAGTTCCTTTATATTTTTATTCATATTTTCACGCTCCTTTATACTATTGTTTATTTTATAAAGGAGCATTATTCATTTTAAATGATTAATTTATTCTATTCTTCATTTAATTCTTCTGTTTTCTTATCTTTATTGTTTATAATTAAATGAATCCTATCGATTCTTCTATCATCTAGTTTTACTAACCTTAATGTTATATTGTCTGATAATACTTCGCAATTTTTAGTTGTAGTTGGAATTTCTCCAAGCTTTTCAATGAAGAATCCCCCTATGGTATCAGCAACTTCTGACTCTAATTCTATATCTAAATAATCATTTAAATCTGATAAAGTCATTAATCCACTGACAACATAATTTTTATCATCTATTTTTTCAACATCTAAGTTATCGTCATACTCATCTAGGATTTCTCCCATTACCTCTTCTATGATATCTTCCATTGTTACTATACCTGAAAAACCACCATACTCATCTATTAAAATAGCTATATAAGCTTTTTTATCTTTTAATTCTTTAAATAAGTCATCTATGCTTTTTGTTTCAATAAAGAAACATGGATCTTTTATTATATCTCTTATTTTTACATTATCTATACCTTTTTCAACAATACTTGCAAATAAATCCTTCATGTGTAATATTCCTATAACATTATCTATTTCATCTTCATATATAGGTATTCTTGAAAAATTTTCATCTAGAATAGTTTTTATACAATCTCTTATATCATCATTTACATCTAGTAAAAATGTTTCTGTTCTTGGTGTCATTATCTTTTTAGCTGTGGTATCATCAAATTCAATTATTCCATCTATCATTTCTCTTTCAACTTGATTTATAGCTCCATTTTCTTCACCGATTTCTATAAGGCTTCTAATTTCTTCTCTAGATATTTGTTCTTCAATTCCTTCTGTTTTAAATCCAAAAATCTTAAGAATAATATTAGTTGAAAATGATAAAAACCATACAAATGGCTTAGTTATTTTTGATATTAGAATTATTGTTTTTATAGAAAACATTGCAACTTTTTCAGAATTTTGAAGTGCTATTCTCTTAGGTACTAATTCTCCAAGAACTAGTGTTAAATATGAAATAGCTAATGTTGTTAAAACTAATGCAATACTTTCGCTATACGGAATATTAACTTCCTTTAATATGTTTGCAAACCCAACTGAAATTGAAGTTGCAGCTGATGCTGATGCAAAGAAACCTGCAAATGTTATTCCAACCTGTATTGTAGATAAAAAATTATTAGGTTCTTTTAATATGTTTCTTAATAGTATTGCTTTCTTATTTCCTTCTTCTGCTAATATGTTTATTTTTGTTTTATTTAATGATACTATTGCCATTTCTGCTGATGCAAAAAATGCATTAACTACTACCAATATTAAAATTAATATAAAACTACTCCCGGGACTTCCTTCCATTTATTTATTCTCCTTAAATTTAAAATATAGTGGAATAATTCTATCATATAAAAGCTTATTCTTTCAAATACGTATTTTTAATGCTACAGATTAAATAGTCTTAATTTTTTTAATTATTGTAAAATACTTATCTATATTGAGCTATATCTTCTAAAAACTAATGATTGTTACATATATCTATAATAAAAGGTTAGGAAATCAAAAGTTTCCTAACCTTTTTATTAGTTTTCTTCACCAAAAGCTTCTTTTAAAGTATGCCATGCAAGAACAGCACATTTTACCCTAGCTGGCATATTTGATATATTCTTTAGAACTATGGCATCTTCTAAATCTTCAAGTTCATCTTCATCATTTATTTCTCTTTTTATCATTCCAATAAATGTTTCCACAAGCTTTAATGCTTCTTCTTTATCTTTACCTTTTATAAGATCGATCATCATTGAAGTTGATGCTTGAGATATTGCACAACCTTGCCCAGTAAATGCTAAATCTTCTATGATATCTCCATTCATCTTTAATTCTAATGTTATTTCATCTCCACAACTTGGATTATGACCCTTTTCAGATAAATCTGGATTATCTAGCTTTCTTCTGTTATGTCTTGAAGTACTGTGCTCCATTATAAGTTCTGTATATATAGAGTTTAAATCCATTAATATTACCTCCATTTTGCAAACATATCATATGTTTGCTTTACTGCTTCTATTAATCTATCAACATCTTCTTTTGTATTATAGAAATATAAACTCGCTCTAGATGTTGAATTTATTCCCATATATCTCATTAGAGGTTGTGCACAGTGATTACCTGCTCTTATACAGATTCCAAAAGTATCAAATATTGAGGCTACATCATGTGGATGAACTCCATCTATTTCAAATGATAAAACTCCGCCTCTTTTCTCAATATCTTTTGGTCCATATATTTTCACATATTCAAGCTTACTCATTTCTTCATATGCATAAGTCATTAGTTCTTTTTCAATTTTTTCTATGTTATCCATACCTATTTCATTTAAGTAATCTATTGCTTTTGATAATCCAACTGCACCTTCAACATTTTGAGTACCTGCTTCAAATTTATATGGTAATACGTTAAATGTAGTTTCTTGCTCATATACATACTCTACCATATCTCCGCCAAACATTAAAGGTGGCATTTTTTCTAGTAGTTCTTTTTTACCGTATAATACACCTATACCCATAGGTGCTAATAGCTTATGGCCTGCAATTACTAAAAAATCTGCATCTATGTCCCTTACATCTACCTTCATATGTGGAACACTTTGTGCCCCATCAACTATAACTATAGCACCTTTTGAATGCGCATATTCAGCAATTTCTTTTACAGGATTTATTGTTCCTAAAGCATTAGATACATGTGTTATACTTACAATCTTTGTTTTTTCAGTAATTTTACTTCTTACTTCTTCTTCTGTAAGTTCACCATTTTCATCAGTGTACATATACTTAAGAATTGCACCTCTAGCTTTTGCTACTTGTTGCCATGGAATTAAATTTGAGTGATGTTCTGCAATTGAAATAACTATTTCATCACCTTCATTTATATAAGTCATTCCATATGACATAGCTAAAAGGTTAAATGATTCTGTTGCATTTTTAGTAAATATTATTTCTTCTCTATATTTTGCATTTATAAATTTTCTAACCTTTTCTCTTGCTTCGTCATAAGCTTCTGTTGCAAGTACACTTAATTCATAAGCACCCCTATGAGGATTTGCATTAGATTGTTCATAATAATTTTTTATTGAATTTATAACAGAAATAGGCTTTTGTGTTGTTGCAGCACTATCTAAATAAACTATTCTCTTTCCATTTCTCTCTTTATTTAATGTAGGAAAATCTTTCAAAAAATCTCTATTATTCATTATCTAAACATTCCTTTATAGAAGCTAATATCGCTTCTCTTATATTCTCATTATCTATTTTGTCTATTATTGGATTAAAGGCTCCTTCTATGATTACTCTTCTAGCATCATTATAGCTTAGGCCTCTACTCATTAAGTAGAATAGTTTTGCTTCATCTATTTTACCTGAAGCTGCTGCATGTTCTCCAGATACATCATCTTCTTCACAAAGTAGTAGTGGAAGAGCTTTTCCCTTAACCTGTGGAGATAGTATCATACAATATTCATCTTCTACTCCAACACTTCTTGAAGCTCCTCTCTTGAAATCAAGAGTTCCTCTGAATATTTTGTTTGCTTCTCCCTTTAAGGCTCCCTTAGTTGTTATTTCTGACTTACTTCTTCTTCCTTTGTGAGTCATAACATAATTCATATCTATAACTTTCTTATCTCCACCTAAGTAAATTGAACTAAGTGTTGATTCAGAATTATCTTCAAGTAAATCACCATGATAATTTGTAATACTATTTTTTCCACCTAAGTCTATTGAAACAAAATCAACTTTACCATTGTATCCAACATCTGAAAGGTTTGAATCTAAATTCATTGTATTTTTGTTTAGCAAGTTTACTTTAACAACTTGAATGTTGCTATTGTTCTTACTAAATATCTTACAGACACCATTATGATATCCTTCACTATCATCTAATGAATTATATTTTATAATTACTTTAGCATTAGAATCTTCTTCAGCAACTATTAGTATATTATCTACTAAAGTCTTGTTTTCATTATCCATATTAAATTCTATAATGATTGGTTCTTGAACCTTAGCATTTTTAGCTATATTGATTACATATCCTTTATTAAAATCAAATTCACCTTGATTTACTATTTCATCTGAAACTCCATAGATAAACTTCTTATTTAATGGAAATACATTTCCCTTATTAAGTTTTTCTATTGTAACTCCCTCTAAATCGCTACCAGTTATTTTATCATTATTAAAACTTCCTATTTCAGGAGCTTTATAATCTCTTAATGTTATATCATTAACATTTAACCAGCTTTTAGTTCTTACAGGAGTCTTATTTAAATTATTGAAATTTAAATTATTATTCATTATCCAATGCTCCCTTCTAATTCAAGCTTAATTAAATTATTCATTTCTACCGCATATTCTAGTGGTAATTCTTTTGATATAGGCTCAACGAATCCTCTTACTATCATTGACTTAGCCTCTTCTTCACTTATTCCTCTACTCATTAGATAGAATATAGCTTCATCACTAATTTTACCTATTTTAGCTTCATGCCCTATTTCAACATCATCATTCATTAAATCTATAACTGGTATAGTATCAGATTTAGATAAATTATCTAACATTAATGATTCACATGATACTACTGACTTTGAGTTATAAGCATTTGAATTTACTCTTACAACTCCTCTATAAGTAGCTGCTCCTCCATTTTTAGAAATAGACTTTGAGTTTATTGTTGAAGAAGTATTTGGCGCTGCATGTATTATTTTTGCTCCAGTATCTAAGTTTTGACCTTTACCAGCAAAAGATACTCCTGTAAATTCTGCTCTTGCACCTTCTCCTTTTAAAATACTCATAGGATAAAGCATTGATATCTTTGATCCAAATGATCCTGATATCCATTCTATTCTTCCGTTCTTTTCAACTATTGCTCTCTTTGTATTTAAGTTAAGCATATTCTTTGACCAGTTTTCTATTGTACTATATCTAAGAGTTGCTCCTTCTTTTACAAATAGTTCAACACATCCTGCATGAAGATTAGTCATGTTATATTTAGGCGCTGAACACCCTTCTATAAAGTGAAGTGTTGCTCCCTCTTCAACTATTATTAAAGTATGCTCAAATTGTCCTGCACCTGGAGAATTTAATCTAAAGTAAGATTGTAGTGGAATATCTACATTTACTCCTTTTGGTACATATACAAATGATCCACCTGACCATACTGCTCCATGAAGTGCAGCAAATTTATGATCACTTGGTGCAACACATTTCATAAAGTATTCTCTAACTATATCTTCGTATTCTTTAACTGCTGTTTCCATGTCTGTATATATTACGCCTTGCTTAACAAGATCTTCTCTTATACTATGATAAACAACTTCTGAATCGTATTGTGCTCCAACTCCAGCTAATGATTTCTTTTCTGCTTCTGGTATTCCTAAAAGATCAAATGTCTTTTTAATATCTTCTGGAACCTCTTCCCAGCTTTCATTAAGCTTTGACTTTGGTCTAACATAGGTAACTATATTATTCATGTCTAACTCATCTAATGATGGTCCCCATGTTGGAAGCTTAATCTTATTATATATATCAAGAGATTTTAATCTAAATTCTCTCATCCATTCTGGTTCATCTTTTTCGTTAGATATAGTTTCTACGATTTCTTTTGTTAATCCCTTATCGGCTTTGAAGTCAAATCTGTCTTCATTTTTAACATCGTAGACACCTCTATCCATATCATCTACATAGGTCTTCTTCTTAATTTCCAAAGTATTCACCTCCATATTACATTGCTGCTTCTGCTTTAAAAGCTTCATATCCATTTTGTTCAATTTCTTTCGCTAATGTTGCATCTCCTGTTTTAACTATTTTTCCATTAACTAAAACATGAACGTAATCAGCTTTTAAGTTTTCAAGTATCCTTGTATTATGTGTTATTATTAAAACTCCATTTTCTTCATTTGCAAACATCTTTATACCTTGTGAAACTATTCTTATAGCATCTACATCTAGACCTGAGTCAGTTTCATCTAATATTGCAAGCTTAGGACTTAGCATAAGCATTTGTAATATTTCATTCTTTTTCTTTTCTCCACCAGAAAAACCTACATTTAAATATCTCTTTGTATATTCATTATCCATTTTTAGTTCTTTCATATTATTCTTTAAATCTTTATCAAACTTTAAAAATTTAATTAATTGTCCATCCTTAGCTATTTTTGCACTTCTTATGAAATTTTCTACAGTTATACCCGGTACTTCTTCTGGATGTTGGAACGATAAGAATAAGCCTTTCCTTGCTCTTTCATCAGTTTTTAATTCTGTTATATCTTCACCTTCAAATGTAACTTCACCTTCAACTTGCTTGTATTTTGGATGAGCCATTAAAGTATTAGCTAATGTTGATTTCCCAGCACCATTTGGTCCCATTATAACGTGAATCTCACCTTTATTTATTTTTAAATCTAAGCCTTTAAGAATTTCTTTTCCTTCTACAGCCGTTTTTAACCCATTTATATTTAATAAAACATCACTCATATTTACATCTCCTTAATTATGTTTGAATTTATTTTAAGTATATTTAAATTAATCCTTATTGTTTCACTCTGAATTGATTATATCATACTAAATTACTCAGATTTAATCAACTGGTATTTTTTTAAATTTGAACTATATTGTCTAATTATTTACTAATAACTTATATTAGCTTTGTATTTCTAAATATTTTTTACTTTATATAAAAAAAGGAGCTTATTCAAAGGAATAAGCTCCCACTTTTACATCATTCCAATTATCATACCAACTATATATGGTACTAACCATACTAACCATACAGCTATGCTAAACTTATGGAATGTAGCTTTTTTCTTTTCATCATTTTTATATAAAACCCAAGTTGCCCATAAAGCATGAAATAACATTAAAATAATAGCTAAAAGTCCAGTTACACCATGGATCATTTGAGAAACTTCTGAAATTTCTTTTATTCCTTCTTCTGCTATTTTACTCATTGTTAACGTTCCTGTAGTATCAAAAATTAAACCTAACCAAAATATAATTACATGTTTTTTGTTTAAGCTCTTAGCCTTTCTTTCTCCAAATACACCTATTGTGTAAAATACTAGTGCTAATGTTATAGTTACAATAGCTAAAATTAATTCTGAATTCATCTTTCATCCCTCCAAATAAGTTTGCATACAAACTATTTAGTTCGTATGCAAACTATTATACTTTTCAATATTTCTTATGTCAAGACTAAAAAGAGATTAAATTTAAAATCTCTAATTAATCTTTTTTATCTTATCTTTTATTCTTCTAAGCTCTTCTATTGCACGTTCCCCCTCTTCATTAGTAAACTTATCAAAAACTATATCAAAGCTATTATTTATTTTCATTCTGAATTCCTTTGAAAACTCTAATCCTTTATCAGAAAACCTAACATATGTATTACGTTTATCACTATCATATTTAATTTTTTCTAAATAGCCTATACTTTCTAACCTTTGTACAATCCCTGATACTGTTCCCTTTGCAAGGTGCATTTCTTCACAAAGCTTTGATATCGTTACCTCTTTATTGTGACCTATTATCTTTATAACCATTATTTGTTGATGAGTTAATCCACTTTCCTTCAAACTACTACTTAAAATATTCATAGTACTTGAATATATCTCTTTTATAAGCATCGCCATTTCAAATGAATCAAATTTATTTTTCATATTTTCTCCTTTAAATATATTTTTCTAATTAATATAGTTTAATAATATTATAACTTATATTTATATTACAATACATATAACTTAATGAATTTAAAATAGCTACTGCAAAACTCAGTAGCTACATTAATTTATAATTCTTTAGCTAATACATATCTTCTTAATCCTCCATACTTAATTTTATCTTTTTTAATTTTATATCCTAAGTTTTCAAATGTACTAACACTATACTTATTATATGGTGATGCTGTCGATGTTAATAATTTAACATTATCTTCTTTAGCTATATCTTCAATCTTTTCACAAAGTATTCTTTGAAGCCCATTTCCCCTATAATCACTTCTAACTACAGTTGATTCAACTTGACCAACTTTAAGTAGCTTTTCTCCTTCTAAATCTAGATCATAACCATAATTGCCTTTTTCATAACCTTTTTTTATATAAACAGCCATAGCAATTAGCTCTTCTTTTTCATTTAAATAACCTATTATTTTAGCACCCTTTTTGAAATACTCTATAAATTCATTTTTTTCTGTAGGAGCATATAATTGCTTATCTTCTAGTCCGTCCATTATTATATCTTGTAGACCCATTATTTGATCTATATAACTTAAATCTAATTCTCTATATTTAGCATCAACCAAATTTCCACTTTTATCTTTTAACCTTAGTATCTCCTGCATTTTAATATACCTCCTTATTTACTATATATATTATTTAAATTTTTATATAAGTTACTAAATTACTAACTTTATTTTTATACTATCAATTCCTTAGAGATTTTATTTAAATGTTAAGTTTTCTTGTAACTTATATAATATCATATTTTTATAATAATATTATTGTTAATACTAAAAGCAGGCATATATTTATATATATCCTGCTTAATATTAATAATCATAATAATTACACATTTTCTAATACTTATATTAATTAATTAATTAATTAAATAATATTTTTTTATTATTATTTCAACTTTCTAAAAAAATAAATATTTTTTCTAAATACGGTACTAATACATCATCATTTTCTAAATAAAGTTCATGTTTCGCATTTTCAAATCTAACTAATTCACATTTATCACATTTTTTTGAAAATCTTTTTTCTCCCTTTTCACCAACTAAAGTATCATTGCCAGCTTGAAATATTAAAACTGGTATCTTTATCTTCTCTATATTTTTCTTCTTAAATATATACTTAATTGCTTTTAAAGATTCATATAGCCATCTAAAGGATCCCCCACCTCTTTGTATCTTTTCATTGCATACTATTTCTTTATAATAAGCTCTATACCTACTTTCATTTGATGTTGATGCTAACATAAAATCGTATGTACTTTCATAAGGTATATTACCAAATATAAATTCATCACCTTTTCCAAATAATATACTTATTTTTGCTATACTTCTAGCAAGAAAACATGGAACTTTTCCTATTGCTATCTCTAGCATAGGACATGATAAAATAGCTTTATTAAAATAATCTGGATATTTTTCTATAAACATAGCACCTATTGCTCCACCCATAGAGTGAGAAAATAAATATAAACTTTTATTATTTTTAATTACTATTTTATCAATAAATTTTTTCAAATCTTCTATATAATAATTAAAATTTTCTACATTTACTTGTGTATTATCTTTCACTCCTAATTTCCCAGATCTCCCATGTCCTCTATGCTCCATTATATAAACAGAATATCCTTCTATTGTGAAATAGTATATTATCTCTTTATACTTTTCTATACATTCTGTAAATCCGTGAGAAATAACTATTTTAGCTATTTCTTTTTTTACTTTATATTTTTCATAATATATTTTTATATTATTTTCTCCAGTAAAACATCCTGATTGTTTTATATATGAAAGCTCTTTTTTAACCTTTTCTACTATATCTTCATCCATCCCAAAATTATTAAAATATTCTCTTTTATTGCTTATAATTTCGTCTCTCATTTTAGCACTCCTATACACAATAGTCCTTAATATTTTATCTCATTTTAGAAAATTTATTAAAAAAGGTAGGGATATTCCCTACCTTTTTAGCTTAATATAAAGTTTTGCATTGCAAGCAGTGCTTTAACATCTATATTTTCATTAGAATCTATAAGTTGTCTAGCTTCTTCTTTTGAAACCATTATCACTTCTATATCTTCATCATCTTCTAAGTTATCTGATGATATATCTCCATCACATGTACATTGAACTAGAGCTACAGACTCATCAGTCATACCTACTGAAACATAAACTCTCTCTTTAGTATTTTTATAATCTATGCTAATAAGGTCTAAACCTGTTTCTTCTTTTAATTCCCTCTTCACTGCATCTTCAAAACTTTCATTATTATCTATAAGTCCAGCTGGTAATTCAATCACATAGCCATTTATAGGAACTCTAAATTGTCTTATTACAACCAACTTATCTTCTGTTATATGCTTTGCAACTATTACAACTGCATCTATTTTATCTTCTTCTCCACGAAAAAATTTATTCTTTATAGTTTCTAAATCCTTTCTTGATGCTATACTCCAATTTCTTAAATCACCCTTTTTATTTATGTAATCTGCATTATACAACTTTAAATATTTTGTATCTGCTAATGTTGTTATATTACTTATCCTTACCTTACTCATACCCTCAACTCCATTACTATTTTAATTTACAGTTATTATTATATATATTTCATATTTATTTTACAAATGATTTAACTTTTATTACTGGTATTAATTCACTTATTGATTTAAAATTATATTATATTTTCTATATAGTACTAAAAAATAATCCAACTTAAACTTGGTTCTAATTTTTTATTATATTTTAAGCAATTGGAGGATGTATAAATTTGAAAGAAATAAACAACAAATTTAAGCAAAATATCTTACTTGGAACATATTTGATCGTTTTATATTTTGTACTTTTAAATATAAAATATGTAGTTGGTTCATTTGGAAATGTTATAGGAATTTTAAGTCCATTTATCATAGCCTTTGCAATGGCATTTGTATTGAATTTACCTATGAAATTCTTTGAAAAAAACGTATTTTATTTTTTAGATAAAGAAAAATCAAGTTTTGTAAGAGGCTTAAAGAGACCTTTATCTATTTTAACAACATTTATTACTGTTATTGGGCTTATAATATCTTTAGCTTTATTTGTTATTCCACAATTAGTATCAAGTGTTTCAACACTGCTAGATACTGTTCCTGAATATATAAAATCTTTCGAAGTATTAATAAATGAATTTGTTTCATCAACTGAAATTTTACAAAATGTATATGATACTTTAATGAGCACATGGAAAGAATTACTTCAATTCTTTGGAGGATTATTAACTACTTCTCTCACTGGTATATTGAATACTACAATGAATATCACTAGTGGTGTTGTTAATTTTGTTCTTTCTATAGTATTAACAATTTATATGTTAGCTAGCAAGGAAACTCTAATATATCATTTAAAAAAAATATTATATGCTTTTTCAAAGAAATCTATAGCAGATAAAATAATAGAGATTGGTAGACTTGCTAATGTTACTTTTGCAAAATTTATAACAGGTCAGTGCATAGAAGCTGTTATATTAGGAGCACTTTGCTTTGTAGGAATGAATATATTCTCAATGCCTTATTCATTACTTATTAGTGTTCTTATTGGAGTAACAGCATTAATTCCAGTATTCGGGGCATTTATTGGTACTATTCCAGCTGTATTCTTAATACTTATAATAAATCCTATACAAGCTTTATGGTTTATTGTATTTATTTTATGCTTACAACAATTTGAAGGTAATATCATTTATCCTAAAGTAGTTGGAAACTCCGTTGGACTATCTGCAATATGGGTTATGCTTGCCATGTTAGTTGGCGGTAGTACGCTGGGATTAATAGGTATGTTAATTGGAATACCAACATTTAGCGTAGCTTATCAACTTATTAAAGAATATACTAATAAAAGATTAATTAATAAAAATATAAAGATTTAATAAGGAAGTGAGATTAATCTCACTTCCTTATTAAATTTCATTTATCTTGTTTAAAATTTCATCACATATTTTATGAGTCTTTAATGCATCTTCTATTGTTGGAGTTGCCTGAACTCCTAACTTTACAGAATTAATAAACTCATTTATTATATTTTCAAATCCTCTTCTATATAAAATGGTATCCCAATCTTTAAAAGATTTATTTTCTTCTACATTTTTTATTAGTACCTTTGAATCTATTAAATTTCTAACTATTACTTTTTTTCCTGATGATGTATATTCTAGCTCCTCTTCATTAGCTCCACTATCTCTATTCATCATTGCTATACACGTTGTATTTTTACTTGTCATTGTAACAACAACATTATAAATTAACCCATCCCTCTTTAGCCCATTTACGTTTATACTTTCTATCTCTTCATCCATTAAAAATCTTAATGTATCTATAACATGAATGAAATCATCTAAAACAAAAACTACTGGATCTTTTGGACTATTTACTCTATTTTTTTCTAGCTTTATAACAGAAGGTGTACCATAGTTTTTTAAGTTTGAATACATTGGTGCAAATCTTCTATTAAATCCCACCATTAATATTTTATTAACTTCCTTAGCTAAATTAGAAACTCTTATACTATCCTCATAACTATAACTTATAGGCTTATCTACATAAACATGAATATTATTATTTAAAAGCTTTTCTATTATTTCTATATGACTTTCGGTAGCTGTATGAACAAAGGCCGCATCAATATTCATATTAATTAACTCATCTATAGTAGATACTGCTTCATTTATCCTATATTTTTTTGATAAACTATTTAATCTTTCTTTATTACGAGTACAAAATACTATTTCTATTCCCTCTATAGCTGTAATAACAGGTAAATAAGCCTTTTCACATATATTTCCTAAACCAATTATTCCTATTCTCATTAAATTCACCTCTTTAAAATATATTTTGATTCCATTTTATCATAAAATAAAAGCGAGAAGATACCAATCCCCTCACTTAAATAAGATTATCTAACCTATCTTTATTTTCTTTTATTACTTCTATAAATTTATCTGCAATAACTGGATCAAATTGACTTCCACTAAATTTTCTTAGTTCTATTATAGCTTCATCATATGTTTTTCTTTGATTATAAGGTCTGTTTGAAGTCATTGCATCAAAACTATCCACAACAGTAAGAACTCTCGATAAGTAAGGAATTTCCTCGCCCTTCAATCCATCTGGATAACCAGTTCCATTATATTTTTCGTGATGATGCAATATAATTGGAACCATCTTTTCTAATGATTTTACAGGTTTTATTATTTCAGCTCCACTTTCTGGATGCTGCTTTAATAACTCCCATTCTTCTGTTGTTAATGGCATTTTCTTCATCAATACATCTTGAGCTATATTTATTTTTCCAATATCATGCATATAAGCTCCATATATCAAAGTATCTGTATCAACTTTATTTAGCTTTAGCTTTTCTGCTAACAATCTACTATATAAGACTACCCTCTCAGAGTGTCCATATGTATATCTATCCTTAGCATTAATTACACTTATTAAAGTTTTAATTGATGTAACTAATTCTATATCTTTTTCATCTATGTCATTCTTAAGCTCATCTAATATAGAAGTATATGTCTCAACTCTATTTTTATTAAAGAACTTTGCTCTATATAACGCATCATCTGCGCTCTTTATAAGTTCTACATCACTTTTAGCTTTGTCTGGATAAACAGAAACCCCCATAGAAGCTGTCAAAACTCCTCTTGGTTGATTTTCCTCTCCATAAAATTTAGTTTTCTCTATAGTGGACCTTAATTTGTCTGCTAGTGACAAAGCTTCTTCTTCTGTAGTATTTGGTAATATCACTGCAAATTCTTCTCCCCCGTATCTAGCTGCAATATCGCCTTCTCTTATATTATTTTTTAATATATCGCCTATAGATCTTAAGACTTCATCTCCCTTTTGATGTCCATATAGGTCGTTATAATGCTTAAAATAATCTATATCAACAAATATCATAGAAGTATGTTCTTTATCCTTCTCTGATAATATTATTTTCTCTTTCAATGCATCATGGAAATACCTATGATTATATACCCCTGTTAATCCGTCCTTATTTACTAATTCCTCCAACTTGTTAATATGCTCATCTTCAATTTTAACATAAAATCCCAAAGGCCAAGCTGTAAGAAGAAAAATACCTGATAGTATTAAATCATTTTGAAAATATTTATTAACTGCTCCTGCATTCGGAAAACAAAAAATATCCATTCCTAATATTAAAACGGAAGAAATAAAAGCAACTGTTATTCCATCCTTTAATCCCAACTGTATAGTTGAGCTAGTTATTATAAATAAAAATATATATTTATACTCACTTGCATAAGCCCCCGAAAGTGTTATTGCTAAAAAGAATATTGCAATAAAAAATAAGTTCTCAATAAATATAATCTTTCTATATTTACTTTTGTTTATTCTGTCATTTAATGAAAATGACCATACAAGATATATTCCTAATAATAATAACATTACAATCCCTAATGCCATAAACATAATTTGTTGATATACTAAATTATTTAAAAATTCATTATCATTAAAAATATATTGAAAAAATATAATAGCTGTGAACATTAATGATGCTAATTTTACTATTGAAACCATATCATTTATTTGTTTTCTTTTATCTTTATTTATTTTGTTCAAATTGTCCACCTCTTAGTAACTTAAATAAAGATCGGATAACTCCGATCTTTATTTAATTATTCATCTCTTAAAGCCTTTGGCTCTTCTGGTTGATATACAGCCCAGAAACATGCTGAAGTAGCTACTACTGATGCAATTACTGTAGCGAAAGTTGCAACTGCCATTAAAATTTTATTGTTTAATCTTTTCATTTTTTTTCAACTCCTATCATTTTCATAATTTTTATTAATAAAGAGTCTAATATACCTACTAAAATATGACCATATCTGGTTAAAGTAAATACCTGCCATAATATACCAGCATATATACAAACAGAGTAAATTAAAAAAATCTGACTATTGCTGATATAATACATTACTATATTATAACATACTATAATCATATAAATAGATAATACTATTAAAGAGCTCTTTTTTAACTTTTTTATTTTTTGTTCTTTTTTTATTGGTTTATTTGGACTATCTACAGGAGCTAACTTATAAATAATAATTAATGAAATTATATATGTAATAGCTCCAATAAAAACTATATAATTAATATTTAAATTAATACTTTTAATTAAATATCCTGGTAATACCGCTACTATTATACCTATTAATATACAGTTAAATGGCGTACTTGCATGAACTCCCCCAGAATATTTTCTTAATATAGCTTCAACGAATGATATAATTAAAGCTTCATACATTACTCCAAATATTTTTCCAAATATGGCTACTGTTAATATTGATATAGCCATATGTATAACAGCATATAAACCATATTCTATGATACTTCTTTTATCATCATCCAAATTTAATTCTTTTTTTAAATTATAAGATATATTTTTACATAATAGCTCTAAATTCATTTTTTAAGCTTCCCTCTTTTTTTATTTATTAAATAAAATATAATAATTATTATTAATGTAATTAATAATGATGGCAATCCTAAAATTGATTTTTTTATTGGATCTTTAAATAACTTATCCAAATCAAGATTCATTAAATTAAGTCCTAAAACATTAACTGCTTCTGATATTAGTTGAATTAAATATAAGATTATAATACTTTTTATTGCACGAATTACATCAATTTTGTTATATACTATAGATATAAACAATAAAAATAGTACTGATAAAGTCATATGTACCCCATAATTTATTGGAAGCAATCTTATTATATACACTGAGCTAGAAAATAATAAGCTAGATATTATATAATTTTTTCTAGTTATATTAATTTGTGAAAATACATAAATAGCAAATATAAAAAGAAATCCTTCTGGTATTACTCTTAAGAAAAATTCTATCGGTTGTAATTTTAACATGTCATATCTCCCTTTTTTATATGAATTAACTAATTCATCTTATCATTTGTTACATTCAAAGACTTTACTACATTATAAATTATAAGAAATGCATAAAATCTAATGAAAATATCCCCTATACTAAGTACACTAAATCCAATATCAAATATATCTGTTAAAATCTTCAATTTAGTCGTTTCGTCCCCCAATATATGTATATCGTTTACCTTACTAAAAGCATCTAATTTTGCGTACCCAGTTAAATATGATAATGTTGGAAAAACAGGCATAAATCCATTATTAGCTGCAATTGCTATATCATTTAATATTCCTCCAATTATAACAAAAATAGAACCAATAATAGCAACTATATACTGCCTAAAGATAAAAACTAATGGTAAATATGAACATAAATATATAGTTTTTAGTACACTTGCATACTTAATAACTTCATAATTTTCCATAAATATATTAGCTTGTACAATAAAATAAACTACCTCCATAAATAATACTGGATATATAGCCCAACTTTTAAATAAAGGTTTTATTTTTAACTTCTTTATTTTACAAAATATTAGCGAAATTAATATAGTTTCAATCATATATTGTCCTTTCAATTATTATTCTTTCAATAATCTCTTTAAATAAATCAATATACTCCAAAAAGATTTTATATTCTTGTTTACGTAGTAATTATACTATTATATGTTATTGTTTTCCATAGTTTTTTTTGAATTAAAACGTTTTATTTGATATTTTTCCCAATATTTTATTTTTTTTGATTAATTTTATTAGAATAAAAGGGAAACTTGATGTTTCCCTTTATATATAACTAAATTTTAATATATTTTTTATAATATAATTAATCTTATTATATATTATTTAGCTAGATTCTTTTATAATTAACGTGTAAAATATGGTGCGCAATATAGCTATTTGGCTTTTGTAAATAATCTTTATATAGCTTCTGTATCATAGGATTTTCATGAGATTTTCTAATAACTTTATTTTTATCTTCATTATATATTGCATTCATTCTCTTTTTTAGCACATCTCTATTTGACTTTATAAAAGGCTGACCACCTCCATCAATACATCCTCCAGGGCAAGCCATTACCTCAATAAAGTGATATTTTGAATTTCCATATTTAATTTCATCCATTATTTTTTTTGCATTTCCTAATGAACTAACAACTGCTACATTAACTTCTTTTCCATTTAAATCCACTTTAGCTTCCTTAATGCCTTCTAGTCCTCTTACATTTTCAAAATCTATTTTCTCTAATTCTTTACCGGTTATCCATTCATAAGCGGTTCTAAGCGCTGCTTCCATTACCCCTCCACTAGTTCCAAAAATAGTACCTGCACCACTTGACATTCCTAAAGGATTATCAAATTCTGAATCATGTAAATTAACTATATCTATTCCAGCTTCTTTTATAATTTTAGCAAGCTCTCTTGTAGTTATAACTAAATCTACATCCTTTATACCATCAATGTCTTGCATTTCTTTTCTATTTGCTTCATGCTTTTTTGCTATACATGGCATAATAGATACTACCGCTAAATTTTCTCTTTTTATAGATAACTCCTGTGGAAGGTAATTTTTAGCTATAGCTCCAAACATTTGTTGAGGTGATTTACAGCTAGATACTAAGTTTAAGTTATCATAATAATTAGATTCAGAATAATTTATCCAAGCTGGACAACAACTAGTTATAAGCGGCAAGTTCTCACCCAAAGTAAATCTCTCTATAAATTCATTTGCTTCTTCCATTATAGTTAAATCTGCTGCAAAATTAGTATCAAAAACAGAATCAAAAGATAGCAATTTTAGTGCAGTTACAATTTTTCCTGTTGATAATTCACCTGGTTCTAACCCAAATTCTTCAGCAAGTGCTGACCTAACAGCAGGTGCAATTTGAACTACAACATACTTATTATTATCATCTAAAATTTCCCATACTTTTTTATAATCGCTTTTTTCTCTTAAGGCACCTGTAGGACAGACAGCTACACATTGTCCACAATAAGTGCAATTAGTCTCATTTATTGAGTCATTTGAAAATGTCGATATATTTGTCTCAAAACCTCTATTAGCTACTGTTATTGCATGAACTTTTTGAATATCATTACAAGCAGTTACGCATCTTCTACATAAAATACACTTTTCTCTATCCCTAACAAAACCATCTGAAACATCTAGATCGAATTTTACTTTTTCGCCCTCATATTTATTCTCTTCTACCCCTAAATCTGATGCTAATTTTTGCAACTCACAATTCATATTTTTATCACAATTTAAGCAATCTTTTGGATGATTTGATAATAATAGCTCAACTATAGTCCTTCTTGCTCTAATAGCTTTTAAAGAATTTGTTTTTATTGACATCCCTTCGCTTACTTCAGTTGCACATGCTGGTACCAATCCATGCCAACCTTCTACTTCAACAACACATACCCTACAAGTTCCCTTGCAATTTCTTGTTTTTCCATCCACCATATACATATGACATAATGTAGATAAATTTATATTAAGTTTTTTTGCAGCATCTAAAATACTAGTTCCTTTTTCTACCTCTACATTAACTCCATTTATCTTAACACTTATCATCTAAAATTCACCTCCTAAGCTAGTTTTTATAATAGCTTTAGTCGGACATGCTTCGTAGCATAAACCACATCTTATACATTTATCAATATTAATAATATGTTTTTCTCTAATTTTACCTTTAATAGCTAATACAGGACATGCCCTTAAACATTTAGTACATCCAATACAACTATCTGTAACCTCATATTTCACTAATCCTTTACATACTCCTGCAGTACATTTTTTATCTATTACATGATCTTTATACTCATTGTTAAAAAACTTTAAAGTACTTAATACAGGATTGGGAGCTGCTTCTCCAAGTCCACAAAGAGATGAGTCTCTAACAACTTCACATAATTCATTAATTTTTTCTAAATCTTCTTCTACTGCCGTACCATCAGTAATTTTCTTTAATAATTCTAATATTCTTTTATTCCCTATCCTACAAGGAGTACATTTGCCACAAGATTCATCAACACTAAATTCTAAATAAAACTTGGCTATATCAACCATACAGTTATCTTCATCCATTACTATCATCCCTCCAGAGCCCATCATTGATCCAATTGATGTTAAAGTATCATACTCTATAGGTAAATCTAGGTACTCTACTGGTATACAACCACCTGAAGGTCCTCCTGTTTGTATAGCTTTTAACGCTTTATTGTTAATAATTCCTCCGCCTATCTCATAAACTATATCTCTTAATGGCATTCCCATTGGGATTTCTACTAAACCTACATTATTAATGTTTCCTGCTAAAGCAAAAACCTTAGTTCCAGCAGATTTTTCTGCTCCTATTGAACTATACCATTTAGCACCATTGTTAATTATTTGACTAACATTTGCAAAAGTTTCCACATTATTAACACAAGTTGGTCTTTGCCATAATCCTTTTTCTGAAGTCCTTGGTGGCTTCATTGTTGGCTCTCCTCTTAGTCCTTCAATTGAATGAATTAGCGCTGTAGCTTCACCACAAACAAAAGCTCCTGCTCCATACTTTATTTCAATATCAAAATTGAATCCTGTATTTAATATATTACTTCCTAAAAGTCCTATATCTTTCGCCTGCTTTAATGCTACTTTTAATCTATGAACAGCTAATGGATATTCCGCTCTTATATAAATATATCCTTTACTAGCTCCAATTGCATAACCACAAATAGCCATTGCTTCTAATACTAAATTAGGGTCTCCCTCTAATATTGCTCTATCCATAAAAGCTCCCGGATCTCCTTCATCAGCATTACAAATTACATATTTTACATCTCCATTTGCTCTTCTAGCAGCTTCCCACTTTCTTCCCGTTGGAAAACCTCCACCGCCTCTTCCCCTAAGTCCAGATTCACTTACTTCTTTTATAACTTCTTCTTGAGTCATAGTTGTTAATACTTTGCCTAGCGCTGTGTAAGCTCCTACACCTAAAGCATCCTCCATATTTTCAGGATCTATCACTCCACAATTTTTTAATGCTATTTTCACTTGTTTTTTATAAAAAGGTATCTCTTCTTTTACTTTTATTTTTTCCTTAGTTTCTTCATTTTCATAAAGCAGCCTGTCTACAACTCTACCTTCAAGAATATGACTTTCTATTATCTCTTTAACATCTTCTTCTGTTACCTTTATATAAAATACTTTATCTGGCATAATTTCTATTACAGGACCTTTTGCACAAAATCCAAAGCATCCTGTCATTATAACTTTTACATCTTCTTGCAAATTTAATCTTGTTATTTCTTCATTAAATGCCTTTAAGATATTGTCAGAATTTGATGCTTTGCATCCTGGTCCTCCACAAATTAATATATGCCTTTCTTTTATTTCATCATTATTAAATTTTTCTGGATTTTCTCTAACCTCTATTTTCTTTTTACATTCTTTATATTTTTTTAATAAATCATTATAAGTACTTATTTTCTCCATATTAACCTTGCTCCCTTAAATTATTTATTAATTCGTTTACTTGAGGCTTAGTAAAATATCCATAAACTTTATCGTTTACAAGTACAACGGGTGCTATAGCACATGATCCAACACATCTTAATGTGTCTAAAGTGAATAATCCATCATTAGTTGTTTCCCCTTCTTTTATTCCAAGTATCTTTTTAAAATCCTCTAATATATCACATGCCCCTCTAACAAAGCATGCTGTACCGGTACATATACTTATTACATACTTTCCTTTTGGTTCTGTAGAAAAATATGAATAAAAAGTTATTACCCCATATACCTTAGATACTGGTATATTTAATCTATAAGCTATATACTCCTGAACCTCTCTTCCTAAATACCCATATAATCCTTGGGCATGATGTAATACAGAAATTAATGAACTTTCATCATCATTCCCTTCTTGGATAAATAGTTCTAAATCTTTAAATTTACCACATTTATCTCTCAAATTATCTCCCCCATCTTTAACTGAATTTTTAAAATATTCTAACAATTAAATAGTATCATATTTCTATTTTTTTTAAAATATATAAAATACCTGCCACTATTGATTTATTTTACTGGCTATTAAATCTCATTTCATTTATACTTACATAGGAAATAAAAAAGTTGTATTCTAATCCTCTCATATTAGAATACAACTCCTATATCTTATAGTATATTTTTATTCATTAATAAATTATTATATGTCTTATACTTAAAATCAACTTATAATTCTGCATAAAACACTTATTTTTCTCCATATATATTTAATGAAAAACCTTTTTCTAGAGCTTCCTTAGCATACTCTTTTGCTCCAAATAATGATAAGTCTCTGTAGTTTCCACATTGAATTTCATTAGCAGCAGGTATTTCTGTCGCCTTTAAAACTTCTCTTAAAGATAATTCTAATGCTTCTTTTATTTCATAAGCTTCTCTATCTCCCCATATACTTAAATAGAATCCAGTTCTACATCCCATTGGTGATAAATCTATTATTCCTTCTAATCTACTTCTTAATTCATGTGCCAAAAGATGCTCTAGTCCGTGCATCGCAGCTGTTCCAAAGGCTTCTTTATTTGGTTGTAAAAATCTAATATCAAACTTTGTTACATTATCTCCCTTTTTACCTGTTAGCAAACAACACTTTCTTATATATGGTGCCTTAACTATTCTATGATCTAATTCAAAACTTTCTACTTTTTCCATATTACATCCTCCACATAACTATCTTATTTATCTTTAAATATCTATCCTCATTAATATATCAACTAGTTTATTAATCTTTCACAATTATTTATAGTATCTAATATAGAAAATATACTTGTTCTTATTCTTTTAGCAACATACGAATTATTCATAGTATATAAATGAATTCCATCTACTCCATTTGATATCAAATCTACTATCTGCTCTGTAGCATATGCGATTCCAGCATCTCTTAATGCCTCAGGATTAAATTCGTATTTATTCATTATCCTAATAAATTTCTTTGGTAGCTTAGCTCCACATAATGAAACAATTCTATTTATTTGTTTAGTATTTATAACTGGCATTATTCCTGCTTGTACTGGAATATCTATATTGTACTTTTCTTTTTCTTCTAAAAAACTATAAAAGTACTCATTATCAAAGAATAATTGTGAAATTAAGTGTGTAGCACCAGCTTTTTGTTTTTTCTTTAGATTAATTATATCTTCCTCTAAGTTTTTACTATCTAAATGTCCTTCAGGATAACATGCCCCAACTATATTAAAATCTCCCCTTTGCTTTATATGCTTTATAAGATCACTTGCATGATCAAATTCATTACTTCCCTTATAACCTAACGGAATATCACCTCTTAAAGCCAATATATTTTCTATTCCTGACTGCTTTAAGTTATCTAAAATGGAATTTACTTGGTTTTTATTTGAGTTTATACATGTTAAATGAGCTAATGGTTCTATTTTATATTTATTTTTTACTATTGATGAAATCTCACATGTCATGTTCTTAGATAAGCTTCCACCTGCCCCGTATGTTACACTTATAAAATCTGGCTTTAAATCTTTTAATTCCTCTAAAGTATTGTAAATAGTATCAATTTTTGATTCTTGTTTTGGTGGAAATATCTCAAAAGAAAAAACCACCTCTTTTTTATCAAATAAATTATTTATATTCATGTTTTGCCCCCTTTTTTCAATGAATAATTGATAATATATAGATAATTTACAATTTCTATTGATAGTTTATATTTAACAATGGATATTGATAGCTGAAAGTTATTCTTTATACATAAAAAAATACCTAAAGGATAACCTTTAGGTATTAATATACAGCCTATGAATTACCCTTATCTAACAGGAATTAGCACCACACAATGAGGTTATATAAGTGAAAATCATTCATTATAATTAACCTACGTAGGTTGCTGGGTTTCTTAGGGCCAGTCCCTCCACCACTCTTGATAAGTTTTAAATATTCTTTTTCTATATTATATTTTATTTACAAACATTTGTAAATATATATTGAAATTATATATTTTAAATTAAAATTTATAAATACACTTCTTTAGCTATTAAATTATATAGACAACTTCACAAAAGAATTATCTATAAGTTTCATATTTGATGATTTCAACTATCAAAGTCATCTTTAAAAATTGCCATTGGTATTACATCGTAATATTTTCCACTTCTATATAACTCTTTTTTCAATATACCTTCTTCTTTAAAACCAACTTTCTTGTAGCATGCAATAGCTCTATTATTAAAAGAAAAAACTTTAAGCTTTATCTTATTCATATTTACTTCTTCAAATATAAACTTTATTAGCAATTTTAGTGCATCGCTTCCATATCCCTTGCTCCAGTATTCTTTATCCCCAATCATTATTCCTATTTCACAAGTTCTATTTTTCACATTACATTCATTAATGCTACATCCACCTATATACTTTCCAGTTTTTAAATCCTCAATTGCAAAATCATAAGTAAAATCGGTATTTGCTTTTCTACTTTTTACCCACTCTTCTTCTTGCCATTTAGTCATTGGAAATGGAATGTTAGAATCTAATAGTTTTTTCACTTCTTCATCATTTATAAACTCTACTGCTTTTTCTATATCCGCTTCCTTATACGCCCTTAATTTTACTAATTTACCACTATACATGATAATACCCCCCTTTTACAATTTATAATAGATAATTGAAACTGGATAGTTGATGATCTCTTTTTGAATCTTCAAACTATTTTTCTTTAAAAGAAATTCAGCCTTTTGGCTGAATTTTCTAATTAATTATTTTATTTCAGTAATTATATACTTATTTTATATATAAATCAAATCCTTTTATTATTTTTATAATAAATATTTTATTCTAGTTTTTTATTAAAAGTAATATTATAGAAATTATACTAAAGGCTAAACTAACCATATTTATGTACGTTACAACTTGCTTTGGAGTAAACCCCTTAGCTTCCAATCTATAATGTATTTGGCTTCTATCCGCTTGATATACTGGTTTTCCATCCATAAATCTTTTTATTATAACAAACAAATTATCAAATATAGGAATTGCTAGAGCTAGTATTGGAATAAATAAGCTCATTAAAGTTGCTTGCTTAAAGGCACCATCTAAAGCTATTATACTCAATATAAATCCTAAAAAATTTGCTCCTGAATCTCCCATAAAAATCTTTGCTGGATATTTATTATACATTAAAAATCCTAAAGTTACTCCTGTTACTATTAGTGACATACTTATAGATTCACTTTGTCCTAGAATAATTGCAGCTGCTGCAAATGTTATTGATGAAATCAATGATAATCCACCGGCAAGTCCATCCATACCATCTGACCAATTTATAACCGTTGTTACTCCAAATATCCATGTAATTGTAAGTATAAATTGTATTATTCCTGATAACTGTATATAAACCCCTGTAAACGGATTTGTAAATCCTCTAAAAACTATTCCTGATTTAAATATAATAAATGCAGCCAATAATTGAATTATTAATCTTGGATATATAGGAAATTCCTTTCCTCTAGTTTTGAAACTATCATCTATTAATCCTATTAATAATATTAAAGCTGAGCCTAGTAATATCCATGATTTTTCTTTAATCGATGTATAATTGTTAACTGTAAAATATACTGTAAAAAATCCTATAAACATAGCTAATCCGCCACAAAGTGGAGTTTCACCTTTATGTTTTTTTCTTTTTGTAGGTTTGTCTGTAAAGCTATATTTAAAAGATAATTTAATCAAAATTGGTGTTATTAAATATACTATTAAAAATGCTAATATAAAAGATAATATATATCGCATAATTTCTCCTTAACCTCTTAACTGTAATATTATTCAAATTCATTATGTCTCTTAAATTCATTATCTTATTATACTATTTATAAATATTATTATCAATGACAAAACTATGACGATTTCTATCTCCTACTTTAAAATAAAAAATATAAAAACATATAATAGATTTACTTATTGTATAAATCTCATTTAAAGCCAACGTACCTATTTCTGCTTTAATATAAAAAAAGTCCCCAAAAGGGGACATTTTTTAATTTCTTGCTTGTATCATATCTTTAACTTTCATTAATCTAGTTAAAGCTCCTCTTTCATTTTCATCAAGTTTCATTCTTATATACTTGATAGTTTCTTGCAGAGAAGGAATTGTCATATATTCAAGAGCATTAACTCTTCTTCTAGTCTTCTCTATTTCATCTGCCATAAGTTGAGTTGACTTTTCAACTTCTGCAAGTTCCAATAACTTTGGTAAGATTCCATAAAGCTTAGCAATTGAATCATCTAATTCAGATGACGTACTTGCAAAACCATAAGGGAATATACTTCCTTCATCTCCTTCAAGCTGTCTATGGAAATTCATCTCCGGAACATTAACACTCATTATATTTTTAGTTCCTACTTCAACAGATATACTTTCTTTAGGATAAGCTACTGCTTCCTCTAGAAATTCTGAGCTCATAACAGCTCTAGCCATAACAAAGTCCTTAAGAGATCCTTGAAGCTCTGCTTCTACAGACTTTCTCAATTCATTATTATATTTGACAAGATTAACGAATTGTCTCATAAGCTCATCTTGCTTATCCTTTAAAAGTTTATGTCCTCTTGTAGCTGTTGCTAATCTCTTTTTTAGCTTAGACATCTCCATTCTAGTAGGATTGACATTTAATCTTGCCATGGCTATTCTTCATCTCCCTTTGGCATATACTTTTCAAGATACTCATCTCTTATTCTCTTAAGCTCTGTTCTTGGAAGTATCTTTAAAAGCTTCCATCCTAATTGTAATGTTTCTTCTATACTTCTGTTTGTTGTAAAACCTTGAGATACATATTGTTCTTCAAATGCTTCTGCAAACTTAGCATATTGCTTATCTATATCTGATAAAGCTGATTCCCCTAAGATTGCTGATAATTCTTTAGCTTGCTTACCTTGTGCATAAGCTGAGAATAATTGGTTCATTGTATCAGCATGATCTTCTCTAGTCTTATTTTTACCAATCCCTTTATCTTTAAGTCTTGAAAGTGATGGTAATACATCTATTGGAGGAATAATACCTTTCTTATATAGCTCTCTTGAAAGAATTATTTGTCCCTCTGTTATATATCCAGTTAAGTCTGGAATTGGATGTGTCTTATCCTCTTCTGGCATTGTTAAAATAGGAATTTGAGTTATAGACCCATCTCTTCCTCTAAGTCTACCTGCTCTTTCATATAAAGTTGAAAGGTCAGTATATAGATATCCTGGATATCCTCTTCTGCCTGGAACTTCTTTTCTAGCAGCTGAAACTTCTCTTAATGCTTCTGCATAATTTGTTATATCAGTCATTATAACAAGTACATGCATTCCTTTTTCATAAGCTAAGAATTCCGCTGTAGTAAGAGCCATTCTTGGAGTTGCTATTCTTTCGATAGCTGGATCAGATGCAAGGTTCATAAATAATACTGAATTATCTATAGCACCTGTTTTATTAAATTCATCAACGAAAAATTGTGATTCTTCGAATGTAATACCTATTGCAGCAAATACAACTGCAAAGTTAGCATCTGAATTTAAAACTCTCGCTTGTCTTGCTATTTGTGCAGCTAATTGTGCATGAGGAAGTCCTGATGCTGAGAAAACAGGTAACTTTTGTCCTCTTACTAATGTATTAAGTCCATCAATAGCTGAAATACCAGTTTGAATAAATTCTGATGGATAATCTCTTGATACTGGATTAATAGCTTCACCATTTATATCTAATCTTTTTTCTGGAATTATATTAGGCCCATTATCAATTGGGTGTCCCATACCATCAAATATTCTTCCTAGCATATCTTCAGAAACACCAAGTTCAAGTGGTCTTCCTAAGAATCTAGCTTTTGTTTCCTTTAAGTTTATTCCTGATGAACCTTCAAAAAGTTGAACCATAGCTCTTGTTCCATTTATTTCAAGAACTCTACCTCTTCTTTTTTCACCAGTTTGAAGCTCTACTTCAACTAGTTCATCATACTTAACGCCTTCAACACCTTCAACTACCATCAAAGGTCCTACAACTTCTGTAACTGTTTTATATTCCTTAAGCATTTAGAACCCCTCCATTTTCGTTGATTAATGCATCTATAGCAGCTTTTAATTCTACTTCTATTTCATCTATCTTATTTATATTATCTTCATGAATATATTTACTTCTTGCAATTTTATCTCTAACTTCACTTAAGCCTAAAATCTCATTTAAGTAAACACCTGCTTTTAATGCTCTTTCTGCTTCTTTTCTAAATAGAAGAATTAACTTTAACATCTTATATTGCTTATCTAATGAAGCATATGTATCAACTTCATGGAATGCATTTTGTTGAAGGTAATCTTCTCTTATTGATTTTGAAACTTCAAGCTTTAATCTATCTACTTCTGATAAAGCATCTATACCAACAAGACTTACTATTTCTTGAAGTCCTGATTCCTCTTGAAGTAAAGTCATTGCTTCTTGTCTTAAAGTTGCCCAATCTGATGCAACTTCATTATTCATCCACTCATCTATAGTATCTGCATATAATGAATATGAATTTAACCAGTTAATTGATGGGAAATGTCTCTTATATGCAAGTTGAGCATCTAGTCCCCAGAAAACTTTAACTATTCTTAATGTAGATTGTGTAACTGGCTCCGAAAGGTCTCCTCCTGGAGGTGAAACTGCTCCTATTGCTGTTACAGCTCCTTCTCTACCATCATTACCTAAACAAATAACCTTACCTGCTCTTTCATAATAATCTGCAAGTCTTGATCCAAGGTATGCTGGATAACCTTCATCACCCGGCATTTCTTCAAGTCTACCAGACATTTCTCTTAAAGCTTCTGCCCATCTTGAAGTTGAATCTGCCATTATTGAAACAGAATATCCCATATCTCTGAAGTATTCTGCAATTGTTATTCCTGTATATATACAAGCTTCTCTAGCTGCAACTGGCATGTTTGATGTATTGGCTATAAGAACTGTTCTCTTCATTAAGCTTTCACCAGTCTTAGGATCTTTAAGTTCTGGGAATTCATTAAGAACATCTGTCATTTCGTTTCCACGTTCACCACAACCAACATATACAACTATTTCAGTATCTCCCCATTTAGCCACTTGGTGTTGAACAACTGTTTTACCTGCTCCAAACGGACCTGGAACTGCTGCTGCTCCACCCTTAGCAACTGGGAAGAATGTATCTATAACTCTTTGACCTGTAGTCATTGGGGCATCTGGTTTTAACTTTCTTGCATATGGTCTACCTTTTCTTGCTGGCCATTTTTGCATTAATGTTAATTCCTTATCACCTTTTTCAGTTTCTACTACACATACAGTATCAACTATTGTAAATTCTCCAGCTTTAATTTCTTTTATTGTACCCTTTACCCCATAAGGAACCATTATCTTATGAAGTACTACTGTAGTTTCTTGAACTGTTCCTATTATATCTCCAGCTTCAACTACATCTCCTACCTTTGCTGTAGGTTCAAATTTCCAAAGTCTTTCTCTATTTAATGACTTAACTGCTACACCTTTTTTTAAAAATGGTGAATTTGCTGCTTTAGCAAATGCATCAAGTGGTCTTTGGATACCATCGAACATTGATTCTATAAGTCCTGGTCCTAATTCTATACTTAATGGCTCTCCAGTTGTAACAACTGGGTCCCCTGGTCCTATTCCTGTAGTTTCTTCGTAAACTTGGATAGATGCCTTATCATTTCTCATTTCTATGATTTCTCCGATAAGACCTTTTTCTCCAACCTTAACCATGTCGAATATATTTGCTTCTTCCATTCCTTCAGCAACAACTAAAGGACCTGCAACCTTAATTATCTTTCCGGTCTTCAAATCAATAACCTACCTTCCTATAAAATATTAACGCCAACAGCTTTTTCCACACTATCACTAATTCTCTTTAGTCCAATATTTAATGAACCTTGATTACTTGGAATTAATATTACAGCCGGAAGTACTTGTTCATTGTAACGTGCTATCGTTTCTTGAATATGTTGTGCTATTTGCTCTGTTACAAAAATTACTGCGTAGTCATTTCTTGCACAGCTATCAACTGCTTTTCTTGCTTCATCAGCTTCAACTACTGGGAATACATCTATTCCTAAAGCTTTGAAAGCTAAAACCGAATCCTTATCGCCAACAACACCTATTTTCTTATGCATATATATCACGCAACCTTTCTCTTATTACTTCCTCAGCAATATTATTAAGCTTGCCAACCATTATAATTCTTATTACTTTTATCTCTGTTTCTTTAGCATAAATATAAGATAGTATTTTTTCTGGTCCAAATGTAACTAACTTAGAATTTTTCATTAACTCCATGATATAATTATCACTTAACTTTTCTAAAAGACTTGCAGATTCTGTAGCGATATAACTCTCAAATCCTTCTTTTATTAAGTCAGAATAAATCGTACTTTGTAATTTAGCCATTATGTTTTCTGGGGATTCATTTAGTAAAGCTATAAGCTTGCTACTATCTATTTCTCCACCATTAACTATAACTTCCCCAGCGAAATCTCTTCCTTTATTTTGCTTCTTTATTCTAAGTAAAGTTCTTATGTTAGTAGAATCTATCATAGCTTTTACTAAATTATCTATGAATTTATAATTCAATGACTTCTTTATATCTACTAACTCTTTATACATATATTTATCTATTATTATATCTATCTTTTGAGGATCTTTAGTTTCCTCAAAAGATTTCATTGCTTCTTGAACTCCTTTTCCAAGGTTTCCGTTTAAGCTTTTAAAATTATCTCCATCTATCTTACGTTTAATTTCCTGTAAATCTAGACTACCTAATTGTATAAGCATTGAAGATAAATCCTTACCTAATACTTTTCCCTTTAGAAGTACCTTTATATTATGATAGTCATATTTTAAACTCATTAACTTCACAACATCTTTTACAGGGCTTATTTCGTAGACTAGTTCATATACCCTTTTTAATTCTGCTGTTAATATTTCTTCATAATCTTCTGGTCTCTTTACATTAGCTGAAACATTTGAATACTCTGTTTCATTTAATATTCTTAGTACTTCATTTGCTGATGGAGCTTCTATCATTCTATCAATTTTAGGCTTATCAAGAAGTCTAGTTTCTAAAACCCATATTCTTGATACAGCTTGGGTAAATTTCATTACATCCATCTCTTACCCTCCTTAATTAAACAACACTCTTGCTACTTCAAACTCCAATTCATCTTTTAATGAACTTACTAAAGCTTCATATGTGTTGTTGATTTCTATACCATTACTTTCAAGAATAAATCCACCTTTAAAATTTCCAGTATTAGGACTTAACTTAATGTTTCCTTTATCTCCTAATGATTGATTTAAATCATAAATAAAAGTAAGATCTACTACTTCCATTCCGTCTTTATTTAAAATTAATGTTTGCTCTCCTATTTCACCTAGAGAAAGTATTGAATTTTTTATAAATCTTAAAAAATCATCTCCAGATATAGTTGCTAACATATCTATACTTTTTTCAAATACTTCTTTTATAACTTCTTGCTTTGCAGATAACTTATTGTTTCTAACCTTAAGCGAAGCAGAAGATAGAATTCTTTCTTTCTTAGTTTTAGCTTCAAGCTCAGCCTTTTGTATAATTTCCTTTTCAAGTTCTTTGGCTTTAGCTATTTTCTTTGAAAGAATATTATTTTTCTCTTCTTCAGCAGAAGCTAAAATACTTTCCTTTCTATCTTCAGCATCCCTAAGGATCTTAGAAGTCAGATTATTTACACTTGCCATAGCCTATTCTCTCCAATCCTAGAATCCTTTATTTACTAACATGAATGAAATAACGAATCCTAATAATGCGTATGTTTCAACCATCGCTGATAATATTATACCTTTTGTGTTATGTTCTGGGTTTTTAGCTAATATTTGAATACCAGCTGCTGCAACTTTACCTTGTGCTATTCCAGACCAAAGACCTGCAAATGCTATTGGTAAACAAGCACCTAATAAATATAAACCTTGATCTAATGGCATTCCTGAAGCCATTTTAGTAAATACTAGGAATCCTATAACGAAACCATATAAACCTTGTGTACCTGGTAATAATTGAAGAACTAATGCCTTACCAAACTTTTCTGGTTCTTCTGTAACTAATCCTGTTGCTGCTTCACCAACTATACCAACACCTTTAGCTGATCCTATACCAGATAAACCAACTGCTAAAGCTACTCCCATAGCTGCAAATATTAATCCACCGTTATTTTCCATAAAAAATTGAATCCATGACATTTCCATTTTATAATTCCTCCTAATTTCTTTTAATCTTTATATACTTTTCTGAAACTTTAAATGCTTTAAAAGGTCTTCCGCCACCTTCATAGAACTTACCAAAATACTCAACATATTGAAGTCTTGCTGTGTGAACATAAGCTCCAAGTAATGATAAACCTAAGTTGAATATATGGAATAGAACAAATAATATAGGTCCTATTACTATTGCTGCTACACCTGGTAAAGTATGAATTAATAGGTTTAAAGCACCTGCAATTGAACCACCTGCTAATCCTAAAGCCATAAGTCTCGTATAAGAAACTAAATCTCCTACATATCCTGTTATGCCGTATAAGGAATATAACCCTTGACCTATCTTGGCTCCTGTAGATTTTTCTTCTCTTCCTCCACCTATAACTATTAATATAGCACCAATAATTGCTGTACCAATAAATATATTACCTAATATATTAGGTAATTTTAAAAATTTAACTGCTGCAATTCCACCTATGGATAATAATGTTATTATCCATGAACCTGGATCTAATAATGCATCTTTTACTTTTCCAATTCTAATTAAACTATAAACCTTTATAAATAGTCCAAAGAAGATTTGAATAACTCCTAATGCTAAAGATAAAATTACTATAGTCATAACATCTTTATTGGTATCTATTATTTGGGTTGGTAATGTTATAATATCTCCAAAAAATGATCCATAAATTGCTCCAAAAAATATTGTTGGAAAACTTAAGTATAAAAAGAATTTTGCAAAATCTTTTTTACCTTCATCTAGTTTTAAGAATTTAAGAGCTAATGCTGCTCCTATTAAAACTAATAGTCCATATCCTACATCTGCTACCATCATTCCAAAGAATATTAAATAGAATGGTGCAAGTAACGGTGTTGGATCTATTTGATTATATTTAGGATAACTATACATTCCAGTTACACTTTCAAAAGCCGAAACAAGTTCACCATTCTTAAGTTTAATTGGAACATCATCTATTTCATCTTCCTTAACATCTTCAAATTCTATATAGTAATCATTTTTAAGAGTATTACTACATATAGACTTTAATTCCTCATTATCTTCTTGTGCTATCCATCCTTGAATTGCACATATATTTTTTGTCTTTAAGAAATTCGTTGAAACTTTAACACGTTCAACTTTACTTACAAAATAATCATAAGCTAATTCTAACTTCTTTAAATCTTCTTCAAAGCTTGCAATTTCTTCTTCAATAAAGAATTTCTTTGATTGAAGTTCCTCTATCTGATGCTTAAATTCTAAAATAAGCTTCATCGGAACATCTTTATGTTCGGTTTTAAAGGCGCTAAATCCAACTCCCCTTAGAACTTCTGATACATTTTCACTATCTTCTTTATTAGATAAAATTAAAAGATTAATATCATTGCTACTTCTTGATATTATTTCAACATATGCATTTGATAACTCTTCTAATAAAGTATCTTCATAAGATTTTGCTATAGTTCCTAGGAAATATGATGTATTTTTCAAATCTTTTATTTCACTAAAAGCTACATCTAAATCCTGCCAAGGAATTAAAGTATCTATTTCAGCCTGTAACTTTGTTATATTTGAATCTAAATTAGCCAGCTCTGCCTCTTTTTCTTTTGCTTTATTATAGCTTTCTTCCCACTTAGAGGCTTTAACTTTTTCATCTAATTCATCTAAAGTTAATGTTAGCTTTTCTTCTTGTAATGACTTTAATCCTGATTTTTTAGGAACATATTTTTTAAGAAATTCTAGGACAAATTTAGCTTTTGATAAATTTTCTTCATACTTTGAATACTCTAAATCTATATCGTCTTTAGCTAAGCTTTTTAATTCTTCATATTTTTCAAGGAACTCATCATCTTGTAAATTAATAAATTCTACATTAGATAGTCCTTGTATTTCCCTTAAAAGTTTTTGCTTTTTAGATTCAAAGGTAAGCAAAGTGAATTTGTTCATCTTAACTATTGCCATGAATCTTCACTATCCTCTCAACGATTAAATTAATAGCATTATTCTTTTTCTCTTCAGAAATATTTTTAATGCTTGCTACTTCTTTTTCACCTTTTTCTAATATAGGCTTTGCTTCTGAATTTCCTTCCTCTTCTGCTTTAGCTATAATTTGTGCTTTTTTTGAGTTTGCTTCACTTAGAGTTTTACTATACTCCTCTTCTGCTTGAATGCTTGCATTTTTTACTATTTCTTTTGAGTTATTCATAGCTTCTTGAATTAGCTCTTCAGCTTTCTCTTCAGCCTTTTTAATTTCATTTATTGCTTCTAATGCCAAAATCTCACCACCTTTATTATTGTAAATAATAATATAGAAATTAATACTTTATATAGTATTAATTACTCTTTCATATCTTCCATTATACACCGCTTGACGTTTTTTTCAATATCTTTAATCTTGATTTGGAGAAACAAACATAATTTTTCAACTATTGTAAATGTTTTCTTGCTTGTTTAATATAAATTTTATATTTTCTTAAATTTCTGTTTTTTATCTGTAATATGTACTATATCACCTCCATGACCAAATAAGTAATAATCCTTTTCTTTAACTACAGTAGAATTTTTTATAAATTTACTTATGTTTATATCAAATATTTCTAGATGATAATCTTTAAAAGAATATACACCTTTAAATTGATCTTTTATTTTTAGCTCCTCATCTTTATCTAAATTCCTTTGTATAAACTCTGGCATTCCCCTTTTTTTATTAAATCTAAGATAATCAAATTTTAATATTTCTTTTAATATAGAGTTATCTCCTTTTAATATTTCCATATTAAAATCTAAAAATACTCTATAATACTCACTATTTCCTATGTTTCTATCAAAATATCCTTTAGAGTCAAAATATGTCCCTAAAGTATAGTAAAAATCAAAAGGTGTATCAAACTTGTTTACTAAATATTTTATTATGTTATCAAACTTTTGGGAGTTATAGTATTTATCGACCATTTCTTCCACTTTCTTAAGCTTTATTAATTCATCATAACTTATATCTTTAGTTTTCAGTATTTCATATGGCGGATATGGCGAGTATTTCATTCCATACTCTTCTGCTTCTTCCCTCATTGATGATCCTCTTAAAAGCTTTAAAAATCCTAATTGAATTTCTTCTGGGCTTATACTATAAACATCATTAAATGAGTTTTTGAATGAATTATAATCTTCTCCTGGAAGTCCTGCTATTAAATCAAGATGTTGTTTTATATTTCTAATTTGAATAAGTTCTTCTACTTTTTCTTTTATATCGCTAAAATTTACAAATCTATTTATTCTATTTAATACATCATCATTTGTAGTTTGTACTCCAACTTCAAATTGGAATCTATCCTTTGGTGCTTTTTTTAATAATTCAAGTTCAGATTTTTTTAATATATCCGCTGATATCTCAAAATGAAATTGAGTTTTAGTATCTTGATTAATAAGAAACTCCCAAATAGCCATGGTAAATTTATGATTACAATTAAAAGTTCTGTCTACAAACTTTACAAGTCTAACTTCCTTATCTATAAAATATTTTAATTCTTGCTTTACTCTATCTATATCCAAGAATCTAACTCCATGAGTCGTTGATGATAAACAATATTTACAATTAAAAGGACACCCTCTTGAAGCCTCATAATATACTATCTTATTATCTAAATTTTCATCTTCTTCATAGGGAAATATTAATTCATTCATATTCATAAGAGGCCTTTTTCCATTTGATATTACTTCACCATCAGCTTTGTAATATAAACTTCTTATTGAGTTTATTTCTCTTTCTCCTAATTTATATTCCACAAACTCTCTATATGTTTTTTCTCCTTCTCCTTCAATGATATATTCTCCATTTAATTCTTTTAATATGTTTTGACTATCATAAGATACTTCTGGACCTCCATACAATATCTCTATGTCTTCATCTACTAGTTTTATAAGATTAGAAAGTCTTTTTATTATTTCTATATTCCAGATGTAAGTTGAAAAGGCCACTACATTCGGCCTTTCTTTTATTATTTCTTCTAATATTTTTTCATCTCTATCATTAATAGAAAACTCTCTAATCTTACAATCATAATTCATATCTTTAGTAAAGGCCCTTAAGTATCTAACAGCTAAATTACTGTGTACAAATTTAGAATTTATAGCTGTAAGCAAAATTTTCATACGTATCTTCTTCCTTTCAATATTAAAGTTTTATACCTTTTATAAAATGTATATCCTCCCATAATTTAGTTTCTTCTATTTTATAGTATTTTTCAAGTAATTTTTTATTATCCTCTATATTTGACTTTATTATTGGATTTAAATTTTTAAATTCAAATTCTCTTACTTTACCTGAAGGTAATACTGCCATTATTTTATTATTAATCATATCCTTCACTTCTTTATTTATGTCCCATATAAATATTTCTCCACCAACTTTAATGTACTTTGTCACTTCTTCAATCAGCTTTAATCTACTATAATTATTCCACATTTTACTTAGATGAAAAAACATTGTGCAAGTATCATATTCTTCTTCATTAAGAATAATACTTGAATTATCTACTCCCACATAATCCACTGAAATTTCATCCATTACATCTTTTGATATATTGTAAATAACACCAAAACTCTCCCCAACATCTAGTATATCTCCATTTAGCTTTACATCTGATAAATTAAGTACTATAGTTTTTCCCATCTCACCTTACCTCCTAATTACATAAGTTATATTATATTTATATTTATCACTTCCATAATTTATTAATAAATTTAATAAAAAAGAAGAGATTTCTTTAAAATATATAAATAGAGTATACCTATATATCTTTTAAGACTTTCTCTTCTTTACTTATAATTATTTACTATTAATTTTTACATTTTTACTTTTATTCTTTATTAATACACATATAATTATCACTATAATAAATACTATAGAAAAAATCCATAATATCTTCGGAAGCCTAAATAATTTTCCAGCCTTATTGTACTCAAGATTATATAAACATCCAAGTTTACTGTCTAAAATATAAAAACTATCTTTATAAAATAATATTTTCTCTATCTTACTCTTATCTCCTAAATCTACTAAATCTCTTGCTACTCCATCCTTACTTAATGCATAAATAAATCCTTTTTTATTATTTCCAAAGACAATAGTATTCTTTTCAAAGCATATTCCATCCTTATCTATGGCTAATCCTTGTAATGATGAAACATCATTATCTTGATATATCGGAGCACTTGGATTTTTATCTGGATGATTCTTTATTAAAAATTCTTGTCTTACTGAATCTGTAAATCTTGGAGATGTTATAGGATCTCCACCACTATAATCAGGCCATCCATACCAATTTTCTTCTTGAAGATTATATATATAGTCCTTATCATCCTTTATATTTCTAGGAGGTAAATCTTCCATTCCTCCAACTATTGCCTTAATTTTCCCTTCATTATCTGTATCCCATCCATTTATATTTCTTATTCCATGAGCATATAATTTTATTTCTTCAGTTTTAATATCATAAGATAATATAGCGGCATTACCTATTTTTTGAGATTCTACCTTTTCCCCTACCTCATTACTTACTGAATAGGGAGAAAAAGCACCAGTTTTCCCATCTCCATAATTATTTCCTGTTACAATCCATGGACTAGTTGCAATATCAAATGCTTCACCTTTTGAATTAACTACACCTGAGTTAGTATTACTTCCAACAGAAAAATATAATTTATCATTATTTAAAAGTAAATTCATTTTCTTGTTCATACCATTATTAGGTATATCAGTTATAAGCTCCTTATAAGATTTTGCATCTAAGTTGTATTCTAATATCCTATTATCTGTGGCTATGTATAACTTTTTATTATAATACAGTATATCTAAAATATTAAATTTACTTTCCCTTATTATAAGTTCATCATTTCCATCCTTATTAAGTACTCTAATTGTATCTTCAAATGCTAAATATAAATTACCTTCTTCATCAAAAGCAAAACTTTTAGCTCCTTCACACCCTTTAAGGCTTATTGACCAATCTATATTTTTATTTAAAATATCTAAATCATATTTATTTGTAACCTTAAAAATTCCAAAGGCGATAGTCACTACTATAATTGAAACAAGCAAAAATTTAATAAACCTCTTCATGCGCTCCCCCTTATTTTCTATTTATGTTTAATTTATATTTTGAAATACATAAATTATTACTTTTAAAATAATTTAATTTTTCCTTTAACTATTTATTTTCTTAATATTTAGCAGAGTCATATTTCCTTTTATTTGGGAATAGATATAAATGTACTGATTGGGGGTGATAAACTTTGAAAAAGGATAGCTTTGTAAGAAATTCATTTCTTCTTACAGCATCTAATATAACCACTGGGATTTTAGGATTTATTTTTTCAATTTACTTATCAAAACTTATAGGCCCTGTTGGGATAGGACTATATGGCTTAGTAATGCCTATATACAATCTTTTTATCTGCTTAATGACTGCTGGAATTATAGCAGCTATATCCCAAGTATCTGCAATATATAAATCTAAAGGCCAATATAATAACATAAGTAAGACTATACGAACAGTTGCAAGTTTTAATGTAATATGGGCAATTGCTATAGGAATTATGGTATTCTTTTTAGCTCCCTACATAAGTAAATACGGTATACATGATATGAGAACTGTTAATGCTATAAGAATAACCTGTCCAGCAATGGTATTCATAGCTTTATCTAATATATTAAAAGGTTACTTTTATGGAGTTTCTAAAATAGTAGTTCCTTCGTTTATTGACATTCTAGAAAAAGCTATGCGTATTATCACAATTGCTTTATTAATTTATATGTTTAAAGCCACAACAATTACATCTATGGTAACATTAGCTTATGTTTCTTTAGCAATTGGAGAGCTACAAAGTTTACTATTATTGTATGTGTATTATAAAAATATTTCTAAAAAAGCTCCTCCATCATTTGATAAACCAGAGAGAGCCTCACAATTATTATTTAATGTTTTTATAATCGCATTCCCATTATGTCTTAATGGGTTCCTTGGAAATCTATTTGGTACAGCATCTACCTTACTAGTTCCTAGAAGATTAGCTGCTGCTGGTTTTGATACTGTAACAGCCTTAGGAATGATAGGAAAATTTACTGGAATGGCATTAACAATAGTCACATTTCCAATGATTGTTATTGGATCTATTAATTCTCTTATCGTTCCTGATTTATCAGAAACCTTAAGTAGGGGTGACTACTATAATGCTACTGTAAGAATAAAGAAAGTTATGAAACTAGCATTTTTACTTGGACTTGCTACAGCCATAATTTGTAATATAATTCCTGATTCATTAGGTCAAATGTTTTACAGTAGAGATGACTTAGGCGAGTATATAAAGATTGCATCATTAAGCGCTCCTATTTTCTTTACTGCCAATACTATGTTTGGAATACTAAATGGATTAAATAAACAAGGAGTGATACTTAAAAACTCACTAATCGTATCAATCTTAGAGCTTATTTGTCTATTTATATTTATTGGTCTTCCAGGTGTTAATATAATGGGGTATGGTATAACTATATTTATAACCTCTAGTGTAAGTTTATTTATAAATCTTAGAGAAGTTCAAAAACACATATATCTAGCCTTATCAAAAAGCAATATAAGTATATTTTTACTGTTATCAGTATTAATATTTATGATCCTTAAATTATTTACAGCTAAATTTTTAAATGATTTGTTTATAACTAAAAATCTAATAATTATTTCATTAACATTTATTATTTTTACTGTACTTAGCTTCTTTGGGATTGAAGATGAGTAATTATAAATTGTGGATATATAGGCAATACTAACTTATATTTCTAATTTATAATAGCAGTGAAAAGTGAAAGAGTTATTGCATATAAAAATAAGGGATGTCGCGAAACGCGACTCCCTTATTTTTATTGCTAATTAATTTGAATAGAAAATTCCTCACCTATTTGTGTCAAATCATTATCATTTATTTGTTCTATATTATTATCACTTTTATTATTTTCTATAGGAAATTGTATTGCATAAGGTGCGAGAGTAATAGATGTAGCTGTTTCACTGATTTTATATTCTTTATTATCTAGTTTTAATACTCCCCAGTTGCTAGTGCCCTTACTAAGTGTAAAGGCTATTTTATTCCCCTCATTATCTTGACCTTTTAATTTTAAATAATAGGGTGTTTCATCTTTCCCCTTACGATCTATGGAATAGTAAATCTTCTCGCTAATTACATTTGAAGTATATTTATTTAACTTTATCTCCTCACCACTTGCTAATGTGAAGGTGTTATTTAATTCTATTTTCTTAGTATTATTTGCTAGTTCTTCGCTACTTGTAGTAAACTCAAAAGTAATAGGCTCAGTACGTTTAAATTCTTGATTTATAAACATATCTCTATAAGTAATTTTTATATCTAAGTCCCCATTATACTCCTCTTCTTTAAAAGAACATTCCATTGCTGTGGAATAGCCAGAGTCATCTATTATTATTCCTCCTAATCCACCTGCCATAGTTACTCCCAAGGAACTCCCATTTACAAATACCTCTGGTATAAGAAAAATTGATTTTCCCTCTAATTTTTCATCTTTAGGTTTAAATGTAGAAGATATTATTAACTCATCATTATCTAAAATAATCTCATTTAATTTAATTTCCAATTCATAATTACTTAAAGTTTTATTTACAACTGTTTTGTAAGACGATAGATCTTTTTTTATTCCTAAAAATGTTGCTATTTCATAACTTGCCATCTTTATACCATAAACCACTGTAGCTCCAACATCAGTTCCTATAAATCCAATAAAAAGTGCTCCTATGAATGTTGCTGCTATGATAGTCTTTTTTCTCTTATTGCTTTTCTTATTTTCTTTATTAATGGATTTTTTAAAATTATATTTTATTTTCTTTTTCTCTATATCATTAAATCCTTCTTCTTTAAGTTCATCAAAATTAATATTATAATCGTTTAACATATCATAGATATTTTTACTCATAATTTACACCTACTTTCATTCAATCTAAATAAGCTTCTAATTTTATTCTTTCCTCTAGATATCCGATTATAAATTACTTCTCTTTTTAAGCCAGTCTCACTACTTATATCATCAATATTCTTTTCCTCAACATAAAGTTTCATAAATAAACTTTTGTCATCATCTTTAAGGTTATTTAGCAGATCTTCAACTTCATCATTCAACTCATTTTTCATTATCTCTTTATTAGCTGTATCTTCAACACTTATATTTAAATCATCAATATTCTCATATAACAATTCCTTCAAGTATTTTCTCTTATAATCTAGGCATTTAAACTTTGTTATACCAGCAAGCCAATTTTTAAATTTACCTCTATCCTCATCAAAGCTTTCAATGTTATACCAAACAGCTAATAACACATCATTTATACACTCATCCTGAAAGTTTTCTAAATTATATAAATGTTTCTTTACAATAGCCTTAATTATCCAATCATAATTATCTAAAACGTAATCTATAGATTTTTCATTTCTCATTTTCATCTGAATAATGAAGTTCTCTTCTGTAATCCTCATTATTTACCCCTTCTTTCCATACAGGCCTGCCTTTTTAAATTTCTCTTACACTTAATATTTCGTAAATAAAACATGTATATCTATCAACAAATAAACTTTTCTCAAACTTTTTAAAAATCTTTATTAATAGAAACATTATTACTCCAAAATAAATTACTTTTTAATTTTAATGCAATTTTAAATTTCACTTCATTCTTTTAATTATTTAAATAAATTCCAGAAATTCAGATCTATCTGAATTTCAATCTAAATTATGCATTATCCATTACCAATTATCAATTAAAAAAAGCCCTCTGTAGTCTCCATAACTACAAAGGACTTTTCTTTTATCTAGCCTAATCAATTCAAGAAATTCAGCACCATCTGAATTTCAACCTCAATTATCTATTTTCAATTGTCCATTATAAATTCTTTATATAAGTTCTTTTCTAAGACTTCTAGGTAAGAATCTAAATACCTTTGGTGAAATTAAATCTAAATCCTTCTTTCTTATTCCTCCAAAGTAAACCATTGTATATAAATATACTACTCCACCTATACCTATTAAAACTAATGTTGCTATAGCAATGATAACTCTTCCGCCTCCAAGCATATCTGCCACTTTAATAACCGGAAACTTTACTAAAAATATTACAATTGCCATTAACATGGAACAAATAGTCGGTACTATTGCTTGCCTTATTATAGGTATTCTAACTTTAAAAAATCTCTCTATTTTTCTATGATTTATTACTGCTGGAATAATAAATGATACAAAGGTTGCTACTACTGCTCCCATTATATTTATGCTTGGGATTGGGATTAATATTAGATTTATAACTATTTTTGCTATTAATCCTGCACTTGCAGACACTATTATTAAGTACAATTTATTAATTCCTTGAAGAATAACATTTTGTATAGTTGTTATTGACATAAATATAAGTAAAGCTGATCCATACATAAGTAAGGTATATCCTGTAGATGTGTTATTAAATAAGAATTTATATATCTCTTTACTTAATATAGCTAACCCAAATGTAGCTGGCATTATTATTATGTATGTTATTCTAAATGCATAGCTTGTTTGTTGCTTTAAATCTTTTTTATTCTTATGTACAAAAGCCTGTATTACCTTAGGAAATATTGAAGTTCCAAGCGCAGTTACTATAGCTAAAGGAACATAAACAAGAGTTTTATAATATGATAAGACAGCTCTTAAATCATTGACTTGTTCTTGATTAAATCCTGCCGAACTCAAGCCTCTTCCTAGAGTCATGGTATCTATAACACCCGCAAAATTTTGGACTCCTGCAACTAATGTTATAGGAAGGGCATACATAAATAACTTTTTAACTATTCTTTTATCTGATACTCTTCTTCTACTTGGATCATGATTTTTTTCAGCTTCTTCTTTATAATTTCTTTTTTCATATATATATATTATATATATTATTGCTATTATAGCACCTAAGGAAGTTCCAACAGTTCCCCCTGCACTTCCCCACTCATCACTACTTGTTACAGCAATTAATACAGCTGCAAAGACTAAACTAAGTATAACATTTACTAACTGCTCTATAATTTGAGATATAGCAAGCGCCTCCATCTCTTCAACTGCTTGCATATACCCTCTATATGCTGCTAATATAGCTGCAAAAATTATTGCAGGTGCCAAAAACACAAAAGTCCAGGCTGATTGCTCCGCACTAATTATTTTTGAAAGTGGAAATGCTAAAACCATAAAAATTCCAGCAATTGCTATACTTATCATAGCTAAATACCTTATAGCTAGTTTCATAGCTCGCAGTGCATCTTTATGATTCCCTATTGCTCTAAGCTCTGTAACAACTTTTGTAACTGCAGGTTGTGCACCTAAGCTAGTTACTGCAATTAAAAAAACAAATATATCATATCCAGCAGTGTATATTCCATAACCTGTTTCACCTAAAACAGCTGTTAATAAAGGAACATATATTGCTGATAATAACTTACCAGCAATACCTGCAATTGATAATATTAAAAAGCCACGTCCGGCTGATTTTTGCTCCATACCCAATCACCTTTTATTTTATTGTGAATTTAAACACATCATTTTTAATCTTCTTAAATACTGGTGGTAAACTTTCTATTATAGTTTTATTGTTTAAATAGCTTAATTTATCTGGTGCATCTCTAAAAATTAATTTATATGCATATAAGAACTGGCAATCAAGTCCAAACTTATTTGCAAAAAATGAATTTAATTTTCTATCTCCGTATTTATTATCACCAATTATAGGAGTTCCTAAATGTGATAGGTGTGCTCTAATTTGATGACTTCTTCCTGTTATTAAATCTATTTCTAAAAATGAATATGCCCCATTTGTTTTTAAAGTTTTAACTTCCATTGCTATTTCTTTTGAATCAGTTATTTTTTCATCATATATTCTTGAAATATTAGCTTCCTCATTTTTATGAATATATCCCTTATATAATCCATCTTTAATCTTGCCTTTTACCAATGTATTATAATATTTTTCAACTTTACCTTCTCTAATCATTTCATTCATTGTTCTTAATGCTTCAAAGTTTTTACCGAATATAACTATTCCTGAAGTATTTCTATCTAATCTATTACATGGTGCAGGAGTAAATGTTAATTCATTTTCAGGTAAGTAATCACCTTTTTCGTTTAAATATGATAATACGTAATCAGTTAAACTTGCCTCTTTTCCCTTTTCATCAGGGTGCACTAAAATATTAGGCCATTTTTCAACTATTAGTATATTAGAATCTTCATAAGTAATCTTCATTCCTCTAGCATTAACTTTAATAAACTTTTCTTCTGGCTTTTCCTTATTACTTTGTATATATTTAATTTCTACTACATCATCTATTTGCAAAGAATAATTTTCTTTTTGTTTCTTTCCATTAACTTTTACATCGCCTTTTCTTAAAGCTTTAAATATTTTACTTAAAGGAACATCTTTTAATAATTTTCTTAAAAATTTGTCTAATCTTTGACCTGCTTCATTTGTGCCTATTTCTATTCTCAAACTAATCACTCCTAGTTTTTTTAGTATTCTAACTATATTTTCCCCATTTTTATAGATTAATATTAAATTAGCTTCTTGTCAAATACTCAAACACCATTTGACATTGCATTGCTACGCCTAATGGCAGGCAATCTTCATCTATGTCAAATAAGCTACTATGGGCAGGATAAATTATATTTTTACTTTTATTTCCTGATCCTAAAAAATAAAAAACTGCTGGTCTTTCATTTGCAAAATATGCAAAACTTTCAACACCCATTTTTGCATTTTTTTGAATTAGTATATTTTCTTTTCCTATAACTTTCTCAGCTCCTATCTTAAATAAATCAACCATAAAATCATCATTATATAAATTAGGATAAGATTCTTCTATCTCTATCTTTGCAGTTGCTCTTGAAGATTTGCATATTCCATCAACGATTTCAACTAATCTTTCTTTTGCAAATACTCTGTCTTCTTTACTCATAGTTCTTATAATACCACTTATTTCAACTTCTTCTGGTATTATATTTTGAGCCGTTCCACCATGAATACTTCCTACCGTTATAACTGCTGGGTTGGCTGTATTTATTTCTCTGCTTACTATAGTTTGTAATGCTAATACAATGTGGCTTGCTATAACAATTGGATCTACAGTTGTATGAGGATAGGCTCCATGACCACCAGACCCCTTTATAGTAATAGTAAATGGATTAGATGCAGCATTTACTACTCCACCCTTTAACATTATAGTTCCACACTCCAGAGTTTCTTCAACATGAAGACCACATATGCAATCAACTCTTGGATTCTCAAGTACTCCCTCTTCTATCATGAACCTAGCTCCACCTATAGTTTCTTCCGCTGGCTCAAATAATAGTTTTATATTTCCACTAAATAAATGTTTATTTTCATTTAATATCTTAGCTGCTCCAAGTAATATAGTTGTATGTGCATCGTGCCCACATGCATGCATTTTTCCATTAACCTTTGATGAATAATCACATACTTTTTTATCTACAATTGGTAATCCATCTATATCTCCTCTTAAAGCTATAGTTTTTTCTTTACCTTCATCATTTTTCTTAGTTCCTCTTATTATTCCACATACACCTGTCTTAGAAACCTCTTCAAACTTTATTCCTTGATTTTTTAAAAAGTTTTTTATAAATCTCGAAGTTTGGTATTCTTCCATTCCTATTTCAGGATACTCATGTAAAGTTCTTCTTATATTTATCAACTCATTTTTTATGCTTATTGCCTCATTTTTAAAATTCATATTATTGCCCCCTATTTTCATGCAGAATTTAGCTTTATTAGCTCCAAAAAACTTGAATATTATCCCCATCTTTCAACTTTTCTGTATATCCCACTTTATTTCCGTTAAGTAACAAATTAATTATTCCCTTTGCTTCTTTTAAATCAAAGTCTATATAATTAAAGATATCAACAAAGATATAATCTTTTTGTCCACTAAGTGTTATTAACTTATCATTAAATGTTACTTCTATCTCAGTACCACTACTTAAATTTTTTTTATCATCATTCACTTGAACTTCTTCTTTATTAGCATCTTTATTAATTTCACCTTTTGGCATATCTTTAAAACTTATATTTCTATAAGATATTAATTTGTCACCTTCGTTAACTATATAATCTTCTAATAATTGCACTCCATCTTTTTCTAATGAGACATCTTCTTTTATTATATATTCCTTTATATCTTTAATTGATTTAGGAAATATTATATTTATATCATCATCTTCTTGTATATAATAGTCTATGCTCTTAATTTCATTATTAACAATAATCATTGGCTCTAAATTTATCAATTCATCATTTATATATATGCTAATACTATTAAATTCTTTTATTTGTTCAATCACTTTAGGTCTTGCATCTTTTCCTAACACTGCATAGGCTATCTCTATTATATCGCCATCTTTAACTTTCTTATCCATGCTTTCTATTTTATCATTAAGTCTTATTGTAGGATTTTTTCCTTTTTCTCCAAAAGCTATTCTTTTCACGCCGTTTAATTTGTATCTTAAATTCTTTCCATTTTTTCCTATAAGCATACTTGGATTTATACCTGCCTGTATAATAACATCCATAATAGTATGATTATGAGAATTAAACATACTCACAGGTGTTCCATTTAATATAACATCTATAAAATCTTTTTCTCCATTTTTTAACGCTATAAGAGCAATTCCTAGTACTGTTACTCCTGCTGATCCTAAATTATTATCACTTATACAATCAACTACAGCTTTTCTATCTTTTATTGCTATTCTTTGAACCGGAATATTTAATTTTTCACTAAGCTCTTCTATCATCCAAGGAGTATGTGCCCCTCCCCCAACTAAAAACAATGCACTTGGAGATTTATTTCCATTAAGCTCGATGATTTTTGAAGAAATACCTTCTGCAATTTTTTTCACTACAGGTCTTATTATTTTTTTTATATTTTCAGACTTAATTGTATTTTCAAATCCAATTATATCTGTATATGTTATCTCTTCTTTTAAATCTAAATTTCTTTTTATGTATTCAGCAGTATTAAAATCAACTAAACATTCCTGCACTACAGCCTCTGTTACTTCGTCGCCAGCCTGTGGAACCATTCCATATGAGGATATGCTTTCCTTTGAGCTTATAGCTATATCGGATGTTCCTGCTCCAATATCTACTAAAGCTATATTTAGAAGTCTTAAGTTTTTAGGAACTACAGCTTCTATGGCAGCAATAGGTTCTAAAGTTAAGTTACTTACTCTTAATCCAACCTTTTTCATAACTGTATACAGTGAATCAATTACTGAGCGTGGTAAAAACGTTGCTATTACTTCTACAGATACGTTTTCACCTTTATGTCCAATTAAATTAGATATAACAAATCCATTTAAATAATAGTTTTTTACTGAGTAACCTACACAATATAACTTTCCATCTGTAGTTTTATTTATTTCACATTCTGCTTCTTTTAAGGCAATCATCTCTAAGTTTCTTATGTCTTCTTTTTTTATCTCCTCTTCAGAATTAAGCTCCATTTTCCCTTCTGAATTTATAGTCTTTAAAAATCTACCAGCTGCAGCAATAGATACATTATCTAACTTTATTCCAAGTTCTAACTCTATATCATCTACTATTTTTTTTACGGATTTTGCTACTAATTCTATATCATGAATCTGTCCATCTATCATTGCTCTTTCTTCATGCTCTAGATATCTTTCACATATTACTTTTAACTTGTCATTTTCTACTATTCCTACACTTCCAATAATAGATCTTGTTCCTACATCTAGTGCAAATTTAATGTTCTTTGAATCTACATTATTCATTTGCTAACACCTCATAATTTAATATAATAAACCTCTTTATTTAAAATAATTTTCATCATTATAATTTTTCATTATATCCTCATCTTTTCTTCTAACCTTATCAAATTTTATTAAGGCATAGTAAACTCCACTTTCTACTGCAAATGTTATTACAAAATAAAGTATAACAAATATTAATATTCCTACTAAAATATAAGCCAATTACAAATCCCCCTTATATTACCATAATAAGATTATACATCCTAAAAAAGTAATAGTGAACAATTAGTTCACTATTATAATAAGATTATTTTCAATTAATACCTTAAGAGAAAAACTTTTACTAAGATTATCTCCAAAATCAATTTTAATTACATCTTTATCTATTGATATAACTTTTCCATACCCATAGGCTCTATGATGAATCATATCATTAACTTTTATTCCGTAATCCTCATTTGAATTTATATCCTCAAATCCACCTTCCTGCGTAAATCTAGATGCATCTTTAAACCTTCCTCTTTGAGTTTTAGGAGAAAATATATACAAATTATCTATTGCTCTAGTTATTCCAACATAAAATAATCTTCTTTCTTCTTCTATATTTTCATCCATTGAAGATTTATGTGGAATTGTTTCTTCTGTAGCATTTATTATAAAAACATTTTTAAATTCCATTCCCTTAACACCATGAATGGTACTTAAAATTACTCCTTCTTGTACCTCTTTACTCTCTTCTATTTTTTCTTTTACTCTTTCAACATGCCCCAGCAACTCTATTATAGTTTTTAATCCATCTGCTGCACTCTTAAATTCTTCTATTATATCCTCAAGTTCCTCTATACTTTGATTATACCTCTCTCCATACTCTTTTAGATAATCTATATAATTTAGTCCTGAAACTATATATTGTATTGCACCTGATAAAGACAGTTTATTTAAATATAATATATCTCTTCTTAATTCATCTAACTTTTTAGCTTGATATGGAGGAGTATCTTTTTTATCTATTAATATATCAAATGGAGATTTATCCTCTAATGAATTTCTTATATATTCTAAATTTGATTTACTAATATATCTAAAAGGTTTATTAATTATTCCTAAAAAGCTTTCCTTATCTTTTATGTTTATTGAAAGCTTTAAATATGAAAGTATATCCTTACATATAAAATGTTCAAAAAAATTATACCCCTTATCTAATAATACAAATGGAATTCGTCTACGAGTAAATGTATCTATCATACTTCTTGCTTCCATATTAGTTCTATATAAAACCGCATTATCACTTAAATCATCAATTGATTTTTCAATTATCCCTGCTATTTCATCTCCTTGGATTTTCTCATCATAAGGCCTTGTAAATTTTATTACACCAATAGAATCTTTATATGAATTTATAACTTTATCATTTCTGCTCTTATTATTCTTTATTACTTCCTTTGATACTTCTACTATATTATCATTACTTCTATAATTTATAGAAAGATATATCTTTTTAGCTTTTGGAAATGTTTCATCAAATCTTACCATATATTCCGGTTTTGATCCCCTAAAACTATAAATACATTGATCCTCGTCTCCGACTGCAAAAAGTGAATTTTCCTGATTTATCATTTTTAAAAACTGAATTTGTAATTCATCACAATCCTGAAACTCATCTACTAAAATATATTTAAATAACTCTCTATATTTTAGTAAGATATTAGGATTATCCCTTAATAAGCTTATTACTTTAACTGATAGGTCATCAAAATCCCAAAGTCCATTTTTAGACTTATATTCCTCATATTTTTGTAAACATTCAATAAAAATATCTTTTGCCATAGTAGGTTTAAATTCTTCTATAGCTTTTAACGAGGTTTTAAAAAATGAGATATTATTCAATGCCTCTTTTATTTTATCTTCACTTACTTCATCTGAATACTTTGATAAAACATACTTTATTATTCTATGAGAAACACCTCCAGAAATTATAGATATATTAAATCCCTCTCTAAGAAGAATTTTATAAAACAATCCATGAAATGTTCCAAAAAAAGGCGCAATTTCTTTATTAAATACATTTTTATATCTATTTCTCATATTATCAGCTGCGGCTCTCGTAAAAGTTATTATGATAATATTACCTAATCTCACTTTAAGCTCATTTACTAAATAATTTACCCTATTTATAATAACTGTTGTTTTTCCTGAGCCTGGTGCTGCAACAACTAGTACATTTTTCTCTTTTATATAAACAGCTTCTTTTTGATATTTATCTAAATAAATTTTCATGCATGCTCCTTTTTATATTATATTATTGACTTTTTTATGCTATAAATAACTATATTGTAATAATTTATTTATAGATGTACAATATATTTATATATTCTAATGTATTCTACAAATAAATTCATCTACTATTTTAAACGGATATAAGCTGTTCTCAAAACTTAATATTCAAATAAAATATCTAAGTATTTGATAATAAATGAAGTTGGTATTTCATTAACTTATACCAAAGATTAAATACTATGTGATTTGAATTTTGCCATATTGATAAAATTAATCATACTTACTATTTAATATAATACTAACTTTTATTATGTATATTATTAATTGAAACATATATAATTTATAAGAGGAGAAAAACATGGAAAACTTAATTAGATTTGATGTTACTAATGAACGTAACCTTACTATGTTAGTAGACTTTTATGAACTAACAATGGCAAATGGATATTTCAATAAAGAAATTGAAAATAAAATTGCATACTTTGATATGTATTTTAGAAGAGTCCCAGATGGTGGTGGATACTGTATAATGGCTGGAGTAGATCAACTTATACAATATCTAAACAACTTAAAATTTACTCAATCTGATATAGAATATCTAAGAAGTAAAAATATTTTTTCTGAAGAGTTTTTAAATTACTTGAAAAATTTTAAATTTGAGTGCGATGTATGGGCAATCCCAGAGGGAAACTTTGTTTTTCCAAATCAACCATTAGTAATAGTTAGAGGACCTGTGGTTCAAGCTCAATTTATAGAAACAATGATCTTGCTTACTATAAACCATCAAACACTTATAGCTACTAAAGCTAATAGAATTTGTAGAGCTGCTGCTGGAAGAACAGTTATGGAATTTGGTTCTCGTAGAGCACAAGGTTATGATGGAGCAATTTATGGTGCTAGAGCATCAATAATTGGAGGTTGTGATTCAACAGCTTGTACTATAGCTGATAAATACTTTGATGTTCCTGCCGTTGGAACAATGGCTCATAGTTGGGTTCAATTATTTGATACAGAATATGAAGCTTTCAAAGCTTGGGCTGAGGTGTATCCAGATAATTGCTCACTTCTTATTGATACATATAACGTGTTAAAATCTGGTTTACCAAATGCAATAAAAGTATTCGATGAAATATTAAAACCTATGGGTAAAAGACCTAAAGGAATTAGAATAGACTCAGGTGATATAACTTATTTAACAAAGAAATGTAGAAAAGCTTTAGATGCTGCTGGATATCCAGATTGTAAGATAATAGTATCTAACTCTTTAGATGAACATATTATAAGGGATGTTTTAGAACAAGGAGCTTGCATAGATTCATTTGGTGTTGGAGAAAGATTAATCACAGCTAAGTCAGAACCTGTTTTTGGCGGAGTATACAAACTTGTAGCTGTAGAAAACAATAATAAGATCATACCTAAAATAAAAATAAGTGAAAACACTGAGAAAATTACTAACCCTGGCTTTAAAAAGATATATAGAATTTATGACAATGAAACTCATAATGCAATAGCTGATGTAATAGCTTTAGATCATGAAGTAATCGATGAAAAAAAACCACTTGAAATATTCCACCCTATTGAAACATGGAAAAGAAAAACAGTTACTAACTTCTATGTTAAAGATTTAATGGTGAAAATATTTGATAAAGGTCAACAAGTTTATGAAAGTCCATCAGTTTTAGAAATAAAGGAATTTTCAAAGAATGAAAGTTTAAAAATGTGGCCTGAAATATTAAGATTTGAAAATCCTCATAATTACTATGTAGATTTATCACAAGATTTATGGACTCTAAAGCAAGACTTACTTCATAAGTGTATAAAATAAAAAAGAGTGATTTAATCACTCTTCTTTATTTATTTTAATAATTAATAACTTTATCATCCATATTATAATTTAAATATCTATCTTGTGAATAAAATAAGTCTTCATCCATATTACCAACAAATTCTGATTTGTTATTGGAAGATAAAAACTCCTTAAATGGACAAATATCAGCTTCATTATTTTTAGGATACATAGGACATGTATTATAACAACTTGTTTTTTCTTTATTGTTTGACCAAAACGGACACTTACTCATACTTCTCCCCCCAATACCTAAAATGTGAAAACGAAATCACAATTTTCTTATATTATATTATATCTTTTTGCTAAAATAAAGCATTTTATATCCATTCTTGAAAAATAAATATCGACTTAATTCCCTATATTTTTACACCACTCAATGGAGCTATAGTATACATCAACTAACACTCCCTCATCTATTTTTAAATTAGTACATTGCTCTTCTATTTTTTTATTATCAAGCACTTCGTAAGCTAAAGCCAATTCTAAAATATCTCTTAAAATATTTCTTTTACCAATTAAAGCCTTCTTTATTTCTATATTAACAGGTAAGTTTTCAACAACGTAATTAATATCTTTCTCCATCATTAAATGCAAATTTGAGAACAATCCAACCATAAAAGCTGACGATAAATCATTATAGTGTACTATCTTAGATATCCCCTCACAAAACTTAGCTCTTATTACTATATTCTTAGCATACTCATCACTTTTACCAGATGATATTTCTACAACTGATAATATTGATAACCACTTTCTAAGCTCTTCTCTTCCAATTAACATTATAGCTTGCTTTATGGATTTAACTTCTTGAAGAAAACTAAAATAAGACGAATTTATAAATCGTAAGAATTTATATGTTAACGCAATATCTGTCTTCATTGTATACTCAACTTTATCTATATCATAATCTTCTCTTATTAGTTCTATCAAAAGTGTAAAAATACTAGTGTTCTTTATTGCCATATCTTTTCCTAAGAATATAGATGGCTTACTATAATAGAATCCTTGAAAATAATCGTATTCGAGGTTTTTGGCTTCTTCCAAGTCATCTAATGTCTCTATTTTTTCAGCTAGCATTTTAATTTTAAACTTTTTGCAAATTTGTGCAATCCTTATTCTCGATTCTTTAGATGAAAGAATAAAATCAACTTTTACTATGTCTATAACCCCAATAAAATTTATAATATCATTTATATCTACTACATCATCTAACGCTATATAATATCCTAATTCCTTTAAATACGATAATTGACTAATTACATCTTCCGATGGACTAACACTTTCAAGTATTTCTATTACTACTCTTTCTTTTGGTAATAATGTTGCAATATTCTTCTTTATTAACTTTTCCGGAAAATTAACAAAAGCTAGTTTATTATCAGTTAATATATCTAACCCAAAAGACGATATATTATCTATTACCTTATATGTAGCCTCATCATCTTCAATACTGTTATTAAAATTATTTTTTAAAGAATTCCTATAAAGTAATTCATAAGCTACTACTTTTTCTTCTTTATTATATATACCTTGTCTAGCTATAAAAATATCCATTTTCTTATCCTCTATTATTAATTTATAATTATTATATACTAATAATACATAATTTCAAATAAATTAAATAAATTTAACAAAAAGTAAAAGATATGGAACTAGAGCATATATTCTGCACCTTATTCCATATCTATAAATAGTATATTTAAATCATTAATTGTCTTATCTTTTGCAATGCCCGCTATTCTTAACTACTGATATATTTATTATTTCATTAGTAAATGCTTTAAGAAGTGCCTTTTCTAAAACTTTTTCTTGATCAAAATTTTCTATATCTCTACATTCAGCAAATACTTTATTTATTTCTCCATCTACATTTCTATATGTTAAAGTTACATATGGCTTTTCATATTCTACTTTAATTATCTTTAATCCCCATGATATTTGTGCATAATCACCATCTGTAGTAAGTTGTGTTAATTCTCTTAATTTTACTTTCTCCTCTGAAGGATCAGTTATTTCAATCAATTCGTCTCCAACTTTATATTTTGCCATTTTATTTCCTCCTCATAAAATATAATTTTATCTTTATTATATATTATTGCTAGTTTTTATGATATTATTATTTTATAAATTTAAATAATTTAAACCTTACAAGTTTGTTAATTTATTAACAACCTCACTATTATAATATCATATCTAATTTATAAATACAATAGTTATACGGAAATTTTACTATATAATGAAAATATTTCAACAATTAATATTAATTATTCTTTACTATTAATTACTAAAAAGTATATATTGACACTTAATATCTTATATTATATAATTACATTAATAATAAAAAAGGATGGTGTATTATGGAGAATATAACTTCTATCTTCAGAGAAAAGAAATTGAAACTTACTCCTCAAAGATTAGCAGTTTATAAATATTTAATGAGTACAAATGAACATCCTTCTGCAGAAATTATATACAAAGCACTTCAACCAGAGTATCCTACTATGAGTTTAGCTACAGTTTATAAAGCATTAAAGACTTTAGTAGAAGTTAAATTAGTTCAAGAAATTAATGTTGGAGAAGGCAATTTTAGATATGATGCTAATTCACATGAACATGCTCATATTCAATGTATCAACTGTAGTAAGGTAACCGACTTAGAAAATATATCATTTACGACTCTTAATCGTACTGCTGAGGAGTGCTCAGAATATAAAGTTCTATCAAATAGAATATTCTTTTACGGATTATGTAAAGATTGTCAATAAATGATTAAGCTAGAAATTTTAATTAATTTCTAGCTTTTTATTTATTTTGTATTAATCATCAATAAGCCTCATATAATAAATTGAGGTGATTATATGGCAAGATTTATAATTATTAAAAAGAATGTTGTACTCTCTTATATAATAAATTTTCTTATACTTTTTGTAGTTATCTTATCGACTTATTTTTTTCTTACTAATAATAATTCTATAGAAACATTTACGCCCATTACTTCAAAAAACTATACTGATTTTGACTTAGATGGAGATGGGGCAAATGATAAGATTGAAATATCCAAAGAAAATAATAGCTACATATTAAATATAAAAAGTAAAGATAAGACTTATTCCCTTGTTAATAAGGATGGATCCAATTTGCTTGGGGATTCACTTATAAAGTGGCCCATTAAAGTGAATATTATAGATTTATCCAGAAATAACATTCCAGAAATCATTGTACAGCTATCCAAAGATAAATCTCCTGTAAACTATGTATTTTCATGGAACGGTTCTAAATTTGTAAATACATTTGTTTCAGCTGATAATATAATTGGGATACTTGATTCAAACAATAATAAAACACCAAAACTACTCTCTCTTTCTTCAAGCAAAGGTGATGGTTCTACAAAAAGTTCTCTATTCTTGGGAGATAACATAAAAGATATAACATTTTCAAAAATAAAAGTTCCTGGACTATCTGCTATTCAAGGATTTATAGACGTAATTGAAGCTCCTTACGAATTATCTGAAGCACCTAATATTTTCACTTCTAATATAGATAGTACTGAGCTTTCAATATTATGGGGGTTAGATAAGGATAATACAAGATATTCCTTCCAAAATGGCTACTTTTCAGATTTCAAATGGGATTCAAATGGAAATGTATTAGGAGTAAATTGGACATTATCATTTGAATCTGTAAAAAATACAAATGCATCTTCTCCTGCTAAAGAGCTATTATTATATTTATCAGTAGAAGATGATGGATATGGTTCACTCAAAATATCATCAATAAAAAAAATATAAAATTAAAAGGCCGCTATAAGCGGCCTTAAAAGGGGGATGGGGGGGTTTTAGCTTAAACGAGGATTTCTCATCGCTTGCTATAGGAGAATACTTCTCCGGTACAATAATATTCTTTACATCTGCTTATCTTTTTATACACTTCTTTAATAATTTTTCAAGTTTTAATTATTATTTAAAATATCCATTATTATAAGCTTCTATAACCTTATCTATAAAATTAGCTTTTCTTGAGTCAACTATACTTTTTATAGCTATTAACATTTGTATGTTCTCATCCTCATCTAGTAAATCATCACCAAAGTTGTCACTATTTCCATCAGTTATATCCAAATCTTTATCATTGATATCCAAACCCTTATCGTTGCTAGAAGTAAAGCTTGGGTTGCTATTTAAGGAACTATTATTACCTAAGCTAAAGTTTCCCATTCCTAAATTATTCATCATACCTTGTAAGGCTCCTAAATCAAATCCATTTCTATTATTCGTACCATTTCTACTTTGTTGATTATTTCCAGACTGACCTAAATTAAAGTTATTTAAATCTAACCCATCCATCTTCATAGATGAAAGCATATTTCCAACTTGCCCCATATCCATATTACCACCAAGCATACTCATAAGTTGGGCGGGGTTTATACCAAATGGAGCATTATTATTTATTCTATTATTGGAGCCTTCATTAATCTCTCTATCCCCTTTATGTCTATGTCTCTTTCTTGACATTTAGGTTCCTCCTATTTATATTTCTGTTGCTTTATTATATGTAAAAAAATCAAATATGTTTATAATTTTAGGCATTTTTTTGGAGGGCTAAGCCCTCCATCCTCTACACTAGCAGCAGCAACCGTCTCCGCCAAATAAGCTTCCTAAACAGCCTCCACATAGTAAGAATAATAAAATTATTAAAACTGAACAGTTATTATTTAAAAGACCTGATCCGCATGCGATTAATAAGAATATAATAGGTGTAATACAACTATTCATTCCCCCAAATATATTTCCAGTTCCACAACATGGCATTGGTTCACAGCAGCAGCAATCATCATAATCTCTTTTATGGGAATGTTTCTTTGACATAACTATCTCTCCTCTCTAATTTAAATTAGCAGCATCCGCCAAATATATTTCCGTTTCCACAGTTACCGAATCCTGAGCAACCGTTGCAAAGGAATAGAATTACTAATAAGAATAGATAAGGTGAACAGTTTCCAGATCCACCATATCCGCCGCCATATCCTTCACAGCAGCAATCGCGTTTACGTTCTTTCTTGCAGCAACACATATTGTTTCCGCCGCCGACTCCTCCACTATAGAATAGTATTAATAGTATCCATATCCAACTTCCAAATCCACAGCCAGCTCCTATATTATTAAAAGGGCCTTGGTTTGAACATTGGGGTGCAATATTATCACTACAACCGCATGAATTTAAACCATTTAGAATTTCATTCATTTCCATAATTTACTCCTCCTTAGGGTTTTTTGTTTTTTTTGTTTTATAGTATATACTATTCTCTCGAATAATAATTGCCACTGTTTTTTATTGTAATATTTTAAATTTTTATAAATAAAAAAAGGAACTTATAGTATTTAATATAAGTTCCTTTAATATATTATTCTTCTATCTTCTGAACTATAGGCCCAAAAAGGTTATCTACTAATTCATCTTTTCCTTTTTTATTAAGTGAAGAAAAGAAGTATAGTTTATCTTCTTTTCCTAAATTTAACGTTTCTCTAATCACTTTTTCGCTTTTTCTCAATTCATTATTAGACAGCTTATCGCTTTTAGTTGCTATAACTACTTCATCATACCCATAAAACTTAATCCACTCATGCATTTGTATATCATCAGCTGTAGGCTTATGCCTAGAATCTACTAAAAGTACTACCCTTTTTAATTCTTGCCTTCCATTTAAATAAGTTTCTATTGTTTTTCCCCAACTTGCTTTTTCAGTTTTAGATACTTTAGCATATCCGTATCCAGGCAAGTCAACTAGATAAAATTCATCTCCATTTATTATAAAGAAATTAATTAATCTTGTTTTTCCTGGTGTTTGACTAACCTTTGCAAGCTTTTTCCTATTAGTTAAAGCATTTATTATAGAACTTTTACCAACATTAGAACGTCCCACAAAGGCTATTTCTGGAAGCCCAGTAATTGGGTATTGCTCTTTTTTAACTGCAGATATAACAAAATCTGAATTTTTAATTTTAATCAATAGTATCAACTCCAATTATAGCTTTATTTAACACTTCATTAACATGATCAACTGTAATGATATTAAGCTTATTTTTTACTGTATTTGGTATTTTAATTGTATCCTTCTCATTTTCTTTTGGTATTATTATAGTATCAATTCCAGCCCTATATGCAGCAATTGATTTTTCCTTTAATCCTCCTATTGCAAGTACTCTACCAGTTAGAGTAACTTCTCCAGTCATAGCAACATTACTTCTTACCTTTTTATTAGTTAATGCTGAAATAATAGAAGTAATTATAGTGACTCCTGCAGAAGGACCATCTTTCTTTATTGAACCCTCTGGAAAATGTATATGAATATCAGTATTCTTATAGAATTCTTCATCTATACCATATTTTACTGCATTAGCTCTTACAAATCCAAATGCAATCTTAGCTGATTCTTGCATAACATCACCTAACTGACCTGTAAGAACTAATTTACCTGTTCCCTTCATAGTCACAGATTCTACTGGCAACGTATCTCCACCAGCGGCAGTCCACGCCATTCCTTTTACTACGCCTACTCTATCTTCTTTTTCTTTTATATCAAAACTATATATCTTGTTTCCTAAATACTTCTCAATCCTATTAAAAGATATTGATATTGACTTCTTATCATTCTTTATCATTTCAGTAAGAGATTTTCTTATTAGCTTTCCTAAAACTCTTTCTAAACTTCTTACTCCAGCTTCCCTAGTATAAGAATTTATTATTTCCTTTATAGCACTTTCAGATATCTTAAATTGATCCTTTGTTAACTTATGGTCTTTTAATAGTTTTGGTATAAGATAGTCTTTAGCTATATGATATTTTTCTTCATAAGTATATCCGGATACTTCTATAATTTCCATTCTATCTAATAGTGGTAATGGTATTGTATCTAGTGAGTTAGCTGTAGTTATAAATAATACTTTAGATAAATCCATATCTAATTCTAGATAATGATCTCTAAATGTATTGTTTTGTTCGCTATCTAATACTTCTAACAGAGCATCTGCAACATTTCCCCTGTTATCTGATCCTAATTTATCTATTTCATCTAATAAAATAAGCGGATTATTAACTTTAGCTTCCTTTAAAGCATAAGCTAACCTACCTGGTATCGCTCCAACATAAGTTTTTCTATGTCCCCTAATTTCGGCTTCATCTCTAACCCCGCCTAGAGACATTCTTGTATACTTTCTATTAGTTGCATTTGCAATTGATTTAGCTATTGATGTTTTACCTACTCCTGGAGGCCCAACTAAACATAATATTGGTCCTTTTAAACTATTTGTATATTGTTTTACTGCTAAATACTCTACTATTCTTTCTTTTACTTCTTCTAGACCATAATGTTCATTATCAAGTATTTTTTCTGCTTCCTTTACATCAAAAGCATCCTTTGTTGATTTACTCCAAGGTATATCAAGTATCCAATCTAAATAACTTCTTATAACATTACTTTCAGAACCTTGACCAGATGCTGACTTTAACCTTGAAAGTTCACTTTCAGCTTTTTCTCTAACATGTTTAGGTAATTTAGCCTTCTTAATTCTTTCTTCATATTTAGATATTTCTTTTTTATCTTCATCATCTTCTCCAATTTCTTCTTGGAGTACTCTTATTTGTTCTCTTATATAATATTCACGCTGAGACTTATCAACACTTTCTTTAAGCTTCCTACCTATTTTCTTTTCAACATTTATTATATCTATTTCATTTTCTAATATAACAAGTAGCTTTTCTATCCTATTAATACAATTAATTTCTTGTAATATTTCTTGTTTTTTATCTTCATCTACAATTACATATGAAGCAACTACATCTACAAGCTCACTATAATTTTCTATTGTATCAAATATAGATATAACATTATTTCTTATGTTTCCTGAAGCTTTAATATATTTACTAAAACTCTTTCTTAAAGAATTTATATAAGCTTCAATATTTTCATATTCTTCATTTGAAGGCTCTTCTATTCTTTCGACTGATACCTGTAAATATTCTTCACTTGAATCTAATTCTTTAATTTCTCCTCTATCTAATCCTTCGACTAAAACTCTTATTACATCATTAGGTAGTTTTATTATTTGTTTAACCTTACATATAGTTCCTATATTATAAATATCACCAATTTCTGGATCTTCTATTTCATAATCCTTTTGAGTTGCTAAGAATATATCTGTTTGCTTTTCCATCGCTGCTTCTATAGCTGCCTTAGACTTTTCTCTTCCTACATCAAAATGTATTATCATATTAGGAAAAATACTAATTCCCCTTAGAGGAATTAAAGGTAGAGCCATTAATTTTTCACTCATCTATTCCCATCCTCCTTACATTATTATGTAACTTTTATAGTATACACATAAAATTATTATTTTTCAATCTATTTTAATATATACAATACATAATACTTAAATTTCCATATAAAATAAATAATATCAATTATTATATTATACTTATTATTATAATTATAATATAAACTTAGAATTTAGCAATGGACAATATTAGTAAAGGGTACTACTATCAAATTAACTTATACTATTTAGCTTTATAATTAAAAGAGCCGTCTTTCGACAGCTCACTAAAAATTATGAATATAAATTTATTGATGTAACTTTTTCTAAATTACTAAGGTGGTATGCTATTCCTCTCCTTTGGCTGATAATATATCTATGTTGTTATTAACAATCATATCTTCAACAATTACATCTTTTAATATAGCTTCTTCTATCACTTCATTTAAGCTTTTAACAGCTATAACTTTAATTCCTGCTATATCTTTAAAACTATCCTTCCAATTTTCAATTGGTATGATAACTTTTGTTGCTCCAGCCTTTTGTGCTGCATTTATTTTTGCATTTACTCCTCCAATAGGCTTAACTTCTCCCAAAAGGCTTATTTCTCCAGTCATAGCAACTTTATTACTTACCCTAACTTTATTTATAGCACTATATATAGCAGTTGCAATTGTTATTCCTGCTGATGGTCCATCAACCGGCATACCTCCTGGAATATTTATATGTATATCATAATTTTCACATTCTAAATTAAAAATATTATTTAAAACTGTAAGCACATTTTGTATTGATGAATATGCTGTACTTTTTCTTTTGATTTTTCTATTATTACTGCTTATTTCTTCTTCTTCAACAATACCCGTAACTTTTAGATTTCCTATTCTATGCGTTACTTTCTTTGCTGTTGCTTCTATTTCCATTAATATACCTATATTAGCTCCATGCACTGCTAATCCATTAACTACTCCTATTTCTGATCTATCCTTGACTTTTTTATCAGGAATTTGAGTATAATTTCCATTTTCTATAACCCACTGTATATCATCTATACTTATATCACTTCTATTTTCATTTATTGCTACTCCAGAAGAAAGCTGTATTAAATTAACAACATCTCTTCCATTAGTGCAATACTTTGAAATTAAATCTAAACATTTATCATCTATTTCTAATCCAACCTTATTAGCTGCATTCTTACCTATTGTCTTTATCTCCTCAGGATGTAAGGATCTAAAGAATATCTCAACACACCTTGATCTTATAGCAGGAACTATTTCTTCTGGGCTTCTTGTAGTAGCTCCTATTAGTCTAAAATCTGCTGGCAAGCCATTATCAAATATTTCTTTTATATAATCTGGCATATTGGGATTTTCACTACTGTAATATGAACTATCCAAAAATACTTTTCTATCTTCTAGTACTTTAAGTAACTTATTTAGTTCTATAGGATGTAATTCACCTATTTCATCCATAAATAACATTCCTCCATGTGCCTTTGTAACAGCACCTGGTTTAGGTTGCGGTATTCCTGCAACACCTAGAGAGCCAGCCCCTTGATAAATCGGATCATGTACTGAACCTATTAAAGGATCTGCTATTCCTCTTTCATCAAATCTTATTGTTGTTGCATCAATTTCTATAAATTTTGCATCTTTTTTGAAAGGAGATTTTTCCACCTTCTTAGCTTCTTCTAATACTAGCCTTGCCGCAGCAGTTTTCCCTACCCCTGGAGGTCCATATATAATAACATGTTGTGGATTTGGTCCACATAAAGCAGCTTTTAAGGCTTTTATTCCATCTTCTTGCCCTATTATTTCTTCAAACTTAGTCGGTCTACTTTTTTCGGTTAACGGTTGTGTTAATTGAATACTCCTCATTCTATTTAACTTATCCATTTCCTTAACATTTTCTCTTTCAATAACAACTTTATTATTACTATGGCCTTTATTATTGTTTACCATATAATAAATAAATATTATCATAGTCGTTATTTGCAATACTACTAATAATTCAGTCATAAATTTTGCATTACCCTTTAAAGGTTAATGCTCCCTCCCTTCTTTTAGTCATATCAATATTATTAACTTAATCAGAGGTTAATATTCCATAAAAAAAGGGATAATTACCATTACTTTTCTTGAAAATATTTTATTTTTAATGTTTAAAAATTAAAAACATCTTATAGTTAAATATAACAATAAGATGTTTTTTTATTATGCAGTTTCTATGCCTTTTCTTTTTTTAGTTTTCTTAGCTTTTAATTGAGGTCGTACTTCTCCCTCAGCTAATTTAATAATTTCCGGACTATTTTTTTCTTTTATACAATCTTCATTTATAATAACTTTAGAGATTGTTTCATCAGAAGGAATATCAAACATAACCTCTGTCATCATTTCTTCTACTATAGATCTTAACCCTCTAGCACCAGTTTTTCTTTCAATAGCTTCATTTGCTATTGCTTTTAATGCATCATCAGTAAAATCTAATTCAACATTGTCAATCTCAAAAAGCTTTCTATATTGCTTAACTAAAGCATTTTTAGGCTGAGTTAATATATTCACTAATGCATCATTATCCAATGATTCTAAAGTTACTACAACTGGTAATCTACCAACAAATTCAGGTATAAGTCCAAATTTTAATAAATCACTTGGCATTATATCTTTAAGTAGTCTACCAACATCTTTAGTATGTCTAGATGTTATATTAGCGCCAAATCCTATAGAACTCTTTTCAGTTCTTTTTTCTATTATTTTATCTACACCATCAAATGCTCCACCACAAATAAATAAAATATTAGAAGTATTTATTTGTAAGAATTCTTGATGTGGATGTTTTCTTCCACCTTGAGGTGGTACTGAAGCTGTTGTTCCTTCAAGTATTTTTAATAACGCTTGTTGAACACCTTCACCTGAAACATCTCTAGTAATAGAAGGATTTTCAGATTTTCTTGCTATTTTATCTATTTCATCTATATAAATTATTCCTTTTTCTGCTCTTTCTATATCGTAATCAGCACTCTGGATTAACTTTAATAGAATATTTTCAACATCTTCTCCTACGTATCCTGCTTCTGTTAATGTTGTTGCATCTGCTATAGCAAATGGAACATTTAAAAACTTTGCTAATGTTTGAGCTAGAAGCGTTTTACCAGATCCTGTAGGCCCTAATAAAAGTATATTACTCTTTTGTAATTCAATATCATCATCTATTAGATTAGAGTTTATTCTCTTGTAGTGATTATAAACAGCAACAGATAATGATTTTTTAGCTTTTTCTTGACCAATTACATATTGATCTAAATAATTTTTTATTTCATTTGGTTTCGGAACACTTGTTGTATCTAATTCAATTCCGTCCTCAAATTCATCTGCTATTATTTCTGAACATAAATCTATACATTCATCACAAATATATACACCAGGTCCAGCTATTAATCTTTTAACTTGTTCTTGATTCTTACCACAGAAAGAACACTTAAGTTGTTTCTTCTCATCGTACTTAGCCATAAATTCACCTCGCTTGGATTAAGATAGAACTTTACTTAGTTGCTACCTTTATCATTTTTCGTAATCACCTTATCTACTAATCCGTAATTCATAGCTTCTTCTGCTGTCATAAAGTAATCTCTCTCAACATCTGTTTTTATTTTTTCTAGAGGCTGATTAGTATTCTCACTTAATATTCTATTTAATGATTCCTTAATCTTTATTATTCTCCTTGCGTGTATATCAAAATCAGTTGCTTGACCTTGGAAACCGCCTAAAGGTTGATGAATCATAATTTCACTATTTGGTAATACAAATCTTTTTCCCTTTGCTCCAGATGAAAGTAAAAATGACCCCATTGAAGCTGCCATCCCTATACATATAGTAGATACATCCGGCTTAATATATTGCATTGTATCATAAATAGCCATACCTGCAGTTATTGATCCACCTGGACTATTTATGTAAAGATGGATATCCTTATCAGGATCTTCACTTTCTAAAAATAATAGTTGTGATACTACTAAATTAGAAGTGGTATCATTAATTTCTCCACTTAACATAATTATTCTATCTTTTAATAATCTTGAGAAGATATCATAAGATCTTTCTCCTCTACTAGTTTGCTCTACGACCATAGGAACTAAACTCATTTTTATTCCCTCCTTCTCTATTTTCTACCTTCTTTTATAATATATCCATATTCTTAAAAAACTAATTATATTAAATTATATAAAATTTTATTTATTTTGTTAATGAATATTTGAAATAATTGCCAGAATTTCATTCTGGCAATTATTTTTTGTATATTATTTATTATTTTCAACTAAGAATTTTATAGTCTTTGATACTTTAACATCAGCAAGAAGTGCTGCTCTTTGGCCATTCATTAATAAATCAACCATTTTGTCGTCTTCTTCTGCTGAATACATTTTTGCAACTTCCTTAGCTTTTTCTTTTAATTCTTCTTCTGTTGCATCAATATTTTCAGCCTTTTCTACAGCTTCTAAAACTAAATCTGTCTTTACTTTAACTTCTGCATTTTCTTTCATATATTCTCTCATTTTTGCTTCGTCTGTACCAGTAAATTGGAAATATTGTTCTAGATTTAAGCCTTGATATTGAAGTCTTTGTTCTAAGTTTCTTACCATTGTATCAATTTCTTTTTCAACCATAACTTCTGGAACATCGATCTTAGCATTTTCAACAACAGCTTTTATAATTGCATCTTCATATTCTCTTTCTGCTCTATTGTTGTTTTCTTCTTCCATTTTTTTTACGATATCTTCTTTTAATTCTGCTAATGTATCAAATTCTGAAACTTCTTTAGCAAATTCATCATCAATTTCAGGTAATTCTTTTATCTTTATTTCTTTTACTAAAACTTCAAATTTAGCTTGCTTATTATTTAACTCTTCTCTTCCATAGTTTTCTGGGAAAGTTACGTTAACTTCTACTTTATCTCCAGCTTTTGCTCCAACTAATTGATCTTCAAAAGTATCTATGAAAGTACCTGATCCTATTTCAAGTGAATAATCTTTACCTTCTCCACCTTCAAATGCTACATCATCAATAAATCCTTTGAAATCAATAACTGCTGTATCCCCAGTAGCTATTTCTCCATCTTCTTTAGTTTCGATTCTAGCATTTTTTTGTTGCATTTCTTTTAATTTTTCATTTACTGCATCTTCTGTAACTTCATAAGATGGCTTTTCAACTTTTAAGCCTTTATATTCTCCTAATTCAACCTCTGGATAAACTGTAACTTCTGCAGTATATACAAACTCTTTTCCTTCTTCTGCTGTTATTACGTCTACCTTTGGATAATCAACAGGAATTATGTTATTTTCTTCTAATACTTTTGAATATGATGCATCTATAGCAAAATTAACTGCATCTTCAATTAAAACTCCTATCCCATAGTATTTTTTAACTATAGCCATAGGAACCTTTCCTTTTCTAAATCCTGGTACATTAAAGTTTTTAACGTTTTTATTGTAAGCTCTTTTTAAAGCTTCTTGAAATTTTTCAGCCTCAACCTTTATTTCAAATTTAACAACGTTTTTCTCTATTTTTTCCATTTTAGCTTCCATTGTACTCTTCCTCCTAAAATAGTAAGATACTATCATAATTGATATAACTAGCTTATTATACCATACTCTATCAAATACTTTCAAATATTTGTTTATTTAATTTTATCTTAGTTGACTAAATCGCTATTTTGATTTACATATTTAACATTGCCATCAATTACAACTTCTAATCCCTTTTCTTTCAAATCTCCAAATTTTATTTCTTTCCCCTTAGAATTCCATAAAGTACTATGAGTATTATTATTTAAATCTATAACCCATATATATTTATTCAAATCATATCCAAAATAGGGTACATTACTAATGTATGCAACTTTTGTATCTGTTATAAACCTTGCTTCTACATTCCATAAATATCCTTCATATGTTTTAATAACTGAATCTTTATTAAATACCTCTCCATTTGGAGCTGTATATTTATCTTTTGTTATATTCGATTCCTTTTTATTTGAATTAAAAATTTTCATATTTTGATTTTCATCTATTATTAAAATTAAATTTTTTGCTTGATTTATTGTATAATAAATATTACTTGGAACTTCTTTTACACCTTTAAATTTTATAGTCCCATTTATCTCTTCATATTCTGCTTTTAATATAGAATTTTCATTGATTTTAAATTCTATTATTTGACTTTCTGGCTCCTTAGGTGTCTCTTCAATAACTTCTTTATTTTCATTATTTTCTAAGTTATCAATATCTTCGTCTATATTATCTAAAGATTCATCTTCAGCAATCCACATTTGAAGTTTATTTTTAAATCTATCTGTATTTATATTACCTGCAGCTATCTTCATAAATAAGATCCCTATAAGTAAAATCCCCACAACTGAAATAGCTGCTATTCGTCTTCTGCGTTTTTTCATTTTCCTCTCATAATCTCTGCTGAATATGCTAGGTTTTCTCACACCTAATACCTCCCACAACTTATATTTTATATTAAAAGCTTTTACATTTATTTATTATTAAATACATTTATAGTATTATTTTCTTTTATTTTTTGCAACCACAGCCTGAACCGCTTCCTTTACTACTACAACATCCACCACATTTTAATAAGCCAAGTTCTCTCATTTCTTGCACCGATAGCTTAGCTTCATTTTCTGTATAATCTTCGTAGTCAGGTGTTGACTTTAATATATCTTCATTTTTAAAATTTTTCATTTAAATCACCTCAACTTATATTATATAACGTATTTCATTGAAAGCTCTATATATTTTGTATATTTTTATATATTTTTATTTTATAAAATGCTAATATTTTCAGAAAAAATCTTATTTTCGATAAATTTTATAAAAACTATTGGATTTTTTGACAAAATATAATATAATAAATATATAAATTTTACAATTATTTTATTAATTACATATTTTTTCAATACATAATTAGCCCATACTACTGATAATATTTTTTATTATCAGTTTTAATAAAACCCCACATATGTTCATTTATTCCCTTTCTTAAATGAACATAGAAACCCTTTAACCTGTGCATTTTTGTACAGGTTTTTTATTATTCATTACTCATTGTAAAAAAAAGGCCTTTCGGCCTTTTTACACATATCCCATAGGGTTTGTATGCTGTCCATTAATTCTTATTTCCCAATGAATGTGAGGTCCAGTACTCATACCTGTTGATCCTACTCTTGCAATTGTTTCTCCTCTTGCAACAGTTTGTCCAACACTCACTAATCTTTCACTATTATGAGCATATAAAGTTTGCACTCCACCACCATGGTCTATAATTACAGTTTCTCCATATCCAGAAATCCAACCTGAATATGCAACCACACCACTTTTAGAAGCTGCAACAGGTGCTCCATAAGGATCTCCTAAATCTACTCCTGTGTGGAATCCAGATTCGCCTGTTACAGGGTTAATTCTTGGTCCATATGGATCTGTTACAATACCATAACCAGGTCTTAAAAACGTCTCACTACTTGGATCTCCAGGAATCGTATTTCCTCCTGAGTTCTCCTCTCCACCTTGATTATTTCCACCTGTATTACTTCCACCATTATTAGAACCGTTATTTATTTCATTAAATATATTATCCAAAGCTACTTGTAATTCTTGATTATAAGAAACTAAATCACCAATTTGTTCTTCTAATTCTTTTTCTTTATCTGATAAAGATGCTATTAATCCTGATTTTTGTGATTCCAATCCATATAGCTCGTCCATTTTGCTTTGATGGAATTCTTGTTTTACTATGAACTCCTTTTGTGCTTCCTTAAGTTCATCTTGCTTTGCTATTACTTCATTTTTATCAGCTTCTATTTTTTCTAAATTTTTTGAAATCTCAATCTTTTCTTCCTCTAATTGTTTTTGAATATTTTTTGCTGATTCCATTAGCCCTTTATCTAAAGTCATTATTCTAAAGACATTTTGAATATTATTAAATAAAGAAACTACACTTTCACTTTTTAATATCATATAAATATAATTTGCCGTTACATCCATTTTATAGTAATTTCTTACTCTCTGATCTAACGCTTCTTTTATCTTTCTACCTTCTTCTTCTTTTTCTGTAATAAGGGCTTCTTTTGTAGAAATTTCATTTTCAGCACTTGTTATCTCTGAATTTATTCTATCAATTTCACTTTGTACCTCATCTATTTTAGTTTGATACTCATTAACTTCTGCTTTAGCACTTTCCAAATCCTTACTTTTATCATTAATTTGATTCAAAATTCCTTGAAGTTCACTTGATTGATTTTCTATTTCTCCATTAACTTTGTCTTTTTCATTTTCTAAATTATTTATATCACTTTGATTTTGTTCTATTTTATCTTGTAAGGAGCTACTACTTTCTGCAAACACCAATGTGTTGCTTGAAAAAATTACTACAACAGCTAAAGTTAGTGCTTTTAATTTCTTATTCATAAGTTTTACACCTACCCTTATTCTAAATTAAACTTTTGTACATTGGTTATTTCCCACTTGCCATCAACATATTCCATTTGAGTTAAAAACATTTCGTTAACATTATCTTTTATAAATGGGATAAGCTTTTTACTTACACTATAATCTAAATTTATAACTATATTGGCTTTGTAAGTCTTATTTTCATAATAAAATTCGCTACTTCTCACTTCTGTATTTAATTCAGTAAGCTCATAATTATTTTTTAAAAATAAGCTTTCTCTTTTTACACTGTCATAAATTTTATTTTTTGCATCTTCATCTGCATTTTTTATTAAAGAATAATCATTTAAATTTAAAGCATCAAAAACACTACTGTAAAAAATATTAGTACAACTGTCTATTTCAGTTAATAATTTATCATTAACCATATTTATATCTATATTTATATTAGGTAAGCCTCCCACATTAACTTTTTCACTTTTTAATACTCCCCATGGAAATTCTCTTTCCAAATATATATTTATGCCTTTGTTTATGGGTATTGGTCCATAATTTTTTATATCTTTTACTTTTTTATTTACTTTTTTGTCATTTATAACTACATCTGCATCATCAAAGTTTGACGATAAATTTATATTAATAGCTTTCAAATTTAATATATATTCTTCATTTTGCATCAAAAATATTTCTTGTTCTTCAACAACCTTTCCGTATAAAGTATCCAACTCCCCTCTTATTATATATTTCCCGGGAATTAGACCTCTTTTTATCTTTGTTGCATCTATAACCCCATTATCAACATAAATCTTAGCATCATCAAAATTTGTATTAATTTTTATAGAAACAGGCTCTATTTGTATTTTATAGTTATTAAAAAATAGTATTTTGTCATTTTTCAAAGTAAAAAATCTACTTTTTTCATTACTTTTTAACCCTCTTATTATGTCATCAACTTGATTAGTATTATCTGAATAATACTCCGCTAAAGGTTGTAAATCCTTTTTACTTATTTTCTTATCATCAACTCTAATCTTTTTAAATATTCGTCCCGGTTTATTTTCTTTTAAGGATATTTCTAAATTCTTCAAAACAATATCCTTTGAAGCCTTATAACCTCCTACCCAAAAACCAATTAAAATAAAAAAAACTAAAATTGTACTAAGTAGTAATTTTCGCTTAATTAGAAATTCTTTAATATTATTAAAACTTAAATTTTTTATATCTTCTTTTAAAAGACATATATATTTTTTTAAGTTTTTTAATAATCTATCAAATTTCTCCAAATTTATCAACCCTCTTTACTCTAAAATATCTATTATCCATTTTTTACATGTTACGCATTTATATATTCTTATTACAAATAAATCCAGCATTCTCTGTTTTCCTGTGCTTACTAATGCTTCTACTTCTGCTTGTGTTAAAAATTCATCATTTTCATCTAAAAATCCTGGTATTTCAACTATGTAATTTTTATTTGTCTTTTCACAACATTCATTTTCTCCTACTACTTCTATTTCCTCATACGTAAGATCTTTGCTAAGTTCTTCTATTATAGGTAATATATCTTCAAATTCGTCTAAATTATCTAAAAATTCTTCCTTATAAAATACCAAATCTCTTATTTCGAATAATTTTTCCATAAAAACACACCTTTATTTATATTTTAATTTAATTTTATATTTAATAATACCATTTATCAAGATATTTTGATATTAAGAAACTATTAATAAATATATGATATAATAAAAAAACAACATTTTATTCTAAAGGAGGGATTATATGATATTTGATAGCCATATGCACTCAAAATTTTCTACAGATAGCGATATGAATATATTAGATGCTATATCTATTAGTAATGAAAAGAATATTGGTATCATAATAACTGATCATATGGATTTAGATTATCCAGTAAAAAATGAATTTAGATTTGATGTTCCTACTTACTTTAATAAATATGAAAAATATAGATCAGATAAATTAAAGCTAGGAATAGAAATTGGATTAACACAAAATACCTTTGCTCAAAATGAAAAAATAGCTTCTAGCCATGATTTTGATTTTATTTTAGGTTCTATACATGCGGTCAAAGATCTAGATATATATTGTGATTATGTACATCAAGGTTATAATAAACATGACTTCTTTTCTTATTATCTAGAAGATATGTTATCTTGTGTAAAATTATATAATAACTTTGATTCATTATCACACATAGATTATCCTTGTAGATATTGCTCTTTTAAAAATAAAGAAATACCATTTTCAGATTTTAAAAATATTCTTTCTGAAATATTCACTACTTTAATAAGCAAAGAAAAAGTTTTAGAATTAAACTCAAGCAGACTTCATATCACTTCAGCTAGGGAATCCTTATTTGATATATATAAACTATACAAAGACTTAGGTGGCAAATATGTTACTTTAGGTTCTGATGCTCATAATCATAAAAACATTTCTAAGAATTTTAATATAGCATTAGACTTTATAGAATCCATTGGCTTAAAAGGAGTTTATTTTAGCAAAAGAAAACTTCAATATTTCTAAAATAAAAAAACAGCTATATCATGTGCTTATAATATAGCTGTTTTCTTTTGAGTTATTTCATTTTACTTAAATTTAGTATCTCTTTTTCCTTAAGCCTATATACTGTCCATTCATCCATAGGAACTGCCCCTAGAGATTTATAAAATCTTATTGATGGTTCATTCCAATTAAGACATGTCCATTCCATTCTTTTACAACCTTCTTCTCTTGCTTTCTTTCCTAAGAATTTAAATACTTCTTTTCCAAATCCATTTCCTCTAAATTCTTTTTTTATAAATATATCTTCTAAATAAAGACCACTTCTTCCTATGAATGTAGAAAAATTATAAAAATATAATGCATATCCAACTGGCTTTTCATCTAACTCTAATATTACTACTTCTGCTCTATTATTTTCAAAAATAGAGTTTCTTAATGTTTCTTCTGTTGCAATAACTTCATCTGACATCTTTTCATATTCTGCTATTTCCTTTATTAAGGACAAAATCAATGGAATATCCTCTTCTGAAGTTTCTCTTACTTTAAAATTTCTTATATTAGTATCATAATATCTCATAAAAATTCCCCTCTTCTCTAACTATATATGTTTCTATTAATACTATACATAATTTAAATTAATAATATATTAAATCGTCAATATTTATTTTAAGCTATTTCCTTTATCATAGCTATATCACATCTATCACATACTTCTTCATTAAAATCTTCAAATCCATACTTTTTATAAAGTTTTATAGCCTTATATAAAGCTGAATTAGTTTGCAAAGTAATTTTTTTATAATTGAGTAACTTAGCAATTTTAAAAGAGTTTTCTATCATTATATTTCCAAGCCCCATTCCTTGAAAATCTTTCTTTAGATACATCTTTCTTAATTCACAAGTTTCATCATTTATCTTATAAATACCATATGTTCCTATTATGGCTCCATTACACTCTATAACTTCAAAATCCCCATTATTTTGAATATAATATTTAGATATATCAGTTATATCTAAATCCTCTACTTCTGGATTTAAATCTAAACCATAAAGATTCAGTACCTCTTTTACCAAATTTAGTATTTCTACTTCATCTCCATCCCTAGCTTTTCTTATTAAAATGTTCTTCATAAACATGCCCCCTTATTTATCTAAATAAACTAATAAATCTCTATAAAAAAATAGATATATATAATTTTGCTTATTTCGTCACTTCACTTCAAAGTCAACTCAAAATTATATATATCCACTTAAGATTAAATGAAAGGAAATAAGCAACTATTAATATCCTTTATAAGCTTTATTGATTTACTAATTTATTAACATTATAAAGGTTTTTTTACAATATTTCATTATAATCATTGAATTTTTTTATAAAAATTTTAAATATATATAGTACTAAAATTAATACAGTTATAAATAGAATTCCTTCAACCATAAATATATTTTTTATTGCACCAACTTGATATAGAGCTGCCGGAAAATTTATTACAGCATGAATTAATATAGCTAATACATAATAGATATATTTTCTTTCTTTCACTGCATACAAAATTATAACTGATAATGACATATGAATCATCATGGCAAAAATTCTTTCAATTCCAGGCATAGCCCACATAATGGAGCTACTATTTACAAATTGATCATAAGTAGCACTTATAACTTCCTTTGGTATCATTAATCCCTCCATTATAGATTGAAAGCCACCTTTATTAATTAAAGTAGAATAAACTATAGAATTTATACTACTTATTCCGCCAATTAAAATAGCTTCTATTCCACCGTGTCCAAGTCCATATGTTACACCACTCATTAAGTCCCTATCTTTTATTATAAATTTAAAAGATATAAGTCTTGCTGTTTCTTCAAATATTCCAGCCATAAGGCCTCCATATAGCATATACGCTATTGGTGTACTTAATAAAAATTCTGATGTAGTACTATTTAACTTCAAAAAATATGAATGTATTGGAGCTTCCAAGATTTGTACAGAAATAAAAAATGCTGCTGCACCTATAAAGAATACTTTTAAACTTACATTATATTTCCTTTTTAAAAATATAACCCCTACTATAGGTAACAACACACTCACAAGAAAGCTAAATACCATAAAAATAATTGATAAGCTACTAACCATAATTAATCCCCCTTTATAAATTTAAATATTAAACTTTACATCATATACAGCAAATATAATTATTAATAATATAAATAAAACTAATGATATTGATGCTTTTTTATTTGCAAAATTAATTGTATAACCTATTCCAACCCTTTTTTCTACCATCCAAGCTGGATCATTCTTATTATAATAAAACATTCCCCATATCCATTTATCATCATCATTCTTGTATAGGTCATCCCCTTCATTTTCTTCTTCTATATTCCGTCCGCCTTGACCTATTAATATAAATATTATTATGAATAAAATCATACTAATAGATATAAAACCATTAATAAAATTCTCTAATGATTTAGTATACAAATTATAAATTATTCCTAACTGTATCACTGAATATAATGCAACCATTTCTAACTCTGTTATAAATAAGAATATAGAAATTAACCTTTTAAATTTTTTCTTTCTTTTCACAGCTGTTTCTATATTTCCACTATTTAAATCAACTTTTGAAGTTAAAGTTATTTTCGTTAGCAAAAACATAACTAAGCACATTACAACTTGATATATAGGAATTTTATAAACACTATAAGAATTTATATTTAAAATATATTCACTTCTTTGTATGGTTAATACTAAAATTATAATAGAAATTAATATTGGTACTAAGAAAAGATTATCATTTAATGGTTTATATCTTTCATTTCTCTTTGGTTTTCTTAATGTAGTATCAACAACAACAACATTATTAGTTTTATAATTCCAATTATTCTTTTCTTTTAACTTCTTTATAATTTTATAGTAAATGCCAAATATAATAATATAAATTAAAAGAGCACCTATTAATGATATTGTCATTATCATTGATAATATAGCTTCACTAGCTCTAAAATTCAAAATCATAATTATATTATTTATCGTAAAATAAATACCAAATATATAAAGCACCTTTCTTCTATAATCTTTATCTAAGGCTTTTATTTCACTTGTCTCCTGATACTTTTTAGGAATTCTAACTCCAAAATATATCCCCTTATTAGAAGTATTATTCAAATAATATGATAAAAGAACCATAGTTATTATAACTATATTTGAAGTTAATATAATCATAAGGCTTTGCAAAATAAATACACCTCCTATCTGTATCTTATTATATTCCTCTTATAGACAAGCATATAATTGCTACTAATACTAGAATTATAGGTAATATCATAATAATCATTCCTATTGGATTTCCTAAATTAACATCCCAGCCAATACCTATTCTTTTTTCTACAAATATACTTGGATCATTTTTATTATAATAAAAGTTCCCTAATAGCCAATGTTTATCATCATCTCTATAGATTTCCTCATCAATCTTTTTAATTTTTATATTTTTTCCACCTTGTCCTATCTTATAACTTATTACTAAAAAAACAATTACAGTAATAAAGATAACTGTTAAGCTAATTATATTTACTTTATTGATGCTCCATCCATACAAGGTGCAAAATTGTATTAACGCAAATAATATAGTAATTTCTAATGTAATAATAAATAAAAATATAGAATTAAATCTTTTAAATATTCTTCTTTGTTTTTTTATTTCTTCTAAAGTCCCACCATTTATTTCACTCTTTCCATTAACAGCAAATTTGTTCATAGCAAGTAAAAATAAAATCATTCCTACTTGAATTAAAACTGGAAATAAAGCTAAATAAAAGAAACCTCGAAATCCACTTTTCTCTACAAAACTATCTGCAACACCTTGAGCATTATAATGAATTGGAAATAGCTCTGGAACATTTTTATATGACAATAGAGTCAGTATAAATGTTATTATTGGAATAATTAATAGTAATAAATAAGTTTTACTTCTTACACCTACAAAGTCTTCCTTCTTCTTAGGTTTTCTTATAGATGTATCTACAACAACTACGTTCTTACCTAATTTTCTCCATCCCTTTTCTTCTTTTAGTCTACTCATCTTTTTCCAATATACAAAAATCGGAATATTTGTAACTACTACTAACAATAAAGTTAATAAAGTAAATAAGGATATTTTAGGATATAAAATTACTATAATATTAATTATTAAAATAATAGGTATGTTAAAGATTAAGTAAAACTTTTTATATTGATTTTCTAATTTTAAAATATCACTATCCTTTTCATATTCTCTAGGAACTCTCACACCGAATATAATTCCATTATTAGATAATCTATTAACATATAAACCACTAAAAAATGAAATTAAACTTATAACAATAGTCATAGAAACAACAATTATCATATCCATAGTTAACTATTCTCCTTATTATTGAAATCTAAAAACACTTTATCTATATATAACTTAATTTCATCCTTACTTATATTTCTATTAAAACACTGAGCCATATAAAAATATAAATTTTCATCCAAATCCTCTCTAAATTTTTCAATTGATTGATTTAAATTTAATGAAACCACTGCGCCTTTTCTTCTATCAATTTTAATATATCCTTCATCCTTAAGCATATTATATGCCTTATTAACAGTGTGCATATTTACCCCTATATCTTCTGCCAATGCTCTTACTGAAGGTAACTCTTCCCCTATTTCAATTTCTGATTTAGCAATTCCTTCAATAACTTGATTCTTTATTTGCACATATATTGGAGTCTCCGAGTCAAAATCTATTCTTAAGATCACTTTATCACCTCGTTTTTACTTATACTTTGTTCAATTTCATTAAGACTAATCTTCTATATCAGCTGTACACTTATAATACCTGATAAATCTGAAATAATGTAGATAATGAACTGACAATTGATTTACCAAGCAATTGTCAGTTCATTTTAATTTAATTTATTAAATAGTTTTATACTAACTGTATTTAAAATAATTAACAATCCAATTAAAATTAAAATTAGATATAAAATTACAAGTGTACTAAATAAAACTATATTTGACACTTCTAAAGTTATAAATAATAGTATAGGAAGTCCAATAATTATTACTGAAGCAATAATGTGAATTATTACACTGATACTTTGCTTCACTACAGTAGTTTCTGAAGTCCAATTTAAATTAGGGAAGAAATTATTAATTACTATTCCCATTATTGATATAATAAAAGAATATAATATTGTTATTATAATTAACCAGACTAATTCAATTAGTGATAAATTTATTGAATAAAAGAAAATAATATCACTTATCAATGCTGCTGGTAGTATTAATATCAAATTTAATATTATTTTTCCCTTAAATATATCTATTACTTTTATTGGACTAGACTTTAGTATCCATAAATTTTTCCCTTCCATTGATATAGAAGAATTTGTTGTACAAGACAGAGATAAAATTCCACATACAAAAGCAATAATAAATAAAGGTATAATACTATCAATTACTTCAATTTCCATAATCTTAAACAAAATATCTTTTCCCATAAACAAAGTTGATATTGCTGCTATCAATAGTAATACCGGACCTATAATCGTATTTAATACATATATAGGTGAAGCGAAATATCTCTTTGCTTCCTTTTTAATCAACGCAATTATTGGTGATGATATATTCATTTTATCTATCTTATAATCAGATTTACTAAAGCTCTCTTGCAGTTTTGAATTTATAATTTTAAATGACTTATTAAACACAAAAACAAATATTGAAAAAATTAAAATTGAAATAGTTATAAATATTGCTAAGTCTTTAAAATCTAAATTTATTAAAGCATTAACGCCATATATTGCTGGAGGATATAACTTTAATATTCCAGAACTTAATGAGCTACTATTGATTATTAACTTCTCAACTAAGTCTCCACTTTTAAAAGAAGCAAACATTATTAATAAAATGAATAATAATGTAACAGAATTTATAATTAAATTTTTATGCTTCACTCTTGAAGATATATAACTAATTATAAATGCTATAATAGATGATACTACAATAGGGATTAATGGCAATACTAAAAATACTAAAAATAAATATATAAAAAATATATAAGATAATTCAACCTTACTAAAATAAACAAAAGCTGGGGGTAAAAATACAAATAGTAAAAATAAGTAATTTATTCCTATTAACTGGATCATCTTATTAATTAAAATAGTGCTTCTCTTAATAGGTAGACTCATAAGCAAATCATAATCTTTTGAAGAAAATAATATTCCTTGAGATTTATATATTGAAGTAAAGAATATCATCATTACACTTAAAATAAAGCTCATAACTAAAAGTAAATCAATAAATCCCATGATTTCTAATCCATTAGCTAATAACTTAGAGTATTCTATAGCAATAACTTCAACTGCTATTACAGAAATTAATATTATTGCTGCTATAGATATATTCCTAATTCTATCACCTTTTGATTTTTCTTTAAATATCTTATTAATTCCTATAGAATTAATAAACGTTGTCTTAAATAAACTCCATAAATTACTCATTATCTATCAACTCCATAAATATATCTTCTAATGAACTATTTCCTTTAACTTCATCCATCTTACCTTGAGATACTATATTTCCATCTTTTATTATGGCTACCTTATCACATAATTTTTCTGCTACTTCTAGAACATGAGTTGAGAAAAATATTGCAACGCCTTCACTACAAAGCTTCTTCATTTCTTCTTTTAGAATATGAGATGCTTTAGGATCTAATCCAACAAATGGTTCATCTAAAATTAAAAGCTTAGGCCTATGAAGTAGTGCTGATATTATAACTAACTTTTGCTTCATTCCATGAGAATATGATGATATTAAATCTCCAAGAGCTGACGTTAGCTCAAACTTTTCTGAATATAACTTTATTAGTCTCTCTCTTTCTTCTTTTGAAACCTTATATATATCTGCTATAAAATTTAAATATTGAATTCCTGTTAAGGCCTCATAAATATCTGGATTATCAGGTATATATGCTATTTTTCTCTTACACTTAATAGGATCAATATTAATTGAATCACCATCAATTAATATATCCCCCTCATCAAACTCTAAAATCCCTACAATAGCCTTTATAGTTGTAGTTTTACCTGCTCCATTATGACCAATAAATGCAAATATTTCTCCACTGTTAACTTTGATTGATACATTGTTTACAGCTCTTTTTCCATTTTTATATGACTTTGAAAAATTGATTATTTCTAACATATTATTACCTCTCTTATTATACTTGTTATATATATACTATAACAAGTATAATAAGTTGACAATACCTTTTCAATTTTTATATTAAATTTTATAAATATCAGCTTAAAATATTCATTTATTATCGATATAATATTTTACTTTACAGTTTTTTCTTATATGGTAAAATAATATTGGTCGGTATTCTTAAGAAACCGAACTTAATGCAAAAATTCATTTTTTGTCGAATTATATCCTGTAAGGAATAAGAACGGAGGAATTAAAATGTTAAATGCTAGAGGGATGGGAAACTCTCGTCAAAACGTAAGGAAAATGGTAGTAATTGCAATGCTATCGGGTATTTGTTTATTCTTAGGAGTAACAGGTCTTGGTTTTATACCATTACCACTTTTTAAATTAACAATTTTACATTTACCTGTAATAATTGGAGCTATAATTGAGGGTCCAATAGTTGGAGCTTCGATTGGATTCATATTTGGGATTTTCTCAATATATCAAAACATAACTGCTCCAACTCCAATGTCTCCATTTTTCTATAACCCAATAATTTCTATACTGCCTAGAGTACTGATAGGGGTAATATCCTATTATGTGTATAGAATTTTAAAAAGAAAACTTAAAAATAAGAAACTATCTATAGGTATTGCTGCTATTTGCGGATCTTTAACCAATACGATTGGAGTTCTTGGAAGCATATACTTAATTTATTTTAAGGATTATGCATCAATTCTTATTGAAAATGGAACAATTTCAGTTGGTTCAAGAAGCACAGTTACAGTTGCACTCTTATCTATAATAGGTACTAATGGTATGGCAGAGGCAGCTTTATCTGCACTAGTTGCAATTCCAGTTATTATAGCAATTTTTAAAATGCAAAAGAGAAATAGTTAAGATTATATAAGGTTATTTGAAAAACATTTTCAAATAACCTTTTTTTATAGTTTGTACCATTATATTCTTTATTAAGATTACCTTTCCTTTAATGTATTAAATTTTATAGTTTATTATTTTTAAATTTACGCAATATAGTAGTACAAAGTCAAACAAGCTTTGTAAAAAGAAAACTTAATAAAAAGTTTTATATGTTTTCAAGGAGGGATTTATTATGGCAAGTAATAGACAACTAATTCCAGAAGCTAAACAAGGATTAGCTAAATTCAAAAATGAAGTAGCTAACGAAATGGGAGTACCTTTCTCAGACTATAATGGAGACCTTACTTCTAAACAATGCGGTAGCGTTGGTGGAGAAATGGTCAAGAGAATGGTTGAACAATACGAATCTGGATTAAAGTAAAAACTTTAATCTGATATATTTGCAAGGAGGGATTTATTATGGCAAGTAATAGACAACTAGTTCCAGAAGCTAAACAAGGATTAGCTAAATTCAAAAATGAAGTAGCTAACGAAATGGGAGTACCTTTCTCAGACTATAATGGAGACCTTACTTCTAAACAATGCGGTAGCGTTGGTGGAGAAATGGTTAAGAGAATGGTTGAACAATACGAATCAAAAATTAAATAATATATTTTATTATAATATAGAATTACGGAGGGATTTATTATGGCACAAAAATTAGTTCCAGAAGCTAAGCAAGGATTAGCTAAATTCAAAAATGAAGTAGCTAATGAAATGGGAGTACCTTTCTCAGACTATAATGGAAACCTTACTTCTAAACAATGCGGTAGCGTTGGTGGAGAAATGGTTAAGAGAATGGTTGAACAATACGAATCAAAAATTAAGTAGTTAAAATAAAAAAAGAGAAGTGTTCAACACTTCTCTTTTTTTATGGAGCGAAAGACGGGACTCGAACCCGCAACATTCACCTTGGCAAGGTGACGCTCTACCATTGAGCCACTTCCGCACAAAAAAGCTCATTTTATCAATGAACTTAATGTGGTGGCTTACCCGGGAATCGAACCCGGTACACCTTGATTAAAAGTCAAGTGCTCTACCGATTGAGCTAGTAAACCAAAGCTTGGTGCGTGTTAAGAGATTCGAACTCCTGGCCCACGCCTTAGAAGGGCGTTGCTCTATCCAGCTGAGCTAAACACGCGTATTTGCTACGTTGTATATAATAACTCAAAAGGTCGGATTTTGTCAACAACTTTTTTAATTACTTTGCAATTTTTTAGTGAATAGTTCAAAGTGAATTTTCACTCTTTCACTAAAAAATTTTTTCACCATTATTATAAATAAGAAATATAAGTTGGCGAAGATAAATAGATATGTGTAGTAAGCATGTAGCGAGCAATTAAAAGTACTCGCTGAAGGAAGAACTACTAAGACTCAGAGTTACTTAATTATCTGAGCACATGGAGTTAACTAAAACTCTTATCATAGTAGTTTTTCCATTATCCTACAGGAACATATCTATTTATCTTAGCCTTTATATTATCACTTAATTACTATTTCTTCTCCATTTGCATCAACAACTACATTAGATCCATATCCAATTTCACCTTTTATAATTTTTCTTGCTAAATTATTTTCTAGACTATTTTGTATATATCTCTTTAAAGGTCTTGCTCCATATACTGGATCATAACCTTCTTTTGCCATAATTGTCTTTGCTTCATCTGTTACTTCTAAAGTAATATTTTTATCCTTTAATCTACTTGAAACTTCTTTTAAGAATATATCTATTATCTTCTTGATTCCATTTTCTGATAATGGCTTAAACATAATTATATCATCTACTCTATTTAAAAACTCTGGTTTAAATCTTAACTTCATTTCATTCATAACCTGAGCTCTTATATTATCGTCAACTACATCTTCATTTTTATTTTCTAAAAGATAGCTACTTCCTATATTTGATGTCATAATTATTATTGTATTTTTAAAATCAACAGTTTTACCTTTATTATCTGTTAACCTACCATCATCTAAGATTTGTAAGAATATATTAAATACATCTTCATGTGCCTTTTCAATTTCATCAAATAATATTACACTATATGGATTCCTTCTTACTGCTTCAGTAAGTTGACCTCCTTCATCATATCCTACATATCCTGGAGGCGCTCCAACTAATCTAGATACAGAATGCTTTTCCATATACTCAGACATATCAATTCTTATTATATTTTCTTCAGAATCAAATAAGTTTCTTGCTAAAGTTTTTGCAAGTTCTGTTTTACCAACTCCTGTAGGACCTAAGAAGATAAATGAACCAATTGGTTTATTTACATCTTTCAATCCTGCTCTTGCTCTTAATATCGCATTGGAAACAGCTGTTATAGCCTCTTCTTGGCCAATTACTCTTCCTTGCATTTCACTTTCTAATCTTAGAAGCTTTTCTCTTTCTCCTTCTAATAAATTAGTAACTGGAATTCCAGTCCACTTAGAAAGAATCTTTGAAACTTCCTCTTCTGTTACTTCTTCTTTTAAAAGAGCTCCTTCATAGTTTTCTTTTACATCTACTTCCTTTTGTTTAATTTCTTCTTCTAATGCTGGAATTACACTATATTGAATTTCTGCTGCCTTGTTATAGTCATAATTTCTTTGAGCAGCCTCTAAATCTCCCCTTGCATCATCTAATTTAGATTTTAAATCTCTTAATTTAACTATTGCTCCCTTTTCCTTTTCAAATTTTGCTGTCATTTCATCATTTTTAGCTTTTAATTCTGCTATTTCTTTTTCTAATGCTACTAGCTTTTTCTTAGAGCCTTCATCACTTTCCTTAGTTAAAGCCTCTTTTTCAATTTCTAATTGGAATTGCTTTCTTCTTATGTTATCTAATTCTGTTGGTAATGAGTCTATCTCTGTTCTTATCATAGCACCAGCTTCATCGATTAAATCTATAGCTTTATCTGGTAAATATCTATCTTGAATATATCTATGAGATAGTTTTGCTGCTGCTATTAAAGCAGTATCATGTATTCTTACACCATGATGAATTTCAAATCTTTCTTTTAACCCTCTTAGTATAGATATAGCATCTTCTACTGTAGGTTCTTCTACAACTACAGGTTGGAATCTTCTTTCCAGTGCTTTATCCTTTTCTATATATTGTCTATATTCATCAAAAGTTGTAGCGCCTATACAATGAAGCTCTCCTCTTGCTAGTAGTGGCTTTATTAAATTACCTGCATCCATAGCTCCATCAGTTTTTCCTGCACCAACTATAGTATGAATTTCATCTATAAATAGGATTATTCTACCTTCGCTACTTTGAACTTCTTTTAATACAGCTTTTAATCTTTCTTCAAATTCACCTCTATATTTAGCTCCAGCAATAAGTGATCCCATATCTAATGAAAAAATCACTTTATCTTTCAACCCTTCTGGGACATCCCCTCTAACTATTCTTTCTGCCAATCCTTCTACAATTGCAGTCTTACCAACGCCTGGTTCTCCAATTAATACTGGATTATTTTTTGTTCTTCTTGAAAGTATTCTAATAGTTCTTCTAATTTCATCATCTCTTCCTATAACAGGATCAAGCTTATGTTTTTTAGCTAGGTCTGTAAGATTGGTTCCATATTTACCTAATGCATCATATGTTCCTTCTGGATCTTGTGTCTCTACTCTTTGATTTCCTCTTACTTCTTTTAGGACTTCCATGAAATTCTTCTTATTTATATTATATTTATCTAATAATTTTTTAACTTCTCCATTTTTATCTACTTCAATTATTGCAAGCATTAAATGCTCTACACTTATATAAGAATCCTCAAATTTTTTAGCTATATCTTCAGCCTTAACTAAGACTTCTTCAATTTGCCTAGTAGCATAAACCCCAGAGGAGTTAGCACCTTCACCTAAAACTTTTGGCTTATTATCTAATACTTTATTCACATCTTCATCTAATGATTTAACTCTTATCCCCATTTTAGTTAATATATTTGGAATTAATCCATCCTCTTGCTCAACTAAAGCGGAAAATAGATGTATTAATTCTACTTGTTGATGATTATATTTAACTGCTACTAAGCTAGCATTATTTAATGCTTCTTGTACTCTTAATGTCATTTTATCTATATTCATGCTTCACTCCTCCTCATATTTACTAATTTAAACATATTTAATATAACCTATATTCATATAATAATACAAAAGTCAAAGAAAGTCAAAATTTATTTTTATTTTTTTAAAATTTTCTATTTATCTGTAAATATACTATAATTAAATTATAACTTATTTTTATTAGAAAAGAGGTGATTTTATGAGAAGAGAATATGTGAGTTACCCTGCAGATACTCCAATTAAAATAACTTATGCAAATATAAGAGAATATCCTATACATTGGCATAATTCAATTGAAATATTATATGTCTTACGTGGAAGTATTAATGTTACTATAGATACTGATTCCTTTGAAGTCCTTGAAAAGGAATTAGAAATAATAAATGTTGATGAGTCTCACAGAATCTACAGTGATGAAGATAATAAAGTGCTAATATTTCATATAGATCCATACTTTTTTGAAAAATACTATAAAGATATAAACAATATATTTTTCTATACAAACTCTACTGATGATGGAGCTCAAGAAGGTGAAGAATATGATTTACTCAGAAATTTTCTAGCTAAACTTTTATGTGAGGCTGTCCAAAAGATTGATGATTATGATAAGGAAATTGAATCAATTTTAATAGATTTATTATATCATCTTATAAATAACTTCCATTACTTAACTTATGAAAAAGAAGAATTAAAAGAGAAAACTGAACAACTAGCTAGATATCACAGAATATCTAAATATATATTCAATAATTATGATAGTAATATTACTTTACAAGAAATTGCTAAAAAAGAATTTTTAAGTCCTCATTACCTATCTCATGAGATTAAATATGCAACTGGTTATAGTTTCACTGATTTAGTTAATCAAACTAGAGTTGAGGAATCAGTTAAACTTTTATTGGATAGTGATTTGAGTATCTCGGATATATCAGATGAGGTTGGATTTTCACATGTAAGATATTTAAATAAAAACTTTAAAAATTATTATGGTTGTACTCCACTTCAATATAGAAAGAAGAATAAATTAACTGAAAAAGAACTAGCGGCAATTAAAAACATAGAAATATTAAATCTTGAAGATGCTCTAGAATATTTATCTTCTGAATTAGATGATTATGAACGATTTAATTATGAAAATAAACTATGGAAAATTCATGTAAACATGGATGATAGCCTTGGAGAATTTAACAAGGATTATAGTGAAGTTATAAACTTAGATGATGCCTTTGATTTATTATTAGAAGATAATAAAGATATTCTTGAAGAAATTCAAGAGGAGCTTCATTTTAATTATGTTAGGCTTGAAAATATGTTTAATAGTGATATGGGGGTATTCCCTAAAGCTGACTTTTATAATTGGAATAAAGCTAAAAGTGTAATAGAATTTTTAGATTATATAAGTTTAAAGCCACTTATACTAATTGACAATACTAATTTTACTTTTGATAAATACAAGCAAGTATTAACTAGTTTTTTTGAATATTTTTCAGAGATAGATTATATTGATGTATCTGAATTTAAATTTCAATTTACGCCAATTATATCTGAAGATATAAAAAAATCATTAAAATCTTTTTTAGATGAAGAATATAATTTAGATGTTATTGAAAATGACTTTATATGTGATAAAAGTTTAAATAAAATTTATGATACTGCTTACATGCTTCCATATATAATTCATAATACTCTTTTTAATAAAAACTCTCTAAGTTTCTTAAGAGCTTTTGATGTTTTAGAAAAAGAGATAAGTTTGACAAATGAAGTATTTATAGGTGCTCCTGGTCTTGTTAATGATATGGGAATTAGAAAACCATCCTATTATGCATACTACCTTCTTAGTAAATTAGGAAATGAGATAGTTGCAATGGAAAATGGCTATATCGTAACTAAAAAAGATAATGAATATTGCATTTTATTATACTCATACAATGATGAATTAAATGATATGCAGAACTTTGAAGATATATTTACTAAACGTGGTAAAAGAAAAATTTATAAAAGAAAAATTTCTTTAAATATTGAAAATATCAAAAAATCATCTAGAATAATTACTTATGAAATTAGTGAAAGAGTTGGCTCTTCTTATAACTATTGGTTATCCATGGGTTCTCCTGATAGACTCAATAAAGAAGAAAAGGAAATTTTACACAAGGCATCTTTTCCTAAGATAGAATTTAAATATTCAAAGAAAAATACAATATTGAATATAATTACTGAACTTAGAGGTTATGCTGCTAAGCTAATTTTAATAAAAAACATTAAATAAAGTACAAAGAAACCAAATTTTAAGGTTTCTTTGTACTTTTTTAATTTGCTCATTTAACTTTTAATAACCTAAATGTACTTAAATATCCACACTTAAGTCAATGCTTTTATATTTATATTAAACTATAATTTATATTATAATAATAAACTAAAAAGTTTAGAAAGGATTGATTATTTAATGAGAGGCTTATTCTTTATGCCTGGTATATTATCAAAATACTCAATATTAAGTATGCTAACAGCAATTTTACATCCATCCAAATAAACTATACATGAAATGAACATCGTTTTTGAATTTTATATTCATTATAATAAGTAAAGTTAATATTTAAATAAAAAAGAATAAATAAAAGGTACTAATATACCTTTTATTTATTCTTTTTCCATTTTCATGGCTAAAGTAAAATATTTTAAAGAGTCTTTCACCTCTCCTAACTTATAATACATTTCTGCCATGTCCAAATATCTTTCATACCTTTTTTCTTTATTTGCAAACTTAAATAAAGAATCCAAAGATAAATTCATATACATTTCTGCTTGAATATATAATCCCTTCTTTTGAAGTATCATTCCTTTTAAATAATAAGCATCTTCTATTAATACTATATCATTTGTATCAATAGCCAAATTTAATGTTGTATCAGTAATTTCATATGCTATATCATACTCTTCATTATTATAAAGGGTTCTTATACATTTATTTAGAAACTTAACATACTTCACTTTATTATCAGTTGGAAATAAATCTATTCCCTCTTTAATTTCCTTAATAGCCTTTTCTCTTTCATTTACATAAAAATAGCTTTCTCCATTTTTTCCTTTTGCTAAAGCCAAAATCATTACATTTTCCTTTTGATATTTATAAGCTAATTTTATATATTTATCTGCATCATTTTTCTTTAATCTAATACATACAGAAGCAAAGCAATGATATATGTCACCCTTTTCCATATCATTATCTATATAATTTATGTACTCTATTGCCTCTTTTATAGAACTATATGTTTCTTCTAATAATCCTAATTTCTCATAAGATTTTCCTTCTTTATAGCAAATATATGAATATTTCTCTTTATCGAACTTCTCAGAATTTTTTATCAGATCTCTTGCTCTACTATAATAATTTACTGCTTCATTGTACTCTTTAATACTATAAAAAAAAGTAGCCATATCTATGTAGTAAGTTATTGTATTCTCACGAGTATTATTTTTTTGATATAAATCATAATATTGAGATATTATGATTTGTATATTTTCAACCTTATTCCTCTCTACATAAAAATTAAACAGTATATGCATAAGTTCGAAAGCTAAATCATCATAGGAATATTCTAAAGCATAATTTAAGTTATGGTTTATTACATCATCTATTTCATCTTCTGGTATTGAATTATTTCTAATTAATTCAAGATTACTAACTATTTGTTCTTCTACATCTCTAACTAAATAGTCATAATCAATTTTAAGCTTATTAGATATATACTCTAGAATATCTTTATCTGCCTTTATTTTTCCATTCTCAATGCAGCTCATTTTTGATATGGATACTTTATCCCCACATAATTCTTTTAAAGTTATCCCTTGATATACCCTTGCTCTTTTAATTTTTTCTCCAGTTGATAATATTTCCATTTAAACCCCCGCTTGAGTTAATTTTTAAGTATTCCTATTTCCTTAAAAATATTAACTCCTTCATCTAAATATTTAGCTGCTTCAAAATCTCTTTTATTATCTATATAAAATTTTCCTATCATAATTGCTAATTGAGCTGATTTCTTCTTTAAGTTGCTCGTCCTAGATAACTTATAGGTATCTAATAAAATATATTCCGCTTCTTTAGTCATTTCCTTTATTGTATAAATTCGATACCATAATATATTTAAATCTATTAATTTCTCCATATCCTCTTCTTCTATATATGAAGCAATTTCTTCTAGAACTTCCTCACACTTAGAAATATTCTTTAACTTAATATAGTTCTCGCATATATTTATTAGAGTATCAACTATTTTGTAGTCTTTTCTTCTCATTCTTATATCTTTAGATATTTCATAATGTTTAAAAGATTCTTCTATATTTTCAAATTCATAAAATAACTTACCTAAATTATTCTCTATTTCAGATATATTATTCAATTCATCTAACTCTTTATATACTTCTAAAGTTTTTTGAGAATATTTAATGGCGTTAGTTAAATCTCCCTTTTTATTATATTCTTCAGATATTAATAGTAAAGTTTTCGCATATTCTTCTCTATTGTGAACTTGCTCAAATTTACTTTTTGCCAAAAATGAATAATCTATGGCCTTTCCAATATCTTCAGTTTTAAAATAAGATCTCGCCATATAGTAGTATATCTCTCCAAGTAATGAATCATTTCCAATACTATTATCTAAGTAGACCTTTTCAGCTTGTCTTAAATAACTATTTGCAGAATGATATGCTTTCAACATTAATGTTATTTTACCCAAATTCAAAAAGGTATTTATAATTTCTTCATAATTATTATTCTTAATAAATATTACGTTTGATGATAAGAAAAATTGCTGTGCTAAAGTTAATTCGTCCTTAGCCATGTATATTTGAGCTCTTAGATATAGTATTTTCGCCTTTCTATATTCTAAATTATATTTCTCTACATAATATAAAGCATTTTCTATGTACTTTTCTCCTGTTATATAATCTCCTGATAAAATATAGGATTCAGCAACTTGTTCATAGTAAATACTAATTTTTTCAGCCTGAGTTTCTTCTGACTCCATTAAATACTCAACTGAGGTTTGTAATGCACCTGCTAAGTATTCTAATAAATCCATAGAGGGATTAGATCTCCCTGATTCTACTAAGCTTATTTGTCCAGGGGTTATCCTATCTCCAGCTAAATCTTTAAGAGTCATATCTAATTCTTTTCTTTTCCTCTTTATTTTTTCCCCTAATGCAAGAATTTCCATCAACACTCTTCCTTTTCATTACTATAAATTAATATTTTTTCATTTTTTGTTTTTTATTCAATTATATCATAATTTAACCAATTTAAATAGTAATTGTTATAAGCTACTCTCCGAATTAGATTTTTTTCGTCAAATTATAAATTTTATAATCAAATTTAGAATATTTTTTCATTTTTTATTTATTATATCATTAAATATATCTAAAATACTATAAAAAATTCAAAATATTGTTATTAAAATTGCATAAATTATAGTACTATTTTAATAATAACAACAAAAAAGAGTAGATTTACTACTCTTTTACTTAATATAATCCATTATTGTTTCATATGCATCGCCAGCCATATGCATTGCTCTCTTACTAGCTCTTTTTATATTCTTTTGTGTTCTTCTATCTAGTTGTGGTAAAACCATAGCGCTTACTGCCATTCCTAGCATTGCACCAGCTGCCATACTTCTCATCATCTTTGCCATAATAATCACCTCTATAAATATTTTGATTAGATATATTTATTATTAGTAATATTATTATCTTTACTCTATGAAAATTATGGAATCTATATTATTTTTGTTTATTATATAAATACTCCGCATATTTTAATACATCTAATTGATTTTCTAAAGATATTTTTTTCATAAATATCTTTAACTGATCTATTATCTTTATACTTTCATTTTCTCCATTAGTACAATTTTCATTAGTAGAACCTTCACTATTACATGAATCAAGTGATATAGCTACATCCTCTTCACTATTTCCTACAACTATTATTTTACCTTCTTTTCCATTAACAATTTCTAAAATTTCTTTTTTAATTTTGTTACTAGCTACATATAATTCATTTTTATCTAGCCATTTATCAACTACCCTATCTGAAACAATTGATAACTCTTGCTTACATTTTTCATCAGCAATTTCATTAAATAAATCTCCTGTATGGCTATCAACTTTTACGAAAATAACTTCTATTCCACTTTTAATTAATTCATTCATTTTATTATAGTAATTAATAGATGACTCTTCTCTTCTTTCCCAAAATCCAGTAGCATGATGTGCAATACCTTCATAATCGTGGAATATAACCACTTTCTTATCATTATTTCTTATTGCATATTCGACGCCTTTTATTACCGCTTCCAACTCTCCTGCAATTTGTCTAATATTACTTTTAGTATTATCCTTTGCAGCTGAAGATTCTATATACTCTACAATATTATCTCTGACAGCAACTAATCCATAAGAATACTTCTCAGTACTTATGCTATAGCTCCCATCAACATATATATGCAAGCAATCTTCTGGGTATTTATCTATTCCCTTTTTTAATAGCTTGCCACCTTCTTCTAGGAACTTTTTAGCTTCATTTATATCTTCAAAGCTCTTATATTTTGCCCCTTTAACACCCTTTACATATTTCAAACATTCGGCCCATGTATTAACGATTATATTTTCTACTTTTTCATTAGTAGTAAAATTAAATCCTTCTTTTATTGCATAAACTTTTTTGCCCATACTCTATGCTCCTTAATATATAAATAATTTTTTATAATGACATGACTTCTTCCACAAAATTATAAACTTTTTCCACATTTCTTGCACCAGTAAAGTTGGTAACATATTCTATTATATTTTTAATAACCAAAACAATATCATTTTTTCCTTCCCAATTTTCCAATATTACATTAATTGAAACATCAGCAATAATCCTATCAAGTGCAAAAAACGCCACTGCTATCTCATCCACTTTTCCTATGAAAGGAATATTATCTGGTATTATATCCGTTGGAAATGCAATATATGCAATTGCTCCTGATATTATTAACTTAGTCCTTACTGGTACTCTCTTATCTTTTAATAGTCTATATAATAAAACCGCCATATCAGGTATTATAAATAAATAATCACTATAAGTCTTTATTTTTTGAGGTAACTTATTTTCTAAATACCCTCTTCCATTACTATAACAATCTTTAACCTTTTCTATGTTTTCATTAATTTCTTCAATAACCTCTTCAGCCTCAATAGCTTCTGGCTCTTCTTTTGTTATTGCCCCCTCTAAAGAAATATTTATATTTGTTACATCTACATTTAATATATTTTGCTTAATATGTATATCTGCAATATCTAAATCTACATATGGTACATCTCTTAATAAACTTTTTAAATTTATAACAACTTTTCCATCTTCATAGTTTATACCCTTTTCTTCTAATGATTTAAGAGTATATTTTAATGCCATTTTTCTAAATAAAGAGAACACCTTAATTTTTGCTATTTTAAATGAAGAAACTTCTCCATGAATAACTCCATTTTCAACTCTTTTAACTCTTAACCCAGCAATAAAATCTATTTTAAAGCCTTTAACGTAGCTCCCAAATAATTTTATTTCCTCACCAATTTCAATCTTAGCTAAATTTAATCCTTCTACCTTTACGAAATCATTTATAATACTTAATAAGTCTTCTCCTGTTAATGAAACCTTTACCCCTGATATATTCATAATTACCTCCTATTATACAAGTTATTTATGCATTTAAGTACATGTCTAAGTTTGTCCCAATTATATATAAAGCCTTGTCCTTAATATATACATCACTTATAGATGTATTATATAAAATAGCTTCACTATTTATCTTTGCTAAATCAATGATTATATTATTATCTTTTATATTTATATAATCTTCTCCAAGCATTTTGACAACAGCTTTTAATATTATATTACTTGCTCCCTTTAATAACCCTAAGCTAGTTATATTTAACTTTTGAGTTTCTAATATTATTTTATTTTCAGAAAAACTTTTTATATATACAACGCCCCTAAAAGTCGAGTTTATTTTTGATCTAATTTTCCCTATGAACTCTATTCCTTTAGTAATTTCTACATGGGTTACCTCTATTCCTTTTTCTTCTCCTTTTAAATTAATTATCTCAATAATATCTTCTGCTGTTAATACAGTTGAGCTAAGCATTTTTTCAAATCTCTCCTTGCTATATTACTTTTTAAAGATATTAGTCTAATTAGTCAATTATTTAACTTAAAGTATACTCCATTTGTAAAAGTTTTAAAAGATATCTTTTTAATTTTACAAATGCACCAATACTTACATTGGAAAAATATATGATTTTAAGTAGACTAAATATTTTAAAATGTTACAATATTCTTAAAAATCCATCTTCTATTTAGGAGGTAATGATGAACAAAATAAAGAAAAATATAATTTGGATACCAATAGTTACTGCTATTATATCTACATTAGTTTTAGGATACATAAGTTTTGGCTCCAAAGCTAACCATACTAAACAATATTCAAGTTTTTTAGAAGATATAACTAGTAATAATATTTCTAAGGTTATTGTTACTAATAACTCTAATTTAACTGTATTCTTGAAAGACGGATCAAAATATTCAACAAACAATCCTGATAGTCCTACTTTGAAAGAGGAGTTATTAAAAAATAATATAGAAGTACTAGATCAAAATAGTACAAGTCCTCCAAAAACAGTTGCTTCAAGTATTCTTTTAATATCAATTATTTCAATTGTTTTTGTAACTATTAATAAAAGAAAACTTGGAACATCAAGTATGACTAATTTAGATGTTAAAGATTTTTCAGAAGATCAAAATGCTCTAAACTTTGACTATGTAGCTGGTAATGAAGAAGCAAAAGAAAGTCTTATGGATATAGTAGATTTTCTTAAAAATCCTCAAAAGTATAAAGATTATGGTGCTAGAATGCCTAAAGGAGTTATCCTTTATGGTTCTCCAGGTACAGGTAAAACATTACTTGCTAAAGCAGTAGCAGGTGAAGCTAAAGTTCCATTCTACGCATTAAGTGGATCAGACTTCGTACAAGTTTATGTAGGGGTTGGAGCTGCTAGGATTAGAAATTTATTTAAAAAGGCAAAAGCTCAAGGTAAAGCTGTTATATTTATAGATGAAATAGATGCAATAGGCAAAAAAAGAGGTGGTTCAAGCGCTTCTAGTGGAAATGATGAAAGAGATCAAACTTTAAATGCTCTATTAACTGAAATGTCAGGCTTTGGTGAACAAGAAGGAATAGTTGTTATAGCTGCAACTAATAGATTAGATACTCTTGATTCAGCTTTATTAAGACCTGGTAGATTTGATAGACATATAGAAGTTTCGTTACCTGATATAAGTGCAAGAGAAAAAATAATATCATTGCATTTAGAAAATAAGCCTTACAATAATCTTGACTTAAAAGATATAGCTAAAAAGACAGCTTATTTTTCAGGTGCAAAATTAGAAAATTTAATTAATGAAGCTGCAATTATTGCAGCTAAAGAAAATTCTAGATTACTGACACAAGATCATATAAACAAAGCATATTCTATTGTTCTTGCTGGTTATGAGAAGAAAGAAAGAAGCCATTATCTTGAAGAAGATATGCTATTAACTTCATACCATGAAGCTGGACATGCTCTTGTTTCATTAATAAAAACACCTGAAGATAAAGTTTCAAAAATAACTATTATTCCAACAACTAAGGGTGCTGGAGGATATACATTAACTATACCTAAAGATAGTTCTTATCAAAGATTAGACTATCTGAAAAATAGAATCATGGTACTCCTTGGCGGAAGAGCCGCAGAAGAAATTATATTTGGACAAGATAAAATTTCAACTGGAGCCCAAGGTGACCTAAGTCAAACAACTGAAATGGCAATGTCCATGATTTCAGAATATGGTATGGGGAAAACACTAGGTCTATTAAAACTATCTAGCCTTGGCCCACTTTCAAATAGCTATGGAAATCCAGTAGTTGAGGAATGTAGAGAGCTTGTTAATTCACTATATGGAGAAACTTTAGAATTACTTAAAGAAAATAAAGAAATTCTAAATAAAATAGCCATGAATCTTATAGATGAAGAAACATTAGATGAAAAAGAAATATACAGTATATTTAATAAAAAATTAAGTACCGAAAATTTTTAGATTTTAAGGGATAGTCATTAGTTTTGTATAAAAGCAACCCTATTGACTATCCCTCATTATTTTCTTGATTTCTACTTTTCAATTTTTAATAGTCAAGCTGTTTTAATTTTAAAGTTAATTGTTCTTGGCTTGCTTCTACTAATTTATATGATATTATTTTTCTTTCTATTTCTTTTTGAACCTTATCTGAATTACTAAACAAGTCTCTAACCATATTAATTGCATAAGCAAGAACAGTTGCGCCTCCAGCACTACCTAGCTCGAAGCCCATACTTTCGGTTTCTGAAAGTTGTCCTTTCATTAGCTTATATATTTCATTACAATAAGCTCCTTTTATAATTATAATATCGTATTTATATTCTAATCCAATTAATAATTCCGATGGATTAAATGCTTCAAATGCTGGATTTTCCTTTTCTAAAGCTATAAGTTCATCCAATACAGTACCTGGAGTTTTATTTAAAGCTTCAGCTAAAGCCATTATTATCTTATTAGAATACTTTTCTATTTTCTTATTTGTATGAGTTGAAAGTAATTGTTGACTAACTCCAGTCTTTTTATATATATCATATCTCTTACTATTATTCCTTTGTAAATATAAATCTAAATAATTCATTTTCATTTCCCCTTTTATTTTATTAATCTATATTTGTTTATTACTAAAATATTTTTTACTACTTAATTATATTATATCATATTTTTTTAGAAATGTTCCTAAAAAATCAAACTTATTACAAATAAAAAAACTAAGCAATATTACTTAGTTTCTAAATTTAATTCATTCAATTTTAAGTAAGGTTTATTATTTTAAAAAGTTATTCTCTTACTCTTATAAAGGGGAGTCGCGTTTCGCGACTCCCCTTTGAATTATTTATTTTATCACCTAAAAGATATTCTTTAAATAATATATTCTCCTATCGCCTTTTAAACTATTGATTTTGTTACCTTAGAATAGTTTCCCCTTAATTTTTTCATTCTGTCATTTTTTCATTCTTCTCATTACTATCTGGGTATGGAACAATATAAGCTCCCTTAAGCCCATCCTTATTTAATTTAATCAATTCTTCTTCCGCTTCTTCATAATCTCGATAATATCCTAAACAAATTCTCCAACCCTCTCTTGTTGGCGTTTTAGGTTTTTTTATTGGAATATCAATTAAAACCTTATCAACCATAGCTAAGCAAGCTTTAGCTACCATGTACCCATATTTAATACTACTAAAGTTTTTCTCTATGTCTTCGTTAGATATAAATTCTGCTTCAATGATGACTGCCGGCATATTAGTTTCTCTTAAAACAGTATAACTTGCTTCTTTTATTCCCCTATCATTAGATTTTAAATTTGCTAATAGTTCATCTTTTATAAATTTTGCTAAATCTTCTGATTTACTTCCTTTTTCAAAGATTACTATTTCGCTTCCTTTTATAAAGTCATCAACAAAGGAATTCATATGGAAGCTAACAAAATAATCTGCATTCCAGTTATTTGCTATATTTACTCTGTCTTTTGCATCTATATTTACATCTGATGCTCTAGTCAGTAATACTATTTCTCCATTTCTTTCTAACAACCTTTTAGCTTCATATACTGCTTCTAAGACTATATCAGCTTCTCTTCTACCATGTTTCCCTATTGCCCCTGGGTCATTGCCACCATGTGCTGCATCTAGTACCCATTTTGCCAATTCTGTCCCTCCTATTATCTGTATATAAAAATACAGATATTGTATTATTTCATAATTTAGTATACTTATGATTTCAATACTTGGTTACAAAATTAATTTCTATCTCTTCAATTTTGACAAATATAAAAATTACTCGCCTTATAGTCTTAATAATTTCATTAATTACTTGCAAAATATAAAAGCCACTCCAAACTTTAAAATCTAGGAGTAGTTTCTACTAAATCTAATTTTCTTTTATTTTATTTTTTATATTATTAAGATATTTTTCAATCTCTATATTTTCTCCTGATCCCTGTGCCAATATTTTGCTTCCTCCACCTTTTCCATTTATCTCTTTAATAGATTCCTTTAATAGTTTCCCCATATTAACTTGTTCCAAATCTTTAGAGCATGAAAATAATATATTGGTCTTATTATTATTATTATTTATAGTAGCAAATAAGCAAATAATATTACTTCTATCACCTATTTTATTAGCTAATTTTCTTATATAATCAATGCTTCTTTCATTAAATATCTTTGTTATGATTGTCAAATCATTTTCTTTACTTGAATTAGAAAGTATATTTTCTATTTCATAGTTTATAAGCTCTTCTTCTAACTTTCTTTTCTCGTTACTTAAAGCATCTATATTACTTTTTAAGTTTTTTATACTATTTAATGCTTCTTCTTCATTGCTACTTAAATAATTACATATGTCTTTTAGCATTTTATCTTTATATAAAGAATCTTTTACTGCCCTTTCTCCTGATAAAAACTCTATTCTAGTATTATTTTTATTCTTTTCATACTTTTTAATCTTAATTAGCTTCAAATCTAATGTTCTCTTTGGATGAACTCCACAACATGCATTTATATCCAAATCTCCAATTTTAACAACTCTTATTTCTTCCTCAGTATTTGGTAAATCTCTCCTTAAATTCATATTTTCTAGTTCTTTTTCAGTAGGTACAAAACTCTCTACTAAAATATTTTCTCTTATTATATAATTTGCCATCTTCTCAGCTTTTCTTATTTTCTCTTCAGTTAAATTCCCAATAATATCTACTGTGCTAATATCTTTTCCTAAATGTATACTTACTGTGTTACAATTAAAAAGCTTAAAAAAACATCCTGATAATACGTGTTGAGCTAAATGCTGATGCATTCCATCTTCTCTTCTGTCCCAATCTATTTTACCCTTAACAATAGTTGAATCTGATATATCCTGAGAAACAACATGATATATCTCCCTATTTTCTTCATATACATCTAATACATTTATCCCATTCAATTCACCAATGTCACAGCATTGACCTCCTCCGCCTGGGAAAAATGCTGTTTTATCTAATGCTATATGAAATTTATCATCTATTTTTTTTACATATATAATTTTTGCTTCAAATTCTTTTAAATATTGATCTATATAATATAATTTTTCCATATTTTTCACCTATTAATAATCTTCCTCAACCATTACATATATTTCTTTTGATATATTTGCTATCATTTCATATGCCTCATTACCCCAATCTAAAAGATATCTCTCATCCTCGCTTCCATTTTCATAAGGCTCATCACTTAAATCACCTATGTCCTTTGTCAATACTACTATTATATAAGGATCTTTAGCATATATAATTCCACAGTCATGGGCATATCTATAATAATCTCCTATCTTATGAGCAACTATGTCATAAGGTAAGTATTTATCTAATCTATCATGAAATACAGTTTCTTTCATATATTCTATAAGCTTTTCATAATAAGGGTTATTATCTGGATTTTCATATAGCCTTTCTAATACCTTATATAGCTGCCTTGCTGTAATATAATTCTCATAAGGAATACTATCATCTTCCGTTATATCTCTTAAATAGTCCGTTAATGATATTTTACTTATTCTATGAAGCATATTTTTAGTAATATTATCCGACTCAACTATAGATAAATAAATAGCTTCTTCAACAGTTATATTGGGAATTTCCTGTAAATAATATAAAACTCCACTTCCCCCTTCACTATCTAACTTTTCATAATAAATAGTATCTTCTAAAGATATTGCTCCTTCAAAAACTTGATCTAAAATCATCATACATAAAGGTATCTTTGTTGTACTTGCTGCTATATAATATTTATCTGGATTTAATATATATTCATCATCTGTATTTAGACTTTTATAGTATATAGACATATTATCCTTATAATCTCCTGCTATTTCATCTACCTTTTTATCTATTATACTATTTGTTTTAGCATTACTTTTTTCAATCTCTTTGACTTCCTCTTTTTGGGCACACCCTTGAAAAGATAATATAAGCACAACAATTAATAAAATATATACTTTTTTCATTTATATCTCCTGCTTCAAAGCATTTTATTTTAGTTATATTTTTATAATTATTATACCATAGATGAATCTTTATAATTCTAAATACAAAAGAAAAGAGTAAGTAAAAAATTATTTTTTACTCACTCTTTACAGTCTATATTTTATATCCTACTTACTTTCTAGAAAGTTGGAATTACTGATCCATTATACTTCTCTTCAATGAATTTCTTAACTTTATCTGATGTTAAAGCATTAGTTAAAGCCTTAATTTTTTCACTATCCTCATTTCCTTTTTTCACCGCTAATACATTATGATATTTTTTAGAAGCTTCTTTAGTAGCTTCTTCTAAATATAAAGCATTTTCAGCTGGATTTAATCCTGCTTCAAGTGCATAGTTTCCATTAATAACAGCAATACCCACTTCTTCTAAAACCCTTGGTAATTGAGCTGCTTCAAGCTCTTCAAATTTAAGATTCTTAGGATTTTCTGTAATATCCTTTGGTGTAACTAATTCCCCTTCTTTTAATTTTATTAATCCTGCACCCTCTAGTACTCTTAAAGCTCTTGCTTCATTTGATGGATCATTTGGCACTGCAACTGTTGCTCCTTCTTTTAATTCATCTAAGCTTTTAATAGTTGAAGAATAAACTCCTAGTGGCTCTAAATGAATACCTTTTGTATAAGTTAAGTCTAAGCCTTTTCCTTCATTAGTTTCATCTAAATATGCAACTGTTTGAAAATAATTTGCATCTAGCTCTCCTTCTGCTAGAGATGTGTTAGGTGTTACATAATCTGTAAACTCTACTATTTTAACTGTATATCCTTCTGCTTCAAGATCAGGCTTTATTTCTTCTACTATTTCCTTATGAGGAACTGGAGTAACACCTATTGTTATTGTTTTATCTTCACCCTTTGATCCTGTTTCAGCTTCCTTATTTGTATTTCCACAACCTATTAAGCTTATTGCTAAAGCCCCTGTTAATAATAATGATAAAATTGATTTTCTTTTCATTTCTTTAACCCCCTCGAAATAATTGATAATGCATAATTGACAATTGATAATTTAGGATATAACTCTTACAGAGTTCTTTTAGTTAAATGTCTTTCATACATTTATCTTCTATATTTTAATTTAATTTTTGTATACTTTATTTTGATAGTTTTTTATATAGATAATTTCCTAGTGACTGTAACGCTTGTACGATTATTATTAGAATTATTACTGTGACAATCATAACATCTGTTTGATATCTTTGATAACCATATCTTATTGCTACATCACCAAGACCACCACCACCTACTGTTCCAGCCATAGCTGAATATCCTATTATACTTATTATGGTTAATGTTAATCCTGATATTATTGAAGGCACTGCTTCTTTTAACATAACTTTAAAAATTATTTGTGTATTAGATGCCCCAAATGATTTGGCAGCTTCCACAACTCCTGGATCTACTTCTTTTAAAGATGATTCTATTATTCTTGCTACAAAAGGCGCTGCTGCTATTGTTAAAGGAACTATAGCTGCTGGTGTGCCAATTGATTTTCCTACTATTAACTTTGTAAATGGTATTATTGCTACCATTAAAATCAAAAATGGAAACCCTCTTAATATATTAATTATTGTATCTAAAACTCTGTATATAATTTTGTTAGGATTTAATCCATTTGGAGCTGTAACTACTAATATAATTGCTGGTATAAATCCTAATATAAGCGAAAATAATGTTGAGAAAAAAACCATGGCAATTGTTTTATTAAACGCTGGTATTAATATTTCTGACATTAATTAAGCACCTCCAATACCACATTTTTACTTTCTAAATATTCTATTACTTTTTCTTTATCCTTTACCTCTACATTTATTACTAAATTTCCAAGTACATCCTCTCTAAATTTCTCTAATTTGCCCCAAACTATTGAAAAATCTACATTTAACTCTCTAGCCATTTTTGTAATAATAGCATTTTCTGATGATGTACTTGGGAAAAATAGTTTTATGTTAATCCCTGTTGTTGGTAGTAGCTCATCATCTTGATCCCCTAAAAATTTCTTAAGGGAAAGTCCTGGTTTTAAGAATAAGTCTTCTGAATTGCCTTCTGCTTTTAAAATGCCCCCTTCTATTAATGCAACTTTTTCACAAACCTCTTTAACTACTTCCATTTGGTGGGTAACAATAACAATTGTTATACCTAATTCTTTATTTATCTTTGATAAAAGTGCTAATATATCTTTTGTTATTTTAGGATCTAAAGCTGATGTAGCTTCATCACAAAGTAAAATTTTAGGTTCTAATGCTAAAGCCCTTGCTATTGCTACTCTTTGCTTTTGTCCACCACTTAAGCTTGATGGTTTTACATCTGCTTTTTCTGAAAGGCCTACTAAGTTTAAAAGCTCAGTAACTCTTTCTTTTATTTTCTCTTTTTTAAATTTCTTGTAACTATATAACTTTACTCCTTTTTCTTTATTTTCAAGCTTATATTCTTTATACTCTTCTTCATATCCCCATACTTCCAATGGTAATGCTATATTTTCAGATACTGTTTTTCTACTTAATAAATTGAATCCTTGGAATATCATTCCTAACTTTTTTCTAAATTCCCTAAGCTCATATCCACTTAAATTTTTCACTTCTCTTCCCATCACTGTAATTGATCCATCTTCATAGTCTTCTAAACCATTTATGCATCTAAGTAATGTAGATTTTCCTGCTCCACTATGTCCTATAATTCCGTATATTTCTCCTTCTTCTATCCTAAGTGAAACTCCCTTTATAACTTCAACATCATTAAATCTTTTACTTAAGTTATTAATTTTAATCACAAGCCATTCCCCCTTTTAAGAAACTAAAGCAAAATAAAAAACGCACTGGAGAATAAATCTCTAGTGCGCGTAAATTCACATTATTAATTTATTCTCTCATCTATCAGCTAAAAAGCTGCAGGATTTAGCACCAAACTTAATAAGAATAAAATTTTATCTAATACAAATTAGACTTATCATTTAATCCTATTACAGGTTGCTGGGTTTCACAGGGCCAGTCCCTCCACCACTCTTGATAAGAAACGTAATCAAATTATTTAATTTTTCTATTGATATTAATATACATTTATTGGATTAGATTGTCAACCCAATAATTTAAATTTTATGTATTTATTTTTATAAAAACTTAAACATTATAACATCCTTTTCTATGTTAATAAGCTCTGCATCTGTGTTTAACTCAATAAAGTTAATAATATTTTCCATTGTAGAATCTACCTGAGAACTACTTGAACATATTGATGAAATAGCAATTACTATACTTTGATGAATATCTTGATCTTCTACTTCATTTACCGAAATATTAAATTTATTTTTTAACTTTTGAATTATGCTTTTAACTACCATCCTCTTTTCTTTTAAAGAATGTACCCAGCTTGCTCTTAGTTTTATACTCATTACTAGAACTTTCATCTTAAACCACCTACACTACAATTTTTAGATATTATATATCTTAACATTATTATGAATAAAGCTCATAGAGAATATTCTCTATGAGCTTTATTTATAATTTTTATAGGGGATTATTTTAATAACCTAACCAAATTTATTTTATTCTGCCATATAATTTTGTTAAATCATAAATTTCTTTTGCTAGTTTATCATCAAAAGCTTCTGATGAAGCTCTCCATACCCAATTACCACCTAAAGTAGAAGGCATATTCATTCTTGCATCATTACCTAATCCCAAGAAATCTTGCATAGTTGTTATGGCTAAGTAAGCTGGACTTCCCCAAACGCCTCTTATTAATCCTCTTGAAATTCCTTCTTCATAAGTTAAATTTAAATACCTCTTTGCTTTTTCTATTTCTTTCTTGCTTCCTGTAACATTATACCATCCACAAACAGTATCATTATCATGAGTTCCTGTATAGGCTACACAATTAACTGGGTAATTATGAGGTAAATCTCTGCTATCTCCCTCTCCAAATCCAAACTGCAATATTTTCATTCCTGGGAAACCTGTTGTATCTCTAAGTTCTATAACTTCGTCAGTCATCATCCCTAAATCCTCTGCTATTATATTAACATCCCCAAGTTTATCTTTTATTGCATTGAATAACTTTATTCCAGGTCCCTTTGTCCACTGTCCAAATTCTGCAGTCTTATTTCCATAAGGTATCTCCCAATATGCTTCAAATCCTCTAAAGTGATCTATTCTTACTACATCATATAGCTTAAAGCTTTCCCTAACTCTATCTATCCACCAACTATAGCCATCCTTATCTAAGTTATCCCAATTATATATAGGATTTCCCCAAAGCTGACCTGTTGCTGAAAATGTGTCTGGCGGACATCCTGCTACTGTTATTGGCACCATATTCTCATCAACATTAAAGTATTCAGGATTACTCCATATATCTGCACTATCTTCTGCTACATAAATTGGAATATCTCCTATTATTTCAATTCCATTATCATTAGCATATTTTTTTAAACTATACCATTGCTTAAAGAACATATATTGAACAAATATCCAAAAATCAATTTCATTCTTCAATAATGTTTTATAAGAATCTATAGCTTCTTTTTTTCTAAGTCTTATATCATCATCCCAATTTTGCCAACTAACTAAATTAAAATGATTCTTAACTGCCATATATAAAGCATAGTCTTCTAACCAAAAATTATTTTCTTCTATAAATTTATTTATTTCTTTATCATATTTATTTTTAGAATTTTCATGCGCAATTCTTAATACCTTATTTTTATTTATAAATAATTTTGCATAATCTACACAATTTTCATCTAATCCATAATCTAAAGTTGAATAATCTTCTTTAGCTAATAAGCTATCTTTTTCTAACAATTCAAAATCTATAAAATATGGATTACCGGCAAATGCTGAAAAGCATTGATATGGTGAATCTCCGTAACTAGTTTGCCCTAAAGGTAGTATTTGCCAATACCTTTGTCCGCTCTTTTTTAAAAAATCTACAAAGGCAAACGCTTCCATTCCAAATGTACCTATTCCATACTTACCTGGTAATGATGAAATATGCATCAATATGCCACTACTTCTTTTCATAAATTTTACCTCATTTCTCATAAAACCTATTTCTATATTATAATTATTATTCTTATTCTATTTTGAAAGTTACTTATAATAAACTATTAATTTATTATATTAATACATAAGAGAGTTTTATTTATATTCCTGAGAGCTGTTAACAATTTATTTTAAATCTATATTGTTTATAATCTATTCATGATAGAAATAATTCATACTATCATGAATAGATTGATTTTTATTTGCTTATTTCAAAATTTGTTGATTCTCTTTCTACTAGTTCTGTATTAAGAATAACGTGCTTATTATCAGTTTTATTAGCTATTAAATCCAATAATAAATCTACACTTATCTTTGCCATTTCTACTTTAGGTTGTATAATTGTTGTAATTGTAGGGATGTAAAACTCACTAATATCCATACCATCAAATCCAATTACAGCAACATCTTTTCCTACTTCTAACCCATTATCCTTTATGGCCTTTGCACATCCTACAGCCATTATATCTGATATAGCAAATATAGCTGTAATATCTTTATACTTCTTCAGTAGCTTATCTGTTTCTTCATATGCTCCTCTATAATCATAATGTCCTAGAATTTTATAATTTTTATTAAACTCAATATTATTTTCATTTAATGCCTTTATATAACCTGCTTCTCTTAGATATCCAATTCCAAAGTCATTTTCATCTCCTAGCATTATAGCTATATTTTTATGACCGCAATTTATTAAATATTGTGTAGCTGAATAAGCAGATTTTTCGTTATCTATAGACACTGATGAAAAATTTGAAAACTCTTTCCCATATTTATGATTTATTGAAGTCAATACAACTGGTACATCTATAGCATTAAAATCATCATTTTTTACGTCAGTAAAGTTTCCTCCTAAGCAAATTACACCCTGTAACCTCTTTTCCTTTATCATGGATATTAAATTATTCATTTCATCATCACTTAAGTAATCATGGTGCTCTAGAATCATAGAATATCCTGCTTTAGAAATTCTTTTACTTATTGAGTCTAACATTTCTGAGAAGAATGGATTAAAAACCCCTTTTATTAATACACCTATATTATTTGTATTATTTTTTTTAAGATTTCTAGCACTATTATTAGGTATATAATTATTTTCTCTTATTACCTCTAACACTCTTTCTCTAGTTTGCTCTTTTACATCTGGATGATTATTTATAACTCTTGAAACTGTACTAACACCTACCCCAGCAATTCTTGCAATATCTCTTATGTTTATCATAACTCCCTCCAAGTTTCGACAAATTATTCGGTATCGTTTCCATTAATTTCTACATTAATTATATCATAAGATTTAATTCAAGGGTAAAATCATTATTCTTTCACTGATCCGGAAACTAATCCACCTGCTATATATTTTTGTAAAAGTGAAAATATAACTACAATTGGTGTAGCTGCCATTACTGCTGCTGCTGAATACATAGTCCAGTTTGCAGAAAATTGATCCTTAATAAATTTTTGTAATCCAGTTACAAGTGTTTGTACATCTGCATTCTTTAATATTGCTGAAGTAAACATAAATTCACTATAAGCTCCTATAAATGCAAATAGAAATATAACTATTAACATATTTCTTAGTAAAGGTAATATTATTACTGAAAATACCTTCCAAGTTGATGCTCCATCTATATAAGCTGCTTCAACCAATTCATCTGGAATACCATCTACTGCTCCTTTTAAAAGCCAGATATTATATGCACTTCCACCAGCTAATATTAATATTAATACCAATGGCTTATTAGTTAAATTATATGTGAAAACTATACCCATTATTGCTGGTAAAGCCATAGCAGCTGGGAACATTTGAAGAATTAATAAACTCATAAGTCCATTTTTTCTTCCCCAAAATCTTAGCTTAGAAAATGCAAAGGCTGCTGGAACTGATAATACTAATTGAAGAACTGCAACACTTGTACAAATAATCAATGAATTTTTTATCCATAATAAAAAGTTAGTCTTTTCAAATACCTTTCTATAGTTCTCTAAAGTCCATTCTGTTGGAAAGAATGATGTCTGAGTAAATGCATTTCCTTTTGCCATTGATGCAGAAATTACAGCTACTATAGGAAATAATGTTATTAATATCATTATCCATATAAATACTCTTCCAAACCAAGCTGTCCTTACTTCATCAGGTCTTAATTTCTTTTTATATACTATATTTTCTTTTTTTCTTGAAATACTTTTTAAATTTACCTCTGTTTGCATATTAATCAACCTCCTCAAATTGGCCAGATGCCTTCATTTGTGCAAATGAAATTGTTGCAATTATTATAAATATTATTATGCTAAGAGCAGAAGCAATCTCAAATCTTCCAAATTGCATTGAAAGTTTATAATTTACTGATGCTAATATATCTGTATATCCTGCAAACTGAGTATTTAACCTTGGAGGATTACCACCTGTAATTAAATAAGCTGATCCAAAGTTATTAAAGTTAAATGCAAATGATGATATTATAAGTGGATAAGCTGTTTTAGCTATTGAAGGTAAAGTAATATTCGTAAATTGTTTCCACTTAGTTGCTCCATCCACCATTGCTGCTTCATAGTAAACTTCAGGTATTGCAGCTAATGAACCTAAGCAAACATTCATCATATAAGGGAATCCTAGCCATATATTAACCATTAAAATACTCATTCTTGCCAAGTTAGGATCTGTTAACCACTTTATAGGCTCTTGAATTAAGTGTAATTGCATTAATAAATTATTTATTTGTCCATAACTACCATTAAATAAACCTTGAAATGATAGGATTGCAACTGATGCTGGTAGTGCCCAAGGAAGTATTAATATTCCTTTGTAAAATCCTCTTTCTTTAATGTTAGGATTATTTAAAACTAATGCTATTACTAATCCTAATATAAAGCATCCAAGTGTTGATATTATTGCAAAAATTAAAGTCCATGCAAATACAGGTAAAAATGTTTCCTTAAAAGGGCCTGCTAAAACTTCTATAAAATTAGAAAAACCTACGAAATTAATTTCACCCTTTGAAAACTGAGTATAATCAGTAAAAGCATAGTATACTGTTGATATTACTGGAAATAGTGTAAATATACATATTGAAATAAGTGCTGGTGCTAAGAAATAGTAAGCTTTACGACTTTTACTCTTCATGCCCATTTAAAATCCCCCTTTATTTTATATAGAGATAGGTAAAAACCTATCTCTATTTAGCTAAATATTATTTTATTTGTTTAATACCTTCTTTTACTTGATTTACTATATTTTCTCCAGCTGTTTTAGCATCTATTTGACCTGAAGTTAATAACTTTAAGTTATTTGCTGCTGGTTCCCACATAGCTTGAACTTCTACTATATTTGGCATTGGCATAGCAACTTTTGCTTGTTCCATAAATGCTTTAGTATATTCATCATCAATTACGTAATCTTTAGCTACAGGAATTCTACTACCAGTTTTATATACTATATCTTGTCCCTTATTAACGAACTCTTCCATAAGCTTCCAAGCTGTATCTTTATTCTTTGAATTTTCATTAACAAATGCAGTTTGAACACCTAAAAATGTTTGTGGAGCTTTACCATTTAAAGTTGGCATTGGAACTACTCCAAAGTTTAATCCAGCTTCTTTAGCACCTGAAACATCCCATGGACCTGAGAAATAGAATCCAGATTTACCTGATGTAAAATCACCCTTAGCTATATCTCCAGTAATATCTGCTGCCATTAATTTATCTTTATTAACTAAATCTGAAATAAATTGAAGTCCTGCTACTGAACCTTCATTTCCAAGGCCTATATCATTAGGATCTAATGTACCATCATTATTTTTATAAACATATCCGCCACCAGCTGATAAGAATGCATATGAGAAGAAGAAATCATTAATGTTATATTCAAATCCAACTTCCTTTGCCATTGCAACTAAATCTTCCATAGTCTTTGGAACTTCTTTAACCTTATCTTTATTATAGAACATTCCTGTTGTTTCTTGAGCAAATGGAACTGCATAAATTTTTCCACCTATAGTAACTGCATCAACAATTCCTTGAGAAGTATATTTATCGGCTGACACCATTCCTGATGGAACCTCAGCAACTACTCCTGCTTTTTGGAATGTTCCTAAGTTATCATGTGGAACTCCTAATACAAGGTCTGGACCATTATCACTTTGACAAGCTTGAATCATTTCTTGGAACTTTCCTTGGTCTTCAACAACGTTTATTTCAACGTTATTTTCTTCTCCCCAAGCTTTCGCTACCTTCTCAAATTCTTGAACTTCATTAGTAGTAAAGTGTGACCAAACTGTTAAAGTTTTCTTTTCTCCATCAGTAGTACCACTATTTTCACCCTTTCCACCACAACCAACTAGAGAAGTTGTAGCAATTACACCAGCAATTAAAACTGCTAATAGTTTTGAACGTTTTACCATAATAAATTCCTCCCAAAATCTAATTTTAGATCTTTATATTTATAAACCCTTTAGGTTTATTAACTAATTAATGTTATTGTTTACAGGTAACCTTACCGGTACCGATTCCATTTAATTTTACAATTTGCTTTTATATCCTGATTCTTTCCACAATAAAAATAAAATTTTAAATTCTACTGCATCATTGAAATTAGATATATCATAATTTACTATTTTCTTTATTTTATCTATTCTATAAAATAAAGTATTTCTATGAATATACAGCTTATCTGCAGATTCACTTATTTTTAAACCTTCACTAAAGAATATTTCTATAGTCTTTATAAGATCATCATCTAATTTAGAAAATATATCATTATATTTCTTATATACCCTACTAATTTCTTTTTCTTCTGCATTTTTTATCATTTTTTCTAAAAGCAAAGAGTTTTCAGTATATATTTTTGATGGCAAATCATATTTTAAGCAAATTTCCAAGTTTGCTTTAAGATACTCAAATTTTTCTTTTAATTCATTGTACTCATCAATTTTACAATAGCTTATATAACATTTTTCTGCTATATTCTTTTTCATTCCTAGAAGAAGTTCTTTAATACTCTCATTACTGATATCATTTTTACTTATTATAAGAATATATTCGTCTTGAATAACTATTATACTTTCATCTTGTAAGTACTTTTTTTCTATTAACTTTATAGCTTTAGAATGTTTGTCCTTCAAATAAATAAGTATTAATTTAAAAGGCTTGTCTTTTATTACTTCTTTAAGAATGTCATTAGAAAATTCTTTTCCTTTTATTATATCTGTTATTATTTCCTCCTTTGACTTTACTGCATTGCTTAACTCTTGTTCTAGGCAATATTTTAATAGACTAATACAGTTACTATAATTTTCGTATGTTTCTAGCAGTAACTCCTCTGCTGGCATTCTTAAAATACTACTTACAATTTTCGAATTATTTCCTTGTAAGAAATTAGCTATTACAGATCCATCCTTTTCACTTATCTTGAAGGGAATTTGAATTTCTTCACTTATTTTTTGAAAAGAGTTTTTTAACCCATACATAAGCTTCCCCCATCACAAAACAATTTTATATTTTCTAAATCTTTGTGAAACAGGTAACGTTTCCAGAAAACAATAAAACGTTTCTTATTTATTATTTACCTTTATCTTAATTTGATTATACTCTTGCAATCGTTTTTATTCAATAGTATATTAACACAATTACAAATATATTTTTTGTGAACTTTTACAAAGAATTCTTCCTAAGCCTTGTATTTTAATATAAAAAGCTAACTAAAAAAATTACTATTTTTTAGTTAGCTTTTTATTTTATTTCATTTTTTTCATGGATTTTTTTATGTCACTCATCATATTTTTCATACTTTCCTTAGCATTTTCACCCATGTCTTCAACTTTATCAGCTAATTCTGATATTTCTTCAGCTATCTCCTGAGTCATTTTTCCTGACTTTACTTGTTTATATAGTCTCTTTATTTTATTTTCTATTTCTTCCATAACCATAATCTATACCTCCTAAATGAATATATTATTATATTTTGCTTTAAAGTTAAATTTATACTCATACGGAGAATTTAATTATTCTAACCCCATTGATTCTTCTTTTCTTTCTTTTATAAATGTTACTATTGCAGGTATAACTGAAATTATTATAATTGCAATAACTATGATTGAAAAATTACTTTTTACTATTGGCAGGTTTCCTAAAGCAAACCCTCCTACTAAAAATAATAATACCCATAAAGCCCCACCAATTAAATTATACTTTATAAAACTTCTGTAATTCATCTTAGTTATTCCAGCAACAAATGGAGCAAATGTTCTTATTATAGGTATAAATCTTGATGAAACTATTGTTATAGCTCCATGTTTCTCGTAATAATTATTTGCCTTTATTAAATAATTTTTATTTATAAATTTAACCTTTTCCTTTTCCATTACTCCACCTCCAATTTTCTTACCTATGTAATAATTAGCAGTATCACCTAATACGGCTGCTATATAAAATATGATAAATAAACTCATTACATTCATTGCACCTATTGCTGCAAGTGCTCCTGATGCAAATATTATTGAGTCTCCAGGTAGAAATGGAGTTACAACTAATCCAGTTTCAAGAAATATTATTATAAATAATACTGCATATATCCATATTCCATAATTAGCTGTTATTACACTTAAATATTTATCTAAATGTAGTATTATATCTATAAATTTTAATATTAAGTTCATATTATTACCCTCTCTCTTATTTTTATCACAGTATAATTATATTATTTATAATAAATATATATATTACATAATTATTAATAAATAAAAAAGCTATCACATTTATGATAGCTTTTTACATTTACTATTTTCTATAATTTTAATAGTCATCAAACTGCATACAACACCTAATGATATTCCTCCAATTATATCTGATGGATAATGTACAAATAAATATAATCTTGAAAATGCAACAAGTGCTGCAAAAAAATAAAATAAGTATTTCCAGTTCTTTATGTAATATCCAAGTACCACAGCTGCTGCAAATGAAGATGCAGTATGTCCTGACGGAAATGAATATGATAATGGTGCCTTAATTATTATTTCTATATCTGGAAAAGTAGTAAATGCCCTTGGCCTTTGTATAATATTTTTTATAAATACTTCTCCTATAAGGCTTGTTACAGCTAAGGCAATTAACATTATAAATCCAATTTTCCTATATTTTTTACTTATTAATAAAATTATACCTATTATTATCCATATGAATCCTCTATTACCTAGATTAGTTATAAATATCATTATAGAATCCATCAAAGGGCTAGAAAAATATTCTCTAATAAATCTCAATATACTTATATCAATTAAATTTATATACTCCCACATGTTTCCCCCATTATTACTTAAAATTGTTACTTACCATCTATCAAATTTTCTTCTACGCTTTTTCTTTCCATGTTCTTTTTATTTTCTTCTCTTAACCTACTTTTTTCATTCTTAATTAGAACAATGTCTTGTATCTCATTAGTAGAGTAATACAACATATATTCATTACTATATGATTGTTCATCTGCTCTTATTCCTTCATTATAGATCTTTTTTATAGCTTCTACAACTCTAGTATCACCTTTAAATCCATTTACATCATATCCTTCAACAAAACTCCATACAGCAATTTGAGTTGCAAAATATGCTTCTTCTTCTGAATAAAGCTTTAATTCACTATAACTTTTGCTTGGATAGCCTGAAGCTAGTATTCCTGCTAGTTGCTTTGTTGCATATCCATTTTCCTTGAATACTTCACCTTTTGGATATGACTTATCGATCTCCAAACAATATCCTATTTGATTTGTTTCTACTTCTCTTATCATTTTTGATTTAATATTAAAATTTTCATATTCAACTTCACCTACGTAGTAATTATCAGTTGTTATTTTAACTTCATTATCAAGCTTAATAGCCCAATAGCTATAGCTCCAATTACATAATATTAAAGTTAACCCAATAATAATAATTACATTCTTACATTTACTTTTCATTTTATCCCTCCTACTAGTTGTATCAATACTATTTTTATCAATTTAAAGCTAAATATACTAACTGAAGGGATACTTATTAACTCTTATTTTATTAATAATTACTATATTATATACCTATTTTCTTTTTTATTTACGTAAAAATAATTAAGGTAGCATCAATTTTTTCTAATGCTACCTTAACATATATTTTATATGAATATTTAATTCTTTTTGAATGTCTTACTCATTTCTATAAGTTCTATTGCTATATCTTTTATAGTTTCTGCACTTATTAGCTGATCTTCAGCATGCATAATTATTAAAGAAAACTCAAGTTTTTCACCATTTGCTTCCTTATGAATCAATCCAGAATGTGCATGATGCCCCTCTAATAAAAACCCTTTAGCCTCTTCTATTTTCTTTTCTGCTTCATTACAATTATTATTTCTAGCTTCTCTTATTGCTTCCATAGCTAAAGATTTAGCCATTCCTACATTACTTATAATTTCAAATGCAACTAATTCTAGTTCATCCATTTCTTATTCTCCTAACTGTTACATAGTTTCTGTAGTTGCTATTTCATCTTCGTGCATCTTTATAGCGGCTTTATTTGATGCTATTACAAATGGAGCATAAATTAATACACTGACTGCTAAACAAACAAATCCTACTACAAGGCCCATCCATACTCCACCAGTTCCTATAAACGGAATAAGTGGTCCTGGAGTAGTCCAAACAGCTCCATAAGCTATAGGTGGAATAATCTTAAGCACTATTGCACCATATCCAATAAGGACATTTACTACAGGTACTAATAAGAACGGTATTATATATATTGGATTTAAAACTATTGGTAAACCAAATATTACTGATTCATTAATATTGAATAATCCAGGTCCTATAGATAGTTTAGCAATGTCTCTTTGATCCTTTGCTTTAGAGAATATGAATATTGCTATAAGTAATCCAAGTGTCATACCTGAACCACCATAATTAGCAAAAGCATCAGTTAAAACCCAAGTTGTTGGGTATGGTGCACCCCATGCTGTTCCATTAGCTTGTGCAAAAGCTAAGTTAGCGGCATTTGGTTCAGCAAACATAGTTTCTCTCACTGCCGCAATTGTGTTAGGTCCATGAATCCCCATTATCCATAATAAATTTGATACTAAAACCATTATTACTACTGAGAAAATGTTATCTCCAAGTTTAGTTAATGGCGCCTGCAATACATTATAAATCATAGTATGAATCCCACCACCATTAGTAACTTTACCTAATATAAAGTTAAGAATTGAGAAACCAACTGTTACTATTATTATTGGTAATAATATCTTAAATGTTCTAGACACTGCTGGAGGTACTTGTTCTGGCATCTTAATTTCAAGCTTAGGAGACTTAGAAAGTCTTGATAAAAATTCACCTACTAATAATCCGACTATTATTGCAACGAATAAACCTTGAGGTCCCATATATTGCATTGTAATATTTCCATCTACTGCTGATGGATACATTATAAAGAATACTGACACTGAAGTGAGTCCAGTTAATAAGTCATCTGCACCTAAAGATCTTGCAAGATTCCTTGCTATTAAAAATGCTATAAAGATTGCTAAAATGTTTAAAGATCCATTTAATACAGGTGCAAATATTGCTTGATAGTCTGCTAAATTAGGAATTAAATCTCCTAAGTGAATAAGTTTAGCTACAAATCCATCTGGATGAAGTAAAACATTATTTATTAATACCATTAATGAACCTGCCATTGTTAATGGGAAGGTTAATATAAATGCATCCCTAATTGCAACAATATGTCTTTGTGCATTTAACTTTGTTGCAATTGGAACAAGTATTTTTTCCATGCTGTTTTCTAATTTTGTCATAACGCTCATTGTTTTTCCCCCTTATATTTTTTTATTTATTAAACCTCTTGCTAAATTCCAAGAGTTTTTAATACTTGATCTAATATTGCTTTTCCATTCATTGTTCCATATAATCTCATATCTATAACTTCTACAGGTATTCTCCCCTTAACTAAGGCATCTACTTGTGGTTTTTGGAATCTTACTTGTGGTCCAAGTAACACTATGTCAACTTTATCAATAACGCTTGAGCATTCTGAAACTGGTAAAGCATCAATATTAATTTCTATTCCTTTCTCCTTTGCTGCTGCCTTCATCTTATTTACTAAAAGACTTGTAGACATCCCCGCTGCACAAACTAACAAAATATTTTTCATAATAATTCCTCCTTAAATTTATTTGAATATAATTTTATATTTCTTCTTCGAACCTTTACTATTTATTAAAACCTATACATTTAAAGATCTTCTCCATTAGTAGCTATAACATTTTTATACCAATAGAAACTTTTCTTTTTTATACGCCTTAAATCTTTTTCATCATTTTCATTTCTATCTACATAAACAAATCCATATCTCTTTTGATAACCATTAAGCCAGCTTAGCAAATCTGTAAATGACCATGTACAATATCCTAGTAACTCCACTCCATCTGTTATAGACTCTTTGCAAGCTAAAATATGATTTCTTATAAAGTCTATTCTATAGTCATCATTTATGATATCGTTATTCTCAAGCTTATCAAATTCACCTAAACCATTTTCAGTTACTAATATTGGTAACCTATATCTACTGTTTATTCTTCTTATTCCTATCCTAAGTCCTGTATGATCAATTTCCCAATCCCAATTTGTTCTTTCTAGATGAGGATTCTTTATAGTTTTAAAGTTTCCTGGAATACCATAATCTTTAGATGTTCCCTTTTTACCAGATGTATTTATTTCTTCAAAATTACTTACTCCATTTATGGAATTTGCTTCTACAGTTTCACTCCTATAATAATTTATCCCTATAAAATCAGGTTTCCCTCTTTCTAAAAGTTCTAAATCTCCATCTTCAATTTCTGGAGCTACTCCTTCTTTCTCATACCTATTTAATGCAAAAGCTGGATAGTTTCCAAAGCAATATACATCTAGCCACCAGTGACAATTCATATCTTCAGCATTTTCTCTTGCTAAAACATCTTCTGGTTTACATGTATAAGCATAATTAGGAGTAAATGCAAAGCTTGGACCAATCATTCCATTAGATACATATTGCCTAAAAGATTCTATTGCCTTTGCATTTGCTAAGCTTGCAATATGATTTGCTTTAAGCATCCTTTTATCATCTTGTACCTTTGGTGGATGTATTCCTATCTTATATCCTAAAAGTATAAATACATTTTGCTCATTTAGAGTTATCCAATATTTAACCCTATCTCCGTATCTTTTATAAAGAGTTATGCAATAATTATTAAAATCATCTATTATTTCTCTAGATTCCCATCCTCCATACAGATCTTGAAGGTGTTGTGGCAAATCCCAGTGATATACTGTAATAATAGGTTTTATATCATTGGCGATAAGCTCATTTATAAGATTATCGTAAAACTCTAATCCTTTTTCATTTTCCTTACCTCTTCCTTCCGGATAAATCCTGCTCCATGATATTGAAAACCTATAGGCTTTTAACCCCATCTCCTTCATTAAAGCTACATCCTCTTTGTATCTCTTATAATGATCTACAGCAACCTTTCCATTAGTTCCTTTATAAGTTGTTCCTGGCAATTCAGTGAAGGTATCCCAAATACTTAATCCCTTTCCATCAATATTATAAGCACCTTCAACTTGATATGCTGCTGAAGCACTTCCCCATAAAAAATCCTCTTTAAATTTATCTAGCTTTTTATGAATCAAGATTCCCTCCTCCTTTTCTTGCTTGTTGATAATATTATATCTTACAAAGCACTCATTGTAATCATTTTCACAACTTAAAAAAACACACTTTAAGCTTATATAATTTGTTCCATAAATATAACAATTTGTTCCAAACAAAATGCATATTTAGCCGCTATTTTAGTGTTTTTATCTCTAAAATAAAGATTATTAAAATAACACCATATTTCTTTGGAATAAGCTATAAAACTCTCTCATAACCATAACTATCAATTATACCTATATAATTTTAGGTATAAAAATAAGGCAAGTTATATATTTTATAACTTACCTTACTCTAATTTCTAATCTACTATAAAGTAAAACATCTATCCTCTATAATTTCTATATAGTTTCCTACCTATAGTTTCAATAATATATAAAGCCGGAATTTGTGTAGTTATATCATGTTCTCCATTCTTTTCTTCTTGAACATAATAGCCAATATTTATATCACATATTTTTGCTAAAGTTGAATCTTCATTATTAGTAATACTTATAGCTTTACATCCTTTTCGTTTTAAATTATTTATATGCTCTATCACAGTTGGTGTTTCACCAGAAACAGAAAATGCAATAGCCACATAGTTTTCTGTAAATTTAATATTAATTGGATAAAATGGATCATCTATATATATAGCATTTCTCCCTATTGCAGAAATATACCTTGCAGCATACTTTGAAAGTATGCCAGAAAAACCTATTCCAACAAATATTATTGTATTAGCTTTATCTAATACATCACAAACTTTATCTATCTTATCTCTATAATCTTTAGTTTGTGCTTTCTTAAAAAAATCAATTATCATTGATGTATTATCAGTTAAATGCTTTTCTTTACCTTCTTCTATATACATCTTAAATTTTAATTTAAATTCTGAAAACCCTTCACAGTCTAACTTTTTACAAAACCTTAAAATTGTAGTTGTAGATACATGAGCTTCGTTTGCTAATTCTCTTATTCTCATGTAAATTACTTTTTCACTATTTTTCATTATATAATTATATAATGATAACTCTAACTCATTTAAATTTTGTATTTTATTATAGCTAAACATTACTCATCTCCTTTTATAGAAATAACCTTTTCAATTATTTCTTATATACTATAATATACATTGAATATGTACATTATTTGTGATTAAAATAATGTACATATAATTAATTATTTGCAAAAGGCTGAAATCTATATATTTAAGACTTCAGCCATGTAATAAATATAGTATATTTTTTATACTTAAATATCTTTTCCTCTGGTTTCTATTATGTTTTTATACCAATAAAAAGAAGCTTTTTTCTTTCTATTCAGATTATTTTTATGGTCTACATATATAAATCCATATTGCTTTTTGTATCCATTCAACCAGCTTAGTAAATCAATAACTGACCATGCATAATATCCCTTTAAATTTATTCCTTCTTTAATAGCATTTTTTACAGCTCTTAAATGTGTTTCAATAAATTTAATTCTAGGTATATCAACAACTTCATTATCTATAATAGGGTCTTCATCTCCTAGTCCATTTTCTGTTATATATATTTTCACGTCTCCATATCTTTCCTTAAGCATCCTTAGTCCATCTAAAAATGCTTCAGGAGATATCTCCCATCCCCATTTCGTATATTCTTTGTCATTCATTTTAACAGTTCTATAAAAACCATCAAATGAAGGGTTTCCTGGTGCTCCTGTTGAATTTTCTCTGTTTCTTTCAACTTCTTCATCTATATTATTTTTCATAACCCTTTGAGGTTGATAATAATTAAGTCCTATAAAATCATTTTTATCTGCAGCATTCTTAATTATTTCAAGCTCTTCCTCAGTCCAATCAATTTTAACACCATGCTTAGTAATTATATCTACAACATATTTAGGATATTCACCTTTTAATATTGGATCATAAAACCAATGCATATCTATTTCATTTGCATGTTTAGCTGCCAATATATTTTCCTCTTTATCATCTATACTAAAGGCTGGAGAAAATACATGGGTGATTCCAATTTCACCATATTGTTTTAACTTTTTATATAACTCAACTGATTTTGCATGAGCTAAAAATACATTGTGGGTAGCTTGGAAATACTTATTTAAGTCTCCAACTATAGCTGGTGGGTGTGCCCCTGCCAAATATCCTAATCCACAAAATACTACTGTTTCATTAAATGTAATCCAATGCTTAACTCTATCACCAAATGCTTTATAACAAACTTCTGAGTAATTTAAAAATGCATCTATAGTTTCTTTATTAGTCCACCCACCCTTTTCCTCTAGAACTTGTGGTAAATCCCAGTGATATAAAGTCACAAATGGAACTATTCCATATTTTAAACATTCATTTATTATATTATTATAAAATTCTATTCCTTTTTGATTTATTTCTCCTACTCCATTTGGTAATATTCTAGGCCATGAAATTGAAAATCTATATGACTCTAATCCCATTTCTGCCATTAATTTTATATCCTCTTTATATCTATGATAGTGATCGATTGCAATATCACCATTAGTGCCTTCAAAAGTTTTTCCTGGAATCTTAGAAAATACGTCCCAATTTGAAAGACCTTTTCCATCTTCGTTCCATGCTCCTTCTACTTGATATGATGCAGATGCTGCTCCAAATAAAAAATCCTTTGCAAACTTCATTTATTTTTTCCTCCTATTTATAAAAATAAGCTTAATTTCATTTCAGTATGTTATTTTACGTGAATTGTATAATAAAGACTTACTCCATATTTTGATTTTGTTTTAAATTCTGATTTTAAATATGATTCTAACTCCTTAGCAGTTAAACCTGTTTCCGCTGAATAAACTATTTTTATTCTATTGCTATCATCAAACACTGTAAGCTTAACCTTATCATCCTCAAAGTTATCGAAGAATTCTCTTATAAATTTCATTTGAACTCCATTTATTTCTACCTTATACATATCTTATCCCCCTACATTAATTCTCTTAAAACTAACTTTAATATAATTTTACAATATTTTTTTAGATAAAGCCTATTTTTATAAATTAATAAAACAAATATCGCTTTTTATAATTTGTTTTATTCTTGTAACATATTGTTATTTTATTATACCAATATTTTTTATAAAAATATATTCTTAATTTTCCGAAAATTCTTGTGATTATATCCATAAATCATTACTTATTGAATATTGAGGGAAATAATAATGTTAAAGGAGAGATTAATTTCATTTTTATCTCTCCTTTCAATTTATTTTTTAATTAATAATATTTTTCTTAATTATCGATTTTGCTACAAGATTCTCTTACAATTAATTCCACAGGTACTACCTTATTAATTTTTAGCTTTTCCTTTTTATTTATTTGCTCAACTAATATATCTACAGCTGCCCTGCCAATCTCATCACAATTTTGCCTTACTGTAGTTAACTTTGGAGTAACATATTTAGCTAATTCTATGTCATCAAATCCAATAACAGAGATATCTTCTGGAACCCTTAGCCCAGCTTCCTTTATAGCCTCTATTGCTCCAAGAGCTATTTTATCTGATGATGATAAAACTGCTGTTGGTCTATCATCTAACTTTAGTAGTTTTTTCATAGCATCATACCCCCCACTAAAATCAAAGTTAACTCCATCTGCAAGATATCCATCTGGTATTTCCAAATTAAACTCTTTCATAGATTCTATATAAGCTTTTTTTCTTACAGTACTTGGCCAATTATCTATCTTCGAAGTACCATATATATGAGCAATTTTTCTATGCCCTAAGTCATATAGATATTTTATAGCAGCTTTACATCCAGTTACATTATCTGATGTAACTGTTGATGTATGCTCATTAATCATATCTATTATTACAATTGGAAAATCACTATTTACAAGAGAAATTGTTTCCTTATCATTTGGATCAGTACAAATAATTGCTATTCCATCAACACACTTGTATCTGAAGTATTCTAAAAATGTGTCATTTTTAAGCCTATCATTCTTAGAACCAAAAAGTAATGAATAACCATACTTATCCGATTGTTTTTTAAATGCTTCTATTACATTAGAAAAGAAAGAATGACTTAGTCCAACTCCAAGATCTTCAAAATACACAATTCCTAATGTCCATGTTTTCTTAGTAGTTAATCCCTGTGCCTGAGAATTAGGTAGGAAATTTTGTTCTTCTAATATATCTTTTATTTTTTTTCTTGTTTTATCACTTACATCAGGATAATTATTTATAACTTTTGATACTGTAGTCGGAGAAACTCCAGCAAGTTTTGCTATTTCATAAATTGTAATCAAATTTATACATCCTTTCTACTTAAGTTCCTTAATAGTAGTAATTATTCTTCTATTTTGTATCTATATTAAATTATTCTAATAAAGTATATATTGAATTTGCTCTTAAGTTAATATTAACAACTTCTCCATCTATATCCAGTGTTATTTTTTTATCTTCACTATTTTCATTCATAATAACTATACATAAATTATCTTTTTCATCTATACAACTCAAAGCATATATTTTTTCATTATCAACTTCACTTAATACTCTTATAGAATCCTTCTTTATAAATTTACTAAAATGAGATATATAGTAAAATGAACTATTATATATTACTTTATTTTTCCTTAAATCTACAATTATAGGTGCATCACATAGATTTCCAACATGATTTGGTCCACCAGTCTCATCCAACACTATATTCCAATCTATCCATGCTTCAACATAATTATTTAAATCTCCAATTATATTTCTACCATATCTTTCCCCAGTATTCCAATCACCTAGATGTACTCCACCTTCTTGGCATCCCTCTGTAAATATTATATGTTTATCTGGAAAAGCCTCATGAACTTTAGATACATTTTCAAAATCCTCTGAAACATACCAATGAATTCCCGTTCCCCATACATATTTATTTGCTTCTTTATCCTCTAATACTGTCTTTGCTCTATCGTAAACTAAATCTCTATTATGATCCCATATTATTATTTTTTTATGACTTAAATTATTTTTCTCAAAGGTTGGTCCTAAATAATCTTTTACAAAATCTCTCTCTTCTTCTGCAGAGTATAAACATGAATCCCATACTTGTTTAGCTGCCGGTTCATTTTGAACTGTAACTCCCCAAATATCAAATCCCTTTTTCCTCATCTCCTCTATATACTTAACATAATAGTCAGCCCATAATTGTTTATATTTATTACTTATCTTTCCACCATTATTCATTTCATTATTTGTCTTCATATAACTCGGAGGACTCCAAGGACTTGCTAATATATTCAATTCATCTTTTTTTATATCTTTAACTTCTCTAACTAATGGTAAAACATATTTCTCAGCTCTATCTAATGTAAAACTTTCTAATGTCTCATCATTTTCTTCTACGTAACTATAATTTTCTAATGCAAAATCACAACTATTAATATGAACTCTAGCAAAATTGTAGCCTATTCCTTTTTCACAATCAAAATATGCTTCTAATATGTCTTTTCTTTTCTCATCCTCTATTTTAGAAAGTACATATGCGCTAGATTCTGTCAATGCTCCACCAAATCCAAGTATTTTTTGAAATCTTTTTTTTGTATCAACTTTAACTTTACAATTTATTTCGCCAGCTTCATCTACGATTACTTCTCTTAAATCATACCTGTTTAATCTATCATCTGTATTCTTACAAGTAATGTATACATTATAACTTCTCATACTCTCACTCTCCATCTATGAAATTATAACTACTATTTCTTTTACTTTTAAATTTCTTATATTTTCAGCATCTACTCCAGATATTTTATTTCCACTAATAGACTTGATATTATTATCATTATCAATTAATGTGTACTCTGAAATCTCGCCCTTTTTATCTCCATAGGTATTTTTACATTGTTTATTAATATATCTTAATCTTATACTTCCTAATAATGTTGTTTCAAGAATTGAATCTTTAAAGAAGTCCTTTGATAATATTGGTGATAACTCAAAACTTAAAATTCCATTTTCATACTTAAATATATTTTCTCCTACCATCATAAGCTTCCAAATATTTAGCATTTCTACTGTTGTTCCACTTAATCTTGCTATAAATCCTCTTCCATGCGTTCTTTTATCTGGATTTACACTACTTGCTATAAATGAAGAATTTTCTAATATACTTCTTCCATACACATCTGATTTCATAAATGGAGGTAATATATTTTTTATTTCTGAATAGAACTCTTCGTATAAACCTTCTTTTATTAATTCTAAAATATATTTAAATTCCATATGCATGAAAACTGATTCTCTTTCAAGCCATCCCGCTGTAAAACTCCTAGCTCTACCTATCTCAAATGTAACATCTTCTATAGATTCTGATGTCTTATACATTTTTAGTTTTTTATCGTAAATATCACTATTTTTTATTACTTTATATATTTCTTTTTTTTCATCTTCCTTTAAACCAGTTTTTAAATATCTTGCATATCCTTCTAAAAATAAAGGAAGAAAATTAGCCTTAAATTCTAATGGTTTTACATTACCTTTGTCATTTATATCAAATCTAACAACATCATAATAAATAAATGTAGGAATCTTATCTTCATTAAGTTCTTTTATTTTTTCTATTCCCATGTCTATTTTTTTTATGATATTGTTAATTAATTCTTTAATCCTATCTTCACTTATTAACTCTTCTGCACCACTTATTGAATATTTAGTCTTTTCTCTGTACTGTTCTCTGATATAAGAAACTTTGTCCCAATAATCTATTTGAGATAAAGAATTATTTAAATTATAAGTAAGTATATGACTTAACTCTTCAATAATATTATAAAATTCTACTGGAACCTTTAAACTTCCTTTTATTAAATCTATATTTTCTTTTATAAAACAGGCTAATCTTTTTAATTCTGCTGTTTCTGCAAAGCTTGATCCTATAATCCCTGGAAGTCCATTCATTGCATCATTCCATCCTGGCTTCCCAGCTTCCATTTCAATCCCGAATCCCATAGCATCTAAACTCATAAACTTAATAGTTGCTAGCATAAATAACTTTGTCATTAGATTTGTTTTATATAAGTTTCCCTCTTTATCACACACCCATTGTTCTAAAGAATCCTTTTTCTTTAGAGCTAGGTACTGTCTCACCTTTCCATTCTCTACAACATATTTTTCACTTCTAGGTAAAACATACTCTGGGGAATTAAAAAATTTATAATCTCTATCGTCTATTAATAACTCCTTTATTTTATCAGGATAAATATCTAAAAACTCTTCTATTAAATCTAGATTATATGTCCAATGATCTATCCAAAAACCTTCTCCAAAATCTATTTCAAATTTTTCTTCACAAAGATTTATTATATCATCTATTAAATATTTTAATTTGTCCTTTGATAGAGGCACTACAGTTAATAAAGATGAATATAATTCTCCTAATGTAAATTCACTATTTTCAATAGTTCTAAAAAATTCTTCATTTTCTATACTATATTTATTTAATATGCCTCTTACCAAATCCTTTTTGTTATTATCAATAAAAAACTTTTTCCCCTTGATTACTAATGGATTATATCCGTCAAGTTGTATTAAATTATTAAATAACTTAATATTCTCCTTATTAATAAATGGATGTATATATATATCCATTCTTCTATTTTGGTTTATATCCCTGAAATTTCCGTTTCCTTGAGAATAAAAATTAGGCTCTATATTAAAGAAATTATAGTCTCTTTCTAAATCACCGTGTTTTCTAGAATATACATAATATACTTTATTTTTTCCTACTTGCAGCGGATATCCACCTCTTAGTACATTATCTACATAGCACTGCTTAATATATTCATCAAATAAAGGATAGTTAGTTTGAGTATTAACATGCTTAGATATATAATCAATTAGATTATTACCTTCAGTATTTTTTTCATTGAAATATTTCTTATCAACTACTTTATTTAAATATTTATTAATTTCATCAATACTCTTCATATATCCAATGTAACTATAAATTTCTGTATTTTCATTTTCATTTAATCTTATTGATTTTCCTGAAAAAGCACAAGGGACTTTATTAAAGCAAATATTTTCTTCATTACTAATTATTTTATTAATATCATTACTAAATTCTATTGGCTTTGCTAGTGTCGTATCGTATCCAAAAATATTTTCTGGGTCTACTATAGGTCTTAGTATTTCTTCCTTTTCATCAAATGAAATATAGAAATAAGCATTATTAACCTTTTCAACTTTAGTCGTATCTCCTGTAGAAGATCTTAAATTATATATAGCTACATTATTTTCTTTAATTTCACCTTGCATCCAGCTTCTTAATGTATTCCCTGTTTCTTTGTAAGCTCTATTATTAGATCCATAAGGTAAAATTGCTGATAATCCATCTAAAACTTCTATACTTATTATTCTATTTGACTTATTAACTATATTCAATTTTCTTCCAAGTGCTGCAAAGTTCTCATTTGGTATTGTAAAATAAGTTACTTCAATTTCTAAATTTAAATTTTCATTTATCTCTATAACCTTTAACTCATTATTTTTTATTTTTAATATTCTTTTTATATTTTCATTTTGATTAATTGAAAAAGGTTCTATAATTGTATTTGAACTCTCTTCTCTAAATTTTATAAAAGTTCTAAATCCATTTGTAGAGACCATTTTATACGCCTCATTTGCTGGAAAAAACTCCATTATACAATTGTTTTTATCTCCTATTCCAATGCTACTAATAACTTGTCCTCTATTTACATAAAATGACCACATCGGTGTACCTTCGATACCCGCAACTCCTGATAAAAAGCTTGCAAAAGGTGGCTTAGTATCATAATTTTCTATAACATAAAAGCCTAATTCATCTATATAATCAGCTTTAATTCTACTATCTATATTCATCTTATCCTACCTTCTTTCTTCATATAATTTGCTTATTCTTTTACACTACCAGCAGATATACTGCTTATAATGTGCTTTGAGAAAAACATAAATGCTATCATTATAGGTAGTACAGATACTGCAACTGTTAAATATGTTGCTCCCATATTTGAACTTATATCCTTAGAGGCTTTCATTGATGCCATCATTACTGGTAAAGTAAATTTATCTGGACTAAGCAATAAAACTAATGGAACTAAGTAATTATTCCATGATCCAATAAATGTAGTTATTGATATAGTTGCTATACCTGGCATCATTATAGGCACTCCAATTTTATGGAATGTTCTTAATTCACTTGCACCATCTATTCTTGATGCTTCAATGATTGTCTTTGGTAATACCGATTGCACATATTGTTTTAAAAAGAATACTACAAATGGGTTTGCTATTGCTGGGATAATAAGCGGTATATAACTATCCATTAATCCCATTGCATTTACTAAATCATAGAAACCTAATAATCCTAATTGAGATGGAACCATCATTAACACTAAAATCACTGTAAATATTATATTAGATCCTTTAAATTTATAAATTGCAAAACCATAAGCTGTAAGAGCTGAAAAATATGCTGTCAATAATGTTACACATACTGATACAAATAAGCTATTTCCTAACCCCTGAAATATATTGAAATATTGGCTCATAGTGTTCCAGTTATCTTTTAAAGAGCTACCTGGAATTAAAGTAAATCCAGACATTATTTCCTGATTACTACGAGTTGCATTTACTAACATCATTGCAAAGGGAGCTAGACATGCTATACTTACGATAATTAAAAAGATATATAATAATGATTTTTTAAACTTAGTAAACATTATCTTACCTCCTTATTTTTATTTGAGCCATACATTGATTTAAATGTAAATGCTGAGCATATTGCTATTATAAAGAATAATCCATAAGCAATAGCAGCTGCATATCCTACATTGTTATACTTAAATGCCGTATTATATAAGTACATAACTGAAGTATTTAATGCTCCTGAAGGTGAACCTATTCCATCTGTAATTAAGAATGGTATATCAAATATTTGAAGACCACCTATTAATGATGTTATTGCAACATATAGTAAAATAGGCTTCAATAGTGGTAATGTTATTTTGCCAAATATAGTCCATCTCCCAGCTCCATCTATAGTCGCTGCTTCATAGTAATCCTTAGATATACCTTGAACTCCTGCCATTAATACTAAAAATGAATTACCAAACCACATCCATGCTCCAATTACAGCAACTACAAGTACTGCTGTCCCTGGTTGACCTAGCCAATTTATTCTAGTACTTATTAAACCTGAGTCTAATAAAATCTGATTTAGTGATCCAAATTGCCAATCTAATAAAGCTCCAAATAAAAATGCTACTGAAGTTGCAGCAATTAAATTCGGCAAATAAAATAATGCCCTAAATATGCTTAATCCCTTCATTTTATATTTCATATCACTAAATATAATTGTCAATAGAAAAGCTAAGCCCAATTGTAGTACTACATTTATTCCCCATATCTTCACTGTATTTAATAGAGAGTTCCAAAACATAGTATCTTTAATTAATCTGGTGTAATTATCCAATCCTATAAATGTTATATCTCCATATCCACTAAACTTTGTGAAACTTAAATATAATGTTCTAAGTATCGGATAGATATTAAATATAAGGAATACAACTAAAAATGGAAGTATAAATAAATAACCGTATCTATTTACATTACTTAAACTCTTATCAGAAGTTTTTTCTTTAAAATTTACTATCGTATCAGATTGAGTTTTTGCTAGTTTCATTTCTTCACCCCTAATTTATTAAATTTTATTAAAGAGGTGAAATTTTCTCTCACCTCTTATGATTTTATACTAATTAGATGGTACTTCTATTTCAGGATAAACTGTCTTTACATTGTTATAGAACTCTTTTAAAGCATCCTCTTTAGATTTTTCACCTTTTTGCACTGCTTCTATAGCTTGTCCATAGAACTTACCTATTTGATCATCATATTTTGTTACTAATGAGTAATCTACTTGTTCTGCTTGCTCAGCCCAGAATTCATAAGATTTTTGTCCACCTAAAGCTGGATTTTCAAAGTCTTTATTTGCTTCTAATACTGATTTTAAAGCAACAACATCTCCATTTGATTTTTCTATCCACCATTGTGCTACATCTTCATCTAGAGTACAGAACTTTACAAAATCCCAAGCTGCTTCCTTATTTTTACTATAACTACTAATACCTATAAATGTACCACCTGCAAAGTAAGCATTTGGTCCTGTTGTAACTCCAAACTTACCTGCTGTATCTTTAGCATTGTCTCTAAGTATTAAAGTACCCCAAGTTGGTAATGCATATGAAAATACTTCGGTCTTTTCTAAATTAGCATTAGCTTCCATTTCCTTCAACTTGTCTTCTTCTGTCCATTCTGCATCTACAGGTATAGGACCATTCATTGATGCATACCAAGCTGCTGACCACTCTGGAGCAAATGCAGTTAATTTTTGTTGATATAAATCTACTGCTGCATCTAAGTAATCTAATCTATCTTTTGTAACCATTAATTTATTATCTTTAACCCAAGGTTCAGGATCGTTACCATATACAAACCATCTTAAATTTCCTGTATCTGAAAATACTCTGTATCCTTTTTCTTTAAGTTCCTTACCGGTTTCGATAATTGTTTTTACGTCTTTAAATTTTTCTGCAATAAATGCTGGATCATCATTACCCCAAACTGCCTTAGCAATATCTCTACGGTAAGTAATTCCACCTGGAGTAACTTGATAACTTAATGCTCTAACTACTCCATCAGCATCTTTACCAGCTTCATATACATAATCTACAATTTTATCTTTATATTCTTCTACATTATACGGTGCTTTAGTTAAATCTTCAAAAAAACCTGCTTCAAAAAAGTTTGGTAGCATTTGCGGCTCTCCAACTATTACATCAGGAACTTCAGCTTTTCCTCTCAATGCAGTTGTAACTTTAGTTGGATAATCTGCTGGTGCAATAACAGTAACTTCAACTTTTTTATCTGGATTTTTTTCTTGATAATATTCAGCGAAAGTCTTTAAATCCTCTGCCAAACTCCAAACAACTATCTTATCGCTTCCCTCTGATTTTTTCCCTTCTGATCCATTTGACTTACCACATGCTGCAAAAGATGCTGCCATTACCCCTACCAATACTAATGACATTATTTTTTTTACCCTCATAATAAATCCTCCTAATTTTTATTTTTATATTTACTTAGTTAGTGTAATATAAACCCCATTCCGAAACTGGTTTCGAAAATGTTAAAAAAATTTTTCTGGTTTTTAAACTATGTTTAAGCACCTTTCGAAACCAGTTTCGAAAATTTAGAAAAATAAATTTCTTTGAAATTTATATTCTATGTTACTTAATAAATATAAATTTCAAAAAGAAATTGTTTACATTTTCATTATATCATTATTTTTATATTTGTAAATATCTTTCAAATAATTTTTAATTTATTTTATTAAATATACTATTTTTATTTTTGTAATTTATTAAAAAATAGAAATCCATACACTAGAACTGGTAGATACAAAGGAGCATTATTTTAATTTTCTTAACTAAATTTATTTAAAAAGAGAGTTATAAAAATTTAACTCTCTTTTTCTATATCTTATTTGTTAAATAAATTTCCCCCTAATCTCCACAAGCTAACATCATACCCTTCTTCTATGATAACTTTTGATAAATATTCTAATGTAACTTGATCTGCATACCATACTTCATGTTTGATATTTTCTTTATCCGTATAATCAAAATATAAATATTGGCTTTTATCATCTCTCTTAGCTTCTATTTTATTTTCTATCAATATTTGTTTAGCTTCAGCTTCTGATACTGATTTTGTACTGCCATTATCTTTCCACTCAAATCCACCAGTTGGAATTGCAAAACTTTTTTCTCCAGGAACTTCTTTCATCTTATCCATTAATTCTTTAATAAAATATTGATTTGACTTCTCTCCTGCTTCACTAAAACTTCCATGCAAATTATAACACATCATTACATATGTGGGACCTTCAGTAAAATTAAGCTTATCTATAGGTGTATTTACCTCTAAAACTACTCTTAATTTCAAATTATTAGTTAAAGCTTCACTATATAATTCATTTATAAATAATATATAATTTTCCCATAAAGCTAAATCATCTTTAATTTGCTCATAATCAATTTCTATTCCATCAAATCCATATTCTTTAGCTAAATAAATTATGTCATTAATATGCTTTTCTCTAGATAACTCATCACTAAGTAATATATTTAATATTTCCTTATCCTTCAATAAGGATGTTCCGTCATCATTAACTATGTCGTTCACTATCGTTATATATTTTTCATAATTATATGACTTTGTCTTATTGTAATACATTTCTAATTTCTCAGGAACAATTAAATCATTATTTTCATTAAAATTAACAGCAAAATATGAAATACTACTCAACTTCTTATTTAGCATATTTATTTCGCTATCTACATTTAAGTCCCAATAAACTATCCACGAAGTTAAATTATCTATATCAGAGAAAATATCATTATTTTTCTTCTGAGAAATTTTATTTGGAATCTCAATGCTACCGTCTTTCTTCAATACATTTTTTAATACTACTGATCCAATTAATAATATAATAATTCCTATTAAAATAAATTTTCTTTTATATTTTTTAATACTCATTTTTACCTCTTGTTTATAAATGTTTTATAAACCAATTTATAACCTTATTAAAGTATATAATTACATTGTATTTTATAAAATCCAATCCCTTTAAAGATGAATCATATAATATTGTATCATTTATTTCAGATATCTTAAACTTTTTAAATACTCCGTCATATACATCATCAGCTATATTTCTTTGACTATATCCATATTCTCCCCATGCTGATTCCAAATAAACACCACCTTCATTGGTATTTCTAACTTCTAATCCATCTACTATAAGCTTTCCATCTAAATTCAAGTTAAGCTTATTATTAGTTATATTTATATCTATCTTTTTACTATCTTTCTCTTTTATATCAATATTATCAATACTCTTATCATCATTTAAGTCTAACGAATATAATATTTCTTCATTTCCATTTAAGATTTCTATAACCTCAATATTATTATTAACAAGCTTAACGCACAAACTATCTTTCAAATCATCACTTGTCCTAAAATATATAGCTTGAGAACCTATAACATTTCCATTTAACTCTGATGAAATTTTAATATCTTTATATTTATCACTATCTAATAATTTAATAAGGCTATTCTCTTTTGGCAATGATGTTAATATTATAGTATCATCAATAAATTCTGCTTTTCCTTTTATTTCTTGAAAAGCTTTTGCTTTTTCTTCATCTCCAACGATAAAATCTATATTTTCTTTAGTATCATCCCATATTCTCATTAATAAATGATTAGTTTCCCAATATGCTTGAGGCTGTATTCTTGTTAAATCATAAATTGAGTTATCCCTTTTATTTAAAGAATAGCCTTCTCTGTTGAAATTCATATTAAATAACTCTTTAATCCATTTACCATTTATTAAACTCACTTTATCATTTGTTCCAAATCGTCCTGTATTTGAATGCATAAGAGAATATAAATTTGGTACATTTCCAAGCTCTTTAGTATAAATTTTTGATAACTCTTCATAATCGTTATTAATACGTTCTTCCATTTCACTATAGGTTTCCATTGGAATATTATATTCATCTCTTATAAAGTCCATTAAATAATGGTTATAGTTTTTATTAATTGTATCTGAAAGCTTCGAAAAATCTAATGAAGTTAATTGTCCTAAATATTCATTTTCTTTATCAAAAACATTTATATACTCCAATCTATAACCATTTGTTCCTAACTCCCAATAAGAACTATCAACTAGTTTTAATAAATCTTTAGGCATTAAAAATTTAGGATCATTTTTTTCAAATTTATCGGCATAAGTAAACATAGTAGCCTTATAATTGTATTTTTCCATAATCTTTTGTGAGAAAATAGCAGTATCTCTTCTACCATCTTCAAATAATAAGAATAATGCTTTATCTGGTAGAGCCTTGCCCTCCATATAATAATCTAAAATATCTTGCTGTGTTACTGTGACATATCCATTATCTTTTAAAGCTTTTATTTGTTTTTCTAAAGCTTCAGTGCCTATTAACGTATCACTTCCTGTTCTATCTACTCCAAAATATGATACAGCAATAAATCCATTATCCTCAGCACTTGCTACTTCATTATAATCATAAGTCTTATATTCTGAGAATGTAAAAACCGCCTTTATAATTACTATTAATAATACAAATAATATTATTCCTTGAAATGTTCCTCTTAAAATCTTTATCTTATCTTTTTTCTCAGGAGAAAATCTTTTATTTTTCATTTTTAATTCCTCCCTTTTTATTAAACTTCTTTGCAGCTTTTTTTTGCTCCTTTTTCTTTTTAGCCTCTATATCACTTGGAGTCATTCTTGTTCCCCATGTTGACTTCCAAAATGTTACCCAAGCTATAGGCATTTGCCAAAGTAATACAACTTCATAGTATAAACAAAATAATAACCCAAATATCCAAGTAGTACTTTTTCTAAAGAACATTTGCGCAAAGCTCATCATTAAAGCCATCATTAATACACCAACAAGAAAAGTTGTTGGAAATATATTATGAACTACTGGAACATAAATAAGGTTATATACTACTACTATTGGAGCTGCTAAAGGAACAAGTAACCCAATATAAAAGAATAAAGACATAAAAGGCTCCTTCTTCCACATAAACTTACCACCAATAATAGATTCCCTAAGCCAAGACCTTTTCCACCTCATCTGCTGTTTTAAAAATACTTTATATTTATTAGGTACTATAGTAGAACAAATAGCTGTATCTTGATAACTAGTTCTATGTTTACTTAATACAAAATTAGTCATTGCTCTATCATCACCAAATGTAGCTCTTTGGCCTAAGAACTTTTGATTTCTCCAAGCTTCCATATTATCTATAATTATTTGTTTCTTGTAGCATGAAAGTGGTCCTGATAAACATGTAACTGCATCAAAGTAAGCTTCAGCTGCCTTCATTATTCTAAAAGCAATATAATATCTAACTGATTGCATTTTAGTTAATGTATTAGTATATGTATTAGCAACATCTGTTCTACCTGATACCCCTCCCATTTTAGGGTCTTTAAAGGGCTGTACTAAATTAATAATTGCAAATGGATCTAAAAAGCTGTCTGAATCAACGAATACTACTAAGTCATGCTTTGCATTTAATACTCCTGTGCATAGCGCTTCTCTTTTTCCCATATTCTTTTCTTGTACAATGTACTTTAATCTTTTTTCAACATCAAATCTTTTTTCCTTTTTTAACTCTTCTACTATCTCTTTTATCTTTTCTACTGATCTATCATGTGAATAATCATCTACCACTATTACTTCTAACTTATCAATAGGATAATCTTGATTAATACAACTTAAAATTGTTCTTTGTATCCATTCTTCTTCATTAAAACAAGGAATTATTATCGTTACTCCTGGAGTATAACTAGTATCTATAGGTACTGGTTTATATAAAGCACCAAATAAATATCTACTTAATAAAAATACAGCAGCTATTATACTATATAAATAAAGCCATTTATTAAATTTAAAATAAATTATACTTTCAGCCCTCATTAAAATTATAAAAAGACTTATAAAAAATAATATTAAACTTGATGTGAGTAAAAAATATTTGTCTTTTTTTCTATTAGAGTATTCTGATAGTGTTTCTAAAAACTCCATTCCACAAAGTATTTTTCCACTCTCATCAATTGTATTTCTAACTTTTTTAGCATCTATATTTACCTTCATTTCATACCCTTCTGGCATAGATCCAGGTAATATTTTAAACTGCAATTTTACTTTATCTGCTTCATTAATTATATCTAATTGTTTTTTATCTTGTAGCTCTATTAACATTCCTGTAGTAGAAATATCTATAGACCTTGTTATAAATGTTAAATTTCCTTTTGAACTTTTGCATCTGATCTTAATATCAGTTTGCATTAGATATCTTATTCCTGCTTTATTTCCATTAATAAATGCATTTGAATCACTTACAGATTCATCTAATATCTTTTGTCCTCTACGATCAATTCCCTTTCTGATCCTTTCCTTATCTGGAACATTAGATAGCAACCTTCTATCCTTGCGTGGTCTTAAAAGAATATCATTGATAATACCTGTATCATTCTTATTTTCCTTATAACTAAACTTCACTATTAAACTCCTCTTCTAATACTTTTACTGTTCTAAATAATCGCTTAACTTAGCAATTTTATACTTCCTTCCATAAACTCCATTTTCATTATTAGTAAGAAATTTATCTAGAGCTTCTGCAGTATAATAGCTTTGATTATTCATATGCATTACAATTATGTTACCTCTTCCTTCTACTAATCCTGGTTCAATTGCATCTAAAATTTCTTGTGAAGAGGTACTTTCATAATCATGAGTAGAAATATTTCCACTAATCGTATATTTATATCCACTTTCAAATACTGCTGCCAAACCTTCCTTTTTTAGTAATAATGTTGGTGGCCTAAAATATTGTCTTAATGAATCCAAATCCCCTATTACATTAGACATAACATCATAAGACTTAATTAATGATTTTTCTAGTTCTGCTTTATTAGTATCTAAGAGTTCATGATTATAGTTATGACTTCCTATATCATGTCCATTTAAAGCAATAGTTCTTAGTAAATTAGGATTAATATTAGATATACCACTATTTATATCTACATATTTTGAAATAGTAAAAAATCCTGCTTTAACATTATGTTTATTTAAAACATTTAATATTTCATTTACTATTGGATCCCCGCCCCAATCATCAAATGTAAAAAATATTACACTTTCACCATTAGTATCTATAGTCCCAGTCTTATCAATATTTAGCTTTTCATCATCACTAAAATCCTCTAAATTAACATCTTCATTTCCTATATAGTTGGTTTTAATCATTTTTAAAGCTTCATCATAAGATTTCATTTCCATAGATTTTATATTAGTTAAAATATTATACCTTCCAAAATTAGATTGACTTTCAAAATTACTTTGTATATCTTTCAACGGAACTATTGAATAATTCAAAGGCTTTGTAGATAAGTAATATGTCTGTAGTTCCTTATTATATTTATGAACATAACCATTTTTTACATAGTTCTCTGTTAATATTTCAATTAAATTTGAAATTACAGTATTATCTTTAAACAAATCAGAATCTAATCTGAAATATACTATTTCACCTTTACTTAATGAAACATATGAATTTACGTTAAAATAATCTTTTATAATTTGATCTGCATTCATATCTTTATATTTACTTATAATCGGTGCCTTTGTATAAGTAATCAATTCATAATTTTCAAGTCCCTTAATCTTATTTATTGTAGATATAGCTTCCTGAACTTTAGAATTTGAATATCCATATCCAGACATATATGAGTTAGTGTATATACCTTTTTCTTTTAATAGCTTATCCACTTCATATATTTCTTTACATATTTCTTCATTGGTTTTATTTAATAAATCAGAGCTAACTGTTATTCCGCCATTTCCAATTTCATGTCCCGCTCCTACAATTTTTTCTATTCTATCAGGATAATTTATTATTTCATTTTTAGTAACAAAAAATGTTCCTTTTGCATTATATTTATCAAGACTTGCTAATACATTATCCAACACATTCTCATTACTTAGCCCTCTAAATGTATATGATAAAGCTTCTTGAGTTGTATAAAACCTTGAAACTATAGTAGAAAGCATACCGTTATTTTTATCTATTAACTCTTTAAAATCAATCTTGTCTACATTATTTTTGTTGTCTTCATACTTGCCACTACTACTATCATTGCTATTATTCATATTTTCTATTATTGTGCCACTTAACTTATCATTATTTAATGGTCCATCATTATAAATCCCAATATTATTTAACTCATTATATTTTTTAATACTTGGGAATTCCTTTAACTTAACTGCTACTTTTTCTTGTTCCTTAATAGCTTTTAGTACCCATTCTACTATTTCAGTAATAGTTCTTTCATCTTCTTTATCTTCTTTATTTTCTTTTATACCTGCTTGTTTATCTATTGCTGGATTTTCTTCTACGATTTCTTTATTATATTCAAAATCGTTAAGCACCCCATCTAATTTTATCGATACAATAGTTCCATTTGATAAATTCTTTATATACCCATAAGCTTGTTCGTAATTTTTAAAGCTCTGATAACTCAAATAATGATCTGTACTAACAACATATTTATTCCCTGATGCAAAGGCTGATGCTAATACATTTTCATTGTTCATTGTTGAATTACACTTTAATAACTCTACTTCTTTATCAGTAATTGACTTTAAAATTTTATTAGTAGTAGAAAAATCTAAAATCAAGTCTTCCTTTGACAAGTTTTCCATATTATTGTTTCCTGAAAGTGTTCCATTTCCTATATCATGTCCACCTTCTTTAATCATTTTAACTATACTAGAATCTTCAGCTGCTTTTATTCCTGGAATAAAAAAAGTAGCCTTAATATTATATTTATCTAATAAATCCACTACCTTCTCCATAGTGTCTTTATTTTTAATTCCTTCAAATGATAAAGAAACTATATTTGATTGAGTATCTATATTGGTTATAACTTCTGATTTTTTTGTAATATCAAAACTTTTAAGCGCTTCATTAACTTCTTTTGATGCATCATATCTATTTTTTTTAATAATATTTGTCATTCCCTTGATATGATCTATTTTGTAATTTACATATGTATAAGCTCCTATGGAAATGCTGATTATTAATGCTCCAATAATGATACTAAGATATTTTTTCCTCATTATTTTCTCCTTAATTTATTAGTTTGCTAACAATAATTATACTTATTTTAGATGTAAATTATCATATTAAAATTATTGAATTTCACCCATAACTTACCTTTTTTATAATTACTTTTCAAACCTTTTCTATTATATATTCCCTTTAATCACCTATTATTCCTACAGTTAAATTCTACCATTTTATTCCAATTTGTACAACTTTTTTAATTTTTCCTTCTTAATTATACTAAATAAATTTAATATTTATATAAAAAACACCAAATTAGGTGCTTTAAATAAATATAGGATATCTTCAAATCATAATTGTCTTTTTGAAGATATCCATATTATTACTTATTAAAAATATTAACTACCTCTAAACTTTCCATTATTGCTTTATGCCTAATATTTACTACATCAAATTTACACGTCTTAAATATCACCTGCATGCAATACCCCAGTCCAACAGCACTTATAAATGTTCCTAATCCAGCAGCTCCACCTAGTAAAAATCCTATTATTAATACAGATATTTCTATACTGCCTCTAACTATCTTAATTGGTTTATTTAGCTTTTGACTTAATCCTATCATTAAGCCATCTCTTGGTCCGCAGCCTATTTCACATCCTATATATAAATAGCATCCATACCCCATAACAAACATACCTATTATCATCATTACAATTCCAGAAAACAAACTATTTGCTACGGGTATTATGTTGCTTTCATTAATAATATCTATGAACTTTCCTACAAATAATATGTTAAGTAGTGTTCCTATCCCAATCTTCTGCTTTAACATTATTCCTATTAAGACAACCAATACACTAGTTAATATACTTGCTTCTCCTATTGTAATTCCTGTGACATTTGATATTCCTTGGTGGAAAACATCCCATGGAGATAATCCTAAATTAGAATTTAACATAAAAACTGTTGAACTTGCACATAATAAAAATCCTAATATAAGTCTTATTGATTTTTTCAATATAATCATCAAAAATTTCACCCCTATCTAATATTTTTCATAAGATTAAGCCTTAAATGATTCTATCACCATGATAATATTTAAACAATAAACTCTTATCAACTTTCATATATAAAATAAATATAGGATATCTTCAAATCATAATTGTCTTTTTGAAGATATCCATATTCTTATTACTTATTAAAGATATTCACTATCTCTTTTTTATTTACATTTATTAAACCTAAATCTGACATCTTGCCTTCTGGTATTACTGGAAGTGCTAATGTAACAATTCTTAAAAGTGGATTCTTTATTTGTGTTAATCCCATATCTCTAAGTACTTCTTTCATTCTTTCTGCAACTATAGCTATTTCAGAAGCACTTTTATTTGTCATAAGTCCTGCTACTTCTAATTGAATATGCTCTTTTATCTCCCCTTCTACTGCACAACTTATTCCACCACCAATAGATATTAAATCCTCTGCAATTTTAAATGCCTCATTTATATCACTATAAACTATAGTTAGGTTATGACTATCATGAGAAATAGTACTTCCTATAGCCCCTTTATTTATCCCAAATCCTCTAACTAATCCAATAGATTTCGTATCTAACTTTCCATGTCTATTAATAACTATAACAAATTTCAGGTCATCATTATCATCAAGTACTACGGTTCCATTTTTAATATTAACCACTTCTTCTATGATTTCTGTAGCTGAAGATAATTGACTATTATATTTTATTACATTCACTTTAGCTTTTCCATTTTCTATTGGAGCTTTTAACTCAAAATCATCTAAAGATAAATTACTTATATGAACAGAATTCTCTGTTTCTAAATCAAACTTCTTATCATTTATTTCAGTAATTAGTTTCCCATTTTTAGCAACTAGTTTCCCCTCAAATATTACTGCTTTCACCTTCATATCATGTAAACTATCTAGTACTACTAAATCAGCTACATATCCAGGCGCTATCCCCCCCAAATTAGTAACACCTATTTCTCTTGCTGAATTTAAAGTTGCACATCTTATTGCATCTATAGGATCAAGCCCTGAATCTATTGCTGTTTTAACAACATCATTCATATGCCCATTCTTAATTATTTCATCTGCTTCTCTATCATCTGTACATAATGTTAAATTATCTAAATATCTAAAACCACTTACCCCTTTAACTATTGCATCAACATTTTTAGATATAGAACTTTCTCTTGCATCTACATACATTCCATTTCTAATTTTATCCCTTGCCTCCTGAGATGTCCTACTTTCATGATCTGTAGTTGCTCCTCCACATAAATAAGATGATAGCACTCTTCCACTTAAAAATGGTGCATGTCCTTGTATAAAGCCACCTCTTTTTTCGGCTTCATTTAATATAGAAACCATCCTATCACTATTTTCAATAACTCCTACAAAATCCATAACTTCACCTAAACCTATAACTCTGTCTAGCTTTAGGAGTTCTTCAATCTCTTCACTAAAAAACTCTGCTCCCGAATTCTCAAGTCCTAAAACAGCTGGAACACATGATGGTGCTAAAACATACTGCCTCATAGGTAATCCTTCACTGCTATCATGCATATATTTAACGCCTCTTATTCCATAAACATTTGCTATTTCATGAGGATCTGTCACTACAGTTGTTGTTCCATATGGTATGACCTCTCTTGCAAAATTTTTAGGAGTCATAAGTGTACTTTCAATATGTATATGACTATCTATAAGTCCTGGAATTACAATATCTCCTTCAGCATCATAATACTTTTTAGCCTTTATACTTTCCGTATTTTTATTATCAATGCTTGTACTTATATGTGCTATAAATCCATCATATATACCTATATCTCCAATATATATCTCTCCAGTAAACACATTAACTATATTTGCATTTTTTATAACTAAATCACAAAGTCTCTTTCCGATTGCTGCTTCAATTAGTCCTTTTTTATCACTAGGTAAAATTTTCATCTTACATCTCCTAAATTATGAAATATGCTATTAGTGGAATTGATAATATATAGATTCCCCAATTTAAATCTTTAAACCTTCCTGCCATAACTTTTGTTACCATATAAGAAATAATTCCTATACTTATACCATTTGAAATACTTGAAGTAAATGCTGTAAATACTATTGTAGCAAAAGCAGGAAACGCTTCTGTGAAATCATTAAACTCAATATTTTTAACACCTGTAATCATTAATAGCCCTATTAATATTAAAGCTGGTGCTGTTGCTTCACTTGGTATCATTCCTGCAATTGGAGTAATAAACATTGTTAATGCAAAACAAATTCCTGCTACAACTGCTGTAAATCCAGTTCTTCCACCTTCTTCTACGCCTGCTGCTGACTCAATATAAGTTGTAACAACTGTAGATCCAAATAATGCTCCCACTACTGTTGCAATTGCATCAACTAAAAATGGTTTGTTTATATTTGGTAAATTACCTTCTTCATCTAAAAGATTTGCTTTTGCAGAAACTCCTAGTAATGTACCTAAAGTAGAAAAGAAATCTCCAACAAAGAATGTAAACATCAGTGGGAAAAAGCTCCACTTTAATGCTGCCATTATATCAAGCTTAAATGCTATTGGTTCTATTGATGGTGGCATTGTAACTAAGCTTTCTGGTACATTTGTAATTCCCATTGGAATACCAATTATAGTTGTTAATATAATTGCAACTAAAACTCCACCTTTTACTTTTCTAGCTTGTAAAAATACTACTATTACTAAACCTATTATAGTAAGTAAAACCCCTGGGGATTTAACATCTCCCATAGCAATACTTCCACCTTCAAGGCTCATTAAGCCTCCATTTTTAAATCCTAATAAAACTATATAAAATCCAACTGCAACACCAATTGCATATTTAATATTCTTAGGTATTAAATTAACTATAACTTCCCTAAGACCAAGTACAGTTAAAAGGATAAATACTACTCCTGAAATAAATACCATACCCAATCCAGTTTCCCAATTAACTATTCCACCTGCAACTAAAGTATATGCAAAAAATGCATTACTCCCCATAGCTGGTGCTAAGGCAAATGGTAAATTCGTATATATACCCATAAATATACTAAATATCGCTGATAATATAGCAGTAACAACTGTAACTGCTCCTACCTCCATTCCTGCTGCTCCCATAAACATAGGTTGTAAAACTAAAATATATGCCATTGTCATAAATGTAGTTATACCTGCAGTTATTTCTATTCTTGCATTAGTATTACGTTCTTGAAATTTAAATATTTTCTCTAACATTAGCAATTCCTCCACTTTATCCTTTGTTCGCCACTTCATACACAAATGCGAATTATATTTTATATATTACATATAATATTCGTATAAGTCAATTATTTTCTCTAATTTTTTTACAAAATAATAGCAATTATTCATTGCATTTTTTCGTTTTATATATTTATACGTACTATATGCAATTATATGACTAGTAATAATCGTCATTAGTTATTTGTATATAATATTTTCATAATAACTTAAATTAAAATAAAAAAGCGCCTAAGCGGCGCTTAAACTAACTATATTTGTCTAGCATACTTTTTATTCTTCTAATAAATTCATTTCGTATATTAATAGGTTCCAAGCATTCACATTTATCACCATAACTCAGTAAAATATTATATCCAAACTCATCATTAATGAATGGAAAATCTATAAGCAATTTATTATTTTTATATCTCTTAATATTTTCCTCACCACAATATTCAATCATTTTTTCTCCTAGAGATTCATCAACTAAAAGTTTTATCATAATAATATTTTTTTCTATATAGTCCCAATATCCTACTGATTTTAAATTAAACTCTCTTGTAATAAAGCTTTCTTCAATAACCTTAATATCTGAAATACGAGATAGCTTAAATATACGAAAATCTTGTTTCGAAATGCAATATCCTTGTAAATACCAATTTGATTCCTTTAATACCAACTGATAAGGCTCAACTTTTCTATTACTCTTTTTACCTTTACTATCAAAATAGTTAAATCTTAAAATCTTTTTATCATTCATAGCCTTTTTAATTTGTTCAAGATTAGATTTTAAATCCTTATTTCCTATCCACGGAGTAAGATCAATAGAAATTTACTCTATCTCTTTTATATGCTCCTCTGGAAACAATCCTTTTATCTTTGCTAAAGTACATTTAATTTCCTCCTTTGAAAAAGCGGACGACATACTGCTAAGACCTATTAAAAGTGTTTCTACGTCTGATTTAGTAAAAATCCTTTTATCTATCTTATACTAATCCATAATTCCAATTCCACCATTAACGCCAGGATATGTAACTATAGGAACCCCAGCTAAACTTATCGCTTCTATATCTCTCTATATAGTTCTTGGTGTTACTTCAAACATTTCTGCAAGCTCTGATGCACTTATCTTTTTACGTTCTAGTAATATCATTATAATTGATACAAGTCTATCTATCTTCAATCTAAATCACCTCTTATTTATCATCACATATTTAATTTTATTTTATCATAGAACCATGACATAACGACGTCATGGTTCTATGATAAAATAAATCTATGCTGAACAAAATACTAATAATAAAAATAGTTTACAAAAGGAGAATTAAAATGGACTTAATACAAGAGTTTAATAGAGTAATGAATGAAACAAATAGAATTTCCTTAGCCACTACTGTAGATAATATACCCAATGTTAGAGTCGTAAATTTTTATAATAATCCTCAAAACAAAAAAATTGTCTATTTTGCATCATTTAGAGGTTCTTCAAAGACATTAGACCTTTTACAAAATAATATAGTAGCATTTACAACAATACCTGTTTCTAATGAAAGTAGTGAACATGTCCGAGTGAAAAATGCTATAGTTAAAAAAAGTGATTTAACAATATATGATTTAAAGAATGGATTCATAAAAAAGCTACCAAGTTATAAAGAGATAATAGAGAAAGCTGGCTATATATTAGATGTTTATGAGATTAGCTTTAATGAAGCTGATGTAATTTTAGATCTCGGCAAAGGCGGCAAGGTAACTTTCTAAGAACTCTCTTATAATTTTATTCAAATAATTATAACTAAAATAAGGAGGAAAAACTTGCTTTTATATACATATTCCCCTCCTTTACCTTTATGTAACACTGTCCATTTTCAATTTCTAATATTATGTTTTTTATTTTCTGCTCTCTTTATATTTTCATGAACTCTAAATTCTACTATCCTACTTATTAATCCATAAGGTAATGGCTCTCCTATTGGAAATTGAACTGACCCTTTTGCACCCTTATACTTAGATAACTCTTCTTTAAAAGCTTCTATCCCACTAGGATCTGGATAAAATCCTATATGACTCTTAAAAGCTGCAAAGTGAACAAGATTTCCATGAAGATAAAATGTAGGCATTTGATAGCTTATCTTTTCTACCGCATTAGGAGCTGACTCCTTAATAACTCTTCTTATTTTTTCTAATATTTGTTGAATTTCACTAGGAAACTGTAATATATATTCATCAATTGATTTAAATGTGGATTTCTTCCCTTCCATACTTTTACCTCTCATTTTATATATTTATTTTATATATTTTAATTTGCACTCTGTATCAAAAATAGATTCAGATTTAATTCTTTTGTGCTTCAACTATATTTCTGTATGTAAAAATTAAAAACTATCCATTATTCAATAGCTTTAAAATTTTATATAATAAAACTAAAATATATCAATTATTTTCCTAATAAACACTTCTGCTTTTTTAAAGTCCTTATCATTCGGATGTCCCTCTGCCAGTTTTCCCATAATATCGAAAACCTTACTATTAGAAAATTCCTTTGCTATAAAGCTACCTTTACATGCGAAACTCCCTTTGTTTATTGCTCCTTTTGAAGTTAATGCCTTAATTAACTTATTATTATAAAACTTCATTCCAATGCCACTAGTTGAAAATACAAAGACATTTTTTCTTGTTAAATTTAGCCTTTCAATTAATTTAAACAACTTAGGTGATAAGTTCTCCATGTAAACTCCAGAACCAAATCCAATTAAATCGTAGTTTTCTAAATTAATATCTATAGCATCTTTTACATTTATTAAATCGCAATCAATTTCTTCATTAAATTTACTCGCAACTTTCTGTGTATTATTTTTATAGTCAGAACAATAAATAATCAAGGTTCTCATAAATTCTATTCCCTTCCTTAATTTCTTTTTTAAATATTTACCAAAGTATCTACTAGCAATAATTATATATCCAATATATTGTTTATTATTTCATATTATGTGCATATATTGCTACAAAATAAAGAACATTTTATTACTTCTAGATCTTTTTATCATGTAAATTTTTTAATATTATTCTTCTATAAATTACAATAACAATTTAAACTATTTTATACCTATGACTTAAATACTTATGTTCACTTAGATTACATATATTTGTCTAGGTGTATTTCAAATAATGCTTATATAGTTTTATATATAAATCTTTTCATTAGAAAAATATTCATAAAACATTCCATGAAACAAATATCAAAAACTTACTTAGTAATCCAGTAAATATATTACTTACTATAAGTGATGCTATAAATATTAATATATAATGTTTAAATCAATTTTTGTTCAAAATATCTAATGTATGAGCCCCTGCCCCTACTAACTCTTGTCTTTCACATGTAGACAAATGATAATCAATAAAAGTTTTAAAGGTTTCTTCATCCATAGCATTTAAAGTTGCTCTCATATAATTAGCTGGTCCATCTGCTGAAATTATTTTTATTCTTTTTACTCCAGCTGATTCATTTATTTTATTAATATCTTCAATCCTTACATAATCATATAGGTCTTCCGGATTTGATCTAACGTGAAAGTTTTTATCAAGCTTTTCATTTTCAATGCATTCTTTTATATTATTTTCTTTAAATCCATATGTTATTACACTATATTCATTCATGCAATAGGCAACTAATATATTTCCTCCAACTTTAGTAACTCTCTTTGCTTCTTCTAAAGCCCTTACCTTATCCTCAAATGTATATAGATGGTACATTGGTCCAAAAACCAATGTCATATCAAATGTATTATCTTCAAATCTAGATAAATTTAAGGCTGTTCCTTGAAATGCTTTTACTGTACTTCCCTTTGATTTTAAAACTCCTAAATTATGTTTCACAAGTTCAACTGCTGTAACATCATATCCTTCATTAGCTAAAGCTACTGAATATCTTCCTGTGCCTGCACCAACATCTAATATTTTCAAGTTTTTATTTCCTTTTAAATATTCATGTATATATTTCATAGAAGTTATGTATTCAACTTGTCCATGTCTTCTTGTTAATCTTTTATCTTCACAAAATTTATTATAATGTTTTTCTAATTCCACTGTCATTTTTTTCTCACCCTTAGTATAATTTATTCTTAATCCGTAAAGTAAATAAACTCTTCTCTAATATTTATATAAAATGTTACTTTTTTGCTAGAAAAGAACCTTGATTTCTCAAGGTTCTTTTAATATAGTCACTAAATAATAAACTATTTATAATCACACTAAAATATGACTCTATAAATCTCTATAATTTAAACCTTCTTAATAAACTCATAGTTTTATTTTGATTTTACTAAGAAATATATTATTTTGTTGTACTACATTTAGATAGACTTCATATTAAGTTTATACATTCCTTCGTTAAGTGTTCACTACCTATCCTTCAATACAAGTTTAACAACCACTTCCGCATGAGGCGTATTTGGGAACATATCCTTAACTGTACTTTGAACAACTTTGTATCCAGCTCCTATTAAATCCCTTAGGTTTTCTACTAAAGTTTTAGGGTTGCATGATACATAAATTATTTCCTTTGCATTGAATTTAATTACGTATTCTAATGCTTTGGGATGCACTCCACTTCTTGGTGGGTCTAGAATTATAATATCTGGTTTATCTTTAACAGTTTTTATTATTTCTGCAACATCACCTGCTAGGAATTCACAGTTATTTAAATTATTTAATTTTGCATTTTCTTTTGCTGCTTCTACAGCTTCTTCTATAAGTTCTATTCCAACCACCTTTTTAGCATTTGATGCTGCAATTTGACCTATAGTTCCTGTACCACAGTAAAGGTCAAATACAACCTTATCATTTGATTCTCCCATAAAATCTCTAACTATACTATAAAGGCTTTCAGCTCCCTTAGTATTAGTTTGGAAGAATGAAAATGGTGATATTTTAAATTGTAAACCTAATAAATTTTCTGTTATATAATCTTTGCCAAATAATAAATTCACCTTTTCTGGTATTACAGCATCTGAAAAAGAATTATTTTCAGTATGTAATATAGATACTAATTTTCCTTTATAAGTTTGTGATTTTAATAAATCTACATACTCTGATAAATCAAAATTTATTTGTGTTGTAGTAACTATATTAACCATTAATTCACCAGTATTTATTGCTTTTCTTATAACTAAGTGTCTTAAGTAGCCTTCTCTTTTCATAACTCTATAATAAGGTAATTCCTTATCCTTAAAATAATTAACAGTTTCTCTTATTACAGTTTTAAAATCTTCATCAACTATTAAACATTTATCAACAGTTATAATCCCAAAAGATTTTCCCTTCATATGCATGCCTAAAGTTAATTCTCCACCTTTTTCAAAATCTCCAAAGGTAAATTCCATTTTATTTCTGTACTCCCATTGTTCTTTGCTACCTACAACGCCTAAATACTCTCCCATAGGTATATCAGCCTCTTTAAACAATGCCTTAACCTCTTCACTCAGTAAATCTAATTGCTTATCATAAGTTAAGTTTTGTGATGTACAACCACCACAAACTCCAAAGTATTCACAAGGTGCTTCTATTTCATAATCTGCTCTTTCATCTACTGATAAAAGCTTTAACTCTGCAAATCCTTCTCTCTTCTTCTTTACTCTACCACTTACCACTTGATCTGGAAAGGCACCTTTTACATATATCTTTTTTCCTTCTAAAGTGCCAACTCCAACTGATGGAAATTCTGTTTTATCTATTTTAACTTGTACTGTACTTCCTTTTCTCATGCTATCTCCTAATTAATGTTTATTTTAACATTGTCTTTTTTCCTATAGTTCTTCCAAGCTTTGTTGATTCACAAATTGTACTATATAGAATATTAGTTATCACATATATTACTAAGAACATCGGTTGTCTTTGTGCAATATAAAAGCCTACAAATTTTAATAAAAAGTCAAAAATTAATAATAAAAGTAAAGCAAATGCTATAGCTACTATTTGATCTATAGTTGCAGCTAAAAGTCTCTTTATAAACTTAACTGCCTTTCCATCTTCTTTTACTTCTCCATTAATAGCATTATCTTCCTCTGTAACTTCAATATCTTTATTTAATTCTTCATTGTTTACTTCATCATTATTAATTACTTCATTATTAACCACTTCTTCTCCATTATCCATTCCTGCGTCTTCTCTATCTACCAATTTTATATCCTCCTAAATTAAAAATTAAAGTATGTACTATTTTTTAAAATCATAGTTTTTTGAATCTAATTTGTATAATAAGAAATCGTCTTTTATTGTTATTGTTTCTACTAATCCATTAACATTTGTTTCTATAGTTCCATTGCTATTTTGATTTATGACTATATCTTCTATTTTACTATTTAAATCTGAGTAATCTCTTTCTGGATTATTTGTCATAGCTTCTGAAAACTTTGCTATAGATGTTTCTTCAATATTAAACTTCTCTTCAGTTTTTATTTGTTCTAGATCTAACTTAAATCCTATCTTTAAATTTAAGCTTCCACTAGACATATCTGCACCATACATCTTAAATCCATAATACATGCTTTCCATTCTGTTTGGTTCAGGATTTAAATTGTCTATATATATATGGTTATCGTTTATAGTTTCTCCATTTTCTTCTGTAACTTTTTCTTCTTTAGAATATTCTAAATCATAAAAAGTAGCTGATTCTTCTATTCTTGCACTTATTTCATCATTTAAAATAGTTACTTGATCTTTTGTATAGTCTTCTGCCCATACGCCTTCGCCTATAAACTTCTTTTCTTCAACTTTAGGTGGCTCTTGAGCTGTTTTTGCTTCCTTATCATTTGAATTTCCACTACAAGCTACTAGTGATGTAACCATTATTCCGCTAATTAACATCATTAAAAATTTTCTTATCATAATAATCCCCCCTAGGATTTTTCTAATCTTCTGTATTTATAGTTTCCTAAATTCAATTTATTATAACATTAAAGATTCCAATTTAAAAGACTCTGTCACATAACTGTCATAATAACAAATGGGCAAAGAGTTGATACTCCTCACCCATCTATACACTAACCTATTTTACAACTTGCGATACTATTATTGCTATTCCAATTAAAGCTCCAGCTAAAAATATGGCCACTGCTATGTTCCCCTTTTCTAACTCTTTATTAAAATCAGCTGGTATTATAGCGTCAAATATTTTATATCCAATGACTAACACCAATATCCCAACTGCCCCAAATAACAAGCTTAATCCTAAGTTCATAAATGTGTTTAAAACTAAATCCATATCCCATTCCCCCCTTTAAATCAGATAGTATATGATTCATTTTATCATAAATACTATATCTATAATATAATAGATTTCAAAATTTTTGATATCATATTGTTATTTGGTCTTTCATCTTTTCAAAAGTTTTATCACCTATTCCTTCTATATTTTTCATTTCATCTATCGATTTAAATCCTCCATTTTTTTCTCTGTAATTAATTATACTTTTTGCTTTAACTTCTCCTACTCCATTTATTTTTTGAAGTTCTTCTAGACTTGCAGTGTTAATATTAATGATTCCATCTTCTGCGGTATTCCCTTCTTTGCTAACATTTATATTAGTATTTGCATTTGATAATTCATTCTTATTTGGTATAACTATAAGTTGATTATCTCTTAATTTATCTGCTCTATTTATTTTATCTATATTAGCTTCATTGGTTAATCCTCCTGCTTTAGTTATTAAATCTCTAATTATACTTCCTTCACTTATTTCATAAACATCTGGATTAGCAACTTCTCCTTTTATCTCAACAACTATCATTTTAGTGCCTTTTGTTAGTTGATTTTCTCCTTTTACCTCTTTAATAGGCTCTGCATTAACTTCCACACTATTATCATCAGGAGCTTCTTCCTCTACAAATATATTTTTCATATACTCATCCTTAAACACCTTTGATTTATTCTTTCCGTATAAGATAAATGATGTTATTACACATAAGAAAACTAACATAATCAATACTATATTTCGTTTAGTCATAAATTTTTCTATTCTTTTATCCATAAATCACCTCTAATTGATAAATCTTATTTTAATTATTAACTTTTTATTAAAAATTTAACTAATTTTATTTAAATATTTATAAAATATAGAATGATATCCTTATTTCTGATAAAATATTTTTGTCTATATGTAAAAAGTTTATTGTGGGAGAATTAATATGAAAAAATTTATGAGAAGAATCTTCCTATTTACTGCTTTTATATGCAGTGTTTTTACTATCAACGTAAAAGCTACTGAATTACCTACGGTATATTCTGAAGGTGCAGTACTAATGGATGGAAGAACAGGTAAAGTTATTTATTCCAAAAATGAGCATACTCAATATGAGCCTGCCTCAACAACAAAGGTAATGACTGCATTGGTTGTTCTAGAAAATACAAAGTTAACTGACAAAGTTACTATTAATGAAAAACCAACTTTAGTAGATGGCTCTGCAATTGGTATAGCTAAGGGGGAAGTTTATACTGTTGAAGAACTTATGCTTGGTCTTTTATTAGAATCTGGTAATGATTGTGCTGAAGCATTAGCTGAACATGTTTCTGGATCTAATGAAGAATTTGCAAAGCTTATGAATGCTAAAGCCAAGGAACTAGGTGCATTAGATACAACCTTTAAAAATCCTAGTGGTTTACATGAAGATGGTCACGTTACTACAGCTTACGATTTAGCTCTTATAATGAGAGCTGCTTATCAAAACGAAGACCTTGTGAGAATTGCACAAACCGAATCTCACAAATATGTAAATCATCCATTTTCCGATGGTAGTGAAAAATGGGCTACAAATAGAAATCAACTATTTAATGAATATACTCCTTACTATTACCAATATGCCTATATTGGTAAAAATGGATATACTCCAGAAGCAAATCACACATATACTGCTACCGCTATGAAAGATGAGCAATTTTTAGTAGTAGCTTTACTAAATGCTACTGATAAGGACAACTTCTATACAAATATAGGTCCATTGTTCGATTATGGCTTTGATAATTTTGAAACTATAAAACTTATAAATAAAAATGATGTGCTTGATACATATAAAATTAATGATGATATCTCAATTCCTTTACTTGCTAAAGATGACTTATACTATACTAAGTCTAAAACGGAAGGAATACCATCATATACTGTGGATTATCAAAAGAAAGATATAAGTAAAAAAAATATAAATAAAGGTGATGTTCTCTTTAAAGCTAAGATAAATGCTAATAAAGAAACTATATCAGCCTTAGATTTAGTTAGTGGAGCTAACAGAGAGTATAATAGTCAAATTAAGATAAAAGAAAAGTTTTCAACTCTAGTAACTACACCTAAATTTATTGTTATAGCTGTGGTTGTAATAATTATCTTAGTAATTCTTATTAAATACTTAATTTTATCTATGAGAAGAAAAAATATTAGGAGAAGAAGGCCTAGATTTAAATAATCTAAAATTTATAGTAATAAAAAGTGTGTTGTAAAATGATTTTATAAATCATTTTACAACACACTTTTCTTTTCATATTAAATAAATTGTAGTTACTTTTATATAAAAATAAATAACTACATTTTTATAATTAATATAACTTCAAAAGTAAATTGTAGTTACTTTAATTTTTCAAAAAGTAACTACATTTATATACTACTTTAAATATTCTACAAGCTTTTCTATATCATCAGGCACTCTTGCTCTAAGGCTTAATTCCTTTTTAGTTCTTGGAGATTTAAAATCTAATCCATAGGCATGAAGGGCTTGCCTACTTATAATTTCCCCATCTTCTTCATAACCATATAAAGTATCCCCCCAAATAGGATGTCCTAATGAGCTTAAATGAACTCTTATTTGATGTGTTCTTCCTGTTTCTAATAAGCATTCAACTAAATCTGAATCCTTAAATCTCTCTATAACCTTATAATGAGTTATACTTCTTTGTCCTCTTTCATCTACAACTCTTCTTATAGTGCCTTCTTCTTCTGGTCTATATATTGGTAAATCTATAGTTCCTTCATCATTTTCCATATGTCCATGTACAACTGTAAGATATCTTTTTTCAACATTATTTAAAGTCATTTCTTTAGATAATTCCATATGTGCATATTGATTTTTAGCTATAATAATAAGCCCAGATGTATCCATATCTAACCTACTTACTAGCCTAACAATGCACTTTTGGTTACTTTCCTTAAAATAGTACATTAAAGCATTAGCTAATGTACCACTTTGATATCTTTTAGTTGGATGAACTACCATATTAGGCCCTTTATTGACAACTATTATATCTTCATCTTCATATACAATATCTATTGGTATATTTTCAGGATCTATATTTTGAGTTTCTTCTTTTACTAAGTCAATTAGTACCTCTTCACTTCTTTTTAGCACATAATTCATTTTTACAGCTTTATTATCTACAAAAATTCTTTTATCTATTGAAGCACTTCTAATTAACCTAGAAGATAATCCTAGTTCCTCTTTTAAAAATTCTCTAATTTTTCTTCCTTCGTGTTCTTTTGAAACAATTCTTTTTATAGTGCTCATTTTTCCTCCTAGTAAAAAGGAGCTGTCGCACAATTCTACAATTTACATTAAACTGCTTTCTGCGACAGCCCCTTTTAGTTTCCAAATAAGTTATAATCTTTACCTAATAATATTACAACATCATATTGCTTATATTCTGATTTGCCTATTTTTTCAAACTTTTGTATACCCGTATCATTTTTAAGCAAATCTTTTAATTCCTTATTATCTGATTGAATTACGCTTTTCTCTACATTATCAGTATTTCCAACTTCTATATTTGCATACCCAAGTGAAAGTAAACTATCTCTTGCACTTGATGCTAATCCATCAATTTTAGTTCCGTTTAATACTAACACATTTAGCTCCTTTTTATTTATTGAAGTTATAACCGGCGCTAATGAAGGGTTTTCTGTATTTAATGCATTTATTAAGTCACTATTAATTTCTTTATCAGCAATTAAAAAGTCTTCTCCATAAAGATATTCTGGCTCTCCTTTAAGAGTTGTCATAATTATATCTTCTGACTTTAACCTAATAATCTTCATACCAAGAGAAATTAAATTTTTAGCTGGAATATTGGTTTCAACATTTTCACTTATAGCTTTTAATATTTTTGGTGCCTTAAAAACTATACTTGGACTTAAAGCTTTATCAATAACCTTACTAATGAATTGTTGTTGATTATTAATTCTACCTAAATCCCCTTCTTCTCCTCCACTACCATCATTATTTTTCCTCCATCTAAAGAACTCTTCTGCTTTTTTACCATCTAGCTGAACAGTTTCTCCAGCTTTAAAATTTATATGAAGGTTTTGTTCATCATCATCATAGAACATATCTTGTTGTATGTTCATTTCTATTCCACCTAATGCATCTATTATACTTCTAAATGCATTGTAATCTACTTCTACTATATAATTTAAATTTATACCTAATAAACTTTCTACATGTGTCTTTACTTCCTCTTCTCCGCCTAAAACATATGCAGTATTTATTTTCCAATATCTTCTGTATTCACCATTATCTAAATAAGCATCTACTTCAATAAGCGTATCTCTTGGTATAGAAACTATATGAACTTTTTTAGTATTAGGATTATAATTTAAAACCATTATAGTATCGCTTCTTCTACCAGCTTTATTTTGATTTTCTGCATCTCCTATATCCATACCTAAAATCAAAATGTTCACAGGATCCTTAGATGATATCGGTGCCACTCCAGTGCCTAAGTTGTTTGTTTTTAAACCTGATAAAAAGTTATATATATAAAGGGCACTTCCAAGTATTATTACTAATAGAATAGTTACTATAGATGTTGTTATTCTCTTTCTTTTTAACTTTTTCTTTCTAGCTTCAATTCTTTTTCTTTTAATTTGTTCATCTTTAGAAGGTCTTCTTCTTTCTCTGTTTTCCAGATTTTCTCTCCTACTCCCCATCCTTTTAATTCCTCTCTGATTTTTTTCATAGTTAAATAAATTTAGTTTTTATTTATTACGTAATAAATAATTTCTAGCTTTTATACTATTTATATCAATAGGAAACCCTTTATCTAATAAATATTTAATAGTATGAGTTACTCCTTGAAGAAGGCCTTTATCTAAATCAGCAAAGCTTTCTTTCCTAATTAAATCTACTCCAGGAAAACTTCTACCAGGCTCTATCATATCAGCCATATAAATTATCTTATCTAGTTTACTCATATTTTCTTTTCCTGTAGTATGCCATCTCATAGCACTTAATATTTCTTCATCTTCTATTTTAAAAATTTCTCTCCCCAATATCGGCGAAACAATACTATGCCATAACTCAAGAGTATTTTCTTCATCGTACGATAAATTAATATTATGTTTATCAATAATATCCTTTAACTCATAGATGGTCATATTTTTAGCTATATCATGAGCTAATGCTGCTATTTCAGCTTTATCTTTATCTACCTTATTTATTTCAGCTAATCTTATTGCAGTTTCAACCACACCTAAAGTATGGTTATATCTACTTTCTGTTAAATGTTCTTTAAGGTAGCTTTTCATTTCTTCTTTACTAAGCATATATCTTCTCCTTAAATATCATTATACTCTCATCACTCTTTAATATTTTTACAATAATTATATATATTATTTTTTCTAATAAAATCTAGAACCTCTTTTGGAATGAAAAAATCAATTTTCTTTCCGTCCTTAATTCTATCTCTTATCATTGTTGATGAAATTTCTAAGTCCATTATATCTAAAAAGTTGATACTTGTGTTATACTTTTTCTCAATTTCATTCTTTTGTAATTTTAATGACTCTTTATCATATCCCGGTCTATTAAATACCACTAATTTAGAGGCCTTAAATATTCTATCTGGATTTTTCCACTTTTCTATATTTATAAGACAATCAGCTCCAGTAATAAAATACAATATATTATCCTTAGATTTAAAGTTTTCTAAGGTTTCATAGGTATAACTAAAACCTTCTTTTTCTATTTCATAGTTACTTATTTCAAAATCCTCATATTTTTTTATAGCTTCGAGAACCATTTTATACCTTAAAGGAGCCTCTAATATATCCTCATTTTTTTTATGAGGTGGGCTCCCTGCAGGCATAAAAATCACTTTATCTAAATTCAATTGACATTTAGCTTCATATGCAATATATAGATGTGCTAAATGAATAGGATTAAATGTTCCTCCTATTATGCCAATCTTTTTCATAAAAATTCTCTATTTATTAGGTATTTCTATCTTAGGTTTTTTTGAGGATTTTTTATATAAAACTATTTTACTTCCTATAGCTTGAATTCCTTCACAACCAATTTTTTCACAAATATAATTTGATACTTCTCTAGCTCCTAAACCACTATTTTCAAGTACCTTTATTTTAATAAGCTCTCTCGCTTCTAAAGCTTCAGTTAATTGTGTTAAAAAAGCTTCTTCTACTCCATTTTTCCCAACTTGGAATATTGGATCTAAGTTGTTTGCAAGCCCTCTTAAATATGCTCTTTGCTTTCCTGTTATCATTCTTTATCCTCCTATAAAATATACTCAAATTCAAAATCGTTAAGTCTTACCATATCTCCATCTTCTATTCCCATTTCTCTTAATTTATCAAAGACACCTTTGTTTCTTAATACCTTATGGAAATATCTTAATGAATCAGCATCATGAATATTTACTGAATTTAATAATCTATCTACAAATGATCCATAAACTACATATACTCTGTTGTTATCTTCTCCATCTTCAATAGATACATCATATGTAAATCTCTTTTCTTCTTGTACGAATCTTTCTTCATCACTTATTTCTAAGTCCTTAATTGGAATTTCTGAAAGCATTCTACCTGCTTCTTTAATTATATCTTCAACACCTGATTTTGTTGCTGCAGACATCTTATATACCTTATCAAAGCCTAATTCATTTACTTTCTTCTTAAAGTCTTCAAAAATTTCTTCATCATAAAGCATATCTGTTTTATTTGCTACAACTATTTGAGGTCTATCCCATAGCTTAACTGAATATTTCTTAAGTTCTTCATTTATCTTAACGAAGTCCTCAAAAGCATCTCTACCTTCTATTCCTGATATATCTACTACATGTATTAATAATCTAGTTCTTTCAATATGTCTTAAGAAATCTAAACCTAAGCCAACCCCTTCAGCTGCACCTTCAATTATTCCTGGTATATCAGCCATTACAAAGGCATTCATACCTTCAGCCTTTACAACTCCAAGGTTTGGCTTTAATGTTGTAAAATGATAGTTTGCTATCTTTGGTTTTGCCGCAGTTACTGTTGAAAGGAAAGTTGATTTTCCTACATTAGGGAATCCTACTAATCCAACATCAGCAAGTAATTTAAGCTCTAATGTAATCCATCTATCCTCACCTGGCATACCTGGTTCTGCAAAATGTGGAGCTTGCCTTGTAGGTGTACAGAATTTACAATTTCCTTTACCACCTTTTCCTCCTTTTGCAATTACAAAAGTATCATCTTTATGTGAAAGGTCTGCTATAATCTTATTAGTTTCAAAATCTCTGATTATTGTTCCCATAGGTACTTTAACATGAAGATCATCTCCATCTTTACCATAACATTTTGAACCTTCACCTTTTCCACCAGCTTCAGCTACAAATTTCTTTTTATATTTAAAATCTAAAAGTGTAGTTAAACCTGGATCTACCTCAAATATTACACTTCCACCTTTTCCACCGTCTCCTCCATCTGGACCTCCAAGAGGAACGTATTTTTCTCTTCTAAAAGACACACATCCGTTTCCACCATCACCGGATTTAACGAATATCTTGGCCTTATCTATAAACATAAAATCACCCATCTTTCTTGAAATTGTTTATAATAATATAAACACGTACTTACTTTATATTATCTCATTATTTTTAATGTTTATTATATCACACAAAAATTAATTTCTAATCCATTAAATTAATGGACAATTGACAGTGTACAATGGGCAAGTTTTATTCATTGTCAATTGCCCATTTCTATTCTTACAAAATAAAGCACCCTAAAACAGGGTGCTTTTTAGAAAAAATAATATTATTCTGCTATTTCTTCAACATTCACTGGGTAAATGCTAACTTTCTTTTTGTCTCTACCCATTCTTTCAAATCTAACGATTCCGTCTTCTTTAGCAAAAAGAGTATCATCTCCACCTTTACCAACATTAGTTCCTGGGTGAATCTTTGTTCCTCTTTGTCTAACTAAAATGTTACCAGCTAAAACGAACTCCCCGTCAGCAGCTTTAACTCCTAATCTTTTTGATTCAGAATCTCTACCGTTCTTTGAGCTACCTACCCCTTTTTTGTGGGCAAATAATTGAAGGTTCATTATTAACATACTATTGCACCTCCTCTTTCAACATTCTTATATATTCACTGTCTTTTTTATTTCCAAAACTTAATTTAAGAGATTGTATCAAGCTTTCTATACTTTTTTCAAAAGTCAAAAGTAATACTTGGCACTTCTCTATATCCTCGTTATTAAGATCAGATAAGTTTATATGTAAAAAACCATCATCTATATCATACTTAACTTTAAGCTTTAATACTTCTTCAATACCTATTAAGGCACTTTGAGATAGTACTGAAACCGAATTGCAAATCATATCATAAGCATCTCCGACCTTCTCTATTTCAGCTCTTGATAAAGCATGACCTTTTATCTTAAATCCAAGGCATAAATCATCTTTTTTAAAAATCTTCACTTTAATCATAATAATTAAGCTTCGATTTTTTCGATTACTAACTTAGTGTATGGTTGTCTGTGTCCAGTTTTCTTTCTGTAGTCCTTCTTTGGCTTATACTTGAATACTGTAACCTTCTTAGCTTTGCCTTGAGCAACAACTTTAGCAACAACCTTAGCACCTTCTACAACTGGTGTACCAACTTTTAAAGCATCACCATTTGAAACTGCTAATACTTCTGTTAATTCAACTGTTGAGTCAACTTCAGCGTTAAGTTTTTCAACGAATATTACGTCTCCTTCTTGAACTCTGTATTGTTTTCCTCCTGTAGATAATACTGCGTACATTAAAAACACCTCCTCTTATTACGGTCTCGCCAACCGAGGTACAAAGTTCTAAACTTTGTTTAGATAAAAACCTCTTATGTGCGGTTTAACATCTGATATTGTATCATAATATTATGTTGCTTGTAAAGAAGTTTATTCATATTTTTCATAACCACTTACTCTTAATTTTTTTATATTTTCTTTTTGGCTATTAAATATAAGCGGCTCTATTTTATATCCTTCAATTCCATTGGTAAAATTCAAATAAATTTCTTTATCTAATGAATTTATATTGCTTAAAAATGAAAAAATATCTCCTTTTACCATTTCTTCATAATTGCTATCTAATTCTATATAAAATGAATTAATAGAATTTTCTTCTTCACATTTTATTATCTCATTTCTTATCAACTTTTCTATATATGATAGCTTTAAAACATATCCTTCTTTGTTGCACCTTCTACAGCCCTCTTCTAAATACTCATATATTGATTTTCCTCTTCTTTTTCTAGCTATTTGAACAAGATCTAGCTCTGTAAAAGGGAAAATCTTCATATTACCTTTATCTTCTTTTAAAGATTCTTTTAAAGCATCCATAACTAAGGCTTTTTGTGAAAAGTCCCTCATATCAATAAAGTCTATAACTATTATTCCAGCAAGATTTCTAAGTCTAATTTGTCTTCCTATTTCTTTAGCAGCTTCTATATTTGTTTCTAATATAGTTTTATCAAAATTTCTACCTTTAATATTTTTAGATGAGTTAACATCTATAACATACATGGCTTCTGTTTTATCTATCACTATATTTCCACCACAATTTAAAGCTACTTTTTTATGTCTTAATTTTAAGATTTCCTTTTCTATTCCATAGTAATCAAATAAACTTCTAGTATTATTAAACTTCTCTATATTAACTTTATCATTGTCTTCTAACAATGATTTTACCTCATTTAAATCTTCTTCATGATTTAAAATTATCTTGCATTCATTTCCTAGGTTTTCTCTTATTACTTTATTTAAAATAATATTTTCTCCATAGACTTTTCCTAGTTTTAAACTATATCTTAGTTTTTTAATAATTACTTCTAATTCTGATAAAAGACTTATTTTTTCTGCTAATAAATCTTCATCGCTTGCATGAACTGCTTCTGTTCTTATTGTTATACCATATCCATCTATATTATTAATAGCATTTAATATTCTTTCTTTTTCTTCTGTGCTACTAATTCTCTTGGAAAAGCTAATTCCGCTTCCCCCTAAAGTTAAAACCATGAATCTGCCTGGTATGCTTATATTTTTACTTACTTTAGCACCCTTATTATTTATTGGCTCTTTTATTACTTCTACTAATATTTCATCGCCTTTTTTTATTCCTTCACTTTTAATTTCATTACTAAAGTACATATATGCTTCTTTTTCTAAACCAATATCTACAAAAATAGAGTTAATAGCAGTCACTATATTTTTTACTCTTCCTTTATAGATTTCACCCATTTTAGGTCCTGAAGAGTGCTCCTCTACGAAGCACTCACTTAAAACATTATTATCCTTTATAGCAACTCTTAAAAGCGGCTCATCTCTTTCAATGAAAATTTCTCTCATAAGATACACTTCCCTAAATACATTTATATATCGGTATGTACTTATTATCTTTCAATACATACATTTCTTCTCTCTTTATATCTACAAAAGCATCTTCCACTATTTCTGGAATATTACTCTTTATATATTGTGCCACTAAATCTGGTGATAAGTGTTCTCTACTCCCTGATGATATTAATACATTTAAAATTAACTCATCATTATTTATCCAATGCTTCATTTCTTTTATCATAGTCTTTAGATTTACTTCTTTTTCACCTTTTTTGCTTTTCTTTATAGTATTCCATTCTGGATTGCTAATAAGCTCTTTAATTTTACTTTCAACTAAATTTGAGTCGAAGCAAAGCATCTTTATAGTGAATCTAGCTGCATCTACTAAAGCCATAGTTTGAGGTAATTTTTTTTCACCCTCTTTAGTTATAACTTTTCTAGCATTTAAAAACTTAATTCCAGATGCTGTCTTAGCATTTAATCTATCTATTATTTCTTTTTCTTCTAATTCTTCAACTAAAACTATATCCATATATTCAGCATCAGAATAAACTCCAACAGATAAAGGTTGTGCTATGGATAATGCCATATGTGGATTAAATCCCTTTGAATACTCCATTGGAAGATCAGCTCTTCTTATTACTCTTTGTATTGTTCTCATCAAATCTAAATGGGATATAAATTTAACACTAGATTCTTTAGTAAACTTAATTACATAACGCACCTTCAAAACACTTCCCTTCTTTAAAGTTTACATTTACTCCACAACCTGTACATCCTTTTCTACAGTTTTGTGTAAGTTCTGCTTTTTTTGCTTTTTCATTTTCAACTTCTAGATACTTTCTGTTTACTCCAATATCTATAAAGTCCCATGGAAGTATTTCATCATAACTTCTATCTCTATATACGTAGAAATCTTCATCTATATTGCATTCCTTCATTGCTTCCATCCATATATCATAATTAAAGTACTCTGACCATCCATCAAATTTAGCTCCCTTTTCAAAAGCCTTAACTAAAAGATCACAAGTTCTTCTATCTCCTCTTGCAAAAATAGCTTCCATAAATGAAGTTTTTTGTTCGTGGTAGTTATAATTTATAGCTCTTGATTTTATTGCACCTTTTACTGCATCAATCTTTTGCCAAACTTCATCTGGTCTAGCCATAGGAGCCCATTGGAATGGAGTAAATGGTTTTGGTACAAGTATTGATGTACTTACAGTAATCTTTAATCCCTTTGCTCTTTTTTCCTTTGGAATTCCATAGTAAACAGCAGCCATCTTTTCTGCAAGTTCACCTATTCCAGCTGCATCCTCTATTTCTTCATAAGGAAGTCCTACTATAAAGTAAAGCTTAATAGTACTCCAACCTGATTCAAAAGCATTTTTAGTTGCTTCTAATATTCTCTCTTCTGTAAGTCCTTTATTTATAATATCTCTCATTCTTTGAGATCCAGCCTCTGGTGCAAAAGTTAAACCTGTCTTTCTAACCTTTTGTATTTCTTTTATTAAATCAACAGAAAAAGCATCTACTCTTATAGATGGAAGAGCTACCCCTACATTTTTATCACCATGCTCTAAAATTAAGCTACTTACAAGATTTTGTATATCTGAATAATCACAAATACTTAATGATGCTAAAGAAACTTCTTGATATCCACTTGCATCTATCATTTTTCTTGCTTGATCTAATAATGTATTAGTAGTTTTTTCTCTAACAGGTCTATAGATTATACCCGCTTGACAGAATCTACATCCATTTGTGCATCCTCTTGAAGTTTCTAAAACTACTCTATCATGTACTATTTCTGAATATGGAACTATCATATCTAATGGAAAATCTACTTTATCAAAATTATTAACTATTCTCTTTTTAACTCTAGCTGGGACATCATCGAACTTCGGCTTAAATTCTTTTATAGTTCCATCTTCCTTGTATGTAACATCATATAAAGAAGGAACATAAACACCTTGAATTTTTGATATTTCTCTTAAAAATTCTTTCTTTTGTCCTTTACCCTTGTACTTACTATACACATCAAGAACTTCATTCATAATCTCTTCGCCTTCACCAATTTCAAAGAAGTCTACTATGTCATATAAAGGTTCTGGATTGTATGCACAAGGTCCCCCTGCCATGATTATTGGTTCATCTTCTCCTCTTTGTGAAGCTCTAATTGTGATACCAGCCATATCTAGCATATTTAGTATATTTGTATAACTCATTTCGTATTGAAGTGTAAATCCTAATATATCAAATTCAGTAAGAGCATCTTTTGTTTCTAATGTCATTAGTGGTATTTCATTTTTTCTAAGCTCAGCTTCCATATCTGGCCATGGTGCAAATACTCTTTCACAATATGTATCTTTTCTTTCATTTATTGTATGATAGAGTATTCTTGTTCCTAAATGAGACATCCCTACTTCATATACATCTGGGAAACAAAACGCAAATCTTATATCAACATCTTTTGGGTTCTTAACTACTTGATTCAACTCACCGCCAACATATCTTGATGGCTTTTCAACCTTATGTAAAATATGGTCTGTAATTTTCTTCATAATCTTTCCTCCTAAAGTGAGAATAATCCATTAAAAAAGAAGTATATCTCTATACTTCCTTTATATCTTTTCTATTCTAGCATATATACCTCTAAAAAGTAAATCTATTACTCACTATATACAGATTATAAATTTATCCCATTTTAAGATATAATTAATTTCCGTTTTATATACTCCTCCAAAGTCATATTTCCATAAACTTTTAATGCATCAATTAGCTCATCTTCATTTAATATATAAATAAGCTTCATATCATCATCTAAAATATAAAATATATTAAATTTGTTTCTATCAACTAAAGCTAATACATTAACAAGTCCCTGCTTGTAATATACTGATATGGATTTATTTTCTATATACTTATTTTTTAAAAGTTTATTTCTTTTTTTAACTACGTTACTCATAGTTATATACATTGTAGTATGCTCTTCCATTCTAGTAATATATATTATTATTATTGCACCTATAATCATACTTAAATTTAGACTATGTAGAAATATATAAATAATAGCTGATATTATAATAAATAAGGCTGCTATTGAAAAACTAACTATACTAATTATCTTTTGAGCTTTTTTAAATAACATTTTCTTTGATAAAATAACTTCTAATATTCTTGATCCATCCAATGGATATGCAGGTAATAAATTAAATACAGCTAATCCTATGTTTAAATTCATACTAGTTTCTATAAAACTAGAATCATATTTAATATTTATAATATAGAAAAATATCGCAAGAACTATATTTAATAAAGCTCCCGATAGATAAACTATAATTTTTTGATTTTCCTTTAAACTATCTATATCTATAAGTTCTGCCTTCATTCCAAATATATGAAACTCTATATTATAAAACTTACAACCAAATTTTAATGCAACTAGTATATGCGTTATCTCATGTAAAAATACCCATATTAACGCAAATATAAACATTTTATTATAGCTACAAACTAAAACTATTAATATTATTTCTGCCAATATTTTTTTTGTCTCTCTCTTCATTTATATCTCCCTAAAAATTGCTACATCTCTATATAAATCACCTTCTACTTCTAACGTCTTAATAATTTAAAATCATACTTGATATTTATAAATCGTTTGTTTTGATATCTTCAGTTGACTTACTTTGTTCTTCATTTATACTATATTTATCTTGTACGTCAGACAATCCCTCACCCTTTGATGACTCATTGCTATTTATCGATTCATCTACATTTGTTTTTATCCCTTCTTCTTTAAAACTCGGAATGCCATTATCTAAATTTTTTATTTCTCCCATTACATCAGTATATTTTTCTTCTATAACATTAAGTACACTTTTATAATCAATTCCCATCTTATCCATACCTAATAATACATTTTCATAATTAAAATTAGAACCTACTGTGGTCTTGCATATATTATAGAGCTTTTTCGCATCACTGTTTGGTATTGTTTTTAATGTAAAAGCCCCTAAAAATAATAAAAAAGTACATATTAATCTAAGGATAAACTTATCTATATATCCCATACTTTTTTTAGGTACTCTAGCTCCATAACTCCCTCTTTGATAACTAAAGTTATGGACATTTCTTATATTAGGATATATATCATCCCTTGTATTAATCACTTTTTCTTTCTTATCAGTTTTTGCTTTTACTTTTTTTCTTATTTTATCGTAATATTCCTTATACTCCTCTCTATACCTCTCCATACACCTCACTCCTATCTCTTAATATTGTATTTATATTTTTAATTATAATGATTTATGCTACCTACAATATATTTTGAATCCCTAAATAAAAAAAGCTATAGAAGATTTATAACCTTCTATAGCTTTCAGTATTATTAAAAGTATATTTTTTTCCTTCTCATTCCTACATTTAAGACCAATCCTATTGACATTACAGTTGTAAGTAATGAAGTTCCTCCATAACTAAGCAAAGGCAATGTTATACCTGTAATAGGCATAAGTCCTATAGTCATACCTATATTCTGCAGCAATGCAAATAAGAAATATGCAACAAGCCCTACACAAATTATTGAACCAAAAGTATCTTTAGCCGTTCTTCCTATTGCTATCATTTTTGAAATGAGCAATCCATATAACAGCAGTAAAAATGCTGCGCCTGCTAGTCCCCATTGTTCACCTATACTCGCAAATATGAAGTCAGTTTGAACTTCTGGCACATATTGAGCTGCATATCCTACAGTTTTATCTTTCGTAGCTGAGCCTTTTAATCCAAAAGCTCCCCCATTACCTATACTAATAAGCGATTGTCTAAGCTGATAGCCCGATTCGGATGTATCTGATTCCGGATTCATAAATGAAGTTATTCTTTTCTTTTGATAAGGCTGTATTACTCCTGAATTCCAAACTATTATAACAACTAAGAGTAATGATAAAAGCCCCCCACCAATAATTTTCAAATCAAGTCCACCAATAAAAAATATTCCTACAACTATAAAGAATAAAACCATAGTCATTCCCATATCTGGCTGTATAACTATAAATACCGCTGGAACTATCGCATAAAAAGCCATTGTTAAAAAGTTTTTCCACTCATTTATTGTTCCATTCATTTCCTCTAATGTCTTACCTAGCATCATTATAGTAGCCATTTTAGCTAATTCTGATGGTTGAAAGGATAATGGTCCAAGTCTTATCCATCCTCTTGCTCCATTAATATCAGTTCCTATAAATATAGTAACTATAAGCAAAAGTATAGATCCCCAATAAAAAAGGGGAGTATATGACTTTAATAATGTATAGTCAATTGCTACAACAAAATATAAAGCTACTAAACAAACAATAAACCATAATGATTGCCTCTTTAAGAATAATGTCCCATATTCAGCTGAACTAGCTAAATATATATTAATTATTCCAAATATCATTAAAGCTATCATTGAAAATAACATCACTTTATCTATTTCTTTTAACTTTTTAAAGTCTATTTTAAATTTCGATAACATATTTCACCTCCATCTTTCAACCTAAGAATTATTATATCCAAAAACTAATACTTTCTCCATATTAATTGAAATAATAATTAAAATTTAAGAAAATATTAATTAAATTTAATTAAAAAAGAGAAAAAGTATATCCACTTTTCCTCTCATGGTTATTTTATGTTCTTTATTGGAATATTAGCTACTAAAGCCGGATTATTTCCTTCAACATTTTCAGTTTTGCTTACAGCTATTTCTACATCTTCAGAATCTATTTCTATATACTTAGATAGTACTTCTAATATTTCCATTCTTATTTTTTCAAGGGTTTCATGAGGTAAATCCCCTCTATCATGTATTAATATTAGTTTTAGTCTATCTTTTGCCACCTCTTTAGGTGTTGGTCTACTTGAAAGTTTTCTTAAAAATTCCACCTCTCATTCCCCCTACTAACGCTTAAATAATCTTTTTATTGATGCAAAGAAGCCTTCTCCCCCTGTTTTTAAATCTAAAAGAGGTACTTCTTCTCCAGTTATTCTTCTAGCTATATTTTTAAAAGCTTGTCCAGATATTGATTTATCGTCAAGAACTATAGGCTCCCCTTTATTAGTTGAAACAGTTATGTTTTTATCATCAGGAACTACACCCAATAGTTCTATTGATAAAGTTTCAATTATATCTGAAACATCTAACATATCTCCTCTTTGAGTCATTTCATAATTTAATCTGTTGATTATTACTGCATGATCATCCAGTCCTTTAGCATCCAATTTACCAATAACTCTATCAGCATCCCTTACTGAAGTTATTTCTGGATTAACTACAACTACAGCTCTATCAGCTCCAACAACTGAATTTTCAAAGCCTTGTTCTATTCCTGCTGGACAATCAATTAATACATAGTCAAAATCTTCTTTCAATTCATTAATTAATTTTAACATATCCTGTGGTCTTATATCATCTTTGTCCTTAGTTTGAGCAGTTGGTAATAAACATAAATTTTGATATCTTTTATCCTTGATTAAAGCTTGCTTAAGTCTACATCTATTTTCTATAACATCTGTTATTGTATAGACTATCCTATTTTCAAGCCCCATTAAAACATCTAAATTTCTAAGACCAGTGTCACCATCCACAACTACAACTCTCTTATTTAATGCAGCTAAAGCAGTACCAATATTAGCTGTTGTTGTTGTTTTTCCAACTCCACCCTTACCTGATGTAATAACTATAGAAACTCCCATTTTTTTCTCCCTCCAACGCTATATATATTTCTTTGGTAAATATGGCTCTACCACGATAATATCGTCTTTAATCTTTGCTAGTTCCGGATATGATGGCTTTATACCATCTTCTGGCGCTATAGTAACTATCTCCGCTATTTGGAGTATTTCTGGTTGAAGGCTAAAAGCAGAAATTATAGCTTTTTTATTACCACCTACTCCAGCATGCACTTGTCCTTTAATCGTTCCTAAAACAATTATATTTCCCCCTGCATAAACCTCAGCTCCATTATTTATATCACCTATTATAACAATATTCCCATGATACCTTACTAATTGTCCGCCTCTTATTGTTTTCTTTATAAATTTAGTTTTTCCTTCATATACGCCACTAAAAATTTTACTTTCTTTTTGCTCTTCTCGTTTAACTTCTTCAAAAAAACATTCTTTGATTTGTATTTTTTCAAACAAAACATCTTTTAGTCTTAAAATATCATTTTCATTTACATTCTTTAAATTAGCTGCAATTTTAAGAGATGCTCCTTTGTAAAATCCTTTCCCTGCTGTTAGCTTATCTATTAACACTTCTAACATTTCATCAAAGTCACTAAATCTCTCCATATCAATAGTTGCATTGATACCTTCTTTTGTACCTTTTATTTGAATTCTATCGTCATTCATTGGTCACCCTCCACCAATAATTAAAGCTTCAGTAATTATAAATCCTATTACATATTTATAATTATACAATTATATTATATCACTTAACAATAATAATTTACATAATTTATAATAAAATAAAAAAAACCATGCAAAAACATGGTTTTTATTGGTTATTGATTATTTGTACTAGTACTATTATTAGTAGTATTTGTTGAGCTATTATCTAGCTTTATACTATCATTTTTATTATCCTTAAGAGGTGATTCTAAAACGTACTTTCTAAATGATTCTGACTTAGAAGCATATGAAGGATCAAGTTTCAATAATTCCTCCTTAAAGAAAGCTTCGTATATAGCTTTATGAATACTAGCACCAGAACTTCCTTTATTTCCATCATAAATAGTAGAAAAAATAGCTATTTGTGGATTATCTAAAGGCGCCATACTAATATAATTACCATATGGTTTCCTTCCTATTTCCTTATATCGTTCATCAGTATTGAAGTCTGCTGTACCAGTTTTACCTCCAACTTTTATAGGAAAATTAGAAAAGCTTTGATATGCAACACCATTTGCTGGATTATTATTAACTCTATACATACCATCCTTTACAGTTTGTAAATATTCATCTGGAATATCTAATTGATCCACTATTTCAGGCTTAAATTCTTTAATTATTTCACCTGTTGGAGAAGTTATTTTATCTACCATTGTAACTTTATATCTTGTTCCTCCACTTCCAAGTGTAGCTACATAATTAGCCATCTGTATCGGAGTAAATAAATTCATCCCCTGCCCAATAGCACTTGATATTATTTGTCCCGGAGTAGTAATTTGTATAGCTGCGTTATTTATCGTATAATATGCAATTGCATCTGCTATTACAGCTGCTTGATCATTAACATCTATATTTCCTCCACTAGATTTCCTTGATTTAATTTCATTTTGATACTGTGGTGATAAATCCATTATCTTTTTCACATTGTCTACTATGCTTTCAGCAAATTTCGTATTATCCGATATCTCTTCATCTGTTCCTACTTTAGATAATGTATCACTTATCTTGGACTTTAAATCTTCTTTTGCTGCTTTTAACTCATCTGTATCATCATCATTCTTACTTATATTTAATGGAATGAAAGTATAATTATAATATTTCCCTACAGCTAACGCTTCTACTAATTCATATAAAGGTGCATTCACTATACTCTCTTTTCTGTAATTAAAATTATATATTTGACCAAAATTTTCTTCAATTTCTATTCCTGTTTTAGGATTTTTAGCCTGAGGTGATAATGGATCTATTCCCAGCCCAAACTTATATCCATATTTAGCCAATGAATCTAAAGCTTCTATATCAGCTCCATTATTTTTCCATAATCTATATCCAAGCTCATAAAAGTATAAGTTTGATGATACTTCTAAGGCTTTTCTTGCATCTGTTGGTCCATTTGCAGATCCTTGGAAATTTTGAAGTGTAAATCCTTTCAAATCATCCTTAGTCCAAACTCCACCATAGTCATCCATTGACTCTGTTGGGCTAACTACTCCATCCATCAAACCAGCGATAACTGTTAACGGCTTAAAGGTAGATCCTGGTGGTAATAACCCTTGAGTTGCATAATTAAAGAAACTCTTTGGATATGCATCTATATCATCAGTTCTTTTTCCTGTATTCTCATCTATAGGAAATAGCTCATCTATATTTCCCGTTGCTCCAGTTCTTTGTATATATTCCTTAGCAAAACTATCTATATCCGGATTAAAATATTGCTTTGATAAATCTTCCGTTAAGCGTCCTGGTATAGAAAAAATATTAGGATCATAATCTGGATAACTAACCATTGCAATTACTCTTCCTGTATTGACTTCAATAGCAACTACTGCTCCCCTTGTTGCATTAGGCTGACCTTCTTGAGTCCTTATTCTTTCTAACGTATCTTTCATAGCTTGCTCTGCAGCATATTGAACATCCTTATTTATTGTTAAATGAACATTATTTCCAGGATATGAATCTAATTTAAATAACTCTTCTGTCACTCTTCCTTTTGAATTAACTTTAACAGTTGTTCCTCCTTTAGTTCCCTTTAACTGACCTTCAAAAGCAGCTTCTATTCCTGCTACACCAATTAAATCAGAAGATGCATCATATCCTCTTAATTCATAATTTGTTTCCTTAGACGAATCTATTGAAGATAAATATCCTAATGCACCAGAAGCTAAATTACTATATGGATAATATCTTACAGGTTCTATACTTACATCTATACCTGCTAAATCATTTAACTTTTGATATATTATAAATGCAGTTTCTTGCTTTATATTTGAAGCAATAGTAACTGCTCTATAACCCTTAAAACTTTGCATTTTTACAGCATCTTTTATTACTATATAATTTCTTATATCGTTAATTGAATATGTTGCTAAAAGCTCGTCTAATATTTCCTTACCAGACATATCATCATAAGCTTCCATCTTATTATCATACGCCTCAACTCTTGCTTCATAAGCCTTGTCACTTTCTCCGTCTTCTTTAACAGGTGATGGATTTGTAAGCTCTTGCATATTATAAACCTTAACTAATTCATAAAAAGTTTCCTCTGGTGATAACTTTAAGAGTTCACTATCTACCTTAGCAATTTCTTCATCTGTATAATCAGATTCCTTATCTTTAAAAAGCTTTTTCTCTATAGCTTCATTTAATCCTCTATCTCTTTTAAATCTAACTTCTACTATTTTTTTTGTATCTGCATCATCAGTCTTAAAATCAAAATAGAATTTTCCACTACTATCTATCTTAAGCATTAAATCATCTTGAAATTTCTCCCCATTTTCAGATAATATTTTAAATACTTTATCCATAGTTTCATAGAAATTTTCTTTTTCATCATTTGGTTTAGTATATGTTAATGTATATGTTTGAATATTAGTTGCTAAAACATTTCCTTCACTATCATATATCTTTCCTCTTGGCGCTTTTTCTGATATAAATCTTGTAGAACTTATATCTGCCTTTTCTTTATAATCTTCATGTTTATAAACTTGAATATATAAGAGTTTTGCCATTATCATAGTAAAAAGTGCTAGCATTATAATATTTAGAACAGTATATCTTGAAATCTTCTTTTTCTTTTTCGGTTTATTTACTATCATTTAAACCTCCATGACCTTTTCTTATATTCAATATTATAAATCCTTAAAACAAAATCATACCCTAAAAACATTACTACTGAACTATATAAAGCAGTAAACATTCCAACTTGTATATTTATAGATCTTCCCATAAGTTTAAATATTGTAAACACTGCTAATATCTTTAATAAATATAATAATATAACCGATATTACTGGTATAAGCTTCTTTTCCCTATAAATATTTTCACCTATAATTGCAGCTATTAAACATATGAGCATATTTATTAATGCATTGATACCAAAGCCATTATAGAAAAATATATCTTGCATTAGTCCAGATATAACCCCAATAACAACAGCTTCTGACCTTCCATTTATTATAGAATACGCTATTGCAAAAACAAAAAGTAAACTTGGGTAAGCACCTTTTATAGCCAAAAAAGGTATAAGAGAATTATCTAGTATTAAAAGTACTAATGATATTAAAATTAAAACCCACTTTTTCATATATTAACCTCTAATTATCATATTTTACTTCTCTTGTTTCCTTAGGAATAACTACAAAAAGTTCTTCTAGCTTATTAAAATCAACAAAAGGCTTAACTATAGCTGTTTTCATTACCTTAACTTCATCTGTTTCTACAGATACAACTTCACCAATTCTAACTTCCTTAGGATAAATTTGTCCAAGGCCTGATGTAACTATTACATCACCTTCTTTTATTGCTGAATCTATTGGTAAATTAGTAACTTTAGTTAAATTTTGATTACTATGAGTTACATATCCTTTTAATATTCCAGTTGTTTCTCTTGTACTATTTACCATTACTGAAACTGCAATATTTTCATTTATCAAACTTTGTACTATTGCCCAATTAGATCCAGTACTGGTGACCTGTCCCACGAGACCTTTGTTTGAAATTACAATCATGTCTTTTTTTAAGCCATCATTTTCACCTTTATCAATCACATATCCACTTGAAAAACTTTCTCCACTATACCCGATTATTTCACAACCTAAGTAATCATAATTATTCTTTGAATTTTTAAAATTTAAAACTTCTCTAAGTCTATCATTTTCTTCTTTTAACTTGTCGTATTCTAATAACTTATTTTCTAAATCTATATTTTCTTTAGTTAATTCTTCGTTTTCTTCTTTTATCTTTGAAAAATTCAAGAAAAAATCTAATGTTCCTTTTATTTTATCATTTATTGAGTAAACTACCTTCTGAAGAGGATTAACAGCACTACCTACACCACTCGAAACAATACCTTTTTGTTCATTATTCATTGTATAAATAATTATGCCTAAAAAGGCAACTGACAGCACTATTATAGTAACTGCCAGTTTATTTTTTAGAAGCTTCATTATTGACCTCTTTGACTCTTACTTAATTCATCAAAGTTATCTAATGCCTTACCTGCTCCTAAAACAACACAATCAAGTGGTGATTCTGCTATGTGAACAGGCATATTTGTTTCGTGGTTAATTAATTCATCTAACCCTCTTAGTAGAGCTCCTCCACCAGCTAACATTATTCCTTTTTCCATTATATCTGCTGCTAATTCAGGTGGTGTCTTTTCTAAAGTTGTCTTTATTGACTCTATGATAGCATATACAGGTTCTTTTAATGCATCTCTAATTTGAGTATCTGTAACTGTAACTGTTTTTGGCAATCCAGTAATCATATCTCTACCCTTGATTTCCATACTCATTTCTTCATCTTCAGTCTTATATGCTGAACCAAGTTCCATCTTAACTTGCTCTGCTGTTCTTTCCCCTATCATTAAGTTAAATTCTTTCTTAATATATGCCATTATTGCTTGGTCTAATTCATCCCCAGCAACTCTTAATGACTTACTTGTTACTATTCCTCCTAATGAAATTATAGCAACTTCTGTTGTACCGCCTCCGATATCAACTATCATACTTCCTGTTGGCTCTCCAACTGGAAGACCTGCTCCAATAGCAGCTGCCATAGGTTCTTCCATTAATACAACATCTCTTGCTCCAGCAAACTTAGCTGCTTCTTCTATAGCTCTTCTTTCAACTTCTGTTACACCTGAAGGGTAACAAACTATAATTCTTGGGCTAGTAAATGCACTTTTACTAGTTACTTTTTCTATTAATTTTTTCAACATTGTTTGTGCTACATCAAAATCTGCTATAACACCATCTTTTAATGGTCTGATAGCTACTATATTTCCAGGTGTTCTTCCTATCATAAGTTTAGCTTCAGCACCTACAGCCAAAGGTTTTCTTGTTGTACTATTAATAGCTACAACTGAAGGTTCACTTAAAACTATACCTTTACCTTTAACAAAAACAAGCGTATTTGCTGTTCCTAAATCTATTCCCATATCCTTATTACTACTGAAAAATCCCATATGAATTCCCCTTTCGCTTAAATTATTCCTTTTTCTTTTAAACTTACAAACTTACCTTTTCCAATTATTAAGTGATCCAATAAATCTACCCCTATTATTTTACTACATTCCTTCAATCTTAATGTAATATTTATATCCTCTTTACTTGGTGTAGGATCTCCTGACGGATGATTATGACAAATAATTATACTTGAGCTGCTTTTTTTAAGAGCTTCTTTAAATATTTCTCTTGGATGCACTATAGATGTATTAAGGCTTCCCTTGAAAACATCCTTGATACCTATAATATTATTCTTTGTATCTAACATTATTAACTTCAATATTTCTTGCTTTAAACTCATCATCTCATTTATTAAAAGCTTTGCTATATCTCTTGGAGAAGATATACTATTACCTTCTCTTATTAGATTTAATGAATTAAATCGTCTAAAGAGCTCTCCTATAGCTAATATTTGACTTGCTTTTATATTTTTTATTCCTTTTATACTAGTAATTTCACTAATACCTATATCCAATAAACCATTAAGTCCATCAAACTCTGAAAGTATTCTTGTGCTTAAAGAAATTACATTTTCCCCTCTTGTTCCTGTTCTTAAAATCACAGCAAGAAGCTCTGCATTACTTAGTATTTCAGGTCCGTTTATAAGCAATTTTTCTATAGGTCTTTCTTCCTTTGGTATATCTATAACTTTTATACTATTATTCATATAAATACTCCTTAAAATAATAATAGTTTTATTAATAAATATACCCTAAATCCCTATTATTTAACCTTTCTAAGCATTTTATTCAAAAGATTTAACGGTAATCCTACTACATTGTAATAGCACCCATTAATACCTTCTATAAACGCTCCACCATACCCTTGTATTCCATAAGCCCCTGCTTTATCAAGCGGTTCTCCAGTCTTTATGTAACTTTCTATCTCCTCTTCGGTTAAATTAGAAAATTTAACTTCCGTATAAAGAGATTCTTGCTCAATTTTATTATTGTACATGTTTATTACTACTAATCCAGAATAAACTCTATGAGTTCTTCCACTAAGTTGTTTTAACATGTTGTATGCATCTTCTTCATTATTAGGTTTTCCTAAGATTTTATCATCTAAAACTACTACTGTGTCTCCTGCAATTATTATAGCTTCTTCTTTTAGACTCTCTTTAACGCTAAGAGCCTTTCCCTTAGCTAAATCAACTACATATTCATCTACATTTCCTTTAAATAAAATCTTATCTTCATCGAAGTCACTTACTATTATGTTAAATTCATCTACTATTCTATGTAATAGTTCCTGTCGTCTTTCTGAGCCTGACGCTAAAACATAATTCAACCCTATCACATCCTATTTTTATACATATTTTATAGTATTGACAAAACGGTATGGTTTAATCATTTAAGTTTTAAAATACTTAAATTAGCAATGCAAAGATATAAAGACAAAGCCATTTATCCCTATCTTATGTCTTATATAGTGTATCATTATATAAGCCTTCAAACAAGTGGCTTTGTCTTTCTTTATTTAATTTTTATTTATTTGTAATAGTTTTGTTATTTTTATCCATATAGCATTTTTTATTTTTGCCATTTTACTAAAATAGAATAGATATACTCTAATTCTGATACTATATTTTTCTTGTTAATTGTTTCTGGTAATGCCTCTATATGTGTCTTATATTCCTTAAGAATATCTACTCCATCACCCTCTTTAACTTCACTTAATTCTTTTGTCCATTTTTTAAAATCGCTAGTATTTATTTCTTTCACTTCGTCTTCACTTGCAGTATTTATTATTTGTAAATATCCTTCTGTTATAGCTCCTATTTGCCCTTGAACTTCATCATTTTTATTTAATGATACACCTATTTTTGCATTTTCAATTGACTTTGCTTTCAATTTTTCTGTTATTTCTGAACTATCTTCTTCTTTTGCTATACCAGCTAGGACTTTAAATTTTCCTGTTTCATCTTTAATCATAAAAGAGTTAAATTCGTTTTCTATTTTTGCTAATACCTGTTTAGCATTATCCTCTTTTGAAAAATAACCACATTGTATAAATGCAAATTTTTGTTCTTGAACCTGTTGTCCATTATTTTCAGTATTACTATTATTATTTACATTTACTACTGGTTCTTGTGTTATCCCATTTCCTTTATTGATATCAGGAATAATCTTAAGTAATACCCAAGCTCCAATTAATCCTATAATTACAGCTGCAAGTGTTGTCATAACTAAGGAAGTCAAAAACTTAGCCCCCTCATTTTTCTTTTTGTAATGATATTTTGTGTACTTCATTTTATCATCCCCCTCTTTTTATATTAAATATATATTCAAGTAGATTTAATAATATTCATTATGTAACTTATTTTTTAATGAAAAAATTAAAGAATTAAGTAATGAAAAAATTAAGGTAAAAATCCTTAAGTATTTTTAATAAAAAATAGTTAGACCGTAAAATAACGGCCTAACTATTTATATTTACATATTTATTTAATTATTCATAAATTTATTTTAATGCTTTTAATACTTCTAATAGGTAATCCCAAACATTTTTTACTGATGTTATACTCATATGTTCTTGCGGTGTATGAACATCATAAAGATCTGGTCCAAAACTAATCATATCTAGTTTCCCTAATTTTTCATTAAATAATCCACATTCTACTCCAGCATGTATCGCAACTATTTTTGCATCTTTTCCATACATTCTCTTATAGACATCTTGACATATTCCTCTAACCTTAGATTCATTATCATATTGCCATTCTGGATATCCTGCAGTTGTTTCAAAGTCTGCTCCAATAAGTTCTGCTATAGTTTTACTTCTTAAAACTATTTCATCTTTTAATGATGCAACTGAACTTCTTATAGCACTATCAAATTCCACTTTATTACCTTCAGTAGTAACGACTCCTAAGTTAGTTGAACTTTCTACTAAATTCTTTATTTCTACGCTATTTGAGTTTATTCCATTAGGTATTAAGTATAATAAATTCACAGTTTTTTCAGTAGATTCTTTTGTCAATACTTTTTCTACATTTTCTGTATTTTCTAAAATACTAATATTAACGCCAGGGTCTTGTGTCTTTAATTCATTTAATAAAATTGGATTCCAATTATTTATTAATTCCTTAGCTTTTGCTACATCTTCTAATTTTAATGCTATTATTGCATCAGCTTCTCTTGGTATAGCATTATTTTTAGATCCACCATTTACTGAAACTAATTTATAGTCTAAAGATAATAAAGATTTTAAAATTCTACCCATTATTTTATTAGAATTTCCTCTTTCTTTATTTATTTCCATTCCAGAGTGACCACCCTTTAATCCTCTTACAGCAATATGTAAGAAATTATTGTAATCACCAGCATCTTCTAAAGTAACATTTAGTGTATGTTTACTTCTTATTCCACCTGCACAACTTACTAATAAATGGCCTTCTTCCTCATTATCTAAGTTTAATAATATTTTCCCATTTATATGCTCTTTTGAAATTGCCATAGCACCTGACATACCAGTTTCTTCATCTGTTGTTATTAGAACTTCTATTGGAGGATGTGGTATATCTGTAGATTCAAGAATTGCTAAAGCATATGCAACTGCAATACCATTATCAGCTCCTAAAGTAGTATCAGTTGCATAAACCATATCATCTACTACTCTTAATTTTAATGGGTCCTTTTGAAAATCATGATCTGTTCCTTTATTTTTTTCACAAACCATATCCATATGACCTTGAAGAATTACTGTTTCAGAATTTTCATATCCCTCTGTTCCTGGTTTCTTTATAATAACATTTAATGCTTTATCTTGTATTACTTCTAAATTTAATTTTTTTGCTACACTAACTAAATAATCACTTATAGACTTCTCATTTCCTGATCCTCTAGGTATTTGTGATATTTCTTCGAAGTATTTAAAAACGCTCTTTGGTTCTAAATTTTGTAAAATATTCATGTTTTTTTCTCCCTTCTTAGTAAATTATGTTAGAATTATTATATAGTTTTAAGTATATCATAGTATATATGATACTTAAATTCTATTTTTTTATTATAATTATTCGAAATATTCTTAATATTTTATTTACTAATTAAAATGTGAGGTGATTTTTATGCAAAAAACAAAAATGATTTTTACCATTGGACCTGCAAGTGATAACGAAGAAACTTTAAGAAAATTTATCGAAATAGGAATGAGTGCTGCCAGATTAAATTTTTCTCATGGCACTCATGAGACACATAAGGAAAAAATGAATCTTATAAAAAAAGTAAGAGAAGACTTAAATGCCCCTACTGCTATTATCCTAGATATTAAAGGGCCTAAAATTAGAACACATAATTTTATAAATGACGGAGTTGACCTTAAAGAAGGTCAAGATTTTACTTTCATTTGTGGTGATGAAATACTTGGTGATACTGAAAAATGCTCTATATCTTATACCGATTTATATAAAGATGTTAAGATTGGTGGAGAAATATTAGTTGATGATGGTTTATTAAGATTTATTATAGAAGATGTTGTAGGAAATAAAATTAAATGTAAAGTAACGGTAGGCGGAACTATTAAAAACCATAAAGGTGTTAATGTTCCAAATGTAAAAATAAATTTACCATCAATAACTGAAAAAGATAAAGAAGACTTAATTTTTGGATGTGAAAATAAGGTTGATTTTGTCGCAGCTTCATTTATTAGAAAAGCTTCTGATATTGAAGATGTAAGAAATGTATTGAAAACTCATGGTGGTGACTATATACAAATTATTGCTAAAATAGAAAATCAAGAAGGTGTTGATAACATAGACTCCATTATAGAAGCTGCAGATGCAATAATGGTTGCTAGGGGTGATATGGGAGTTGAAATTCCTATTGAAAAAGTCCCTATTATTCAAAAAAACATAATTAGAAAATGTAACGAGGCTGGAAAAATAGTTATAACTGCTACTCAAATGTTAGACTCAATGATTAGAAATTCTCTTCCTACTAGAGCTGAAGCTTGTGATATATGTAATGCAATCTTCGATGGAACTGATGCAATAATGTTAAGCGGTGAAAGTGCAAGTGGAAATTATCCTATAGAAGCTGCTGAAACAATGTCAAGAATTGCAATCGAAACAGAAGATAACTTAGACTACAACTACTTAAATAAAAGGCTAAAAGAACCTTCACTAACCTCATTTTCAGAAGCAATTAGTTATTCTGCTTGTAGAAGTTCAAATCTTTTACACGCAAAGGCAGTTGTTGCTGCAACGAATAGTGGTGCAACAGCTAAGCTTATATCAAAATACAGGCCTAAATGCCCAATTATAGCTATAACTCCTTATGATGAAGTTAGAAGAGGATTAAATCTTAATTTTGGTATTTTCCCTACTAAATGTGATGTATTTACTACTACTGATGAAATATTAAGTGAAGCAAAAAAAGTGGCTACTAATTTATCTATTGCTGAAAAAGGTGATGATATAATCGTTGCAGCAGGAATGCCTAGTGCTACTACAGGTGGAACAAATATGCTTAAAATAGAAAAAATATAAATAATTTTATTCATTAATATAAAGGTGTTTTGCAAGCAAAACACCTTTTATTTCATTAATTCATTTTTCATTTTTTAATTTTTAAATAGGTCCTTAAATAAATCTCCTAATGATACTCCTTCATCTGAATCATTATATTGTAAATATTCTTTTGATTTTTCTTCTGCATCTTTTATAGTTAATGATATTCTCTTATTTGTCTTATCAACATCTAAAACTTTAACTTTTACATTTTGTCCTAGTTTTAACACATCTGATGGTTTAGCTATGTTTTCATCTGTTATTTCATTTATATGAACTAACCCTTCTACCCCAGGGAATATCTCTACAAATGCTCCAAAGTTAAGGAACTTAACTACCTTACCATCTAAAATACCACCAATTTTTAGATTTGATACGTTTGTTTCCCATGGATCTTGATCTATATCTTTTAATATTAATGATACTCTTTCATTCTTAACATCTACTTCTCCAATAAATACTTCAACCTTATCTCCTATATTAACCACATCTTCTGCTCTGTGTATTCTGCTCCAAGATAAGTCATTTAGGTGTATTAAACCAGTTATGCCTCCAATATCAACTATTGCTCCAGCCTTAATTATCTTTTTAACTACACCATTTCTTTTTTCTCCTGACTTAACTGATTTCCATAATTCTTTTTTCTTATTTTCATATATAACATCTTCTAAAACTCTTCTCGATGCAACTATCTTTCTTGATTTAAAATCCAATTCTATAATTCTAACTTCTATTTCTTTTCCTACTAATGTACTTAATTCTATTCTTTCTCTTGAAGCTAGTGATGCAGGTATAAATACTCTTATATTTCCATAATAAGCAACTAATCCGCCTTTAACTTCTTCCTTAATATATACAATTATATTTTCTTCATTTTTAAATGCTTTTTCAATTTCTTCTTTTTCAGTTATTTCTAAAGCTTTTGTTCTTGAAAGCTTAACATATCCTTCTCCGTCGTTAGGTGATAAAACATATACTTTTATTTTATCTCCTTTATTTACAACTTCTCTAGGATCCTTATCTGTATTAGTTAAATCTTCTTTTGAAATCATCCCATCAAATGCATAATTGATATTTACCATAACTTCTTTATCATTTACATCAATTATTTCTCCATCTAATATATCACCTGTTCTTATTCTTTTAACATCGAAGTCTTTTAATAAATCTCCCATAGTTTCTTCTAAATTTTGATTTGTCATGTATTTCACTCCTTAAAAATGTTGTATCATAAATTAATTTTAGAATAATATGATATTGATTACAAGACTTTAAGTTTATTATTATCTTTATAACCTCAAATATATTTATTTAAATTAGTAATATGATAGATAACATTATATTTAGATATAAATATTCATACAAAAATATTGTATCACTAACCTACTTATTAATTTTAATATACATTAAATGAATCTATAATTCCTGTCCAAACTTATATAAATTATTTAAATATGTTATAATTAAATATATTATAAACCAATTCTCAAATCGCTATTAAGCGTTATCTTAAACCTTTTAATACAATATACTTTAATATTAAATGTAAGTATTGTTACGATATATTGCGAGGTATTTAGATTTTTAATGTTTTTCTTCATTTTTGCTACTATTTACCTTTAAATGAGTTTTGAGAAATTATATTTTTTACTATAATATATAAATACAATCTTTTTCTTGGAGGTGAAATTTATAAAAAAGAATAATAGAAAACTAATATTCACGCTACTTTTAACTTTTATTTTTCTTACTTCTAGTTTTCTTATTGATACTATATCTGTATTTGATAATATTACTCATGGAGAAATAACTGTTTCTGCTAAACCTAGAAGTTCTGGAGGATTTAAATCTAGTTCTAGCTTTAAATCTAGTACTAAATCTAGCTCTAGTAGCTTTAAATCCAGTGGTGGTAAATCAAATGTTTCTAAATCAACTAGTGGTTTTAAAAGCAGCTCTTTTAGTAATAGCTCTAAGAGTTCCAATAGTTCTAAATCTAGTAATAGTAGCAGTAATAGTAGCAGTAATAGTAAATCAAGTACATCAAGTTCCAACTCGAAATCCACCTCAACTTCATCTAGTGGATATAAAAGTGGTTCCTTTAGCAATGTAGATAAAGGTAAATCTGGAAGTTCTAAAAACTTCTCATCTGGATCATTTAGTACAACTTCAGATGATGAAAAGAAAAATTCAAGTAGCTCTACGAGCGATAAAAAAAGCACCCAAGATAAAGATAATACGAATACAACAACTAGTTATGATAAAGGCTTTTCTTTTGGCGAAATAGCTTATGGACTTTCTGCTATGAGAAACTTTGGTTTTAGCAGAGGGGGAAGCGCAATCTCCTTTGGCTCTATATTCAAGCTAGCTATTATCTTAATAATTATAGTTATTGTAATACGAATTTATTTAAAGAATAGAAAATATTAATTTCAGGAGGACAAATCATGGGAATTTTTACAAGAATGTCAAATATGTTAAAATCAAAGGTAAATTCAACTTTAGATGAAATGGAAAATCCAATAGAATTATTAGATCAAAAAATTAGAGATATGGAAAAACAACTTAACACGGCTAAATTAAACTCTGCACAAATTATAGGAAATGCACATGAAATTAAAAAGAAAATGGAAGTTGCTGAGCTAGAAGTTAAGGATTTTGAGGATAAGGTTAAATTAGCTTTATCTAAAAACAATGAAGATTTAGCTAAAAGAGCTTTAGCTAAAAAGCTTGAATCTGAAAAGAAATATACAAGTTTAAAATCTAGTTATGAAACTGCAAGAGCACAAGCAGATACTATTAAAAAGAATCTAGCTGCGTTAGAATCAGAAATTGAAAAAACAAGAAATTATAGAGATGAAGCTGCTGCAAGATATAGTAATGCTCAGGCTACTCAAAAAGTTAATGAAGTTCTTGCTAATGTGCAAACAAAATCAAATTCAATTGAAATTGATAGCATAGAAAGAAAAATCCAAAAACATGAATCACTAGCTAATGGTTTAGGTGAGCTTAGAGATGTTGATACATTTGATAGTGAATTTGAAGCTTTAGATACTGTTGATCTTGATTTAGAGCTTGAAAAATATAAAAATGCAAATTAGGTGATTGAATGTCAAGCACTATTGATTTTATAAATGAAGAAAAGGCTACTATTGGTAAAGTATATACCGATATAACTTATGCTATAAGTGAAGTTAGTCCTTTCCTTGATGAAAATATTTTAAAAAAGAGAAAGTATTACTCTAAACTTCCTATATTGAAAGAATATATGGATATGTTAAATGATGCAGAATACTCTAATAAAAATAAAAAATTTAGTTTTTTCAAGAAAGATAATAGTAAAATAAAACTAACTGATTATAAACAAAATAACTTAGCAGTGTTTAATCAATTTGAAAATTGCTCTAAATGCTCATGCTTAAACTGTATAAAGGAATGTCAATTTCAAAGTTGCAGTGGTTGTAGAGCTAATTCATATATAAAAACCTGTGATAAATCTAAATTAAATGTTCGCTTTAATAATAACTTTATTTTGGATTTAACTAATAACAATACAGGTAAAGCTAGTAGATATAAGGTTCTTGCTACTATAGAAAATTGTGAATATGATAGATTGTATATAGCATTAGAAAACCTTAGTGATTCTAACGATAAATTTATTCTTTATTATTATCCTGGAATTTCATCTGATGAGTTTGGTGAAATAACTGATGAAGAAGAATTTAATTTGGTTGTTGAAACCTATGAACAAGCTTAAATTTTATTAGTGATTCTTAGAGAAGAGAAAATTTTGTGTAATCAACTTTTTTCTCAATATATAACTAAGGGGGGCGCGAAACGCGACCCCCTTGGTTTTTACTTAATTTACTTGTTCTGATAACTTTATATTGCTAAAATATGCAACTCATAAATCTTTTTAATATATTATTACAAAATTTTAACTAACCTACTAAATCAACTCTGAATCTATTACGCTTTTACTATTCCCTAGTAAAAACTAGTTCTTTTTCAGTAGATATTTCTTCATTAAATTCATATCCATCTAAATTAAATTTTTTGATATCCTCTATATCCTCTATCTCATTTTGAATAATGTATCTAGACATCATACCTCTAGCTCTTTTAGCATTTAAGGAAATTATTTTATACTTATCACCTCTAAATTCCTTAAATGTTATTGTGATCACATTGACTTCTTTTCTATTAACTAATCCTTCAATAGATTTAAAATATTCCTTAGATGCTAAGTTTATTATAGTCTTATTTTTATGATCCTTTATTTCCTCTAATATACCTTCTTCTAAAGTTTTATCCCAAAACTCATATAAATCTTTTAAATCATTAACCGGTAACTTTATTCCCATTTCTAATCTATATTCATTTATCCCATCAAATGGTCTTAATACTCCATATAAACCAGATAAAATTCTTAAATGATCATTTGCATAAAAAAGCTCAGAATGAGATAAGCTTCCAACATCCATCCCCCTATAAGCATCACCTCTAAAAGCTAATAGGGCTTGTTTAGAAGTTTCTAAACTAGTTGTCCATTTCTCAATTCTATCTCTATTTAATGTTGCTAATTTAGTACTTATCTTCATAAGTTTTTCTAAAGAGTAACTATCATATTTAGTTAACTCATTCATAATTTCCTGCGACTTTTCTAAAAACCTCGGCTCACTCATTGGTAAGTTATTATCTATTTCTTCAAAATCTAAAGTTTTTGCAGGAGAAATAACTATTATCATAACCAATCCTCCTATATATTCTGATTATACTATTTTCTTTTTTCTCATTTCACTATAACAATAATTAATTATATCACTTCTTTTTATTATACCAATGAATATCCCTTCATCGTCTACTACTGGTACAAAATTTTGATTTGTAGCAAGTGAAATTAAGCTTTCTACATCTGCATTTATTGAAACGCTTTTATGCTTTCTTTTTCTTGGAATATCTATAATTCTAACATTTTCAGTATTTTTAAAATTTAAATCAGGAGTATTTTTAAGTTTCCATAGTAAATCTCCCTCTGTTAATGTTCCAACATATTTTCCTTCTTTATCTATTAAGGGAATAGCTGTATATCCATGATGTTCCATTCTCTCTATAACTTGTCTCATGGTTGCATCTAAATATTCATATATAACCTCATTTTTAGGTGTTAAAAAAAATGCTATATTCATATTTTATCAATCTCCCATACTTATAATTTAAAACTAAGCCACATATACATTTTATCATAATTACAATGTAATTGTTTTTAAATTATAATTATTTAATATTTTATTAATTTATCACCTAGTTTTTTTTATTTTATAACTATAATTCATATACTCTATTTCATCTACAATAGTAGAAATTTCTTTATAAACCTCTTCCCCACTAAATGTCTTTTTTACTATTACTTCATTTAAAATCTTATTATTACACTTAGGACATTTACAAAGAGATACGAATCTCCATTTTATAGGTATAAAATCATACTCAATCTCTAAATCTACATTACACTTAGGGCATTTGTATCTTATCTTATTTAAATCCAACTTATACTCTGACAAGTTTTTTAACTCTACTGCTGGCATATTATAGATATCTTTAATTATATAACTTTTTAATGCTCTTGAATTATATATTCTTTTAAATACTAAAGATGTATAAATAGCATCGTTTAAAGCATCATGCAACTTATTATTATCTATTCTTATCTTTAATTCCTCCAAGGCATTTTTCAAGCTAAGTGACTTCTTTTTGCCTAATATTTTTGTTGAATATTCCTGTAAATCAAGGTAGTTTTTAAGCCAATCTAAATTATCATATTTATGATATACTGCATTATTAATTATTTCTATAATATCATCCTTTGCCCAAGAGCAAATAATATCTCCATCATCTATAATTTTTGATAAACTTTCAATTCCTACCTCAAATGATACTCCTTTTTCCAAATCCTCTTCTTTAATGTTTGTTATTTCTGATATTTTTGGATTTAATACAGGAATAACAGATGGTTTTATATATGTCTTAAACTCTTCAAGCGGCTTCATATAATTATCTAGTTTTATTGCACCTATTTCTATTATTTCATTATCTAAATCTATATTTTGTAAATTTGGATAATCTTCAAATATATTTGGATAATATTTATGTATCCCTTCTAGATTGTTAAATTCTAAATCAATTATTATAAACGCCATTTGCATACCTCTCATTAATTATTATTATAGGTATATTATGCCATTTTATTAAGTTCTTTTCACTATTATTTAGGATTTTTACAATAATAAATTTGAAAATACTATATCTACAACATATAACTTAGAATTCAGCTTAATTATCATTAAATTCTATACCTGCTAGCTTCATTAAATGAACTGCATTTTGAGTTTTACTTCTTCCTTCTCTTAACTTATAGTCAAACTTAATATTATTTTTTTCATAGTATTCTTGGAAGTTATAATTTTTAATCCATTTCTTTGTTTTTTCTAAATCGCATAATTCTAAATCATGAGTAGAAACAAGCCCCATAGCATTATTATTTACTAATTGATTTATAAGAACTTGTGCCCCTTCATGTCTATCCTTTGAATTTGTACCTTTAAAGATTTCATCCAGTAAGAAAAATACCTTTTCTCCATTTTTAGCGGCTTCAATAAGTATTTTTATCCTTAATATTTCAGCATAAAATGATGATATACTTTCTTCTAAGTTATCCTTAGTTCTCATACATGTATATATACTAAAAACTCCACAAGTAAAGCCATTACTACAAGTAGGAGCTCCTATATAGCTCAAAAGTAGATTTAAACCAATAGTTCTTAAGAAAGTGCTTTTTCCAGACATATTTGAACCTGTTATTAAAGCAACTTTTGAATCATGATTTAAAGTGAAACTATTAACTACAGCTCTCTCCCCTAACATAGGATGGCCTATATTTATTCCTTCAACTACATCTAAATTGCTAATTGTAGGATAACTCCATTCATCAAAATCAAATGACAAGTTAGATATACTAGATAAGGCTTCAAACTCACCCATTACATTAAGCCATGCTTCTAGCTTATGCCCATTTAACCTTCTCCATTCTTCTAAATTTCTTAAAATAAAAGTATCTGACAATACAGTTACATTCAATAATAAATAATATGCATTAGATGAACTATCACCTAACCAATCAACCAGTTTTTTAAGTGCTTTCATTTCCTCAACACAACTTTTACCTGAAGAATTCATCTTATTCTTTAGCTCTTTTAAAAGTACTGAATCGAAATTTTCATTCTCTATAAGTATCAATAAATTTGTATATGCTTCTATATCTTTTTTATGCTTATCAAATAACTTTATTATTTGTACTAAATCCTTTGTAAGTATTTTTACTACTAAGTAATTAATCATAAAAACTAAAATTACATAACTTATTGGCAAGACTTTTAAAACTACTAATACTATTGATATCATAGTAATTGCTATAAATAAATAGGGAACTATCTTAAATAATGGTTTTATTTCACTTTTTCCATTTGCCCACTCTAAAAGTTCATTTATATCTTTTGTTCCGCTCTTTTTAATAGTAGATTTAACTTCTAGATGTTGTCTCCACTCTACTTTTTTACCTAATTCATTTATAGCTTCTTGCTTTTTTAATATTTCTTCTCTACCTGGAATTGCATTTAAATTTAACATTTGAGATAGTTTAGCTCTTCCAAACTTAGTCTTTGTTGAATTAATCATTTGAAAAAGCGAGTTTCTTCCAAATACGTCTAGATCGCTTGCAAATGGATGCTCATCGCTTAAAAATTCTTCTCCTTTATCTTCCCTTTCCTTAAAAGTTCCCTTTATTCTATTTATGCCATTCCTATTTATATTTATATAAATTTCATACTCTCTTTTTTCCTGAATTCTTTTGTTATGATAATATGCTACTACAATAAATATACCTACAGATATAACTATAGATGATATTAAGTATGCTATACTCTCTCCTTTGTAAAAATAATATGCCAATAATACAGCCATAATAGCTATTATCAACCTTAAGGTCGAAATCTTAGTTATAACCCCATTTATATTTTTTATTTTCTCTTCATATTTTGAAATTTCACCTTCATAAAAACTTAATGCCTTACTCATAATTTACACCACCCTTACTTAATAATTTTATCATATTAAAATATATATGTTTCAATTAATAGATAATAAAAATCGGATATAGGAACTCTTAATGCCTATTATCCGATATCTCTTAAATCTTCATTAAACAAAAACTATATTTTGCATATAGATATTAATTTTTTAATGAATTATATATAGTTTCTAAGTTATATTTCATACCTTCTAAATAACTTTTATCATCTTCTTTAGTTTCAAGACTATATATCTTCTCTACTTTAGCTCCAACTTCTCTTGCTAAAGTTTCTGATTCTTTTGCACTTGCTGTAGATTCGCTAAATATAACTTTCACATTATTTTCTTTACAATAATTTATTAAAGTTTCTAAATTTTTAGGAGTTAATTCACCTTCTCCAAATACATCAGCTATACTCTTTTGTGTTAATCCAAAATCTCTACATAAATAAGCAAAGGCTGCATGTCCAGTAACAAAATCCTTATTTGTTATTTCTTGAAAATTACTTTTATATTCATTTTGTAAATTAGCAAAATCTTGTTTCAACTTTTCATAATTACTTTCATAGTAATCTTTATTTTCCGGATCCATTTCAACTAAACTATTTTTTATGTTCTCAGCTTGTTTTGTTGCATCACTTAAGCTTAGCCACATGTGAGGATCATTTCCACCATGCTCATGACCATGGTCTTCATCACCCTCTTCATGTTCGTGATCTTCTTCTGATATACTAATTGGTTTTATCCCATTACTAGCTTCTACTATTTTAATATCTTTACCTTCAACTGTATTTAAAACAGAATCTATCCATTCTTCCATGCCAAGTCCATTATACACAAACATATTGGTATTTATTAAATCTTTTAAATCCTTTGGCTTTGGATCAAAACTATGTGCATCACTACCATCTGGTATTATTGAAAACACCTCTACTTTATCCCCACCTATAGCTTCTGTAAAATCCTTTAGAGGGTTAATTGTAACTCCTACTCTTAATTTTTCTCCGTCATTCTCATTACTTTTATTTACACATCCAGAAAAAGAAAATATAATTCCTAGTATAAGAATTACACCTACTATTTTTTTCTTCATTTCTCCACCTCTTCTGCAAATGATTTGCATTATTCATTGGTATAATTTTATCTTCTTATACTATTATTGTCAATACTACAATGAAATATAATTAATTTCTATATTTTTCTTTTCAAATATAGCCTTTTCTCTTGATTGACATGTAAATATTAATAACTGCTTGAATTTACAGCTTAAAAGTAGATCAATAGCTTTTTCAGTTCTAGTATCATCATATTGCACAAAAGCATCATCTAATATAACTGGAAAGTCCATTTCCTTATATATCATATTAATAAATGCTAATCTAAGAGATAAATATAGTTGATCATTTGCTCCATTACTTAAAATAGCACCAGGTAGCACCTCTGCCCCCTTCCTTACTTTCATCTCATATGAATCAGATACCATAACATCATTATAGCTCTTATTTGTTAAATTCTTAAAATATTCTATAACACTAGAATTTAAAATATTTCCAAAGTTCCCTCTAACTTCTCTTATAGATTCATTCATTTTTTCTATGGCTAATTCAGTGGCTTTTAGCTTCAATTCAAACTTGCTAATTTTTTCCCTAACATCTTCTATTTCTTCTTCTATTTGAGGTATACCTCTTTTGCCTATAAATCTATTATTCAAATCATTTTCAACATCTTTAATAGACTTCTCGATTTCTATTAATTCATTTGATTTTATTGAGATCTGATTATCTATTTCCTCTTCTGATGAATAAGTGTAATTTATATTTTCATTAATTATGTCCTTTAAATCTTCTTTTATTGCATCGATATCTTTATCCTTAGTTAAGGCTTTATAGGTTTCATCTATACTTTCTAAAGTCCTAACTATTTCTTCTCTTTGCTTTACCTTTTGTTTTATCTCTAGTAATTTTTCTTCTAAACTAAATAAATCTATATCTTCTAATCCTATAAATTCAAGCTTTTCTCTTATTCTTTTTTCTCTTATCTCAAGCTCTTTTTGTAATTTATTTATTGATTGTTCTTCTTTTTCTATATCTATTTTTAAAGATAAAATATCCTTATTTACTTCTTCGTATTTAGATAACATTAATATTACTTCATTTACATCTTTTGTTTTTGCTAAATCTAATATATGTTCTATATATTCTTCGTTACTTTTATAATTTTCTTCAACTGTCCTTATATTTAGAACAGAAACTTGAATTTCCTTTTCTGTTATCTTTATATTTTGCTTTTCTTCATACAAGTTGAATTCATCAAAAAGCTTTAGTTTTCTAATAAAATCTTCATAGGAAGTTGCTCCAACCAACTTCGTATATTTAAAAATATCCTTTTCTATTTCCTTTATATCCTCTTCCAACTTATCAATACTAAATAAACTATTATGTTTATCACTTTTATTTATTTCTGCTCTTAAATTAAAAGCTTTAAATATAAGAAGGCTTAAAACACCTGTTAATATAACTATCAAAAATAAATTGTTTCTAAATAAAAAAATCGATACAGCTAAAATAATAGAGCAAATTATAATTAATAAATTGATAAGTCTATTTTGACTCTTCAATTTAATATCTATATTTTTTTCTTTTATATTGTTAGAAGAACTCTCTAATTTAAACTTAAGCTCCTTCAACTTATCTTCATATTTTTCTAGTAACTTTCCTATTTCATCTCTTATTCCTCTAAAATTTATGGCACTTCCTATATAATCTTTCTTTTTTTCTATATCATTTTTTATAAGATTTATATCATTATTTAGAACTCCATAATTCTTAATCTTTTCCTTTAGGTTTTCTCTTTCCATAATAGATTTCATAAACTTATTCTTATCTTCACTTGATAAATCTTCTATAAAAAATAAATTTTCAAATTCACTTCTCTTATTTGAATAAATTTCTTTACTTCTAATTAACTTTTTTTCCTCTTCTGATTTCATATCTAATATACTAAAATATAAAGAGTTTTCATCCTTTATGTCATTTAATAAAACTTCATCTATTACACCGTTTCTAGAGGATATGCTTTCTTCTATATATCTTTCCTTTTTCTTTAACTCTTCCTTTTTCTTTAAATATTCAGTGATTTCTTCATATTCTTTCTGAAGTTTAGCCTTTTTCATGTATTTTTTATATATATCTAAATTTTTAAGTTCTTTTCTTAATTCTTCTCTATTATCTTTCAAAATAATTAAGGCCTGTTCTTTATCTATACTTGTTTCTGATAATTTATAAGCCTCATATCTTTCTTCATTTAGCAAATTATATTTATTTCTAAGTAGATCTAATTCTCCATTTTTTCTACTTGTAGTTATAGATTTTTTTATATTATCTAACTTTTCTAATGCCTTTTGCAGTGATACATTTTCTTCTCCGCTACCTAATAAATTTGCTGCTCTATCTATTATTTCTTCTTCCTTATCTTTAGAAATTGATACCCCTAATTGGCTAATAAATAATGTTTTTAAAAATGTTGAGGTGTTTACATTAAAAAAGTACTTTCCTGGTTCATCTTTTGGTATATCTAAAATTATATCTCCAGATTCAGCATCTAATATCTCTGATGTATCATCCTTCTTAGTTAAGCCAAAACTTCTTCTTATAATATACTTTCTACTATTATGTGATACATGAAGTTCACCTCTTATCTTATCTCCATCAATAGGCATAAATCTCATTCTATCATTATTTTTAATATCCTTGCTTCTTTTAGCATTCATACCATAAAGCCAAATCCTAATAAAATTTTGAATAGTACTTTTACCTTTCTCATTTTCACCATATATTAAATTTGTTTCATCACTTAGCTCAATTATCTTATCTTTTAATCCAGCAAAAGAAATAATATGTATCTTATTTATAATCATTCAAATTCACTTCCTCATGTGATAAGCATTGTATTCCTATCTTTAAAGCTAATTTTATAACTTCATCATCATAATCATCTTCTTCCATTTTATCTAGTAGCTTTCTTGCATAAACTCCTTTAATGGAATAATCCTTTGATATTTTATCAAAATCTAGCTTTACATCAGTATTATCAATCACTTTAACAAAATAAAAATAATCTTTTATCTTCTCAAATACTACATCTTCATTTAAATTTATATAAGATTCTATTTCACCCTTTAAAATAACTTTATATAAATTATTTTTTCTTTCTTCCTCACTTATAGAATTTATTACTCTTTCTTTTATTTCTTCATAACTTACAGAATTACTTATGTCTACATCAACTACATAATAATTTCTTTTTGAAGTCCTAATAAATTTTAGATCTACAGTACCTTTTGAAACTTCTCCAACTATAATACCTTTATCTCCAAGCTCATCAAAACCTCTTCCTTGAGGACATCCTGCATAAGCATAACAAGTGTCTTTTTGCCTTAATATCCCACTATAATTATGTCTATGCCCTATGGCTATATAATCCAATCTACTATCTTCTATATCTCTTAATGTTATTGGATTATAATCGTTTCCTTCATCACTATTTGATATATCACCATGTATCACCATTATATTTATGTATTTTTCATTTATAGAAATATTCTTTAACATACTTTTTTTAACATGATGTGTATTAAACCCTGCACCCCATACAACAGTTTCTAAATCTTGCAAAACTACACTTTCAACTGAACTTTTAAATATATGAACATTACTTGGCCATTCTATCATTTTATAAAAGGATTTTTCGTAATAAGGATCATGATTTCCAGGGGATATAAATACTTTTATGTTACTTATTCTTTCTAATTGACTTTTAATAAAAACTAGTGTTTTTTTATTTACTGTTAGATTATCAAAAATATCCCCAGTTAATAATAAAATATCAACAGAATTTTCTATACACATGCTAATAATCTTACTAAAAACTTCTAGAAGCTCTTCCTTACTTATTAAAGCTATATTTTTATTTAAATCTTTAAATGGAGTATCAAAATGTAAGTCTCCTGCTTGTAATATCTTAACTTTTTTCATATTATCACCTTAATTATAATTGTTCTCAACGAACTTTTGTTCTCATTTTATCATTTTTCATCTTCCTGTACAATATTAAGCATATATATAAACATAATAATTTATATTAGTAATATTATATAAATTAAAACAAAACTCTAAAGTTCTAATAAATATATTCACAAATATATTATTACTTCAATTAATTAAATCAGTAGTTAGATAATTTCATTTTTACTTGATAATAATAAAGATGCAGGCAAATTTACCTGCATCAATTTAATTTGTTATATTTATTTCTCCAATTCCTATACTAATATCAAATATATATTTATTTTCTCCAGATGTTTTAGCACTTATATTAGCATTTCCAAGACCAGAATCAGTTTTTATACTTACTGGAGAATTTGATGGAATACTTATATTAGTATCTCCTACACCACCTTGAAACGTTAAGTTACCATTTACATCTCCTAATGATACATCAACGCTTCCAACTCCCCCTTTAATATCTATATCCCCTGTTCTTTCTTTTGTTTCTAATTCAACATCTCCTACTCCACTTTCTAAATAAAGTTTATTAAATGAAATATTCTTTATAACTATTTCTCCTACTCCTGAACGAACATTTATATTATCAACTTTTAAGTCCCTAACTTCATATTCTCCGACACCAAACTCTAAGTCTACATTCCCATTATAACTATTTGGTATCTTTATCTTTAAATCACTAGCAGAATCTCTAATTATACTATTGGATTTTTTTGATTTTTCATTAATAGTTAATTCATCAGAACTTTTATCTATTGTAACTCCTTTAGAAATCTTTCCTAAAGTACCCGAAACTTCAATATCCTTGCCTTCATAGTACATTATCTCTACATTGCTAACTTCTATTTTTATATTAAGTTTATTTATGCCTTCTATTGATTCAACCTTATTTATGCTTTCTCCACTATAATTAGTTGAATCTGTGTAATTATCATTGTTTCTACTTTCTATTCCGAACTTAACACTACAACCAACTAATACAACGCTTAATGATAGTGCTAAAAATATCTTAAATATCTTTTTCATAATTATATCCCCCTAAATAATATCTAATTTTTTATCTAGATGATTCACTGCCATTGTAACAAGAATACCTACCCATAAGATCCCCAAAAGCATAGATATCAAATCAATTTCTATAAATGATCCAATTTTTAAATAAACATATGGAAATAAGTTAGTTATAAACTTATTAATTCCTGCAACAAAACCTTGAATAATTCCACCACCTACTATAACAGAAAGTATGCATAATCCTATATTATAAATATATGTCGAAAATATTACTATAAACGAAGTAATTACAATATATGCTGCTATAGTTCCAAAAGCCACTCCAAATGATGCCATCTTAACTACTTCTGCCATTGTATTGCCGGAAAGACTTGATACTATATATGCAACAACAGCAATACTTCCTTGTAAAATTATAAATTCTATATACTTAGCAATCATAAATTCCCAAGATTTTATTGGTAAAGTAAAGATTAGTTTACCATTATCTTTTGATATTTGTGATATGAATTTTATTATTGAAGTTACGAAGTTTATCCCTAAAAATGTTGAAATGAATGCAATGTTCATGATTGACATCAACTCTCCAATAAACGGTACTTTTATAAATATCCCTAAAGTTAATATACATAAAATTATAAAAGCAATTATATACAATATCTTACTTATTCCTGAATTGTATTTTCCAAAATTATATTTTAAAATATTTAAAACATTTTTCATACTATTACTCCTTCTTCAATCTACTCTGCAAATACTTTCCTATAAATTTCATCAATTGATAATTTATATTTTTCTCTCAGCTCTTCAGCATCTCCAAATTCTATTATTTTCCCATCTCCTAAAAAAGCAACTTCATCAAATATTCTCTCGAGTTCTCCAATATAATGAGTAGTTATTATCATTGAACTTTCTTCTGATAAATTATCTAATATTGCATCTAAAATCTTTTCTCTTGAAACAGGATCAACACCTGATATAGGCTCATCTAACAGATACAACTTAGCTTTTCTGCTTAAAGTTAATGATAAGCTAAACTTTTCACTTGTTCCTTTTGATAAATCCTTTATTTTGGCTTCAATATCTAGATTCATGAAATCCAAATAATATTTCATCTTTTCCATATCAAAATCATTGAAAAAATCTGAGTATAAATTTATTGCATCCTTTATCTTCATTGTTTTATGAAAAATATTTTTATCTTGTAAAAATGCAATATAATTTTTAGTTTCAGCTCCTATAGATAATCCATCAACCTTTATTTCCCCTTTATCAAACTTTAAAAATCCTTGTATTGTGTTTAAAAGAGTTGTCTTACCTTGTGCATTAGGCCCCATTATTCCTAAAACTTTCCCTTTTTCTAGGCTTAGATCTATTCCATTTAATACTTTCTTTCCTTTTATTGTTTTATATAAATCTTTTATTTCTAATAAACTACTCATCTTAATCCTCCTTATATCTTTCTGATATAATTGCTAATATTCTTTCTTTAGTAAATCCTAATGCCCTAGAGTCTTCAATAAATTTATCTATAGTTTCATTAAATATCTCTCGTCTTAAATCATTTATTCTTTTTTCATCTTCAGTTACAAATTTTCCAATTCCTCTTTGGGTATATATTAAATTTTCATTTTCTAACTCTGAATAAACCTTTTGAACTGTATTTGGATTAACTTTTAATTCGTTTGCATATTCTCTTACAGACAAAACCCTTTCGCCCCCTTTTAATTCCCCAGAAACTATTCTTTTTTTCATATAAGCAATTATTTGAAGATATATCGGCTCTTTTGAATTTAATTCAAGTAACATCTTTTATCTCCTTCCTCGACAGTATTAGTGTATTAATTAAATAGTACACTAATACTGAACTATTTCCTATACTCATTTATATATAAATATAATCATTGTAAGAAGTTATCTTTATTTATTGTTAATTTTCTTTATTTATCCTTGTTTTACTTATTATTTTAAAATATAACTTTATAATATCAATCGCCTAAAGTTTAATATAACTGTGAATACATCTCTATAACAAAATGAAATTTTCTTTTATAAATAAAAAAGAGGTTTCTAAAATAAAAATATAATTTTTATTTTAGAAATACCTCTTCTTTTTTGAATGGTTACAATACTAAATTCTTTGGCGGTATATCCATCCTGTCTTTTTAACCTTTAGTTAATTTGTTCCGGTGGCTTACTTTATTGAACTTTCGTATTGTTCAACCATTCTTTTTACCATCTCGCCACCAACGGAACCACATTGTTTTGATGTTAGGTTACCATTGTAATCGCTAAATGGAACTCCTAACTCTGCTGCAACTTCATTCTTGAATGCACTTAATCCTTTTCTTGCTTCTGGAACTAATGTTTTTGCCATTTGTAATTCCTCCTTTGGCTATTGGTTTTGTAAACTACTTTTAAAATTGAACTCCCTCTCATTTAAAAGTTTTTTGTTTACACTATTATATTAACCCTAATCCTAGTTTATATTCTTAGTAAATTATACATACTTTAGAATATTTTATATGAAGGATATTTTATATTTTTGTGCACAAAATATTTAGTGAATATACTAAATAGGAGGTTCTATATGAAGATTTCTATGTTTAAATTAAAAAATATTAAATATAAATCAATTTCTATTTTTATTATTTTATCTACATTATTATCTATATGTAACCGATCTAATGTATCCATGGCAACTATAAGTTCACCAGATACCATCCCATTTCTTGAGGATAAGTTTATAATATTAGATGTTAAAAAAAATTATAAACTTCCTCCTAGATTTAGAAGCATTCAAGAACTAAATATCTCAGGTTGTGCTCAATTTAGACCTAGCCAAATAGATAATATAAAAGTAGCTATAACTAGTCCTAAAATAACTGTAGTTGACTTAAGACAAGAATCTCATGGATTTATTGATGATAGTCCTATAAGCTATTATAGTTTTTTCCAGCTTATAAATAGTAATTTAAATTCTCAAACCACCTTAAAAGCAGAAAAGGAAGACTTATCAAAAATATCAATAGGTGCTAATATTCCAATTTTTAAAACAACAGGAGAATATTTAGAATCATTGAAAGCAAATGTGGTATCAAATGAAGAGAAAACTTGTGAAAATTTCGGATTAGGTTATAAAAGAATTGCAGTAAGGGATAATTCAATTCCAACTCCTGAAGCAGTAGATGACTTTATAAACTTTGTTAATAATACAACTGATGATATACATATACTATTTCATTGTGACGCTGGGGATGGTAGAACAACTATGTTTATGTCAATGTTTCAAATGATGAAAAATCCATCTAATGAATCTCTTTCAACAATACTTAATGATCAAATTACTATTGGCGGAATAATATTAACAGATAATATTCCAAGAGCCACTTTTCTAGAATATTTCTATAACTATACTTTAGAAAATAAAGAATCCGAATTTAAGACCAACTATTCTACATGGTTAAAAAATAAAAAAGGTCTCTATAGTGAAGGTGCTCCTTTACCTAGTGAAAATGAACCCATAAATGAAAAAAACTAAAAATAAAAGTTAAAAGTATTTATATATGAACTAGTATATAAATACTTTTAACCTTAAAATCATAAATATAGTATTCCTAAGAATATTGCAATATAATGTAATACACTTCCTGCAATTACAAATAAGTGCCATATAAAATGATTGTACGGCATTTTATCTAATGCATAAAATATACATCCTATAGTATATGCAAGACCGCCTGCTACTATATATATTAATATTTTCATAGGTACTAAAAGTAAAACTACCTTAACGTTAAGTACTATGATCCAACCCATTAATATATATAGTATTGTCGATAAAATAGAAAACTTATCTATCCAAAATATCTTAAATATTATTCCTAGAAATGCAATTATCCATAGTGCTAATAATATTTGCATAGATTTTTTATCACTATTCATCAGTATTAATATAATAGGTGTATATGTTCCTGCTATTAATAAATATATAGACGAATGATCTAATATCCTTAATATTCTTTTAGCTAAGGCTCCTGGAATACTATGATATAAAGTTGAGCCAAGATATAATATTATTAAACAAATACTATATACCCAAACTCCAACAAAAGCATAATTACTTCCTGAATTCGCTGCTGCTATAATTAAAAATACACTTCCTATAATAGATAGTATAGCTCCTACTCCATGAGTTATAGCATTTGCTATCTCTTCACCTTTAGTATAAAAATTATAAACTACTTGTTCCTTTTTGTTGCTCATAAATCCTTTCTTTTTCACCCTCCAACACTTTTAATTACTTTAATAATATTGCTCATTTAACAATATATTATTCTTTTTAGAAAAAGGAACAATCTTTTAACTATAAAGATTGCTCCTAAAATTTTAATTATTTAATTTTTCATGTATTTCAACTTTGTTAATATCTCCGGACTTAACATCTATATCGTTATTAAAATATATAAATTTCTCCTTAGACAGACCTTTAAATATAACAGGTATCATTGGTGATTTTAACTTTTCTCTTATTTCATCTAAAGGAAATTCTATTAACAAATCTCCTTCATTAACTATATCTCCTTCTTGTACAAAAGCTTTAAACCCATTTCCATTTAAATTAATACTATCTATGCCTATATGAATGAATATATCAAACCCATCTAGCCCCCTAATTGTTATAGAGTGGGATGTTTTTGAAATTGTTAATATCATTCCTTTTATTGGAGATATTAAAATATTCTTTTTAGGATCTATTGCAAACCCATCTCCTATAAGCTTCATTGAAAATATAGGATCTGGAACCTCTTCTAATCTTAAAAGTTTTCCAGTAACAGGCATCATAATCGAACTTTCTATTTTCAATCCTTTTTCTATTTTCTCTATATTTTTTTTCTTTTTAACTTTTACTTCTTTTCCATCTATTATATCTTTCATTTGCTCCTTAAGCATGTCAGACTTAGGACCAAATATAGCTTGAATATTATCTCCAATTATCATTAAATCTGCTGAACCTAATGACTTAAGTTTACTTCTGTTTACCAAACTTATATTTTTTACTGTAACCCTAACTCTAGTTATGCAAGCATCTAAGTATTTTATATTTTTTACGCCTCCGAAAGCATCTAGTACATTATAAGCTAAATCACCATCAGTAATATCTATATCAATTTCACTTTCTTCTCTTTCTCTTCCAGGCGTCTTTAAATCTAACTTTCTTATTATGTATCTAAAACCTATATAATAAATAGCTGCAAATATTATTCCAACTATTATTATCCACCACCATTTTGTTCTATTAGGAAGAACACCAAATAATATAAAATCTATAAGTCCACCTGAAAATGTCAAACCAACCTTAACATTTAGTATTTGCATTATCATAAATGATAAACCAGCAAATATACAGTGTACCCCAAATAAAACTGGAGCAACAAATAAAAACATAAATTCAATAGGCTCAGTTATTCCTGTCAAGAAAGATGTTAATGCACCAGAAAATAATATACCTGCTACTAATTTTTTCTTATCACTATCTGCTTCATGATACATTGCTAAAGCAGCTGCTGGTAGTCCAAACATCATAAATGGGAATTTTCCAGTCATAAATGTTCCTGCAGTAAACTCTACCCCATCCTTTAATTGAGCAAAAAATATTGCCTGATCTCCAACCACTAATTGTCCAGCTAAATTAGTATATTCCCCAAACTGATACCAAAATGGGTTATACCATATGTGATGTAATCCAAAAGGTATTAATGCTCTTTCCACAATCCCAAAAATTAAAGCCGAAACAGTTTGATTAGTTCCTATCATACTCCTTGAAAAAGCCAATAGAAAATTTTGTATTGGAGGCCAAATTACTACCATTATTATCCCTATCAATACCCCTGCTATTGCAGCTACTATAGGTACAAATCTTTTTCCTGAAAAAAATCCTAGGAATTCTGGCAACTTTATAGTATAAAATTTTTGGTATATAATGGCAGAAACCATCCCAATTAATATGCCACCAAATACTCCTGTTTGGAGAGTAGGAATTCCAAGTACCATATCATACATTGGATTAGTATCAACTTGCAGCAAATCAACTCTAGCTGTTATTCCAATAGTCATATTCATTATTAAAAAAGATACTATAGCTGCTAAGGCTGCAACACCATCTCCATTGCTCATACCTATAGCAACTCCTACTGCAAATATTAGTGGTAAATTAGAAAATACAATATCACCTGAAGATGACATTATATTAGCCATTAGCTGAAAAGTTTCACCTGATAACATTGGAATATTATTTATTATATTGGGATTTTGCAGCAATGTTCCAATTCCCATTAAAAGTCCAGCTGCTGGCAATAAGGCAACTGGTAACATTAATGATTTACCTACCCTCTGAAGAACTCCAAAATATTTTTTTAGAAATATAGTATTCATTTTCCCTCCTAATTAATCTCATATTAAAGCAAAGACTTAAGCACTAAATTCTTCGGCTTAAGTCTTAATAAACATACTAATGATTACTTCTTAATACAGAGATGACCCTGTGTATATGCATAGTTAAATATACTATTTCATCTTCATTTACTTTATAATCATAATTACTTTCTATATATTGTTGTATCTTTTTAGCACAATCATAAGCTTCCGGATAACTTCTTGATGCTATTTCTAAAAATTCACTACTATTATCATCATTTTGATTGTTAGTTATTACTCTCTTTGCAAAATATTTAAGATGAGTTAATAATCTATCATAATTTAAATCCTCTTCATTAAATTCAACTGAGTAGTAATACCTAACTATATTTAAAACACCTTTAATTATGTTAGTTGCAAGTACTGATTCTTTTGCTGTTTCTTGATAACTTGCATTAACAAGATGTAGCGCAATAAACCCAGCTTCGTCCTCAGGTAAATCTATTTTTAATCTATTATTTATATAATCTACAGCCCACAGTGCTATTTTATATTCTTCTTTATGTATTCTTCTTATTTCATCTAATAAGTCATTTCTAATTTTCACCTTATTTTTATATCTCTTAATTGCAAAAGCAATGTGATCAGATAGAGAAATATATATTTGTTTATCTAATTTTCTATTTAATTGTTTATCTGCATAGGATATAATCTCATGCGATAATTCAAATATCCCATCAGGTATTTGATTTATAAGCTTTTTAAGTTTATTACCCATTCGCTTATCATCTACTACAAATATTTTTTCTATCTTATCTTCTTCTATTTCTTGCCCTACTTTCCTCTTGAAGGCGATTCCAGGTCCCATAAGAATAACTTCTTTTTTAGTCTTTGGATCTATTGAAACAACAACATTATTGTTTAATATTTTTTCTACAATCATATTACCTTCATTCTCCTAACGCTTGGAAAATAAAATACCTAAATTAAGATAATGTTTTATCTTAATTTAGGTATTGCCTGCTTTGCAGTTACAATCCACATACTTATTTATTTAATATAATATCATTGTAAACAACTACTGTCAAGCGCATATTATTAGAGTTATACGGACTTATTCATATATAATTTATTCAATCTTTTATATATAAATTACTGTATTTTACATAGTATATTTAACTGGCAATATTATTACAAATTCACTACCATGCCCAGGTTCACTTTTAACAAATATTCTCCCATTATGTAATGTAACCAGCTGCTTTGTTACTGTTAATCCTAGACCACTTCCTCCGTGCTCTTCTGATACATCATTATATGCTTGCCCAAATCTATCAAATATAGCGTCATGATATTTTTTTTCTATTCCAATTCCAGAATCTTTAACTGATATTTTTACCTTATTGTTTAAATCTACTATTCTTACTTCTATTTTTCCACCCCTTGGTGTAAACTTAACTGCATTTCCAACTAGATTTACAATACACTTTTCTATTTCACTACCATCACATTCTATTATTTTCTCTTCTACATCTGGATCAATTACTAGTTCTATCCCATTTGCTTCGATAAAATCCTTCATAGATAAAACAATTTCCTCTACTAAATAAACAATATCATGTTTTTCTATTATTAATTTATATGATCCGGACTCAATTTTCGATGTATCTATAATATTATTTATTAGCTTCAATAATCTATCAGAATTCCTTCTCAAAGTACTCATATAATATAAAATTTTTTCTTTAGGTATATCCTTATCTTCTTCATTTAATTTAGTTATTAATTGCTGAGTCGATATAATAACATTCAGTGGAGTTCTAAGTTCATGAGATAAATTAACAAAATAATTATTCTTGTATTTTTCATTTTTTATTAGCTTATCATATAACTCTTTATTTTCTTTAAGCTTACTATTTAACTCATGAGTTCTTTGTTCAACTAAGCTATCTAATATTTTAACCCTATTCCATATTATGTAAAGCACTAAAGAAACTATTAAAGCATACATTACATAAGCTAATGGTGTTTGCCAAGGTTTCATTCCAACCTTAAAGGATACTGTAGTAACTTTACTCCAATCGCCACTTGAGTTTCTTGCAACTACTTGAAATTTATATACTCCTGACTCCAAATTTGTATAACTTACATAATTTCTATCATCAGAAAAAATCCAATTTTCATCTAATCCATCTAATTTATATGCATATTGAATTTTGCTTACATTTCTATAATCAGGCATAAAAAAATTAAATTGTATATTACTATTTTTATAACCAATTTTTATATTGGATATATCTAAAATTTCTTTTTCTCCACTATATATACTATCAATCACTACATTAGGAGAAAACTTTTTTTCTTCTAATTGGTTTGGATAAAAATAAGTAAGCCCATTAATTCCCCCAAAAAACATTTCTCCACTCTTACTTTTAAAATATGAATAACCATTAAACTCATTGCTTTGCAGTCCATCTGTAACATTATAATCAACAAATTTATCATTTTTTATATCAAATTTTGATATTCCATAATTTGTACTCATCCATGGATTATCCTCATTATCAATTAAAATACCATATATAAAATTATTTGATAAACCTGAATCTTCTGTATACCTATGAAACTTTTCAGTACTTCTATCGAATTTATTTAACCCGAATTGGCTTCCTATCCAAATATTATTTTTACTATCTATTGCTATAGTTTTTAATGCATTAAAGCTTATACTATATCTATCTTCTTCATTATTTCTATAGCTTTTTATCTCATTTGTATTTTTATTTAATCTAATTAATCCACCATCTAACGCCGAAGCTATCCATATAACTCCATCCTTATCTTGAATTATATCCGAAAACACATTTTCAGTTATTCCATTTTTGATAAAAATATCCTCATATGATTTAAATGTATTTTTTCTATCAAAGGTACACAATCCATCCCTAGTTCCTATCCATAAAATACCTTCATTATCAATATATAATGTTCTAACATCATTGTATAATAAACTATTTTCATTATCTTCATTATAATATCTAGTAAATTTTTTTGTTAATTTATCATACTTATTTAATCCAAATTCTGTTGCTATCCAAATTTCATTTTGTATTCCAACTATATCTCTTATATGGTTATTGCTTAAAGAATCTTCATCATCTGAGCTTTTGAATTTAGTTACATTTCCGCTTTTTCTATCTATTAAATTTAATCCTTCATTCACTGTTCCAACCCATAAAAGGCCTTCATCATCTTCATATATTCCAGCCATCATATTTTCACTTAATGAATTCGTATTGAAAGGATCATTTTTATAATTCTTAAATGAATTTTGAGGGTTAAATAAACTTATCCCATCATAAGTTCCAACCCAAATTGCTCCTGATTTATCTTCAAATAAACTTAATACATTATTACTAACTATACTTTGTGGGTCATATATTTTAGATTTATAGTTAATAAATTTATTTTCTTCTTCATTCAATCTGCTTAATCCATTATTAGTTGCAATCCATAATTCATTTCTACTATCTCTTAATATGTATCTTATAAAATTTCCTGCTATGGAAGTGTCGTCATTAGGATCATTTTCAAACTTTTCTATTTTATTAGTTTTTAAGTCAAGTTTATTCAATCCTCCATTATATGTACCAATCCAGAGATTATCTAAATTATCAGCATATAGCTTAAATATGAAATTATCATTAATAGAGTTATCTCCTCCATCAGAATAATATTTAATTATTTTTTGTGAATTATTTTCTATTTTATTTAAACCATTATCAGTTCCAATCCAATAGTTACCATAATTATCTTCCACAATAGAATATACAAATTGACTGCTTAATGAATTTTTTTTATCCCCCGAATTATATAATCTTATAAAATTATCATCTTCTTCATTATATAAATTTAATCCGTCTTCTGTAGCTATATATATATCGCCTTTTGAATCTATTAATATTTCTGTTATATTGTAATTGGATAAATTACATCCATTTACTCCTGGTAAATATGTTGTTATTTCACTTGTATGTGTATTTATTCTATTTAATCCTCTAGATGTACCAACCCATATGTTTCCTTCATCATCTTCAGCTATTGCAGAAATATAATTACCACTTATACTATTAGGCTTATCTTTACTATATCTAAATACTTCAAATCTACTTCCATTGTATCTATTTAACCCATCTATTGTTCCAATCCACATATATCCTTTACTATCTTGAAATAAATACTCTACTGATGTTTGTGATAATCCATCTTCTACTGTTATTCTTTTAAAATTTATATTTTTATCATCATTTGTTATCGCAAATGCATTATTTACGCTCATATTTATTATAAAAATAATACTTACTATAATCATAAATATAACTTTATATAGCTTTTTTCTCATCTTAACCCCTCGTAAAAGTTTAAAAATTCTTATAATTAAGTAACTATATTATATCAGATTTATCATCTATTTATATAAATTTATAGTACATTCATGTAGTTACTTGTAATTTTTCACAAAATAAATAAGAGAGTGTAATATCTACACTCTCTTATTTGGCAGGGGCAGTAGGAATCGAACCCACAACCAACGGTTTTGGAGACCGCTACTCTACCAATTGAGCTATACCCCTTCAACAAAACTTATTCTATCATGACATTTTAACACTTGTCAATAAAATAATTTACTTAACTTTCAATTATTCAATATATTATTTAGATTATTAATTATTTTTTATTTTAAAAAATATCATTCTTATTTACTTATATTTTTAAATTTATAATAATAAATCTTCTTTTACAAAAAAATAAATCGATAATTATCATTATCGATTTATTTGGCAGGGGCAGTAGGAATCGAACCCACAACCAACGGTTTTGGAGACCGCTACTCTACCAATTGAGCTATACCCCTTTGCAACAATAATTATTATATCTTATGTATACATAAAAATCAACCATTAATGTTAGTTTTTATTTTTTATACCATCAATTATCTTAGTAACATTATCTTTTAGTATATTATTGTCACCTTCAGTATTCAATTCTATATAATCACAACTTATTGCAATTTTATTTTTTAAATCGTCTAAGTTTCCTAATTTATTATCATGAATAAATATAATCTTAGAATTCTTATTTTCATTAGCAATATTTTTAATCTCTTCATTATTCTTTATCTTTTTTACTTGGATTCCAAGATCCTTAAATAAATAATCAAACTTATCACTATCTGTAACAATTAAATAATCCTTATGTTTTTTTAATTCTTCCTTTGAATTAGTTAAAAATTCATCTAAGTCCTGAATAATAGTATTATAATTTTCTTCATAATAATTTCTATTAATAATATCTCTTTCTTGTAATACGGTCTTTATATTATATAAAGCAATCTTGTACTCATTAAATCCTAATAAATAATAAGGATTTTCTTTATTTTCATCAGATAACTCTCTAGTAATTGATCTTATACCTCTACTCATATTTATAATACCTATACTTGAATTTTTTGCACTATCTATTACATCACTTATCCAAGTTTCATATCCTAATCCATTATATATAAATAAATCCATATTTAATATGTTACTTTTAACATTATCACTAACCTCAAAAGATTCCATATCACTTTCATTACTAAACAAATATTCAACGTTATGTTTATTTCCAACTAATGCTTTAGTCATCTTATATTGCTCTTTGTTAACTGTTAATATATTTAAAAAAGTCTCCTTTTCCTCATCAAATTCATCGGTAGGGTTAGCCATTAATGGATTATAGGAAAATGTTAGTCCCAAAAATAAAATAGAAGTAAAAATAACTAAAGCATATGTTAACTTCTTCATAAACCTTTCCTCCAGGAAATAAATAATTATATATATGTTTCAATTGATATATCTATTTCCTTAAAATATCAAAATCAAATCATATATTATTTAATTTTTTATATACGTTGCTAAAATTCTAACTTTATTTAACTTCCGTCAATATATTTATAGTTTTTTAAAATCAAATCTTTATTACAACTTATATACTTTCATAATATCTTATCACTGATAAATAAAAATTACAATTCTATTACATCTTAATTACAATTCCAATTATATTAACATTTTACTATATATCCACCTATAATTCCATATTATGTATATTATTTTACCTTTCTTTTTTTTCGTATTTTGGATAGAATATATTAATATAGAATATTTAGAAAGGAGTCTACTTATGCATTTTTATGTTAATGATATAGAAGAAACAACAAAAATAGGTTTTTCTATAGGTAAACTACTAAACCCTGGGGATATAATCTGCTTAACTGGTGATTTAGGAACAGGAAAAACTCATATAACTAAAGGAATAGCTAAAGGTTTAGATATTGATGATCATATAACTAGTCCAACATTTACTATTGTAAATGAATATGATTCAGGAAGACTAAAGTTATACCACTTCGATGTTTATAGAGTTAGCGATCCTGATGAAATTTATGCAATAGGGTTTGATGATTATATATTTTCTGATGGTGTTTCTATAATTGAATGGGCAAATTACATAGAAGAAATTTTACCTAAAGATTACTTACATATATTGATTGAAAAGGACTTATCAAGAGGTGAAAACTTCAGAAAAATTTCTATTACTCCATATGGAGAAAGATATAATTATATAAAGGAGTTAGTCTTATGAGAATTTTAAGTATAGATTCAGCCTCTAAAGTAGCAACAGCTGCTCTTTTAGATGAAAATAACTTAATAGCAGAATATACATTAAATAATAAAATGGAACACTCTACTTTAATAATGGACATTGTAGATAAGTTATTAAAAGATTCTAATTTATCAATTGATGATATAGATGGATTTGTAGTATCAAAAGGTCCTGGATCATTTACTGGTCTCAGAATAGGTATGGCTACAATTAAGGGGTTAAGCTTTGGTTCAAACAAGCCCTATATTAGCATTTCAAGTTTAGATGCCCTTGCATATTCTCTTATAAGTTTTGATGGTATCATTTGTCCTATAATGGATGCTTTAAGAGACAGCGTTTATACATGTCTATATAAAAATAATAATGGTAACTTGGAAAAATTAACAGATTATTCAGCACTTGATCTAGATGAATTAATAGAAGTTTTAAAGGAAAAAGGTGAAAAAGTCATATTTACTGGAGATGGATTAATTAAGCATAAGGAATATCTATCAACTAATCTTCCTAATGTCTACTTTGCACCTAATCATCTTAGTATAATAAGAGCATCATCATTAGGAGATTTAGGGATAAAATTATTATTAGATAATGTGTCTGATGAATTTAATTCTTCTCCTTTTTATCTAAAAAAACCTCAAGCACAGAGAGAATTAGAAAAAAGGCTAGCATTAGAAAATGAAAATAAGCTATAACTTGATGAATGAAGATGATGTTAACGGTGTATTAGCTATTACAAATTTATGCTTTTCTACACCTTGGAGCAAAAGCTCTATTACTGGTGAACTAAATAATCCTTTGGCAAAGTATATAATTGCTAAAGATCTAGAATCAAATTCAATAGTTGGATTTGTTGGCGCTTGGATAGTTGTCGGTGAAGCTGATATAACGAACATAGCTGTTCATCCAAACTATCGAAATCTTGGAATTGGAAGTAAACTACTTTCTTCTTTAATAGTTCTTTGTGAAGATTTAAATTGTTCATTAATAAACTTAGAAGTTAGGGTTTCAAACACTTCTGCTCAAAATCTATACAAGAAATTTTCTTTTATAGAAAATGGTCTTAGAAAAGGATATTATGAAGATAATAAAGAAGATGCACTTTTAATGACTTACTTTTATAATAAGAAACAGGTATAAACTTTAAAGTTTATACCTGTTTCTTATTAATTTGCTTCTTTAAGCAATTCCTCTTCAACTTCTACTTTTTCTTTAACTTTCATACTTTTTACTAATATAAAAATCGTTACTGCAGTTGTTAATACATCACTTACTGGCTGAGCAATCCATACTCCATCTAATCCTAATCCAAAAGTTCTTGGAAGAATTATTATAAAAGGAACTAATAAAATTACTTGTCTAAGTAAACTCAAAAACATTGCAGTTTTAGCTTCTCCTATAGATTGTATATAATTTGAACCAGTTATTGATATTCCCACTATCGGAAGCATAAGTAGATATATTCTCATTCCTTTAACTGATATGTCCATAAACTGAGGATCTTTGTTGAATACTCCTATTATAGCTTCTGGGAATACTTGAACTGCAATAAATGCAATCACTAATATTATTGTAGCCACTATCGCTGAAAGTTTAAATGCCTTTTGAGCTCTTTCTTCTTGTTTTGCACCATAATTAAATCCTATTATAGGTTGTGCTCCTTGGTTTATTCCAAAGATAGGCATTAAGCACATTAAACTTACAGATGATATAGTTGCCATAGCACCTATTGCTAAATCAGTTCCATATTCTTTTAAAACATTATTAGCTATAACTTGAACTAAACTTGCTGCTATTTGCATAGCAAATGGTGCAGCTCCAATTGATAATATCTTTAAAGTTATTTGCTTATCTAACTTTAAACTTGATTTATCAAATTTCAAATTAGACTTTCCACTAATATAGTACCCTAGCCCTATAACTGCTGTTACAAGTTGAGATATAACTGTAGCTATTGCTGCACCTTGTATCCCCATATTAAATATAAATATAAATACTGCATCTAAAATTATATTAGTTACGCATCCAATTACCATAATAGTTGCTGCTAATTTAGGATTTCCATCTCCTCTTATAGTATTATTTAAAGCAAATGCTACCATATTAAATACTGTTCCTAATAAAATTATATATATGTAAGCTTTAGCATAATATAAAGTTTCATCACTAGCACCAAATTTTGTTAAGATTACATCTCCAAAAACTAATCCAACAATTGTAAGTATAAGAGATAAAATAACTGCTAATGATATTGCATTTCCAATTACTTTAGCTGCTTCTTCTTTCCTTCCTTGCCCAAGCTTTATTGATATAGTTGTTGTAGCTCCTACTCCGACAAGCATGGCAAATCCAAGTATGATAGTTGTAATAGGCATTGTTACACCAACACCAGTAATAGCTAACGATCCTACCCCTGGTATATTTCCTATAAAAATTCTATCAACTACATTATACAAAGCATTTACAATCATTCCTATTATAGCTGGTACAGAATATTTTAATAATAATTTTCCTATTGACTCTTTTGCAAGTAATTCTTGTGTTCCCATTTAATCACCTCTTTCTATTTTTTTCAAACAAAATTTATTTTATTAATATAAGCATATTATATAATTACATAAAAAAAGAAACTGCCCATATAAAATTTAAAGTTGAGCTAATTCCTTTAAAGAAATCATATTCTCTTTTCATTTTAAGAATAAATTTTTATATTTTTTGGTTATGAATACAACGTTATATTTTATCTAATTTCATACTATATTAATATACAACTGATTTACATTATATCATATTTATCAACTGTTGCAACCAGTTTTATATGGCATTAAATCTCAAAACAATTTTATCAATATATAACACACTTCATACATATAATATAAATAATATATTGTATCTACATCATGGAAGGAAGAAAAATGGATAAGATTATACAAACTCAAGTTAATATAATGAGCCTTTTCACATTATTTATGCTCATTTTTCACAGTTATGTAAAGCTTGATATGAAAAAAATGTCCAATAAACTATTCATAAATATATGTACTCTAACTTCTTTTATATTAATTTTAGAAATTCTAAAAGTCTTTATAAATATTAATATATTAAATTATAAATTTATATATATCAATAAATTAGTTAATACATTGTTACTTATAGCTTCACCACTTCCTATATATATGTGGAACAAATATTTATCAATATGGATTAGCAAAAAAATTATTAATTTTAAGATAAAAATAAGCTATTTTGAAATACCCTTAATCATAAATACTACAATACTTATTTTGAATTTAAAGTATAATATAATTTTTTCAATTAATAGTTCAAATTTATATCATCGCGAAAGCTTTTTTATAATTCCATTATTAACTTGCACATTATATTATATAAATAGTTATTTAATTTTACTAAAAGAAAGACATAACCTTTCTAAGGATATATATAAATTTTTACACATACTTTATATTTTCCCTATTTTTACATTAGTAATACAATCATTAATTCCTCAATACTTATTATTTTGGAATAGTATCGCAACTATTTTTGTATTTACTTATATTTTAGTACAACAAGAACTATTGGAAACTGACTCTTTAACTGAAGCTTTCAACAGAAATTATTTTAATAACTTTATTTCCAAACTAAATAAACTTAATATCAATTTATCTAGGCTAGGTGCAATAAACATAGATCTAGATGAATTTAAATATATAAATGATACCTATGGTCACCAGGCTGGTGATGAGGTTCTTAAAGATTTTGTCCTTATATTAAATAAATCCTTTGGAAAAAAATCAAAAATTATTAGAATGGGTGGAGATGAATTTTTAGTTATTATAGAAAATACTTGTCCCAAAGAAATTGAAAGTGACTTAGAATTATTAAATTCTATAATAGAATCTCATAATTCTCACAGTAAATATACCATTAAATTTAGTTTTGCATATTGTATTTATTCTGATGACTTTGATAACATATATGATTTTTTTAATTATATTGATAATAAAATGTATCAAAATAAATACTTAAGAAAGACAGATAATATTAAATAAAGCTAACTATTAAATTTTTAATAGTTAGCTTTATTATTTATATTGAATTTAATTTACTTTTTCTAGAATTATCAAAATTTGAATCTACTTTAAAGATAGATAAAGAAACTCTTTTATATAGTACGTATGTTATTCCACATACTAATATAGATTTTATCCCATTAAAAGGTAATAATCCTATAGTAACATATTGAATTAATTCATCTTTTACCATATTCATTCCAAATGCAGGTAATAACAAATAAACATTTGCTATTATTCCTATAATTTCTATCGATAATGTTCCTAATGCCATTCCAAGTAATGCATTCTTTCTACTTTTATTTCTATGATAAACCCATGCTGCTGGAGCTACCAGAGAGACCCCTACTATAAAATTAGCAAGTTCTCCAACAAAATACGTTGATGTTCCCTTAACTATTAAAATTAATAAATTCTTTATCAATTCTACAACAATACCTGCCATAGGTCCAAAAGCAAATGCTCCCATAAGTGCTGGAATATCACTTAAGTCAATTTTAAGCCATGGAAATGGTAGAAATGGTATTGGAAAATCAAAGTACATAAGCACTACTGCTATTGCACCTAAAAGTGAAATTTTAATAAATTTGTTTAGGTTTTTGTTTTGTTGACTGTTCATTCTTTCTCCTCCCAAAAGTCTATCCCCTGGGGCAATGGGTTAGATTACATCTCAGTAAAATGACATTAATTTAACAATTCATTTTAATAATTTACCCATCTTATCTTAATTAGATACATATTAATAAATAAAAAATCCCTGATATATTAAAATATATCAGGGCTTAAAATCCATAAGAAATAAGATGTGCTTAAAATAAATATCAAGCAATATCTAACCACTTACCTTCTTTCATCCAGACTATACTGTCGGCCTCGGAGTTTCACCGAATCATGCTAAAACTTAGCTCGCGGGCTATACCGCCGGTGGGGAATCACACCCCGCCCTGAAGATAATTTATTTACACTCATATTATATGCCTTACTATACCTTTTTGCAAGTATCTTTTTTAACAATTTTTCTATTTTACGAAACAAAATAATTAAAAAATGAAAAAATGGAGGAATGAAAAAATTAAGGCAAAAATCCTACAGGATTTTGAAATAGAAAGTGCTTGGCACCTATATTTTAAGTTTTGCGTAGCAAAACAAGCTTAATTCTTTCATCAATAAATTGCTTCACAATTTATAACCCTAGTTTTCTTCTTTAGGGATGTCTTTCATTGATAGTGAAATTCTATTTCTCTTACTATCTACTTCTAATATTTTAACCTTTACTATATCTCCAACTTTAACAACATCTAATGGATGCTTCACAAACCTATTAGCCATTTGACTTTTATGAACAAGCCCATCTTGATGGACTCCAATATCAACAAAAGCTCCAAAGTCGGATACATTTCTTACTGTCCCCATAAGTATCATACCTTCTGATAAATCTTTTAAATCAATTACTCCAGTTTTTAAAATAGGCTTTGGCATTTCCTCTCTTGGATCACGGCCTGGTTTTTTAAGTTCTTTTATTATATCTGACAAAGTAAGTTCTCCAATTTCTAACTCCTTAGAAATATTTGATATACCTTTATCCTTTACTCTTTCATCTATATCTTTAAGATTATTTTCTTTTAAATCTTCTTTAGTATATCCTAATAATTGAATTAAATTTCTTGCTGCCTCATAAGACTCTGGATGAACTGATGTATTATCTAAAGGTTCATTACTTTCCATAACTCTTAAGAATCCTGCACATTGCTCATAAGCTTTTTGTCCAAGTCTTTTTACCTTTAACAACTCTTTTCTATTTTTAAATCCGCCAGCTTCATCTCTATAGATTACTATATTATTTGCAATGCTTGAATTTATACCAGCAACATAAGTAAGTAATGATGGCGTTGCAGTGTTTAAATCTACTCCAACCTTATTAACAGAATCTTCAACAACACCCTTTAATGATTCATCAAGTCTTTTCGGTGTAACATCATGTTGATATTGCCCAACCCCCAAGGCTTTAGGATCAATCTTAACTAACTCAGCCATAGGATCTTGTAATCTTCTTCCTATAGAAATTGCTCCTCTTACTGTAACATCTAAATCTGGATATTCTTTAGTAGCAAGCTCTGAAGCCGAATAAACTGATGCACCAGCCTCTGAAACTATAACATATGCTATTTCTTTTCCTGTTTCCTTTTTTACTTCTGATATTATTTCAGATACCACTTCTTCTGATTCTCTTGAAGCAGTCCCATTTCCTAATGAAATTACTTCTACATCGTACTTATTAATTAAATCCTTTAATATATCTTTAGTTTCTTTAACTTTGTTTTGTGGAGCAGTTGGATATACTGTTGACTTATCTAGGAACCTTCCAGTACTATCTAATATTGCTATCTTACAACCTGTTCTAAATCCTGGATCATACCCCATAACTACTTTGCCCTTTATAGGTGGTTGCATTAATAATGCCTTTAAATTTTCCTTAAATATTTTTATAGCACCTTCTTCACCTATATTTGTAAGCTCACTTCTAACTTCTCTTTCTATAGATGGATATATTAATCTTTTTAGAGAATCTCTTATTGCTAATTTTAAGTATTCATCAGTAATATTATTATTTTTTAATATTTCATTTTCTAAGTAACTTATTATTTTCTCTTCATTCACTGCTATTTTTACTGATAATACTTTTTCTTTTTCTCCTCTATTTATGGCTAAAATTCTATGTGGTGGTATTTTAGCTACTTCTTCACTATAGTCGTAATACATCTCGAATGGTGTATGTTCATCGCTTTCACCTGTTGACTGTATCTTCCCTTCCTTGAATACTAATTCCCTTATCCACTTTCTATATTTTGCTTCATCAGATATTTCTTCTGCTATTATATCTAAGGCTCCATTAATTGCATCTTCTTTACTATTAACACCCTTTTCTTCATCAATAAATTTAAGTGCTTCACTATTTAAATCAGCATTAAATTCACCGCTTGAAATAATATCTGCAAGTGGCTTTAATCCTCTTTCTAAAGCCATAGTTGCTCTTGTTCTCTTTTTTTGCTTATAAGGTCTATATATGTCTTCTACTTCTGTCAAAGTCTTTGAAGCTTCCAAGGCCTTTACTATATCATCATTTAATTTTCCTTGCTCATCTATAAGTCTTAAAACATCTTCTTTTCTTTCTTTTAAATTTCTAAGATATATAAGTCTTTCTTGAAATTTTCTTAATACTTCATCACTTAAAGCGCCTGTTTGTTCTTTTCTATATCTTGAAATAAAAGGAACAGTATTTCCATCATCAAGCAGTGATATTACATTATTTACTTGGGTTATACTTATTCCTAATTCAGATGATAATCTTTCAACAATATCTACCATAAAGTCCTCCTATGCTATAGCAAAAATTTTTCTCCAAATTTTACATAATGATATTATAATACAATATCATACTTTTATGTAACATATAATTCATTTTTATAAATATATTAATAAATATGGAACATTTACTTTAATTACAATATTGATATTATGTAAAATTAAGATTATAATATAATTGTAAGATTTTTACAAATGGGTGATGATATGAATAAATTTATAATGATAATTAATAAAATAATAAGTATTCTTCTAATCTTCTTTATAGTCTTTATTATACTAAATGAATATTATGTAATAGAATTTTCCACTACTTTAAAGTATGTTTTGTATTTCTTAACATTAATACTTATACTTATTTCTTCAACAAAAGAAATAATAGTAAATAAGTCCGGATTATCTAAATTTATAAACTGCATAATATTATTTTCATCAATAGTTGGTGGTGTTTTTTCAATAGTTACAAACCAAATAAATATCTTTATTTATATATGCATTCTTTTCTCACTAATCTATGGATTTATAGAATTAGTTTATAAAAAGGCATAAATGACTACACTTATTTTTTCATAATCTCATGCCTCAAGTAATAGTATTAAGTATAACTATTATTTGAGGTATATTTTATGAAAAAAAAATTGTTTTATTCTGTATCACTAATTACTAGCATAGTATTATTATCTATTTCTATATTTTTTAATTTTACATATTCGCCTTTCAATGCTAATAATGTAAAAGAAAATATTGCGATATTTTCTTCTGAAACTTATGGTGGTAGACTAGCTGGTAGTAACGGTAATTTACTTGTAGGAGAAATAATAAGAAAAAACTTTGAGGATAATAAATTGGTTCCACTTAATGAAAATTATAAAGAGAGCTTTAAAACTCTATGTCCAATAAATAATAATAGCTCTCCATATCTTAAAATATCATTAGATGACGAAGTTGTTGAAACTTTAAAGTATGGCGTTGACTACAAAGAGGATATGCTTAATTTTAAGATCAATAGTTTAAGCTTTTCTGAAGATGATAAGGTAAATATTTATACAACTTCAATTGAAGTTGTAACTGATGAAGGAAATTGTTTATTTTATGTAGCTCCTAATAATGATTTTTCATTTAGAAGTTCATTTATGAGTAATTTTCCTTATGATATGATAGTTTTAATAACAACTGATACTTATAATAAAATATTAGATTCAGTTCGTTCTGGACTAACAGTTTCTGTTAATTTACCATTTTCAACTTCTGAAAAAGAGCTAGTAAATATAGTTGGAGTTCTAAAAGGATCTTCTAGCAATCTTCCCCCTCTTGTTTTAACTGCTCATTATGATCACTTAGGTCAAGATGGTCTAAAAAACACTTATCACGGTGCCTTAGATAATGCATCTGGAACAGCATTTTTATTAGAACTACAAAGGTCCATTGCTAGCTTCGGAACACCAAAAAGAGATATAATTTTTGCTGCTTTAAATGCTGAAGAGTTTGGACTTCTCGGCTCTAAGAGTTTTGCAGAAAATAATCTTGAAAAGCTTAAAGATGCCGAAGTAATTAATTTTGATATGATAGGTAGTGATAATTATCCTCTTACTTTAATGCTTGGAGCATCTTATAAAGATAAGGATTCTGAACTACTTAATTCTGTTGAAAAGATTTCTAAAAAAAATAATGTTGATACTAATGTTGTTTACGAAGATTCAAGTGACCATGCTAGCTTTAACAACTTAGGTATAGATGCTTTAAGCTTTTGTCATAGTAATATGACTAAAATCCATACCCCTAATGATACTGTTGATTATATAAGTGTTGATGCAATAGACAGTGCTTATAGCGTCATAGAAGATAAGATAAATGAATCTTGTTATGGAACACTCACTTTATTTTTCCATAATAAAACTTCACTATTTATATTTGCAATAATATTTGGCTTCTTAGCTTCAGCACCATTTGTATCTTATATAAAAAAGAAGAAAATAAGTTAATAAAAGTAGTTACTTATTTAAAGTAGTTACTTATTTAAAGTTATAAAAGTAGTTACTTATTTAAGTTATAAAGTAACTACTTTTATTTTAAACTCTATATTAAAAATAAAGGGGCGTTTTTATACAGCCCCTTTATTTTCAATAAATTTTTTAGTTATTATTTTTTAAATATGCAGTAATAAAATTATCTATTTCACCATTCATAACCGCATTTAAATTAGCTGTTTCTTCCCCAGTTCTATGATCTTTAACCATATTATATGGATGGAAAACATATGATCTTATCTGACTTCCCCACCCCATATCTTTTAATTCACCTGTTAGATCTTCTATTTTTTCCTTATGTGCTCTTTCCTTTAGGTCTATAAGTTTAGATTTAAGCATTGCCATAGCTGTATCTTTATTAGAAAACTGACTTCTTTCACTTTGGCATTGTACAACTATTCCAGTTGGCAAATGTGTTATTCTTATTGCTGATTCTGTCTTATTTACATGCTGACCACCAGCTCCACTTGCTCTATAAGTATCTATCTTTAAATCTTCACTTCTTATTTCAATATCTTGATCTTTTGTTAGTTCAGGAAGTACTTCAACTGATGCAAATGAAGTTTGTCTTTTACCATTTGCATTAAAAGGAGATATCCTTACTAATCTATGAACTCCCTTTTCAGCTTTTAAATATCCATATGCAAACTCGCCTTTTACCTTTAATGTTACACTCTTTATTCCAGCTTCATCGCCTTCTAAATAATCAAGAGTTTCTACCTTGAAACCTCTTTTTTCACACCATCTTGTATACATTCTAAGTAGCATTTCAGTCCAATCATTTGCATCACTTCCACCTACTCCAGCATGTAGTGTTAATATAGCATCGTTTCTATCATACTCTCCTGATAAAAGTAATTCTATCCTATAACCTTCTACATCTTTTTCTATAGACCTTATCTCTCTTATAACTTCATCTATAGATTCTTCATCATCTTCATCTATTAATTCTGCTAGTATCTCGACATCTTCAATTCTTGATACTAATGATTCATATCTATCTATTTTATCTTTAATTCTTTTACTTTCCTTTGTAACTTCTTCTGCTCTTTTTATATCTTCCCAGAATCCATTTTCCTGCATTTGAAGTTCTAATTCTTTTAATTGCTTTTCCAGTGCTTCTTTGTCAAAGAGAAGCCCCCATTTCTTTTATAACTTTCTTTATATCATTAAGTTTAGCTAATTCTGATTCTAACTTAATTATCATATAATCACCCTATCTTTTTTTTATTTCTCTAAAATAGCTTAATAGCTTTAAAAAAGTGCCCAAAGGGCACTTTTTTATACTTCTCTTCCACAGCAGTTTTTATACTTCTTACCACTTCCACATGGACATAAATCATTTCTACCTACTTTAGGTTCATTTCTAACTGGTTGCTTCTTTACATCTGAATCATCCCCACCATGGCTTGCTGATGTTTCTTCTGCTACTCTTTCTCTTTCAACAGTTTTTTGAACTTGGATATGGAATAAGAATTTAACTGTATCTATCTTTATTCCATTAATCATTTCTTCAAACATAGCACTACCTTCCATTTGGTATGCTTGTATTGGATCTAATTGCTTATATGCTCTAAGTCCTATACCTTGTTTTAAGTGATCCATATTATCTATATGATCCATCCACTTTTGGTCTACTACTCTAAGAAGTATTACTCTTTCAACTTCTCTAAAGTGCTCTTCACCAAACTCTTCTTCTTTTTCATGGTAAACTTTCATTAATATATCTAATAATTTATTAATTATTTCATCATTAGATAATTCTACTAACTCCTCAGTCTTAACTGCTCCATGAGGTAAGCATATATCTTCTAAGTATTGAATTAACCTTCCTATTTCTTCTTCAATGTTTTCATTTACACCATCTAAATGAGCTTTAACTGCATCGGATACTATTTCACTTACCATTACATTAATTTGTTCTCTCAAGTCTTTTCCTTCTAAAACTTCAGATCTTTGTTTGTAAATAACTTCTCTTTGCATATTCATAACATCATCATAACCGATAAGGTTCTTTCTTATATCAAAGTTATTACCTTCAACCTTCTTTTGTGCATTTTCTATTGCTTTACTTACCATCTTATGATCAATAGCTTCATCTTCTTCTAGGCCTAATTTATCCATTAATCCTTGAATCTTTTCTGATCCAAATATTCTCATTAAATCATCTTCTAAAGAAATATAGAATACTGATTCCCCTGAATCTCCTTGACGACCAGATCTACCTCTTAACTGGTTATCTATTCTTCTTGATTCATGTCTTTCTGTACCTATTATCTTAAGTCCGCCAACTTCTTTAACACCTTCTCCAAGCTTAATATCTGTTCCTCTACCTGCCATATTAGTAGCAATAGTAACACTACCTAATTCACCAGCATGAGAAATTATTTCTGCTTCTTGTTCATGGTATTTAGCATTAAGTACTTTGTGCTTAACTCCTCTTTTCTTTAGTAAAGAAGATAAGTACTCTGATTTTTCTATACTTACTGTACCAACTAGAACTGGTTGACCTTTCTTATTAGATTCTATTATCTCTTCTATAATAGCATTATACTTTCCTTTTGTGTTTTTATAGATTAAATCACTCTTATCTACTCTAGCGATTGGTCTATTTGTTGGAACAACTATTACATCTAATGCATAGATTTCTCTAAATTCATTTTCCTCTGTTAATGCTGTACCTGTCATACCAGATAACTTATTATACATTCTAAAATAGTTTTGGAATGTTATTGTAGCAAGAGTTTTTGATTCTCTTTCTATTTTAACTCCTTCTTTAGCTTCAATAGCTTGATGAAGTCCATCTGAATATCTTCTACCTTCCATAAGTCTACCTGTAAATTCGTCAACTATTATTACTTGACCATCCTTCACCATATAGTCCTTATCTATTTTCATTCCGTAATTAGCTTTTAACGCTTGAGTTATATAGTGTTGTAATTCTAAATGATCTGCATCCGCATAGTTATCTATCCCAAATGCTCTTTCAGCTTTTTCCACCCCTGCATCAGTTAACATTACTGAATTAGCTTTTTCGTCAATTGTATAATCTGCTTCAGCTAATAATTGTTTAACAAAATTATCTGCAACATTATAGAATTTAGTTGACTTTTCTCCAGCTCCTGAAATAATAAGTGGTGTTCTAGCTTCATCAATAAGTATTGAGTCAACTTCATCCACAACTGCAAAGTTCAATTTTCTTTGAACTTTTTCTTCTTTGTAAATTACCATATTATCTCTTAAGTAATCAAAACCAAACTCATTATTAGTTCCATATGTTATATCTGCAGAATATGCTTCTCTTCTTTGCTCAGATGTTAAGCCATGAACTATACATCCTGTACTTAATCCTAGGAAATTGTATAACTTACCCATCCATTCAACGTCTCTTGTTGCTAAGTAATCATTAACTGTTACTAGATGTACTCCTTCTCCTGTTAATGCATTTAAGTATAATGGTAATGTTGCAACTAAAGTCTTACCTTCACCAGTTTTCATCTCTGCAATTCTTCCTTGATGAAGAACCATACCACCTATAAGTTGAACTCTATAGTGTTTCATACCTAAAACTCTCCATGCAGCTTCTCTACAAACTGCAAAAGCTTCTGGTAGTATATCATCAAGAGTTTCACCATTTTTTAATCTTTTCTTAAACTCATCAGTTTTAGCTTTAAGCTCATAATCTGATAAGCTTTGCATAGTTTGATCTAAGGCTTCTATTTTATCTGCAAGTTTTTGTAATTTTTTGACTTCTCTTTCACTATATGACCCAAATAACTTTTCCAAAAATCCCATTATAATTTTCCTTCCAATCGTTTTATTTTATTAATTAGTTTAATCATGTACATGTATTTTATTTATCAATTTTCATGTATTTTATTTATCAATTTTAATTTATTGAATTTCATTTATAAATTATACCATTTTACTAATAATTAATTCAATAAATAAGTTACTTTTTAATAACATTATAACTAAAAAGGAAGTGCATTGCACTTCCTTTTATTAATTAAATGTAATATTCGTAAAATTTTAAATATAATCTGGTTCTAATAAGCCATAATCTCCATCTTTTCTCTTATATACTACACATACTTTATTTGCTTCTGAATCTTGATATACGAAGAAATTATGTCCCACTAACTCCATTTGAAGTACTGCTTCCTCAACTGACATAGGCTTAACTCCAAATCTTTTGACTTTAACAACTTCTCCATTTGTTTCTACAACTTCGTCGCTTAAAGCAACTTCATCTAATTGTGGGAATCTTAATGACTCATTGTTTCTTCTAGATAACTTTGTTCTTTGTTTTCTAATTTGTCTTTCTAGCTTTGCAACTACTAAATCAATTGATTTGTACATATCTTCAGTTGATTCTTCAGCTCTTAATATTATTCCATTAAACGGTATTGTTATTTCTACCTTCTGTTTATTTTTTTGCACTGATAAAGTAGTTTTTGCTTCTACCTCTGGATCAAAATATCTTTTTACCTTAGAAAGCTTTTTTTCAATCATTTCCTTTAATGCTGGTGTTGCTGTAGTATTTTTTGCTATTACTGAAACTCTCATATAAGTTCATCCCCTCTCTATAAGCTTAAACCTTACTCAGTAGTCTTAAATTTGTTTGTTTTATGATTATATTATACTACTTAGAAACCTTTTCAATCAAGATGAATATGAGCAATTGACAGAAAATTCACTTTATTTTACTCAATAAAACTTCTGTTTCCTCCTTGTTTTATATATATTTTAATTTTAATAAATTTTAAATCTTTTATTCTTACATATATAAAAAATAGCCACTAGTAAATACTAATGGCTATTTTTTCGTAAAGTTAGCTGACCTGGATTTTGACCCCACACTCGCCTACTGGAGCTTTTGCTACTCGGAATTAACCTCTCACTACTAACCCTCTCAATTTTCTTGGTAGGACTTACTTCTATACCGCACCATGCTCATTAGGAATTTTTCCAAACTTACGTGGATCGTTTTGCCTGCGACTGGCATCGACTTTCATCCACAGACCTAAACTTTACATTATTATTATATATAACTTTTTGCAACTGTCAATATTTTTATCGAATTAGCTCCACTTTTTTTTAGTAGTTTTTCACATTCAAGTAGCGTCGCACCTGTTGTTATTACATCATCAATTAAAATTATATTTTTATCTTTTATATTTTTATTGCTTTTAATTCCAAAAGCACCTTCTATATTTTTAAATCTATCTTCTTTTGATAAAGTTTTTTGCTCTTTTATATTTTTCACTTTAATTATGTCACTATATATTGGTATATTTAATGTTCTACTTATCTTTTGCGCCATAAACTCACATTGATTAAATCCTCTATCTTTTAAAGCTTTTTTACTGCTAGGAATAAATAATATTGCATCTACATCAATATTATTTTCATTTATTAACTCACATAAATAATCTGCCAATATATTGCCAGCTAAAAAATTTTTATTGTATTTAAATTCAAGTATTAATTTCTTCATTACTCCACTATAATATCCATATGATAATATCTTAGATTCTTCTTTTACTCTCATTATCTTACTTTTACATATTGGACATACACCTATGACTTCATTATCACAGGTAATACATTTATTTTTAGGTGGATATATTATATCTAGTAACTCATCTATAATCTCTCTTAATAGTTTAATAAGCCCTTTTCCCATATTTCCTTGTTATATCCCCTTGTTATTTCTTTAGCCAAGTCCATATCCTCTGATATTTCCTTACCAACTAGAATTACTTCTCCTGTTTTATTTCCCTTTACATTTTTTCCAACCTCAGCACAAAAGTATATTATTTTTTTATAACTATAAAATATTTCATCAGAAAATAATGCAACTATATCTATATCCTCTGAATCTATTTTATATTCCCTAACATTATTCGTAATTACAAAAACGCTTTTATTTTTTAATTTATATAAAGAATCTATTTTTTTTATATTTTCGCCTCTAAAAAATTTAACTATCTTTATATCCTTAATCTTTAGTTCTTTTGTATAATAATCAAATAACTTATTAATCTTTTCTTCATTAGGTACATATATAATAACCTTTCGATTATTACTTTTAAACCACATTAAATAATCATATAGTGTATAAGGCATATCTTCATCTAACTTTACTCTAGTTGTAATTATTCTCGGCTCTACAAAAGGTATGTTTCTAGTTAAGTCCGAAACTGATATACATCTACCCATGTTAACTATTCTTTCTACAGAAAATATTATCATCCTTCTACTACATAAATATAAATATTCAATAGATTGCCTAAGCTCTTCTTTTGAACTAAGCGAGTATAAACTTATATCGTCAATTATACATAACTCATAACAATTACTTATTTTATTAACATTTTTAAAATTTACAAAAACTAAATCCTCATTTCCTTCTTCTTCCTCAATATATGAATATTTAAATTTGTAATTATTATTTTTTAAATCCTCTATTATTTCTTTATTAAAATCTGTTCCCGCCCACACATATAATACTTTTTTATTTTGTTCTAGTATTGACTTTATTAACGGTAAAAATATAAATGTACTATTATATGGACTAGTTATTACAGTTAGTATTTTAGATTGCTTATTATACCATTTATTTATCTTAGATGTACAATTATTAAACTCTTTTAGGTTTATTAATTTTTTATCTAACATTTAACCTCTCCTCATTTATTCACTAAACACATCTTGACTTGTAATATCTATTATTCTATCTCTAAGTGAAGAATATCTCTCCATACTTCTTGTATTAGATACCATATATTTTAAAGCCTTTGGAATACCAACAACAACTACAAGTTCTTTTGCTCTAGTTATAGCTGTATATAATAAATTTTTATTCATTAATAGTGGTGAACCCATAAATGCTGGAGTAATTATTACCTTAAACTCACTTCCTTGACTTTTATGTATAGTAATTGCGTATGCTAACTCTAGTTCATCCAAATATATGTAATCATAAATTACTTTTCTTTCATCATCAAAGATTATAGTAATTGTCTTCTCTTCTTCATTTATGCTTTGAATAAAGCCCATATCTCCATTAAATACCCCTACACCTTCATTTTCTCCACTTCCATTAACTCTAATCCATTTTAAAGAATAATTATTTTTAGTTTGCATTACTTTGTCACCTTCTCTAAAAATAACTTCTTTCAACTCTTTTTCTCTCTTGCTAGGGGATTTAGGATTCAAAACTTCTTGAAGTTTATTATTCAAATTTTGCACACCTAATATCCCTTTTCTTGTAGGTGTTAATATTTGAATATCTCTATACTTATCCCATGCTTTTTTAAAGTTAGGTAGCCTTCTATTTATTAAATCTATTATTGTAGATAATATTAAATCCACATTGTCTTTATTTTCAAAAAAGAAGTCACCATCTCTTCTATTTATATACGGCATTTCACCATTATTAATTTTATGTGCATTCGTTACAATAAGACTTTCTTCTCCTTGCCTAAAAATATCCTTAAGTCTTACTACTTTTATAAAATTACTTTCTATTAAGTCCTTTAATACATTTCCTGCACCAACTGATGGTAATTGATCTACATCACCAACTATTATTAATCTTGTTCCAAGCTTTATTGCTTTAAGCAAACTATGCATAAGCATTATATCTATCATAGATGCCTCATCTATGATAATTACGTCAGCCTCTAATGGTTCCGATTCTCCTTTTCCATAATAAGAATTTTCATCTTCACTTACTCCCATTTCTAATAATCTATGAATTGTTTTTGCTTCTCTACCAGTAGATTCAGTCATTCTCTTAGCTGCTCTTCCTGTTGGTGCTCCTAATAAAACCTTCATGCCATTATTTTCATATATTTCTATGATAGATTTTATAATTGTAGTCTTTCCTGTTCCAGGACCTCCAGTTATTATCTCTATACCATTTTCAAAAGCTCCAACAATAGCTTCTCTTTGGGAATTGGCAAATTTAATTTTATTTTTTCTCTCAAAAGTTTCAATTTCAAATTCGACATCTGTATTTATCGTTCTAAAGTTCTCTATACTTAATGTTATTATTTTATTTGTAACACCTAATTCACAATAATAATATGGTAATGAAAACACCGCTTCTATATCATTAATTTTTTCTATTTTTATTTTAGTTTCTAATGCTAAGTTATATAAGTTTTCTTCTACCATTTGACCCGGTACACCTAATATTTTAGATACTTCATCAATTAAATTGTTTTTAGGCATATATGTATTACCCGATGCTGAAAATTGATTCAATATATATCTTATTCCACTTTGTATTCTAAATGGTGAGATAGATTCTATTCCAAGGCTTTTTGCTATTCTATCTGCCGTTATAAATCCTATTCCAGAGATCTCATCGCAAAGAATATAAGGATTTTCTGAAACAATAGCCTTAGCATCTACCCCAAACTTTTTATATATTTTTATGCATTGGTTAGTTGTCATCCCATGACCTTGAAAATATATTATTATATCTTTTAAATCTTTTTGTTCTATATAAGATTCATAAATTATCCTAAATTTCTTTTCACCAATACCTTCAATTTCTTGAAGTCTTTCAATATGATTTTCTAATATATCTAAAGTTTCTTCCTTAAATCTATCAACAATTTTTTTAGCAGTTATTGGACCTATTCCATGAATTATACCTGTACTCAAATATTTTTTAATTCCATCTATGGAATCTGGTAATACTTCTTCATATTCATCTATATTAAACTGACGTCCAAATTGCTTATGAAGAACCCATTGTCCTTTTAACTTAACATGTTGCCCTTCCTTTAAAAAAGGAACTATTCCAACTGCATTTATACAATCTTTATCTATCCTTACCTTTGATACAACATATCCTGTATCATCACTTTTGAATACAATAGATTCTACTATTCCGTTTAGACATTCCATGTTATCTCTCCAAATCTTCTAATAATATTTTAATCTCACTATTTTTATTATATAATTATATCATATATAAGTTGTAATAAAGATTATACATTTATTTAAATCTTACTATAATTAATGTGCTATAATTAAATATATAAGTATACTAACTTATAAAAATAATAAAAATAATAAAATTTATATTATTTCAATTTTATACTATATTTGAATACGTTTTATAGCTATTTCTGTTATGTCTAGCTATTAATGTTATAGTTTTTAATTGAGATTTATATTAAAAATATGGAGGTGCTCATATGATAATCAAAAATTGTAACATAGTATATTTTGATAGGATAGAAAAGGGCTCTGTCTTAATCGAAGATGGAAAAATTAAAGAAATAAACCCAAATAATATTAATGACTCTGAAGTAATAGATGCAGAAGGACTATATTTATCTCCAGGGTTTATAGATGTTCATATCCATGGTGCAGGTGGGCATGATACAATGGATGGTACTTTTGAGGCAATCAATGAGATTTCTAAAACTATAGTTAAGCATGGAACTACTGCTTTCACACCAACTACAATGACAGTATCAGTAGATGATATAAGAAAATCTATGAAAGTTATAAAAGAAGCCAAGGAAAATGGTACTGATGGTGCTATTGTTCTAGGAGCTCATCTTGAAGGTCCTTTCATTAGTCCAAAAGCTATAGGAGCTCAAAATCCTAATTTCTTAATTCCTCCAACCCTTGATAATTTTAATGCTATGGTCGGAGATGCTGAAGATGCCGTTGTATCAATTACAATTGCTCCTGAAGTTCCAGGTGCTAAGGAATTAATAAAAGAATTATCAAAAAAAGGAATAGTTTGCTCTATAGGTCATACTAAAGCTACTTATGATGAAGCTATGGAAGGAATTAAATGTGGTTGCTGTCACTCAACTCATTTATTTAATGCAATGACACCATTTGCTCATAGAGAACCTGGAGTTGTAGGTGCTATATTTGATAGTGAGATAACTACAGAAACAATTTCTGATGGTATCCATATATCATATCCATCACTTAGAATAGCTTACAATCAAAAGACAACTGATAAAGTTTTATTAGTTACTGATGCAATGATGGCATGTGCTATGCCTGATGGCATGTATGCATTAGGCGGCCAAGATGTTGTTGTTAAAGATGGAGCTGCAAGACTTTTAAGTGGAAGCTTAGCTGGCTCAATATTAACTTTAGATAAAGCTGTTAGAAATGTATATAAGAACGTTGGTCTTCCACTAAATGAAGCTGTAAAAATGGCAACTTTTAATGCTGCTAGACATTGTAAAGTTGAAGATAGAAAAGGTCTTGTAAAAGAAGGCTATGATGCTGATTTAGTTTTATTTGATGAAGACATAAATATAAAAAATGTTATAGTTGCTGGTAAAGTATTAGTATAAACAAAAATGCTCCAATTTTGAATTGGAGCATTTTTTATTTTAAATATACTTTATCTCTTCTACTTTATTATTTTAAAGATATTTCTTTATTTCTTCTACTTTATTTAAATTTTCCCAAGGTAAATTTAAATCATTTCTTCCAAAATGTCCATATGCAGCTGTTTGCTTATAAATTGGTCTTCTTAATTCTAGATCTCTTATTATAGCACCTGGTCTTAAATCAAATACTTTTTCAACTATTGAAATTATTTCTGCTTCTGATTTCTTTCCAGTTCCAAATGTATCTATTTCTATTGATACTGGTTTAGCTACTCCAATAGCATAAGCTAATTGAATTTCTAATTTATCTGCAACTCCTGCTGCAACTAAATTCTTAGCAACCCATCTAGCTGCATAAGCTGCTGATCTATCAACTTTAGTTGGATCTTTTCCTGAGAAAGCACCACCGCCATGTCTTCCATATCCACCATAAGTATCAACTATTATCTTTCTTCCAGTTAATCCGCTATCTCCTTGTGGACCTCCAACAACAAATCTACCAGTTGGATTTATGTAATACTTAGTAGTATCATCTAATAATTCTGCTGGAACTACAGCTTTAATTACATGTTCCATTAAATCTTCTCTTATTTGTTCCTGAGATACATCTTCACTATGTTGTGTTGATATTACAATTGCATCTATTCTTATTACTTTATTATCATCATATTCAACTGTAACTTGAGTCTTTCCATCTGGTCTTAAATATGGTAAAGTTCCGTTCTTTCTTACTTCTGATAATCTTCTTGATAATCTGTGAGCCATTGCTATTGGTAAAGGCATGTATTCTTCTGTTTCATTTGTTGCAAAACCAAACATCATACCTTGGTCTCCAGCCCCAACTGCCTCAACATCATCCTTTTGTCCATCTCTTGATTCTAAAGCTTCATCTACACCCATAGCTATATCGCCTGATTGCTCATCTATTGATGTTAAAACTGAACATGTTTCGCAGTCAAAACCATACTTAGCTCTATCATATCCAATTTCTTTTACTGTTTCTCTAACTAACTTTGGAATATCAACATAACAATTAGTTGATATTTCTCCCATAACTAGTACCATTCCTGTAGTAACAGCTGTTTCACAAGCAACTCTTGCCATAGGATCTTTAGCTAAAATACTATCTAATACTGCATCTGAAATTTGGTCACAAATTTTATCTGGATGCCCTTCTGTAACTGATTCTGATGTAAATAATCTTCTCATTTTCATTTCTCCTTTCATTTTACTTGATATTAATTCTGAATTAATTTATAAAATAAAAAAATCTCTTCGATAAGAAGAGACGTTAAAAATCCTAATCTTTCTTATCTTGCAAAATTACTTTGCAGGAATTGGCACCACACTTAAACTTAATAAAGTAGGTTGCCGGGTTTCATCGGGCCCTTCTCCCTCCACCTCTCTGGATAAGAACTAATATCAAATTTTACTTTTTAGAGTATATCACCTTTAATACTACTAGTCAACTATAAAATATAAATTTATTACATATTTAAATTTCTTAACTAATAAAATATTAGGTTATTTGTAAATATAAAAAAAGACAAGAATCCTTGTCTTTTGTGGTGGGGGAGGACGGATTCGAACCATCGAAACGAAACGTAACAGATTTACAGTCTGCCCCCTTTGGCCACTCGGGAACTCCCCCAT